>ERZ761602.13-NODE-13-length-498516-cov-10.537069_pt1 | contig 498516 bp, 392 predicted proteins | sample MGYA00512165_ERZ761602 | MGnify/ENA primary metagenome ERZ761602 (study PRJEB28899, sample SAMN02445085) | bioreactor sludge metagenome | biome: EBPR sludge; isolation source: Thorneside wastewater treatment plant | place: Australia: Brisbane, Thorneside... | reverse complement strand
GGGTGGGGCAGGTACGTGGTCAGCTGCGCGGGTTGTGCAGACGGACCTTGTCGAGCAACCGGATCAACGCCGCGGTTTCGTCGTCGCCGAGGGCGCCGAGTATGGCTTCGTCGAGCGCGTCGACCGGGCGGTCCAACCTCTTCACCAGGTTGCTGCCCGCTTCGGTGATGCGGCAGATGACGAGGCGTCGGTCGTCGCGAGCGCGCTCGCGCGCGACCAGGCCCTTCTGTTCCATGCGGTCGATCAGGCGCGTTACGCCGGGCGTGCGCTCGATCATGCGCGCGCCGATCTCGAGCGTCGGCAGCCCGGCTGGTCCGGCGCCGCGCAGGATGCGCAGCACGTTGTACTGCTGCAACGTCAGCTCGTCGTGGCTCGCCAGCAGGTCCTGCATCGGCCACTTCACCGCTTCGGCGGTCAGCAGCAGGCCCACCAACGCCTCTTGTCGGCGCGAGCGGAACGGCCTCGTCTGCCGGATCGCGGCCTGGATGCTGGAGGCAGGGGCGCCAGCTTCGGTCGGCTTGGTCTTGGTGGCCATGGGATCAGTATCGGCCACAGTAGTTGACATGTCAAGTATTGCGCGGTGGTTTTTCTCGGCGGTCCCCCCATGGACGGCCGCGCCGATCGGGCGTGCGTTGGCCCCGGCGCTCGCAAGGCCAAGGCGACGAACATGTTCCGAGGCGAAGTTGGTGATCGCGTGGTGCTCGTTCCCAAGCTCGTCACGAGGCTGTGGGCGCGCATTTCCCGTCGGCAGCGCGCCGGACGGCGCGGCGCCGCACTCGGCCTACCGGGGCGCAGCGCCACCTCGCAGCCCACAGTCGGCCCCGGCCCCGACGCGTGCGGCTCTCCGTTCGTTCGTGCCGTCGACGGCTATTGGCCTGGCAACGATGGTGAGAACGGCTTCTCCTCCGCGGTGGGCACGTCGATGGAACACGAGTTCGCCATGACGCGTCGCGACTCGTCCCGCGGGGATGCGGTTCGCCCCGGCCGCCTCGGACCGAGCCCCGCATCGCCGTAGAGAGGGCATCATGATCCTCGAAGTGCAACGTCGTTGGAGCAACCTGCCACGTCTCGTTCGGATCGCCGGCGGCACGCTCCTGTTCTGGACCTTCGTCGTGCTGGTCTCGTACGGCTGGGGCGGCGCCGAACTGATCGTCGACGGCCGGCGCGAGCCGCTGGCGTCGTGGACCTTCGTCGCCCACGCCGTGCGCACGTACGGCATGTTCTGGCTGTGCAGCACGGCGGCGCTGTGGCTCGCGCCGCGGTGGACCGCCGGCGGCACGGTGCGCTGGTGGGCAGCCGTCGGCTGGACGTGCGTGTTCGGGTGCTTGTGGAGCTTCGAGGCCCTGCTGCAGCATCGTTCGCTGACCGACGCGCTGCGCTTCTTCGTCACGACGTCGCCGATGTGGCTGATGCAGGCTGGCTCCTTCGTCGCGGCGGGAATCGCGTGGCAGCTGTGGGGGCAGTCGGCCGAACGGGAGCGCACGCTGCAGCAGGCCCAGCTGCGCGCTCTGCGCGCGCAGCTGCAGCCGCACTTCCTGTTCAACACGCTGCACGCCATCGGCGTCACCGCCAATCGCGACGGGCCGCTGGCCGCGCGGATGACCACACTGCTCGGCGATCTGCTTCGTCACACGCTGCGCGAGCGCACGGCGCCCCTGGTGCCGCTCGCCGAGGAGCTGGCGCTGCTCGAGCCGTACCTGCAGCTGCAACAGCTGCGCTTCCAGGATCGCCTGCGCGTGCACTCCGACCTGCCGCCCGACGTGCTCGGGGCGCTGGTTCCGGATCTGTTGCTGCAGCCCCTGGTCGAGAACGCGCTGCAGCACGGCATCGAGCAGCGGCCGGGTGCCGGCTCGGTGACCGTGAGCGCGCGGCGGGTCGGTGCGGAGCTGGTGATCGAAGTGCAGGACGACGGCGTGCCGGCGAAGGACGCGCTGGCGCGCGCCGGCACCGGGCTTTCCGTCACGCGCGACCGGTTGCGGGCCCTGTTCGGCGCGCGCGCTTCGTTGCACGTGGCAGGCAATGCGCTGGGCGGCACCACGGCGACGCTGCGTCTGCCGTTCGCCGAGGTGCGGCATGCCGCCTGAGCCGCTGCGCGTGCTGCTGGTCGACGACGAGCCGCTGGTGCGCCGCGGTGTGCGCGACGTGCTAGCTCACGAACCCGAACTGGTGATCGTCGGCGAAGCGGGTGACGGCCTCGCGGCCGTCGCGGCGATCGAGGAACTGCGGCCGCAGCTGGTGTTCCTCGACGTGCAGATGCCGGGCCTCGATGGTTTCGGCGTGCTGGCGAACGTCGACCCCGCGGTGCGGCCGGCGGTCGTCTTCGTCACCGCCTACGAGCAGTACGCGCTGCGCGCTTTCGACGCGCACGCGCTCGACTACCTGCTGAAGCCGTTCGACGACGCGCGGCTGCGCGCGGCGCTGCAGCGTGCGCGCACGTGGCTCGCGCGCGGCGGCAGCCCGGCGGGCCCGGTCGACGCGCTGCTGCAGCAGGTGGCGGTCGAGCGCGGCCGCGACCGCTTCGTCGTCAAGCACGCCGGGCGGCTGCGGCTCGTGCACGCGCACGAGGTGCGCTGGGTCGAGGCGCGCGGCAACTACGTGCACCTGCACACCGCCGACGGCCCGTTCCTGCTGCGCGAGACCCTGGCGGCCCTGAGCGAGGCGCTGCCGAAGGAACGGTTCGTGCGCGTGCACCGTTCGGCCCTGGTGGCGCTCGATGCGGTCGCCGAACTGGCGCCGGCCGGTTCGGGGGACGGCGAGCTGCGCCTCGTTGGCGGCGGCAGCGTGCCGTTGAGCCGGACGCACAAGGCGGAGTTTCTGGCCCGCTGGCGCAAGCGTTGAAGGCAGCGCGTCGCGAGGCGTAGCAGGTCCGGCGTCCTCGGCGCAGACGAGGGTGCGGCTCACCGGTTCTCTTGCGGCTCGACGACCTCACCCGGATCGGAGCGCCCACTGCGTCGCCGCGAGTCTCGGCGACCTGCGACTCGAGCCGAACAAGCGCGCGTTGATCCGATGGCGACCGCGAGGTGCCGCGCGTGGAGGTTGGCCTCATCCCGGCCATGCGCCGGCGGCCGGGCCCATTCCCTGATTGACGCGCCGCCGTCACTCGACAGGATGCGCCCATGCGCATCGGTCTCATCGGCCTGGGCTGGGTCGGCGCCAGCACGGCGATCTCCATCCTGCACCGCGGTATCGCTCGCGAACTCTGGCTCGCTGACGTGCGCGAAGGCCTCGCCAAGGCCGAGGCGCTCGACCTGGCGCACGGCGCTTCGTTCTATCCGCCGTGCAGCGTGCGCCCGGCGCAGGTCGAGGAAATGGCGGCCCACTGCGACGCGATCGTCGTCGCCGCCGGCAAGGGTGCGCTGCCCGGTCAGTCGCGGCTCGATGCACTCACCGTGACCGCCGGCATCGCTCGCGACCTCGGCCAGCGCATGCGCGGAACCCGGGCCGTGATCCTCGTCGTCACCAACCCGGTCGATGTGGTGACCCAGCTGATCGCCGAAGTCAGCGGTCTGCCGTCCGAGCGTGTGATCGGTTCGGGCACGGTGCTCGACACCTCGCGGCTCCGGCACGTTCTCGCCCAGCGACTGCGCGTCGACGAGCGCAGCGTGCATGCCTACGTGCTCGGCGAGCATGGCGATTCGCAGGTCGCGCTCTGGTCGTCGGCGACGGTCGGTGGCGTGCCGCTGCGGCGGCTGCCCGACTGGGCGCGCGCCCAGGAATCGGCGCTCGCCGAATCGGTGCGTCGCTCGGCCTACGAGATCATCGCCGGCAAGGGCGCGACCAACCACGCGATCGGCCTGGTCACCGCCACGCTCCTGCAGTCCGTGCTGCGCGACGAACGCCGCGTGCTGACCGTGTCGCGCGTGCACGCGGCCGGGTCGCCCGCGGAGTCGCTGCTCGGCGCCGGGCCAGTCGCGCTGTCGCTGCCGACGATCATCGGCCGGGGCGGCGCCGAGCAGGTGCTGCTGCCCGAACTCGACGATGGCGAGCGCCGGGCCTTGTTGGCTTCGGCCGAAGTGCTGCGCGCGGCTCGCGCCGCGGTGCCCGCGGCGTGATGCCAATGACGCGTGGCGGCAGCCACCATCTCCGCGAGCGAACGACACCCGCGCCTTTCCACCGACCGTCCATGTCCACAGCCCGCATCGCCTACTTCTCCATGGAGGTCGCCCTCGAGTCCGCCATCCCGACCTACTCGGGTGGACTCGGTGTGCTCGCTGGCGACACCCTGCGCTCGGCCGCCGACCTCGGGCTGCCGTTGGTGGCCGTCACCCTCGTGCACCGACTCGGCTACCTGAAACAGCGGCTCGATGCGCACGGCACGCAGCCTGACAGCCCGGAGCCGTGGACTCCCGAGGCGTCGTTGCAGGAGCTGCCGGCGCGCGTCACCGTGACCGTCGAAGGCCAGGCCGTGGCCGTACGCGCTTGGCAGTACCGCGTGCGCGGCGGGTCGGGCGGTGAGGTGTCCGTCTACCTGCTCGACACGTGCCTGGACGAGAACACGTCGTGGCAACGCTCCCTCACGGATCGACTCTACGGTGGCGACCAGCGTTATCGCCTCGCGCAGGAGACCGTGCTCGGCTGCGGCGGACTGGCGATGTTGCGGGCGCTCGGGCACGCGGACATCCGTGTGTACCACCTGAACGAGGGGCACTCGGCGCTGCTGGCACTGGCTCTGCTCGAGCACGAAGCCGGTGCCGGGCCCGATGCGATCGAGCGGGTGCGGGATCGCTGCGTCTTCACCACGCACACGCCCGTGCCCGCGGGTCACGACCAGTTCCCGATCACGCTGGCCCGCGAGGTGCTGGGGCAAGCGCGCGCCGACCGCCTCGCCACCATCGGTTGCTGCCTCGATGGCGTGCTCAACCTCACGCACATGGCGCTGTTCTTCTCGCGGTACGTCAACGGTGTGGCCATGCGTCACGGCCAGATCTCGCGCGGCATGTACCCCGGCTACCCGATCACCTCGATCACCAATGGCGTGCACGCGGCGACCTGGGTGGCGCCGGCGTTTCGCGAGCTCTACGACCGACACATCCCGGATTGGCGGCAGCAGAACGACAACCTCCGCTATGCGGTGAGCATTCCCGGCCCCGAACTGCTTGCGGCGCATGCCCGGTGCAAGGCCGAGTTGATCGCCGAGATCGAGAAGCGCACCGGCCGACGCCTGTCGATGCAGAAGATGACGCTGGGGTTCGCGCGCCGGGCCACACCGTACAAGCGCGCGGGCTTGCTGCTTGCGGACCCGGAGCGGCTGCGTCGCCTCGGCCCGTCCATCCAGATCGTCTACGCGGGCAAGGCACATCCGCGCGATGGTGCCGGGCTCGCGGTGATCCGGAGCGTGTTCGAGGCCGCCGAACGGCTGCGAGGCGACGTCGACATCGTCTATCTCGAGGGCCACGACATGGACCTGGCGCGCCTGCTGTGCGCCGGCGTCGATCTCTGGGTCAACACCCCGAAGAAGCCGGAGGAAGCATCGGGCACCAGCGGCATGAAGGCCGCGCTCAATGGCGTGCCGTCCCTGAGCGTGCTCGACGGCTGGTGGATCGAAGGGCACGTCGAGGGCGTCACCGGATGGTCGATCGGCGACAGTTGGGAGCCCGGATCGGATCTCGGTGAGGCGGCGCAGCTCTACGACAAGCTCGAGGCGATCGCGGCGAGGTTCGCCGGTGCCCCGGAGTCGTACGTGCCGATCATGCGCTACGCGATCGCCCTCAACGGGTCGTTCTTCAACACGCAGCGCATGCTCGAGCAGTACGCGCAGAGCGCCTACCGGATCGGCAGACGATTCGCCTGAGACCGTCGCGTGGGCCGCGCCGTTGCCGACGGACGTTCCCGACGCACGCTGCCGGGCGCAGTGGCGGCCGCTGACGCGGCGCTGGCATGACCAACACCGGCTGCTCCAGTCTGATCGCACGTCGCCGGGGCGTTGACGGGTGTGCCCGTGACCAGCATCGTGATCCGGCCGCGGGCGGCCAGCACTCTCCCTCGTCGATTGCCATGAGCCAGCGTCCTCGCATGGTGGTGCTTCTCGTCGCCCTCGGCGCCTGCGCCGCTTCCGAGCGCGCGGCGGACGCCCAGGATCCGGTGGTTGCGCGCTGCGCGGACTTTGTCGTCGGCAAACGCGTCCATCGCCTCGACCTGCTTGCCCCGCAGCCGCCGTCGGCGGACGTGGTTGCCGCTGGCGAGGCGCGCGGGGAGTTCCGCTTCTCTTCCGGGGAAGGGCGCTTCGAGCTCGGTCAGTTCGGCCCTGGCAGCGACGTCGGGCAGTTGCGTGTGCTGCGACCGGAGGAGGGAGCGCCGCTCATCGGCCTGCAACCGGCTTGGCAGTCGGCGAACGCGGCCGGCGATTGGCGGCAGCAGTTGGCTGCGCTCGGCGTCACCGTGGGTGCGCTGGTCGCCCCGCCGGTCGGAGACGAAGGCGTTCTCTACGCGACGAGCGTTCCCGGCATGTGGGTCGCCGCACCGCCGCTGGCAGCCGCCGAGGGCATGGGTTCGTTCGCGGGTGATGCGCCGTGTGAGCTGTGGCGCGCAAACGACCTCGCGGCTTTGTGTGCGCAACTCGAGCTGGTTGCGTGGGCCGACATCGAGCAGCGGGCTCGCGCCGGCGATGCGACCTGGCTCGGCCGGTTCGATCCGCGCATGGCCATGCGGGGCGCGCGGCGGTTCGTCGGCGCAGCCCTCGTCGACGAGTTGCTGATGGCCGCGGTTGCCGGCAGTGAGCCCTCGCCGCCCAAGGAGAATGCGCCGCCGCGGCACGAGTGGCTGGCGGACCGGTTCCTGGCGTCGTGTGCCTTGCTCGACGACGTCGGGCCCGGACTGCGAGCGCTGACCGACGGGCAGCGCCATGCTCTGCGCCGGCAGGCGAGCACGCTGGCGCAGGAATTGGCGTCGGCCAGCGCGACGGCGCGCGCCGCGGGGCTCGTGGCGGAGGCGCGCTGGTTGTGGTGGTTCGCCGGTCACCCGGAGTGGATCCAAGCGTTGCCGCGCTCCTTGCTACCCGTCCTGTCCGCGGCCGAGGTCGAGACGCTGCTGACCGCCGTACTGACGTGCGGCGCCGACGATCCCGCAGCGGCGGCCGAGCACGCGGCGACGACGCTCGACGCGGCGCTCGCGCTGGCGATCGTTCCCGAGGCTTCGGCGGACGTGGTCCGCGCGGCGTCCCGGAGCCACGCCGAACGTTGGCAGCGCCACCTCGTCGCCGCCGGCAAGCGCGCAGCGGAGTCCGCGGCTGGTGCTGCTGCGTGGGTGGAGTGGCTCGGCAGCAGGGGCAAGCAGCTCGAGCGGCTGCGCGCGCACGTGGACGAAGCGACCTTCGCGGCGGTGCTCGCTGCGGCCGTGCACCCTGGGCCGGCCGTGGGCGAAGCGGCATCGGCCGAGGCTTTCAGCGCCTTCGTGGCGGCGCTGCGCGCGTGCGAGCTGCCCGTGCTCGCCGCGGCTGCGGCGCATCCGTCGGTGCGGGACGGCTTGCGCGTGCACACGCAGCGAATGGCGAGCGCGTTCGAATCCGCCGCCGAAGCGGCATTCGCCGACGCTCTGCTCGACGAGGCGAAGTGGTGGCGCGGGCTCGCCGCCGACGTCGTGCGCCTCGAGCCGGCGCAGGTGCCGGAGGGCACGGCGGCCGCGGGTCGCGGCGGGGAGCGCGCATCCGACGTTGCCACGGTGCTGCAGGCGGTCGCGGCGCGACTCGCCAGCGGTTGCCGCGGCGAAGGTGTGGCGGCCGCCGGGCTCGCCGATCTCGGCGCGGCCGGGCTCGGCGAGGCAGCTCGGCGTACGCAGGCGTTCGACCACTGGCGCCGTGAGTTCGCGGCGGCCCGCGCCACCCACGAGCGTGGCGTCGCGGCCGGCGAACGTGACGAGATCGGTCGGTTGGCCGCCGCCGGCCTGCGCGCGCAGGCCGCCTGGCGGCTCCACGAGTCCGATCGGGACCGCGCCGCACCGGCGCCGCGCACGCTGCTGGCCGTCGCTCGCGACGAACAGCGCAGCGAACTCACGACGTTGTTGCTGCCGGTGATCGCGCGGTTGTGGCCCGGTGTCGATGCGCGCGACCCCGACCGGCAGCGTGCCCATGCGGCCGCCGTGGCCTGGTTCACCAGCACGTCGGCGGCGCGCGTCGCCGCGCTCGCGCCCGGCGAGCTGCCCGAGGTCGTGCGCTTCCTGCAGCGGTTCGGCGGCCAGGCGGTGGTGCCGATGCTGCACGCGCTCGACAGCCAACTGCGCCTCGACTACCGCAGCAGCGATCGCACGTTCGCTCGCGACGTCGCGTTCACCGAACGCAACCCGCAGCTCGACGGTTGGGAGGCGAACGCGGGCGCGCTGCGCGACGCCGTGCAGCTCGCCGACGAGAAGCTCCGGCGCGCCGTCGGCGTGGCTCCCGGGGACTCGCAATGGAACAGCTGGCTCGCGACGCAGTCGTTCGTGCCGGGCAGCGTGCGTGAACTGATCGAGCTGCGCGCCCAGGCGGCGACGAGCCTGTGGGCGAATCGTGCCTTTCCGCCCCCGGCCACGGTGCCGGGACGCGCCGTCGAGCAGGCCACCGTCGCCGAACTCCAGCAGTGCTTCTCCGGCCATGCGACGCGCGATGTCGTCGTGCTCGCCGACGGCATGAGCGTCGCCGAGCGCGTGCGGCACGATCTGGCGGAACGGTCGCATGTGCGGCGCCCCGCGACCCCGTTGTCGCCGGCCGTCGACGAGTGGCGCGATCCCGAACAGGTCGCCGGCGAGGTGCGGGCCGCGCTCGATGCGGCCACCGATGCGGCGCTGCCGCGACTGTTCGCGCGCCTGGTGGCGGGCCGAGCCGCGCGCCTTCTCGAGGACGGCCGCAAGCAGGGCTGGAGTGACGCGCAGCTGCGCGCCGAGGGGGAAGCGCTGAAGCGATGGTTCGACCTGCCGGCCAGCGACATCGCCGGTCTCGCGGCGCAGGTCGCAGCGCTGCCGGATGCCAACGCCGTGCTCGACGCGCAGGTCGGTGCCGGGGGCTGGGCCCGCCGTCTGTTCGTGTCGATGCCGCCGGTGCCGCCTGTCGAGCATCTGCAGGAGGTCGCGTCGTTCGCAGCCGGGCGCGGCGCCGATGGTGTGTTCGCCGTCCGCCTCGCCGCCGATCTCACGCACGTGGTCGGCCGCGACGAAGACGGAACGGCGTGGGCCCATGACGTGGTTGCGGGAACGCGCAGCACCGGCGCGACCGCGGCCGCATTGCTGGCTCGCGCCATCGACATCGAAGGGGCGGGGGATGCCGTCACCTGGCTCACCGGTCCGCCGGACGAGCAGACGTTCGGCGTGCGCTGGGGGCCGTTCTGGGGCAGTCGTGGCCGCGAGCTCGGCGACCTGCGACTCGAGCCGCTCTATCACCGCGACGAACGCGGCGGCGTGCACTACTCGAATCCGCTGCAGGCGTTCGAGGTGTCGGTGGTCGGCCCGCGTGGATCGGACGGCAAGCAGGCACGGCGCACGATCGCCGAGGTTCCGACGCCGACGCAGTTCCACGATGCCGGGTTGCTGCTGCAGGGGCAGCTGGCCTGGACCCTGTCGCAAGCACGCACGCTGCGGTGTGGCCGCGACTCGTGCAATCATGACCAGGCGGCCTGCTGGAACTGGCAGGGGGAGCCGTCGGTCGAGCTGTGGCACCTGCCGAGCGGCGACCTGGTGTGGCGCGCAGCCGACTGCCGGCAACTCGTCGTGCTGGCACACCTCGACCGCGCGATCACCTTGCACCGCGATCCCGCGGCGCCCGACGATCGCCGCGTGGTCCGCGTCTGGGCTGTGCGGCTGCCGCAGTGACCAGCGGCGGGTGCATGGCAGCCAGGCGGCGCGCCGAGCGCCGCAGCGATCGCTGCTACTTGCTCGCGGCGGAGTACTCCTTGCGGTGCTGCTCCAGCAACTTGATCAGGCGTACGGTCTCCTGGACCGAGAGACGACTCTCACTCTCGTAGGCCTTCCTGAGGATCGTCCAGTCGCGACGGCGCACGAACTCCTCCATGTGAGGACGCAAGGCCTCGTCGCGTTCGGCGATGCCGGCAAGCCAGGCGAACAGGCAGTACTCGGCGATCTTGGCGGCGTAGGCCTCGTTGGTCGATTGCCGCGGCGCCAAGCGCAGTGCCGCCGCCGCCATCTGGCGGCGATAGCCGGCGCACTCGCCGTGGCGCGGCAGCTCGGGGCCGTCCGGCGACTGGCCGAACAACCAGCGCGCCATGCGCACTTCGTGCTCGAGTTCGGGTCCGGCGGCGAGCTGTTGCCGTCGGGTCGCGATCCACGCCTCCAAGTTGGCGAGCACCGCCGTGCGCAGTGCCGGCCACAACAGCTCGTCGAGCTTCACGGCGCCGGCGGCATCCTCACGCATGCGCCGTTCGTTGAGCTTCGACAAGCGACGGTTGAACTCGTCGACGCGGCGATTGAAGACAGCCGTGCGCTCGGTGTGGGCCGTCGTGCGCCCCCGCAAGTTCGCGGCGTGCTCGTTGTAGGCCCTGCGGCGCTGCTCGCGCGCGGCGACGCCGGTGTTGAACGCCGCGATCGCCGCCTGGTCGTATGGGTTGATGGTCGCGCGTTCACGTTCCGCGGCGTCGAACTCGGCCTCGAGCGCAGCATGCTCCTTCTTCGCCGCCTCGTTGAGCGCCTCCATCCGGACCCGTTCCTCATCGAGCCACTTCCTCTCCGGATCGAGCCAGCTGCCTTCGCTGTTGATCCACACAGTCTCCTGCAGCGTCTCCTCGGAACGGCCGGAGTACTCGCGCCAGAAGCGCTCGTCGGTGCTCGGGTCACTCGGACGATCGCGTTCCACCAGGGCCACGCTGCCGGCCTCGTCGCGGGCGAGGTGCGCGTGACGGACCGGGAGTCCGGCCGCGGCACGCGCTGTCGGCACGTCGCCGGGCCGAATCGCGACGGCGAGGTGGCGCACGATCGGCCAGGCCGCGGCCTCCCCTTCACTGAGCAGTTCGCACAGACGTTCTGCCTGTGCGGTATTGGCGTCGATCGGCGGCAGCACCGCCGCCAGCAGCGACACGCCACGTTGGACCGAGCTGGCGCCCGGCCCCGCCGCGGCAACTAGGTGCATCACGTCGCCGGCACTCTCGCCGAGCGCGAGGTTGGCCTGCAGCTCGAGGGTGATCGCGGTGGCGATCCGACCCAGGCTTGCCGCCGACGCGGCGGTGGAGCGCAACTCGTCAACTGTCAGTGCGAGCTGCTCGCGCAGGAATCTCTCGTGCGAGCGCACCGTCACCATGGTGCGCCTCTGGCGAGCCTCCGCCTGCACCAGCTCGGTGTCGAGCAAGTCGCGCAAGGTGCGCGCCCGAACCGGAGCGTCGCCGGCATGCACGCTGTCCCAGCTCACGATCGAGCTCCACAGATTCAGGAACTCCGCGCCGTTGAGGTACGGAAACGAAAGATCGCTCGCCGGAACGAGAGTCTCCAGGTCGCGGATCGGCACCTGCTCGAGCCAGGTCGCGCGCATGCCGCGGCCTTGCCCGCGTTCGAACTCGGCCAGGTGCCGCAGCTTCGCCACCATCTTGGCGCGCGCGACCCGATCGGCGTCGCCATTCAGCGGCAGCAGCGCATCGTCTCCCGCACCGAGGCGCAACCGCGTGTCGATCGTCGCGTGGTACGGAGTCGCCGCCGCGTCCAGTTCGCGTGCATGCACCCAAGCCGTCAGGACCTCGTCGGGTGTGCGGAAACGTCGGGCCGCCCATCGCCAGAACCAACCGACGACGTGATCCGGAGCCGCCGTGCCGAGCTTCTCGTTCTCGGTGCGCACCAGGTCGTTCCAGAGCGTGGTGAGCTTGTCCAGCACATCGCTGTCGGCCAGCAGCAGCTTGCGTTGCAGTTCCACGGCCAGGGGCCGCAGTTCGGCCCAGCCACGCAGCTGCGTGTCGACGTCGCGGCCGACCAGCGCGAGCCGACGCACCTCGAGCTTCGCGAGCTCGGCGAGAATCGGTGCGTCGTGCCGCAACTTGTAGTCCCGGAGCTTCTCCTTGGCGGCGGCAACCCGGGCGAGCGCTCCCGGCTCGCTGACAGCGTCCAGATTCGAGCACCACGACCGAACCTGACTCCAGGCACCGCTGGCGACCGCGGCCTCCATCTGCTGCAGGGCCTCGGCGATGGCGATGCGCTTGTCGACCTCGAACAGGTGCGTGCGATCGCTGCACCAGGTGATGCTGTCGAGCCGCCGGTCGTGGCACCGCAACTGCACGAACAGTTCGGGGCGGTTGGTCTCGTACAGGATGACTTCGATGTACTCATCCTGGGTATGGCCTTGGCTCAGACGTCCCCAGTCGCGGTTGTAGCCACGGCCGACGGCGATGGCCTGCCCGAGGGTGATGCCGGCCGCGTCGAGCAGGTCGAGCGGCTGCGCACTGGCGTTCGGCCACATCCACTGCACGTGGTCGATGCGGCCGAGGCCGCGTGCCCACACGCCGAAGGTCTCCGCGTTCGGCTCCTTCGACCATCGCCACTGGCGTTCCGTGGGCTTGTCGGCGGGCGGCGCCGACGCCCGATCCCCGAGCCGATACCCCTCCGGCAGTTCCCCGGTCCGTAGTTGCGCGGCGGTCAACGGCGGGAACTTGCGGTCTTTCCACGGGTCGTTGGCCGCCGTCGGCTCGGGTCCTCCCGCGCAGGCGGCGAGCACGACGAGGAACGACCTCGGGGCCCATGTCATCGGGCGAAGGGACGATCGTGGGGAAACGGCGGCCATGTCGATTCCATCGGCCAACGGCGCGCGGGAACTCATGCACGAGCCGGCGACGTGGCGGCGGCGCCGATGCCGCTACGGCACGTCGTCAGCTCGAGCACTCGCTGAGGGATCCCGGCTTCGCCGCCGTTCGCGGCGACACCGCATCGCATGAGTTGTCGCCGGCCGAAGCCGAGGCGTGGCGGCGTTTGTGGGGCAGATCGCAGCAGCGCTTGCGCCAAGGAGCACGGCAAGGGACGGGCGATCCGTTCGCCATCCGTGCTTGGCCAGGTCACTGCGTCTTCCGGCAACGGGTACATTGCGGACCAGGCCCGTAGGGGCCGTTCGCACCGACCGGTCCCGGGTCGGACCAGGGCACGTGGAATCCGCGTGCGCGACGCCGTTCCTGGCTCTTCTTGCCATGATGCTGCCTTCGCCCTGCACCTCGTCGGTCGTTTCGCTGGCGCTCGCCTGCAGCCTCGCTGCCCAGGACCCGCTGCCGCCGGCGGGCGGGTTCGCGGTCGGCTTCCGCGAGTACACGGTGACGTCGCCGCTCGGAGCGCTGGCCTGGGTCGATGGCGTGCAGACGGCACTCGACGTCTACCACCCGGTGGCGACGCCGCCGGCGAACGGCTGGCCGGTGGTGTTGCTCGTGCACGGCGGCAGCGGCAATCGTCGCATCCAGCCGCTCGTCGCCCGCGCCAACATGCTGGCGAAGGCCGGATACGTGTGCTTCGCCTACGACGTGCGGGGCGAAGGCGTGACCACGACCTACAACACGCCGCCGTTCGACGCCTCGGAAGAAGCCCGCCTGCGCGACATGGCCGAACTGTTCGCGCGCGCCGACACGTTCCTGCCGGTGGGCGTCACCGCCGATGAGACGCGGCTGGCGGTGACCGGCGAGTCGATGGGTGGCCGGCACGCATTCCGTGCGGCCGGGTGGTCTGGGCAGCCGCTGCCGGTGCCGATGGGCGCGTACACGCACATGCCGTCGATCGCGGCGGTGGCGCCGCGCATCGCGCCGCTCGACTTCGCCGACAACGCCGTCCAGGACGGCATCCTGCTCAACGCCGAAGTGGCCGTGGGCATCTACGAGCGCGGGCCGACCGACCCGACCCACGCGCCGATGGTCGCCGGCGACTACGCGACCATCCACGCGCTGCAGACGGCCGAGCCGCTGCGCAACTACCTGCCGCGCCTGCTGACGAGCAGCGTGCCGATGCTGATCACCAACGTCTGGGACGACGCCAAGCACGAACTGCGCGCGACCGTCGATGCGTTGGCGCTGCTGCCGGCGGCGACGCCCGTGCGCACGTGGTGGACGACCAACGGCCATGGCTCGCAGGACAACCACGTCGAGCAACTCGGCAACGACGACGCGATCCGGCGCTGGTTCGATCACTACCTGAAAGGGCGGGTCAACGGCGTGCCGTTCGAGCTGGACCATGAATCCGGCTACATGCCGCCGACCGCCGCCGCGCATCTCGATCCGAGCGCTCACTGGGTGCACGCCGTGGAGGCGGCCTGGCCGCCGGCCGGCACGACGACGACGATCCTGTTCCTGCACTCGAGCGGGCCGCAGAAGACGCTGACGAGTTCGACGCCAGTGCTGGCCGAGCCCGCGGTGACGGTGAGCAACGTGTTGCTGAATCCGACCTACGACGTGCTCGACTTCGGCGCCGACAACCGCAGCCCGGCGGCGCTGACCGCGGCGATCGCGCTCGACAACGAAGTGTTCGCGAGCCAGCCGTTCGGCACCGGCATCGAGATCCTCGGTCGCCCGCGTTTCGTGGCCACCGTCGATGCGACCGCTGGCGACTTCCTGGTCACCGCGGCGCTCTACGCGATCGCGCCGGGCGGCGCGCGGCGGTTGATCACGACCGGAACCCACGGCTTGAAGGGCGGCCTGCCCGGAGTGCATTCGCTGGCGATCGAATGCGATGACGTCGCGTTCGTGCTGCCGCCCGGCTTCCGACTGCAGCTGGAGCTGCGCAACCTCGCGATCTGCGATTACCCCGGCAACGTGTTCGTGCGCTGGACGCCCAGCTTCGTTCCGGCGGCGACCTCGGTGCGCATCGACCCGGTGTCGTTGGCTCGGGTCGAGCTGCCGATCCGGCCGCAGAACCACGCCTTCGTCACGCCGCGGCTCCACTTCGGCAGCGCCGCCGCGGGCTTCGTGCACAACCTCCGCGTGATCGGTGGTCCAGCGCGAGCCGGCCAGCCGTACCTGGTGTTGCTGTCGGCGTCGGGCCATGGCCCGGGCACCGTGTTCGGCCCGGAACTCGTGCCGGTGAACCTCGACGCGTTCACCTACCTGGTCGCGGCGTCGCCGATCCCGCCGCTGTTCGCCGGCTTCGCTGGTGTTCTCGACGCGAACGGTCTCGCGACGGCGACCCTCGACGTCTTGTCCATCGTGCTGCCACCCGAGGTGCTGGGGCTTCGCTTCACCAACGCGGTGATCGGGCGCGACGCCGCCGGGGTGTATTGGGGCGGCGGTCTCGCTGAGTTCGAGATCCTGCCCTGATGGGGTCTGGGCCGCGTTCCGTGCCAGCATGAAGCGGTTGATGTCGTTCGTCGGCCGGGCCGCGCGACGACCGCGGACATGGCAGGACGCACGAGCGCTACGAACGCCGAGGGCGCGCCGCACGGCGGCATGCGCTCGTCGGCGTCGGTCGACTGCTAACCAACGCGCCGGTGCCTGGTCGATAGCCTCGGGCATCATGGGCGCCATGCGAAGTGTCGGCTTGCTCGGTCCGGCCCTGCTGCTGATGGTCATGACCGGATGCAGCGGCGGAGGTGGGGGTGGCTTCCGGTTCACCACGACGCCCGGATCGGCGACGGCGATCCGTGCGGCCTACGCCTACCAGGCCGAGACCTCGGGCGGGTCGGGCCCGGTGACGTTCTCGCTGGCGCAGGGGCCGGCTGGGGCGACGGTCACCGGCGCGGGACTCGTGCAGTGGACGCCGCTCTTCGCCGACCTCGGCACACACCCCATCGTCGTCCGCGCCACCGACAACGGCGGCAGCATCGACCAGGCGCTTCTGTTGCGCGTGCATCAGGGTGTGCAGCTCGGCGTCGCGTTGTCGCCGCGGGGCCACACCGGCAGCTCGACCAACCAGGACTACATCGACCATCTGCAGGGAACGTCCCCGCATGGTCGCTCGCGCGGCTTCCACGGCAGCTGGCGCGACGACGTGAGCGACGACGGCGAAGTGCCTCTGCTGTTCCGGACCGCGGCGCAGTTCCAGACGATGTTCGGCTGCCTGCCGACCTACGTGGTGGGCTGGAGCGATGGTGACGGCACACCGGACCTGACCAGCGAGTCGTCGCCAGCCGACAACAGCTGGGCCAACGCCGAGACGCGCAACGAGTACCTGGCGATGGTGACCCAACTCGCGGCGACGCAGCGGCCGCCCTTCTTGATGCTGGGCAACGAAGTGAACGCGTACTTCACGACGCACACGCAGGTCGAGTGGGACCTCTGGATCGGCGCGTACGAGGCCTGCTACGACGCGATCAAGGCCGTCAGTCCCGGCACGAAGGTCGGCATGACGTTCCAACTCGAGATGCTCAAGGGGCTCGGCGGCAACACCGGCTGGATGTTTGCGCCGCAGTGGCCGATCGTCGACGCGCTGGTCAGCGGCGGTCGCATCGACGTGCTCGGCTTCACCAGCTATCCGTACCTGCACTACGATGCGTTGGCCGACGTGCCGGCCGACTACTACGACGAGATCGCGCTGCACTGGACGGGGCCGGTGGCGTTCTCCGAGATCGGCTGGCTTGCGGCGCCGCACCTGCCCTATCCGGGCGACGCGACGGAACAGGCGGACTTCGTCACGCGGTTCTTCGCCGCGACCGACGACTTCGACCTCGCCTGGGTCAACTGGCTGTTCCTGCACGACTACGACGGGCAGGCGACACTGCCGGCGTTCGCCGACATCGGGCTACGCAGCAACGACGGTTCGGTGGTGCGGCCTGCCGACGCGGTCTGGCAGGCTCAGGTGGCGCTGCGACAACCCTGAGCGGGCCTCTCGCGGCGTCGAAAGCGCCGACCACGCTCATCCGCAGCAACGCCCGGATCGCCTGCTGTTCGACGACCATCGGCAGGCGCCCACCGCGCGCAGAGCCGACCCGCTGCGCATCGGCGCGCGCGGCGCCGCGATCGAAGGCGAGTGCCGCCGCCGCCGCGATACGGTTCGTGTTCCGATCCCTGTGCATCCGCCCGCCGCGCGCTGCGAACTGCAGGCATGACCGACGCTGCCACCGCCCGGTCGTCCGCCCCGCCCCGCCGCACGGTCGTCGTGACCGGCGCGACGGGCTACATCGGCGGCCGGCTCGTCCCGCGGCTCCTCGCCGGCGGCTACCGCGTCGTCTGCCTCGTGCGCGAACCGCGCAAGACCGACGCCCGGCCGTGGCGCAATCACCCCGACGTCAGCGTGCTCGCGGTCGACCTCACCGACCCGCGCGCCGTCGCGGCGGCGATGCGCGGTGCCGAAGCGGCCTACTACCTCGTGCACTCGATGATCGCGCAGGGGCGCGACTACCGGCAGCAGGACCTGACGCTCGCGCGCGACTTCGGGCAGGCTGCGAAGGCCGCCGGCGTCGGGCGCATCGTCTACCTCGGCGGCCTCGGCGAGATGGGCAAGGACCTCAGCGAGCACCTGAGCTCGCGCCGCGAAGTCGAGCACGCGCTCGCCGCGACCGGCGTTCCGGTGACCGTGTTCCGCGCCGCGATGATCGTCGGCTCGGGTTCGGCGTCGTTCGAGATCCTGCGCTACCTCGTCGAACACCTGCCCGCGATGGTGACGCCGCGGTGGGTCAAGACGGAGTCGCAGCCGATCGCGGTGCGCAACGTGCTGCACTACCTCGTGGCCTGCCTCGACGTGCCCGCGACGGTCGGCGCCACGCTCGACATCGGCGGCCCCGAGGTGCTGTCGTACCGCGACCTGATGCGCGTGATGGCCGAGGCCCGCGGCCTGCGCCCGCGCCTGGTGTTGCCGGTGCCGGTGCTGACGCCGCGGCTGAGTTCGTTGTGGATCCACCTGATCACGCCAGTGCCGCACACGATTGCGAGGCCACTTGCCGAGGGCTTGCGCAACCGCACCGTCTGCCGCGATGGCCGCGCCGCCGAGCTCATGCCGCAGCAACTGCTGACCATGCGTGAAGCGATCGAGGCCGCGCTGGGCAAGCGCGCCGAGGACGAAGTCGAGACGTCGTGGACCGATGCCGGCGCGATGCCCGGCGACCCCGACTGGGCCGGCGGCACGACCTTCGTCGACCACCGCGAGATCGTGGTCGCGGCGCCGACTGCGACGACGTACGCCACCGCAGCGGCGATCGGTGGCGACAACGGCTGGTACGGCGGCAACTGGCTGTGGCGGCTGCGTGGGGTCATGGACAAGCTGATCGGCGGGCCCGGCCTGCGCCGCGGCCGCCGCGACCAGCACGAGCTCATCGTCGGCGACGCGCTCGACTTCTGGCGCGTGACCGACGTCGTGCCCGGCCGCCGGTTCGAACTGCGCGCCGAGATGAAACTGCCCGGCGTCGCCACGCTGACCGTCACCGTCGACCCCGACGGTGATGGCAGCCGGCTCGGCCTCACCGCGCGTTTCCGCCCGCGCGGCCTGCTCGGCATCGTCTACTGGTACTCCGTGCTGCCACTACACGGCCTCGTGTTCGCCGGCATGCTGCGCGGCCTGCAGCGCGCGGCGGCGCGGGCGGCGGCGGGCCCGGCGGTCGTGACCCCATCGCGTTCGCCTGCGGGCGGGGTCGAGGGCTGATGCCGCGAGCGGTGTGCCAGCCTCGCCAGCGGCGAGCGAGTTCGTCGTCTCGGGCGGCCGCGGGCTGACGGAGGCGCGGCGCGGCGAGACGGCTCCGATGCCGCCCCGGGTTCCCGGACTCTCGCGCAGCTCAGGGCTGGAGCAGCAGCACATGCCAGATCGTGGTCGACTGGGACGCAGGGCTGGTGTCGATGCTGCCGAGGCCGAGCCCGGCGGGGCCTGGCGTCACCAGCCAGAAGCTCTGGCTCAGGAGGCTGTCGGGCTGGTCGTTACCGCTGCAGGTCAGTCCGCCAGTTGGTGGAGTGGTGAGGTGGGTGCTGGATGGTACCGCCGACGAAATCGCGCTGGCGTTGCAACACGGACGAGATGAACCCGGCCGTCACCTGGCTCGGCAACTCGGCGATCGTCGGCTGGGAACGGCGCGCCGGTCCGGGCTCGAGCGATACCGACCTCTTCGTCAAGACGATCGACGGGTTCTCGTGTGCCGGGTGCGAGCCGACGCAGTTGCTGGCTAACACGTCGTACGCCGAGAACCAGCTCGCGCTCGCTGCTGCACCGGGAGCCGGCACCAGTGGTCGAGGCCTCGTCGCCTGGCGGGCGACGACCTCGTCCGGCAGCGACTCGTTGTTGGCACTCGGCTTCGTCGGCGACGACGGTCGTGGCAGCAGCCTCGCCGGCGCCTGCGGCACCGGTGGTCGCACCGCCGTCGGTTGCGCCTGCGTCGGCAACGCGAACTTCCAGGTTCGCCTGCGCAGTGCGCGGCCGTCGGCGATGTCGTGGCTGGTGCTGTCGCCGTCGACGACGCAGCTCGGCTGCGGCCTGTGTACGCTCGTGGCGGACCCGTTCGCCGGCTTCGTGGCCGGACCGCTGACCACCGATGCAGGGGGAGCCGCAGCTCAGCTGCTCGCGATCCCGAACTCCTCGTCCCTCGGCGGCGTCAACTTCATCGCCCAGTGGATCGTCGCGGCCGCCGTCGGCACCGGCGCGTGCTCGTTCCTCGACACCGACTTCTCCAACGGGCTGTCCGTCCGCATCGACTGAGCTCTGCCAGGAACGCGCCGCCCAACTCGCGACCAAACCCCGGTGAGCGCGGGCTCGGCGAGCTACAGCGCCTGTCCGATGCGCAGCAGGTTGCCGTCGGGATCGACGACGGCGAACTCCAGCATCCCCCACGGCTTGCGCTCGAGGGTGTCCATGCGCGGGATGCCGCGGCGCGGCAACGCGGCCGCTTCGAACGCGCGATGGAGGCTCGTCACGTCCGCGACGCGCAGGTAGCAGCCTGCGTGCGACGTCGCCGGATGGAGCTTCGGATGCGCGAAGAAGTGCAGCTCCAGCGCGCCGCGCTCGAGGATCGCGTAGCTCCCGTCGGGCGCCGCCAGCTTCCCCGCGAACCCGAGCCTGGCGTAGAACGCGAGTGTGTCCGCGGGTGCGCGGCAGGGGAGGATCGGGATGGCGCGATCGGTGGTTGTCATCGAACCGCTGCGGTTCGTTGCGGCGCGCCTCATCCTCGCGACAGCGGCTCGCGCGTCAACGGCGTGTCGGGCGCCGCCGTCGCCGGCAACGAAGCACTTCGTCCACTTTTCGGTGACACTCGGTCGGCCTCCCGTCCATACACCGCGTGATCCGATCCCGTCCCGACCGCTGGTTCGACCGTTTCCGCCGCACCAGCGATGCCAGGCTGCTGGCCAAGGTCTTCGATGCCGTTGCACCGGAGCTCTGGCGAGTCGCGGCCCATCTGTGCCGCGACCGGCACCTGGCCGAGGACGCGGTGCAGGCGACGTTCCTGTCGGCGATCGAAGCACCTCATGAATGGGACGCGACGCGGCCGTTGGTGCCGTGGCTGCTCGGCATGCTCGCCAACCGCGTGCGCGAACAGCGCCGGCGGGCTGCGCGCACGCCCGACGCCGCCCGGCTCGAACGCGCTGGCGAACGCGACCCGGCCGCGGTCGCCGCCGACCGTGAGGTTGCTTCGACGCTGCAGCAGGCGCTGGCCAGGCTCGAGGAGCCCTACCGGACGACACTCGAGCAACACCTCGTGCACGGCCTCGCCGCGCACGAGATCGCGCACGAGCAGGGCGTTCCGGCCGGCACAGTGCGCATGCGCTTGCACCGCGGTCTCGATCAGTTGCGGTCGAAGCTGCCGCCGGGGCTCGTCGCCGCCGGCGGTGCCGCACTGTCGTTGCAGACGGGAGCGTTGGCAGCGATGCGCCACAGGGTGCTCAGCGAAGTGCCGGGTGGCGCTGCCGTCGCCGCGGGCTCGGGTCACGTGGGTCTCTTCGTGATCGGAGTGCTGACGATGAACAAGATGCTGATCGGGGTGTTGAGTTCTGCTCTCGCGGTGTTGTTGACGTGGTGGGCCTGGCCGGACGCGGCGACCGCGGGCGCGGCCACGCCGTTGCCAGAGGGACCGGCGGCGCTCGCCGAATCGGCGGCCACAACGTCGCCCTCGGTCGTCGAGGCACCTGCGCCGCTGCCCGCCGAACGCACTGCAGCACCGGGTGGGGCCGCAGCCGGGCAACAAGGCCTGCTGCGCGTCCAGTTGGCACGTGCCGGGGATGGCGCGCCCGTCGATGGCGCCTGGCTCAGAGTGCGCGGCGGCTTGCCGCGTGACCCCGGCCCGGCAGCAGCCACGCAAGACAGCGCCACGGCCGATCTCCTGGCCGGAGCTCTGCGGTCGACGACCAAGGCCGATGGGGCCGCGAAGTTCTCGCTGCCGTTGGGCTTCGCCACCGTGACGATCGAGGACACCGAGCTGCGCAGCAGTGTCGAGATCCGTGGCGGCAGCGTCACCGAACTGAAGATCGAGCTACCGATCACCTTCACCGCGGAGCTGCGCGTCGTCGACGACGCCGGTCGGCCGGTGCCGGACGCACTCGTCGTCGGCAGCACCAGCCGCGACAGCTTCGGCCTCGCCGTCCGTGAGTTCGGCCGCACCGATCGCGACGGCCGCTGCCGCGTCGACGCCGTCGATCGCCTGATCCGGGTGCGTGCGCGACGCGAGGGATTCGCCGCTTCGGCCGCGACCGAGCTCCGCGCGAATCGGACCAGCGCGACCCTTCACCTTGGCTCGGCGCCCGCCGTCGTCAGTGGCATCGTGCTCGATGAAACGGCGCGCCCACTCGCGAACTGCGCGGTCGGTCTGCAGTCGATTCCGCGCAGCCGCGGCGACGCCGCGCCGCACCTGGTCTGGACCGACGCCAGCGGGCGATTCACCTGCACCGACGTGCCGGCCGGGCGCTGCCTCGTGGTCGCCGCACGCCGGTTCGACGACGGCAGCAGGCGGCTCGCGCAACAGGAAGCGATGGCCGTGGTGGGCGCAGAGACCTCGGTAGAGGTGCGCTTCGGCACCGGCGCTTCGCTCGACGTGCAGTTCTCGTCCGCTGATGGCAAGTCGCTGGCGAGGACCCACGTAGCGATGCTGCTGCGGCACCCCGACCTCGACAGCGAGTGGACGCAACTCGGTACCGCCTTCATCGAGCTGGATGAGCGCGGTGCCGGCACGGCGCGCGATCTGTTGCCCGGGCGCTACACGGTGCAGGTCGTGCACGACGGGGTGCTCGAGCGAAACCTCGAACTCGCGGCCGGCGCCAACGAACGCTTCGTGCACGTGTTCGGCGCCGCGCCCGGACTCGAGGTGCGCGTCGTCGACCTCGCCGGCAAGCCACTCGCCGGCTGGCTGGTCTCGTGGATCGGCGGTGCCGTGGGCCGGAGCGATCGCACTGACGCCGACGGTCGTGTTCGTTTCCGCGACTTGCCGGAGCCGAACGTCCGCATCATCGTGCAGCCCGACGAGAGCACGCCGCCGCTCGCCCAACGCGAAGTGGCCCGCGACACCTCGGTGACCGTGGCGATCGACCTCGCGCAACAGGGTCAGGCCGAACTGCGCGGCATCGTCGTGCCACCGGCCGGAACCAAGCTCGCGGAGCTGCGAGTGATGGTCGTGCAGCGCGGTGCCGATCCGACGGTGCCGACGCGGCCGCAGACCGTTCCCATCGACGCCGACACGGGCGTGTTCGCGGCCACCCAGCTCGCCGCTGGCAACTACGCGATGATGGTGGTTGCCGGTCCCGGTGGCGCGCATCCGCTGCTGTTGCGCGACGCGATCGTGGTGCCGGCCAGAGGCATCGTCGATCTGGGCCGCCTCGTGCTGGGCACGGGCCAGCTCGAGCTGCGGGTCAAGACGGCCGACGGCAGCGCCGCCGCCGACGCGACGATGGCGATCCGTTTGCCCGCGGGAGGTCCGTTCTCGACCCCACCGGGCCAGGAGCCCCTGGTCATGCGTCTGCCCGCCGGCGACTACGGCGTGCTGGTCTGGGGCGAGACGATTGCACCGATCGTGACCAGCGCCAACGTGAAGATCGACGCCGGCTCGCCGGTGACGGTGATCGCCGAGCGTGCGGCGCCGGTGACGCTGCGCTTCGCGGTGGACGGCACCGAAGTCGACGTCGGCATGCTCACGGTGCGCAGCAACGGCGGCGAACCGCTGCAGCTCGCGCTGCAGGTGCAGGGTCCGCTGGTGCGCGGCTTCGCGGCCGGCCGCCATGAACTCGAGTTCGACGACCTGCGCGGCAAGCGGTTCAGCGCTGCGTTCACGGTCGGCGCCGACCTCGGCAGGCAACAGGTCACGCTGCTGCCGAAGCAATGAAGGCGACGGCCCCGGTCCGACACCGGGGCGCGTAGCCGCGCAGGCGGCAGCAGGGCCGGATCGGGTTCCAGGGCACCTTCTGCTTCCTATCCCCGCACAGGGGCGGCGGGCGGCGCGGTGGTGGGCGATCGTCGACGAGGAGGCGCGCCCATGCCGGTGGCGTAGGTCTGGCGCGATCGAATGGACAGCATCCGACCGGATGGGTTGGATTCGACAGTCTGCTGCGAGGAATCCGCCGCGGCCGACACGAAGGTGGCTGGCATGTCGAAGAGCCCAGAAGCCGAGAACTCAGGCCCGCAAGACGGGGGTCCTTGGGATCTGCGAATGCGCCGGGCCGCGGAGCGCTATCGCGTCCAGGAGGAGATCGCCCGAGGAGGCATGGGGAGGATCGTTCGGGTCTTCGACGAGGATCTGCAGCGCTTCTCGGCGATGAAGATCGTGCTCGACGAAGGCAGCCTGGACGGGGCCGAGGGGAAGGACGCCGCCTACTCGCTGCTGCAGCGATTCATGGAGGAAGCCAAGGTCACCGGCCAACTCGATCATCCGAACATCGTTCCGGTGCACGACCTTGGCCGGCTGGTCGATGGTCGGAGCTACTTCACGATGCGCCTGGTGCAAGGTGAAGACCTGTCCGCCGTGTTCCAGCAAGTCCGGCAGGGCAGCCGAGATTGGACGCGGGAGCGTGTGCTCGGCGCGATCCTGAAAGTCTGCGAAGCGATGAGCTATGCGCATGCAAAGGGCGTGGTGCATCGCGACCTGAAGCCGGCGAACGTGATGGTCGGCAAGTTCGGTGAGGTCTACGTGATGGACTGGGGGTTGGCTCGGGTGCTCGGCCGTACGGACCTCCGCGACCTCCGCCTGCAGCCTTCGGACGCTGCGACCACACGGATCCGGAGCGATCGAACTGGGCAACGCGTGGAGGACCCGGGCTCCCCGTTGCTGACCATGGATGGCGACGTGGTGGGCACGCCCAGCTACATGGCGCCGGAGCAAGCACGAGGCGACATCGAGGCCATCGGCCCGCACTCGGACGTCTACTCGATCGGCGCGATGCTCTACGAGTTGCTGGCGGGTGCGGCGCCCTACGTGCCCAAGGATGGGCGGGCGGGCCCGCGCACGATCCTCGCGGCGGTCCTGCACGGGCCACCGCCCGAGCTGCCAACGGCTGCCGCGCCGATCGAACTGGCCGCCATCGTGGCCAAGGCGATGCGCCGTGACATCGCGGAGCGGTATCCGAGCACCAAGGAGCTGGCAGACGACTTGCGCAGCTACCTCGAAGGACGCGTCGTGCAGGCGCATGCAACGGGAAGCTGGCGCCGGCTGTGGAAGTGGGCCCGACGAAACCGTGCGCTCACGGTGGCCTTGGTCGTGTCCATCCTGCTCGCTGTCGGCCTGACGATCGCCGGGGTGCAGTGGTGGGTGCAGAATCGGCTCGCGGAGGCCGCGGAGGATTCCGCGCGTAATTCGCTGGACCCCGGCACCTTCGACAAGTGGTTGGAGGACGTCGAGGGCAGTGGGATTCCCGCGCCAGCACCGGGGCACTATCGGTTCGCGGATCTCTCCGGAGCGCACAACCTCATAGCGAGCGTCGCTACCGTGACATTGGTCGACTATCGCGGTCCCCGGACAGACCTGGCCGTATGGCACGAAGTCTTCGAGTCGGGCCAGGTCACCTCGAAGACCCTGCTCTTCCAAGTTCCCTTCGGTCAGCGCGTGATCTGGAAGCAGGAAGTGGGCTACCACTCGCACGAGGTCGGCCCCCCGCTGACCGAGGGACTGCAGGCCTTGCTGCTCTCCGTCGACGTTCCCTTCGGCGGTTCCAAGACCCATCGGGCCGAGCTGCGCTTGATCGGCTCTTCCTGGCTCCTAGCACTTCCGTATGGGTCGACCCGGCTTCCTTCTCGTCCTTCTCGTGGAGAGTTCGAGTTCCAGCGGCCAGACGGGCAATACATGAGTGGGCGCTCGACGCCGCAGTTGCTCGCGCCCCAGCAGCTGCAGGAGAACCACCGTTCTCACGACGAGCCCCTGCTTCTGTGGCATGAAGTCTTCAACTACACAGAAAACTGGGAAGCGAGGATCGAGTCGAGGATCGTTGCCCGGTTCGTGGAGCGCTGACGTTTCGATCTCGAGCGCTTCACGCAGCGAGCCGATCGCCTGCTACGCCAGGTAGCCCTTGGGGTCGGGGCCCGGGGCCGGACGACGGGAGCGCGGCTGCCCGGGCGTTGCTGCGCAGCCAGGCCAGGGTGGCGAATGCGGTCGTCACGCGACCGCGCGTTGGATCATCACCACACCACCCACGTGTTGCCGCAGCGGTCCTCGGCGTTGACTGCCGTGCGGCACTGGCCATCGATCAGGCGATGCCCCGCGACGCCTGCCTTCGGCGCGATGCGGCCGCTGTAGATCTCGGCCGACATGTTGGTGCCCAGGATGTTGCCGTCCTGGTTCATCAGGAACGCGCGGTTGCCGGTCCAGCCGCGCTCGATCGGCCACGCGTAGCACAGCCACCTCAGTTCCGCCGCGTCTGCGTCGACCTCGTAACCGCCGGCGCCTCGGGAGGCCTCGGTGACCCAGCCACCGTCCTGCGACGGCAGGTACATCTCCAGCACGTAGCCGCCGATCTCGACACGTCCGTCGCGCACGGCCCCGAAGCGGCTGTGCAACACCGGCGGCACGAGCCGCGCGTTGGAGCCGCGCAGTGGCGTCACGCCCGCAAGCTCGCCCAGGAAGCCGTGCTCACCCTCACCGTCGCCGTCGGCGTCCTGCGCGCCACATGCCTGCAGCTGCGCCTGCGCCGAGCTGATGTTCTTCAAGGTGGCGCCTATCGCCGCTTCGTTGCGGTTGATGCGGGCGCGGAAGTAGCTCGGCAGGGCGATCGCCGCGGTGACGCCGGCCGTCACCAGTAGCGCCGCCAGCGTGACCAAGCGCGCGCGCCGGCGGTGCTTCGCGGGCCGGCCGGGCAACCCTGGCGTGTTGGGATCGGGTGGCAGTGCACGGTCGGAACTCGCAGCCGCCGCCGTCGCAGGATCATGTTCGTCTTGCATCGTGGTTCTCGGTCAGGGTTCGTGGTCAGTCGGTCTGCGTCGTGGCGTGGAGGAAGGTGACGATCGCGCGCACGGTGGCTTCGTCGAGCGTGCGGCCGAGTTCGTGGCGCGCCATCTGCCGCACGGCGTCGTCGAGGCGCACGATCGAATGGTCGTGCAGGTAGGGGCCAGTGCGCGCGGCGTGGCGCAGCATCGGCGCGCGATAGAGTCGCCGCTCGTGCCCGGGCAGCGGCTCGGCGAGCCCGAGCATGTGCGTGGACCGTCCGCCGAGGTTGCGGCCAGCGTGGCACGTCGCACAGCCGGACTCGAGGAACGCCGCGAGCCCGTCACGTTCTTCGGCGGTCAGCGCCGCATCGTCGCCTTCGACGTATCGGTCCCACCGGCCGCGGCTGCGCCAGGTCGTGAGCTCGGCCGTGATCGCCTGCACGGCGACGTCGAGCGAGACCGCCTCGCCGTCGAGCGCCCGCACCGCCGCGTCGTCGACCAGTTCCGCCCGCTTCACCAGTTCGCGGCGGACGAACGCCTCGAGAGCGATGGGCTCGCCGTCCCATCCCAACACCACCTGGCGCGCGACGTCGGCCAGCGGTGGGGTGGCGCGCTCGTGGACGGCTCCGTCGGCGCCGAGCGCGTCACGCGGATGGCACTTCGCGCACCCGGCTCGCTCGAACAGGCGCGCACCGAGCGACTGCAGTTCCGGCCGAACGGCAGGCGCCACCGCCCGCGCATCGAGAGAGAACAGCACGTCGATGTGCTCCCGTTCGGGCTCGCGCTGGCACGACGCGAGGAAGAGAACTCCCGAGGCGAACGCGGCCGCGAGCCGCGTGCGAGGGCACGGTGCCGAAGGCGGACGCGGAGCTGCTGGTGCGGGCATGGCGGTTACGAGCCTTGCCTCGTGGGTGGCGCAGCGGTGGTGACGCAGGCCGGGGCCGTTGATCGGTCGAGGCTCCCGCGCCTGCAGTCGGCCCGCCCAGAATGGGACTGCGGCGGCTTGTTGGGCGACTGCCGAGGCGGCTGCGACCGCGGTCAGCCGGCGTTGCACGCGCAGGGGACGTGAACGTCGCGAACGTGCCGCAGCTGGTAAGCGCCTGGCCGATCGAGCGTTGCGGGCACAACGCAAGGCGGGCCGGTGGGTGGGCGCGGCTGCTGCGGCGGACGGCGGCGATGCCGTACGACGAGTTGCTGCCCGGGCTCGCCGCCGCCGCTCTTCCCGGACTCTCGCGCAGCTCAGGGCTGGAGCAGCAGCACGTGCCAGGTCGTGATCGACTTCGACGCAGGGCTGGTGTCGATGCTGCCGTTCCAGAACGCCAAGGCGAACAGCGTCGGCTCGCCGACGACCAGATCGACTTCGCGCGCGGACCGGGCGCGCAACGCGCGGCGGAACGTCGCCGTCCAGCGGCCGTCGCGCCATGCCGTCGTCACCTGCAGTGGGATGCCGCCGCCGGTCGCGTCGGCGACGGTGCCGACGCCAGCGAGTTGGATCGACTCGGCGCGCGGTGCGGGCGAGGTCGAGCCGATCGGCACGTCGAGGTTGCGGTGCGGGACGCCGCCGAGCAGGTCGAGCATGCCGGCCGTTTCCTTCGGGTCGAAGGCGTGCCAGCGCCAGACGTTCACCGGCGCATCCGCGCTGCCCATCGCGAACAGCGGGGGATCCTGCGAGCGCGCGAACTGCACGGCGACGCCATCGCCCATGGCCCGGTCGGGCCGCGCGCGGTCGTTGCGCGTGCCGTCGCTCCATTCGAGACGCAGCACGAACTGCTCGCCGTCGTGCGCCGCACGCAGCGTCGCCTCGGACACGGCTTCGGCGCGCCACCACAACGGCGTGGTCGGCAGTCGCACGGCTTCGATCTTGCCGAAGGCGAGGTCGTCGCCGTCGTCCGGCAGCTTCGCCACGCGTGGCGTGCGGATCGTGCGACGCCATTGCACGTGATGATCGGCGGCCTCCTCGGGCACGAGGGTCTTGACGTAGGCCACCAGCAGTTCGGTCTCCGCGGTCGACAGCGCGACCGGCGGCATGCGGGCGCCGGGCATGCCGGCGCGGATGCGGTTCGCGAGTTCGCGGTGCGAGGCGCCGCCGCGCAGCCAGCCGGCGGTCAGGTCCCGCGGCCACAGCCAGGTGCCGTCGGTCGGCCACGAGGCCGTCGCCGCCACGCCGCGCCCGTCGACGCCGTGGCAACCGGCGCAGTGGCGTTCGAACAGCCGCCGGCCCTCGATGACGTCGCTGGCCGACGCCTCGCGCGGCGCGCCGCCGTCGATGGCAGGGCCGGGCACGAACTGGCGTTCGGCGATCGCCAGCGCCTGCTCGTCGCTCAGTGGACTGCCGGAGTGTTCGGCGGTCTGGGCGATGGTCGCTGCGCGACCGGTGACCGCCAGTTTCCGCACGTGGCGAGCCAACGAGCGCAGGTCGTCCTCGGGCATCCAGCCCCAGGCCATCATCGTCGAGCCGGGCATGCCGCGGCGCAGGGTGGCGACCAGATCGTCTTCCGTCGGCACGCCGTTGGCCGTGCTCACGAGCTTGAACAGACCGTCGCGGAACGCCGTCGGGCGCGGCAGCAACAGCCCGGAAACGGCGGTTTCGCCATTGCCGTCGTCACCATGGCAGACCGCGCAGTGGTGTTGGAACAGCGCGCTGCCGCGATCCGCCGCCATGGGCTGCCCCGGCGTCGCGCGCGGGTTCGTGCAGGTGGCGACGGCCAACACGATCAGAACCGTGAGAAAAAGTTGGATGCGCACCGGGGCAGCGTAGGTCGAAGGCCGGGCGACGACCACCTCGCCGAGAACGCCACGCCGACGCGATCGGCTGGAGGTGGGCGTTCGGGTGCGGCAGGATGCTGGGGTTGAAGTTCCGGATGGTCCGGGGCCGCGAATTTCACGAACTTCCACGGCTCCTTTCGCCGCGTCCGGCATCCGACGTGTTCCCGCCATGTCCAAGCTCAGCCTGCTGCCCCTGTTCCTCGCCGGTGCCGCCTTCGCCGCAAGCTGCGCGGTCCGGCCCGACACTGCCGCCGACCACAGCCATCGCGTCACCACCACGGTGACCGTGACCGACGCGGCGATCCTGCCGGCGGCGATGCTGGCGATTCCGTTCTGCGCGGACGTTCAGCTCGCGTCGCCGGCGCCCTTCTTCGCCGCCGTCGGAGCGCGGAACTTCGGATTCGCCGTGAGCACGTCGCAGGTCTTGCACGTCTCCGGGTAGTCGCCCGAGAACATGCGTCGGCGGAACTCGCGGTACTTGGGCCCGTTCCAGATCTCGTCGACGCTCTGTTCGTTGACGTTGCCCATGACCAGGTCGTCCGGTGCGCGGCAGCACGGGTAGACCTTGCCGGTCGGCGCGACCTTGAAGTGGTAGGTCGCCATCGAGCAGAACTGCGGGAACCGGTCGCGCACGTAGCCGGTAAGGCAGTTCACCATGTGGCCCATGACCCAGCGGAAGCGCGGCGGGCGCGGCTGCACGCTGCGATGGAACGGCGCTGGCAGCTCGGCCCGGAAGCGCATGCCGCGGGCCTTGGCGCGCGCGCTGGCGCGGTCGAGGCAGGCGGCGATCTCCTGCTCGCTCATCGTCTTGAACGGATCGAGATCGGGCTTCGGCGAGCCGACGAGCAGCTGCACGCGCAGTTCGCACGCGAGCTCGGCGGCGCCGAGGTCGGCCAGGAAGTCGACCAGGCCGTCGAGGTGGTGGATGTTCTTCGTCATCATCACGGCGACGAAGTCGACCGGGAAACCGAACTCGGCCGAGACCGGCAGGATCGACTTGATGTTCTCGACGACCTTCGCGTAGTTGGCCCGCGCGCGGATCGCCTCGAACACCTCGGGGACGTGGCTGTCGAACGAGATGAAGAGCTGGTGCATGCGGTCGGCGATCTGCCGCAGCCGTTCGCCGTTCAGCACTGTCGCGTTGCTCGTGAAGTCCAGGTAGACGTCGTGCTCGCGGCATTTCTGCACCATCGTGCGGATGTCCGACAACATCGGCTCCGAGATCGCCGACGGCGTGAACAGCGAGGCGCCGGGGAGCACCTGGTCGAGCAGGTCGAGCGCCTTCTGCTTCGGCATCAGCTCGAGCGGCCACTCCTCCGACTGCCCGCACATGATGCAGCGCAGGTTGCAGAGGTTGTTCGGGGCGAACTCGAGCCAGGCCGGGCGCGACATCCAGACTTCGCTCTCGGTCGCGAGATCGCGGACCCGATCGAACTGGCTCTCCAGCTCGGTCAGGAAGTTCGAGGCATGGCCACTGGACTCCGACATGCGGCGCAGCTTACCCCGTCGCCATGAGCGGACCACGCGAGGCGGCGCGTGGGCCCAGCGTGGGACGAGTGCGCCCTGCGCGTGCCGTGCTGCGGCCATCGGCATCGTCGGTTCCGCGACTTCGCGGCGAGCCGATCCACGTCGCGTCCTTCGAGTCCTGGCGGGGGCGGAGTTGCCTGCCGCCGACGCCGAACGTCACTGGAATGTCTGTCCCGTGTTGCGGGCGCCGGGCGTCGCCAGCTGGGCTGCCTGCCAAGCGAACTGCAGGTAGCCGCTGCCGGTTCCGCCGAGCTGCAGCGAATGCCCGACCGGCGTGCTCGACGACTCGGTGACGCCGATGTCCGCCGCGGTCTTGCCGCCGACCGCGCCGCCGACGCCTGCGAACGTGCCGCCGTAGGCGATGAACTGCATCACGACGCCGCCCGGCGTGACCAGCGCCACGCCGTCGGGTGCGCCGTTCTGCAGCCCGGCGAACGGGAAGGCGAGCGTGCCGATGCCGTTCTGCTGGTTGGGGAACACGCCGCTCAGGAGTTGCCGGGCGTAGACCGTGCCCGTCGAGCCGTCGACCGCGAGCAGCAGCCAGCCGTTCACGTTCTGGCCGGCCGGACCTGCGACTTCGACGAACTCGCCGACGTCCGTGCCGGCGTTGTCGTAGTGCAGTTCGTTGATCCAGATCTCGGGCCAGCGCACTCGCGTGCATTGATCGAGCCAGAGGCACGCGACCCATTCGGGATGATCGACGAACGGGTTGCGGTTGCCCTGGAACGAGAACACCGCGTCGTTGTGCGCCATCTCCTTGGCGTCGACCGGGTCCTGCAGGTGCCATTGCAGCAGCGTCGACAGCTTGCCCATGTAGGCGATGCTCAGGTTCGCGCCGGTGTTGCTCGCCTGCACGAGCGACAAGTCGTCGGTGAGTCGCAGATCCGGCTCGGCGGCTCCCGACGTGCCGTGCGTGCCGCCTTCGTAGCGCACGTCCATGTAGAGCAGCGCGCGAGCGACGTCGCCCTTGCGGCCGTTCCAGGTCTGCCAGCCGCCGATCGGCGGCAGCGACGGACTGCTCCAGTTGTGGTTGCCGGGATAGCCGGTGCTGCCGCCACCCTGGCCGCCGTTGGCGAGCGTCGTCCACACCGACCAGCTCGCGCTGCCGTCGAGGTAGGCGCTGTTGTCGCGCGCGCCGTTGTGGGCGATGTCGCAGAGGAACAGCTGGTGGCAGTCCGTGTAGGGGTAGTTGGTCCCGGAGTCGACCGGGAAGCCGTACGAGTTCGGCCAGGTGTGCTCGCGGTTGTAGAACGAGTTGCCACCGCCCTGCTTGCTGTAGAGCGCGTTCTTGTAGAGATCGAGGATCTGCGTGGTGCTGCCGGGCGCCTGGTCGGCGAGCTCGAGGATGTCCCACGTGTCGGTGCCCGACGCCGTGTAGGGGAAGCGCACGTGATCGTCGATCACCGCGTGCAGCGTGCTGCGCAGCAGCGCGGCCGACGCCGTGACGACCGAGGCGTAGTAGCCCGGTGGCGCTTGCGCGGGCAGCACAGTGGCCGCTGCCGCGGCGGCGATCAGAAGCCGATGGTCCATTCGAGCCCGTTCGAGGTCGTGGCGCCGAGCGTATTGCGCGTCGAGAACGCCGCCGACTGCGTGGTCATCATGGCGCCGACCAGGGTGGTCGTGAACGGCACCGGGATCGATGCCGAGATCGTCGTGCCAGCACCGGCGATCGTCGCGGCGAGAACGTCGGCCGTCGTGTAGGCACGGCAGCCCGGCGCACCCGACGCGCCGAGGTCGATGCCCGGCACCTGCGCCGTGCCGAAGAACAGCGCCGCGACCGGCGTGGTCGCGGGGACGTTCGTCGTGGTCAGCGTGAAGGTCGTGCCGAGCGCCGGGAAGTTCGAGTTCAGAGTGAGCGGCGCCTCGTCGGGCCCGGTGGTCGCGAACGGCATGGTCGCCGAGAGATCGACGGAGCCCGGGTTGCGTGCGGCGACGCCTGCGACGTTGCCTTGGCTCCAGCCCACGATCACCGCACCGCTGCCGTTCGCGGCCGGCACGATGTTCCGGTAGCGGAACTCGAAGGTGCCGTTCTGGTGCAGCGCGCACTGCATCGTCACCGACGTGGCGCCTGCCGCGGGCGTCACCCCGCGCCCGTCGGCGACGTCCAGCCACGTCACGTAGGCGGTCTGCTGCGACGCGTCGATGTGGAAGTAGACGCCGCTCGCCGGGTTGGTCGACGTGTTGATCGCCGGGTGCAGATCGCACCACAGCGGGCCGAGCCGCGCCGGCTGCTGCGCGACCATCTCGCCGGCCGTCGGCGTGAAGTCGCTCGCGTTCGACGTCGTGCTGCCGAGCAGCACGTAGCCGTTTGCGCCGGCGTGGATCACGTTCGTGCTGCCGCCCGGGAACGGAAAGGCGAACGGCAGCACCAGCGGGCCGCTGAAGCTCTCGTCGGTCATCGCCACGGGTGGTGACGCGTTGTTGAGCACGGGCGTGCCCGTCGGCGGCGACCAGGCGGCAGGAGCGCCTGCCACCAGGTACCCGAGCGGTCCGATCGGGAACGCGGCCACCACCTGCTCATTGCCGATGCTGCCGGCGAAGTCGAAGGTGCCCAGCCCAGCGAAGTTCTCGTACCAGGTGAGGTAGCCGTCGTAGCAGCCGGTGCCGTAGGTGGTGCGAGCCGCGCACGCGTTCGGTCCCGGCGACCAGGTCAGGCGCACCTCCATCGCCGCGTTGCTGTTCGTCGATGGCGTCTGCGTCGTCGCGTTGAAGACCGCCACGCCGTGGCGCAGCTGCGTGCCCGTGCGCCGCGCGCTGATCGTCCCGGTCGTGCCGCTGCTGGTCGTCATCGCGAAGCCGACGTCGCGCAAGCCGTCCCAGACGAAGCCCGCCGCCGCGAAGCCCGGCAGCGGCGTGTAGGTGTTCAACGACCACGCGAACGTGTACGGGCCCATGGTGAGGTCGTGCACCGTGATCGGCGCCGCGAGTTGCGTCCACCATGCACCGGGTGTGGGCGGGCTCTGCGCGAGGTGGCCGATCTGCACGATCGCCTGCGGCGCGGAATAGGTGCCGCTGGTGCCCGACGACGGCGCGACCGCCAACTCGGTCAACGTCACGCCCGCACACAGGCCCAGCGAGCGCAGCGTCGCCGCCGAGTAGACGTGCAGCGACGTGTAGCCGTTCGCCTGGCCCCACGGGATCGAGTTCGAAGTGCCCGAGGTCGGGTCGAGGTCGTCGATCCCGACCACGATCTGGCCGGGCAGGACGAGTGCGAGCGAGCAGGCGGCGAAGGCTGCGATGGGGCGCATGGGGGCCGCGGCGGGCTGTGGCGGTCCGCCGCGCGAGGACCGTTGCACGCGCGGGCGAGTCTGTCAACCGGGGTTGCGCCGGTTGCGGCGCCGCCGGGCGCCCGCGTCACCGCGGCGCGATCACGAGCTGCAGCGGTGCGGCCCAGCGCTTCTGCGCCGGCGTGTAGTAGAGCCATGCGCGCGACGCGGGGCCGGTGGTCGTGCCGGGAACGCGCGCGACCAGATCGAGCGTGAGCCGGCGTTCGGCCTTGGCATCGAACTGGCGCCAGTAGAGCACCAGCTCGCGGCCGCGCAGTTCCCACGACGCGAACGCATCGGCGCGCATCAGGTCGTCGAGCACGCGCGTCGGCAGCTCACAACCGGCCGGCAGGCCGACGACCGCGATCGGCGTGGGCACTTCGCGGTCGGTGCGGTTCGTCACCACGACGTCGAGTGCCACGGTCGCGCCCTCGTTCACCTCGGGCGCGCGCAGCGACGTCGCGATCGCGATCGCGGCGTCGGCGTCGTCGGCCGGCAGTTCGGCGTGGTAGGAGACGTCGCAGGCCCAGGGCAGCGGCGCGCCGCCGCCTTCGACCTCGAGCCGCAGCGTGTGCTCGCCCGGCGACAGCTCGTCCCACAACTCGAACACCAGCGCTGCGGTCTCGCTCGCCGCGAACGCGCGTTCGGCGATCCGCCGTTCCCCGGCGAACACGCGCAGCGTGCCGTCACTGCGCATCGAACGTGTCGCCGTCGCGTAGGCGGTCAACGCGCGCAGAGCGACGATCGTCGCCTGCGTCGCACCAAAGGTGCCGGTGGCGCTGCGGCTGCCGTTCACGAACTCGATCGCGCTGCGCACGTTCGCGGCGAACGCCGCATCGGGCAGCCAGGCGAGGATCGCGAAGCCGGTGGTCTCGACGATGAGGTCGTTGCCGCCGCTGCTGGTGATCGTCGTCGTCGTCCCACGCAGCGAGCCATTCGGCTGCTGCAGCGTCGCGAGCCGCGCCCGGACCGCGCTGGCCTCGGGACGCTGCGCCAGGTGCAGCGCGCAGGCGATCAACGCCAGTTCGTACGGATCGCTGATGGTCGTGCGTGCGAGCAGCGCGTCGATCTCGGCCCGCAGTTCGGTGGCCGGCGTGCCGGCCTGCAGCAGGGCGTAGACGACGTAGGCGTTCGTCAGCGCCTGCGAGCGGCCGCCGAACGAATGGTGGTCCGTGCCTTCGTGCACGAAGTTGCCCTTGCCGTCGCGCCGCGCCAGCAGCCAGTCGCGCGTGCGCGCGACCATCGCCGCGTCGACGTCGTGGACCCGCTGCATGTCGTGGAACTGCAGCAGCCCGTAGGCGGTCAGCGCCTCGTGGCCCGGATCGCCGCCGAACCACTCGTAGCCGCGTCGCTTGCACTCGTAGCTGGTGATCTTCGCGTAGCCCTGCGGCAGCAGCGCGCGCGCGCGCGACGCGACGACGGGAAGGTCGTCGCCATTCGCCTCGAGCAGGTTGAGCACGAGCGTGTTCGGGTAGTTGGAGGAACTCGCCTGTTCGAAGCAGCCGTGCGGCTCGCGCAGGATGCCCTCGAGCCCTTCGGTCAGCGCGCTGATCGGCGACGGATAGACCTTGAGCGTCACGCGGCCCGAGCTGGCGACCGGGTCGGACGGGATCACCAGCGTGCCGCCGGCCGGCTTGCCCGTCTCGACGCTGCCCGCGAGCGAGCGGCGGTGCGGGAAGCCGCGCGGCGCGATCGCGAGCCGGTGGGTGACGCGGTCGGCGAAGCGGCCGGCCCGCGCTTCGACCTGCAGCGTCGCCGTGCCGGGCGCATCGGCGACGACGAGCGGCAACAGCGCGCGGCCACGGCCGCCCTGCAGCGCGATGCGATCGGGCGCGCCGCTGTCGAGCCGCAGGCCGCCGGCGGCCATGGCCGCGAGCGACACCTCGGCGATGCCGGGATCGGTGACGACGGCGCTGACCGGCAACAACAGGCGATCGCCGGCCGACACTTCGTCGGGCAGCTTGCACTCGACGTGCAGCGGCAGGCGCGTCGTGAAGTCGATGGTGGACTGGCCGAGCCGCCCCGTTCCGGTCGGCGCATGCGCGTCGGCGTGCACGCGCCACGTCGTCACCGCGTCGCTGGTCGCGAACGTCACCGCGGCGTTGCCCTGTGCGTCGGTGGCGACCAGCGAGTTCCAGAAGATCGTCGGCGTGAAGTCGCGCCGGTCGTCGCTCGGCGTGTGCTGGTGCGCGTAGTGGCGGGCGCGGTTCTCGCCGAGCTCGAAGTAGCCGAACCGGCCGGTGTCTTCGAAGGCTTCGAGGCGGACCGCGCCCGCGTCCGAGCGGTCGTCGAGCGAGAACAGCAGTCGCGGCACAGGATTGGTGGCCGGCACGTCGCTCAACCGCTCTGCGTCTCGCCGCACCGAACCTAGCCAGAGTTCTTCCCCCCACACCGCACGGTTGGGGTTCGGCAGGCCGAACCCCGCCCACTCGACCACGGCTCCCTGGGCCCGTTCGACGTCGAAGTCCCAGGTGAGCGGAGCGCCCGCGTCTCCGCTGCCAGCGAAGCGTTCCAAGGGTACTGGCTGGCCGCCGAAGTCCGCCGCAGCGGTCGGCGCCATGGAGTCCACTGCCAGGCGTCCGCCGAGCGACTGTGGCGCCAGGATGATCCCCGCGAGCAGCACGACGCTCGTTCCGAGCCCCGCGGCCAGTTGCACGTGCGGCTGCGCCTGCGCGCGTCGAGCCAGCCAGGCGACGAACTCGGCCAGCAAGAGCAGCGCGAGTCCAAGCGCCGCCAAGCCGGCGACGTCGGCGAATCGGCGTTCGGCGCGCCACGCATCGCGGCTGAGCGAACCGGCCGCCGCCTGCGCCGCCTGCAGGTTGCTCACGACCTGCGGCGTCTGCGAGAAGCCCTCGCGCGCCAGCGTGCCTTCGGCCGCCGGGCCGCGCGCGGCGATCGTCGCCTGGGCCGCGGCGTCGTTGCGCCAGACGAAGCGGCGCCAGCCGCGCGTGCCGAGCAGCAGATCGACGTTCGTGGCCGAGCCCGCGCTGGCGAGGAAGAAGTCGCCGAGGTTCTCGGTTCGCTCGACGTCGGCGAACAGCATCGCGTGGTCGACGAGACCGACCAGCGGCTCGCTGCCCAGCGCGTGGATCGCCTGGTCGCTGACGGACAGGCCGACGATCGCGGCGCGCGGCGTGCCGGTCTCGTCGGTCGTGCGCACGCGGATCTGCTGCGCCTCGCCCGGGCTCAGCGACGCATGCTGCGCCGCGAGATCGACGTCGAGCCGGTGGCTCGCACGGCGCCGCACCAGCCGTTCGGCGATCGGTTGCAGTTCGCGGTCGAACACCGTCACGCGCAGCACGCCGGCCGCCGTCGCCGGGAGGTCGATCGTCGCCCCTTCGCGCAGTTCGCCGCCGTCGTCGCCGCGCAGCGTCGTCTGGCCGACCAGCACGCCGCGGCAGAACACGCCGAGCAGCCACGGCCCGTTGCCGCGGCCCGCGACCGCGACGCGCAGTGGTGCGCCGGCCGCGACGTCGTCGCCGAGCAGGCGCAGGGCGATGCCCGCGGTCTTCACCTCGGGCAGCGGGAACGCCGTCGCGTGTCCGGTCAGTCGGACACGGTAGGCCTCGCCGGCGCGCGGCTGCAGCGCGAGCTTGCCGCGCCCCTGATGCTGCGTGCGGAACTTCGCGACGACGCGATCGCGTGCATCGACGACGTCGCCAGCACCGTCGATCGGTCGGCCGAGCGCGTCGGTGACCTCGAGGTAGATCGAGTTCTCGACGCCGGCGATCAGTTCGCCGCCCTCGGGGAACGCGGCGACCAGCACTTTGCCGGTCGGCACCACGAACGGCTTCACCTCGGTCTCGACGATGCCGCCGTCGTCGATCGTCGCGACGAAGCGCGCCGCGCCCTTGTCGACGTCCTTCGGGATCGTGAACGCGAACGTCGCAGCGCCGTCCTGGCCGAGCGCCCGCTTCTCGTTCCAGACCTCGGCGCCGTCGATCACCAGGGCTCCGCGCGCCGATGCGCCCGACGCGCCGCCGCCGCCGGCCGCCAGCCGCAGCGCGGTCACGGTCGCCGAGCCGCGCGCGCCGGGCGCGTAGCTGGCGCGATCGAGCACCACGGTCTTCGCGAGCTGCGGCGGCTGGAACGAGCGCACGACGATGTCGATGGACTCGAGCGGCAGCGTGCCCTGCGGGTACTGCACCTGAACACGGTGCGGACCGCCGGCGCTGCCCGCGGGTACAGCGAGCACGAACGACCCGGTGCCGCTCGGCACGACGACGTCGTGGTCGCGGGCGACGAGCGCGCCCTTGGCGTCGACCAGGCGCGCCTGGAGCTGCAGCGGACCCTGCACCGGCAGTGCGGTGACGCGGTCGAGCACGACGGCGCGCACGAACACCGGCTCGCCGGGCCGGTAGACGGGGCGATCGGTGGTGACGTGCACGAGCGGGCCGGCGGCGGCTGCCGACAGCGGCAGTACCTGGCGCACGGTGTCGTTCGCGAGCTTCGCCGTCACCGCGATGCGATCCGGCACACGCAGCTGCGGGTCGGCGGCCAGCGTGATCGTGGCGGCGCCGTCGCGCACCGCGACTTCGTTCGCGGCGAGCAGCGAGCCGTCGGCGAGATACGCCTCCCACTGCACCTTGCAGTCGACGGCAGCGCCCGCGAGGTCCTTCGCCTGCACGGTGAACGCGTAGGCAGCGCCGGCGGGGACCGCGCGAGGACCGGCGACCGTCAGGTGCAGGTGCTCGTGCTGGAAGGCGCGATGCCGTGCGCGCGCGATGCGCTCGGCGACGAACAGGCCGCCGACGATCAGCGCCGCAGCCGCCGCAGCGCCGAGCATCCGCCACACCGGGGAACGCAAGCGCCGCCAAGGGCTCGCCGGGCGCGGCACGCGCAGCGGCAGCGGTGCCTGGGCGGGTCGCACCGCGTGTTCGAGCACGCGCGCCTGCTGCAGCACCGTCTGCTGCAGGGCACGCAGTGCTGGTTCGCGATCGAGCCGCGCCTGCAGCGCCGCCGGATCCTCGTGGCAGCCGAAGTGCAGCTCGAGCAGTTCTTGCGCGAGGCGTTCGCGTTCGGCGGGGGACATCGTGTCGTCGTGGTTCATCGCAGCTCCTCCGTCGTGCTCGGGTTCGCCCCCAACGCCGCGCGCAGCTTCTGCAGCGCGGCCCGCATCCTCGTCTTCGCGGTGCCGACCGGGATCGCGAGCGCTTCGGCGACGCCTTCGAAGGTGAGCTCGCCGGCGACGCGCAGCAGGAACACCTGCTGCTCGGCATCGGCGAGTCCGGCGACGGCGGCCTGGGCGCGGGCGACTGCTTCGCGCTGTTCGAGCGCGTGCGACGGCGACGATGGGGTGGCGGTGGTCGGCATCTGGTCCTCGTGCAGGCTTTCGTGCGCGGGACGTCGCTGCCGCGCCCGGCGGGCGTCGCTGGCGACGTTCCACGTCACGACGAAGATCCAGGCCACCGGGTCCGCCGGCCGCGTGCCGCGCTGCCAGGCCCGCCAACACTTGAGGAAGGCGTCCTGCAGCAGTTCGGTCACGTCGGCCAGTGGTCCCGCCGCACTGCGGACCGCACCGGCCAGGCCTTGTCGATGGGCCTGGAACAGGTCGGCCAAGGGCGGCTCACCGGCTGCCATGGGTCGATCGTGCCCTTGAAGACGCCGGTCGGCGATCGCGGATTGGGGCAGCCGGACTTTTTCTCACCCGGAGGGGCGCGGCGGTGGGGGCGAATGCGCTCGGCGTCCCATGTTCGCTCGCCGTTCGCTGCTCGTGGCCGTCTTCGCGGCCGGTTCGCTCGCCTCGGGATGCACGCTGTGCAAGCCGATCGTGGGGGCAGTCGCCGGGCCGGTCGTCCTGCTCGGCTCCACCGGCGGGGACTGGAGCTGCGGGTGTCACGACGGGCGCGCAGTGGCGGTGGTGCTGATCGTCGCGGCGGGAGTCGGGGCCGCCGCGGGGCTGGTGACCGGGATCATCAGCGACGTGAACGCGCTGAGTGGCAGGGCCGAGGATCCGTGCCGCAACTGGTGGCATCCGCTGGCCACCAACCTCGACCCCTGAACGCGCGAGTCAGCGGGCCGGCAGCGCGGCCGCCGCGAGGCGAGTCGCCTCGGCGACCTGCGAAGGGGAGGCGACGTGCAAGCCCATGCCGCGCAGCAGACCGTCTTGCAGCGAGTAGACGAAGCCGTGCACGACGACGCGCTGCCCGCGCGCCCACGCGTCCTGCACGATCGTCGTCTGGCAGACGTTGTTGACCTGCTCGATGACGTTGAGTTCGCACAGGCGATCGTGGCGGTGCTCGGGCGGGGTCTGCGCGAGTTGGGGTTCGTACTTGCGCTGCACGTCCTGTACGTGGCGCAGCCAGTTGTCGACGAGGCCCATGCGCCGGTCGGCAAGCGCTGCCGCGACGCCGCCGCAGCCGTAGTGGCCAGTGACGATCACGTGCTCGACCTTCAGCACTTCGACCGCGAACTGCAGCACCGAGAGGCAGTTGAGGTCTGCATGCACCACGACGTTGGCGACGTTGCGGTGCACGAAGATCTCGCCGGGCAGCAGCCCGATGATCTGGTTGGCGGGCACGCGGCTGTCGGAGCAGCCGATCCAGAGGTAGTTTGGCGACTGGGCGGTCGCGAGGCGGCCGAAGAACCCGGGGTCCTCGCGGCGCATGCGTTCGCTCCACTTGCGGTTGTTGGCGATCAGGTTCGCGATGCCGCCGCTGCCGTCGTCGTGGCCCATGCGATCAGTTCCAGTGCAGGGTGATCGGGGCCTGGATGTCGGGATGCAGGCTCTTGTGCACCGGGCACGCGTGCGCGGTCTGCTCGAGCAGCTTCTTCTGTTCGGCGGTGAACGCGCCGGCGATGCGCACCTCGACCGGTAGTCGGGCGATGCGGCGTGGTGCGGACTGCATGTGCTTCTCGACCCGCACGGAGGCGCCCTTCAGGTCGATGCCGTGGCGCCGGGCGACGAGCCCCATCGTCGTCAGGATGCACGTGCCGAGTGCCGTCGCCACGAGATCGGTCGGCGAGAAGTAGCGGCCGAGCCCTTCGTTGTCCTTCGGCGCGTCGGTCTTCAGTTGCGCGGACGACGGGCCGTGCACGGCGGTGCAGCAGAGATCGCCTTCGTAGGTCGCGGTGATCGTCACCATTCCGCAGAGCCTACGCGCAGCGTGCTCACGATGTCAGCGTCTCGTAGGCGCGCTGAATCGTCGTGAAGCGCTCGGTCGCCTCCTGCTGCGCGCGCGGCCCGAGGTTGGGCTGGGCGTCGGGATGGAACTTCCGCACCAGCTCGCGGTGGCGTTTGCGGATCTGCTCGACCGTCGCGTTCGCGGGCAGGTCGAGCACCGCGAGCGCTTCGGCCCGCGCGTCGCCGGCCGGCGGTCGCGCCGGATGCGGGCCGTTGCGTTCGCCGCGGCGGTCGCCGCGCAGGAACTGCGCCCGCGCCAGGTGGAACAGCATGCGCGCGCGGCCGGCCTTGATGCCGAGGCCCTGGGCGACCTCCTGCAGTGCCTTGTGCTCGGGCTCGGCGTACGTGCCGTCGGCGAACGCGACCAGGCAGCACCAGCAGAACAGCGTGTCGAGTTCGGTGTCGTCGAGGCCGACGCCGATGCGCGCCGCGAGCCCGCTGCGGTCGCTGATCGGGAACGGCTGCGATTCCCACGCGCGCAGTTCCGCGGCGTGCACCGACTCGACGAAGCGCTCGAGCACGAAGTGGCGCACGGCCTCGCGTTCCTCCTGGCTCATCGGGCCGTCGGCCTCGGCGACCGACGCGAGCAGGTACCAGATGCGGCGCGGCAGCGAAGCTCGCGCGAACGCATTGCGCGCCGCCTCGTGCCATTCGCCGCGCACGCGCGCGTTGCGCGTCACGACGCGCACCAGCGGGCCGATCGCCGTGTAGGCGTAGTGGAAGCCGAGCAGGCCGACCAACACGCGCACGAGCCCGATGCGATCCGGGATCGGCGCGATCTTCAGCAGCAGCCCGGTGCCGGCCAGCGTGAGCAGCAGGAGCCCGAGCAGGAAGCGCAGGCTCCAGTAGGACACGGTCGACCGATCGAGCGCCACCGGCGGGAAGGTAGCCGGGCGCGCGCCGGGAACGGAGCGCGACGCGGCGCGTGGCCGCGCCCGTCAGGGGTCAGCGCGCGTAGATGCCGCTCGGCGCCCAGCAGGCGCCAGGGCTGCCGCCCATCGATGCCGGCGGCACGGTGACCGCGACCGCCTTGCCGTTGATCTTCACGTCGGTCTTGGCCGCCGCGGCCTCGAGGCCCTGCTGGGCGAACGGCATCGGGCTGCCGGCGGCGCGGTTCACGACGGCGAGCGGCGACAAGCCGCTCATCGTGACTTCGAACACATGGCCCGCCACTTCGATCCGCGAGCCGACGCGATCCGCGGCAACGCTGATGGCGATCTTCGCCTGGTGCGCGGGCGCCTTCTCGAACGGCGTGCCGGCGAAGATGTGCGGCCCGAACCACGCGGCGAGCTTTGGATCCGTCGAGACGAAGCCGATCACCGCGGGAGCGCCCTTCGGGTCGGGCTGCCAGAACACCATGCCGGAGGCCGCCGAGCCGACGGGGGTGTGCACGACGCGCGCGACGTGCAGGATCAGGTTGGGGGCCGCCAAGCCGGGCTGCGTCATCGCGACGAGGTCGACACCGCCTTCCCAGGACATCCAGTGATTGATCGCCATGTGAGTTGTTGGCGCGATGGTGCCGGTCGGTTGGGCCGCAGGCAAGCGATGCGATCGCGCGGCGGCACGGCGGGAATTGCCCGCGCGCACCACGACGGCATGATGCTCCGACCATGCAGAGCCCTCGCCCGATCGGAACCCTCCTCCTGCCGGTCCTCGGCGGCGGCGGCACCGCTGCCGCAGCGTTCGCCGTCGACGAGTTCGCACGGCTCGCTGCTCGCGAGGCCAGTCACCCCGAGCTGCTGCAGTTCACCGGTGGCGATGGCGGTCTCGTACTGCTCGGCATCATCATCGTCGTGCTGACGATCGGGCTCGTGATCATGGAAGGGGCGCACGGCTGAGGCCGATGCTGCGGGCGCTGCTCTTCGCGTCGGCGCTGCTGCTGGCGGCGTGCTCTTCGTACCGCGGGGCGGCCGTGGTGGTCGTGCCGCCACGTGCGCAGCCGGACCTGCTGTTGTTGGACGGGGTCGAGCTCGAGCGCCAGGCCGGATCCGCCGACTGCGGGCCGACCGTGCTGCGGATGGCGTTGCGGCGGTTCGGCCGCGAACTGCCTCCCGACGAGCCGCCACTCGTCGACGGCGGCGCCACGATGCAGTCCCTGCGCGACGCAGCGCGTGCCCACGGCTGCGAGGCGTTCGTGGTGCGCGGGCGGATCGACGACCTGCAAGAACACCTGGCGAAGGGAAGGTCACTCGTCGTCGGACTGCACAAGCCCTTCAGCGACGGCATCCACCGGCACTACGAGTTGATCGTCGGCTGGCACCGGGGTGAGCGTTACGTGCTGACCGCTGATCCGGCGCGCGGCTTCACGCGCGTGGACGAGGCCGGGTTCCTCGCCGAATGGGAACCGGCGGGCTGCCCGTTGCTCCTGATCGCGCCGTCGCCGACCGGCAAGTCCTGACGGTGGCCTTCCTCGTGGGCGGCCTCTCTAATGCCGGGGAGGTATCCACCATGCGAAGATTCTCGTCGGCTCTCGTCGTCACTCTCGCCGCCCTGCTGGGCGGCTGCGCGTCCACCTGTTGCGGCTCGTGCTCCAGCCCCGATGCCCAGGCCGTCGTCGAGGCGATCGCCAAGGCGAACCCGGATTGCACTCGCCTGACCGTGCACTGCACGCCAGCCGGCGCAGCGGGCCCGATCGCCTGCGCGAGCACCGCGCCGGCGAAGAAGGGCAAGCCGTCGGATCCCGAGGACGTGAAGGCGATGGCGACCGGGCAGACGGTCGTGCTCGAGGAAGGCGACGCGCTCGACGTCACCGTTCCGATCCGCGCCAAGGACGGCAAGTTCCTGTCGGCGTGCGGCGTGACGCTGAAGACGGCGGGCATGTCGCGCGACCAGGTCGTCGCGAAGGCGACGTCGATCGCCAAGGACGTCGAGGCCAAGATCGGTGACTGCTGCACCGAGGGTGCGTGCTGCGCCGACGGCGCCTGCTGCGCCAAGTAGGCGCCACGAGCGGAGTTCGCCAGAAAACAACGAGCCCCGGAAACTGCGCCTGTTGCACGGTTTCCGGGGCTCGGACTGGCGAGGACGACGGGAATCGAACCCGCAACCACCGGATCGACAGTCCGGTACTCTAACCAATTGAGCTACGTCCCCACGCCGTGGGGGTCGAGGATGCTAGCCACGTCGCCGGGAGTTGCAAGCGTTCGCAACGCGCGGCCGGCGGCGTTCTTCGCGGCGCGCGGTCGCCAAGAAAAATCGGCCGCCGGGCTCACATCCCGGCGGCCGAAGCCACTCTTCGCTCTCGTCGTTGCGGCGACTCGCGCGGTCCGACCGTCACCGGCCGGGGCGCTGGCCACCGCCTCGCTTGCTACCGTGATCTAGGACGGCGCGTTCGCGCACCCAAGACCCACGCCATGAACGGACCCGGTCCCGCCGCCCGCTTGCAGCTCGGATTCGCCGGCAAGAACGGGCTCGCGGCGCCCCACCTCTCGGTCGATGGCATGACGCCTTCGGGGCCGAACCTCTCGCACTGGCCGGGCAACCGCACCCCGCCCCAGTGGCGCGCCGATCTGAGCACCGGCATCGCGCTGCGCTTTGCGCGCGCGCCCGCGGCCGAGCAGGACGCGTTCCTCGGCGACGCCGAGTTCGTGGTCAACGACCACTACGACACCGATGGTCTCGGGTCGCTGCTCGCCGTGCTGCGTCCCGAGGTCGCGTTCGCGCGCGAAGAACTGCTGCTCGCCGCCGCCGCGACCGGCGACTTCGGTTGCTGGCAGACGTGGCGAGGCTTTGCGATCGATCGCATCGTCGCCGGTCTGGCGCGGCCCGAGTCGCCGATCGCCGGCGCCTTCTTCGGCATCACCGACGCCGACGAGCTGTCGCTGCGGCGCTACGCGTGGCTGCTCGACCATGCGACGGCGGTGCTCGACCACCCGGGTCAGTTCGCGCCGCTGTACGCCGAGGAGATGGCGCGCGTGCAGGCCGAGATCGAAGGCGGGCTGCGTGGGGGCGTCGAACGTCGACGCGACGCCGGGCTCGGCCTTGCCGTGATCACGAGCCGCGGTCCGCGCCACCGCATGACCCTCAACACGCTGGCCGGCGGCTTCCGCGTGCTGCACGTGCAGCAGGATCCCGACGGCACCCGGTATCGCTACCACGACCGCACCGAGAGCTGGTTCGAACTGGTCACGATCCAACCGATGCCGCGCGTCGATCTGCGGCCGATCGCGAACGCGCTGGCAGCGCTCGAGCCGACGCACGATGGCGCGTCGTGGAACGCCGATCCGCCGACCGACCCGATCCCGGAGCTGTACTTCGGCGTGCCGAGCCCCCAGGAGTACGGCCAGATCACGCGCACGTTGTGTGCGAGTCGCTTGCCGCCGGAGCGCGTCGTCGCCGTGCTCCGCGCCCGACTCGGCGTCGCCGCGACCGCGTGAACGCCGCGAACTGGCGCGCGTCGCCGCGGCACTGCATCATCGCCGGGATGTTCGAGCGAGTGGTCCCCTCCGCGTTGCTGCTCTTGGCCGCGTGCGGAGGCGACGCCCAGCCGGTCGACGACGCCGGCAGGGTTCGTGTCGTCGCCGAACGGACGCTGCCGGCCGATCGCCAGGCGTTGCGCGCGGCGAGCGGAGGCAAAGTCGTCGTGGCGCTCGACGCCGCCGCCAGCCTTGCCGCCATCGAGGCGACGTCGCCGGCCGCCACCGCCGAGCATGTGCTGCGCGTCACGATCGACGCCCCGCCGGAGGTCACGGAGAAGATGGACCGCGAAGTGCGCGTCGTCGACGAGACCGGTGCTGCGGTGGCGGTCGATCTCGCGTTGCTGCACATCGCCGGAATCGCGCTGCCCACGCGGATTCCCCTCGGCACCCGTTGCTACACCGGCCTCGAGCCAGCACCGACGACGCGCGTCGGCCCCGGGGATGTCGTCGTGGCGATGTTGCGCAGCCAGCATGCGGCGGAGCTGGACCCTCGCCCAGCGATCGACGTCGCGTATCCGGTGGGGTTCGTTCGTGGCGACGGCAAGCCGTGGCACCTGCGCTGCGAACGGGAAGTGCTGGCGGCAGCCGGCCGCTACACGCAACTGCACCTGCAGGTGCGCGATGCCGCAGGCGACGCGGCCGCGCTGGCACGCGGGGTCGGCGAACTGCTCGACCTCGGCTGCCGCGCGATCGTCGTGAGCCTCGACGACCCGGCCGCGTTGGCCGCGGTCCGCGCTCGCGCCGACGAACAACGGGTCGCGCTGATCGCGCTCGACCCACAGCTGCGGCCGGGAGCCACCTGCTGCGTCGGCGCTGACCAGGACGTGCTCGGCCGCGCCGCGGCCGAACAGCTGCGCGCCGCCGTCGCCGGTCCCGCCGAGGTCGTGCTCGTGAGTACGGCCGGCGATGCGCTGGCGCCGGCGAGGGCCACGGGCTTCAAGGCGGCCCTCGGTTCGAAGCGCCCGTGACGGCGGCGCCTGCGGTCGAGCGCGCCAACGGGATCGGCTGCATGGTCCAGGCGGCGTTCTGGTTCGCCGTCATGGGTCTGCTGGTGAAGCTCGCGAGCCGCGACCTGCCGACGATGCAGATCGTGTTCCTGCGGGGCGTCGTCACGCTGGCGATCGCCTCCGTGGTGCTGTGGCGCGTCCGGCGTTCGCCGTTGGGTTCGCGCCTGCTGCTGGTGCGTGGGTTCGTCGGCAGCCTGGCGATGATCTGCTTCTACCAGGCCGTGGTGAACCTGCCGCTCGCCGAGGCGACGGTGATCCACCAGACGGCGCCGCTGTTCACGGCGGTGTTCGCCGCGTGGTTCCTGCGCGAGCAACTGCACGGCCGTGTGCTCGCATCGCTGGCCGTCGCATTCGCGGGCGTGGTGATGATCGCGCAGCCGACCTGGCTGTTCGGCGGCGCCACGGGCGCCAGCGGCTCGTGGGTGTTCGCGTTCGTGGCGCTGCTCGGCGCGATCCTCTCGGCGATCGCCTACGTCACCGTGCGGCGGCTCGGCCGCAGCGAAGACCCGCTCGTCGTCGTGTTCTGGTTGCCGCTGGTCACCATCCCGGTCGCGACGCCGTTCGCGCTGCCCGTGTGGACCTGGCCGGATGCGCGCGGCTGGGCCTGCGTCGTCGGCATCGGTGTCGCGACGCAGATCGCGCAGGTCGCCTTGACGAAGGGTCTCGCGCGCGAGGCCGCCGGTCGCGCGACCGCGGTGGGCTATCTGCAAGTCGCGTTCGCGACCCTGTTCAGCGCGATCGCGTTCGGCGTCTGGCCGGACAGCTGGGGCTGGATCGGCATGGCGGCGATCGTCGGCAGTCTGCTGTTCGCCTCGCGCCGGAGCGGCGCGGCGTCCGGCTAGCGCTTCCGCTTCTTGTTCTTGCGCCGCTTCTGCGGCTCGGAGACGCCGCCCTCCGGCGTCGACTCGGGCTGCTTCAGCGTCATCTCGAGCAGCGCCTGCTGGCTGCGCAGCGGCAGTTCGCCGTCGGCGCGCACGATGCGCTCCGATTGCCCGTTCGGCAGGATCCGGCGTGCCTTGACGTTGTCGGCGAGCGTCATGCCGAGCACTTCGTCGACGACGCGCTTCTTCAACTCGGGATCGAGAATCGGCGCGGCGACTTCGACGCGGCGGTCGAGGTTGCGTGCCATCCAGTCGGCCGACGACAGGTAGACCAGCGGATTGCCGCCGTTCTCGAAGTAGTAGACGCGGCTGTGCTCGAGGTAGCGGTCGACGATCGCGTTGACCGTGATGTTCTCCGAGAGGCCGGGCACACCGGGTCGCAAGCAGCAGACGCTGCGCACGCAGAGCTGCACCTTGACGCCGGCGCGCGACGCCTCGTAGAGGGCGATGATGACCTGCGCATCGGCGAGGTTGTTGAGCTTGGCCTTGATCGCCGCGGGGCGGCCGGCCTTCTTCGCGTCGACCTCGTTCTTGATCAGCAGCAGCAGTCGATCGCGCAGCGTGAACGGCGCGACGAGCAGGTGCTCCATCTGCGGCGCGCGCGAGTAGCCGGTGATGACGTTGAACGTCTCGGCAACCTCGGCGCCGAGATCGGCGCGGGCGGTCAGGATGCCGATGTCGGTGTAGAGGCGCGCGGTCGCCGGGTTGTAGTTGCCGGTGCCGAGGTGGCAGTAGCGGCGCAGGCTGCCGTCGTCCTCGCGGCGCACGACGAGCGTCACCTTCGCGTGCGTCTTCATGCCGACGATGCCGTAGACGACGTGCACGCCGGCCTGCTCCATCCGCCGAGCCCAGTGGATGTTCGCTTCTTCGTCGAAGCGAGCCTTCAGCTCGACGACGACCGTCACCTGCTTCTTCTGCTGCGCGGCTTCGATCAGCGCCTCGACCATCAGGTTCTTGCTGCCGGCCCGGTAGATCGTCTGCTTGATCGCGAGCACCTTCGGATCGCGCGCCGCGAGGCGCACGAAGTCCTCGACGGTCGAGAACGACTCGTACGGGTGGTGCAGCAGGATGTCGCCGTCGCGCAGATCGCCGAACATGTCGTCGGCGGTGGCCCAGCTCCACTGGCGCCGCGGCGATGCCGGCGGGTCCTTGAGCTCGGGCTGCTCGACCATCTGGTGCAGCTCCAGGATGCGACCGAGGTTGACCGGACCGTCGCAGAAGTAGATGTCCTCGGGATCGAGGCCGAACGCCTTCTGGAAGCGCTCGAGCACGTCGGGATGCGCGCTGGCGTCGATCTCGAGCCGCACCGGTTCGCCGCGGCGCCGCTTCACCAGCTCCTTCTCGATCGAACTCAGCAGGTCGGTCGCATGCACGTCGTCGACTTCGAGGTTGCTGTCGCGCGTGACGCGGAACGTCGACGCGTGCACGACCTCGAGCCCCGGGAACAGGTCGCGCAGGTTCGCCTGCACGACGTCGGCCGTGAACACGTAGCTGCGCGGGCCGTCGGCGTCGGGAACGACCAGGATGCGCGGCAGCGACCGGGGCACCTGCACGACCGCCATGCGGTGCGTTCGACGCGCCTGCTTGGGATCCTGCAGCAGCACCACCAGGTTCAGCGACTTGTTCAGCAGCACCGGGAACGGGTGCGCCGGATCGACCGCGAGCGGTGTCAGGATCGGGTAGATCTGCTTGGCGAAGTACGCGTCGACCCACTTCTGCTGTGCTGGTCCGAGCTGACGCACGGCGCGGAAGCCGACGCCGGCTTTCGCCAGCTCGGGCAGGAGCTGCTCGCGCCAGATGCGGTGCATCGCGGTCGTGAACGAATGCGCATCGGCGCGCACGCGGTCGAGTTCTTCCGCCGGCTTGATGCCGTCGGGGTTCTCGCCCTGCAGTCCCGCCTCGACCAGTTCCATCACGCCGGCGACGCGGATCTCGAAGAACTCGTCGAGGTTCGTGCTGGCGATGGCGAGGAACTTCACGCGCTCGAGCAGCGGGTTCGTCGGATCCTCGGCCTCCTCGAGCACGCGGCGGTTGAAGCCGAGCCACGACTGCTCACGGTTGACGAACAGCGTCGCGCGGTCGAGCGAGGCGATCGGCGTCTGCGGCGAGACGATCAGCCCCGATACCGGGGTCGGTGGCGCGGCCGGGGGGGTGGTCGGAGCGACGGGACCGGTCGTGGGGCTGGCCGCGGGCAGGGCGGCCGCTGGTTGGACTTCGCCCGTCAGCCCGCCGCCGTTCGGCGGTTGGGCAGGGTCCGGCAGGCGGTGCTGCCGCACGAGGTTGTCGTCGGGCGAGCGCATCGGTTGCAGTTGCAGGTCACTCATCGGCCGGGCGCGGGGGGAAAGCGGCGGGCCATTCGAGCGCCCCTCGGCGACGGCGGCCACCGGACCGCCGCACCTTCCTGCGAGCGCCGGTGGGACCGGACCGGTCCCAAGGTGGACCCAGCGTCCACGCGGCGGGGTCAAGCACATGCAAGTCGCGTTCGATAGCCGGGTTGGGATCTGGAGTCGGCGCACCGCAACCGCCACACGCCATGACTCTGCGCATCGACGATCTCCTGCAATCCCTCGTGAAGATGGGCGCCTCCGACCTGCACGTGAAAGCAGGCAGCGCCCCCGGTTTTCGCATCGACGGTGAGGTCCGGCCGCAGGAGGAGCACGGCAAGCTGCTGCCAGAACAGACCTCCGACCTGGCCCGCCAGCTGATGAGCCCGGAGCAGTGGGAGCGCTTCGCGAACGAGAAGGACATCGACTTCTCCTACGCGGTGAAGGACCTGGCGCGCTTCCGCGTGAACGCGCTCCACCAGCGCGGCGCGGTTGGCCTCGTCGTGCGCGTGATCTCCGACCAGATTCCGGACGCCCGGAAACTCGGCCTGCCGCAGATCTGCATCGACCTCGCGGCGAAGCCGCGGGGACTCGTGCTGGTGACCGGACCGACCGGTTCGGGCAAGTCGACGACGCTCGCGGCGATGATCGACCACGTCAACCAGACCGAACACGGCCACATCCTGACGATGGAGGACCCGCTCGAGTTCGTGCACCGGGACAAGCAGTGCTTCGTCACCCAGCGGCAGATCGGGCTCGACTGCTCGTCGTTCCGCGAGGGCCTGCGCCGCGCCCTGCGCCAGGACCCGGACGTGATCCTGATCGGCGAGATGCGTGACCTCGAGACGATCTCGATGGCGATCTCGGCGGCGGAGACCGGCCACCTGGTGTTCGGCACGCTGCACACCACGAGCGCGATCTCGACCGTCGACCGCATCATCGACGTGTTCCCGACCGACGCGCAGCAGCAGGTCCGCGTCCAGCTGTCGAGCACGCTGCAGGGCGTCGTCTCGCAGACGCTGGTTGCCAAGGTCGGCGGCGGGCGCGTCGCTGCGCGCGAGATCCTGGTCGCGACGGACGCCGTGAAATCGCTGGTGCGCGAAGGCAAGTCGGCGCAGATCCTCAACCTGATGCAGACCGGCAAGCAGCACGGCATGACCACGCTCGAAGACGAGCTCGTGCGTCTCTACGCCGAGGGCCTGATCACCGGCGACGACGCGATCGGCAAGGCGAACCGGCCCGAGGACGTGAAGAAGCGGCTCGCCGACACGCCGGTGCGACCGGCGGCCGGCGGTCTCGGCGGCGCCCGCGCGATGACCGGTTCCGCTGCCGGGCTGGCCGGTGGCGGCGGCACGTCGAACGGGCTGAAAGTCCGCATGCCGGCGCGTTGATTTCCCCCGCGCCCGCGCCGGCGGTTCCGTAAGGTGTCGCCGCGCATGGTGCGGTTTCTCGGCGTCGGGCTCTGTTCGCTGTGCTTGCCCGCGCTGCTCGCCCAGGCCGATCCGGACGGCCGGCGCGTCGCTCGCGTCGGCCGCGTCGCCGATCACGAGGCGCCCCGCATCGACGGCGAGCTCGGTGACGCCTGCTGGCGCGATGCACCGGCGATCGGCGAACTGGTGATGACCGAACCGTGGCTCGGCCGTCCGCCGACGCAACGCACGGTCGTGAAGTTGCTGCACGACCGGCACCACCTCTACCTCGGGCTCTGGTGCTTCGACGACGACCCGACGCGCATCCGGGCCAGCCAGCGCGCTCGCGACGCGCGGCTCGATCCCGACGACCGCGTCGAGATCCTGATCGACCCGTTCGAGAACCGGCGCACCGGCTACTTCTTCCAGATCGGTGCCGGCGGTTCGATCGGTGACATCCTGATCTCGCAGAACGGCGGTCGCTTCGACAAGCCGTGGGACGCGGTCTGGTCCGGCGTCTCCCGCGTGACCGACGAGGGCTGGGTCGCCGAGGTCGCGATCCCGTTCCGCAGCATCCCGCGGCGCGAGGGTGCTGGCCGCTGGGGCTTCAACCTCGCGCGCTACGTGCGCGCAAGCAACGAGGAGTACCGTTGGAACGGCGCGAGCCAGGCGACGTCCTTCTTCCGCGTCAGTGAGTGCGGCACGATCGACGGCATCGGCGAAGTCGACGGCGGGGTCGGGATCGAGATCGTGCCGTACGCGGCAGCCGCGTGGTCGCGGGACCGCACGGTCGACCGCGGGTGGGATTCGGACCTCGACGCCGGCGGCGAGGCGTACTGGCGCATCACGCCGTCGGTGACGTTGGCGACCACGCTGTTCACCGACTTCGCCGAGACCGAGAACGACAGCCGGCAGATCAACCTCAATCGCTTCCCGCTGTTCTTCCCGGAGAAGCGCGACTTCTTCCTCGAGGGGCTGAGCTACTTCACGTTCGGAGCCAACGATGCCGGCAACGCGAACTTCCTGCCCTTCTTCTCGCGACGCATCGGACTCGCCCGCGACGGCAGCAAGATCCCGCTGCAGTTCGGCGCCAAGCTGACCGGTGAGGCCGGGCCGTTCGAGTTCGGACTGCTCGACGTGCACACCGACGCTGCGGCGTCCGTCGACGAGGAGAACCTCGCCGTCGGCCGGCTGAAGTACGCGGCCAGCGCGCAGACGACGGTCGGCGCGATCGCGACCAACGGCGATCCGACGAGTGCCGGACAGAACCGCGTGCTCGGCGTCGACGTCTGGCATCGCGTGCCGCGCTTCGTCGGCGATCTCGACCTCACGTTGATCGCCGACGCCGTCGGCTCGACGGGCAGTGTCGGTGGCGACGAAGGCGAGACCTTCGGCGCGATGGCCAGCGCGCGCGGCAGCGAGTGGTCGTTCGGTCTCGGCAGCCGTCAGGTGGCCGACGACTTCCGGCCAGCGCTCGGCTTCGTGCGGCGGCTCGGCACCCGGCGGACCGCGGGTGACGTGCGTTGGCGGCCGCGCGCTGCCGAGGGCGGTGCGATCCGCCGCTACTCGGTTTCGATCGAAGGCGCGCGTGCCGAGAGCGTGGGCGGCGAGACGCAGGAGACGTCGTTCGGCATCGACGACCTCGGCTTCGAGCTGCACGACGGCGACGAGGTCGAGTTCTTCGTGCGGCGCGAGTTCGAGCGCGTCGAATCGGACTTCACGCTGTTCCGTGGCTCGACGACCGTGTTCGCGGGGGACTACTGGAACACGCGCGGCGGCATGTCCGTGCAGACCAGCGAGGGGCGCCCGTGGAACGGCACCGTGACGGTGTCGACGGGCGGGCTGTTCGACGGGCGCAGCGATCGGTTCGAACTCGACGCCGAGTGGCGTGCGTCGCCGCTGTTGCAACTCGGCGGCGGCTACGAGACGGCGATCGTCGACCTCGGTCCTGGACGCGCATTCACGACGCAGGTCGTGTCGGGGCGCTTCGACCTGCACTTCACGCCGGCGCTGAGCGTGCGCAACCTGATCCAGTTCGACAACGAGTCGAACGTGTTGGGCTGGCAGAGCCGGCTGCGCTGGATCTACGCCCCGGGCTGCGACTTCTTCGCCGTGCTCGGCACGGCGTGGCAGCGCGACGACTCGTCGTTCACGCCGACCGAACAACTGTTGGAGTTCAAGGTCGCGCACTCGCTGCGGTTCTGACCGCAGCGACGTCGCGCGGCGTCACTTGCCGAGCGGCTTCTCGAGGCGATCGACGAACGCCTGATCGAACACGCGCAGCAGGTCGTCCGACGTGACGTTGGTGCTGGTGACCTTGATCAGGTGCGTGTCGTGCATCAGCAGCATCAGCTCCTGCCCGTCGTCGCCGTTCTTCTTGAGGATCGCCTTGTGCGCGCCGTACCTCACGATCTCGCCGCCGTCGGCCTCTACCAGTGCCGGGTTGTTGAACATCATCCCGAGCATCTGCATCAGCGGCGAGTTGGCGGTGATCTCGACGTTCATCTCCGCGCCGTCCTTGCGGTAGCGGCGCGTGGTCGAGCTGCCGACGCCGAGCAGCCCGGCGCCGAGAGCATCCGCCTGCTCGTCGGGCTCCTGATCCTGGATCGTCCAGCCCTCGGGCTTCGGCAGGCTGGCGAGCACGAGAGCGCGCTGCTTCTTCTGCAGGTCCTTGATCGCCGCTTGCAGGGCCGCGATTGCCGCGCCGAGCTTCTCCTGCTCGACGTTCTTCTTCGCGACTTCGATCGCCTCCGGGAACGCGAGGTTCTTCTTGGGGCCGCTGCGCTCCTGGGCGCTGGTGGTGGGGGCGAGGAGGACGGTGGCTGCGAGCAGGGCGAGGAACGGGCGCATGGGGATACTCCTTGTGAGAGCCGGCATGCTAGCGAGGGGCGTCCGGCGGGGCCCGCCGCTGCCATGGCCTTGTTGCCGGACCGGGGCCCGCGACTATTCCACCCGGCGTCGGTCGGTCGGCGCCGGCTGCGTGTTGCTCCCGCTACACTGCCACGTTCGGAACGAATGCCCATGAAGTCCGCCCTCCTGCTCGTGTCCCTGTTGGCCGCCGCGCTGCCGGCGCAAGTCCAGGTCACTTCGCCCAACATCCCGGGCAGCGTGAACGTGTCGCCGCCGTTCCCGAGCGGCATCGGCCGCTACCAGCAGTGGTACTCCGCGGCGAGCCTGCAGGGCACGATCCTCGCGCCGATGCGGTTCGAGCTCGCCGAGTTCTTCGCCGGCAGCCCGCCGACGACGCAGCAGGCGCAGATCGACTGCGAGATCTTCATGGCGCACGGCAAGGCGTCGGGCGTCACCGGTTCGTTCAGTGCGAACTACGACAGCCCGCCGGTGCTCGTCAAACCGCGCGCGCTCGTGCCGCTGGCTGCGGGAACGCTCGGCCAGATGGTCATCGCGCTGCCGTTCGCGACGCGCTTCACCTGGGACCGCCAACGGCCGCTGCTGCTCGAGATCCGCGTGTACGGCAACAGCCTGAACAACCAGCCGTTCACGTACAACTTCCGCGGCAGCACGACGTCGCTCGGCACCACGTCGCGGGTCTACGCCGGCGGCTCGCCACAGGCGACGTCGGGAACGGTGCTGCAAGGCGTCGGTCTCGTCACGCGGTTCACCGCGCGCCCCGGCGCCGTGGTGCCGTTCGGCACCGGCTGCGCGGGCGAAGGTGGCGTCGTGCCGACCGGCTCGATCGCGCAGGTGCCGTCACCCGGCATCACGTGGACGCATCAGTTGACGGGCGCGGCGTCGCAGCGATGGGCCGTGTGGGTGATCGGCGACACCAACCAGTCGCCGTATCCGGTCGACGCGACGGAACTGCTCGGCTACGGGCCGTCCGGTTGCATGCTGCGGACCAACCCCTTGCACCTCGAGCCGCTGATGACGGTCGGCGGCGGCGCTGGATCGGGCGTCGCGACGTTGCCGGTCACCCTGCCGGGCACCGGCGGCTACGTCGGCGCCTCGGTGTTCACGCAGTGGTTCGTCCTCGATCCGCTGGCGCCCAACGGGGTGCTGTCGACGACGGCCGCCAACTGGTCGGTCGTCGCGCCGGTCGGCGGCTGATCGGCGGCGCGCAGCCCGCAGCCCGCAGCCCCGGGCTTCTTTCCCGATCGCGAGAAATCTGGGAAGCTCTCTCTACTACCGGAGTAGTTGTTGCCGACTACTCCGGTAGTAGACTGGCGGCATGAAAGGACCTCGGCAACTCGGCGATCTCCAGCTCGCGATCCTGCGCACCTTGTGGGACCGCGGCAGCAGTCCGGTCGCCGGCGTGCACGAGGCGCTGCGCGATCGCGGCCTCGCCCTGACGACGATCGCGACGATGCTGCGCAAGATGGAGGAGAAGGGTCTGGTGTCGCACGAGGAGCGGGGGCGGCAGTTCGTCTACACCGCCGAGGTCGACCCCTCGCTCGTGCAACGCAACCTCGTCGGCGAACTGGTCACCAGGCTGTTCGACGGCGATCCGCTGGCGCTCGTCAACCACCTGCTGCGCGAAGGCGAGATCGAGCTCGGCGAACTCGACGACCTGCGCCGCCGGGTCGGTGAGGCCGAGCGCCGGCAGAAGAAGGAGCGACAATGAACGCGCCGCTCGCAATCGCTGCCGACTGGCTCGGCACGTTCGCAGTGCACTCGACGATCGTGCTCGGCGCGGCGTTGGCGTTGTCGTTCGCGATGCGCGACCGCGCGCTGGCGTGGCAGGAAGCCATGCTGCGGTTGTCGATGTGGGTGGCGCTGGCCAGCAGCACGCTGCAGTGCGCGCTGCGCGGCGTCTGGACGCCCGAACTGCGCATCGCCGTCGACGCGATCGTCGCGAGCCCGCCGGCGGAGTCGGCGGGCGGCGCGGCGATCGATGCTGCGGGCCCGGTGACCGCGGCGTGGTGGCACGGCATGCCCTGGCAGCTGCTCGTCGTCGCCGCTGCGGGCGCCTGCGCCGTCTGCGGGCTCGTCTGGCTCTGGAACGTGCACCGTCGTCTGCGCGCCGTTCTCGGCGATCGCCGGCCCGAGACCGATGCGCGCGTGCTGACGGCAGCGGCCGAAGTTGCACGTTCGCTCGGCATGCGCCAGTCGCCGCACGTGAGTCGCAGCGCTTCGATCGCGACCCCGATCGCGTTCGGCTGGCTGCAGCCCGAGATCTGCCTGCCGATGCGCGTGGGCGAACTCAGCGATCCGTCGTTGCGCGCGATGCTGGCGCACGAGGTCGCGCACCTGCGTGCCGCCGATCCGGGCCAGATGTGGGCCGCTGCGTGGCTGCAGGCGATGTTCGCGTGGCAGCCGCTGTTGCTGCCGGTGCGCCGCCGCTGGGCCCGGCTCGTCGAACTGCGCTGCGACGCGATCGCGGCCGGACTGGCGACGCCGACTGCCGTCGCCCGTTGCCTGCTCGACGTCGCCGACTGGCTGCGCCCCGAAACACCGGCTCCGGTCGTGGCACTCGGCATGGCGGCGCGACCGTCCGCCTTGCGCGAGCGCGTCGAGGCCGCGCTGCGCGGCAGGCCGTTCCGCGGCCTTCATCGCCGCGCGACGCTCACGCTCGGCGGCATGTCGTGCCTCGCGCTGACGGCTGCGGCCCCGGCGGTCGCGACCGATCCCGAGCCGGTGTTCGAACTGCGCATGGCGATCCCGACGGATGGCGAAGTCGGCGGCGTGGCACTCCTGCTCGAAGCGCTGCAGGTCGAGCAAGCGCAACTGCGCACCGAGGCCGACACCCTGCGCGACGAACTGCGGCAGCAGCCTGCCGCGCCCCAGCTCACGGCCTTGCTCGCCGAGATCGACCGCCGCCTGCACGCGCTCGAACAGAAGCGCGCACGGCTCGGCGCCCTGCTGTCCACGACCACATCCGACAACCGTTGACCGAGGAGAACCTCATGAACCCCACGATGCTGATTCGTTCCGCCGTCGCCGCGTTGGCGTCGACGACCTTGTTGCTGGCGCAGGGCGGGTCGTCTGGACCCACGCCATCACGCGCCTCCACGCCGCCGCCGGCCGTGAACACCGAGCGCCTGCAGGTGCGATTGGCCGAAGTGATCGCCATGCTCGACGAAGACGATCTGACGCCCGAGCAGCGCTCCATGGCGAAGAAGAAGCTCGAGGAGATCGCCGCGAAGTTGCGAGCTGCGCAGGCAGTGACGCCGGCTCCGTCGGTGCCCGTGCCGCCTCCGCCGCCGCCTCCGGCGGCGGAGCCGTCCATCGAACTCGACCTCCTCGAAGTCACGCCGGCTCCGAGAGCCCCGCGCGAGGGGCGCCGGGTCCGCGTCGTTGCTCCCGATGTCGAGCCCATCGAGGCCGAGGCGTTCGCCGAACCGAAGCCACCGCAGGATCCAGCTTCGGCGAGGCAGCCAAAGCCGCCCAAGGCACCCAAGGCGCGACGTGCGGTGCGCGTGGTGGCGCCGGATGTGGCAGTTCCCGAACTCGAAGCGCTGCGCTTGCGCGTTCTCCACGAGGCCAAGGCCGATGCGCTGAAGGGGTTGGCGCCGCTGAAGCTGAAGGCCGAGGTGGAGGATGTGCGCAACGTCGCAGACAAGATGCGCGCGGAGATCGAGCTGCTGCAGCCGAAGGTCCTGCGTCTGCGCGAAGCGACCATGGAGCCGGCCGGCGAGTCGTCGGGTGGCGGCGGGCAGTGGCGGGCCCTGGTTGTCGAGGAGCCTGAAGAGGGCCATCACGAGGGGAAGCACCGCTACCGGGCGGGGGCGACGGTGGAGCGCGCGCACGAGGATGCGGCCCGGCCGCATGGGCAGGCCGTCTCCGAGGCCTTGGACAAGGCCCTGGCAGAGCACCTGCGCTATTTCCCGGAACACGCGGGCGAGACGAAGCGAGCCGAGGGCCGCGTGCTGCTCGAACGCGCTCTCGACCAGGCAGCCGACGCCAAGGCAAAGTCGTTCCGGATCCAGCGCTCGGCGAACAAGGCGGCGCCGGCACGCAAGGCCGCGGCCGACGACGACATCCGGAAGATCGTCGACGAGATGCGCGCCGAGATGCGCGAGATCCGCGAGCTGCTGCACGAGCTGCGCAAGCAGTCGCAAGCGAATGCGACGAAGGTGCGCCATGGCGTCGGCGACCTGCTTGGCGGCGGCAGGGGCGCATCGTCGGCGAGTCGTCCGACGGTCCTCGGCGACCTGCCGCTCGTTGGCAACCTGTTCGGCGCCGCGACCGAGCCTGCGCTGGACACGGCTCCAAGCGGTTTCGGCAGGGGCATGTCGGGCGCGGCCACCCGGCCCACGCGCTCGGCGCGCCGCGCGCAAGAACGCGGGAAGTGACGCGATGCAGCGGGGGCGCTACCTGCGCCCCGCTTCCGCGTCGGTGAGGTCGCGCCCGAACGGGTCGTCCTCGCCGGCGCGCAGCCGCGCCAGGACGGCCCGCGCGAACCGGTTCTCGGGATTGCGCGCCACCGCCTGCTCGAGCCAGCCGATCGCGACGAGCCGCCTCTTGGCGAGCCAGCTCGCCATCGCCGCGAACACCGCGGGCCGTTCGTCGTCGACGAGCACCTTCGCGGCGAACTCGAAGTGCGTCAGCGCGTGCTCCGGATCGTGACCGAGCAGCTTCGGCGCCAGCAGCCTGCGCAGGCCGAGCGCCACGTGCAGGTGCGGGTTGTCGTCGGCGATCTCGCCGGCCCGACGCAGGGCATCCTGGATCCTGCCGTTCCACTGCAGGGCCGTGGCGAGGCCGGTGATGCGTTGGCTCATCAGGCCCGCTTCGATGCGGAACAGGTCGCTGCTCGCGTCGCCGAGTTGGCGCGCGCGCGCGGCGGCGGCCAGTCCGGCTTCGAGGTCCGCGACCAGTTCGGGCGGGGGAGTGGGGAACGCCGGCGCGCCGACCTTGATGCCGAGGTCGTGCGAGCGCAGCAGCGAACGCTCGAGGTGTGCCTCGGCGAGCAGGTGCCAGGATTCGCGGTCGTCCGGGTGGTCCGTACACGCCGATCGGATGCGGGTCAGCACGGCGTCGACATTGGCCAGCACGCACGAACGCCGCGCGGTGCGCAACTCGCCGGCGAGCCCCGCGGCGGCAGGCGTCGAGCCGGTTTTCGCGACCGCCGGCACGGCGAAGTCGGTCTCGACGGTCAGCAGCCAGTAGCCGGTGCCGGCCAGGGCGATGGCGGCGACGAGGCACGTCAACGGCAGCAGGCGCTTCATGGCTCGGGCGTCAGCAGTTCGACCGGATGTACGACGCGCGCCTTGCTGCCGGCCAGCCGCAGGTGTGCGGCGATCTGCAGCATGCAACCGGGGTTGCCGGTGACGACCAGGTCGACGTCGGCGCGCGCGAGGCTTTCGGCCTTGCGCCGGCCTATTTCCGCGGCGAGGTCGCCCTGCAGCAGGTTGTAGACGCCAGCCGAGCCGCAGCAGTCCTCGGGGCGCTCGTGCGCGACCAACTCCAGGCCCGGCACCTGCGCCAGCAAGGCGCGTGGCTGGGCCCGCACGCCTTGGCCGTGGCAGAGATGGCACGGATCGTCGTAGGCGGCGCGCGCGGCGCGCGGTGCTGGCTTCGCCGACAGCCCGGCCGACGCCAGGAATTCGCTGACGTCGCGGCACTTCGCGGCGAACGCGCGCCCGGCGTCGTCGCCGAGCAGGTGTCCGTACTCCTTCATCGCGCAGCCGCAGCCGGCCGAGTTGTTGATCACGACGTCGGCGTCGGCGAACGCGTCGACGTTCGCGCGCGCGAGTTCGCGAGCCCGGTCGGGGCGGCCGGCGTGCACCAGCAGGGCTCCGCAGCAGCGCTGCGACGCCGGCACCTCGACGGTGAAGCCGTTCGCGAGCAGCAGGCGCAGCGTCGCGTGGTTGACGCGGCCGAACAGCGGCTCCATCACGCAACCGGTGAACAGCGCGACGCGAACGCCGCGCGGGGCGACGTGGGGCGGCGGGTGGTGCAGCCCCGTCGGCAGTGGTGCACGTTCGGCGGCAGGCGGCACCGTGGGCGCCAACGCCGCGACGGCGCGCGGCAGCAGCCGCAGCTTCGTCGCCAGCCAACGCAGGCCCAGCAGTTCGGCCGCGCGCAGCATGGCGAACAACGCGCGCAGGCGACCCTGCCGCGCGACGACATGCCACAGCACGAACGGCAGCAGCCGCGCGAACAGACCGCGCGGCGGCCGCCGTGCCGTCATCGACGCCCGCGTCGCCTCGAGGATCTCGCCGTAGCGGACGCCGCTCGGGCAGGCCGTTTCGCACGCGCGGCAGTCCAGGCAGCGATCGAGGTGCGGCCGGATGGACTCGGGATCCTGCATGCGCCCTTCGGCGAGTGCGCGCATCAGCCAGATGCGTCCGCGCGGCGAGTCCGCCTCGACGCCGAGCACCTGGTGGGTCGGGCACACCGGCAGGCACAGCCCGCAGTGCACGCAGTCGAGCGTGCGGGCGTAGGCCGAGGTGGCGGCGCCTTCAGACGAGGATGCCATGCGGATCCAGGGCGTTGCGCAGGCCCTCGTCGAGCCGGCGGTGGGCGGGAGGGACCGGCGTGCCGAGCCCGCGGCGCTCGGGCACCGCGTGCACGAGATGGCCGTGCAGCCGGTGCGCCGTCATCGCCGCCAGCAGCACGTCGGTCGCTGCCGCGTCGGGCATCGTGATCTCGCAGCGACCGCCGCCGTGCCAGAGGAACGGCGATCCGGGCGGCAGCAGGGCGAGCAGGCCCGGCAGTGATCCGAGCGTCGCCATGCCGGCGACGACCTCGCCGTTCGTGGGCGGCTGCAGATGATCGCACCACGCCGCAGCACCAGCGGTGAGACCGTGTTCGCGCAGGCTCGCGGCGACGAACGACGCGCGGCCGGCGAAGCGCCCGCGCACCACGAACGCGCCGTCGGGGGTTCGCTCGCACTGCACGCGATCCGGTGGCACGGCGCGCGCACGCAGCGCGGCGAGCAGCGTGAGGGCCTCGTCGTGGTCGATGCCGCGCCGTTCGAACCACTGCGACGCGCGTGGTGCGGGTGCCAGGCGCAGGTGCAGACGGGTCGCCGCGAACAGACGCCCGGCACTGCCGACGAGCAGCTTGTGCACGTCGAAGCCGGCGACGTTCTTGACCACGCGCGCGCCCGAACGGAAGCGCGTGCCGTCGGCGAGCACGGCCTCGATGCCGAGCAGCAGCGAACGTGGGCACGGTCCGCCCGGGCTCGCCGCGCCGATCGGATCGCTCGCGAACAGGCCGCCGAGCGTGCCGCCCCCGGGACACGGCAGCTCCAGGCCACGCGCGTCCAACTCGGCGTCGAGCACTTCGCGTCGCACGCCGCAGTCGACCGAGCACGTGCGATCGGCGGCATCGAGACGTTCGATCGCAGCAATGCCGTCGAGCGCCATGTGCAGCGCCATCGGCGGCGCCGGCAAGCGCGCCTGCCGCGAACCGGAGCCGACGAGTCGCACGCGGCCGGGTCGCTGCCCGAGCAACGTGGACAGTTCCGCGGCCGAGCGCGGCGTCGCGACGCCCGTGGTCGTGGTCATCGGTGTTCCTCGGGCGCGAGGACCTTCGCGACCATCGCCGGCCACTTCGCGGGCTCCGCGCAGGCGCCGCGTTGTGGCAGCACCTTGCCGGGGTTGCACAGCCCGCGCGGGTTGAACACGCCGCGCACGCGCGCCATGACCTCGAGATCGGCGGCGTCGAACATCATGCCGACGTGGTCGAGCTTCTCGCTGCCGATGCCGTGCTCGCCCGAGATGCTGCCGCCGAGGTCGACGCACAGCCGCAGGATCTCGTGGCCGGCGGCGAGCACGCGCGCGGTCTGCTCCGGATCGCGACCGTCGTAGCTGATGTTCGGGTGCAGGTTGCCGTCGCCGGCGTGGAACACGTTCGTCAGCAGCACGCGGTGCTTGCTGCCGATCGCGGCGATGCCGACGAGCGCCTCCTCGAGCCGCGAGCGCGGCACCACGCCGTCGAGCACGTAGAGGTCGGTATTCAGCCGGCCCATCGCGCCGAACGCGCCCTTGCGGCCCTTCCACAGCCGCTTGCGCTCCGTCGCGTCCGCCGCCTCCTCGCAGCGCAGCGCGCCGTTCTTCGCCATGAACGCGCGCACTTCGGCGGCCTCCTCGTCGACCACCGCCGTCGGGCCGTCGAGTTCGACCAGCAGCACGGCTGCGGCGTCGGCCGGGTAGCCCGCGCGGTAGACCGACGCCTCGACCGCGCGGATCGTCGCCTGATCGAGAATCTCGAGTGCCGCCGGCGTCATGCCCGCGGCGACGATGTCGCTGACCGTGCGGCAGGCGGCGTTCATGGTGCCGAACGCGCCGAGCAGCGTGCGGATCGCCTCCTGGTCGCGGCACAGCCGCACCGTGATCTCGGTGGCGATGCCGAACGTGCCTTCGCTGCCGCAGAAGATGCCGGTCAGGTCGAGCGCGTGCGGCAGGCGCGGTCCGGCGGGATCGCCGAACCGCACGATCGATCCGTCCGGCAACACCACCAAAGCCCCGAGCACGTGGTCCTGCGTCATCCCGTACTTGAAGCAGTGCGGGCCGCCGCTGTTCTCCGCGAAGTTGCCGCCGATCGTGCAGACCGACTGGCTGCTCGGGTCGGGCGCGTAGTGCAGGCCGAGGTGCCGCACGGCCGCGGTCAGGTCGAGGTTCACGACGCCGGGCTGCACGACGGCGAACCGGTCGACTGTCGAGATCTGCAACACCTTCCGCATCCGCGCCAGGTCGATCACCACCGCGTCCTGGCCGGCCGTCGGCCCACCCGACAGGCAGGTTCCTGCACCACGCGGCACGAACGGCGTGCCGGTGCCGTGCAGCAGCGTCACGACCGCCGCGACCTCGGCTGTCGACTCCGGCAGCACGACGGCACGCGGGCGCGACTTGTGCACCGTGAAGCCGTCGCACTCCCACGCCAGCAGCGCATCGGGCGTCGTGAGCACGCGGCCGCTGCCGAGCAGCTTGGTCAGGTGCCGTTCGAGCGAGAGCATCGCGGGTCGGGGAGCATACCGAGCGGCCTGCCGGTGCTCGCGCCGGAGAACGGCATCAAGACGCGCCCCGATGGCAGCCGATGCCACGAGAAGCCCCCTGCCATGGCCGCGCTCCAGGTCAAGAAAGTCGTCGCCGTCTGCTTCCTCGAAGCGGTCAAGACCACGCTCGACCACTTGGGCGTGTATCGCCTCGAGCTGTCCGAAAAGGGCGTCACTGGCCCCGCAGAACTCACGCGTGCCTACGGCGACGGCCGCCGACTGCGCGACTACCTGCAGCGATGCGTGAGCGGCTTCCAAGGCGACGTCGACCTGCCCGACGCCGACCAGGCGCTGCTGGTCGCGTGCTGCCGTCGGTTCATCGAAGCGAGCGAGCACCGCATCGCGACGTCGAAACTCGCGCCCGAAGAACTGCAGTGGCTCGACAAGAAACTGCAGGTGCTGGCCCACTGGGCACACGAGATCGCCGAGGCCCCGCTGCTCGAGTTGCCGCTCAAGCGCGTCGGAATCGGCGGGCAGGTCTCGCGCGCGCTCACCTCGAAGCTCCGGGAGAAGGTCTCCGGACGCGCGACGCAAGTGCAGGCCACGCCGCCCAAGGCCGCGCCGCCCGTCGCCGAGCCGACGCCGCGCACGGGCGCGTCGCTGACGAGCGCGATCTGCGGCGTGCCAACGTTCGGCGACGAGTTGTTCGTCGCCAAGTCGGCGCCCGATGCGGCCGGAAACGACGGCGGCTCTGGTGACGTGCGCGCGACGGCGTCACCCGCCAAGTCGTCGGCGCAGCCGGCAGCGCCCCGGTTGCTCGATCCGCGCAAGATCGTCGAGCCGCGCCTGCGAGGATTGGCGAACGTCGACCTGCACGCCTACGACCGTGCGGTCGCCGCCGGGGATTGGCGCCTCGCGACGATCCTGTGCGCGTCGGTGCTCGAGTCCGCGTTGCTGGACTACGCGTTCCCGCGCCAGGAGGAACTCGGCCTGTCCGGCGCGCCGGACACCTGGGACCTCCCGCGCCTGCTCGCGGCGGTGATGCGCGACCACGGCGATGCGCGCGACGCCTCGCTCGCCGGCCACGTGTTCGCGGCGCGCAGCATGCTGCGTCCCGCCGTGCAGCTGACGAGCCCGACGATCGTCACGCAGGTCAGCTTCGAGCGGCTGCGCGACTTCGTGCGGCGCGTGCTGCACTGCTTCGGCTTCGCCGCGCAGTCGCAGGAAGCCGCCGACGCCTGGGCGGCGCCGACGAGCGGCTGACGCGCCTGGCGTCGGCTCGGCCGACTCGGCCATTGCGCATCCCGCCGGCATCCGTATGCCAGCGTCACGCATGCGCCTGTTCGCGATCAGCGACCTGCACCTGAGCCTCGGCGTCGACAAGCCGATGGACATCTTCGGCCCGCATTGGGTCGGCCACGCGCAGCGCATGCAGCAGGCATGGGACGCGATGGTCGGCCCCGACGACTGGGTCCTCGTCGGCGGCGACACGTCGTGGGGGCTCGACCTCGCCGAAGCCAAGCCCGACCTCGACTGGGTCGGCGAACGGCCAGGCCAGAAGATCCTCATCAAGGGCAACCACTGCACCTGGTGGCAGTCGCGCGCCAAGGTCGAGAAGGTGCTGCACCCGTCGATCCGGTTGTTGCAGAACAACGCGATCGCGATGCCGGATGGCACCGTGGTGATCGGTACCCGGCTGTGGGATCCGCCGGACGCGCCGTGGTCGGACCCGCAGTCCGCGAACGTGTTCGCGCGTGAGCTCGAACGGCTGAAGCTGTCGATCGACGCCGGCAAGAAGCTCGGCGGCTGCGTTCCCGGCGGCGCCCGCACGATCGCCCTCGTGCACTATCCGCCGCGCTTCAGCGACGGGCGCGAGACGGGAGCCGTGCCGTTGCTGCAGCAAGCGAACGTCCGCACGTGCGTCTACGGCCACCTGCACGGCAAGGACCACAAGTACGGCTTCCAGGGCGTGGCCGATGGCATCCGCTACTACCTCGCCGCGGTCGATGCGATCGACTTCCGGCCGATCCCGATCCCGTACGAGTGAGTGCATGACGGCGCGCGCACCGGTCCTGTTGCTCGTGGTGGCCGCATGCGCGGCGCCAGCAACGGCGCCAGCCGACCCGGTGCCCGTGGCGCCAGGCGGTCTCGTTCCGCCACTGCCGGCCGCGACGCCGCCGGCGGGGGCGGTGACGTGGCAGCGCCCGGAATGGCGCGTCGGCGAGCGCTTCGTGCTCGCGCGCAGCGAGCGCACCCGCTTCCCACTCGAGGTGCGCGCCGCCCTGGCGACGCACTACGAACTCGCGGCCGGCGGCGCGCTGCTGCGGCGCGACCGCGACCTCGGCAACCTCGGCGAGTGGTCGCCGGCCGGCGAACCGATGCACCTGTTGCTGCCCGTCGACGTGCGGTTCCACTGGCCGCTGTGGGTCGGCAAGCGCTGGGCGTGCGAGTTCGTCGACCGCGCCGCCGGGCAGGACGTCCCCGTGCGCGCCGACTACGCCGTCGAGGACGTCGACACGATCACCGTGCCGGCCGGGACCTTCGAGACCCTGCGCGTCGTGCGCACCGTACGTCGGCTCGGCGACGGCGACTGGCAGCCGCGCACGCAGATCACCTGGTACGCGCCGGCCGTCGGCCACGAGGTGCGTCAGCTCGTCGGCGAGGCGCTGGTCGAACTGGTCGAGCACACGCGCGGCGACGCGCGGTGAACGCGGCGCGCGTCACTTCGCGATGCGGGTCCAGCCGGCGCGGTCGCTCCACAGGCTCTGCATGCGGCCGTCGGTCCACGGCACCTGCAGATGTTCGAAGCCCGTGCCCTTGCCGTCCCAGGCGTCTTCGCCCCAGAACGCCCACGGGTCGGTGATCAGGAAGTCGCCGACCCAGGCACCGGCGTAGCAGGCGGGGAACACCGGCACGACCCACAGCATCGCGTTCCACCACGGGCTGTTGACGTACGACTTGTGGTCCCAGTCGTCGATCGAGCGGCGCAGCTGGTGCGGGCCAGCCGCGCACGCGGTGAGTGCGACGAGGGCGAGGAACGGGGTGATGCGGCGGAGAGTGCGCATCGGCGCACAGTAGCGGGCACGCTGCGTGCGCACCGCTTTCGCGCGACGGAGGCGGCTCCGGTCTTGATCCGCTCCCGCATCCGCCGAGACTCAGCCGGCGCCACATGATCCAGCAATCGTTCGAGCAGATCGTCGAGTCCCTGGCCGCGAAGACGCCGACGCCGGGGGGTGGCGCGGCCGCGGCGATGGCCGGGTGCATGGGCACGGCCCTGTTCCAGATGGTGGTGCGCTTCTCGCGCGGCAAGAAGGCCAACCTCGACAAGGACGCTCTGCTGCAGTCGGCCGAGGAGCAACTCGGCAAGCACCTCGCGCGCCTGCTGCCGATGGCCGAACGCGATTGCCGCTCGTTCGACCTGGTGTCGGCGGCCTACGGCATGCCGAAGGACAGCGAGCCGCAGAAGGCGCTGCGCGAGAAGGCGATCCAGGAGGCGATGGTCGGCGCGATGGTGGTGCCCGAGGAGACCCTGTGCATGGTGCGCGACGTGTTCGTCGCGATGCAGCAGGTCGTCGGCTGCATCGGCAAGGCCATCGTCAGCGACCTCGCGTCCGGCGCGTCGCTGCTGCTCGCCGCCGCCGAAGGTGCGTTCCTCAACGTGCGCATCAACGCCGCCTACCTGACCGACCGCGGGTTGGCCGACAAGACGCTCGAACGCGCCACCGCCGTGCTCGGCGAGATCCGTCGCCACCAGCAGGCGATCGCCATCTCGGTCGACAAGATGCTCGCATGACCGCCCGCGCGCCGCTGTTGCTCTGCGTGCTCGACGGCTTCGGCGAGGCCCCGGCCGGGCCCGGCAACGCCGTCAGCCTCGCCACGCCGCGGTTCCTGCTCGATCTGCGCCAGAAGTGGCCGACGACGCTGCTCGAGGCGAGCGGTGAAGACGTCGGGCTGCCGTGCGGGTTGATGGGCAACTCCGAAGTCGGCCACCTGAACATCGGTGCGGGCCGCGTCGTCTACCAGGAGATCACGCGCATCGATCGCGAGATCCGCGAGGGGCGCTTCGCGCAGAACCGGGCCCTGCTCGGCGCCATCGCGCACGCGCGGCAGAACGGCTCGACGCTGCACCTGTTCGGACTCGTCTCCGACGGCGGCGTGCACAGCAGCAATGCCCACCTGCACGCGCTGCTGCGCATGGCCAAGGCGAACGGCCTCACCGGCGACGCCGTCGCGCTGCACGCGTTCCTCGACGGCCGCGACACGCCGCCGCGCAGCGCGCAACCGTTCGTCGCCGAGGTCGAGCGCCTGATGACCGAGCTCGGCGTCGGGCGCGTCGCTTCGGTGATCGGTCGCTACTGGGCGATGGATCGCGACAAGCGCTGGGAACGGGTGCAGCGCGCCTACGACGCGCTGACGCTCGGCCAGGGCGAACGGGCGGCGACCGCCCAGGCGGCGATCGCGGCGGCCTACGCGCGCAACGAGGGCGACGAGTTCGTGCAGCCGACGATCGTCGGCTCGCCGGATCTCGGCCGCCTGCGCAGCGGCGATGCGGTGCTGTTCTTCAACTTCCGCACGGACCGCGCGCGCCAGCTCACCGAGGCGTTCGTCAGCCGCGAGTTCGCCGGCTTCCCGCGCGCATCGCTGCCGATCGTGCACTTCGCGACGATGACGCGATACCGCGACGACTTCCCGTGTCCGGTCGCGTATGCGCCGCAGAACCTCGAAGGGATCTTCCCGCAGGTCGTGAGCGCCGCCGGCCTGCGGCAGCTGCGCATCGCCGAGACCGAGAAGTACGCGCACGTGACGTTCTTCTTCAGCGGCGGCGACGAGAAGGAACTGCCCGGCGAGCGGCGCCTGTTGATCCCGAGCCCCAAGGTCGCGACCTACGACCTGCAGCCCGAGATGTCGGCGCCGGCGGTCACCGATGCGCTGCTGCGCGAGTTGGCCGGCGACCAGAGTCCCGCGGTGACGATCCTCAACTTCGCCAACGCCGACATGGTCGGCCACAGCGGCATCATTCCGGCGGCGGTGAAGGCGGTGCAGACGATCGACGCCTGCCTCGCGCGCATCGTGCCCGCGTTCCTCGCTCGCGGCGGCACGGTCGCGATCACCGCCGACCACGGCAACGTCGAGATGATGATCGATCCGGCGACCGGGCAGCCACACACGGCGCACACGACCAACCCGGTGCCGCTGATCGTCGCCGGCGAAGGCGCGCGCGGCCGACGTTTGCGTCCGCACGGCCGCCTGTGCGACATCGCCACGACGCTGCTGCCGATCCTCGGGCTGCCGAAGGCCGCCGGCATGGAAGGAGCCGACCTGTTCGCATGAAGAGCGCCGCCGCCGTCCTGTCCCTCGTCGTCACCGCGGTCGCGCAGCAGCCGACGCCGATCGCCGACAAGATCGCGCCGCTGGTGGCCGCCGTCGATGCGCAGCGCATCGAGCAGTCCGTTCGCGCCCTGGTCGGCTTCGGCACGCGCCACGTCCTGTCGCGCACCGACAGCGACACCGAGGGCACGGGGGCGGCCCGCAAGTGGCTGCGAGCGCAGTACGAGGCGATCGCGGCGACCACCGGCGGGCGCCTCACGGTGGCGGTGCAGGAAGAGACGGTGCCGTGCGCCCGGCCCGGCATGCCGACGCAAGTGCCGATCGTGAACGTCATCGCGACGCTGCGCGGCACCACCGATCCGGATCGCGTCTACGTCGTCGGCGGCCACTACGACTCGCGCAACAGCCGCGGCGAGGACGGCAAGGGTGCCGCGCCCGGCGCGACCGACGACGCGTCGGGAACGGCGGCCGCGCTCGAAGCGTGCCGCGTGATGGCCGCCGCTTCGTTTCCGGCGACGCTGGTGTTCGTCGCCTATGACGCCGAGGAGCAGGGGCTGATCGGCTCCGCGGCCCATGCTCGGGCGCTCGCCGCCGCCGAGACCCGCGTCGACGGCATGATCACCTGCGACATCGTCGGCAACACGCTCGGCATGGACGGCCAGCGCCACGATCGCCACGTCCGCTGCTTCAGCTACGCGCCGAGCGGCAACGACAGCCTCGGCCGCAGCCTCGCGCGTGCCGTCACCTACGCCGCCGGCGCGCACGTTCGCGACTTCGGCGTGAAGCTGATCCAGCGCGGCGATCGTTACGGCCGCGGCGGCGACCACCGCTCGTTCTTCGACCAGGGCTTCCCGGCGGTGCGGTTCAGCGAGCCGCGCGAGGACTTCTCGCGCCAGCACCAGGACGTGGTCGAGCGCGACGGCAAGCCGTACGGCGACCTGCCCGAGTGGACGGACTTCGCGTTCACGGCCAACGTCACGCGCGTCGTCGTCGCGACGCTGGCCGAGCTCGCGTCGGCGCCGCCGCCGCCGCGCGCGATCTCCGCGCAGTTGCGCCGCGACCGCTACGACACCGAACTGGTCTACGAACTGCCGCCGGGAGTCGAACGCTGTGAGTTCGTCTGGCGTGAGACGACGGCGGCCGATTGGACGCACGTCGTCGACATGGCCGCGGCCGCGCCGCAGCCGACGCGCAGCAACCGCCTGCTGGCGACGTTGCCCGGCGTCTGCCTCGACGACGTCGTCGTCGGCGTGCGCTCGCTCGGCGCCGACGGCGCCCGCAGCCGCGTGTCGACGCCGCCGGAGCCCGATCGATTCGACCAGCGCCCGCGCGCCGAGTCGCCGGCGGGACGTGGTGCGGGGCGAGGAGGCGATCGATGAGGCAGTTCCCGGCGTGGTGGTTGGCGGCGCTGCCGTTCGGCCTTGCTGCTTGTGACGTCGGCCTCGGCAGTGACATCGGGCCGAGGCTGCCCACGATCCCGTCGTCCAGCAGCAAGTGTGTCGTGCTCGACGACGCCGGCCGCGCGGTGTGCGGGGCGACGGTGGCCGTCCGGGCGGCGCGCGCGATCACGGGCCGCAACGGCCGCGGCGAGTTGTTCGACGATGCGCGTGGCCGCGTGATCGTCGAGGTCGATACGCAGAACGCGGCTGCCCAGGCTGGTGACACGCTCGGCGGCTATCGCGTCGCGATGACGCTCACCGACCGCGACCTGCCGGCCGTGCTGCACGTGCCCGTTCTCCCCGACAGCGCATCCGCCGTCGTGCCGATCGGCACGCAGGTCGTTGCGACGCCGGTCACCTCGGTCGCGGGCTCCATCGTCACGGTCGGCGTCGGCGCGACCGTCGGCGTTGCCGGCGGCATCGCGTCGCTGACGCTGCGGGTCGGCGACCTGCAGGCGCAGCATCTGCCGGGCGATCTGCCGTCGTCGGCGCCAGGCGCACGCCTGGTCGGCCGCGCCGTGCACGTCGAGCCCGCGGGCGCCACGTTCGCGCCGGGCGCCTCGCTCGACGTCGCCGACGACCTCTTGATCGGCGCGGGCCCGGCGCAGTTGTTCTGGCTCGAGCCCGAGACCGGCGAGTGGATCCAGCTCGCCGGCGGCGGCACGGCGGCCGGCGGTCGCATCACCGCGGCCGGGGCGGTGACGCGGGGCGGCATCTACGTGTTCGCGACGACGGTCGCGACGGCGACGGTGACCGGTCGCGTCGTCGACGCGGACGCTCGTCCGGTGCGGTCGGCGTTGGTGCGCGTCGACCACCTGGCGACGAAGACGCGCGGCGATGGCACGTTCGTCGTCGAAGGCGTGCCGGCAGCGCTCGCCAACGGCGCGCCCCGGTCGGCGGCGGTCGAAGTGTTCGCCGGCGGCGGCTGGCTCGCCGCGCGCGCCACCACGGCCGCGATCGTCGCGAGTCCGACGACCGTGATCGGCGATGTCGTGCTCGACACCGTGACGTCCACCAACGTGCGCGTGCAGCAGGTGGCGCGCGGCCTGGCCGACGCGGTGCGGCCGGTGCGCATCAGCACGCAACTCGGCGATGCGGCGTTCGCGCAGACCAGCGACGACGCCGGCCAGTCGCTGTTCGAGGACGTGCCGACCGGCTGGTTCGGGTTCCAGGAGGGGCGCACGATCGACGCCAGGGAAGTGTTCTACGGGCAGTCGGTCGCGCTGCTCGATCGCGACGACCGCTGGCAGGACAGCTACCAGTTCCTCGCCAAGCGCGACTGGTACCTCGGCAGCCGCTCGTCGCGCACCCTGGTCACCGACGCGATCGGCGGCGGTCCGCTGTTCGGGGCCTTCGTGGTGCAGGGCGCCGTGCCGGGCGCGAATTCTGCCGGCACCACGCGCGAGGGCGGCGTCGTGTTCGTCACGCGGGACTTCGCCGGTCGTGCGACGGCCACGCTGCGCAGCGAACGGCCCGGGCAAGTCGTCGTCAGCGCGTTCTCGATCGTGACTCCCAACGGCGAACACCTCGAGCTGCCGTTGCAGCGCGCCCGGCGCACGCCGTTCGGCGCGTTCGACCGCCATGCCATCGTCGCCGGCCGGGCGCTCGGCGCCGATCCGATGCGCGACCACGAACTGCGCGCCACGCGACGCATTTCGCTGCAGGAGTGGTGGGAAGACGTCGCCGAGGACGTGCGCCTGCCCGCAGCGCTGCCGATCGACGTCGATGTCGCGACGACGCACGACGCGTTCCGCGTCGGCGTGCCGCGCGGCGGCGGCCACCTCGCGCTGGCCGAGACGGCGACGACGGGTGCTGGCAAGACGCTGTTGCGCGCCGGGGTCGCGGCCGACCTCGTGCTGGCCGAAGGCGCGCGAACCGACCGCGATCTCGAGTTCGGTCCCGCTGCCGGTGCGCCCTTCGTCGTTGCCGGTGCGTTGCTCGGCGCCGACAGCGAACTCGACCCGGCGCAGTTGTCGCTGGCCCTGGCGCTGCAGCAGCCGTCGGGCCGCATCGTCGACGTCGTGCGTGGCCTGCGCGGCAACCACGCGGCCAGCGGGGACGACCTGGTGTTCACGCTGCCGCCGTTGACCGGCCCGTTCGCGGGGCATGGCTGGCTCGCGCTGCTCGATGGCTCGTGGCCGGTCGCCGGTTCGACGCTGCGGTGCAGCACGCTGGTGTCATTGCCGCGGCTCGCGCCGCTGCCGTCGTTCCCGCGCGGCGAGCTGCGCCTCGGCACGTTCCCCGACATCCAGGCGCCGGCGAACGGCGCCACGGTCCCGGCGAGCGGCTTCACGGTCGAGTACGCACTGCCGGCGACGGCGCTCTACGGCACGATCGACCTGCGCAGCGACACGCCTGGCGAGTCGCGTTCGTGGCGCGTGGTGATGCCGAGGACGACGACGTCGTTCGCGTTCGTCATGCTGCCGACCGACGTGCCGACGCCGCTCGTCGCCGGCCGCACCTGGACGCTCACCGTGTCGGCCCACTTCGGTGACGGGGACGTCACCGGCACGTTCGATCCCTACCGCGAGGTGACGACGTTCCTGCAGTCGATCGGAACGGTCGAGCGCGGCGTGTCGACGGTGTTGGCCCGCACCGTCCAGATCACGACGAACTGAGGCGCGGCAGCGCCTGTGCGGCGGCGATGCCCGCCTGCATCGCGGCTTCGCGTGGTCCGTCGAACGGACGACCGCCAAAACGCACCTGCTGGTAGACGTCGAACGACACGCGCACCTCGGGTGGCAACCGGCGCTCGCGGTCGAGTGCTGCGGCGAGCCGCTCGAGCGTCTGGCCCCGCAAGCGTGGATGGCCGGCGGCAGCGAGCGCGTGCAGCAGCTTCGCCAGCAGGCGTCGGGCGCTGCGCAGCGGGGGCGAAGCGGCCGGTCCCGGTCGTGCACGCTGCATCCGCGGCCATGCCGCGCGCGCGAGCACGCCGAGCAGCAGCAGGGCCGGCACCCACGGCTGCAGCAGGAACTCGCCGATCGCCGTCAGCACGCTCGACCAATCGGTCTCGGCGGCGCGTCGAGGCTCGGCTTCGTCGGTGCCGGGATAGAGCTCTCGCGGCGTGCGTTGGCCACGTTCGTCGGGCGGGGTCGGATCGAACACGACGTAGCCCTGGCCCGCGAACGGCACCTCGACCCAGGCATGCGCGTGCTGGGAACCGTAGATGCGCGCGCCGTCGTTCTCGCGCGCGGCGTCGCCACCGTAGAGGCCGACGCCGATCCGGCACGGGATCCCGCGCAGTCGCAGCATCACTGCCGCCGCCGACGCGAAGTGCATGCAGTAGCCGCGGCGATCGCCGGCAGCGAACAGGAAATTCTCGATCGCCGTCGCGAACGGACCGGTCGGCTCGATGCGGTCGTAGCGACAGTGCCCCGCGAGTCCGGCCGCGATGCGCTCCATCGCGGCGATCGGCTCGGTGCCGACGCCCCAGCGCGCGAGCAGTTCGTCCCACGGCGCGCGCTGCAGGCCATTCGGCAGCTCGAGCAGGCCCGAGCCGAAGGCGGCGCGCGCCACGGCGGCACCGCGCGCTGGTGCTTGCAGCGCTTGCCATCGCACCAGGTACGGTCCGGTGTCGCGCGCTGCCTGCTGGCGGATCCACTCGCGCGACCGGTCGACGAGCGCATCCTCGATGCCGACGACCTCGCAGGTCGCGGGCGGCACGAACACGAAGTTGCGCGCGCCGGCGTAGCGCTCGAGCTCGAGCTCGCGCACGGTCGTGCCTGCGACGACGGGGCGCAAGGCGTGCCGGTCGCCACGGCCGCCGCGCGCGAGTTGCAGCGTGCCGGTTTGCCAGCGGTCGAGGCCCGCCGTCGCGAAGAAGCCCGAACGCAGGTAGAGGTTCGAAGGCACCGGTTGGCCGGCGGGATCGTGCACGCGCACGAGTTGTTCGCCGGTCATCTCGCTGAGCACGCCATTGCCGCTGCCCAGCACGAACGAGTCGTCGAGGCCGACGCGACGCGGCCCGCGTTCGCCGGCGGCCCCGGTCGCCGCGTCGCTCCGGCCGAACGTCGACGGCGACGGCAGCAGCGACAGCGCGCGCTCGGTTGCGGCGGCCGTGCCGAGGCAAGCGAGCACGAGCACCGAGGCGGCGCCGACGGCGCGCCAGGCCGCGCGTGCCGGCCCTGGACGCAGCGGGCTCGTCGACTGGGCGCGTGCCGACATATGGTTGCTGCAGCGCAGCGACAGGCAGGCGCAGGCGGCGAACGCCGCGAGCAGCGGCAGATGCACGCCGTCGAGGATCACGCCGACCAGCAGCACGCAGAACGCGAGGAACAACGCCAGCGCCTGGTCGGCTTCCTGGTGGCGGAGCGTCGCGAAGCCGAGCGGCGGCAGGATCGTGCAGGCCAGCGCCGCCGGCCGCGACATCGGCTCGCCGAACGCGAGCGCGAGCCAGCACGCTGCGCCTTGCAGGACGACGCCGAGGATCGCCCGCGGCCAGGCCCGCGGCAGTGTCGGTGCGAGCACGCCCAGCGCCGCGCCGGGCAGCACGAACGCCAACAGCCAGCCGACCGGCAGGTCGTCGCCCGGGAGATTCGCGAGCGCGAGAGCCGTGCACGAGGCCAGCAGCAGTGCGGCGGCGATGCGGAGCGAACGCGGGGGCGGTGCGCTGTTCATTCGCCGTCGCCTCCGACCACAGTCACGGTGCCCGGCATCGCCGTGAACTCGGGCGCGGCGGAGTAGCCGCCGGCCGGGATCCAGAAGCAGTGCTCGAGCCGACGGATCGTCGCGAACAGATCGTCGGGCACGCTGCGGTACGGCGATGGGCTCGCCTCGGCGAGCAGCGTCAGCAATTCGGCTTCCTGCGCCGGACCGCGCACGAGAAGGTCCGCCGGCTCGCCCGCCAGAACCAGCACGCGCGCTTCGCCGCCGCGCCGCCGCAGCAGTTCGAGCAGCGATGCGCACGCGGCGAGGCTCCATTCGAAGCGGCGACCGGCCTGGTGCAGGGGCCGGCCGGGCGGCCGCCGCAGGTCGAGCACCATGCCGACGGTTCGCGGCAGGCGGCCGAGCGTGACGCGCCGGACCAGCGTGCCGAGCGTGGCGCTGCGCAGCGCGTGCACGCCGCGCGCATCCTCTTCGGGGAGGTGCTCGCGCAGCGAGTGGAACTCGGGGCCGGGCAGCGCCGAACGTTCGCGCGGCGCCTGCTCCGTGTCGGCGATCGCCTGCACGAGCTCCGCCGCCAGCGGGATGCGTGCGGGTTCGGTCACGAGATCCGCGTCGACCACGACGATGCTGCGTGTCCGGAACACGCCGAGCGGCCAGCTCGACACCAGGACGAACACGCGCTCGACGGCATGGCTGCGCTGGGCGCTGCGTTGCCGCATGCGCACGGGCGTCGACGCGTCTCGCGCCAGGTGCGCCAGCATCGCCGGCGGCTCGCTGCGCATCGTGCGCGGTTCGTACAGCAGGCACTCGCGCAACGCCCGCGGACCATCGACCGTGACCGTGACCGTCTCGGTGAACGGCGCTCCGGCCGGGGTGCGGCGCGGCGCCACGCGCAGCCGCGTCCGGTGCAGCCGACGTTGCTTGGCGACGAAGTCGATCAGCACGGGCGCGCCGAGCAGGGCCGCGGCGAGGCGCGCGTTGGCGTCGCCGGCGAGCCACGATGCCCCGCCCGCCAGCGCGAACAGCCACACGAGAACGCGGCCGCGCAGCGTCAGCTCGGTCGTCGTGCTCGAGATCGCCATGGTCCGGCGTTCACTCGGGCAGCGGCGTCTCGGCCAGGATCTCCTGCAGCAGCGCGTCGGCGTGGCCGCCCGAGCGCATCGGCAAGCGGTGCGCCCACGTCGCGATCAGCAGCGCGCGCACGTCGTCGGGCACCACGAAGTCGCGCCCGTGCACGACGGCGCGCGCGCGGCAGGCCCGGTGCAGGGCTTGCGCGCCGCGGGTGCTGACACCCTGCATGGCATCGCCGTGCGTGCGCGTGCGGTTCGCGAGTTCGACCACGAACGCCACCAGCTCGCGGTCGCAGCGCACGGCGTCGACGGCCGCACGCGCGGCGAGCAGGTCGGCGCGCGTCGCCACCGGCCGCAGTGCGTCGACGAGGCGATGGCCGTCCTCGCGCGCGACCACGTCGACTTCGTGCTCCGGGTCGAGGTAGCCGATCTGCAGGCAGAGCAGGAACCGGTCGAGCTGGTTCTCCGGCAGCGGGTAGGTGCCGGCGGCGGTCATCGGGTTCTGCGTCGCGACGACGAAGAACGGATCCGGTAGGGAATGCGTCGTGCGGTCGATCGTGACCGAGCGTTCGGCCATGCACTCGAGCAGTGCGGACTGGGTTCGCGGCGGGGTGCGGTTGAGTTCGTCGGCGAGCAGCACGGACGCGAACACCGGGCCGGGGCGGAACACCAATTCGCCGGTCTTCGGCTGCCAGATCTGTGCGCCGACGATGTCGCTCGGCAGCAGGTCCGCCGTGCATTGCACGCGCTGGAACGGCAGGTCGAGGGCCTTGGCGAGGCTCTTCGCGAGCAGCGTCTTGCCGACGCCCGGATGGTCCTCGATCAGCAGGTGGCCGCCGGCGAACAACGCGATCACCGCGAGTTCGATCGCGTCCTCCTTGCCGCGCAAGCACTGTCCGATCGTGGTGACGAGTTGCTGGGCGAGTGGGGACATCGGCGGCCGGTGGACGGCGGGGCGCATGCTATCTCGGGGGGCGCCGCCGGAAAGGCGCCGCGTGCGGACGGCGAACGCGGCGAACGCGTGGCGTCGCGTCGGGTTCAGCTCCGTTTCGCTCTTCCCCGCGACCGCGCGGCGCGGCTACGTTCGGGCGCGTGAGCAAGAACGTCGTCGCCTCGTTCCGGGCCAAGGGCCATCTCATCGACTCCGGCCTGATGTCGGACGCGCTCGAGGCGGTGCAGGCGGCCGGGGCGAGCTACCGGGTGATCCGCCTCGACATCGGCAAGCAGCGCAATGACGAGAGCGATCTCGAACTCGAGGTCACGGCGCCCAACAAGAAGGTGTTCGAGCGGGTGCGGGCCGACCTGATGTCGCTCGGGTTGTCGGAGACCGAGACGCAGGACGCCGAGTTCGCGGAGGTCGACATCGCCGGCACCGCGCCCGAGGGCTTCTACTCGACGACCAACCTCGCGACCGAGGTGCGCGTCGGCGGGCAGTGGCTGTCGGTGCAGCAGCAGCGCATGGACGCGACGATCGTCGACGACGCCGGGGCCCTGCGCTGCGTCAAGCTGCGCGACCTCGTGAAGGGCCAGCGCGTCGTGGTCGGGTTCGCCGGCATCCGCATCACGCCGTTCACGACGCGCAAGCTGCAGGAGGGCAAGTTCGGCTTCATGCAGGGCGGCGTCAGTTCGGAGCGGCGCCTCGCCGCGCAGGTCGAAGAGGTCGTCGCCGAGTGGAAGCGGGTGCGGGCCGAGGGCAAGAAGGTGATCCTGGTCGCGGGGCCGGTCGTCGTGCACGTCGGCGCGGGTCCGACCTTGGCGGCGATCCTGAAGGCCGGTCTGGTCGATGGCCTGCTGAGCGGCAACGCGCTCGCGGTGCACGACATCGAGGTCGCGCTCTACGGCACGAGCCTCGGCGTCGAACTCGCGCGCGGCCGCCCGGCGGTGCACGGCCACATGCACCACATGCGGGCGATCAACACGATCCGCCGCGCGGGCAGCATCCCGGCGGCGGTGCAGAAGAAGGTGCTGAAGGGGGGGGTGATGCACGCCTGCGTGCAAGCGAAGGTGCCGTTCGCGCTCGCGGGTTCGATCCGCGACGATGGTCCCCTGCCCGACACGCTGATGGACCTGATCGAGGCGCAGGCGGCCTACGCCAAGATCCTCGAGAACGCGGGGCTCGTGGTGATCCTGAGCTCGATGCTGCACGGCATCGGCACCGGCAACATGATCGCGGCCGACGTGCTGACGGTGTGCGTCGACATCCATCCGGCGGTGGTCAGCAAACTCAGCGACCGCGGTTCGGCCCAGAGCCAGGGCATCGTCACCGACGTCGGTGCGTTCCTCGCCGTGCTCGCCGAGCAGCTCGGCGTGCCCGTGAAGACCGGCTGAGCCGGGCGGAAGAACGGCTACGGCCGCGGGCGCCGATCCGTCGATGACCCCCTTGCCATGGGATCATCGATGTCGCTGGCGCTGCTGCCGTTGTGGTCGTGCGCGCTGCTGGCGCAGGGCAAGGTCGCGGCCGACGCCGCCGCGGGCCGGCTGCTCGCACCGCAGATCGTGCTCGCGGGCCTCGACCCAGGGCCGAGCCTCGCCGGCTTCGGGCTCGGTGACGGCGGCGTCAGCGCCGAACGGCGTCCGCGGCAGTGGAGCGGCAACGGCTGCACTTCGCCCGGCGGCGTGCGCGTCGAGTGCCTGACCGTCGGCGTCAAGCTGACGTTCGCGTCGGGACGCGAACTGCTGGTCGCGCCCGACGGTTTCGTGCACCTGCGCTCGGGCGAGCGCGCCGGGCCGTTTGCCGGCGGAGTCGAGTTGCGCCTTGCCGACGGCGACCTGGTGCGCGTGACGCTGGCGGCCGGACAACGCGATCCCGTGCGCGACGTGCGCGTCGGCAAGGACGGCGACTGGTGGCAGCCGTGGCGGCGTGGTGAGGCGACGCGCGAGCTGGCCCGCGATGCCGGCTGGGCCGCCGACCGGCTCTGCTGCCTCGGCGATGGCGGCGACCTGTTCCGTCCCATCGCGCTCGGCGCCCTGCTCGTGCTCGACCGCGTGCTGGTCGCCGACGATCGCGCCGCGGCCGTGCCGGCCGAACGGCTCGTGCTGTTCCCGGCCCCGATGCTGCAGGCGCTCGATGTCATGCACCGCCAGCACCGCGAACCGAAGGCAGCTCTGCGGGCGGCTCTCGCCGTGGTGCGCGCCGTCGCCGAGAACGGCGAGAAGATCTTCCCCGTCGGCGCCGGCCTGCCGCGCGTCGAGCGCGAGCAGCTGCGCTGGCAGCTCGCCGGCGGCTTCGAGCTCGAACTGGCGACCGACGGCGCCCTGGCGCCGAGGCTGCAGTTGTTCGGCCCGCGGGCGGCGGCGCCGATGGTCGAGTGGACCGCGCGCGCCGACGCCGCGGCGTTCCTGACCAACCCGCGCGACGACCAGCGCGACCAGCGTTGGCACGGCAACGGCACCCGCATGCCGCGCGTGCTGACCGACCTGCAGGCGCGCGAGGAGCGCTTCGAGCGGGGCAGCGCGCTGCGCGTGATCGAGCGCCTGCGTCGCTGACTCAGGGGCGGCGGATCGTCGTCGATGCCGGCGCCACGGCTCTGTCGTTCGCAGCGGTGGCGACGGCGAGCCGGGCTGGTCGTTCGACGAGATGCCGGGCGATCAGTCGTTCTTGCGGGAGACCGCGTCGCGCGCGCGCGGCGAACGATGCTCGCGCAGCGCGGCCTCGACCGCGCCGTCCCGGCGATCCATCCCCAGCAGCGTGTCGAGGGCGGTCGTGGTGTTGGTGGCGCCGAGCGCCAGCAGCAGGCCCTTTCGGGCTGCGGGCTCCACCGCCTGCAGCAGGCGCGTCCGGAGCCGCGTCGCCGCTTCTTCGCCGTGCAGCCCGGCGCCGAGCCGGCCGACCGTGCGTGCGTACTCGGCGTCCTGCACCTGGCCGAGGCCGACGACCAGGGCATCGAACACGCCCTCGAGTCGCTGTTCGGCGCACAGTTCGGCGAGCGCGATCTTGTAGCCGACGTCGTCGACTTCGCCGGCGGCGCGCGCGACGAGGCGGCTCCACGTCAGGCCGCCGAGGCGCGAGCGCAGGTCGGGGCGTTCGGCCAGGTAGCGCGCTGCTTCGACGCGAACCACCGGATCGGTTTGCAGCGCCATCGTCGCGAGTCCCTGCGCCGTCGTGTCCGGAGGCGTGCCGGTTTCACCGCCGGCGAGCAGTTGCGCGAAGCGCACGGTCGCGTCGGCGGCGGGATCGGCGCCGACCAGCGGGTTGCTGCCGGGCCAGGCGACCATCGTGTAGTACGGGCCGTCGTTCGCCGGCAGACCGAGGCGTTGCGCCGTCGGCGCGGCGTCCTGCAGGCAGTAGAGCCGTGACTGCCGCAGCATCGGGCGCTGGTGCAGCGCCAACTTCGGCCAGTCGATCACGGTGACGGCGCCAACACCGCTCGCACCGCGCACGTCGAGCACGACTTGCAGGCGGTGCAGCACGACTTCGTCGCCGTGCGGCGTCTTGGCGACCTGCCGGGCGACGACGACGGCGTCGGCGGTGACGAGTCCGCGACGGAGTTCCTGCGCGGTCGCGAACGGCAGCGCGGCGATCGAGAGAAGGATGGCGAGGGTTCGCATGTCAGTTGCCGTAGGTGACCTGCTCGCGCAGGTAGGCGAGGTTGAGGCTGTTGAACGCCGACGCGGGGTTGATCGCGCTCGAGTACGAGAGCGACGGGCTCATCACGTTCGTGGCTCCGCCCGGGAACAGGCTGGTGTTGCGGATGTGGCCGTCGCTCGAGCCGGGGAAGTTGGTGCTGTCGTTGCCGTAGAGGCCGAGTGGCATCGCGCCGTTCTGCACGAGACCCATCGAGTGGCCGCACTCGTGCGCGGTGACGACGGCGGCGAACCGCGCGAAGTCGGCGATCGCGACGTCGATCGCGGTGGCGCGCGCGTCGGTGGTGACGCCGGTGAGGCGGTTGCCGTCCCCGGCGGTGTTGCCGATCGGCTGCCCGCCGAGGCTCGGCACGAACTGGTTGAAGGTCTGGCGGAACGTGCTGAGGGTCGGCGGGCCGAGGCCGGAGTTGACGATCGTGTGCAGGAAGATGCCGAGCCGTGTGCCGCCGAAGTCCGGATCGGCGTTGTCGTCCTGCGTCGTGTTGTTGATGTCGAAGATCGCGATGCCGAGCACGCCAGCCAGGTCGGAACTGCCGGCGACCGCGATCCGTGAGAAGCCGAGGGACGCGTACGGCACGCTCGACGCGTTCCCGAAGCTGCCGCCGGGCTGTGTCAGCGTGAAGACGATGTTGGCGCCCGCGTAGAGGGCCGTGAGCTCCGCGAGGAGGGCCTGCTGGAAGCGTGAGAGCACGACCGCGTTGCTGTCGGCGCCGTTCTGCACGTTCGGAATCGGCGTCGCCGACTGCAGGCCGAGGATGCGCAGCAGGTCTTCCAGGTCGCTGCGGCCGTTGGCGCCGGCGACAACATCGACGGTGACGCCGTTGGTGATCGGCGTGGTCGTGAACGACTCGATGTCGCGCGAGAAGTCGAGCACCCAGACCTGGGACGGGTTGGCGTTGGTCTCGAACGGGCGCCGTTGCGTGTTGAACGCGAGCACCCTCGCGGCGAACGCCGTCGGCGCCGTGGCGCGCCCGGAGTCGTCGATGACGACCGCTTGCAGCGTGAAGGCGCCGTCGGGAAACGTCACGTTGGCCGGAACCCGATAGCTCGCCGAGGTGTTGCTGGCTGCGACCTGGGTCAGGAACGGCCGCAGGTCGGTGTCCGGCGGCAGATTGCCGGCCGAGGTGGAGACGGTGACGCTGGCGATGATGCGGGTGCGCGCCGTCGCGATCGTGCCGTTGTCGGTGTAGGCGAGGTCGATCGTCCAACCGTTCGTCGGCACCTGCAGCACGCCGCCGGCGCTGCCTGTTCCGTTCAGTTCGACGTCGACGTTCGCGATCGTGAGCCTGGTCACGCTCGGCGCGAAGCCGTCGCTCGTGCCGATGGGCACCGGCGTGCCGGCGACGCCCAACTGACCGTTGGCGTCGCGCACGGCGTCGTTGCCGTTCGTGCGCAGCGTGATCGTCGTTCCGCCGGGCGTCAGCGCGACGCCACTGCCGAGGACGATCGCGATCGCATTGGCAGCGACCTGCGTCGGTGCGGTCGCGACCGCGCCCAGAGTCGCGCCGACGCTCAACGTGACGTCTTCGTCGCCGAAGGTCCGGCCCGACAGGGCGATCGCTTCCGAGAACGCGAGCAGCAGGGTGTCACCGGCCACCGGCGTGGCGCCAGCGCCGAGGAACGACGCCGCGATCAACGACGGCGCGGCGTTGGCAGGGCCACCGCCGCCACCGCCGCCGCACGCGGACAGTGCGGCCAGGGCGAGCGCAGCGGGCACGATGGGGCGAAGGGGGCGGCGCGTCGGAGTCATGGTTCTGGCTGGCGCGGCGGGGGTGCCACTGGGGTTCGGACGTCGTCGTCGATCCCATGCCGTCGCACGAACGACATCGGCACGACGGCCCGATCGACTGCAGCGGCACCTTAGCCACCATGGCATGCGCCGTTGCGCGCCGGGCCCGGACAGGGTCCGCGAAGAGGCCAATGCGACCCGCGAAGTCGGCGAAAAATCCGGTTGCGCCGAACGTCCGGTGGCACGGTTCCGAAGGCGCCCGACTCCTTCCTAACTCAACTATCGAAAAGGAGATACCGAAAGAGGTGTGCCGCCAGGGAGCGCTGGCGGCAATGCAACCGGGACACACAGCGGATGACGAAGCTCGCGGTCGGAGAAGTGGTGCAGGGCTACCGGATCACCCGGTTCCTGGGGCGTGGGGGCTTTGCCTCCGTGTACCTGGCCGAACAGGAGGGTACGGGCAACAAGGTCGCACTGAAGGTCGGCGCGGTCACCGGCGGTGGCCGGCAGGTCACGCGGCTCCTCGAGGTGACGGCGCGTCGCACGGCGGATGGCATCAGCCCCGACGAGTTGCCGGCCGAGGCCGTCTTCCTCGACCCGGCCGGTGCGCGCGTCGACCTGTTCGACGAGCGCGAAGTGCACGCGCTGCTGACTGCCGAAGGCAACCTGCTGGCCGGCTGCCAGCACGAGAACCTCGTCGCCGTGCACGAGCGGTTGGTCGTCGAGGGCAAGCCCGTGCTCGTGCTCGAGTACGTCCGCGGCAAGACGCTGCGCGAGAAGATCCGCTGCCTCGAGGGCATCCACCTCAACTGGTTCCTGGCGATCGTGCGCGCGCTGTCTGCCCTGCGGACGGCCGGCACCCTGCCGTTCCACGGCGATCTGAAGCCCGAGAACATCGTCGTCAAGCCGAGCGGCAAGGTCGTGCTGCTGGACCCGGCGCTGCGTTCGTCGGAGCGGCGCGTCGTCACCACGACGCTGCACTACAACCCGCTGCTGCTCGCCGACAGCAAGGCCGACGTGATGGCGATCGGCATCATGATCTACGAGATCCTGACCGGCACGCTGCCGTTCGACGAGGTGCCGTGGGAGTTCGCCGGCCGCCAGGTCGGCGGCGAGACGCAGCGCCTGTCGCTCAGCTACTTCTTCAGCTACAGCCCGCCGCACGTGCTGAACCCGAAGACGCCCGAAGAACTCGAGCGCATCGTCTACCGCTGCATCACCGTGCAGGACTACGGCCTCGACGAGCTGAAGACCGACCTCGAGAACTTCATCAGCAAGGCCTGAGGCGCGCCGCAGACCGGCTCAGATCACGAACGGCGCGTCGCCGCACTGGGGCGAGTAGTACTTGATCCGCATCGGGCTGACCTTGCCGCTGACCGGATCGAACACGTTGACCTCGTCGAGGTCGCGCCCGTAGACGTGCAGCGAGATCGTCGGCTGGTTGCTCGTGTTGCCGATGCGGTGGATCTCCTCGTACGGCGGCAGCAGGTAGGCCACGCCGCCGCGGCCGACGTCGGTCACGCGCGACTGCTCGATCTCGGCGAACTCGGGGCGGTTGCCGTCGTCGAGCCGGTCGTAGCAGACCTCCTCGAGCGAGTTCTGCAGCAGGCCCATGATGCCCCAGCACGAATGATCGTGGATCGGCGTCACCTGCCCCGGCATCCACACCAGGGCGAGCACCACGAAGCGGTTGTTCGGGTCACGGTGCAGCAGGTGGCGCGTGTAGTAGTCGGGGCTGCCGACGCGGAATCGCTCGTCGAGCCACCGGTCGTCGGCGCACAGTCGCTTCGTCGCGAGCGAGACTTCGCGAACGATGATGCGGTTGGCGGGACGGCGATCGAGCACGTCGACGATGGTGCGAATGTAGTCCTGCAGGCCGTAGCCGGACGTCGAGGTTGTGGACATCGTGGTATCGGGCGGGAAGATGGCGGCGGAACGGCCAGTCTCGGGGGCCGGCATCTTCGCCGGTTCCGGGCCGACGTGCCACCCGGCTCCACGCCATGACGATCCTCCGTCTACTGCCCGTCCTGCTGCTCGTCGCCTGCGCGTCGCATTCCGCGATCGAGAGGAGTCGTGAGCACGCTCGCCTCGGCGAGTGGATCCGTGCCTTCGAGGTGCTCGACCAGGCGCGCAACGAACAGATCGCCGGCGGTGGCGTGGCCGACGAAGACCTCGAGGCGGAGCACGCCGCGGCACGGGTGCAGTTCCTGCTGGCGCGGGCCCAACAGGACATCTTCCAGGAGAGGGAGGATCAGGCGCTCCTCGACCTCGCGGAAGTGGCGGCGGTGGCGCCCGATCACCCCCGGATCGCCTCGCTGCGCGATCGCGCCAACCGCAAGCGGGCGCTGCGCATCGCCAAGGAGGGCGACGAGTGTCTGGTGCGCAAGGACTACGTCGGCGCGATGGCCTACTACATCGAGAGCGATCGGGTCGTGCCCAACGAGCGAGCGGCCGACGGCGCCGAGCGTGTGCGTGAAGCGACCACGTCGATGTCGGCGCGAGCCAAGGAGCAGTTCCTCGAAGCGGTCCGCAAGCTTCCCGAGTTCCGGCACATCGAGGTGCAGTGGCATTCGGGCAACGCGTTCGCCACCGCGCCCGAGCGCGACGACGCGAAGCTCATGGAGCAGCAGGCCAAACGCGAGAACGCGATGGCGGCGATGCGCCGCGGCAAGGAGAGCGAATCGGCCGGCAAGTACGGTGCGGCACTGATCGAGTACCGGGCCGCCGCGAAGATCGACGAGAAGACGCCTGGAGCCGCCGAGGCCATCGCGCAGATGGAACGGGAGATGAAGGCGGCGATGCTCGTCGACCGCGCCCAGATCGCGATGCGGGCCGGGCGCTTCGCCGAAGCGCAGGAGCAGCTGGCCGAGGCGCACGCCCTGTCGGTGCTCACGCGCAACGACATCGCCGTGGTGCAGCAGCAGGCGCGCCGCTTCGAGGCCGAACGCCAGTATCAGGCCGCCCGCGACCTCGAAGTCCTCGGCAAGAAGGCCGAAGCGCTCGCCGCGTTCGAGGCGATCGCGAAGGCGTGGCCGGAGGGCCTGCAGGACGAAGGGGCGCGCATCGCCGGCCTGCGCGTGGACATCGAAGGCGCGGCAACGGAGTGGACCGCCGCCGAGGCCGCCGAGGCCGCCGGGGAGCTGGCGAAGGCCGTCGAGCACTACGCCGCCAGCGAGCGGTTCTACGCGGGCTGGAAGGACGGGGCCGCCCGGATCGCCCGCCTGCGCGAGGCCATCGCCAAGCAGCAGGGTGGCGGCGGCAACGGCGGCTGACCGCCGCCGGCGCGAGCGGGCATGATCTTGTCCGTGCGCGCGATCTCCCTGGCCAGCCGGTTCCTGGTCACCCTGGTGGTGACCGCCGTGTTGCCGCTGCTCGCCTACGGTTGGTTCTCGCTGCGCAGCATGCGCGAGCAGATCGACGAGCAGGTCGTGCGGGTGTTCCTGCCGCAGCTCGCCGCGGACCACGCGCAACGCATCGACGCGCATCTCGAGCGCACCCACCAGGCCTGCGCGATCGTGCGCGAGGCGGCGCGGTTCGCGCTCGAACGGCCCGACGAGCTCGCTGCGTTCGAGGAGCAGGTGCAGCTCGTGCCCGACCTGCTCGACAACTTCCTCGACCTGCTGCTGCTCGCCGACGCCGATGGCCGCGTGGTGTTCTGGCAGGACGGCCAGCGGCTCGATCGGAGCGCGCATGGTCGGCGCGCGGCGTTGATCCCGTCGAGCGTGGCCGACAAGGAGTGGTTCCAGGCGACGCAACGCGACCGCGGCGTGCGGTTCGTGCCGTGGGGGCGTTCCGAGTTCCTGCACCGCGGCACCGACTTCCGCTCGATGGACCCCGGCAGCCACCACGTCGGCGTGGCGCTCGACGTGCCGCGCCCCGCCGGGCCGCCGGCAGTGCTGTTCGCGCTCGTGCGTTGGTCCGAGGTGCAGCTCGTGCTCGACGAAGCGCGCCAGGTGCTCGCGGCGCGCGCGCAGCTGCCCTCGGCGCAGGTGCTGCTCGCGGGACGCGAGGGTGCCGTGCACGGTCACACCGATCGCCGCTACTACGGCCTGCCGTTGGAGCCAGCGGCGTTTCGTTCGCAGGTTGCCGCGGCGACGGCCATGGGGCGCGGCGCGTTCGTCGACGCTGGCGGCGCCTTCCGCTTCGGCTACGCCCCGTGCGCGAGCGGCGCCTTGCGCGGGTTCACGGTCGCGGTCGTGGTGCCCGAAGCCGAGCTGTTCGCCGCCACCGACGCGTTCGAACGCGTGTTGTGGCTTGCGATCGTGGTCACGTTGCTGGTGCTCGGCACCTGGTCGCTGGTGGCGTCGCGCGCGATCGTGGCGCCGGTGCGCGCGCTCGTGGCGGCCACGCGCCGCGTCGCTCGCGGCGACCTCGGCGTCAGCGTGCCGCCGCGCGGTGGTCCCGAGCTCGGTGAGCTGGCTGGCTCGTTCAACCAGATGGCGGCGGAACTTGCCGCCGGCCGCACGCGCCTCGCCGCCGCCGAGCGGGATCAGGCGTGGGCCGAGATGGCGCGGCAGGTTGCGCACGAAGTGAAGAACCCGCTGCAGCCGATGCGCATGGCAGCGCAGCTGCTGCAGCGCGCTCGCGCCGACGGCGACCCGCGCGCCGATGCCGTCGCCGAACGGCTGGCGCGCACGGTGCTCGAGCAGACCGAGGCGCTCGATCGCATCGCCAACGACTTCCGCGCGTTCGCCGGCAGCGCGCCGGAGCAACGTGAACCGGTCGTGGTCGACGACTGGTTGCGCGAAGTGGCGGCGCAGTGCAGCGACCTGTTCGCCGGCAAGCCGGTCGTGGTGGTCTGCGCACCGACCGCAGGTGCGGCCAGTATCGCGATCGACAAGAAGGCGATGGCGCGCGTCGTGCTCAACCTCGTGCAGAACGCGCACGAAGCGGCGCCGGGTGGCGTGCGCGTGCAGCTCGGCAGCCGCTTGGACGGTTCGCGCATCGTGCTGACGATCATCGACGACGGGCCCGGCATCCCCGACGCCGCGCGCAGCCGGCTGTTCGAGCCGTACTTCACCACGAAGTCGTCGGGAACAGGACTCGGCCTCGCGATCTGTCGCCGCCTCGTCGAGGCGCATGGCGGGGCGATCCGGCTGGTGCGTTCCGGTGCGGGCGCGACCGAGTTCGCGGTCGAGTTGCCGGCGCGGTGATGGAGGTTCCGTGGCGTGGTCGGCGCCGTCGCCGTCGCTCGTTCCTGCTCCGTCGGTGCCGTCGACGTTCCGGGGCCGGGTCGGCGCCCAGGGTCCCGATGGGGGTTCGTCGTCGGCCAGGCTCGACGGCGTCGTCGTCGGCCGGGCCGGCATGAAGCTGAGGGTCGGACCTGGCCTCGGCGGGGGGTGAACACCGCCTGGGACTGGCAACAGGGCTGCGTCCCCGGTCGGCTACGAGCCGCCAACTCCCGCCCGCTGCCCCGCGGCGCCCGCTGCCCATGCCGAATCGAGTCCGTGCCGCCATCGCGGCCGCCGTCGTCGTCGTCCTTGCCGCCGTCGTGTTCTGGCTGTCTTCGGGCCAGCCCGACCTGCCGCCCGCGCCGCCTGGCGCCGGTGGCAACGTCACGGCGAACGCTGCGCCGGCGAGCGGCGACCTGACGGGGGCAGCGGCCGCGGTCGCGGGAACGGTCGGCGCCGCGGATCGCCAGGCGGGGACGATCGGTGGGCCGCCGACGGGGGTGCGCGGCGTGGTGCTGGACGGCAAGACGGGGCAGCCGCTCGGGGGAATCGAAGTGGTCGCGGTGCAGGACGAGCCGTCGATCGAACCGCTGGTCGCGCGCTTCCGCGGCCTGTTCCAGGAAGGCCTGATGGTCGACACGCGCGCGCCGCGGCGTGAACTCGGCCGGACGATCAGCAATCCGGACGGCACCTTCGAACTGCTCGGACTCGCGCCGGGCCGCGTGTTCCTCGACGGGCGCAGTGACGGCTGGTTCGTGCGCACGCCGGGCACCGCGCGCCTCGCTGCGGGCCAGATCCAGGAAGGCATCGAACTGCGCGCCCAGCCCGGTGGTCGCGTGCGCGGCATCGTGCTCGGTGCCGACGGCGCGCCGGCGGCGGGTGCGCACGTCAGCGTGCGTCCCGGGCTCAACGCGTTCCTCGGCCAGATCACCGAGCGGCAGTACCGCTGGCTCGAGACGGTCACCGACAAGAACGGTCTGTTCGACCTGCCGGGCGTGCCCGCGGGCAGCGGCTACACCGTGTCGGCGACGGCGCCGCAGATCGCGCTCGAGGAAGTGCACGGCGTCGACGTGCGCGTTGGCCAGGTCACCGAACTGTCGATCCGCGGCCACCAGGGTGCGCTGGTCGCCGGTCGCGTCGTCGATCTGCAGGGCCAGCCGGTCGCCAACGCCAACGTGGCGATGGTCTACCTCGACATCAGCCGCGTGCTGTTCTCCGCCGACGGTCGTTCGGCGCCGATCGCGACCGATGCCGAGGGCCGCTTCCGGCTCGAGCACGTCGCCGCCGGGCGCGTCGCGTTCGTCGCCGCGGCGCAGGACCTGGCGCCGAGCCAGATCGAGGAACTCGCGGTCGTCGACGGCGGCGTCTACGAAGACATGGTCCTGCAGCTCGGCGAAGGAGCGACCGTGAGCGGTCGCGTCGTCGACGATCAGAAGCAGCCGGTCGCCGGCGCCGAAGTCGAACTGCGCCCGTTCGAGCAGCCGAACGATCCGCAGTTCCTGAAGATGATGCTGAAGGTGCGGCGCGTGGCGACCAAGACCGACGCCGAAGGCAAGTTCGTTGCCAAGGGGCTGACCGGCGAACGGCTCGTCGTGCAGGCGCAGAAGGAGGGCTACACGACCGCGGTGCGCTTCGGGGTGAAGCTCGACGAACCCGACCTCGTCATCGAAGTGCAGCGCGGGGCGATCGTGCGCGGCAAGGTGTTGCAGGGTGAGGTGCCGATGACGCGCTTCCGCGTCGACACGCGGACCAGCGCGATCCCGAAGCCCGCCGACGCTGCGACGACGGCGGCGGCTGGGGAGCCGGGTGCTTCCGCGGAGGCCGGTGGGCGCGGTGGGCGGCGCGAGACCGACGGCAACAGCGGCGCGACCTGGGAAGGCGGCGGCCGCCGTGGCCAACGCACCGGCACGCGCCAGCTCCGCGAGGGCCAGAACATGATGGATCGCGGCATGGGCGGCATGGACGGCGACTGGCGGGAGATCCAGACCGCCGACGGCACGTTCGAGCTGCGCGGCATCCCGCCCGGTCGCATCCGCGTGCGCGTGCGTGCCGACGGTTTCCTCGAGCCGGCGAACCAGGAGATCGACCTGCAGCCGGGCCAGCAGGGCGACGTGCTCACGTTCCGGCTCGAACCCGGCCTGCCGGTCGCCGGTCGCGTCGTCGACGAGAGCGGCAAGCCGGTCAGCGACGCGCAGGTCACCGCCTACAAGAACCGCGAAGGCGGCGGCAGCCGCGGCGCGTTCAACTTCCAGATCGACCCCGAGGACTTCGACTTCCTCGCCTTGTCGGCCGCGACCAATCGGCGCAGCGCGATCAGCGATTCGCAGGGCCGGTTCCTGGTGCCAGCACTGGAGGCCGGCAAGTACCGCTTCACGGCGCGACACCCCGACCTCGCCAAGTCGTCGACCAAGGACGTCGAGGTCAAGGTCGGCGAACCCACACCCGAGGTCGAGATCGTGCTCGACGCCGGCGGCGGCATCGAAGGGGCCGTGACGGGGCTCGGCATGCGCCCGCTCGCCGACGCGCTGATGGTCGCGTTCAGCATCCAGGCTGGAACGATGCGCAGCAGCACCTCCGACAAGGCGGGCTACTACCGCATCGACGGCCTGCCGCCGGGCCAGTACGTGGTGTTCAAGTCGCGGCTCGACGAACGCGCCGACAACATCCCGCTCGAGCTGATGAGCAACATGCGGCTCAAGACGGTGACCGTGCGGCAGGGCAAGTTGTCGCGGCTCGACGTGCACGACCAGGGCGAGGACGGCGTGCGCGTGTTCGGCGTGGTGCGCGAGAACGGCGCGCCGGTTCCGCGCGCGCTGGTGACGCTGCTCGGCAGCGACCGCGACGGGTTGCTGGGCATGGGCGTGCGCGCCAACGCCGCTGGCATGGACGGCCGCTACGAACTGATCGGCATCAAGCCCGGCAGCTACGTGATGCAGGTCACGCGCTTCCAGGGACAGCCGGTGCAGACGACGTTCGAGGTCGACGTGCCCGACGAGGTGCGGGAGTTCGTGTTCGACATCGCGCTGCCGACGAGTTCGCTGCGCGGTCGTGTCATCGACACGCGCGGCAATCCGGTGTCCGGCATGCAGGTCACGCTCGGCAGCGCCGATGGTTCGTTGTCCGGCGCCGAGGGACTCGTCGGCATGATCGCGCAGAACGGTCTCGCGCAGGCGCGCACCGACAACGACGGACAGTTCACCCTGCGCTCCGTCGCCGCGGGCACGTATCGCCTGACCGCGGGTGGTGCGTTCGGCGGTGGGCGGCGTCGTGGTGGCGGCGGCCAGCCGCGCCTGCACGGCGAGGCGTCGCTCGACGGCATCGTGGTCGATGGCGTCACCCCGATCGAAGACCTCGTGGTCACGGTGCCGATGGCAGGGCGGATCACCGGCATCGTCATCGATGGCAGCGGGGTGCCGGTCGCGAACGCCGAGATCGTCTACGACCAGTCGAACAAGGAACGCCGCCGCCAACGCAGCAACCCGCTGCTCGACCTCGTTGCCGCGCAGGCGCGACCGATCCGCAGTGGCGCCGACGGCAGGTTCGAGATCACGGGGCTGACGCCCGGCACCTACGCGTTGAAGATCGAGAGCGAAGCGCTCGAGGCCGGCAAGCTCGACGACGTGGCGGTCGCCGAGGAGGCGGTGGTCGACGTGACGTTGCGCGTCGTGCGCGGCGCCACGCTCCGGGTGCGCGCGACGAACGTCGACAAGCAGATGATCCCGTTCGCGCACATCTCGCTGCTCGACGGGCGCGGCAAGGCCGTGGTGTCGCGAGTGTCGACGCTGTCGGTGATGCGGCGGTTGATGAACCGCGACAACGTGCAGGACTCAGGGTGGTACGAGTTCGGCAGCGTGCCGCCCGACACCTACACGGCGATCCTCGCCGAGCCGGGCAAGCCGGAGATCCGCATCGTGCGCACGATCGCCGACGGCGAGACCGTCGAGTGGGACATCGACATCGCGGCCGAACTCGCAGCGCGCGACGCGGCGAACAAGAAGTAGGCGGCGCTTCCCGAAGCGCCAGCGGCTGCAGCCGGCTCGCGGTCGATGGCGCGTCGTGCCTACGAAGGAGCGAACACCTCGGGGATCGTGCGAGCGTCGAGAATGCGATCGGTCCAGCGATCGAGTTCGGCGGAGCCGGCAGCGCGAACGCGACGACTGACGGCCGTCGGAATCGGGCCGAAGCGCTTGGCGAGCAGCCGCAGCAGGGTTGCAGCCCTGACCTTGGTCGCGCCCTCGGCCCTGCCCTCGGCCCTGCCCTCGGCCCTGCCCTTGGCCCTGCCCTCGGCTTTGCCTTCGGCCTTGCCCTTCATGTAGATGCGCTTCGCGGTGGAGATGACCATGTCTTCGGGTCGTTGCAGGATGCGGGAGATCAGGTCGACGAGCGGCTGCTGACGAACGTCGCTCACCGTCAGAGCATACATGGAGAGCGCGTCGATGATCTCGGCACCGTGGCGGCGGTGTGCAGCGCGCACCAGGTCCGCCCATCGGTCGATGGCCGAGAGGACCTGGTGACCGGTGCATTGACGGAGGAAGCGCAGGCAGAGCAACGCGAGGCGCGTCGTGGGTCGCAATCGACGCGCCAGGAGCGCGGCTTCGCTCTGCGCCGTCAGATCGTCGACGAGAAGAGGAAGCCGCGGCTGCAGCGCTTCCAGCGCCTTCGCGGCGGCCTCTGGATGGGCGACGAGGTGCGGATGCAGGTCGGGGTGCCATGGCTTTGCCGAATGGTGCAGGACGGTCGCGATCACGAGCGGGTCGGGGTCCCGTGGACGACGACGCACGGCGTGGCGCAGATCGACCGCGTACCGCAGTGCCTGCGAAGACAGGTCCGGGGCGCGCTCGGCCTTGTGTTCGAGCACCAACACGATTCGCCCGCGACCGCGGCGCAGGCGCGCCAGGAACACGTGGTCGGACTCGTTCCGTTGCAACCGCATCCCGAACGATCGCGCGGACGCGCGCACGAAGGTGTGCCACGCGATGGCGCGGGCGACCTTGGTCGGCAGCACGGAACGCAGCCAGTCGGCCGCCACCTCCGCGTGCCGGAAGACCAGGCCGAAGAACGTGTCGTGCGGTGCATCGAGGATGCCCATGCTCCTTGGTGCGCGACCCGGGGCTGGATTCCGCGGAAATCGGGGCGGTGAGGCGGTGTACCTGGGCTGGACGCCTACGCGAGCCTGGTGACAATCGCCCGCCACCATGCCGCGACCGCGTTTCTTCGCCGCGTTCCTGCTCGCGCTGTTCACGCTGCTCGCCCCGGCGCGCGCCACCTGGTCGATCGTCATCGTCGACCTCACGACCGGCGAGGTGGCGCTCGGCATCGCGACCTGCCTCACCGGCTTCGATCTGCGCCCCAATACGGTCGTCGTCGTGCCGGGTCTCGGCGTCGCCTGCGCGCAGTCGTTCGTCGGACCGTTGTCGCTGCGCGAACTGATCCGCACCGGGATCCTGTCCGGATCGTCTCCCACGCAGATCCTGCAGCAGCTCGCCGCCGCCGACCCGGGCCACCAGACGCGGCAGTACGGCATCGCCACGCTTCTTGGCGGTGCGGCGACGTTCACCGGCAACCAGGCTGGCGCCTGGGCCGGCGGCCTGACCGGCCAGAGCGGCTCGCTCGTCTACGCGATCCAGGGCAACGTGCTGACGGGCCAGCCGGTCGTGACCGCGGCCGAGCAGGCGCTGCTGAGCACTCCGGGCACGCTCGGCGACAAGCTGATGGCGGCGATGCAGGCGGCGCGCAGCTTCGGCGGCGATGGCCGCTGCTCGTGCTCGCAGTCGCAGCCGACCGCGTGCGGTTCGCCGCCGCCGTCGTTCACCAAGTCGTCGCACATCGGACTGATGATCCTGAGTCGGCCGAGCGACCTCGATGCGGCGTGCAACGGCGCGCTCGGCTGCGGGGCCGGCCAGTACTGGATGGACCTCAACGTCGCCAACCAGTCCGCCGCCGCCCCCGACGCCGTAGCGCAGCTGCAGACGCTCTACACCACGTGGAAGGCGAACCAGGTCGGTCGCCCCGACCACTTCCAGTCGAGCGTGACGATGAGCGCGCCGAGACTGCGCGCGAACGGCGTCGACGTGATCACTGGTACGGTCGTACTGCGCGACGCCGCCGGCAATCCGCTCGGCACCACGTTGCCGGTGACCGTCGGCCTGCGCGCCGGCAGCAGCGTCGGCGGCATCGTGTTCGGGCCGGTCACGCCGCAGGCCAACGGCAGCTACTCGTTCACGATGCGAGGCGAGTTCGACGCGGGCACTGCGATCCTCGACGTCGCGGCAACCGACGCCTTCGGCCGCGTCGGGATCTGGCCGCAGCCGGTCGTGCAGGTGGCCGACGTGTTCGGCGCGTGCGGCGTGGGCGCGATCGGGAACGGCACGGGCGGCGTTCTCGACGCGTTGAAGATCGCCGGCAGTGCTGGCGACGATCGTGTCGTGCAGGTCGGCTACGGACAGCCGTTCACGCTGTCGCTTGTGCCGCCGGGCGGCGCGGGCCCCGCGCCCGTCGGGTGGTTCGCACTGTGGGCCCATGCCGGTCTGCCGGCCGCTGGCAGCGCGTTGCCGATCACGCCGGGGAAGGGAAGCCTGTGCTTCACGCCGTTCCCGCTGGCGCCATCGCCGACGGCCGTCGTCGCCGACAGCTTCGGCCTCGGCGGCTACTACTCGGCGGGCGGCGCGCCATGGCAGGTCACGTTCCCCGGGGTGCCTGCGGTGCTCGACGTCGCGGTGCAGGGGGCGATGGTGATCGACGCGCTGCCGACGTTCGCGGCGACGAATGCCGTGTGGTTGCGCGTGCGGCCGCTGCCGGCGCCGACGATCGCGAACGTGACGCCGCCGTCGCCGACCCCGGGGCAGACCGGCGTCGTGACCGGCACCAACTTCCTGGCCGGTCTCGGCGGCACGGTCGCCGGCATCCCGATCGCCGTGAGCGTCCTGTCGCCGACGTCGGCGTCCTTCGTGATGCCGGCCGGCGTGCCGTGCGATGCGCAGCTCGTGCTGCAGAACCTGTCTTCGGCTTCGGTGCAGCGCGCGATCAACGCCACGCCGGTGGTGACCACTTCGCCGGCGACCGGGCCGTCCGGCGGCGGCACGCAGCTGATCTTCGTCGGCGCCAACCTGCTCGGCACCACGGTCACGGTGAACGGCGTGCCGGTACCGATCATCAACCAGTTTGCGAACGCGATCATCGCCACGCTGCCGCCCGGCGTGCCCGGCCCGACGACGTTCGTGATCACCAACCCCAACGGTTGCCAGACGACGCGCCCGTTCACCTACCTCTGACGGCGGCTACAGCGACTGCGCCGGGAATCCGGCCGTGCGCAGCGACGCCAGGATCTGCTCGACGTGCGCGGTGCCGCGCGTCTCCATCACCACGTCCAGTTCCGCCTGGCGCGGCGCGAGTCCGGTGAACAGACGCTGGTGCTCGATGTCGATGATGTCGGCGCCGGCGGCGCCGATCATCTGCGTGACGCGAGCCAGCACCCCGGGAACGTCGTTGATCGCGATGCGGAGCTTGGCGACCTTGCCGTCGCGCTTGAGCCCGCGCAGCAGCACGGTCGCCAACAGGCGGCGATCGATGTTGCCGCCGCACACCAGCACCGCGACGTCGCGGCCGCGGAAGGCGTCGGCGTGGCGAATCACGGCCGCGAGGCCGGCGGCCCCGGCGCCCTCGGCGATGACCTTCTGCTGCGCGGCGAGCACCTGCACCGCGTTCTCGACGTCGACTTCGTCGACCAGCAGGATGTCGTCGGCCAGCTTCGCCAGGATCTCCGCGGTCACGACGCCGGGCGTCTTCACGGCGATGCCGTCGGCGATCGTGTGCGTGTGCAGCGGCGGCATCGGCCGCCCCTTCACCGTCGCGAGCATCGGCGCGCACGCCGCGATCTGCACGCCGAGGATGCGCACGGTCGGCTTCGCGTGCTTGGCCCAGACCGCGATGCCCGCGCACAACCCGCCGCCGCCGACCGGCACGACGATCGTGTCGACCGACGGGCGGTCCTCGAGCAGCTCGATCGCGGCCGTGCCCTGGCCGGCGACGACGACGGGATCGTCGTACGGGTGCACGAACGCGAAGCCGCGCGATGCGGCGAGTCCCTTCGCATGCACCGTCGATTCGGCGACGGACTCGCCGTGCAGCACGACTTCGGCGCCGAGGGCCTCGGTGCGTTCGACCTTCGAGAACGGCGTCGTCAGCGGCATCACGATCAGCGCCGGCAGGCCGAGTCGCCGCGCGTGGTAGGCGACGCCTTGCGCATGGTTGCCGGCCGAGGCGGCGGCGACGCCCTTTGGCGGGTCGGGCTGCTGCGCGAGGCGCTGCAGCTTGAGGCAGCTGCCGCGGTCCTTGAACGAGCCGGTTGCCTGCAGGTTCTCGAGCTTCAGCGACAGCGTGCAGCCAAGTTGCTCCGACAGCCGCGGGGCCGCGATCGTCGGCGTGCGTTGGACGTGGCGCGCGATCGCCGCGTGGGCGGCGGCGATGTCGTGGGCGTGGACCTGCATGGCGGCCGGGAGCGTAGCGACGCGCGGGCCGCGTTGCCGCAGCGCTGCGGCGGCGCCATCATCGGCGCATGCGCGACGTCTGCTGGGTGCTGGTGCTGGTGGCCAACTTCGTGACGTTCGCCGTGTTCGGGTTCGACAAGTGGCGCGCCGCACGGCATGGGCGCCGGCTGCGTGAGCGCACGTTGCTGTGGTGGACGTTCGCGACCGGCTGGATCGGCGCCTGGCTCGGGTCGTCGCTGTTCCGGCACAAGACGCAGAAGGCGTCGTTCCGCCGCTGGGCGATCCTCTGGACGATCGTCAACCCGTTCTGGCTGCTGCTCTGGTGGACGCTGAGCGGGAGCTGAGCGCGGCGATGCTCAGAGCAGCAGGCGTACCTTGGCCTGCGCCCGCGCCTTGAACAGCCGTTCCTCCTGCATCGCTCGCCGCATCACCCGCTTGATGTCGGGCATCGCGTCGTCGGTGAACAGGATGAAGACGTGCTGCGCGAACTCGAGGCGCTTGATGATGTGCCATCCGTACTGGGTCTCGACGACGCCGCTGACTTCGCCGTCCTTGAGCTCCCACGCGGCGCGGCACAACGCCGCCGGCATGCGGTCGTCGTGGCGATGCACCGGGCCGAGCTTGCCGCCGTCGGGCGCCGTCTTCGCGTCGTCGGACCAGGCCTGGGCGACCTCCTCGAAGTTCGAGCCGTCGGGACGCAGCCGGGCCTTGATGTCGGCGATGCGCGCGTTGGCGAGCGCGGTGCCGGCATCGTCGAGCAGGATGCCGGTGCCGCCGTCACGGTGTTGGACGAGGATGTGCGCGATCGTCACCTGGCCGCCGAACGTGCGCGGGTTCGCGGTGAAGAACGCGTGCAACTGGCCGCGGTGGTAGTCGCCGGGCTCGAGGTGGTCGAGCGTGCCCTGCAGTTCGGCAGCCAGGCCGTTGTGCAGCTGGAAGCGCGTCAGGTGGTTGTTGACCTGCGCGGTCGTCAACTCGGTCGGGCGCCCCGCGTCGCGCCGTTTGGCGACGTAGCTGTCGAGCCAGGCCTGGAACGACTGCTTGAGCGCGTCGCTCTTGCTCTGCTCCAGCTTTGCCTCGTCGATCTCGTCGCCGAACGTCTGCCGCAGCGCCTCGAGGTCGGCGAAGTGGCGGGTCCAGGGGGCGATCAGGTCGGACTGCAGCAGGCGTTGGATCTCGGGGCGACTCATCGCTTCGCGCAGGCCCGGGTGGTGGCGCTTGTCGAGGTGGTCGACGAGATCGCCGAGTGTCAGCGTGCGGCTGCCGACCACCGCGATCGCACGATCCTTGTCCTGCGGGTAACGAACGACGACGTGGTGCGTCGTCGGAGCTGGCGGCGTCGGCGGCGTTGGCGCGGGTTCTTGCGCCAGGCAGGTCAGAAGCGGCATCCCGACGATGAGCGAATGGAGGCGGGGCAGGCGCATGGGCGGGATCCTCGTGGTGGGGAAGCTATAGCGGCGCGCGCGCGCCGCGTAACCCGCTCGCTTGCACGTGCATGCGTGGACCGGTTCGATCGGGAACAGCGCCATGTCCGCCACGTCCGGTCCCCCCCTGCTCGCCGCGATCGACGCACGGTTTCGCACTGAGTTCGGCGGCGGCGGCGGCGTGCGCAAGTTCTTCGCGCCGGGCCGCATCAACCTCGTCGGTGCGCACCTCGACTACAACGGCGGCGACGTGCTGCCGATGGCCGTCGATCGCGGCATCTATCTGGCGATCCGGCTGCGCACGGACGGCAGGTTGCGGCTGCGCAGCCTCGACCAGCCGCTCGCCGTCGACGTCGCAGCCGCCGACGTCGGCGACCGCACGCGACCGGAGTTCGGCTGGGCCGGCTACCCGCTCGGCGTCTGGCGGGGTTTTCGGGCGACGACCGGCCACGGCGCCGGGTTCGACGCGGTGTTCGCGGGCGACCTGCCGATCGCGTCCGGGCTGTCGTCGTCGGCGGCGATCGAGGTCGTCACGGCGCTCGCGCTCGACGCGCTGCACGGCACCGCGCTCGAGCGCCAGCAGCTGGCATTGATCGCGCACCGCGCCGAGACCGGGTTCGTCGGCGTGCGTTGCGGCATCATGGACCAATTCGCGTCGGCGCTCGGGCGCGCCGGGCAGGTGCTGCTGCTGCACTGCGCCGGGCCGCGCTGGGAGCACGTGCCGTTCGATCCGGCTGCCTGCGAAGTGCTCGTGCTCGACACCAAGAAGCCGCGCCATCTCGCGCAGAGCGGCTTCAACGAACGGGTCGCGCAGTGCGCGACCGCGCACGAGCTCCTGCGCGCGCACGTTCGCGACCTGCCGCATCTCGCGCTCTACACGCTGGCCGACCTCGAAGCCTGTCGTGCGGCGATGCCGGAAGTGCCGGGCCGGCGCGCGCACCATGTCGTGACCGAGATGCAGCGCACGCGCGACGGCGCCCTGGCGTTGCGCGCGCACGACTACGTGGCGCTCGGCCGACAACTCGACGCCAGCCACCGGTCGGCGGCGACGGACTACGAAGTCAGTTGCGACGAGCTCGACGTGATCACCGCCGCCGCACGCGAATGCGACGCCGTGTTCGGCGCGCGGCTCACCGGTGCGGGTTTCGGTGGCTGCGCGATTGCCTTGGTGCGGCCGGGCAGTGCCGCCGCGGTGCGGGCGCACGTGGCGCCGATCTACCGCGCTCGCTTCGGCGTCGACGCCGGGTTCGATCTGCTGCGCAACGGCACCGGTCCCGTCGAGTTCGCGTAGGCGGTCTGGCGCCTCAGGCGCCGAAGCCGCCGTCGACGCCGATCACCTGGCCGGTGACGTAGCTCGCCGCCTCGGAGCAGAGGAACCCGACGACGGCCGCGACTTCATCGCTCTCGCCGGCGCGCTGCATCGGGATCTGCGCGAACACCGACTCCGGCACCTGGGCGGTCATGTCGGTGCGGATCAGGCCGGGCGCCACGGCGTTCACGGTGATGTTGCGCTTCGCGAGTTCGAGCGCGAGCGACTTGGTGGCGCCGATCACGCCAGCCTTGGCGGCGGCGTAGTTCGCCTGGCCGCGGTTGCCGCGCAGGGCGCTGATCGACGACAGGTTGACGATGCGGCCCCAGCGGTGCTGCACCATCGGCATCACCAGCGGGCGCGTGACGTGGAAGAAGCCGTCGAGCGAGGTGCGCAGCACGTCGTGCCACTGTTCGCCGGTCATCGCCGGGAACACCGCGTCGCGCACGATGCCGGCATTGTTGACGAGGATCGCGATCGGCCGTGGGTCGCGGAGCAGGACCTGGAGCGCGCTGGCGGTCGCGTCGCCGTCGGCGACGTCGAAGGCCGCGGCCGTGGCTTCGCCGCCGGCGGCGCGGATTGCCTCGACGACGTGCTGCGCGGCGCCGGCGTCGCTGCGGTAGTTGACGATCACCGGGTGTCCCATCGCCGCCAGCCGACGGCAGATCGCGGCGCCGATGCCGCGGCTGCCGCCAGTGACGAGGGCGCGGCGGGAGCTGGTGGGTGCGGAAGTCATGACGGCCTCATGGCGACGGGCCGCGCGCGGCACAACGGGTTCGTCACGCCAGCAGCGGCGCGCTGCCCGTCGAAGGCTCGCAGCGATGGGCGACTACGCGAGCGCGTCGCGGACCAGCGACTGGATCCGCTCGATCGCGGCGCGCAGCTGCGCCCGTTCGCGTTCGCCGTTCTTCACCATGTCGAGGATGCCAGCGAGGCCGCCCAGCCCCGCATTGCTCGTCGACGCTGCCTTGCGGGGCCGGCCGGGCCCACGCTTCGGAGCGCCGCCGCTCATGCGCGCCTTGACGTTGTAGACGAGGGCCGGCGTGCAACCGACCTTCTTGGCGATGTCGCCCGCACCCATGCCGCTGGCGAGCAACACCCGGATCTTGCCCGACTTCGAGTTCGCATCCGGCTTACGACCGCGTTTCTTTGTAGCCATTGTGGGGCGATCTGAGCAAAGCCCTGGTGAGTCGACAACAGGAAAGAGAAGGCGCTCGGGCCGCTGACCATCTCACCACATCTTCGACCCCCGGGTTGATAGGGAATGCGGGTCGCGTTGGCTGCTTTCCGGTGTGCCGCCGACGCTGTCCAATCGGCGGTTCGCGCGGCAGTGAGTGGCACACCCGGCAGGATTCGAACCTGCGACCCTCGGTTCCGAAGACCGATGTTCTTCCGCTGAACTACGGGTGCGCGGAGGCGCGCAACGCTAGCGCCGTCCGGTCGCGACGCCAACGAGTCGACGCCGTGCAATGGAACTTGGCACCAACGGCTCGCGCGCGCCGTCCGTAGCATGCCGGCCGATGGCTTCCACCTCGCGCCGCACGTTCCTCTCGTCGATCGCCGCTGCCGGCGTCGCGGCACCGCTCGCTGCCGCCAGGCTGTCCACGCCGACGCGCCGCGGCGCACCGAAGAAGATCCTGGTGCTCGGTGGCACCGCGTTCCTCGGCCCGCCCTTCGTGCGCGCGGCGCAGGCGAACGGCCACACGGTGACCCTGTTCAACCGCGGCAAGACCAACCCCGGCATGTTCGCCGACCTCGAGCAGTTGCGCGGCGACCGTGAGAAGGGAGACCTCGAGGCACTGAAGGGGCGCCAGTTCGACGCGGTCGTCGACACCTCGGGCTACGTGCCAGCGCACGTCGAGGCGACCGCGAAGCTGTTCGCCGAGCGCTGCAATCACTACCAGTTCATCAGCACGATCTCGGTCTATGGCAGCTTCGGCCAGCGGCCGGACCGCATCGACGAGAAGGCGGAGACGCCGGACGTGCCCGTCGACAAGGCCGAAGAGGCGGGGCAGGTCAACGAGATCCGCAAGGCGATGCCCTTCTATGGCGCGCTGAAGGCGCGCTGCGAGGCGGCGGCCGAGAAAGCGATGCCGGGCAAGGTCGCCAACATCCGCCCCGGCCTGATCGTCGGTCCGGGCGACACCAGCGACCGCTTCACCTGGTGGCCGGTGCGCCTCGATCGCGGCGGCGAGGTGTTGGCACCCGGCGATCCCGACGGCCACGTGCAGTTCGTCGACGTGCGTGATCTGGCGGCGTGGATGCTGCATTGCATCGAGCACGACGTCGCCGGCGTGTTCAACGCGACGGGGTTCCACGGCCGGGTGTCGATGGCGGAGGTGCTCGGCGCCTGCAAGTGCGCGACCTCGTCGGCGGCAGAGCTGGTGTGGGTGAGCGAGGAGTTCCTCGACGACAACGAGGTGAAGCCGTACATGCAGATGCCGCTGTGGATCCCGCGGGATGGCCGCAGCGTCGTCGACTGCAGTCGCGCCATCGCCGCCGGGCTGCGCTTCCGGCCGATCGCCGACACCGTCCGCGACACGCTGCAGTGGGCGAAGACCGAGCGCGGGGACAAGCCGTTCGCGCGCACGGGCCTGCCGGCAGCGCGCGAGGCCGAGCTGATCGCGAAGTGGCGCTCCGTGAAGGCGGAGAAGAAGGGATGACGTCCGGCCTGCGCTGGCTGCTGGCACCCGCGTTCGTCCTCGGCAGTGCGCTCGCCCTGCCGTCGCAGGACGAGCTCGGCCTCGGCAAGATGTGGACGTTCGAGCGGCCGCCACTCGCGTACCTCCAACGGGAGTACGGCCTGCAGCCCGACGAAGCGTGGTGGAACCGCATGCGGCTCGCGTCGCTGCGCTTCGGCAACCACTGCTCGGCGTCGTTCGTGTCGCCAAAGGGGCTCGTGCTCACCAACCATCACTGCGTGCGCGACCTGATCGCGAAGGTGCAGGGCGAGCGCGACTGGGTGCGCGATGGTTTCGTCGCCGCCGAGCTGACCGATGAAGTGCGACTGCCGGGGCTGACGCTGCAGCAGCTCGTCGGCATGCGGGACGTGACCGCGGCGGTCGATGCCGGGACCGCCGATGCCGCCGATGCTGGCGCCGCCGATGCCGTGCGCGCGGCGAACCGCGAGCGACTGCTCGCCGAGGCGCGCGCCGAGACGCCGGGGGTCGAGCTGCAGCTCGTCAAGCTGTTCGAAGGTGCCGTCTGGCAGCTCTACCGCTACCGCGTGTTCGACGACGTGCGGCTGGTGATGGCGCCGCACCTGCAGGTGGCGCACTTCGGCGGCGACCCGGACAACTTCGTCTACCCGCGCTACTCCCTCGACTTCGCGTTCTGCCGTGCGTGGGTCGATGGCGCGCCGGCGGACACCGCCGCGACCCACTTCGCGTGGGGCGACGGCCCGGCCGAGGGCGACCTGGTGTTCCTCACCGGCAATCCCGGCGGCACGCAGCGCGCCCTGACCAAGGCGCAGCTCGAGTTCCAGCGCGACGTGCACTACCCGCGCGTGCGCGAGACGATCGATGCGCGGCTCGGAATCCTGCGCGAGTTCGCGGCCCGCGACCCTGCGGCCGAGAAGCGGCTTCGCACGTCGATCCTGCGGCTCGAGAACGCGCAGAAGCTGTACCGCGGCGAACACGGCGCTCTGCTCGATCCGGCCTTCGTCGCGCGCAAGGAAGCCGCGGAGTCCGCGTTCCGCTACCGTGCGGCCAAGGCCGGGTTCGGCGCCGAATTGGCGGCGCAGGACACGATCGCGGCGTTGATGCCCGAGAAGCGCGCGCTCGACGCGCCGCTCGCGTTCCATGGTGCCGGCGGTCTGCCGCTGCTGCTGCGGGCGATCGCCGTCGTCGAGTTCGCGGCGTCCGACGACGAGAGACTTGCAACGAAGGCGCGCGACAGCGATTGCGGCGCCGACCCTGTGCAGCAGGCGTTGTTCGTCGACCACCTGCGGCGGGCGCGCGGGCGTCTGCCTGCCGACGATCCTTGGCTCGCGGCGGTGTTGCGCGGCGAATCGCCGCAGACCGCAGCCGAACGCCTGCTGCGCACCAGCCGGCTCTGTGACGTGGCGTTCCTCGACGAACTGCTGGCTGCCGGGAAGTCGGCGATCGAGGCGTCCGACGACCCGGCGCTGGCGATTGCGCGGGTGGCGGTGCGGCTCGCCGCCGAGAACGCCACGCGTCGCTCTCGGCTGGAGGTCGCGGAGTCGACCGCGGGGGCAGCCCTGGCGCGGCTGCGGTTCCGCGTCTACGGCGACGAGGTCTCGCCGGACGCGACGTTCACGCTGCGGTGGAGCGATGGCATCGCTGCGGGCTACGAGATGAACGGCAGCAAAGCGCCGTGGCGCACGGTGCTCGCGGGCATGTTCGCGCGTTCGGCCGAGTTCGACGGCGCGCCGCCGTTCGACCTGCCGCCCGAGTGGGTGGCAGCGAAGGATCGCCTCGACCTGCGCGCTCCGGTCGACTTCGTGTGCACCGTCGACTCGACCGGCGGCAATTCGGGCAGTCCGGTGGTGAGCAAGCGCCTCGAACTGGTCGGGTTGCTGTTCGACGGCAACATCGAGTCGCTGGCCAACGAGTTCCTCTACGGCGAGCGCGCCGAACGCAGCGTCTGCGTGCATCCGCGAGGCATCGTCGAGGCGTTGCGCGTCGTCTATCGCGCCGACCGCCTGCTGCACGAACTGTCGCGTTGAGCATCCGGCAGCGCCGCCCGTAGTCTTGCTGGCCATGGAACTCCACGTCTGGTCGCGGCTCGCGACCCTGGCCCTGCTGGCGTCCGCCGTCGCGCAGGACGTGCCGCATGCGTTCGTCGGTGCGCGCATCGAACCGGTCGACGCCGCGGTGATCGAGCGCGGCACGTTGCTCGTGCGCGGCGGTCGCATCGAAGCGGTCGGGCCGGTCGCCGGCGTCAAGGTGCCCGACGACGCCGTGCGCATCGACGCCGCGGGCCGCACGATCGTGCCGGGCCTCGTGTGCAGCCATTCGCACATCGGTTCGGTGGCCGGCGCCGACGGCAGCGGCCCGATCCAGCCCGAGGTGCGTGCGCTGGACGGGATCAACCCGCGCGATCCCGGGATCCAGAAGGCGCAGGCCGGCGGCATCACCACCGTGAACGTCATGCCCGGATCCGGCCACCTGCTTTCGGGCCAGACGATCTACCTCAAGCTGCGCGATGTGTTCACCGTCGAGGATCTCGCGATCAAGAACGCCGACGGCAGCATCGCGGGTGGCCTCAAGATGGCGAACGGGACCAACCCGCAGAAGGACCCGCCGTTCGCGGGCACGCGCGGCAAGGCCGCGGCGCTGGTGCGCGCCCAGTTCCACCGCGCCCGCGACCACCAACGCAAGCTCGCGGAGGGCGCGACCGATCCGGCGAAGATGCCGGATCGCAACCTCGCACTCGAGGCGCTGGTCGAGGTGCTCGAAGGCAAGCGCGTCGTGCACCACCACACGCATCGGCAGGACGACATCCTGACGGTGCTGCGCCTGCAGCAGGAGTTCGGGTTCCGCTGCGTGCTGCACCACGTCAGCGAAGGCGGGCTCGTCGCCGAACAGATCGCGGCGGCCAACGTGCCGTGCTCGGTGATCGTCATCGACTCGCCGGGCGGCAAGCTCGAAGCCGCACGCCTGTCGCTCACGACCGGCGCCGTGCTCGACCGCGCGGGCGTGCTCGTCGGGTTCCACACCGACGACGGCATCACCGACAGCCGGCTGTTCCTTCGTTCCGCCGCGCTCGCGGTGCGCGCTGGCATGGACCGCGACAAGGCCCTGCAGGCGGTGACGATCGCCAACGCGCGCATGCTCGACCTGCAGGAGCGGGTCGGCTCGTTGGCGCCGGGCAAGGACGCCGACTTCGTCGTTCTCTCGGGCGATCCCTTCTCGGTCTACACGCGCGTGCTGCAGACCTGGGTCGAGGGCAAGAAGGTCTTCGACTTCGCCGAGCCGCGCGATCGCCTGCTCGCAGTCGGCGGCTACGGCGCGAGCGACGACCAGGCGATGTCGTTGTGCTGCTACGGCGGCCAGGGGGGCCAATGAGAACGCGCTACGCGTGCCTGCTGCTGGCCGGCGTCGTCGTGTCCGGAGCATCGGCCCAGGACGGTGCCGCGCCGGCTCCGGCCGCACCGGCTGCGTTCGTCGTGCACGCCGGTCTCGTCGTCACGATGGCCGGCGAGCCGATCGCCGACGGCGTGGTGTTCGTTCGCGACGGCAAGATCGAGAAGGTCGGCAAGGCAGCCGACCTGCCGGTGCCGCCGGACCTGCCGGTCGTTCGCGCCGCGGTCGTGACGCCGGGCCTGATCGATGCCCATGCGACGGTCGGCCTCAGCGGCCTGCTGAACATCCCGCACGACCAGGATCAACTCGAACGCTCGGCGGCGATCCAGCCGGAGTTGCGCGCCATCGATGCGTTCCATGCGCGCGACGAACTCGTCGGCTGGCTGCGAGGTCTCGGCATCACGACGGTGCACACCGGCCACGCGCCGGGTGCGTTGGTCTCCGGACAGACGATGGTCGTGAAGACCCACGGGCGCAGTGCCGACGCCGACGTCGTGCGCCCCGTGGCGATGGTGGCTTGCACGCTCGGCGACGGCGGGCGTGGGCGCGACGGCAAGAGTCCGGGCACGCGCGCGAAATCGGTCGCGATGTTGCGTGAGCACCTGCAGAAGGCGAAGGAGTACGCGGCGAAGCGCGCGAAGGACCCCACGACGTCCATCGATCTGGGGCTCGAGGTGACCGCGAAGGTGCTCGCGCGCGAGATCCCGATGCTGGTCACGGCGCATCGCTCGCACGACCTGCTGGCGGCGTTGCGCGTCGCGCAGGAGTTCGGATTCCGGCTCGTGCTCGACGGCGCGGCCGAGGCGTATCTCGTGCTGCCGGAGCTGGTGGCGGCCAAGGTGCCGGTGCTCCCGCATCCGGCAATGGCCCGCACCGGCGGCGAACTGAAGAACGGGACCATGGAGCTCGCCAGGCTGCTGCACGACGCGCAGGTGCCGTTCGGCCTGCAGAGCGGGTTCGAGGGCTACGTGCCCAAGACCCGCGTCGTGCTGTGGGAGGCCGGTGTGGCGGTTGGCCACGGCCTGCCGGCGGCCGCGGCCCTGCACGCGCTCACCATCGGTGCTGCGCGCCTGCTCGAAGTCGACGCGCGGCTCGGCACGCTCGAGCCCGGCAAGGACGCCGACCTGGCGCTCTTCGACGGCGACCCGTTCGAGTACACGACGCACTGTCTCGGCGCCGTCATCGACGGCGTGCAGTACCTCGGCACTCCACGTTGATCGTCGACCATGCCGTCGACGCGCCGTCGCCTTCGTCCCGTGATCGTCGTCCTGAGCTCCGCCGCACTGCTCTACGTCGCCGCCTGCGCCCTGATGTGGGCGGTGCAGGATCGCATGGTGTTCCCCGGCGCTGGGTACGGCGATCGTGGCGTTCCCGACGTGCGGCCCCCGGCCGTCGTCGGCTGGCTCGGCCAGGGCGAGTCGCGCACGCGCATCGCGACGTTGTCGCCGCAGAGTCCACGCGCCGTCGCGCTGTACCTCGGCGGCAACGGCGAGGACCTGCACCTGGCGGTCGGCAGCGCCGCCCAGCTCGTGTCGTTTGGCGTCGAGGCGATCGCGTGCGAGTACCCGGGCTACGGCGCCAGTCCGGGCCGGCCGAGCGTCGAGGGCCTGCTCGCGGCAGCCCAACGCGCCGCGGCGCACGCGCGGGAGCGGGCGCAGGCTCTGGGCGTACCGTTCGTCGTCGTCGGCAGCTCGCTCGGTTCGTTCGGAGCGATGCACGTGGCCGCGACCGGGGCGGTCGACCGGCTGGTGCTGCGCGCGCCACCGACGACGTTGGCCGCGGTCTCGGCGGCGTCGTTTCCGTGGTTGCCCGTGCGCCTCCTGCTCGCGCATCGCTTCGACAACCTCGGTCCGGCCGCGACCGTGCGCTGCCCGGTCGTCGTGCTGCACGGCGATCGCGACCGCATCGTGTCCGACCGATTCGGCCGCGACCTCGCCGCCGCGCTGCCGCAAGCCAGGTTCGTCTCCGTGCCGGGGCGTGGACACAACGACATCGATCTGTCGGCGAACGGCCCCGTGGCAACGGAGCTACGCCAGGTGTTCGAGCGGCCCTGACTCGATTCGGGGCGGCGCGGCGACGCAGCCGGCGTGGAACTTCGATACTGCTGAGTGCACCTGACCGAACGTCTGCACCGCTGCCGGTTCCTCCTGATGCTGGCGGGGGTGTTGGTCGCCGTCGACGCCGCGGCGCGTCTGACTTTCACGGGCCGCGCGCACGTCGAGACGCCGCCGCTCTGCTGGTTCAATGCGTCGGTCGAGGCGAGCGTGCCGACGTGGTTCTCGGTGGCGATGATGCTTGCGGCCGGCGTCGGCTGCCTGCGGGGAGGCGCATCGCCGCGGCGAGCCTGGCGAACGCTCGGGATCCTGTTCGTCTACCTGGCGATCGACGACTTGCTCGGTCTGCACGAGCGAATCAGCGCGCTGCTGCACCACGCCATGGGTGGATTCGATGGCGTCTACGTGTGGGTGTGGACGCTGGCGCCGGTGTTCGCGGTCGTCGCGCTGGTCGCCACGGTGGTGATCCTGCGCGCCGCCGAGACGGCGCCCGCACAGCGCGTGCTGCTGCTCGCTGCCTTCGGGCTGCTCGCGGTGGCGCTGGGTCTCGAGGCGGCGGAGAACTCCGTGCTCACTTCGCCACTGCGCCCACGCGGCATCCCGCTGCTGACCTACACGCAGGTCCTGGAGGAAGCGCTCGAGATGGTGGGGCCGGTGCTGTTGGTCGCGGCGTGCTGGCCAGCGCCGGCAAGGCTGCCGCGCGGCGAGATCAGCCGTGCGGCCGCATGTGACGCTTCAGCAGCTGGGTCAGCTGCGCGCGACTGATCGGCTTCGTCGCATAGTCGTCGAAGCCGGCTTCGAGGCACGTCTTCTTGTCGTGCTCCGTCGCGTGCGCAGTCAGCGCGATCAGCGGCAGCTTGCAGCCGTCGTCGCGCAAGCGACGCGCCGCCTGCTGGCCGTCGAGCACCGGCATCATGATGTCCATGATGACGAGGTCGAACGGAGTGCCGCCGCGGTCGGCGTTCTGCACGGCGTCGCAGCCGAGGGCGCCGTTCTCGGCGGTCTCGACGTCGGCGCCCGTCTTGCGCAGGATCGCCGACAGGAGGCGGCGATTGTCGGCCGCATCGTCGACGAGCAGGATGCGAGGCTTCGGCGCGTCGGACGATTCCGCGGCAGTCGGTGCCGTCGGGCGCGACTGCGTCATGATCGTCGTGGTCGTCGGCGCCGGCAGTTCCGCCGGGGACTTGCCACAGTGCAGCGTCACGGTCAGCCGCGTGCCCTTGCCGGGGCGGCTCCTCAGCTGGATGTCTCCGCCCATCGCGCGCGCGAGCTGACGGCTGATCACGAGGCCAAGGCCCGTGCCGCCGTGCTGCCGCGTGAGCGACGCGTCGCCCTGCTGGAACGGCTGGAACAGTCGAGCCTGCGCCTCGCGGGCGATGCCAGGGCCGCTGTCGGTGACCGTGATGCGGAGCTGGTCCGGCGTGCTCCGCGCGCGAGAGACGCGCACGCGAACGCCGCCCTTCGACGTGAACTTGATCGCGTTGCCGATCAGGTTGACCAGCACCTGGCGCAAACGCATCGGGTCGGCCACGGCCGCCGCAGGCGCGTCGTGCCCCATGCGCAGCATGCAGTTCAGGTTCTTCACCTTGGCTTCCGGCGTCGCGCACGCGAGCACGTCCTCGAGCAACGGCCGCAAGGCGACGTCCTGCGTCTGCACCTGCAGGTTGCCCGCCTGCAGCTTGCTGAAGTCGAGGATCTGGTTGATCAGGAACAGCAGGTGCTTGCCGTTCCGGCTCATGCCTGTCACCAGCTCTTCGCGCTCGTGGGCGCTCGCTTCGGGCAGCAGTTCGATGCCGGCGAGGATCTGGCCCAGCGGCGTGCGGATCTCGTGGCTGGTGTTCGCCAGGAACTCGTCCTTCATGTGGTCGAGTTCGACCAGGCGCTTGTTCTGCGCCTGCAGCGACGCATGCGACTCCTGCAGGTTGCAGCGCATGCCCTCGAGCGTGAACGCGAGTCGGCGCAACTCACCGACGCCGGTGGTCGGCACGGTGGCGGCGAGGTCGCCGGTGGCGATGCGCTGGGCGGACTCGTCGAGGTCGCGCAACGGCCGGCCGAGCCACGATCGCAGCAGCAGCATGAGCACCGTCGTGATCAACGCGAACGCGCCGATGTTCTGCGCCAGCGTCTGCATCGACCGTTCGCGCAGCTGCGCGCGCCACGGCTCGACAGCGATGCCGATCGTGACCTTGCCGAGCGCGCGGTTCTCGGGCTCCATCAGCACCGGTGCCTCGAACTTGCGGATGTCGGCGGCGATCGCCCCCGCGACAGGCGCGTTCTTCGGATTCAGCACGCGACCATCCGGGCGTTCGATGCGCAGGTACTCGATCAGCACGTCGGTCTGCGCGAGCATGTGCTCGGCGAACGCCTCGATCTCGGGGATCTCGCTGGCGATGATGAGGTCGGCGCAGTTGGCGGCGACGGTGCTCGCCAACACTTGCCCCATCGTCGCGACCTGTTCGTCGAGCGCTTTGGCCGCCTGACGGAACTCGTACGCGGTCAAGCCCACGGCGGCGATCACGGTCATGCCGAGCACGGCAGTGACCAGTCGCGCCGCGAGCCGTTCGCGCCACAGGCGGATCGGCTGCAGGATGTTGCAGCTCTGTTCCAAGGCTCAGTCCTTGTTCGGCTGCGGCTGCGGTTCCGCCGACGCGCGCGGGAAGGCCTCGGCGATCTTCATGCCGGCGCGCACCTTCTCGTAGTCCTTGTCGGTGGTGGCGAGGAAGCCGTGCACCTTGAGCGCCTTGAGCGCCACGGGGTCCTTCATCTCGAACAACGCCCTGCGCAGGGTCTCGAGCATGGTCGCGTCGAGACCGGCGCGCGCGACCCAGGGCTTGCCGGCGTTCTCGAACGTCACGATCGTGCGCAGCTGGCCCTTCTGGTTGAGGTCTTCGAACGTCGCGATGTGCATCGCGCCCGCGTCGAAGTCACCGACCTCGACCGCCTTGAACACCTTGTCGTGCCGCTCGAGGAACTTGGAGCTCGAGAGGTCGGCCTCGAAGATGTTCGCCTTCACCAGCTCGGCCTGCGACAGGTAACGGCCGATCGTCGACAGCTCGTCGCCGAACGCGAACGAGCGGCCGCGGATGTCGGCGATGGTCTTGATCGGGCTGTCCTTGCGCACGGCGATCACGCCCTGGCTGCGGTTCTTGCCGTCTTCCTGTTCCGCCACGACGAGCTGGACCCCGGCGTTCCGGGCCTTGGCGTGCACGTACGAAGCCGGGCCGAAGCGCACGAGGTCGATCTCGCCGGCGACGAACTTGTCGAGGCACTCGTCGTAGGTCTTGGTGACGCGCAGGCTCAACGTGATCGGTCGACCGGCCAGCTTGGTCATCGCTCGCGACAGCTCGTCGATGGCGGGCCCGAAGTCGCGGACGACCTCGGTCGGCTTCTTGAACGAGTAGACGCCGAGCGTCAGTTCGGTCGGCTGCTGCGCGGCGAGGGGCAGCGCTGCGACCAACGGCAAGGCGAGACGGAGGAGACGAGCAGGCAGGTTCGACATCGTGGGATCCTGGATAGGTTGCTCGGCCTATCGGGCCCGATGTGGGCGGAGGCTGAGTGACTTTCCACGGATTGCCGAGCCTGCGGTGCCAAGGCCGCTTCCACCGCCGCAGCGCGAGGCGGTGTGCGGCGCACGGGACGTGCCGGGCTCGCTTCGAGCCTTTTTCCTCTCGGCCCGTGGGAGCGTGATCGTGGCGAACGGAGCGGCGCGAGTCTCCGGTTGCGCCCGACCTCTCCCGCCTACGACGCGGCCCCGATCTCCTCGTAGACCGTCGTGCGCTGCACCGGCTCGTAGCCGGCTTCGCGGATCAGGTGCGCGATCTGCTGCGGGTTGAGCGCCTGCGGCTCGGTCGTCCCGGCGTCGTGCGTGATCTTCTCCTCGGTCACCGTGCCGTCGATGTCGTTCGCGCCGAAGCTCAACGCCGTCTGCGCCGACTCCTGCGTCAGCATGATCCAGTACGCCTTCACGTGCGGGAAGTTGTCGAGCATCAGCCGCCCGACCGCGATCGAACGCTGGTCGAGATGCCCGGTCGTGACGTGGCCGAAGTTGGCGAGGTCGGTGTGGTAGGGCCAGAACGCCAGCGGGATGTAGGCCATGAAGCCGCCGCACTCGTCCTGCAGTTCGCGCAGCTTGATCAGGTGCGTGACGCGCTCGTCGACGCGCTCGATGTGGCCGTACAGCATCGTCGCGTTCATCTTGAAGCCGGCCTTCTGCACCTTGCGCGCGGTGTCGAGCCAGCCCTGCGGGCCCTGCTTCTCGCGGAACACCGCCTTGTGCACGCGGTCGGTCAGCACTTCGGCGCCACCGCCCGGGCACGACCCGAGCCCCGCGGCGCGCAGGTCGGCGAACACCTCGTCCTCGCTCTTGCCCGAGATCTTCAGCATGTGGTCGATCTCGACCATCGTGAACGCCTTGACGTGGATGTCGGGCCGCGCGCGCTTCGCAGCGCGCACCACGTCGAGGTAGTACTCGTACGGCATCGTCGGGTGGATGCCGGCGACCATGTGCACCTCGGTGACCGGGCGATGCAGCTGCTCGCGGACCTTCTGCTCGACGATCGCCGGCGTCATCAGGTAGGCGCGTTCTTCGCCCTCCTTCGCCGCGAACGCGCAGAACTTGCACGAGTAGATGCAGATGTTCGTGTAGTTGACGTGCTGGTTGATGTTGAAGTACGTCTTCTTGCCGTGCAGTCGCGTGCGCACGCGGTGCGCCATCAGACCGACCGCGGCGAGGTGCGGCGTCTCGTAGAGGCGCACGCCGTCCTCGAACGTCAGCCGCTCGCCAGCGCGGACCTTCTGGTCGATGTCGCCGAGACCGGCCTTGGCGATGAGGCGGGTCGCGATCGCGCCGTCGAGGTGGGTGTAGGCGTGGGCGGTCATGCGGGGCGACAAGGGTAGGACGCAGGTTGCGGCGGGTGAAGGGCAACGGTCGCGCCCAGGCGCGAATTGCCGCCCGGGCGCCCCCCAGCCGTTTACTTGAAGCCCTTGTTGAACTCGGCCCACTTCGGGTCGAGGGCGAGCCAGGCATCCGGCTGCAGCGGCACCGCGACGTTGTTGATGGCGACGAGCAACCCGTCGCGCCACTTGTAGAACCGCGTGTTGCGTTCCTTCTGCTGCGCTTCGGACAGGCCGACGAGGGCGACGTCGAGGGTCGGGTCGGGGCCGACGGTCGCATGGGCGACGCCGAGTGCCTTGATGTAGTCGGCGACGAGCGTCGGCTTGCCGAACGCCTTCTGCCCGTCGTGCAGCCAGAACCAGCGCATCAGGCGCGCGCAGTCGGGCGTCCAACCCCAGTTGGTCTCCATGCTGCCATCGGTCGGGCTCGGCTGGATCGCCTCCTGCATCAGCTTCCACGGCGCCGGCATCGTGTCCCCCTTCTGCCGGTAGTAATCCATGCGCCCGCGCTCGACCTCGCCGCAGACGAACTCGAACTTCTTGCCGTCGAACTTGCTGCTGCGCAGGAACTCCCAGCAGCCGTTGTCGAACCAGCGTGGGATCGCCGCCACCGCGAGTGGATCGACGTCGTCGATCAGCTGCCACAGCACCGCGCGCGCGATCGGGCCGAAGCCGTTCGGGCCGCCGTTGTCGCGGTCGTTGACGACGATCAGTTCGCGGCGAAGCGGGTCGTACTCGCGGGAGTTGCCGCGCACGATCTGCAGGGCGTTCCAGTGGTCGACGCTGTCGAGGATGCGCAGCACCGCGGGCAGCGGCGCGTCCTTCGTCAGCTCCGGCAGCTTCTTCGCCAGCCACTCGCGCGCGACTTCCGCCGCGGCGGTCGCCTTCTTGGTGAAGTTCGGGTCGGCGACGCTGAGCACGGTCCAGTACTTGGCCTTGCTGCTCTTGTAGGCGAGCTCGGGGTTCTTCAGCGTCGCGGCGACGACCTCGTCGGCCCACGTGCGGCGCGCGGCGGTTCGTGCCGCAGCATCCTTCGTTGCCCACTCCGCGTCGGCGACCCACGGCGGCGCGGGACGCGGTGCTGCGACACGGGCGACCGGTGCGAGCGACGCGAGCGCGGCCTCGATCTCCTGCTTGATCTTGTCGGCCTGGTTGGCGAGCACCTCGATGCAGATCGCCGCCTCGCCACCGTCGACCGGCAGCGTCTGCCCGAGCATCACGCGATCGCCCGGCAGGTCCTTGCCGGTGACGCGCTGTCCTGCGACGCCGCCGACCTTGCTCGGCTCCTTGGTCGCGCTCTTGGCGCCAAGCCCTCGCTTGGCGAAGTCCTCGAGGTCGCGGAACGGCGTCGTGCGCGGCAGCCCGTCGACCTCGTCCTTGCTCGCATCGCCTCCCGCCGCGAAGAACATCACGCGCAGCAGCGGCGTGTGCGTTCCTTCCGCCTTGCTCGCCAACGCCTGCGGCCCGGCGAACAGGCGAACGGTCGCGCCGCGATCGCCATCGGTCGGCAGTTCGGTCCACGTCTTCGGCGGCTGGAACGACAGCCCGGCGCGCGGCTCGGCGATGCCCTTCTGGGCTGGCAGTGGGGCGGTGAGCAGGGCGAACGCGGCGACGAGGAGCGCGGGCAGGGGCGAGCGCATGCGCCGGATCATGCCGACGGCGCGATTCGAAGTCAGGCGCTGGGGGGCTTGCCGCCTGGGTACGACGCCTGGCCGGAGTGTGGCGTCGAGGCGTACCGGGGATGGCGACACGGTGCGGCCTCGCGCGCGAGTCGCTCGGTTCTGGCTACCCGCCGCCGCTTGCCAGATCTCGGCAGAACGCTACGTTCCCGCGCCTTACCGGAGGCTCCCGTGCAACGCATCTGCATCGCTGTGCCCGCCTCCCGGTTCTCGCGCGCCTGAAGAGCGTGCGGCGGCCGGGCTGAGCGTCGAGTCCTGACACCCCGGTTCCGTTCCGGCGTGCACGCGCACGCCATGGCACCCAGCAGATGCACGCTTCCGATGACCGCGGAGGGCGGTCGTTCACCAAGTCCCTCCAACTCTGCGCCCAGGTACACGACGCGTTGTCGTGGGCCCTGGGCGACTCCTCCGATCCGGTCCTGATGGACCTCGTGCTCGACCGCGTTGAGCCCATGCCAGACGACAAGCACGTGCTCGTCGTGATGCAGGATCCGTGCGGCCACGGCCTGGTCGCTTCCTTGCAAGCCCTCGATCGTGCGCGCGCGTGGCTGCGCGAAGCAGTGGCTTCGACCGTGCAACGGCGGCGCGTGCCGCAGTTGTCGTTCACGGTGCTGCCGGCCGGAGGTGCCCCATGACCGTGGTGCACCGCTGGCTCGTCGAGCCGCTGCCGCGCGACGTCGCCAACGCCCTCGGGCGCTTGGCGGCGGCGCCCGGCGTGCGGCACATTGCGGTGATGCCGGACGTGCACCTCGCCGAGCACGTCTGCGTCGGCACCGTCGTAGGCACCGTCGACCACCTGTATCCACAGGCGGTCGGCGGCGACATCGGTTGCGGCATGGCGGTCGTCCGCCTCGACGCGACGCGCGACGTGCTCGCCGACGACACCGCGGCCAGCCGCGTGTTCGCGGCGCTGCGCGAGCGTGTGCCTGCGTTGCGGCAACGCGCCCGTCTTGCCCCGTTGCCGTTCGCCGTCGCCGACGCGGCGTTGCAACGGCGTGTGCAGCGCGATCTGCACGTCGAATTCGGAACGCTCGGCCGCGGCAACCACTTCCTCGAAGTGCAGGCCGACGACGAGGACCGGTTGTGGCTGATGGTGCACAGCGGCTCGCGCGCGTTGGGCCCGGCGGTGTGCGACCATCACCTCGCGCGTGGGCAGGCGGTCGGCAAAGGACTCGTCGCGTTGTCGCTGCCGGACGCGGGCCGCGACTACCTGCACGACCACGACGTCGCCATCGCTTTTGCCCGCGCGAACCGTCGCGCCATCGCCGAAGCCGCGGAGCGGGCGCTGCAGCAGGCGCTCGGCGTCGGCTTCGACTGGACGACGTGGGTCGACGTCGTGCACAACTTCGTGCGTGAGGAAGTCCACGACGGCGTGGCGCTGCAAGTGCACCGCAAGGGCGCGTCGTCGGCGCGGGCTGGCGAGCCGGGCGTGATCCCGGGGTCGATGGGCAGCTACTCGTTCCACGTCGAAGGGCGTGGCGATGCGCCTTCGCTCGGTTCGAGCTCGCACGGGGCGGGTCGCCGGCTGCCGCGTGGCGAAGCGATGCGGCGAATCAGCATGCGCGATCTCGAGCGGGATCTGTCGGCGGTGTTCTACCAGCGCGAACTCGCGAACTCGCTGCGCGACGAGGCGCCGTCGGCCTACAAGGACATCGGCGCGGTGATGCGCGCGCAACGCGACCTCGTGCGCATCGTGCGGCGGCTGCGTCCCGTGCTCTGTTACAAGGGCGTGTGACGTCGCGGCGGCAGACTCTCACGCCGCCGCTGCCTCGGGTTGGCGCGCGGGCTGGCGCAGAGCGGCGGCGACGCGCCGACGATTCCGCAGCTCAGGCTTTTGCCACCGCGGCGGCCCAGCGCTGCAGATGCGCCGCGACTTCGGCTGCGGGCATCGCCGGCGTGAACGAACGCTGCTCACGCCACGCCGCGGCGATCGTGTCCTGATCCGGCCACAGCCCGGCGCCGAGTCCGGCCAGGAACGCGGCGCCGAACGACGTCGACTCGAGTTGCGCGGGGCGCCGGATGCGCACGCCGAGCACGTCCGCCTGGAACTGCATCAGCAGATCGTTCGCGGCGGCACCACCGTCGACCTTCAACTCGCGCAGCGGCGTGCCGGCGTCGCGTTCCATCGCCCGCAGGATGTCGACGTTCTGCAGGGCCACGCCCTCGAGCACGGCCCGCGCGAGGTGGGCCTTGGTCGTGCCGCGCGTCAGCCCGGTGATCACGCCGCGGGCGTCGGGCCGCCAGTGCGGCGCGCCGAGGCCGGCGAACGCGGGCACCACGACCACGCCGCCGTTGTCGGGCACGCTGCGCGCGAGCGCCTCGATTTCACCGGCATGCGCGAACAGGCCGAGCCCAGAGCACAACCACTGCACCGCCGCGCCCGCGACGAACGCCGAGCCCTCGAGCGCATAGACGCGATCGTTGCCGAGCTGCCACGCCACGGTCGTCACCAGGCCGTGGCGCGAAGCGACCGGCGTCGGCCCGGTGTTCAGCAGCAGGAAGGCGCCGGTGCCGTAGGTGCACTTCGCGTCGCCCGCGCGGAAGCACGCCTGGCCGAACAGCGCCGCCTGCTGGTCGCCGGCGATGCCCGTGATCGGCAGCCCGTCGGGCAGGCCGGGGATCCCGCGCACGCGACCGAACGTCGCCGTGCATGGCGCGACCTCAGGCAGCAGGGCGCGCGGAACGGCGAACAGTCGGAAGAGCTCGTCCGACCACGCCATCGTGTGCAGGTCGAACAGCGACGTGCGCGACGCGTTGGTGACATCGGTGCGATGCACCGCACCGCCGGTGAGTCGGTGCAACAGGAAGCTGTCGATCGTGCCGAACGCCAGCTCGCCGCGTTCGGCGCGGGCGCGCAGGCCACCGTGGTCGAGCAGCCAGCCGATCTTGGTGGCCGAGAAGTACGGATCGATCGGCAGGCCCGTCCGGGCGCGCACGAGCACCGCGTGGCCCGCGGCGGTCTGCGCGGCGCACGCGTCGGCGGTGCGGCGGTCCTGCCAGACGATCGCGCGGTGCACGGGTTCGCCGGTCGCGCGGTCCCACAACACCGTGGTCTCGCGCTGGTTGGTGATGCCGAGGGCGACGAGGTCGCGCGGCGCCACGCGCGCTTGCTCGAGCGCGCGAGCAAGGGCCTGCTGCACCGAGCCCCACAGTTCGCCGAGGTCGTGTTCGACGAGCCCGGGCGCGGGATAGTGCTGGGGGAAGTCGGCGTCGCCCCGACCGAGCACGCGCAGATCCTCGCCGAGCACCGTTGCCGTGCTGCCGGTGGTGCCCTGGTCGATCGCGACGACGGCGCGCATGGTCGTCGTTGTAGCGATCGCGGGTATCGTGCGCCGCCATGGTGTCGAAGCTCGTCGCCGTGGCGCTGTTCGCGTCGGTTGCCGTGTCCCAAGTGGCGCCGAAGGTCGTGACGCTCGAGCCCGCGATCGGCGGCGAAGTCGACGCGAAGAGCACGAAGCGACTCGTCGTCGAGTTCGACCGCGCGATGAACCAGGACGGCCATTCGTTCTGCGGCGGCGGCGAGACGTTCCCCAAGATCACCGGCAAGCCGAAGTGGGAGAGCGACCGCAAGCTGGTGCTGCCGGTCGAACTGCAGCCCGACCGCGAGTACCGCCTCGGCATCAACTGCCCGGCGGCGAACAACACGCGCGGCAAGGACGGCACGCCGGTCGAGCCCGTCGCGTGGACGTTCACGACCCTGCCGGAGAAGGTGCGGCCGGCGGCCGAGCAGAAGCGCCGCAACGAGCAGGCGCTCGCGCTGCTGCGGAAGACGCTGCCCGAGCGCTACAGCTACCACGACCTGCGCGTGAAGGACTGGCCCGCGCTGGTCGAGCAGCACCGCGCGGCGATCGTCGGCGCGCGCACCGACCGCGGCTGGGCCGCGGCGACGGCGAAGATGCTCGCGGCGTGCGAGGACCTGCACCTGTCGCTGCAGCTCGGCGAGCAGCGTTTCTGGACCGGCTCGCGGAGCGTCGACCCGCTGTTCCGCCGCGAACTGCTCGACCGCTACCTGCGCGTCGAGCCGGCCGGCAAGCAGACCCTCGCGGGCCGCACCGCGGACGACATCGGCTACCTGTTGGTCGGCGCCTGGAACTCCGACGTCGATCCGGAACGCGTCGGCGGCGCCATCGTCGAGCTCGCCGACACCAAGGCGATGGTCATCGACGCCCGGCCGAACAGCGGCGGCGACGAACGGCTGGCGATGCAGGTCGCGGCGTGGTTCGTCGAGGGCACGAAGACCTACGCCAAACACCGGCTGCGGCGGAAGGCCGGCCCCGACGGCTTCGGCCCGATCCAGGAGCGCGCGTTGACCGGCAACGGCGAGGATCGCCGCTACGACCGGCCGATCGTGGTGCTCACCAGCCGCTACGTGATGAGCAGCAACGAGTCGTTCGTGATGATGCTGCGGCAGGCGAAGGACTGCACGACGGTCGGGCAGCCGACGTTCGGCAGCAGCGGCAACCCGCGCCCGTTCGAACTCGACAACGGCGTCACCGTGCACGCACCGTCGTGGGAGGACCTCAGTCTCGACGGCAAGTCGATCGAGGGAGTCGGCATCCCACCGGACGTGCTGGTCGAGTGCACGGCGAAGGACTTCGAGCAGAAGGACCCGATCCTGGCGAAGGCGCTCGAACTGCTGCGCGCGAAGATCGGCGGCAAGTGACCATGAAGAAGACGAAGAAGACCTGGGCCGAGAAACTCGCGACGAATCACGGATTGCCGCGGGTCGAGCGCATCCCGCCGCGCATGCGCGGGACCTGGGGCAAGGGCACGATCCTGATCGCGGCGCCGCGCGAGGTCGATGCGCTGATGAAGCGCGTGCGCCGCGGCCGGCTCACGACGATCGACGAGCTGCGCCGCGCGCTGGCGAGCGCCCACGGCGCCACGATCACCTGCCCGATGACCACCGGCATCTTCGCGAACATCGCCGCGCATGCGGCGGACGAAGCCGAGCAGGCCGGCAAGGTGCGGGTGACGCCCTACTGGCGCACACTGAAAGCCGGGGGCGAACTCAACCCCAAGTTCCCCGGCGGCGTCGCGGTGTTGCGCGCACGGCTCGAGGCCGAGGGCCACGTGGTCGAGGCGCGCGGCAAGCGCCTGTTCGTGGTCGACCACGAGCGCGCGCTCGCTCACCTCGCGGCGAAGCGCTCCCGACCACGGCGTCGGCCGCGCACGCGGTGATCGTCGGCGCGCCGGGTCAGGCTTCGACCTGGCTGACGATCGCCTTCTTCTGCCCGAGCGGGTTGCCGAACTTGTCGGTCGGCGGCGTCTCGACCGGCTGGTACATCATGTTGCGGCGCTGCGGCACGAAGCCGGCGTCCTTGATGTGCCGCTCGATCTCGGGGATCGACGTCGGGTGCGTGCAGCCGGCCGAGCTGACGACGTTCTCCTCGAGCATCGCCGAGCCGAAGTCGTCAGCGCCCATCGACAGCCCGATCTGGCAGGTCTTCATGCCCTGCGTGACGAAGCTCGACTGTACGTGCGGCACGTTCTGCAGGTAGAGGCGCGAGAGGCTCAGCGTGCGCAGGTACTCGGCGACGGTGGTCTTCAGGCCGCCGCGGTTGGCGAGCATCGACGCGCCCATCGCCGTGTTCTCGGGCTGGAACGTCCACGGAATGAACGCGGTGAACACGCCGGTCTCGTCCTGCAGTTCGCGGATGCGCTGCATGTGCTCGATGCGTTCGGCGTCGGTCTCGACGTGACCGAACATCATCGTCGCGGTGCCTTTGCCGCCGAGCGCGGCCCACTGCCGCATCACCTCGAGCCACTCGTGGGTCGTCGCCTTCTTCGGGGCGATGATCTTGCGCACACGTTCGACCAGGATCTCGGCTCCGCCGCCCGGGATCGAATTCAGGCCCGCGGCCTTGAGGTCGACGAGCACGTCGCGCACCGGCCGCTTCTCGAGCTTGCTGAGGTGCGTGATCTCCGGCGGGCTCATGCCGTGGATCCAGACCTGCGGGTAGCGCTGCTTGAGGTCGCGGAACAGCTCGGCGAACCACTCGGTCTTCAGCCGCGGGTGGTGGCCACCCTGCAGCAGCAGCTGGATGCCGCCCTTCGCCAGCAGCTCGTCGACCTTCTGGTAGATGACGTCGCGCGTCAGCACGTAGGCGTCGGCGGCGTCGGGCGATCGGTAGAACGCGCAGAAGCCGCAGTCGGTGACGCAGACGTTGGTCGGGTTGAGGTTGCGGTCGACGATGTAGGTGACGCGCACCTTGCCGTCGGCGTGCGGCGGCTGGAGGCGCAACCGCACGTCGTTGGCGAGCAGGCCGAGCGAAGGCTGGTCGAGACCGCGGTAGAGGGCCAGCGCCTCGTCGGGCGCGAGCGCCGCGCCGGCGACGGCCTTGTCGGCGAGGTCGCGCAGGCGGATCGAATCGGCGGACGGCGTCATGGGGGCGACCAGGGTAGGCAGGTGCAGGCGCGCCGAGAAGGGTGAACCCGTGTCGCCGCGCAGAACGGCCGGCCGGTGGCGCGAATTGCCGACGTCGCCACGTTACGCCCGACCTGGCGACGACTACTGGCGGCGCCATGCGCGCCAGCCCTCTCGTACTCCTGGCCCTCGCGTCGATCGCCTGCCACGGCTCGGGTTCGGGGTCGAACTCGCCCGAACTCGCCGCGGCGACCATCGGACCCGAGGGCGGCACGATCGAGGTGTCGAGCGGCGTGCAGGCCGGGCTGGTGTTCACGATCCCACCGGGAGCGCTGGCGGCGCCGACGCGCATCCGCGTCCGCGACGCGACGCGAGTCGCGCCGCCGGGGTCGTTGCCGACCATCGAAGCGCCGTGGATCGCGCGCCCCTTCTACTTCGAGCCGGCCGGCCTCGAGCTGGCATTGCCGGCGACGCTGCGCGCGCCCTACCGCGTCATCGCGGTCGTGAACACGGCACCGGGCAACGTGCGGCTGCGCGAGGTGCGCAACGGCAACACGATCGACCACGTGCCGGCGGTCATCGACGTGGCGCAGGGGTTCATCGAGTTCGCGACACGCCGTCTGTCGTGGTTCGAAGTGCGCACCGGCCCGACGGCCAACGGCATCGGCGACTACGAGTCGCAACTCGGCGCGGTGGTGCCGCTCACCGGCGGTGCCACGTTCACGGTCGAACCGGGCCCGGCGCCGTCGCCGTTCCCGACCACCACGGCCTACGGTTGGCGGCTGACGAGCCCGATCGGCGACGAGCGTCTGTGGTTCGGTGCGGGAGGGATGTCGGGGCGCGAGGACCTGCTCGCGGGTTGGCGCGAGGTCTGGCCGCAGCCGTTCGAAGTGTGGACGCCGTTGCCCCAGGCGGCGATGAACGGCGCGACGTTCCCGGTCAACGTCTCGAATCCGTTCACCCTGCAGTCGACGACGGGCCAGATGACCGCGTTCGGCGCCTGGCAGTGGATCGCGCCGCGCACCATCGACGGGCGGAAACTGCTCGACTTGCTGCAGCTTCGCGTGTCGCTGGCGTGGAATCGCGGCGACATCGGTGTCGGCCAGAAGGAGTACCGCTTCACGTTCGCGCCCGAACTCGGTCTCGTCGCGCTGTCGATCGACGGCGTCGAGCAGACGCGCACCGACCTCTGAGCGGGCGCCGACGGCGGCCTAGGCGCGCACGTGCAGGTCGCCTTCGCCAAAGGTCAGGCGCAGCGGCTCGATGACGACCTGCTTCGCGCCCGCCTCGATCGTGCCGGCGTGCCACGCCCGCACGCCCGCGCGCGCCGCGATCTCGACAGTGCGCGCGGCATCGGCGGCGGCGACGAACAGGGCGAACCCGGCGCCCATGTTGAGGTTGCCGTACGCCTCGCGGTCGTCGCTGCCGGTCTCTCGCTGCAGGAAGCGCAGCACCGGCGGCACGTCGGGCAGCGTGTGGATGCGGTAGGTGAACGCGGCCGGATGGCGCATCAGCTTGCGCCAGCCATGCCCGGTGATGTTCGCGGCGTAGTGTGGCTGGATGCCGGCGGCGGCGAGCGCTTCGGTGACGGGGCTGTAGAGAGTCGTCGGCGCCAACAGCGCTTCGCCGAACGTCGAGCCGTCGGTGAGCGTCGTCGCGTAGCCCTTCGGCAACTTCTCGGCGAGCTTGCGCGCGAGGGAGACGCCGTTGGCGTGGATGCCGCTCGAGGCGAGCAGCACGATCGCAGCACCCGGCGCGAGCCGTTCGCCGAGCGTGAGCCGCGACTTCGGCCGCACGATGCCGACGCACGACGCCGCAAGGTCGATGCGGTCGTCGACGACGACGCCGGACAACGCCGGCGTCTCGCCGCCGCCCCAGGCCACGCCGCACGCGTCGCACGCGGCCTTCCAGCCGGCGACGAGATCCGCGGCGCGCTGCTTGTCGTCGAACCAGCCGCTGCCGCCGGCGGCCCAATAGGCATGCACCGAGATCGGCGTCGCGCCCACCGTGACGATGTCGTTGATCGCCATCGCGATGGTGTCCTGCGCGATGCGGTCGTAGTGGCTCTTGCCGGTGAACGCGCGCACCGCGTCCGCGACCAGGGCCTTGGTGCCGAGGCACTCGGTGATCGAGGCGAGATAGAAGTCGCCGCAGTCGACGACGTAGGCCGACTCGCCGCGCGACGCCGCGACTTCGTGCAGACCATGCCGCGCGAGGTTGCCCGCCGTGGCGGTCGCCGCTCGCTGCGCGAGGATCTTCAGCGGGTCGATCGAGCCGTAGTCGACGCCGGCCTGCTTGTAGTCGATGCGCGCCATCGCCCTGAGGATGGAGTCTCGCCGCGGCGTTTGCGAGGGGCAGCCGCGAACGGACCCGGGCCGCAGGGTCACGTTTGCCGGCGGGGCGTCGGGCGACGAGGATTCCACGGATGCTGGCACTGCGTCGTCTGCCGTTCTCGCTCGTCGTCGTCGCGGCCGCGTTCGCCGCCGCGGCGCTCCCGGTCGCTGCCCAGGTCCAGACCCTGGAACTGGCGCCGCCGCGGGCCAAGCAGGTTCCGCACGAGCAGCAGTGGCACGGCCGCACGTTCGTCGATCCGTGGTTCTGGCTGCGCGAGCGCGACAACCCCGAAGTGCGCGCCTACCTCGCGGCGGAGAACTCCTTCACCGCCGAGGTGACGAAGGACCAGCAGGCGCTGCGCGAGAAGCTCTACACCGAGATGGTCGGGCGCGTGCAGCAGACCGACTTGTCGGCGCCGGTGCGCAATGGGCGGTACTGGTACTACACCCGCACCGCGGAGGGGCTGCAGTACGGCATCCGGTGCCGCAAGGCGGGCCGCGCCGACGGCGCCTTCGACGAGGCGGCGACCGAGGAAGTGCTGCTCGATCCCAACGCGATGGCAAACGGCGGCTACCTGGGCATCGGTGCCACGCAGGTCAGCGACGACGACCACCTGCTCGCGTTCACGACCGACCGCTCGGGTTTCCGGCAGTACGTGCTGCACGTGAAGGACCTGCGGACCGGGGTGGTGACCGCGGACCTGGCGCAGCGCGTGACCTCGGTCGAGTGGGCGGCCGACGGCGCGACGTTGTTCTTCGTCACCGAACATCCGGTGACCAAGCGTTCCGACCAGCTCTGGCGGCTCGAACTCGGCAAGGCGCCGGAGCTCGTGCTCGAGGAGAAGGACGAGCTGTACCGCATCGGCGTGAGCCGCACGCGCGACAAGAAGTACCTGCGGGTCGGCGCCGGCAGCACCGACACCGCGGAGTGGCGATGGCTCGACGCGAAGACGCCGCGCGGCGAGTGGCGCACGCTGCTGCCGCGGCAGAAGGGGCATCGCTACCGGTTCGACCACCGCGACGGTTCGTGGTACGTCGTCTCCGATCTCGGAGCGAAGAACTACCGCGTCGTCGAGGTGCCGGTCGGTGCGAGCGACCTCACTTCGGCGAAGGAGATCGTCGCGCATCGCGACGACGTGCTGGTCACCGGCTTCGACGTGTTCGCGCGGTACGCCGTCGTGCAGGAACGCGTGCAGGGGCTGGCTCGGTTCCGCGTGCTCGACTTCGCCGGCGGCGAGTGGCGCGACATCACCTTCCCCGAATCGGTCTACGCGGCGTTCGCCGGCGGCACGCCGGAGTTCACGTCGATCCACTACCGCATCAACTACCAGTCGATGGTGATGCCGTCGTGCGTCTACGACTACGACCTGCGCACGCTGCAGCGGTCGGCCAAGAAGCGCACGGAAGTGCTCGGCTACGACGCCAGCCAGTATCGCTCGGCGCGGGTGTGGGCGACGGCGCGCGACGGCGCGCGGGTGCCGATCTCGATCGTCTGGCGCGACGGCCGGCCGCGCGACGGCAGCCAGCCGCTGTGGCTCTACGCGTACGGCAGCTACGGCGCGCCGATGGCGGCGACGTTCGACAGCGACCGGATCAGCCTGCTCGACCGCGGCTTTGCGTTCGCGATCGCGCACATTCGCGGCGGCAACGAACTCGGCGAGCAATGGCACAAGGACGGCATGTTGATGAAGAAGAAGAACACGTTCTTCGACTTCATCGACTGCGCCGAGTTCCTGGTGGGGGCCAAGTGGACCGCGAAGGAGAAGCTCGTCGCCGAGGGCGGCAGCGCTGGCGGGCTGCTGATGGGCGCGGTCGCGAACCTGCGGCCCGACCTGTTCCGCGCGATCCACTCGGCGGTGCCGTTCGTCGACGTGATGAACACGATGATGGACGCGACGCTGCCGCTGACCGTCGGCGAGTATCTCGAGTGGGGCAACCCGAACGAGAAGGCGGCGTTCGACTACATGCTCTCGTACAGCCCGTACGACAACCTCGAGGCCAAGGCCTACCCGGCGACGCTGGTGACGACGAGCTTCAACGACTCGCAGGTCATGTACTGGGAACCCGCGAAGTACGTCGCCAAGCTGCGCTCGCTGCTGGCGTCCGACCAGCGCGCCTTGCTGTTCCAGTGCAAGCTGGAGGCCGCGGGCCACGGCGGCGCTTCGGGCCGCTACGACCAGTGGCGCGATCGGGCGTTCGAGATGGCGTGGATGCTGCGGCAGGTCGGCATCAGCGAGTGATGCCGACCGCGCGGCTTCGGCTCAGCAGGGCGTGCCGGTCGCGTTGATCTGGAACAGGGCGAAGATCGCGCCGCACGGGTCGCTGAGCATCGAGAAGGCGCCGATGCCCGGGATCGGCACGTTCGCGTGCATGACCTTGGCGCCGAGCTTCTCGGCGCGCTTGGTGCTGCCCGCGAGGTCTGGCGCCAAGAAGTACATCAGCCAGCAGCTCGGTGCGCCCGGCATCGGGTGCTTCATCAGTCCGCCGGCCTGCTTGTCGCCGAGCATCTGCACGCGGTAGGTGCCCATCGGCCCCATGTCCTTCGTCTGCTCCTTCCAGCCGAACAGCCCGCTGTAGAACTTCTGCGCAGCGACGTCGTCCGTGGACAGCAGTTCGTTCCAGCACACGCGGCCGGGTACCGGCAGGTCGGGATCGAAGCCCTGCGACTCCGGCAGACCCTTGTAGAGCGAGAAGTAGGCGCCCTGCGGATCGCCGACGACGGCAAAGCGGCCGGTGCCGGGGATGTCGGTCGGCGGCACGCACACGCTGCCGCCGAGCTGCTGCAGCTTCTTCGCCGCGGCGTCGACATCGGCGACGGCGACGTACGGCATCCAGTGCGCCATCGGGATGTTCTTCTCCTCGACGATGCCGCCGATCGGGCCGGGGCCGGCCATGATCATGCGGTAGGTGCAGCCCTGCATCGGGATCTCGTGGATCTGCCAGTCGAACAGCGCGCAGTAGAACTGCGCCGACTTCGCGCCGTCGGTCGTCATCATGTCGTGCCAGACGAAGCGGCCTGGCCACGGGCCTTGGTTCTGTGAGCTCATCGGGGTTCTCGTGCGGAGGACGGGGTGGGAGTGGGGTGGGCGTTCATAGCCAGCCCGACGAACGAGGCCACCGCGATTCGACAGTCCGGGCGAGATTCAGCGGCCCGGCAGCGTCGGCGGCACCGGGAGATCGTCGGCGCGCGGTGGCGCGCCCGCGGGTGCGGCGAGCACGAGTTCGGTGCGCGCGCGGGTGGCGGCGATCTCGGGCGGCGCCGTGAAGTCGCCGTGGCAGAGCACGAAGCGACCGTTGCGCGTGTTGCCCCAGCGGTCGAGCCGCACCCGGTCGCCGGTCTCGTCGTGCGTGAAGCGAGCGCGCAGCAGCGGCGTCCATTCGCCGTCGACCGGCCGGATCCACACGTTGCCGAACTCGCACTCGCGCCGCCGATCGCCGGTGCTGCCGCTGAAGTTCTCGCTGAACGAGTAGAGCCCGCGCGGCAGCTTGCCGTCCTTCGGCGCGCGGAAGCTCGCGATCAGGCCCCAGCGCTGCTCGGCGGCGAACCAGAACCAGCCCGTGTAGATCGTCGCGTTGCCGTCGACGCGCGCGTGCAGCAGGAACCGGAACGTCTCGCCGAGCTTCCAGTCGTGCACGAGATGGCTGTGGCCGCCGGTGCCCTCGTTGCCGAAGTCGCCGGCGTACACGCGATCGCCCTTGGCGACGAGCGTCACGCGGTCGTCGTTGGCGACCTTGCCGCGGTCGATCGCTTCGCCGCCGGCGTCCCACACGCTGAAGATCACGCGGCGCTCGGTGGCCGAGTTGACCTGCATGCCGAAGTAGCCGCGGTGCCAGCCGGTCGCCATGTAGTAGCTGTGCACGGGGTCGGTCTTCGGCGTGAGTTCGACGTGGAACCACGCGACGTTCTCGCGGTGCGCCGGCGGCACCGTGTAGCCGACGTGGATCGACGCGGCGTTGCGGCGCTCGGCGACGTTGGCGTGCGCCTGCGCGGCCGCGGGTCCGGAAAGGTGCAGCGCGCGCAGGTCGCGCAGCGGCGTGTCGTCGGCGTGGGCGACGCGGATCCGGTGGTAGCCGGGAGTGGCGATCGCGAACGTGCCGAGGTCGTCACCGTTCGCGGACTGCGCCGTGCCGACGTCGGCGGTCGTCGGGGTGATGGTCGTCAGCAGGCGCGGCGCATCGGCGGGCGGCGGCGAGGTGCGTTCGAGCCGAAGGCGCAGTTCGCCGGTGTGCGCCAGGTGCACGTAGAAGTGCAGCGCGCCCGCGCATCGGTGCACGCTGCCGTCGTCGTCGCGGCGCATGCGCTCGGGATCCGGGTGGGCGTAGCCGGTGAAGGCGGGCAGCGTGAGCCCGGACGGTTCCTGCGCCGGAGCGGGCGTTGCCGTCAGCGTGAGCAACGACGACAGCGCGATGGCGGACGTTCGCATCGCGAGACTCTACGCGCCGGCTCTTGCCGGTCGGGTCCGTCGCGCTAGCATCCTGCGTTCCCCGGAGCCGCAAGGCTCGAACGTCGGTCTCTCGGTCGGAGCGTAGCGCAGCCTGGTAGCGCACCTGCATGGGGTGCAGGGGGTCGGAAGTTCAAATCTTCTCGCTCCGACCATTCTTCATCTCCTGCTGAGTGCCCGACATCGGGCACACCCGTCCTTCGGACGGTGCGGCGCGTGAGTCCCCAAACTTGGTAGTCGACTGCCAAGTGAAGGTCGTTCCATGCCGCAGCTCAGCAAGAAGCGTCGCCGCAGCGCGCCGCCCGGAATGCTCCGCCACGCCAGCGGGCAGGCCCGTGTCGTCCTCGATGGCGTGACCGTCTACCTCGGCAAGTTCGGCACTCCCGAGGCCCACGCTCGCTACGCCGAGGTCGTCCAGCAGTGGCAGGCGGGCCAGCCTGTTCGCGCGAAGCCGGCTCGCACCGTCGTCGAGGCGAAGAGGTCGGTGGCCGAGGTAGTGCTCCTCTACGACAGGTGGATGGACGAGACTCGGGCCTACTCGAAGGCCGGGAAGGCGACGACGCAGCGCGGCCTGATCCGGGTCGCTCTCCGGGAGCTGAACCGCTTCGCCGGTGACCTCGCTGCCGACGAGTTCACGTCCGCCACTCTCGTGGCGCACCGGGACAAGCTGGCGGCGAAGCCGAAGCTCAGTGCGCAGGGCGTCAACCGGAAGGTCGGGCTCATCAAGCAGTTCGTCGCCTGGGCGGCGGAGCGCAGCCTCATGCCCGAGACGAACGCAGCGGTCATCCGTGCCGTTCGTTCGCTTCGTGTCACCGGGAAGAAGCGTCGCGAGCCGGTCCCGCTGGCCGACCTGACCAAGGCGATCGCGAAGCTGCGCCCCCACTTCGCCGACATGGTGCGGCTGCAGTTCCTGCTGGGGTGCCGGCCCGGCGAGGTTTGCGGGATGCGCTGGGACGATCTCACGATCGCCGACACTGCGGAACCGTGGCGCTACCTCGTGTCCGATGCCAAGACCAGCCACCACGGCGTCGAGACGGTCTACTGGATCAACGACGAGGCGAAGGAGATCCTCCGTCGCCACATCCGGCTGAAGAAGGGCGAGTTCGTGTTCCGGACGAAGCGGCGCGCGCGCTTCGACACCAAGACTCTCACGCGCAAGATCCGGGCTGCAGCCAAGGCAGCGGGCGTGCCAGAGTTCACGGCGCACCAGATCCGGCACTTGGCGATAACGCTGATCGCGAACCATCCCCAGGGCGGTTCGGCGGCTGCGAGCGCGGTCGGCAACCACAAGAGTAGGTCGATGACCGACACCTACGTGCACAACGACCCCAAGACCGCGAAGGATGCTCCGCGCCTCTTGAGCTTGCGAAGCGGGGTTGCCGATGCCGCAGGGACATGATCCCGCTCTCGCAAACGCTCGCCAGGAAGCTGGTCGAGTCCATCTGGCTTGAGTTCGAGCGAATCGACCAGATGGCGCTCTCTCGGTCGCTGGAGCGTCGTGACGATGATGGCCGTAAGAGTGTCGTCCTGACTCTCTCCCCCCTGCTGCAGCTCGTTGTCGAGAACCTCGAAGAGCTGGGGTTCCTGCAACGAACATTGCTGAATCAGGATGAGTGGGAGGAGCACCAGCCTGTCATCGAGCGGTCATCGCTTGATGACGATCAGCGTGCTCGCGAGCTGATGCCGCCTTGGGTCGTCTTACGCCAGCAGCGGAGCCAACCCTTGGTTGGATACCTTCTCTTGCTCATCGGTGATGGGTGGACTGGCGATACCGAGATCCACGCCTTGACCGAGGACTTTCACGGGGTCCTGACAACGGTCCATTCGCGACTTGAGAAACTGCCGGTGGACGTCGGTCCGATCAGAACGACCGACGGATCGCAGATCTTCATGTCTGTTGCCCTCGGCGACATCTGGGACGACGTGCAGGGCATGGGATCGATGTCGAGGAGGCTCCTCCGCGCCATGCAGAAGCATGGACCGTGCTCATACGAGCGTCTTTCGTCTTGTTGGGGAAAGAGCGCGACCAAGAAGCAGAGAAAGAGCAGTGTGAACGCTGTTCGCAACGCGCTGAAGATCCCACTCGCTCGTGGGCTGATTCGCTACGTTGGCAAGGAAGGAAAGCTCTTTCTCTGGCAGCTCACGGGCCTCGGCAGCGAGTGCCTCGCCTTCATTCGGAAGTAGCATGAAAGCAGGTGATACCTAGAACGTGACGGATGCTCTTTGTGCTGAGTCGCGTGGGGTATTGCGGGGGCATGGTGACTCGCACTGCTGACTGTGCATCTTGGTGGGCAAGAGAGCAGATCGTTTTTCTGGCGTGCTTGCCCAAGCTCCTGCCTCGGAACCGAAGCGGTCGCCGCGTTCACGTCGCCTCAGTCTATCGTTGGGTGAACCCCGGGCTGCACGGTGTATGCCTGCGTGCGTTCATGGTCGGTGGTCGCATGGCCACGACAAAGGAAGAGGTAGACAGGTTCTTCGCCAGCCTGACGAGGGGCGGCAGTCCAGGGGCTCGGGAGGGGCTGACGCAGGAGCTTCAACAGCGGGGTTTGGCGTGAACAAGCCGGTCGAGATCAAGTCGGTCCTTACCCGTTGGGGTGAGGGCCATCCGCTATGCGATCGCGACTTCAAGGGTCGGATGGCGAGGGCTCGGATGCTGGAAAAGTTCGGCCGAGAGAAACTGGCGTACCGTCTGCGATGCTGCGCGAGAGGGTCTAGTCCGCACGGCCGGTTCCCATGCAACGTGATGTGGTGCTGTGAGCTTTGCGGGTTCGTGATCGCCTGCCAGCACCAGCACGTCATCGCGCTGCGCGTCGAGGCTGTGCGCCGAGCTGATCCAGAAGCTCGGTGTTTCCTCATGACGATCGCCGCGCCCGGGATGAAGGCGGCGAGACGGCAGGTCCGATTGTTGCGCGAGGTGCTCCGTGGCATCTGGCGAAAGCGCAGTGGCGTCCTGTCGTGCCTCGGCGGGATGGTGGCCGTGCTGGAACCAGCGAGAGCTGCGAACCCTCGCCTATGGCGTATCCACTTCCACGTCATCGTCTACGTCCAAGGCTCGGTCGGAGCGAAGTGGAATGCGCGGGTGCGCCGGTGGAACAGACGCCGGGAACAGATGCCCCCGTCGCTTCGCAAGCGCACGAAGCGGAGGTTTCCGCTGTCGGCCGTCGCGCTGCGCAATGCGTCACTGAAGGTTCTACAAGTGGTAGCCGCGAAGGCAGGCGTGCCCAAGAGGCTTCTGCTGCAGGCGGGTCTGGTTCACGCGAAGCCGTTAGATCCGCACAATGCGGCGGAATGGGACACGAAGTTCTGGGCGAGTGACGCAGAGTCACTTGGCTGGCACGCAGGAAACATAGTTAGGTATGCCACGAGCCGAGCGAAGGAATCGGCGCGCAGGATGAGCGACCAGGACTGGGTCAACCTGCAGGTGGCTCGGATCGGGCGCACGGTTGGCTGCTGTGGGGCCTTTCGCTTGGCCAGACCGTCGAAGGCGCAGATCGCACAGCGGCGAGCCGTAGACATGGCGGAGGCAGAGCTGCGAGCGCGCACTCGCCAGATCAAGCGGAACAAGCCTGTCTCAACGATGAGAAAGTGACAAGCAAATCAATCGAAGCGAAGCTGACCCATGAACCGAACCCGCAGTGCATGTCCCCCGATCCCGTTCGCGTCTGCCAGGACAAAGGTGCTCAACCTGCGCAGGCAGTGGTCGAGGATCAAGCCGATAGTTCAGATGCCACGAATCCGGAAGCTCCTGGCGCGTTCCCTGGGGCACTGGATGCGGGTGCGCAAGGAGATCTTCTTGGTGCAGCATCCGGAACTGCGGCAGCTCCATATCGATGGGTGGTTTCGCTACGACCCGAAGTTGCCACCCTATGCTCACGGAGCGGGCAGTGCTTGGATGAACAGGCGGCTGCCGCAGGCCGAATCCGTCGAGTGGTTCCAAGTGGAGCACGCATGCCACTACCTCGTCGATTGGGCCGTCGAAGTTGCGTCTGTCCACATGCCACAACACAGGTGGGAGATTCGCAGAAGCTCGCTGCACAGCACGGTCGTCGGGTGTCAGCCGTCCGGCGAGATCCGATGGATCTTCGATCTGCTGTTTTTCGAGGAGTTCAGCGCGCGGCAGATCCTGGACTGGACGCGCGAGGTCAACCCTGTCGCCCCGGGGCTTGGGTCGAGCAACCCGCGCAAGTCGCCGAGAAGCAGGTCCGCGTGACGCGCCTGTCAGATCGTCAAGTTGAGGGCTCGCGTGACTCTGTGTCACCGAGCGGCCAGCATGTCGTTCCGGGTCGTAGTGGTCGCGCCGGCCGCTTCGCCCGGTTGGCGCTTGGGCTCGATGACCTGCGCGTCGCGATCTCGTGCCTCCGGCTCGCAAGCCAGCCTGATCTGAGTCCGTCATCTCAAGTCCAGCGCGCCCTGCTCAGCGCGATGGTCGTGGCCTACGGCCGATTGTTCTTCCGGTCCGAGGACGAGGCGAGTGGGTTGCCCAGTCACTACGAGCCCGAAGGCCGGTTGCGCACCGTCCACCTGCACCTACTCGGCATTCACAACCTGCAGCGTCAGCACGTCGCATCCAGCGCGCGTCGCGTCCAAGTTGGTCCTGCTCGTGGCAGGAGCGAGGACTCGCACGTCGCACCCGGTGGTCGGATCGCCTGGATGGTCCTGTCCGACCCGCTCGGCCCGCTGGACCTGCAGCAGGTCGACACGCTCTTCCGGCACCTACACGCGCGTTTCCTCGCGGACGCGGGCCAACTTTGCGACGACCTGTTCGTCGGCCGGGGCGTCCCGCTGCGTGATGTGGTGGTCGGGGACGCATGACCCCGTTCGACAGTGACACGAAGTCAGATGCACTGTCACATGGGGCTCCCGATCCGGATCCACGACCCCATCACGGCGGTCTGGGCCAGCATGCACAGGCTCCATTCGTGGACCGAGGTCTCGCAATCCTGTGCGAAGGCGCTGGTCCAAATGGTCATGCTCCAGGCACGGCGACCGGCCGGCTGGAACACGACCGGGTCGGGCTCAAGCTCGACGAGCCGATTCCATTCGTTCGTGTTCCGGCCGTCCAGAGCCTCGTGGAGAGCGCGCGCGAATGGTTCGTAGCTCGTGATCTCGCATCGCGCCGCGTCGACGAACGCGAACTGCACGTAGGACGTAGTCTTCCAGACTGGCGATCCGTCCTGACGACGCAGCCTGCTAACCGATCGCTCGCAGCCGATGCTGAAGAATGGGCTGGAACGCGCGTTCAGCAGCATGATCTGTTCACGCATCGCGGGACGCCCATCCAGCTCGCCGATCAGGTCGATCTGCTCCGGATGCGCGCGCAGGTCGAAGAATCGCCGACCAGGATCATCCGGCGTCAGGTAGGGCGCGGCCGTCAGCTTGTCGGCCGGAGCGCGCAGCTCGACGCGCGTGGTCAGTCGTCTCGCAGCCTCTGGTGCGTGCCTCGTCATGCGAGTCATCCTGGTCCTACGCGCCTGCTCGACCGAGTTGAGCCGCGACCTGTTGGCGCAGCGCCTGCATCGCGGTGAACACCCGCTGCGTGCCAGTCGAGTTCGCGTGGTTGCTCCTGTGTCGTGCGAGCGCCTTGATGTTCTCGGGGCGTGGCCCGACTCCTAATGCGACCTGCGCGCGCAGCCCTCGGCTCGGCGAGAACACGGGCTTGCAGCGAGGGGTCGGGTTCCGGGAGGCACGGCGGTGGCGCTCCGGGATCGGGGCCGGAACGAAGACGCCGAACCCGGGAATCCGAACCGCCCGACCCTTGGTTATCTCGTCCGCGACGGCCTCGAAGAAGAGCGACATGACCCGAACAGCCGCGTCAGCTCCCACGCCGCTGCGCTCGGCGGAGATGTCGAGACAACGCGCCAGAGACTCTCGGTCCGCGCTCTTGCTGAGAAATGGGATCCTGACCATCACTGAGGGAGTCCTCGCGCCATGCACTGGTGTGTAATGCGAATGCCGTGTGAATTGTATCGCCAAGACCGCCTCTGAGAAGGGAGAGGTAGGTAGTTGCTGGGCATGTTGTGTTAGTGCGTGCGCGGGCCGCCGCTGCTACAATCGCGACGTGGGCAGCACATCCTCCTTCGCCACGTTCGTCGTTTGCCTGTCGATCCTCTCGGGCTCGATCGGCGCGGCGTTCGGCCGCCGCTATTGCGGTTGCGATGCCTTGGTCCTGCCGCACGACCGCTGCGGTTCGAGCCTGGGCGAGTCGGACGCAGAACTTGTTCGCCCAGCGACCCCGGAGTTGTCCGACGTCGTCATGGTGCGCGAGGTGGCGAGCACGGCCAGCGACGGTGACGCGAAGCAATCGAGCCGCATCGCCGAGCTGGAAGCCGAGGTCGCGCGGCTCCAGTCCGAGTTGGGCACCACGCGCTTCGCCTCGATGCTTGTCGCAACGGCTCCTCCAGACCCGCCCCTCAGTCTCGCTCAGGCCATGCGCCTGCTCGACGACAGCTACTTGACCGAGCCGCCGGAGCTGCGCACGGCGTTCGTTCAGGAGGTCAGGCACGACGCCGCGCTCGACCTGCTTCAGGCCGAGCCGCGATTCCGCTCGGCGCTCGCGGCGGCACGCCGGGCCAGCTCCTACGAGTGGCCGGCTCGGCGCGAGCAACTCGTCCAGGACTTCGTCCTGCGCCTCGTCGACGCCGGACTCTCAGGTCGAACGATCGAGCACTATCGCGCCGCCCTAGCCGACTACCTGGACGGGTGACACGCCGGTAAGCTGCGCCGTGGCACACCCGGGAGCGGTGGTCCACAGCGACCCCAGAGTGGGCTCGACTCTCCTTTTCTTCCCCTTTTCCCCAGCCCGGCCGCTCCCACCTTTCTCCTCTGATGCTCGCCGAAGTGACTCTCGAACTGTTCCGCATGCGCGCCGTCGAGCCACTGCTCGTGTGCCGTGACGCGGGCGTGCACCACGCCGAACAGGACCTGACCGACGCGCGCACCTACGTGCCGGGCGAGGTCATCGACCTGAGGATGCTCCCGACCCTTCCCGTGCGGCACCCGGACTCGTTGCGCGCGGACGTGGTGGCTGACGGCGACCTCATCACGGTTCGGGCGCGGCACCATGTGTTCGCCCACGGTGGCAAGGCTCTGGTCGAGTTCGGGCAAGTGTTCGAGGTCGAGCGGCGCTGCGTCTTCACGGTCTGGCCCTGACCGCCGGCCCGCTGCGAGGCAGCCTCGGCTACGGGATCCCCTCGACGAACCAGTCCATGGGCTTCTTCAACGCTCTCGCGAGCTTGATCAGCTCGACCGCGTCCACGCGACGTTCGCCGGTTTCGTTCTTGGAAACCCATGTCTGCGGGCGCTTGAGCAAGTCCGCTAGATCTTGCTGCGAGAGGCCCGCCAGCTCGCGCGCCTCCTTCAACCGAAGACGGAACGCCTTGTAGTCCTTGTTGTGCTGAGGGAAGCGCCGCGGGCGCTCCTTGGGCTTCTTGGCCTTCTTGGCGTCGGTCGTCGGGTTCTCTTGCGTGCCTGCCACTACGCACGCAGGGTCCACCCCGTGTCGGGTTGAGCCCGAGATGGGTTGAGTCGAATGGCTGGAGCCTTCGAACCGTGCGATGGCAGCGACCGCACCCGCCCACCTACAGCCGCCACTCCTCCTGCGCCGACATCAGTCGAGCACGAGCATCGTGAACCCACCATGGGCTAGGACCGCCCAGCCAAGGACCCGAAGAATGACGACTCCGAAGAACGTAAAGCTGTTCCTGGCGACGGGGAACGTCGACGGCATCGTGACCGCCGACATCGGGCAGTGGTCAGGCCGTGCGGCGTCATTCCCCCGCACCCAAGTCGCCGAGATCGCGGGGCACACCGTTGCCCAGGGCGCGGGGGTCTACGTCCTGAGCGGCCCCGACGAGCAGCACGATCAGCGCGACGCGATCTACATCGGCGAAGCCGATCACGTCGGCAAGCGAGTGCTGCAGCACAACTCCGAGGACTTCTGGGATCGGGTCTGCGTCCTTACGGCGTCCGACGGCAACCTCACCAAGGCCCACGCGCGCTACCTGGAGTCCCGGTTCCTGACGATCGCGAAGGACGCGCGACGTGCCCGCGTGCTGAACGAGAAGCACCCTGGATTGCCGGCGCTCCCGACCGCAGAGCGCGAGGACATGGAGCAGTTCGTTGTGAACGCACTGTTGCTGCTGCCGCTGCTCGGCTTCGGCTTCGGTCGGCCACTATCGATGGCAGCATTGTCCAACACCGCCGAGAGCACGAGCCCGACGTTCTACCTGACCGCTGTCGGAGTCGAAGCGAAGGCCCGGCAGTGTGATGGAGGCTTCGTCGTGCTTGCCGGTTCAACCGCTCGGGCGAAGGGAAGACCTGCTTGGGTCACTGGTCGCGCGCTCCGCGAGGAACTCCGTGAAGCCAGCGTGCTGGTCGATGTCGGCGACGGAGAGCGCCTGAGGTTCGCTCAGGACGTGCCTTTCACCAGTCCGACCATGGCCGCCTCCATCGTGGTGGCGTCGAACCAGAACGGACGCGTCGCTTGGAAGCTGGCCTCCGGCCAAACCTACGGCGACTGGCACGAGGAGCAGGTCGCCGACGTTTCAACGCGAAGCTGAAAGCGTTGACCCCAGCGCATCAAGGACGAGTTCGCTCGTGAAGACCAAGGAGGGAGAGATCATGCAATCGCAACAACAGGTTCCGCCGGCTCGGCCGCGGAGTTTCGTCGGATCGCTGGCGCGCGTCGTGGCCGCGCTGGCTGTCGTGGCAGTGCTCGTGGTGGGCGGCCTGATCGGGCTCGGAGTCTTCGCGGTGCGCGAGGGGCTGTCGACCGTCTCGAAGGGTGTCGAGATCGCGGAGCGCCTCAACGCGATGTCGCAGGCCGCTGCGTCGCCTGCGGCCGAGACGGCCATGCGGAATCAGGCCGAACGGATCAGCAGCGCGCTGGTCGCGATGAACGCGCCGGACGATCGCGCAGCGTTGTGCGTGGACAAGATCAGCTACCGCGACGGCGAGGTCGTGGTGTCGCTCACCCTCGCTTCCGAGTTCCAGGGCAAGGCTCCGAGGTTCGAGATCAAGTCGCCCGAGACCAAGGTCCTGCCATTCGACATGACAACCGAGGGCACGAGCATGCACCGGCTGAAGCTCGGAGAGCCCGGGCCGCTGACGTTGGCGATCAAGGTCTGGATCGGCGACGCCTACGCGGGCCGATTCGTCGCGCTCAAGGGGCGCGACATGGATTTCAAGGCGCGTCGCGCGAAGTGACCAGGACTCAAGACGATCGCTGGTGCAGGCGCGCACTACGGCTTGCCCACGCGGCGGTGCGATAGGTCTGCCATGACCACGCCCTCCGCCACAACCGGCCAGCAGGCGGCCGATCGCATCCCCGTCCGCATCTGGTCCATGAACGGCAACCGCGACGAGGTCGGGGTCCACTTTCGCGATCAGGACCTGCGGGCATGCGGGCTCCAGGACGGCGATCGTCTGCTTCTCGACATTAACGGCGCGGTTGTGCGAGGAGACGTCTGCATCGATCTCAAGGGTCCGTGGCTCGGCACCCAGAAGCTGAAGGCCGAAGGATGGAGCCATCGCCGCATCACCGATGCGCTTCGCGCTGTCGGCGTGGACAACCCGAGCGAACACGTCGCGCTGATCGTCGAGCGGAACGGCTTGGTTCTCCCGGCTACGGAGTCGCACGAGTTGCAGAGGCGCGCCGCCGCCCTGGCCGCGGCCGGAGTGTCGTCGGCTAGCGCCGCGGGCAGCACGACGCCGACGAAGTTCGAGCGCGTGGTCCAGGAGTTCGCCCGCAGCCCTGCGGTTGTCGCCGAAGTCTTGCGAATCGCGGCTGGACGATGCGAACTCTGCGAGTGCGCGGCACCGTTCCTCCGAGCCGATGGCTCGCCCTACCTCGAAGTGCATCACGTCCGGACGCTCGCCGAGGGCGGTGCAGACACGGTCGACAACGCGGTCGCGTTGTGCCCGACGTGCCATCGCCTGCTGCACCATGCGGGGGCACGGGATCGCGAAGCCGCACTGTCGAAGCTGCGCGAGAGGGTGACCCGCTTGTCGCCGGCTTCAGTCTGACGCAGCTACTTCTGCAGCTTGCGGAAAACGGCCCAGACCGAGTGAAGCGCGTCGGCGTAGTCCCGGTCGAGGTCCGGCGACGCGGAGCACCGCGCCTTAAAATTGCCGTAGTCGATCGACGACACGAGCGCCGCCATCACCCTGGCGAACGTCGTGCGCGGCACGATCATGCGGAAGGCGTAGTCACGTCCGGGCTCGCTCCGGATAATCGGGTGGCGGCGCAGAGTCGGGTAGTCTCGCTGCAGCAGTTCCAGGTGCTTCCTGACCCGCGCTCGAATCATCAACTTCCTGGGCGCGTTGGACCGCCTGCCGGGCTCTGGGCTGGCCTCAACGACCGAGAACGTCCCGACTACCGAGCTTATCCACATCGCGCGCCTCCGTGCATCGTGGTCGCATACACGGCCGGCCCGCCGCGGTAGTCAACCGGGCTCCCTGACCTTGGCGTTGCGCCGTGGCGCATGTTGGTGCTTATCCGACGGTGACATCGAGTCAACGTCGCTCCTGGTGCCGAGCCAGCAGGGTCTGGACCGTGGATCTCGCCCAAGGGCGACCGCTCCGGGTTGGCACCTGCTCGCTGTTCAGCGCGGCGGCGATCTCGGCCAGCGACCGCCGGTTGCCGGAAGGGTCGGCAGCCAGTTCGAGCAGCCGCTTGAGGCCCGCCGCCTCGGTCTCCCGCGCGCCGTATGCCGGCGGCCCCTCGCAGCGGCCTCGCTGCCGCCGAACCCGGTCCCTGGCTGCCCGCAGCTTCGCTACGAGGCCACTCTTCTCGAACTGCGCGACCGCGGCCAGGACCTGCCTGATGAGCACGCCGGTCGGGTTTCCGTCGTCGCTCCCGTTCGTCAGGTCCGTGCCGCCTTCGGCCTCCACCACGCGAATGCCCTGCTCGCGGAAGGTCCGGAGCAGAAGCTCGCTCTCGACCAGATCGCGGGCCAGCCGGTCCGCCTTCTCGACCAGGACAGTATCGATCTGGGCGGCCATCGCGGCTTCGAGAAGCGCGGTCAAGCCGGGTCGTTCGGCGAGCCCAAGCGTGCCCGACACGCCCTCGTCTCTGAACTCCTCGACCACGTCGAGACCGTTGGCCCCGGCGAACGCCGCGATGGCTGTCCGTTGGCGCGGGAAGCCGTCGCCGCCGATCTGGCCTTTGCCACTCACCCGGAGGTAGCTGAGCGCCTTCGTCCTGGCCGGTGCCAGGGCCGTGTTCGGCGACCCCGGTGACACCGGGGCTTCGTGCGGGGGCTGCTGACCGAGGTTCTGTGGATTCACGTTCAGCACATCGATCGATCTGGCTGGTGCTTCGAGCACCACCAGCGACGAGTCCCCAACTGGGATTCAGCCTACTCCGACGACTTCTCCGCAGGCGGCGTGAGCGTTTCCATGGCTTCGAGTAACCGATCAGCGTAGGCGTCGGCTCTCTCGCGCACCCAATCCGCCGACACGAGGCTCAGCCACAGGGCAAGCCATACCAACGACAACAGTGCGCCAAGAAGCGCGCTCGTTGGCATAGCCGTGCTGGATGCAATCGCGCTCCACATCCTGATCCCACACGCCAGTAGTCCGCCGCTGGCAACTGCGAGGCCAAGCGACTTCATAGCCCAGAGGTTGCGTCGGAAGCCGTAGCTCACGTTCTCCGCGAACACGAGAGCGAAGAGCTTCTGGTCGCGCGTCCTGGCAATGAGGTGCTTGACACATGTCTCGTAGACGTTGTCCGCGCCTCGCTGATCGTAGTTCTCGTCTACTTCCTTTGGGATGGACAGATCTGGAAGCAGCTCTTGCAGTTTGGCGTGGTAGCGGCTGCGAAGGACGGGGTTCTGCGTGCGGGTCCGATGGCGCAGCCGTTGCGTTGTCGGTGGCCCGCCCCAGGAGCCGAACAGCTCTTTCTCGCGCCGCTTGCCCAGCACGCCGCCGCACTGCGCGAACACGGTGGGCAAAGCAATGGCGAGGACCACCGTTGCCGCTCCCAACTCAATTCGTGAAGCCTCCGGGAACCATGCGATGAGTGCCAGCACGGCGGGGGCGATAACCACAAGTAGCGGCGCGATCCTGGCGCGCCGCGTGTAGGAGTCCATCTCGACCTTCACGACTCGACCTCCCGTGTTCTTTCTTGCGCGCTGACAACGCACTGATCAGATTCAGCCAGCCCAACGAGGAAGCGGATCTCCGTGCGGCCAACGATCGCGATGAGAGCCGGCACACCATCGTGCGCAACTCGATCCGCGAGCCAGCGAAAGACGTCGGCATCTGCAGCACTCGGAGCCGTGCTTGCGCCCTCTGGATGAGAATGCCACTCTCCGAGGTAGAGGACCGCGCACTCCGTCGCCCGCTCAACAGCCTCGATCTGCTTGGAGAGCCCTTGGCAGCCACGGAGATAACCGCTGCGGCTCTCGTCGCTGTCTGGTGGTGATCCAACTACGTGCGTCACGTAGAGGATGCGGTTCTCCATGTCGCGCGACCCCATCAGCACGCCGCCTGTCTCACTTGGGAGTCGATCTTGCCGAAGGCGATGCAGCGTCGTGGCCGTGGAGCTGTCGACGATGATGCTCCAACCGCCAGCAGCCGCAACGACAATCTGCGATGGTGCAACTTCAACGCGCTGAACGGATCCGTCGTCTTGCGCCCGCCAGATGCACACGCATGCACTCGGCGTTGTCTGCAGCGTTTGCACCGCCATGGCCGCAATGGCGGCGTGCATAGCCACAAACTCTTGCGAGATGCGCATGGTTCTGTCGCGGCACGACTGTCCGTAGCGCATGGCTTGCTTGCCAGCGCGAAGGTAGCCCGAGAGTTCTGGCCGCAGCAACGACCTGTAGAACTGCGCCTCCAGAGCATCGAGCCGGACCTCCCGGTCCACGTCTTCGGCAATCATGACAAGGTCCTTGCCACTCGGGCTCAAGAAGATGCTCGCGCGTCGAGCGGCCCCACTCCAGGCGATCGCCAGATGTCGTGCGACAGCCGCGGAGGCGGACATGTCGAGCACGAGGCTGGCGCTTTCCGCGGCAGATCGAAGCCGCGCGTCATCGTCTCCCGGCTTCAGCACGTCCGCCTGAATCCAAGCTGTCTCGCCTTCTCCCGGTAGGGTTGCGCTGGCCAACACTGCGACCATGTGCGCCTTGGGACGGCCCACGACCGTCCCCGGCAGCGCGTGGCGAGCGACGTTGTGCGGGAGCAGAACATCATCGTCAACGATCGTCCACCGCCCAAACCCTGAGCGGATGAGGTTCATGATCGTCTGCGATCCCAATGCACCAGCCCCAACTGCAACTACATGAGTGTCCAGGGCCGCTCTACCTGCTAGCGAAGCTGCGTCGGCCCGGGTGAGAGCGAAGGAAACATCCACCAGATCGAAGCGAGTTTTCGAGCCAGTCCCGCTATTCATGGACCCGGTTGTCCCCACAAGGGGCACGGCAATGCCGTTGTGGACCTCCCAGGCACCGACATCCAGGCCAACACGAAGTGCCGGATGCTCTGTAATGAGCGCGAAGGCATCGGCAGCCTCGGGGCGATTGTGTGCATTGCGCAGTTTCGGAACCCACACCACAATCAGCAGGTGATTTTCAAGGAGCGCCTTCCCGTTGCCGCCTGCCGTTGACTGCGTGCTTGTTGCCGACTGCATGGCTCGCAGTCTTGTGCGCAGTGCATCGAGAGTGTCGAAGCCGTCGCCGTCCAGCAGGGCTGCCAACTCCTGGAGCGTTCCGGGTTTCCTACGAATCACCCCATGCTCCTTTGGACGGCACTGCAGCCCCACCGCAACCGTGCTGGCCGGACTATTCGAGTCGCCATTGCTGCGTAGAACCTCCTCCGGCCGAGCGATCCAGACACGAGGCCGATCGTGCACCTGATGGACGTGCAAGTGGACGCCCCCTGCACAAGCCTCTTGAAAGGCGCTCCCGGTCAGTATCAGGCGTCCGCAGGACCCACTGATGAACGGCTCCAACGGTTGGTCATCGGCGTGCAGTTGGCGTCTGGCGCTCAGCCTCAACCATCCGCGCAAGCGATCGATGAAAAACGTGGGGGTCCACCGCGGCTTGATGGCCTCGTAGCGTTCATCGAAAAGGCACAGGTCGCGAGGCAGCTCTTCGTCGGCGAGGTTCTGGTGCGGCAGAAGGGGGAAATCGGCTCGGAGGGCAAGTGCCCGCGGAACCTTCTGGTCGTCCCGATCAAAGGCCACAGCGATTCGTTCGACGCGCCGGATGTCGGCCTTTGGTTCGCGCGGGAGCTGCACTTCGACGTCAACGACTACAACATCACTGTGCTCGTCCGCGCGTGTTTCGACGAAGTCTGCGAACGCCATCGGTCGAGCCAGCGCCGCGACCAAGGCACGGGCCTTCTGCGTCCGGAGGCTTGCTGGCTCGATCAAAATGCCAGGAGGGTCAAGGAACGCGGCCGTCATGGTCAGCCAGCCCTCGGGGGCTGCGACGACCCGACCGCGATGCCGATCGAAGGCAGGCCCTTGTCAATCGCAGGGCCGTCGCCGTCGATGATGATGACAAGTGGTCGGGGGCGAGACACGCGCGGATACTCCATCGTGACCCGGAAGTCGTCCGACGAGTCGCCGTTCAGGGCCTGCTTGTAGAAGTTTGCAGCTTGGCGATGCGGCGGCTGCGGATCTACGTCCTCGGCCGTGCCCTTGATCGGCGTCGGCTTGCTGCTGCAGATGAGGATCCCATTGCCCTGCTGCTGGTCGCACCAGAGCCACCGGACTTGATCGGTCGGTTCTGTCACGTCGTCGCCTTTCTCGGGGCCGATCGACCCGTAGCTGCAGTGATGCGGCGGCTTGCCGACGTGCCACTCCAGGCGATCTTCGTTGCCCTTGCTCCGAGTGATGTTCACGACGTCACTCAGGCACTCATGCGGTGAGTCAGCAGTGAACAGCACCTTGGTAACACGCTGACCGGCCAAGAAGCTGCCGTGCAGCAGCAGGTTGTTGAGGTTGCGATCCTCCACCGTGTCCTGGTCAATTCGCCAGCCGAACGGCGAGTGGGCGAAGAACTCGACGCCATCGACGGCCAGCGTGAATCCCTCCACGACGCGCCCGGCGTCCGTGATCAGGTGTTGCCGCTGCTCGAACGGGATGCCCTTCTTGCCGCACCAGTCTCGAAGGGCCGATGGTCGCCCAAACACGCGAACGCGCTCTCCCCTACGGAACCGATGGATCGCTTCGTCTTGAACACGGCGATGCTCGGCATGCCCCTCATCTCTGGGCAGCACCTCCAGCAGCAACCCGGCAGGAACCCAGAGTTCGTCGATCTTGATCCGATCACGCCCCTGGAGCGACACATCGTGTTCGAACCAGAAGAAGTGAGAAGCCCCCCGAAAGTGATCCTCGTCGAGATGGCTGAACGCCACGACATCGAAGTTCTTCCGACCAGCTCCGTCCAGGTCGTCGCGAAGCTCACGAGGAAGGTCGCAACGACGGTCGTCTGGGTCGTCAGGGTTACGGGTGTCCGCGAAGTCGAAGAGCAACTTCTTGCCGTTGGCAAGGTCGACGCGGCAACAGTCGGCGTTTCCGATCGGGAAGTAGGTGAGCTTGTGCACGAGACGATCTCCTTTCGACGGGTCGCGCGAGTTCTACGCCGGCCTTGCCCCCTGCGCCGCCGTCGCGTAGAATCTGACGTTACCGTCAAGCTGCTGGCCGAAAAAGGTGCCCTTCGTAGGCACGACGAATCCGTCACGCGGAACGTTACGACTCCGTCAAGTCGATGTCAACCCTCTCGCCATCGTCCTTTCCTGAGCGCCTCCGTGCCGCGCGCGAGAAGCGCGACCTGAGCCAAGCCGATCTGGCCACCAAGGCAGACCTGCAGCCTAGTGCGATCTCCCACTTCGAGACCGGCACGCGCAAGCCGTCGTTCGAGAACCTCCGCAAGCTCGCGGATGCCCTCTCGGTGTCGATCGACTACCTGCTCGGCCGCGACAACAGTGCCGCCCTGCACGGTGCGGTGATCCAGCAGGTCTTCAGGAACGCATCCAAGATGTCGGAGACCGACCTCGAACTGCTAGCCAACATGTCGCGACTCCTCGCGAAGCGGAACGAGGAATCGGACAAGGAGGGGTAGCGTGACCGATTGGGCCGCAGTGGAGGCTGCGCGCGTCGGCGCGGAGAGGAAGGTCGCCGAGCTGCAGATCCGGTCCCTGCCGATCGACCCGATTCAGGTCGCGCGGGAAGCCGGCATCCTTGTTGAGGGAGCTGACCTGGAGGGTGCATCTGGCTGTTTGATGCGCCAGGGAGACCAGTTCGGAATCCTGTATTCGACGTCATTGCCCAACGCCGGCTTCATCAACTTCACCGTCGGCCACGAGCTTGGCCACTACTTCCTCCCCGGACACATCGACATCGTGCTTCCTGATGGACGCCCACACCTGTCGCGGGGCGAGTTCCTCTCGGACAACCAGCAAGAACGCGAAGCCGACGCATTCTCCGCCTCGTTCTTGATGCCCCGGGACCTTTTCCTACCAGCGTTGCGCCGAGCAGGGAGCGGCTTTCAGGCAATTGAGCGGCTCTCGGGCCTGTGCGGCACATCGCTAACGGCGACAGGAATTCGCTTCGCGGCCTTCGCAGAGGATCCAGTTGCGGTGATCCTGAGTCAGCAGGGCCGCATCCAGTTCTGCGCGCTGTCAGAGACGCTTCGTTCCATTCGCATGAAGTGGCTCCGCTCTGGTGACCCTGTCCCCCGCGGCACTGTGACCGAGGAGTTTCGTCGCTCCGAGCAGAAGGTCAGAACGGCTGCGCGAGCCGAAGGAGCGGGGTGCTTGTCGAATTGGTTCGATGGCGCGCCAGAGTTCGAGATGCAGGAGGACGTCGTCGGACTGGGCTCCTACGGCCGGGTTCTCACCGTCTTGTTCTCGGATGAGGCCATGCCGGACGAATCAGACGAAGACGACGAGTAGCTGCTCGGTTCCGGTGCAACTCGCATGGTGGCGCGGGAGGTCTGAGCGCGCGCCGGGCCATCCAGCTTTCGATCGATCAATTGATCGCGGAGCACCTCCAGCAATGGGCGCGCCGAAGTCCCGCGCAGAGCGGGAACTTGCGCTGGACCCTCCTCGCCCGCCGCGATCTACTCCAAGGGCTGTGCCACGCGGGATCGAGTCGCGAGTCGTGGACATCGCCGTCGGCGGTGACCGCCCCTCCCGATCCCACCCGGGCACCGACTTTCCACGATGGCACGCCTCGAAGACCTACAACAAGGTGCCCACGTCCGCGGCCTCGACCGCTCCGGCGTCGCGACCGTCGAGGCCGTCTCGTGGGTCGGCGAGCAAGCCGTAAAGGTCATCTACCGCTCCGCTTCCGGCGCTCTGAAGGACCGCCTCCTCTACCGGGACGACGAGCCGACCCTCGAACTCGCCGCCCCGACCCGCCAGTGGTCTTTCGACGGCGACGGCGACCTGCTTCGCCTCGTCTCCGAGGCCAACCGGATCCAGCTCGCGTGGCTGTTCGACCCGTTCGTAGCGGTCAGCAGCTCCCTGATCCGCCCGCTGCCGCACCAGATCAGCGCCGTCTACGAGGAGATGCTGCCGCGGCAGCCCCTGCGCTTCCTGCTCGCGGACGACCCCGGGGCGGGCAAAACGATCAGCGCCGGCCTGTTGATCCGCGAGCTGATGGTTCGTGGCGACCTCGAACGCTGCCTCGTGATCGCACCGGGCAGCCTGACCGAGCAGTGGCAGGACGAGCTGTCGGAGAAGTTCGGCCTCAACTTCGAGATCCTGACGCGCGACATGCTGCAGGCGTCCCGGACGAGCAACCCGTTCGGCGAGCGCCACCTGCTGATCGCGCGCATGGACCAGCTCAGCCGCAACGATGAGGTCCAAGAACGGCTGCTCTCAGCACCCGAGTGGGACCTGATCGTCTGCGACGAAGCGCACCGCATGGCCGGCTCCTACATGAGCGGCGAGGTGAAGCTGACGAAGCGTTACCACCTCGGCCAAGCGGTCGGCGGCCACTGCCGCAACTTCCTCCTGATGACCGCGACGCCACACAACGGCAAGCAGGAGGACTTCGAACTCTTCCTCGCGCTGCTCGACGGCGACCGCTTCGAAGGCCGGCACCGCGAGGGTGTGCACAGCACCGACCCATCCGGGCTGATGCGCCGTCTCATCAAGGAGGACCTGTTCACCTTCGAGGGCACGAAGCTGTTCCCTGAGCGCCGGTCCTACACGGTCCAATACGCACTGACCGACCTGGAGGCCCAGCTCTATCGCGCGGTGACCGACTACGTGCGCGAGCAGATGAACCGCGCCGACGACCTCGTCGCCGACGAGAACGGTCAGCGCCGCCGCGTCAGCGTGGGGTTCGCCCTGATGACCCTGCAGCGCCGCCTCGCTTCGTCCTCCGAAGCGATCCACCGCTCGCTCGAACGCCGCCGTGAGCGCCTCGAAGCGCGTCTGCGCGACGAGCGCCTGCTCGCCCGCGGCGGCGGCCTCTCGACCGGCCCGACGCTCTCCGCCGACGCCGACCCCGACGAAGTCGACGCCGAGTCGTTCGACGACATCTACGACGAAGCCCCGCAGAACGAACGCGAGGCCGCCGAGCAGTCCCTCGTCGACAACGCGACAGCCGCGCGAACGATCGAGGAACTGGAGGTCGAGATCGACATTCTGAAGGACCTGGAGAATCTCAGTAAGCGCGTCCTCGCGTCGGGCCTGGACGCCAAGTGGCAACAGCTCCTGTCGATCCTCGACGACCCGCTTATGGTCGACCCGGACGGCCACCGACGAAAGCTCGTCATCTTCAGCGAGTTCCGCGACACCCTCAGCTACCTCGGCCGCCAGATCCGCACTCGGCTCGGCCGCCACGAAGCCGTCGTCGAGATCCACGGCAGCGTCAACCGCGACGAGCGCCGCAAGGTCGTGCAGGGCTTCATGAACGACCCGGAAGTGCTGGTCCTGATCGCCAACGATGCGGCCGGCGAAGGCGTCAACCTGCAGCGGGCCCACCTGATGGTCAACTACGACCTGCCGTGGAACCCCAACCGCCTGGAGCAGCGGTTCGGCCGCATCCACCGCATCGGCCAGGAAGAGGTCTGCCACCTGTGGAACCTCGTCGCCAAGGACACCAAGGAAGGCGACGTCTACTGCAAGTTGCTGAAGAAGATCGAGGCCGAAGCCGAGGCCCTCGACGGCAAGGTCTTCGACGTGCTCGGCCAGCTCTTCGACCAGCGTGCGCTGCGTGAGCTGCTGATGGAGGCGATCCGCTACGGCGACGACCCCGCCCGCAAAGCCGAGCTGTCCGCGCGCCAGGAAGGTGCCGTCGACCACGCCCGCATCCGCAGCATCCTGGAGATGCGCGCGCTCGTGCACGACTCGATGGACACGACGCGCGTCCGCATGATGCGCGAGGAGATGGAGCGCGCGCAGGCGCGCAAGCTGCAGCCGGGCTTCATCGAAGCGTTCTTCCAGGACGCCTTCCCGCGCTTCGGCGGCCAGATCCACCCGCGCGAGGCCGGACGCTTCGAGATCACGCACGTCCCGGCCGAGGTCCGCGACCGCGATCGACAGTCGGGCACCGGCGTGCCGGTCGCGCGCCGCTACGAGCGCGTCACCTTCGACAAGGACCTCGTCAACCACGCGCCGCGCGCCGAGCTGATCTGCCCCGGGCACCCGCTGCTCGACGCGCTGATCTCGCTGGTGCGCGAGCGATACGAGGAGGTCCTGAAGTGCGGCGCGGTCCTGATCGACCCCAACGATGCCGGCACCAAGCCGCGCCTCCTGCTCTACCTGCGGCACACGATCGAGGACGGGCGCGAGCGTCGCCCAGGCCGGCCGAGCATCGTGTCCGAGCGCCTGCTGTTCGCCGAGGTCGGCGAGGACGGCCGGTTCCGCGACGCCGGAGCCGCTCCGTATCTCGACTACCGCCCGGCGACGCCCGACGAGATGACGGCCCTCGCTGGCCAGCTCGGTTCCGAGTGGCTCACGCAGCCATGGGAGCAGCGCGCCCTCGGCTTCGCCGCCGCCGAGATCGTTCCGGGCCACCTGCAGGAAGTGAAGGAGGCGCGGATCCCGTTGCTCGACCGCACCGAGCAGCAGGTGAAGCAGCGTCTGCAGTTCGAGATCAACCACTGGGACCGCCGGGCCCAGGAGCTGCGCGAGAAGGAGCGTGCCGGCAAGAAGACGCGGCTGCCCGCGCGTGTGGCGTCGGACCGAGCCGAGAAGCTCGCCGAACGACTGCGCAATAGGCTCGGTCAGATCGAGCGAGAACGCGCGATCACCGCGCAGGCCCCGCATGTGCAGGCCGGTGTCCTGGTGATCCCTGGTGGCCTGCTGCGTCAGCTACGCGGCGACATGCCTGTCCATGACGACGACGGTGTCGACGCCGAAGCTCGCCGTCGCATCGAGATGCTCGCGATGCAGGCGGCGATGGCCTCCGAACGCCGGCTCGGGCGCGAACCGCGCGACGTGAGCGCCGAGAATCGCGGCTACGACATCGAGTCGAAGGACCCGCGGACCGGCCACCTGCTGTTCCTAGAGGTGAAGGGGCGCATCGCCAGTGCGAACAGTGTGACCCTGACCGCCAACGAGGTGCGGCGCGCCAACAACGTGCCCGAACAGTTCCGCCTCGTGGTCGTGCTCGTCGAGACCGGAGTCGCGCGCGACCCGGTCTACGTCGGTTCGACCTTCGAGTTCGGCACGCCGACGTTCGGACAGATCAGCTCCACCTACTCGCTCGACTCGTTGCTGCAGCACGGAGGACCGCCCGCGTGACCGAGGTCAAGACCCGCAAGAAGCTCATCGAGGTTGCCCTTCCCCTCGATGCGATCAACGCGGCCTCGGCTCGCGAGAAGTCGATCCGGCATGGGCATCCGAGCACACTGCACCTGTGGTGGGCGCGTCGACCGCTGGCCGCGGCGCGGGCGGTGATCTTCGCGCAGATGGTCGACGACCCGTCGTCCTGGCCCGATCTGTTCCCGACGGCGAAGAAGCAGGAGAGGGAACGTAAGCGGCTGTTCAAGATCATTGAGGACCTCGTGGTGTGGGAGAACACCACCAACGAGAAGGTTCTGGAGGCCGCGCGCGAAGAGATCTGGATGAGCTGGCGGCGCGCGTGCGCCGAGAACGCCGACCACCCGCGCGCGAAAGAGCTGTTCGATCGCAAGGTGCTGCCTGCCTTCCACGACCCGTTTGCGGGTGGCGGCGCGCTGCCGCTGGAGGCGCAACGGCTAGGGCTGGAGAGCTATGCCAGCGACCTCAACCCGGTGGCGGTGCTCATCAACAAGGCGATGATCGAGATCCCGCCGAAGTTCGCCGGCAAGCCGCCGGTGAACCCGGATGCTCGGAAGGACAAGAAGCTCTTCGCGCGGGAGTGGAGGGGCGCACAGGGGATGGCCGAGGATGTGCGCTACTACGGGCAGTGGATGCGCGACGAAGCCGAAAAGCGCATCGGTCACCTGTATCCCAAGATCGATGTGACTGCCGAAATGGCAAAGGAGCGGCCGGATCTGGCACCCTATGTCGGCAGGTCGCTCACGGTGATTGCTTGGATCTGGGCGCGCACAGTGAAGAGTCCCAACCCGGCGTTCGCAACCGTTGACGTGCCACTTGCCTCGACCTTCATGCTCTCGGCCAAGGAGGGCAGGGAGACATACGTCGAGCCAGTCATCGATAGTGGTGGCTACCGCTTCACCGTCAAGGTCGGGAAGCCGATTGACGGCGAGGCGGTGCGAAGCGGGACGAAGCTGTCGCGAGCTAACTTCAGATGCCTCATGTCTGGAGCGCCTGTGACGGGTGACTATGTCAAGGCTGAGGGCAAAGCAGGACGCATGGGTGCGAAGCTCATGGCCATTGTGGCTCTGGGCGACCGGGCGCGGGTTTATCTCTCGCCGACGGCGAGCCACGAGGGGGCTGCGCGACAGGCTGTGCCGGTAGAGGGGCCGCAAGTGACGGTCTCCGGCAGCACGCAGTATCTTGGCATCAAGCCCTACGGCATGAACCGGTTCGATCAGCTCTTTACTGATCGCCAGATCGTAGCACTGACCGCCTTCTCTGATTTGGTCAGCGAAGCGCGGGAACGCATGCGTCGCGACGCGACACAGGCCGGTCTGTCGGATGCATGCGGGTCACCGCGCAGCGAATGCGCGGAAGAGGCTGCTTACGCAAACGGAATAGCAGCATATCTCGGTTGCGCCATCAGCCGCATGGCCAACTATTCGTCGACTCTGTGTGTTTGGAGTTCCCATCCAAAAGACGAACTTGCCAAGCAGGTGTTTCTGCGACAGGCTCTATCGATGACATGGGACTTCGCCGAAACGAATCCATTCTCGACCGCGGGTGGCACGCTTGATGTGAACCTCCAGTATCTCGCGAAGGCGATTGCGCAACTCCCCTGCTCAAAAGAGGGGCACGCAACTCAAGCCAATGCGACGCAGGTTGACGTTTGCCACAGAGTCGTCTCCACAGATCCCCCTTACTACGACAACGTCCCCTACGCTGACTTGTCGGACTTCTTCTACGTGTGGCTTCGGCCCTCGCTGCGGCCGATCTTCCCGGACCTGTTTGCGACCTTGGCGGTGCCAAAGGCGGAAGAGCTTGTTGCGTTCGCCTACCGTCATGAGGGCAAGTCTGGTGCAGAAGCGTTTTTTCTCGATGGCATGACATTGGCCATGCGTCGCATTGCTGAGCAAGCGCATCCAGCATTTCCGGTCACCATCTACTATGCCTTCAGGCAGGCGGAGACCCATAGTGAAGAAGGCACCGCCAGCACCGGCTGGGACACGTTCTTGGAGGCGGTGATACGAGCGGGCTTGGCAATCAGCGGAACTTGGCCGATGCGCACCGAATACACAGGCAATCTCAAGACCAAGCGAAACGCCCTTGCATCCAGCATCGTGATCGTCTGCCGCAAGCGCCCAATCGCTGCACCGACCGTATCCCGCCGAGACTTCGTGACTGCACTAAAGGAAGAACTGCCACCCGCGCTGGCGGGCCTTCAAGCAGGCAACATTGCGCCGGTAGATTTGGCGCAGGCAGCCATTGGCCCGGGAATGGCGGTCTACACGCGCTATTCCAAGGTGCTGGGTGCCGAAGGCCGGCCTCTCTCCGTGCGAGAGGCTCTGGCGCTCATCAATCAGACACTAGATGAGTCGCTAGCAGAGCAGGAGGGAGACTTTGACGCTGAGACCCGTTGGGCGTTGGCTTGGTTTGAGCAGCATGGTTTCGACGAAGGGGAGGCGGGCGTGGCAATTCTACTGTCGACGGCTAAAGGCACGGCGCTTAACGGGTTGGAGGAGGCTGGAATCCTTCGCTCGGGTCGCGGCAAGGTCCGTCTGCTGAAGGCCGATGAACTCCCGGTGGACTGGAACCCAGCCACCGACCTGCGACTGACGGCATGGGAAGCAGTGCATCACCTGATCCGCGTGCTCGACGCGGGGGGCGATGCGGCTGCCGCGGCGCTATTGCAGAATCTCGGCAAGCACGCCGACATCGCGCGGGAACTGGCCTACCGCCTCTACACAATGTGCGAGCGCAAGAAATGGGCGGCTGAAGCCAAGGCATACAACAACCTCGTTGTGAGCTGGTCGGGGATCGAATCGCACGCCGCAGCCGATGTGCCGCCGCCTGCACCCAAGCCACGCCAACAGAACTTGCCGGGAACCTGAACCGCATGTCCCTCAGCAACCGAGACCGGATTCGCAAGGCGCAGGACGTCCTCAAGGTCGGCCTCCGTCCGTTCGTCGAACGCGAGTGCCGCGCCATCATGGGCGAGGCGTGGCAGGACCAGATCCTCGCGGAAATCCGCGGACTACGCGCGGGCGACGATGGCGGCCTCCACTGGGACACGCAGGCGATCCTGAAGGTCATGATCGACCGGTGGAACACGGTGTTTCGGCGCACCCTGGGTGCCGTCGAGCGCGCTCACGTCAGCTTGCTGATGGAGGTGCGCAACAAGGAGGCGCACGACGGCGTCTTCACCTCCCAGGACGTGCTGCGTGCCTTGGACAGCATGGTGATCCTGATGGACTCGGTCTCGGCTGCCGAGCAGGCGACCGAACTGCGCCACATGGTCGAGGACGTGAACCGCACCGTCTTCCAGGAGCAGGCGCGCAACAAGGTCCGCTACCAGCAGATGCTCGAAGGCACGCCCCAGGCTGGCCTGAAGCCGTGGCGTGAACTCGCGACTCCGCACCCCGACGTGCAGAGCGGGCGCTACATGCAGGCCGAGTTCGCGGCGGACCTGTGGCAGGTCAAGAAGGGCGAAGGCTCGGTCGAGTATCGCGACCCGGTCGAGTTCTTCCGTCGCACCTACATCACGGCCGGCATGCGCGACCTGCTGACAGGCGCGCTGCAACGGCTGTCCGGTGGTGCCGGCGACCCGGTGCTGGAGCTGCAGACCAACTTCGGCGGGGGCAAGACCCACGCCATGCTCGCGCTCTACCACCTGTTCGGCGGGGCCGAATCGTCGAAGCTCGATGGGCTGGAGCCGATCCTGAAGGATGCGAGCGTCACGCAGGCCCCGACGGCGAAGCGCGCCGTGCTGGTCGGCACCGCGTTGTCGGTTGGCGAGGTGAGCCAGAAGCTCGACGGCACGCGCGTTCGCACCCTGTGGGGCGAACTGGCGTGGCAGCTCGGTGGACGCGAGGGCTACGACATGGTCGCGGACAGTGACCAGCACAGCACGAGCCCGGGCTCGGATGACCTCGCGCGGCTGTTCAAGAAGTTCGGCCCGTGCCTCGTGCTGATCGACGAGTGGGTCGCCTACGCGCGTCAGCTTCGGCAGGAGCTGCCGGGCGGTTCGTTCGAATCGCAGGTCACCTTCGCCCAGGCGCTGACCGAAGCGGCCAAGCAAGCTCCGCGCACGCTGCTGGTCGCGTCGATCCCGGCGTCGAAGATCGAGATCGGCGGCGATGCCGGCGAGATGGCGCTCGACATGTTGAAGAACGTGTTCGATCGCGTCGCCAAGCCGTGGCGGCCCGCGACCGGCGACGAGGGCTTCGAGATCGTGCGGCGGCGGTTGTTCGAGCCGATGGCGGGCCGCGACTCGTTCGCCGCGCGCGATGCCGTGCTGCATGCGTTCGCGAAGCTCTACAAGGACAACCCCGCGGACTTCCCGTCGGACAGCAACGAGAGCCTGTTCCGCGAGGCGATGGCCAAGAGCTACCCCATCCACCCCGAGCTGTTCCGCCGGCTCTACGACGACTGGAGCACGCTCGACAAGTTCCAGCGCACCCGCGGCGTGCTGCGCCTGCTCGCGAAGGTGATCCACCGGCTGTGGGAGAGCCAGGACGCCGGCCTGCTGATCCTGCCGTCGTCGGTGCCGATGGATGACCACGCGGTGAAGAGCGAGCTGACGCGCTACCTGGACGACGTCTGGGAGCCGATCATCAGCCAGGACGTCGACGGCCCCGAGTCGATGCCGCTCAGCATCGACCGCAACGGTGGTGAACGCTTCGGGCGCGTGTCGGCGGCACGTCGCGTCGCGCGTGCGCTCTACATCGGCACGGCTCCCGGTGCCTCGGGGAAGAACCCGGGGATCGGCATCGAGCGCGTCATGCTCGCGTGCGTGCAGCCGGGTGAAGCGATCGCGACGTTCGGCGATGCCCTGCGGCGCGTCAGCGACCAGGGGCGCTACGTCCATCAGGACGCGAACCGCTACTGGCTGTCGACGCGGCCCAACCTGAACCGCACCGCCGACGACCGGGCAGCAGATTGCCTGCGCGAACGCGAGACGCTGCTGATGGACATCGTGAAGCGCCTGCAGGAGGACCGCAGCCGTGGCCAGTTCTCGGCGGTCCATGTGTGCCCGGCGAGCACCGCCGAGGTGCCGGACGAGCCCGCTGCCCGCCTCGTGATCCTGCGTCCGGAGGACTCGCACGCCCGCGGGCGCTCGGACTCGCCGGCCATCACGGCGGCGCAGGGGTTCTTGGCCAAGCGTGGCAACGGCCCGCGCATCAACCAGAACGCGATCACGTTCCTGGCTGCGGACAAGAAGGAGCTGGAGAGCCTGCTCGAAGCCGCAGCGTGGCACCGCGCGTGGAACTCGATCCTCAAGGACAAGCAAAGTCTCAACCTCGACGAGTTCCAGAAGAGTCAGGCCGAGAGCAAGGTGAAGGAGTTCAACCAAGCCGTTGAGCTACGCATCGCCGCGACCTGGATCTGGGCGCTGGTCCCGCAGCAGCGCAAGGCGACCGAGCCGGTGACCTGGGAGGCCGTGAAGTGCGGCGGCGACGAGGCGCTGCCGGCGCGCGTGTCCAAGAAGCTGGCGAGCGAAGAGATGCTGATCGCCAGCCTCGCTGCCGTGCGTCTACGCATGGCGCTCGACGAGCACCTGTGGCAGGACCGACTGCATGTGTCGGTCGCCGACCTGCAGGAATGGTTCGCGCGCTACCTCTACCTGCCCCGCGTCGCGTCGCCCGCGACCATCGAGGCGGCAGTCGCGGACCGGAAGTCGCTGCTCAGCGACGAGGAGACCTTCTCGCTCGCTGACGCTTTCGACCAGCAGGCCAACCGCTACGTCGGACTGCGCGTCGGCCATCTCGTCGCCCAGGCCGCGATCGGGCGTGGGACCCTGCTGGTCAAGCCTTCGGTCGCCAGGGCGCAGGTCGACCGCGAGCGGGTGGAGCAGCCGGCTGCTCCCGGTGACTCGATGTCACCGGGAGTTCCGCACCAAGGCGGCCGGGCCTCGGTGGCTGGCGCGCCGGGTGCCGCCGGAGCCCCCGCAGTTCCGCCGAAGGCCCCCGCCCTGCCGACCAGCTACTTCGGCTCGAAGAAGCTCGACGCCGCGCGGATCGGGTCGGCCGCCGGACAGATCGCCGAGGAGGTGCTGCAGCACCTGTCGACGTTGCCCGGCGCGCAGGTCGAGGTGCGGATCGAGATCCAGGTTCGGGTGCCGAAGGGCATCCCGGAGCAGGCGCGGCGCGTGGTCGGGGAGAATGCGCGCTCGCTGAAGTTCGACTCGTCGGAGTTCTCGTAGCGAGGTGGTCTTGACCGATCGCACGCGCATGCGACCAGCGCCATCGAATCTGAGTAGCCCTCCAGCATCCCCAGCATCGATTACTCCAATGAACCCAGCGTTGACCCTCCTCGCAGCAACTCAGCCGAGTGACCTGGGTGGAGCCCGAGCTGCAAACAGGCTGCACTACCAGCGCGACTGGGTTCTCTGCAAGATCCTTGAGTTACATGAAGCTGGGCGCGACTACTTGGTGGTCTGCGATTATCACGACGACGTGCTGGTCCTCGACGCCTCAGCAAGTTGCTCCCAAGTCGATTTCTACCAGATCAAGACCAAGCAGGATGGCCAATTGACGCTGAAAAGGCTTCTGAAGCGCAAGAAGCTCAAGACCAGCCTAGCGCCATCGATACTCGGCAAGCTCTTCGCGCACCGACTCCGATTCCCGGGGGTGGTCAGCGGAACAACTCTTGTCACCGACAAGCCTCCGAAACTGGAGGCCACATCGCCGCCACCTATCGACCAGCGAACTCGGTTCACCGCCATAGATGTCGCGGCCAACCAGCAAACACAGATCCTGGCCGCGCTCAACACCGAACTGGCCACATCTGGCACCCTCAAGCTCGATGCGACCCTCGCCTTCGAAGTTTCGAATCTCCCGATTGCAGAGCACGCCACTTTCGCCAAGGGCCGCCTTGCAGAGTTTCTCGATCGCGCAGACCCCAACGAGCACCACCCGGTAGCAGCTCTTTATAGGGCCGTGGTCGACGAGATTGAGCGACGTTCGGACGATGAACGCTTGTGCACATCCCCCGACGATCTCTTTAAGCACAAGTGTGTCTCCAGGACCATGTTTGGAGACGTTCTGGCGCGCTGCCTTCGCATGCGACGTGACGAGACGTCGCGCAGGGTAAACAGCGCGCTCCGGTCAGCCCTGCAGCCGCTTGGCGTCGGTGCAATCGGTGTTCGCTCCCTGTGCCAAGCAGTGATGCGATACGAGATCCAGAGGATAGGCGGTGATAAGCGGTATCGCATCCTGACCAAGAAGGCAGCAGAGTGGATTGCGTCTGCGCCGCCTTCGGACCCCAGAACCACCTTAGAGATTCTAGAGGCAGGATGCTCCGTCCTACGCGCCCTGAGTGAAGGTCAGGCGCTTTCAGATGAAGACCTAAAAGCCATCGTGGCATGGGAGCTATTCGATGAGTCTAAGACGACTTCTGCGCAGCCTGAGGAAGATTCGCAATGAAGAGCTTCATGATCCGCAGGCTCCGTATCGCCTCTCGCAGGGAGAAGACTGCGATCGACTTGGCGTTCAGGACGGCGGTGACCGTCATCAGGGGGGAGAACGACACAGGCAAGTCATCCCTGATGAAGACGGTCTACTGGACCCTCGGCTGCGAGCCAGCGAAGACTAGCGAGACATGGGCTGAGCTGGACATATGCGCGGCACTCACCGTAGACATTTGCGGCGAGATTCGGACATTTGTGAGGCACGGACGCCATATTGGCGTTTTCGATGCTGAGCTGAAGGTGGTCGAGACATTCTCCAAAATCGGCGGTGACTTCTCGGCGCTTCTGGCACGCATGCTCGCCTTCGGACTCACTCTTCCCAACCGGGAGACCGGACATCCTGAGATTCCACCGCCCGCCTTCTATCTCCTTCCCTATTGCATGGACCAAGATCTGAGCTGGGGCGCTACGTGGGCAGCATTCAAGGGCCTCGGCCAGTATACTCGATGGACGCAGGATGTTGCCGAGTATCACGTTGGACTGAGGGACGGCAGATACTACGTTTTGAAGGGAGAACTGCGCACCATCGCCGCCGAGCGCATTGACCCAGAGCGGGAAGAGCGGGCGCTAGACAACGCCATCACCCGTGTGGCCGAAGAGCTTGGCCCGAATCAAGTCAACCTCGATCCCGACGCCTTCGAGTCTGAGACTAAGGTGCTTCTTGAACGAGCGGAGCAGCTCGCAAGTGAGCAGGCGAAGTATCGGCAAAAGGTTGAAGACTTGGCGTCGCGGAGGGCTTTCCTGGGCGATCACCTCAAGCTCGCCATTGCAATGCTCTCCGAGATCGACGGCGACTACAGAATGGCCCTGGAGCACGACGACCCGGTGGCATGCCCCACCTGTGGCGAGGAGTATCGCAACGCAATCGCGCAACGCTTTTCGATCGCGGTCGACTCGACTCACTTAGAGGACATTATCGCAGATGCGCGAGCAGAGATCGGCGAAATCGACACCGCTCTCGCTGCTCTCTCGGAGAAGCTGTTGTTGTGCCGAACGCGCTCAGCGGATGTTTCAGAAACCCTCGCGACCCGCCATGGTGACATCACGTTGCGGACCGTCATCCGTAGCGCGGCACGCGGAGAAGCCGTGGGCGTGCTCCAGCGGCAACTCGACAACACACGCAAGCGCCTCTCAGAGCTTGCCGAGCGCGAGCGACAAGCAGATCTTCTGCTCCGCGACATCAGCTCGAAGGAGCGCAGACGCTCTCTCCTCGATGACCTTGGGGGGGTGATGGAGCAATACTCCGTTGCGCTCAGTGTTGCTGCTCCAAGCAAGATCCAGAGGTTTGCGTTTCCTATAAAGGAGACCGGCAGCGATGCGCCCCGTGCGATTCTCGCCTACCAATTCGCAATCTTGAACCTTGCATGGAGAAGGCCGGATGTGATTCATGCTCCACTCTGCATCGATAGCCCAAATCAGCAGGATCAGGATCCGGGCAACTACAAGCTGATGCTCACGTTCATCAGGGACAATTTGCCAGTTGGGCAACAGCTCATTCTCGCGGTGGTCGACACAGCGGAAGTGGAGTTCCCAGGGGAAGAAATTGTGCTGGACAGAAACCGATCCCTGCTGCGTGCGGATGTCTACCACAAGACCGGTCGCGAATTATCGGAGCTGCTCGCCAGGATGCACTCGACGAAGTAGCGGTGAGTGAGGAGTCAGGGAAGGCGGAAGGGAGGACTTGCCAGTTGTTTCGGACGCGATATGGTCGCGGGTGTCGACATGCGACTCCCTGTCCTCCTGGGCAGCGGGCACCACGCCGACGGCCGGGTCTTCCGAGATGAGCAAGACCTGATCGTCGGCTGCGCTCTGGTGAGCGGAGTGCTCCTGCTTGGGGTTCGATGGATGTGCCGAAAGGCATAGCTCGGTCTCGCGACCGGGCGGCGTCGACGGGTCTCTCGCTCATCGGAGAACTGCATGGCTACTCGTCTGCGTTCGCCGGACGCGCGCTCGGTCGTCGCGTTGCTGGCTACCCGGGGTCGTTTCGACCTTCTCGCGCTCCGCGCCCTCCCGTCCATCCTGGCCCAGTCGCGGCTGCCCGACCGGATCCTGGTCGTCGTCGACCAGTCCCCCTCGGAACTGCCGGACGACGCCCTGGCCGAGCAGGCCCGCCGACTCCGCGCCCCCTGCCGCGGAAGAGTCCGGCTGACCGTGATGCGCAACCGACGCACCCCAGCTCGCGCGTCAGGCGCGTGGAACACCGGCCTCGACCAACTACACCGCGACATCCGCCAGCCCGACCTCGTGTTCGTCGCGGTGCTCGACGACGACGACGCATGGGGGCCGGGCCACCTCGAATGCTGCTTCAGTGCGGCACTTGCTGGCGACCTGAACATGGTGGCGAGCGGCCTGATCCGCCACGAGACCCCAGGCGACCCTGGCCACCGACACTCGATCCCGAGCAAGCTCGACGCGCGCGAGCTGTTCGTGCGTGGTCAGCACATCCAAGGCTCCAACCTGTTCGTCAGGCTGGACCTGCTGCTGCTGGCCGGCGGATTCGACGAACGCCTGCCGAGTTGCACGGATCGCGATCTGTGCCTTCGGCTCGTCGCCCTCGAAGAGCTTCGGTTCGGCTCGACGGACCGGCACACCGTCCAGCACTACGCGGACCCGCGGCCGGATCGCCTGTCGACACCCGCTTCACCCGCGAAGCTGGACGGTCTCACGAGGTTCTTCCGCAAGCACGGGCTGCGCTTCGATGCCGCGACGAGGTCCGAGGCCGAGGTCCGCGCGGGAGAGCGGTTCGGCTGGGCTCCTCCGGTCCCTCTATCCGTGCTGGTGCCCATCGCGCCACCGACGGAGCCCGTCGAGGCCCTCGATCTGGTCGTAGGCTTCGTCACGGACGCGCTCGTGCCACCCCACGTCCGCGGCCTGCTCGACGACCTCATGCGGCTGCGGGCGCAGCCCGGCATCGGGTTGTCGAAGGTCGTGATCGTCGAGAACGGCCCGCTGCCCGACGCCGCACGACCGCTGCACGAACTCGTCAGCTCCTACTCGGCTGGCGGCCTGCCGATCGACCTCGTCTCGATCGAGCGGCAGCGTGCGGACTGGGAACGTGGCGCACTGCTCGACGTGCCCGACATGACGCGAAAGCGGCTGCCCATCGCCGCGACGCGGTCGATCCTCAACACCTACGTTGCGCACTCTGCTCTCGCCGTTCCCGGGGCTGCCGCTTGGATCCTGGACGACGACAAGCGTCTCAGCGTTCGGGTGGACCGCGGCGATGGCACCACGATCGAGCGCATCACGCCTGACGTCGGCACCCTGTTGCAGCTACGGCAGCAGCAGGTCGACGTGGTGATCGGCCCCGACACGGACGCTGCGCCGCTGCCCTTCGTCGCGACGCTGCGCACGCAGCTTGTCGACCTGGACCTCCTGCTCGGGACGCTCGCCCAACTGCAACCGGAGTCCTCGTGGCCTGACCGCCGCGCGGAGGTGGCAGCCGAACGTGACGCCCTGCGCGACAGCTACTACGACCTGTCGAAGACCACGGAGCACCTGGAGACGCCGCTGCTCCAGCATCCCGCCGACGTCAGGGACGTAGCCAGCGTGCTGAGGTGGATGGGCCAGAAGGTCACCCGGTTGCTGGCCGGCGAGCCTGTTTCCCGCCCGCTCGTCGTCCACGCTCGTGACCTGCCTCTCGAAGCCGCGATCGACTCGGTCCAGCGCGGCGGCTCGGCGCTCTTCTTCAATCCGGCCCATCTGCTGCTCTACCCCCAGACACTCGCGCGCTTCGGCGACCAGTTCGTGCGTCGCTCGGACATGCTCGTCTCGCAACTGATGCGCGACCAAGCGGGCCTGCGACTGGTCATGCACCCGTGCGTGGGCGTGCGACACGACCGCTCTGCGACTGCCCGAGCGACCCTGGCCAGCGAGCCGTTGCTCCAGGACGTGCTGGGCTACGCGCTCTACCGGGCGGAGAACGAGTTGATGCAGGGGCGCACCGCCGAACAGCGGAAGTCCCCGTTGCTCGCATGGACTGACTCGGAGCTGCGCCTCGGCGTGCGCCTCGTGCGCAAGTATCGCGACGAACGGTTGGCCGCGCTGACGTGGAACGCTTGGCGGATCTTCGGCTTGGCAGGCGCGATTCGTTCGGCTGCCCGTCGCATCGCAGCGGACCATCCGGCCTGGGGAGGTGGTGAAGCGCGTGTCGCCCTCCAGGCCATCGCGAGCGAGATGGACCGACTTCGCAGCGAGTTTCGACCCACGGCGGTGGCCGAGTTCGCTGAGCGCGTTCGGCACAGCACGAGCGATGCGGCCATCCGCGGCACGTTCGTTTCGATGGATGGCCTCATCGCAGAATACCGCGCGACCCACGCCGGAGTGGCCATCGAGTCTCCGGCCTTCCAGGAGGCCCGCGAGGCTCGGGCAAGGCAGGTGCTACGCGGGGCACTCGGCAAGTCGCCACTTCGCCTGCTCGGAATGGGCGGCGAAGGCGTCGTCTTCACCGACGAGCGTCGGGTGTTCAAGGTGCTCGACTTGGTGAAGCTCCGCGCCAAACACGACACCGAGGCGACGCTGTGCGCACTCTTGGGCAAGGCCCTGTCCCTCAAGCGCATCTACCTCCCCGAGCTTGTGACCGTCGACGGCCAGCTCATCGTGAGCTACCCATTCGAGCCATCCAAGCCCTACACCGGCGGTCATGGTCCCGAGCTGGTCGAGCTTCTGCGCGAGCTGAAGGCGCTCGGCGTGGTGTGTAGGAACATGCACCCCAAGAACCTGCGCGTGACCTCGACCGGTCTGCGCCTCATCGACTACGGCGCGGACATCCGCCCGTTCACGGATGCGGGCTATCGCTCGATGGCGGAACGCGCGTGGCTCTCGTGGCGGTGGCCGCATCGCCCCGACCTCGAAGTGCTCATGCGGCGTGCGCTGCAGGACAAGCACCTGACCGAACTCGATGGGTTCGAGCGGTTCTGGCGCGCGCTCTGCGACGAGAGTCCGTCTGCGACCCGGATCGCAGCCGGCATCGTCGACCCGATCGTGGTGGCGGCTGGCCCACGCAGCGTTCTGGACTACGGGTGCGGCAAGAAGGCGCGCAGCGCGCTGACACTGGCGGCTGCCGGCGTGAAGACGGTCGGGTTCGATCCGGGGGACGGCGTGGCGGCTCGCTGGATCGAACTCGGCGAGCTGCCCACGACCCTGTTCCTTACCGCGAGTCGCGAGGAGGCGCTGGCCCGAGGTCCGTTCGACGCGGTCATCTGCACGCTGGTGCTCTGCGAGTGGTCGGATGGACCGGACTACGAGCGCATGCTCAGCGACCTGCGCAGCGCCGTCCGCACGGGGGGCACTGTCGTCGTGACGATCTGCAGCCCGTTCGCGACGTTCGGCGGGCCGACGCCGCTGCACCGTCACCGCGACCTGCCAGCTGGCGCGAGCTACGAGGACTGCTTCGCCTACACGGAGAACGGCGAGACTGGCGCAGGGCGTGGCGAGTTCCACCGGCCGCTTCGGCGGATCGAACGCGATCTGCTCAGGCACGGGCTCGTGGTCGAGCGACGCATCGAGAGCGAGTCGGTTGACCTCGAACGCTTCGAGCCGGCGAGCGACTTCCTGACCCTGGTTTGCCGCCCCGTTGCGGTCAAGTCGGAAGGGAAGGGTGTCGCGCTCGCTGTGAAGACGTGCGCGATGGAAGCCGACACGATCGAGAGGCAGGTCCAGCACCTCGTCGGCCAGCTCGAAGGACCGCGAGTGTTCCAGGAGCGGGTGCTCGTCGTCGACTCGCGTCGGGACGGTTTCGTGCGCCAGCACGGCAACAGTGACTTCGCTTCACTGTTGGCCGCCGCACGGCGACTCGTCCGCCACGGCTGGATCGACCGGGTCCTGGTCGGACCGGAGGAAGGACAGGAGGCCGCTACAGTTCTTCGCGGGTGGTTCGGTCTGGAAGCGACAAGCACGCACTCGGTCCATGGGGCTCCCCTGGTCGCCCCGCTGCAGGGGATCGAGTCGTGCGCGGCGGACTACGTTCTGCAGGTTGACTCAGATCTGCTGATCGGGCGTCGCGACCGGAATCACGACTTCCTGGGCGAGATGATCGCGCAGTTCGACGCGGACGATCGGGTCGTCACGGCGGCCCTGAACATCGCTCGGGACGCTGACCTGCCGTTCTCGGCCGGCGACGGCAGTCGGCCATGGCGAGTTGAGGTGCGGGGCAGCCTCGTCCACCGGGAACGCCTGCTGGCAGCGCGCCCGCTACCGAACCAGCTCAGCAGCGGCATGCCTGCCTTGTCCTGGCATCGCTCGCTGGATGAGGTCGTGTGCAGTGGTTCTCTGCGATCGGTCCGGGGTGGCGGAGCGGCGACGTGGTTCGTCCATCTGCCGAACTCATGCAAGCGACCCGTCGCGGATTGGATGCTGCTGAGCGATCTGGTGGAGAAGGGCGCGCGACCGGAGCAGCAGGTCGGATCTGTCGACCTCGTCGGTGGGCCGCTGGGTTGGGTGCCGAGGGTGCGCCGCGAGCCGCTCGTCTTCGTCATCACGGGTCGAAACGTGCCACCGAGCCGCATGCGGCGATGCCTCGACTCACTCGTTGCCCAGCGCGGAGCGGACTGGGGTGCGGTGATCGTGGATGACGGCTCTGACGAGCTGAGCTGCCGCTACCTGCAGTTCTGGGCCGAAGCATGGCGCGATCGTGTGACCCTGATCCAGCCGCGGGAGCGCCGCGGGCAACTCGCGAACACGGCGCTCGCAGTGCGCCACATCTGCACGGATCCCGAGACCGTCATCGTGACCCTGGACCTGGACGATGCACTGATCGGTGTCGACGTGGCCGAGCGAGTGCTGGTGGCCCACAGGGTCGGGGCGGACGTGACCGTGGGGTCGATGCTGCGCACGGACAAGCACGGCGACTACCCCGTCGTGTTCGAGGAGCCGCGGCACAACCGAGGCGGCAACTGCTGGCAGCACCTGCGGACGTTCCGGAAGCGTCTGTTCGACGCGATCCCGGACCACGAGCTGCGGATCGATGGGCACTACGTCGACATTGCGGTCGACTGGGCGTTCATGCTGCCGGTCGTCGAGATGGCCCGGCGGCCCGAGTGGATCCGGCAGCCGCACTACCTCTACGAGCCATCGGGCCTGGGCAAGGGTGACGGCCGGCGCGCTCGGGAGAAGCAGATCAGCGTCTTAACCGGCCGTTCGTCGCGAAGCTGGGCACGCGGCAAGCCCGCGTCGACCCTGGTGACTCCGGAGGTCGTAGCGGCCGACATACTGAAGGACGGTGCGATCCTGTTCGTTCGGCACTCTGAACGTCCGTCGTTCGCCGGCTTGACGAACCAGCAGAAGCACGAGGTTGCGTTGACCGCTCGCGGGCGGGAGATGGCCCGGGAACTCGGCCAACGGGTTGGGCAGGCGGCTCGGCTCGCTAGCAGCCCTGTTCCGCGTGCGCTGGAGACCGCCGAGTCGATCGCGGCCGGCGCAGGACTTGATCCAGGGTCGATCCTCCGGACTCCGCACCTCATGCGGGTCCTCGCGACCGGGCCGGAGCACTACGACGAGGTGAAGCGCCGCCTCGGCTGGACCGGGCTGATGGCGAGCTGGATGGATGGGTCGCTGCCGCATGGCGTTCTCGTGCCGTGCGAGCAAGTCGCGCGTCAGGCGCTCGAAGCAGTGTTGAGTGCGCCCGAGACACGAGGGGTGATCGCGGTCACACACGACTTCCTCGTTATGGCGCTGCTCGCGGCCCTGCGCGGCGAGCGCCCGACTTCAGTTCCCTACCTCGGGGGATTGCTGGTGAGCAGGAAGGAAGCCGAGCGGTTCCTCGGGTCGGAGGTGATCGCATGACCGGCAACTCCACTTCTCAGGCTCCAGCGCGACGCAGGCTTGTCGCGGTGATCGGGGATGCGAACGTTCCAGCAGGGTCGCAGAAGGACCTGCTGGCGGAGGAGGTTGGCCGACTGCTCGTGGATGCAGGCTTCCGCGTGCTGACCGGCGGGCTAGGGGGCGTGATGGAGTCGGCGTGCCGCGGCGCGCGTTCCTCCGCGCGCTACCAGTCCGGCGACACCGTCGCGGTGCTGCCCGGGCACGATCCGGGCGAGGCGAACGAGTTCGTCGACGTCGCGATCCCGTCGGGCCTGGACCATGTCCGCAACTCGATCGTCGCACACGCCGACGCGGTGATCGCGATCGGCGGCGGTGCCGGCACGATGTCCGAGATCTGCCTCGCCTGGATCTACAAGCGGCTAATCGTGGCGCTGCGCGTCGACGGCTGGAGCGGCAGGATCGCGGACCAGCGCGTCGACGAGCGCGTGAGGTATCCCGACGAGTCTGATGACCGGGTGTTCGGGGCCGCATCCGCAGAAGATGCCGTTCGCACGGTTGTTGACCGTGTCGGACGCTTCACAGGGCAGCATAGGACGATCCGCCGAAGAGACGCTCCGTAGTCGCGGCACCTGCCGCAGGGCTGCCGAGCGAGCGACGGGACCGGGCGCTTGGTCACCAATCACCAATCACCTCGCGCCGTGCGCGTGACATTGAGTCAGTCTCGGGTCAACGGGATCCAGCGCAACTCCACGCGATCCGGCGCGACGCCGTGCGACTCTTCGCCGACCGCTCGGAATCGCGAGCGATGTGTCTATGCTGCCTTGCGCGGAACATGCAAACGACGCGGCGTCGAACACCTGAAATCGCGATTCTCAACCAGGACTGCCGGGCTTGGATGGGTTCGCAGCCAGCCGGCGTGGTCGACTGCGTCGTCACGTCCCCGCCCTACAACCTGGGCATCGCGTACGAGTCCTACGAGGACAAGAAGCCCCGCGAGCGATACCTCGCTTGGTTGGGCGAGGTGTTCGACGACCTCCATCGAGTGCTGCGGCCGGACGGGCACTTCTTCCTGAACGTCGGCTACAGCAACACGGACCCGTGGGTTGACGTCGACGTCTTGCTGGTCGCACGCAAGCGGTTCGTGCTGCAGAATCGGATCTGCTGGGTGAAGAGCGTCTCGATCGACACCGAGACGTTCGGCCACTTCAAGCCGATCAGCTCGGGGCGCTTCGTGACCCCGACGCACGAGATGGTGTTCCACTTGACCAAGACGGGGAACGCCCCGATCGACCGCTCGGCGGTGGGCGTTCCCTACAAGTGGAAGTCGAACCTCGACAAGCGAAGCCGCATGCGCGGTCGCCTCGCCAAGAAATTCGGCTACGCGGGTTGGCTAGACTTCGAGGCTCGTGCAACCGAGCGCGAACGCGAGCGACTCGATCGAGAGCTGGACGCGCGCGTGAAGAAGCTCGGCGTCGTGAAGGACCGCCGCTGCCGGGGGAACTCCTGGTTCCTGCCCTACGACACTATCCGGGATCGCGACCAGGACCGCGGTTCGCACCCCGCGACGTTCCCCGTGGCCCTGCCCGAGATGTGCATCCGGTTGGCAGGTTGCCCAGCCGGCTCACTCGTCTTCGATCCGTTCGTGGGCTCGGGCACGACGATGATCGCGGCGCAAGCTGCTGGCATGCGGGGCGTCGGGACCGACATCGACCGGCGCTACGTGACGCACGCTCTGAAGCGGCTCCAGCAGGTTGGTACCTCCAGCGTGAGCGAGCCAACTGCAGTTCGACGCCGTGCAGTCCGATGAACAACCGATCAGGGGCAAGTAGGAGCCCCGTTACATCTCTCCCGGAGGAGCGGCAATGGCGAACAAGCGCAGCAGGGAAAGGGGCGAGCGGATCCCGTCCTACCTCAAGGACGACGGATACCTCTACGTGATGGTGACCGGCGAGGACGGGCGACAGGAAGAACACGCTGTGCACATTCTTGTTGCCGAGACGTTCCTCGGCTTCGCCCCGTCCCCGGAGCACAGGGTTGTTCACAAGAACGGCAACCTGACCGACAATGTCGTGACCAACCTGGAGTGGCGCGTGCCTGGGTGACCGAGCGTGGGCCGCGGCGCGTATGATCGCGAGGTGCTCACGCGACTGCGCGGCGATCCGAGGATGCCGCGGGGTTGCGCTGGGGGCCTGATCTGGGCCCGATCTCGCTGGAGGCCCGGTTGCCGCTGCGGGGGCCATGCTTCCGCGCTCCGAGAGCACACTGCGGAGTCGCCCCAGGACAAGAACGTGGAGTTCCGGTGGCGCGCAACGTATGTTGCCCCCGAACTCAAGCTGAGTGGCGTCGCCGCTCGATCCAGCTACCGCGTGGTGTCCCGTCTAGGAAGTCAGGTGTCGCGCCAGATCCGCCAGATCTCGATCTTGGCGGTCCTGCTCATGCTCTGCCTGGGCCTTCCGCGCTTCCTCGTGGTCTGCAGCGGGCCACATTGCCACGGCAGCATCGAGTTCGTGCACGCCTCTGGCTCCTGCTGCCAGGATCACCACGAGGTGGAAGTCGGTTGCGGCGCGCACGAGCAGGATCACGGCGACGACGATGGTGGCGACTGTGGCGAAGGTGATGCTGCCGAGCCGAGTCGTTGTGGCTGCACCGACGTTGCGTTCTCGATCGCCGAAGGCCCGCTTCCCGAACGCATCACGTTCGAGTTCCACGACGCCCCGGCGGTTGACGTCGTCGATTCGTGGCTCGCCTATACGCCGAGTGCGCAACCCGACACGGTGTTGCCGCCTGCGACTGGTCCGCCGAGAACGGACCAACGCACCGAGTTGCTGGCTACGACCCTTCTGCTGATCTGAGTCGACTCGCGCCGCCTGAGCCCTGTGGCTCGGGATTCGGTGCCTTTTGGCCTCGCCGTGCCGCGTCGTGCGAGTGACGCGGCGTCCCGTTCGCGCGCCAACGTCACGTTCGTCGACTCTCATGCACCCGATCCGTTGGGCGGCTTTGTCCGCCTTCGTCGCGGCAGGCTGCCAGACCTACACGCCTGCTCCTGTCGATCTCCAAGCGCACGCGCGGCTGTTCGCCGAGCGCATTCCCGACGCCACACTCGTACGGGCGTTCGCCGAGACGCTGCGTCAGCACGATCCCGCCATCCACGGATTCGACGTGGCGGACGGGCTGTCGCTCGAAGAAGCACGCTACGTCGCCCTGCTCTTCAACCCGTCGCTGAAGGTCGTCAGGGCACAGGCGGCCGTCGCGCAAGCGACGGCGGAGCTGGCGGGCTTGTGGGAAGACCCGCAGCTCAGTGGCTCGTTCTTCTACGTGCTGGAGAACGTTTGGCAGCACAATTGGTTCGCGGGAGCTTACGTCGGGCAAACGCTGCCGATCACGGGTCGCCCTGGCTTGGAGAAGGCGCTTGCGGAATCGCAGCATGCGCAGGCGCTGATCGACGCACGCCGTTCCGAAGCCGACGTACTGAACAACCTGGATGTCGCGTGGGTGAAGCACTCCGCCGCACGGCTGCGCGTCGATCTGCTGACGGCGCTGGTGCAGAGGCTCACCGACCTCGAACAGATCGCGTCGCGGTTGGCCGCTTCCCAGACCCTGACTCAGCTCGAAGCGCGTGCGTTCACGCTGGCGAGAGTCCGCCACCAAGCCGACCTCGTCGTCGCCCGCGGGGAGGCGCAGGGTGCAGACCTGCGTCTGCGCGAGCTGCTCGGGATGCCCCCTGGACTGGAGCTGCGCGTCGAACCCAATCTGTCCATTACCGAGCGTGTGTCTGGTTCGGAGCAGCTTGCGAAACTGAGCCAGAGCCCTCTCGTCGAGCTGGCGATGCGCGAGCACGATGTCGCCGAACGCGGGTTGCAACTCGCCATCCGCAAGCAGTGGCCGGAGCTGTGGATTCAGCCCGGGTGGCAGGAGGAAGACGCGCAGCCGCGCCCCGCTTTCGGTTTCTCGTTGCCGATCCCGCTGTGGAACGCGAACGCGCAGGAGATCGGTGAGAGGCGAGCGGCGAGGAACGTTGCCGCTGAGCGCCTGAAGGAGCGGCTCGAGGCCGCTACGCACGCCCTTGCCCAGGCGGACACGAAGCGCCGCGCAGCGGTCGAGCAACGACGCATCCTCGATGTCGAGTTGCTGCCACTCACCGAGCGCCAAGTCGCGGACGCGAAACGTCTCGCCGAACTCGGCCAGCTCGACACTCTTCTGATCCTGGATGCCGTGACACGCGCCTACGAGGCGCAACTCGCCGCGGTCGCATCCGCCGTGACCGAGGCGGAAGCCACGGTCGAACTGAACTCGCTCTTCTGGCCGTCGCTGGCGGCCCCCGCGAAGGAGGAATGACCCATGGCTGCACGTCTCCGTTTCATTCTCGTTGTCACCCTGCTCGCGTCGGCCTGTTCGAAGAAGCAGGAGCCCCAGCCTGCGCATGACGAAACACAAGCACCGACGAATCGGATCGCGGTGCCCGAAGCCGTTCGCAGGAATCTCGGCATCGACTTCGTCAAGGTCGAGCGTCGCCGGGTGGCGCAGACCCTGCGGTTCTCCGGTCACTTCGAGTTGCTGATGACCGCGCGTCATGAGCTGCGCACGCCGGTGCAGGGGCGCGTCACCCTGATAGTCAAGCCTCTACAGTCGGTCCAGGCCGGCGAACCCATCTTCCGCGTCGACTCCCCCGACTGGCGACAAACGCAACGCGAGATCGGGGAGATCGCCACGCAGATTCGAGTCGACGAGGCACGACTGGCGGCGATGCAGCCACTCGTCGCTGCGCACCGCGAACACGAACAGAGTTTGCGCGAAGCCGCGTCGGTGCTCGAAGCGCGCCAGAAGAACGTCGAGGAGACGCAGTCCAGCGTTGGCGGGCAGGCTCGCGAGCTGTCGGAAGCGCGTGCGCAACTCGCCCAGGTGCGCGCTGACCTCGCCGAAGCTCGCGAGAAGGGGGCTACAACCGATGCCGCGCTGGCCGAAGTCCAGGCGCAGCTCATCGCTGGTCGGGACAGGTTCCGCTTGGCGCTCGAAGCCGCAGCGGCTGTGACCGGCTCGACGGTCGAACAACTACTCGGCGATGCCCCGGGCGCTACCAGCAAGTTGCCCTATTGGCGTGTGCTGTCGGCCATCGAGGTGCGCGCGAGTGCGGGCGGCGTGGTCGATCAGTTGCAGGTCGCTTCGGGCTCGTGGCTGGAAACCGGCCAACTGGTCGTCACGGTCAGCGACCTCGGCCAAGTTCGGTTCCGGGCGCGCGGCCTGCAGAGCGATCTGCCGCGGCTTCGCAGTGGGTTGTCGGCGCAAGCGGTGCCGGCACTCAGCACCAGTGCCGGGGAAGAGCGCGTGCCTGGAGCCCTGTTGCTCGGCTCCGACGCGGACCCGTCGCAGCGGACCCTCGACCTGTTTCTCGAACCGACGGCTGCGGCGGCGTGGGCGCGTCCCGGTGTCTCGGGCTTCCTGGAGATCGAGACGGCCGGCACGGCGGAGCCCGTGCTGGCAATCCCACTCGCCGCGACGCTGCAGGATGGTCTCGAACGGGTGCTGTTCCGACGCGATCCGGCCGACGCGGACAAAGTCATCCGCCGGGAGGCGGACCTCGGCCTCGATGACGGACGCTGGGTCGAGGTAAGGAGCGGCCTGCGCGACGGCGACGAGGTCGTGCTCGCCGGTGCCTACGAGCTGATGCTGGCCAGCTCGGGTTCGGCGGCGAAGGGCGGGCACTTCCATTCCGACGGGACCTTCCACGCCGGGGAACACAAGTAACATGTTCCGCAAGCTCATCGCCTTCTCGCTGCGGCAGCCTTGGATCGTGCTGCTGATGGCCGTCGGTCTGCTGGCCTTCGCGGGCTACCAAGTGCCGCGCATGCCGGTGGACGTCTTCCCCGAACTGAACGCACCGACCGTCGTCGTGCTGACCGAGGCCGCAGGCTTCGCCGCCGACGAAGTCGAACAGAACGTCACGTTCCCGATCGAGAGTTCGGTCAACGGTCTGCCCGGCATCCGTCGTGTGCGCAGCGCAAGCGCCATCGGCCTGTCCCTGGTGTGGGTCGAGTTCGAGTGGGGCGAGGACATCTACCGCGCCCGCACCTTGGTCGCGGAGAAGCTCAACGCTGCACGCGCCAACCTGCCGCCGAATGCGCATGCCGAGATCACGCCGATCACCTCGATCACCGGCGAGATCATGCTGCTGTCGTTGTCCTCGCCGGACGGCACGCAGACGCCGATGACGGTGCGCGCGTACGCCGAGTTCGAGCTGCGCAACCAACTGCTTTCGGTTCCTGGCGTGGCCCAGGTCGTCGCCATCGGCGGTGATCTGCCCGAGTACCAGATCAACGTCCGTCAGGACCAACTGCAGCTCTACGACCTCACGATGCAGGAGGTCGTGGATGCGGCACGCACGGCGCACAGCACCGCTGGAGCCGGCTACCTGCCAAACGTCGATGGGCTCGAACTGCCGGTGCGCCAGACCGGGCGCGTCCGGTCAGAGGCTGACATCGCCGGCACCATCGTTCGCTACAAGGACGGGCATCCGGTCACGATCGGGCAGGTCGCTGAGGTCGTGCGCGGGGCCACTCCCAAGCGCGGCACGGCCACCGAGGGCGGCAAGGCTGCGGTCGTGTTGTCGGTGCAGAAGTCGCCCGGCACGAACACGCTCAACCTGACCGACGCCATCGACAGCAAGCTCGACCAAGTCGAGAAGGCGATGCCCCCTGGCGTCGTGCTGAACCGCCATGTGATGCGCCAGTCGGACTTTATCACGCTGTCCGTGCACAACCTGATCGCGGTGCTGCGCGATGCGGCGATCTTCGTCGTCATCATCCTGATCCTGTTCCTGCTCGACGTCCGCACGACGCTCATCACGTTGACGGCGCTGCCGCTCAGCTTGGCGGTCGCCTTCCTCGTGCTCTGGGCATGCGGGCTCTCGATCAACGTCATGACGCTCGGTGGCCTCGCGGTCGCGATCGGTGAACTGGTCGACGACGCGATCATCGATGTCGAGAACGTCTTCCGCCGGCTGCACGAGAACGCCGCTCTCCCGGTCGAGGGACAGAAGCCGGTGCTCCGGGTCATCTGGGACGCCAGCAACGAGATCCGCAGCTCAGTCGTCTTCGCGACGGTCATCATCTGCATGGTGTTCGTGCCGCTGCTCTTCCTGCAGGGCATCGAAGGACGCTTCTTCCGGCCGCTCGGCATCGCATACATCGTGTCGACGTTCGCGTCGCTGATCGTCGCGCTGACCGTGACGCCGGCGCTCTGCCGGTTGGTCCTGTCGAAAGTCGGTTCGAAGGCGCACGGCGAGGGGTTCCTCGTCCGATGGTTGAAGCGGCGCTACGAGCCGGCGTTGCAGTGGGTGATGCGCCGCGGCCGAAGCGTTCTCGCGGTCTCTGCGCTGGCTACCGTCGCTAGCCTTGCACTCGGCAAGACCTACGGCACGAGCTTCCTGCCAGAGTTCAACGAGGGCACGTTCACCGTGTTCCTGATGGCTCCGCCCGGCACGTCGCTTGTCGAGAGCGATCGATTGGCGACCGGCGTGGAAGCCCAACTCGGCAAGCTGCCCGGAGTGCGTTCGGTCGTGCGTCGAACGGGGCGTGCGGAGCGGGACGAGCACGCCGAGCCCGTGAGCAGTTCGGAGATCGAGGTCACCATCGCTGTCGGGTTCAGCAAGCACGATGTGCGGCGATCCATCGATGGCGTTCTAGCGGGTGTTCCCGGCATCACGACCAGCATCGGCCAGCCCATCGAGCACCGCTTGTCCCACGTTCTCTCTGGCACGCCGGCTGCGATCGCGATCGTCGTGCAGGGGGATGACCTGAGCTTGCTTCGAACTCTCGCCAAGCAGATCGAGGGCGAACTCAAGTCGCTGCCCGGGACGCGCGACGTCGCTGCGAACCGAGAAGTGATGATCACGTCTTTGCCTGTCCGCTACCGACCTCGTGATCTAGCAGCAGCGGGGTTGAGCCCGGCATCGGCCGCGGAGCAAGTGCAGGACGCCCTCCAAGGCGAGACCGTGGCGGAGGTCAACGAGGGCATCCGGCGCTACGCGATCACGGTGCGGCTGCATCCCGACGAGCGCGAGCGCATCGACGATGTCAGCAGGCTGGTGTTGCGTGGTGTCGGCGGGGCTACGGTTCGGCTGCGGGACGTGGCCGACATGGGGCGCGAGCGCACGTCGAACCTGATCGCGCGAGAGAACGGCAAGCGCAAGGCCGTCATCTCCTGCAACGTCGCCGAGGGCTACAACCTGGGACAGCTCGTCGAAGAGGTGAAGAAGCGGGTAGACCCGATCGTCACCAAGGCAGGCTGCACCCTCGCTCTGGGCGGTCAGTTCGAGGCGCAGCAGTCGGCGAGCCAGACGATCCTGGTGATGGGGGCGTTCGTCATCGTCGTGATGCTGCTGTTGGTCAACGCGGCACTCGGCTCGATGCGCGCTGCCGTGCTGGTGATGGTCAACCTGCCTTTGTCCCTGATCGGCGGCATCGCCGCCATCTACCTCACCGAGTCGCCGAGCCTCTGGAGCAACACGCTTGCACTGTTCGGCATCGGCAGCGGCCGGTACGTCGCGCCGGTGATCTCGATCGCGAGCATGGTCGGCTTCATCACGCTGTTCGGCATCGCCGTCCGCAACGGCATCCTGCTCGTGCGGCACTACTTCGATCTGATGCACGAAGGCGTGCCGCTGCAGGAAGCCATCATGCGCGGGTCGATGGAGCGGCTAGTGCCGATCCTCATGACGGCGCTGACGGCCGCACTCGGCCTCTTGCCCATCGTCATGGCTGCCGGCGAGCCCGGCAGCGAGATCCTCGCCCCGCTGTCGGTCGTCGTGCTTGGCGGCCTCTTGTCCTCGACCTTCCTCAACCTGCTCGTCGTGCCGGCCGGGTTCTACCTGATGTTCAGGAACCACCCGGTCGGACCGAAGGGCCAAACGCCCGATGCGCTGGAGTTGTCATGAAGACAAAGTTGCTTCCCGTTCTCGTTGCCTCGTTCTTTATCGCTGCGTGCGGCAAGGAGGCCCATGTCCACACGCCCGGCGATAGCCACGGCAAGGAAGCCGGCCACACCGACGACCACGACGACGGCGGTCAGGGGTCGATGGTGAGCCTGGGTTCGATCCAGCTCGGCGGCGTCGCCGTCGAGGTCAAGCAGGAGGGCACGGTCGAGGCTGGCAAGGAGGTCGGCGTCGATCTCTCCTTCGCCAAGGGTGCGGCCGTTCCTGGCACGGTGCGCGCGTGGGTCGGGGTCGAGTCGGCGGCCGGCTCCCTGAAGGCCAAGCTCTCTGGCACGCACGGTCACCTGGAAGTGCCGAAGCCCCTGCCGGACGGCAGTAAGTTCTGGTTCGAGGTCGAGGGCGCTACGGGCATCACCAAGGCGTCGATCGCGTTCCGCAAGTAGGTCCCTACCTGTTGGTGTTTTCCGATGAACAACATGCTTCCCTGGTTGCGTCTCATGCCGCTGGTGCTTCTCCTCGCTGGCTGCGCTGGAGCACCCTCACCGAGGTGTGCTCCCGAGTGCGCCGAGTGCAGAGATCTCGCGGTGCAGGAGCTGAAGGTCCACCGCACTGGCCGACACTTCCAGTCCGCTTCGCGACTGCCACGGGTCCACACCTGCAGTTGCTGCAAGGTCGAGGTTGCCATCTACGAGGTAGACGGCGAGCCGATGTTGCGGTGCCCGAAGTGTGCGCCGGAGGGCATCGAGTGCGCTGCATGCGAAGCCGGTGGTTCGCAAGCGCACACCCATGCGGCCAAGTGACAGCCCGGGGCCGGGCCTTGCCCTCAGTCGGCGAGGCTCGGCGTCTGGATGCCGATGCGACACTGTCCGTCGGTTCGGAGCTTCATGCGGCGCTCGAACCTCTTCTGGTCCTGAGCCAGGGTGTCGTCGACCTCCAGCGCCGCGAGCAACTTGCGCAGGTGCTTCTCTGGCGCGGTCGCCGCGGGGCACAGGCTGTAGTAGACCCAGCGGCCGTCTTTTCTCCCGCGGACCAAGCCGGCCGAGACGAGCACCTTCAGTTGTCGCGACACGTTGTATTGGCGCTCCTGCAGGGCGTCGACGAACTCGCAGACGCAAAGCTCGGTCTCGTTGCTGGCGAGCAGGCGAAGCATGCGAACGCGCGTCGGATCGGAGAGCGCCTGAAAAGTTGCCGACGCCTGCTCGGGTGAAGAAGTCTTGCTCATGCGAACGACCTGGGAATCCGATCAATAGTTGCGCGAATGCGCATGTGTGCTAGTGTAGCACGACCCGCGACGACCACAAGCGTTCCCCCGACTCCCTCCATGAGCCACCCCGACGAGCTTCGACCGAGTGAGTGCATCGCCGAATCGTCGTGCGGGCACACTGCGAGTGAGGAGGGTGGCCATGGTGCGCGTAGCGAGCGATGGCGCTTGCCGACGGCGGCTGTGCTGGCTGTGTCTGCGGAGCTTTGGGCACTTGGTCAAGGTGCGGGGAGTACGGCCGCCGTGGCCACGTTGTCCGTCGCGGCGATCTTGCTCGGCGGCATCCCGACGCTGCTCGGAGGGCTCAGGTCTCTCGCCGCGCTGCGCCTCGACATCCAGTTCTTGATGACCATCGCGGTCGTCGGCGCGTTCGTGATCGGTGAGTTCCCCGAGGCCGCGGTGGTGGTCGTGTTGTTCGCGGTTGCCGAACGGATCGAGGAGCGCACGGTAACCCGGGCGCAGAACGCCATCCGCTCGCTGATGACGCTGTCGCCGCCTACGGCAACCGTTGCCGATGCCGGAGGTCAGTGGGTCGAACGGCCGGCGGTCGAGGTCCGCGCCGGATCCACGATGCTGGTGCGGCCGGGTGAGCGGTTCGCGCTGGACGGTGTGGTCGTAGACGGCGAATCCGCGGTCAACCAAGCGGCGATCACGGGCGAGAGTCTGCCCGTAGAGAAGCGGCCCGGCGACAAGGTCTTTGCGGGCACCATGAACGGACAGGGTGCGTTGCGTGTGACGACGACCGGCGGTGCCGACCAGACCACGCTTGCGCGCATCGTTCGCAGCGTGCAAGAGGCCCAGGCGCAGCGGGCTCCGGTGCAGCGGTTCATCGACTCGTTCGCGCGCATCTACACGCCCGTCGTGGTCGCGATTGCGACCCTCATCGCACTGTTGCCATGGCTCGCGTTCGGACAACCCTTCGAGCCGTGGCTCTACCGAGCCTTGGTCTTGCTGGTGATCGCCTGCCCATGCGCACTGGTCGTCTCGACGCCAGTGGCGATTGCGAGCGGTCTCACGGCAGCCGCGCGCGCTGGGATCGTCGTGAAGGGTGGCGTGTATCTGGAACGCGGGGAGAAGCTCGCGTGCATCGCGCTCGACAAGACGGGCACGCTCACTGCGGGCACTCCGACCCTCACGGACGTGCTCCCGCAGAATGGCCGCGAACCTGGGGAGGTACTTCGGCTCGCGGCGAGCATCGAGGCGTCCTCGGAACATCCCGTCGCCAAGGCTCTCGTATCCGCCTACAAGGGCGACTTGCAGAAGGTGACCGGGTTCGCTGCGTTGACGGGCCGCGGTGTGGCCGGAGTCGTGGACGAGGTCGAGTACTGGGTCGGCAACCATCGTCTCGTGGAGTCCACCGGCGTGTGTTCCCCCGCGATCGAGCAACAGCTTCAGGCGCTCGAACAGCAGGGCAAGACGTGCCTCGTGCTGATGTCGCGGGACTGCGTGTTGGCGATCTTCGCAGTTGCCGACCATGTGCGGGAGACGAGTCCCGCCGCGGTAGCAGCGTTGAAAGGCATGGGCATCCATCCCGTCGTCCTGAGTGGCGACAACCAGCGCACTACCAGCGCGGTTGCCCTCCAGGTCGGCATCGACGACGCGCGCGGTGAGTTGTTGCCCGACGACAAGCTGCAAGCTGTCGCCACCCTGAAGGCCACGCATGGCGCAGTCGGCATGGTCGGGGATGGTGTCAACGATGCACCTGCGTTGGCACGGGCCGACGTCAGTTTCGCGATGGGCGCTGCGGGGTCGGATACGGCCTTGGAAACTGCGGGAGTCGCGCTGATGGCTGACGACCTGCGCGGGCTGGCGGTCTTCCTCAGGATCAGCCGCGCAACAAGACAGATCCTGCGCCAGAACATCTCGGTGGCGCTCGCGACCAAGGGTGTCTTCTTTGGCTTGGCTCTCCTCGGGTATGCCACGCTGTGGGCTGCGGTGGTAGCGGACATGGGAGCGAGTCTGGTGGTGGTCGCGAACAGCTTGCGCTTGCTCCATGCGCCCTTGACCGAGGAACTGCACTTGAGCAAAGGAGTGAAGACATGAAGGGCGCGATGAAGCAGCGAGGCTGTGGTCGAGAGACGAACTCCGTGCTCTTAGTCGTGTGCGATGGAGTTGCGGGTTGCAGTAGCTCACGGGAGACAGGCATCGAGCACTCTGACAAGCTGCGTGTCCAGCCAACGCCTGCGGCCGGGCGCACTCTGCTGGGGTGGTTGCTGCTGGCGGGTCTTCTTTGTGGCTGCGCGAGCGCCGTACCCGATCTCGATCCAGTGCGCGATGCAGCCATGGCCGTAGGCGTCGCGGACGCGATCGTCATTCGCGAGGACGCGGAGCCCATCGACTCGAAGTTGCCGGAGTTGCCGACGCTGACGATTGCCGATGCCGTGCGCGCGGCGCTGCAGCACGATCCACGCTTGCAGGAAGCGCTCGCCGTAGCCAGGGTCGCCCTTGCCGGCGCTCACCAGGCGCGACGATGGCCCAACCCCATCCTCGATATCGTCTTCCGATTCCCCGAGGGTGGCGGAAGGGTCGAGGTCGATGCCGGCATCGCCGCCAACGTGTTAGCGATTCTGCAAACACCGACGCGCGCGTCCGCGGCGGACCATCGACTGACGGCCGCCTGCGCCGGAGCGGTGGCGACGGCGATCGATGTCCTCGCCGATACTCAGGCCAGCTACGTGCGCCTGCAAACGCTCGAGGCCGAGGTGCCGCTGCTCGAAGCGCAGGCCGATTTTGCTCAACGACTGGCAGCCATCGGTCGCGCGCGGCTGGCCGCTGGCGACAGCACGCAACTCGATCTCGTCGAACTCGATGCACTGCGCCTGCGACTCGAACTCGAAGCGGCCGCTCGTGGCGTCGAGTGCGTCGTCGAGCGCGTGCGCCTGGCCCGATTACTGGGGGTGCCGAGCACGTCGCAACCGCTCGTGCTCGCGCCGTGGCAAGAGCCCTCAGCCGTGACGGCTACCGAAGAGCGCTTGCTTGCGGCGGCGCTGAAACGCCGTCCGGAACTTGCTGCCGCAAGAGCTGAGATCCAGGCTCTCGGCGACGATCTCGATCGCGCGGGCCTGTCGTGGCTCGCCGGCGCGAGCTTGGGGGCAGTCGCCGAGCGCGAAGAGGCATGGGGCGCGGGGCCGAGCCTATCGCTGCCGCTGCCCCTCTTCGATGGCGGTAGCGCACGACTGCAAGGTGTTCGCGCCGAAATCCTGGCGGCTCGTCACAGAGCCACGGCGCTCGGACGTGAGATCGTCGAGGCCACTCGGAGAGCACTCGCGACCGCGAAGGTGGCCGACGCAGCGTTGGGACGCGTGCGGATGGAGCTGCTGCCGATGCAGCAACGCCGCCGCAACCTGGCCGAGGCTGCTTGGCGCGCCGGTGCTGCCGACTTGGGCCCCTTGTTGCGGGCCGAGCAGGAGTTGCGGGCGGCAGAGGCAACCCGACTGCTGCTGCAGCGCGATCAATGGTTGGCTCGGATCGCACTCGAACGTGCCGTCGGCGGCCCCACCGCGCTGGCAGCCGCTGTGCAGCCGGATTCCGAACGCAAGAAGGGGCCATGAAGCGCTGTAACCGTTCGTTCCATCCGCGTGCCTGGAGGCACTGAGAATCATGACCGATGTCGTCACACCGCGATCCGGGCGTCGACCAATCGCCTGGCTACTGGCCCGGCTGCCAAACGCTCTCGTGCTGCTGCTCCTGCTCGCAGTGGGGCTCTGGGGGCATCACACGGGCTGGGAGGCACCCAGGTTTTCGACGCTGTTCGGCGAGGCACCTGCTGCGAGCGAAGACTGGTGCGCGGAGCACAACGTACCAGAGTCCACGTGCTTGGCCTGCCACCCGGAGCTCGCTGGCGAGAGCCCCACGGACTGGTGCAAGGAACACGGAGTTCCCGAGTCGAAGTGCACCATCTGCCATCCCGAGATTCTCGCGACTGGAATCGCGGACGACTGGTGCAAGGAGCACGGCGTCCCTGAGTCTGGCTGCACGATCTGTCACCCCGAGATCGCGCGCAGAGGCGAGGTCGCGGACGACGAGTCACTGCCGATCGTCACGGCCGCCGAGGACATCGCTCCTGCCGGACCACCGAAGCCCGGCAAGGATCCGACGACCTGCCAGAAGCATGCGCTGAAGGTGCAGTTTGCCTCGAAGGAAGCGATGGACAAGGCCGGCGTAGGGCTCGGCAAGGTGATCGAGCGGCCGATGGCTGAGGCGATCGCCGTCCCCGCCCACGTCGACTACGATCGCACACACTACGCCAAGGTCATGTCGCGCGTGACGGGGACCGCCCGCTACCTGGGCAGGCAGCTCGGAGATCCCGTGGCGGCAGGTGACGTTCTAGCGCTGATCGACGCTGCAGAAGTGGGGTTGGCGAAGGCGGAGTTGCTGCAGGCGTTCGCTGCTAACGAGGTCGCGATCGCCAACGAAAAGCGACTCGAACGCTTCGTCGCCGAGGGCTTTGGCAAGGACACCGACCGCATCCAGGCGAGTGCCGTCGCGCGCGAAGCAGCGATCCGGCTCTTCCATGCGCAGCAGGACATCCGCAACCTTGGCCTGCCCTTGCCTGAAGGAGCCGCCACACCCGAATCCGTCGCCGCGCTCGGCGTTCCGGAGGCCATCCTAAAGCAACTGACCGAGGCCGACCGGTCGGCCAACCTGTTGCCGCTCCGCGCGCCGCTTGCTGGCATCGTCGTGGGGCGGGACCTCGTCTATGGCGACACGGTCGACACGACCCGAATCCTGTTCGAGATCGCGGACACACAGCGAATGTGGGTTCTGATGGACGTGCCGCAATTGTTGTCGTCGCGCATCGTGCTAGGTGCGCGCATGCTCTTGCGCCCTGACCACGCGCGCGGGGAGCCTGTTGCCGGCCAGGTCGACTGGATCTCGACTGCAGTCGACGACGTGACGCGCACGCTGCAGGCGAGGGCAATGGTAGACAACGCCGACGGAGTCTTGCGCGCGAACACCTTCGGCAAGGCTCAGATTGTGATCCGCCCCACCACCAAGGTCATCGCGGTGCCTAGCGCGGCGGTGCAGTGGGAAGGCTGCTGCCACGTCGTGTTCGTCCGTCTCGCCGACACCGTGTTTCAGACGCGCAAGGTGCGGATCGGCACGCGCGACGCGGCCTTCACCGAAGTGCTCGTGGGCCTGTTGCCAGGCGAGGTCGTGGTGACGGCCGCAAGCCACGTGTTGCTAGCCGAAATCCTGAAGAGCAACCTGGGTGCCGGCTGCTGCGGGGACAAGTGACCCGATGCTAGAGTTCATCATCACGTGGTCGCTCAAGCACCGCCTTGTGGTGCTGGTGGCGTTGCTCGTCGCCTCGGTGTTCGGGACCCTGGCCGTGCGCTCGCTTGACATCGACGCGTTCCCGGACACAACGCCGGTGCAGGTTCAGATCAACACGGTCGCGCCTGCACTAGCAGCGGAACAGATCGAACGGCAAGTCACGTTCCCCGTGGAGCAATCGATCAGCGGCCTGCCGGCGCTCCTCGGCGTGCGCTCGGTAAGCAAGTTCGGCCTCTCGCAAGTGGTCGTCACGTTTGCCGACTCGACTGACGTCTACTTCGCTCGCAGGTTGGTCAGTGAACGACTCGGCGGCATCGAACTGCCGCCTGGGGTTGCCGCGCCGACTCTCGGTCCGGTTGCGACGGGACTTGGCGAGGTGTTCCACTACGTCGTGACATCAGATCGCGGCGACATCACCGAACTACGCACCGTGCAGGACTGGATCCTCGAACCGGCCTTGCGCACCGTGCCGGGCGTCGCCGAGGTCAACAGCTGGGGTGGCAACGAGAAGCAGTACCAGGTGCGCGTCGACCCGGCGCGACTTGTGCGGCACGGGCTGACGTTCGGCCAGGTTGTGACCGCACTGCAAGCCAACAACGTCAACGCCGGCGGCGGCAGTATCGCCGCGCAGGGCAGCATGCTGTTGGTACAGGGCGAGGGCCTCGTGGCCGGCATCGAACCCATCCGGCAGATCGTACTAACGGCTCGGGATGGCGTGCCGATCCGCGTCGGCGACGTGGCGGATGTCGCGATCGGCGCTGAGATCCGGCGCGGCGCGGTCACCTACCAGGGTCGCGGCGAAGCCGTGCTCGGTCTCGGCTTCATGCTGATGGGCGAGAACACGCACACCGTGACGACGGCCTTGAAACGCAAGCTCGACGAGCTGCGCCCTCGCTTGCCAGCGGGGATCCAGGTCGAGGTCGTCTACGATCGCACAGAACTCGTCGATCACGTTATCGACACCGTACGCAAGAACCTGTTCGAGGGCGGTCTGCTAGTCATCGCGGTGCTGTTCTTGTTCCTCGGCAACCTGCGCGCGGGGCTGATCGTCGCCCTGGCGATACCTTTGTCGATGCTGTTTGCCTTCGCCGGCATGTGGCGCTTCGCGATCGCGGGCAGCCTGATGAGCCTGGGTGCGATCGACTTCGGCCTCGTTGTCGACAGCGCCGTGATCCAGATCGAGAACGCGGTGCGCCATCTCGGGCACGATCAAGACGGCCGGCGACGCATCGACGTGATCCGCGACGCTGTGCTCGAAGTGCGCCGGCCGACGATGTTCGGCGAGCTGATCATCGCGCTTGTCTACGTGCCGATCCTCACGCTCGAGGGTATCGAGGGGAAGCTGTTCCAGCCGATGGCACTGACGGTCATCTTCGCGCTAGCGGGGTCCATGGTGCTGTCGCTGACCGTGATCCCCGTGCTCGCTAGCCTGCTCTTGCCGGTTCGTCGCGAGGCACACGAACCGTGGCTGATCCGCGTAGCGCGTTGGCTATACGCGCCCGTGCTACGATCCGTCATGCGCCACCGCTATCCAGTTATCGGCTGCGCACTGGCGGTGCTCGCGGCGGCGTGGATCGTTGCACGCGGGCTCGGTTCCGAGTTCGTGCCGCAGCTGTCCGAGGGTGCCATCGTGGCAAATGCGGTGCGCGTAGCCGGCACCGACCTCGACGAGTCCGTGCGCTACAATACGCAGATCGAGAAGGCGCTGCTTGCGGCGTTCCCCGACGAGGTCCGGCATGTTTGGAGTCGGATCGGTGCCGCCGAGGTCGCGACGGATCCCATGGGCGTCGAGCTCACGGATGTGTTCCTGACGCTGCACCCGCGCGAGCGCTGGCGGCGTGCCCACACGCAGGCCGACTTGGTGGACCTTGTGCAACGGGAACTGCGCGATCTCCCGGGCCAGCGCATCGCCTACACGCAGCCGATCGAGATGCGAATGGAAGAGATGATTGCCGGCGTGCGCGGCGACGTCGCGGTCAAGATCTACGGCGACGACCTCGAACTGCTGAAGAAGAAAGCCGCAGAGGTCGGTGCCGTACTCGGTGGGATTCGGGGTGCGGCGGACTTGAGCACGGAGCAGATCACCGGCCAGCCCGTGTTGCAGATCCGCGCCGATCGCGACGCGCTGGCCCGCCACGGTGTGCCAGCGCAGGAGGCGATGGACCTCGTGCAGGCCATCGGCGGCAAGCACGTCGGCAATGTTGTCGAGGGACAGCTGAGCTTCCCGATCGTGGTGCGGCTTACCGACGCCCTGCGGGTGGGTGCGGAAGCCATCGGCACAGCCCTCGTCGCGACGTCCACCGGCCAACGATTGCCCTTGGCATCGCTCACGACCATCGAGGAGGTCGAGGGGCCCTCCACGATCACGCGCGAGTGGGGCCAGCGCCGCGTCTCGGTGCAGGTTAACGTGCGCGGCCGCGACCCTGGCTCATACGTCGAGGAAGCACGCCTTCGCGTGGCCGCTACGGTTAAGATGCCGCCTGGCAGATACCGCATCGAGTGGGGTGGGCAGTTCGAGAACTACGAACGAGCGCGGGAGCGGCTGCAAGTCGTTGTGCCCATCGTACTCGTTACGATCCTGGGCCTGCTCTTCGTCACCTACCGCAACTGGCGCGACTCGCTGCGCGTGTTCACCGGCGTGCCGTTCGCGGCAGTCGGCGGCGTGGCCGCCCTGTGGGTGCGCGACATGCCGTTCTCGATCTCGGCCGGCGTCGGCTTCATTGCACTGTCGGGAGTGGCCGTGCTCGGCGACATGGTGCTCGTCTCTTACGTGCGGCAGCTGATGGCCAAGGGCCTCGACCGCACCAACGCGGTCGCGTCTGCATGTCTGACGCGGCTGCGGCCGGTGCTGATGACTGCGCTCGTGGCAGCGATCGGATTCTTACCCATGGCGCTCAGCACCGGGGTTGGTGCCGAAGTGCAGCGTCCACTGGCAACGGTCGTGATCGGCGGCGTGATGAGCAGCACGTTGCTCACGCTGCTGGTGCTGCCGGCAATCTACCTTGTGTTCGGTTCGAAGCTGCCCCTTGCCTTGACTAACCAGGAGAAGCGATGAAGTCCAAGACGTCGAAGCGGTGGATCTCGTGTGTAGTGGTAATGACGCTGTTCGCCGCGTGCGGCGGCGACTCCAAGGCCCCATCGCCCGCCGCGCCGCCGGTTGCACCGAAAGCGCCGTTGATCGAGAAGACGCAGGTTGTGGACTGGTGTCCAGAGCATGGTGTGCCCGAGTCGATCTGTACGCGCTGCAACGCAAGCCTGGTCGACTCGTTCAAGAAGAAGGGCGACTGGTGTACCAAGCACGAACTGCCGGATTCGCAGTGCCTCACCTGTCATCCAGAACTCGAAGCGAAGCTCAAAGCGATGGCTCCGAAGAAGAAGTAGGTGTACTTCTCCCGCCTTCGGCGGCTTCGCTCACACCAAGCAGCGCCCTCGATCTGCTTCGAGCCCAGCGGTGCATCACCGGGCTGGGACGTTGCGGACGCGAAGGGCAAGCCCTTGCGGGTTCGTTCGGTGATCTGCGTCTGCTCGATGCGGTCACCGTGGTCGGCAAGCTGACGAAGGACGAGCACGGAAACCACGTTCTGCTCGCGACGGGCTGGCATCGCGACGCGCGGCCCGAGCTGCCGGCAGACTTGCTCGCCGAACTGATCCGACGTCGAGTCGAACCACTGCCGGCAACTGGCACGCGAGTGAGCCGGAATCTCCGCGCCGCCCGCGCGTGACGTTGAGTCAGTGTCGAGGGTGACGCCCACGAGGCCCGCGCCGCCGGGACTTCGCTTGCCCGCCCCGGTTGGCGTCATCAAGGCCATGTGCCAACGAACGGTCGGAATCTCCTGAATCCCGCACGCGGCAGGCGTCGCCAAGACATCAGGAGCCAGCGGGGCCGGATCCCAGGGCCTTGGTGCTGTCGGACGCAGTTCGACACTTTGCGAGTTCTAGAACTTGTTACCTAGGAAAGTGGCGATGCTACGATTCGCGAATGCGGAAGCTCTCGCCACCTCTGCTGCCGGTCAGCATCCTCGAATCGGTTGCCCCGGTCCTGCGGACGGTTGCTCACCCCGTGCGACTCCAGATCCTCGATCTGATTCGCGAAGGCCAAGCAACGCCGTCCCAGCTCGCGGAGGACATCGGGCTCCCCTTGGCGCAGATCAGCCAGCATCTGCAAGGAATGCGGCAGCTCGGGGTGCTGATCCAAGGCAGCGATGGCCGCAGCCGGCCCTACCGGGTCGCGCGGCCCAGCGTCCTCGGCATCCTCGACTGCATCCGAGAGCACATGAAGGACCGGACCTGAAGGCTCTCGTCACCGCTACCTGCTCGTCCTCCGACTCCAACCAGGAAAATCTCCCGATGTCGACCCGCACTCCCCAACGCCCCGCTTCTGCGCCAGCATCCCTCGGATCCGCGCTTGCCCTGACGCTGCTCGCTTCCGGCCTTCTTCGCGCGCAGGTCGTGGAGTTCAACCTCACCGCGGCCCCTGGCACGACGCAGGTCGCTCCTGGCGTCAGCGTCAACGCTTGGCTCTACAACGGCTCGATGCCTGGGCCGACGTTGCGCGTGACGGAGGGACAGACCCTGCGCGTCCGGTTCCAGAACAACCTCCCCGAGTCGACGGCGATCCACTGGCATGGCCAGCCGATCCAGCTCGGCATGGATGGCGTGCCGGACATCTCCCGCCCCGCGATCGCGGCCGGCCAGGAGTTCATCTACGACCTGAACAACCTGACGCCCGGCACTTACTGGTTCCATCCGCATGGCCACGAGATGCAGCTCGATGTCGGCTTGGCCAGCGTGCTGATCGTCGATCCGGCGAACCCTGGCAGTGATCCTGCCTTCGACGTCGAGCAGACGATCGTTCTCGACGACTGGACCAATCCGCTTGGTGGTGTGTTTTCGGGCCATCTGCTGAACGGCCGCAGCAGCGCCGGTCAGAACCCGATCAGCGTTCAGCCCGGGCAGCGGCTCCGTTTGCGCGTCGTCAACGCGGCGGCGACGACGAACTACGTGTTCGCGCTCGATGGACACTCGATGACCGTCACCCACGCCGACGGCAACCGCGTGCAACCAGTCGTCGTGCAGGCGATCCCGATCGGCATCGGCGAACGCTGGGACGTCCTGGTCGACTGCAACAACCCCGGGACGTGGAGCCTCGCGACGTCGACGATCGAGAACCGAAACGCCACCGTCGTTCGCGGCGTCGTGCAGTACGCCGGCCAGACGGGGCCGGTGCCGGCGGCGAGCTTCGTGCCGCCGAACTTGGCATCGGGTTCGCTGCTGAACTACTCGCAGTTGGCGTCGTACTTCCCGGTGCAGCCCATCACACCGACGCCGAACCGGACCTTCACGGCTGCGCTCGGAATGGGGATGGGACCGTCGGGAATGATCCACACGATCAATGGCCAGACGTGGCCGAACGTGACCCCGTTCCAGGTCGCAGCCGGCGAGCAGGTTCAGATGTCGATCGTGAACAACGGCATGATGATGATGCCGGAGTATCACCCGATGCATGTGCACGGCCACTTCTTCCGGTTGATGGGAACGGCCGGTGGGGCAGCGAATCCGCCGAAGAAGGACACGGTGCTGATTCGGCCCAACGGGCAACCGGGTAGCTCAGCGACCGTGCAGATCAGCGTGGACAACCCCGGCCGATGGCTTCTGCACTGCCACAACATGGAGCATATGGCGACCGGCATGATGACCGCGATCGAGTACTTGGGTGACGCGGACGGTGACGGCGTGCTGACCCGCTCCGACTACGAGCCGATGCTGCCGTTGCCCGTGGTGACGATCAGCGACCAACCGAGCGCGTTCGCGCCAGGGGCAAGCGGGGCGGTGCGTGTCCAGTGGACGCCTGGGCAGGCGTTCGGGCTCTTCATCGGGCCGAACGAACTCGCCCCGTGGGTCTCGTTGCCGGGCCTCGGAACGCTGGTTCTCGACCCGACGACGGCAGCCCTCTACGGACTCGTGCTGACGTCGACATCCGGCGTCGCGACCTTGCCCTACATCCTGCCGAACAACCCAGCCATCATCGGGTTGCGCGTGGGCATGCAGGGAGTCGGCGTGGTTCCTCCTGCGAACAGCTTGGTGCTGTCGACGTTCCAGGCCCTCACCGCGCGTTGATTCCTGAAAGGACCGTGCCGATACTTCGTTGAGGCGATGAGTTCATGATGTCGTTCCGCAGCCTCTTGGCAGCCGTTGTCACCGCCCTGGCGCTCGCGCTTGGGTTGGGTGTCGTGGCGGGGCGCGACGCGACGACCTCCGGCTCCGAGCATGCGTGCTCCTGCTGCGTGGGTGCATGTGAGTGCGCCAAGCAGGTCGTGCCGGACTGTGGCTGCGAAGCGAACGTCGAACGCCCGGGACTGCCGGCCGTGCCGCCGGAGGCACCGACGCCGCACCACCCGACAAGTGCGGCGGGGGCGACGCGGATCCACGAGCCGTGGCGGTTGCCTTCCATCACTGGGCCGCCCGAAGGTGCGAGTCTGGTTGGTTCCGCGGCGATTCGATTCGGGAACGACTTCAGGCAGGGACGCCGGCGGCACGGCGTGCTCTCGGTCTGGCGGGAGTAGCGAGCCTCTGTAGGAGCACTCTGTACTGACGTCGCCGACGACGCAGTCCAGGTGCCCGGGCGGCCCCGAATGGGGCTTTCGTGGCGATGCGCGGCGCGCGTTGCCGGTGACCCTCCTGCAGCGTTTCCCTGAGCCGAGAGGCTTCCGTCATGCGTTGGTTTCGTACCGCCCTTCCGGCAACGGCCTTCTTCGTCTTGTTGTTCTCGGCCGCTGGCGTCGGCTACTGGTTTGGAACCCAACGCGCCGGTGGTGGCGCGAGCAAGTCAACCAGCGTCTTCACCTGCTCGATGCACCCCCAGGTGCGGCAGGATGGTCCAGGCACCTGCCCGATCTGCCGCATGGAGTTGGTGCCCTTGGCCTCGGTGCCCAAGGACTCCGGACCCGCCCTGACGATCGATCCGGTGGTCGTCCAGAACATGGGCGTCCGCGTGGCAACCATCGCGCGGGGACCGCTGTCGAGGACCGTGCATGCGTTCGGCGCGGTGCGCGAGGCGCAGGCGCGGCAGCGGGACATCGCGCTCAAGATCCCGGGCTTCGTGCACAAGCTGCACGCCCACACCGAAGGGATGGCGATCAGCAAGGGCGACGTGCTGTTCGACCTCTACTCGGCCGAGTTGATCGTGGCGCAGGAGGAGCTGATCGCCGCCCGCAAGAGCGGCGACGCCGAACTGCTCGGGGCCGCTCGACAGAAGCTCCTGCTCTGGGACCTACCCGCTTCGCTGGTCGACGAACTGCAAGCGAGGGAACGCGCTCAACAGACAATCCCCTGGCCGAGCCCGGTCAGCGGTCGGCTCATGCGGCGAGACATCGTCGAGGGTGCGCCCGCGATGATGAACCAATCGCTGCTGCGGATCGTCGACCTGTCCGAGGTTTGGCTCGATGCACAACTGCCGGAGCACGAAGCCGGCAGCGTGCGGCTCGACATGGAAGTCGAGGCTTCGTTCGCCGCCCTGCCCGGGCGTGTGGCCCAGGGCCGGATCGTCTACATCGCCCCGGGGGTCGACGAAGCGACGCGCACGGTCACGGTGCGCGCCGTGCTGCCGAACGCGGACGAGGCGTATCGGCCGGGGATGTTCGCACGTCTGCACATGCCCTTGTCGCTCGCGACGGATTCGGTGCTGGTGCCAATGGAAGCCGTGTTGGACACCGGCGACCGCCAGCTCGCGTGGTTGGCTCTCGGGGACGGCAAGTTCGAGCCGCGCGCGCTGCGCGTCGGGAGAACCGGCGACGGTGGCATGGTCGAAGTGCTGGACGGCCTGAAGGAGGGCGACCGCGTCGTCGTCTCGGGTCAGTTGCTTATCGACGCGGAGAGCCAGTTGCGCGAAGGCACTCGCAAGCTGCAGGGCGAGGGACTCCTGCACAAGAGCCCGGGGCCGGCCGTTCGTGAACCCTTGCGCCTCACCCCGGAGATCCAGCAGCGCGTCGACGCGGTGTTGAGCGCCTACTTGGCCGTCGCCGACGCGCTGCTGCACGACAAGGACGACGATGACGGCTGGCTTCGCCTCGCGACCGCCGTGCAGGCGCTGCACGACGATGCGTCGCCTGAACTGCACGAACTCGTGCACGGGTTGCCGAAGGCGGTTCCCGCCGACACTGCCGACGTCGCCACACGCCGCAAGACCCTGATCCCGGCCGGCAGACTATTCGCTGAGTTGTTCGCGGCAGCCCGGCCGAGCAAGACCTTCGGAGCGTCGCTGATCGTCCTCCACTGCCCGATGGTCGAGGCCGACTGGCTGCAGACCGACGAGCAGGTGAAGAACTTCTTCGACCTCAGCATGACGTCGTGCGGCGAAGTGAAGAGCCGCCTGCCGCTCGACACGGGGGCGGGTCGATGATCGCGCGCATCCTCGAACTCAGCGTGCGCCACCGCGCACTGGTCGTGATGTTGACAGTGGGGCTGCTGGCGCTGGGCCTGTGGGGCTACCGGAACGTCCGGCTCGACGCGATCCCCGACCTGTCCGACGTGCAGGTCATCGTCGTCACCGAGTATCCGGGCCAGAACCCGCAGGTCGTCGACGATCAGGTCACCTACCCGCTGGCCAGTGCGCTGCTGGCCGTGCCCGGGGCCACGGACGTGCGTGGCGTGTCGATGTTCGAGCTGTCGTTCTGTTACGTGCTGTTCGAGGACGGCACGGACATCTACTGGGCGCGTAGCCGTGTGCTCGAGTACCTGTCGACGATCCGGGACCGCCTGCCGGCCGGCGTGCAGCCGAAGCTCGGCCCGGACGCCACCGGCGTCGGTTGGGTCTACCAGTACGCGCTGGTCTCCGATCGCCACGACCTCGCCGAGCTGCGCACGATCCAGGACTACTACCTGCGGTATCCGCTCAGCTCCGTCGAAGGCGTCTCCGAGGTCGCGAGCTTCGGTGGGTTCGTCAAGCAATACGAGGTGCTGCTCGACCCGGAACGGGTGCGAGCGTTCGGTGTCTCGGTCACCGCCGTTGCGGCGGCGATCGAATCGAGCAACCGCGACGTCGGCGGTTCGGTCGTCGAACGCTCTGAGCAGGAGTACATGGTGCGGAGCCGCGGCTACCTGCACGGAGTCGATGACCTCGCCAAAGTGCCGGTCGGACTCGGTGCCAACGGCACGCCCGTCTTGCTCGGGCAGATCGCCGAACTGCGCGTCGGCGGCGAGGCGCGCCGGTCGGTCGGGGACCTCGACGGCAAGGGGGAAGCCGTCGGCGGCGTGGTCGTCGCGCGCTTCGGCAGCAACGCCTTCCAGGTCATCAAGGATGCGAAGGCGCGGCTCGAAGAGCTGAAGCCTGGGCTGCCTGAGGGCGTGCGCATCGTCCCGACCTACGACCGCTCGCTCGTCATCCAACGCGCGGTCGACACGCTGCGCGACGCGGTCTTCGAGGAACTGATCGTCACGGGCCTCATCTGCCTCGTGTTTCTCGCCCACATTCGCTCGGCGATCGTCGCGCTGATCATCCTGCCGATCGGCCTGCTCGTCGCGATGCTGCTGATGACGCTGCTCGGCATCAACGCGAACATCATGTCGATCGGCGGGCTTGCGCTAGCGATCGGCGTCATGGTCGACAGCTCGGTGGTGCTGGTCGAGAACGCGCACAAGCATCTGCAACGGGCGCGCGATCTGTTCGAGAAGAGCGGGGTGCCGATGCCGCCGCAGCCGGAGATCGTGCTCGCCGCAGCGAAGGAGGTAGCACCGAGCCTGTTCAGTTCGCTGCTCATCATCACGGTCGCGTTCTTGCCCATCTTCGTGCTGGGCGGTGAGTCGGGCCGCATGTTCAGCCCACTCGCGTGGACCAAGACCTTCGCGATCGGCGCAGCCGCCATCCTTGGCATTACCGTGGTGCCGGCACTGATGGTGTGGTTCCTGAAGGGCCGCATCCCGCGCGAGGAGAGGAACCCGGTCAATCGGCTCAGCGAGGCCGTCTACGAACCGTTCTTCTGGATCTGCCTGCGGCACCCGTTCGCGACCTTGCTGTGCGTGCTCCTGCTCGGAGCGTCGGCGATCTACCCGGCGACCAACCTCGGCTCCGAGTTCATGCCGAAGCTCGACGAGGGAGACTTGCTTTACATGCCGACGACGAGCCCGAGCGTCTCGGTCGGCAAGGCGCGCGAGATCCTGCAGCAGACCGACAAACTGATCGCGATGGTGCCCGAGGTCCGCACCGTGCACGGCAAGATCGGCCGCGCCGAGACCGCGACCGACCCCGCACCGCTGTCGATGGTCGAGACGGTCGTGCAACTCGAGGCCGACCGCAGCAAGTGGCGAACGCGGGCGGTGGATCGGTTCTGGCACGGCTTTCCGGGCTGGTTGTCGTGGCTGTCGTGGCCGTTCGAGCACACGTTCTGGCCCGATCGCCGACCGATCACGATGGAGGAGTTGAAGTTCGGCTGGTCGGAGCCGGACGGCAGCCATCACCAAGGGCTCGACGAGATCGTGCGCCTGCCCGGGATGGCCAATGCGTGGCCCTACCCGATCGAGAATCGCATCAACATGCTGTCGACGGGCATCAAGACGCCGGTCGGCATCAAGCTGTTCGGGCCGGACCTCGCCGTCTTGAACGACTTGGCGCAGCGCACCGCCGCGGCCGTGCAGGGTGTGCGCGGCACGACGAGTGCCTACGCCGAGAACAACCTCGGCGGGCTCTACCTCGACATCGCCGTCGACCGTGCCGCGGCGGCTCGCTTCGGCATGACCACCGGCGACGTGCAGATGGTCATCCAGACCGCGATCGGCGGCATGCCGGTCAGCACCGCGGTCGAAGGGCTCGGCCGCTTCCCGATCAATCTGCGCTACGCCCGCGAGCGTCGCGACGATCTGGACTCGTTGCGCGGCGTGCTGGTCGACACGCCCGTCGGGCAACAGATTCCGCTCGGCGAGCTGGCGTCCTTGAGCCATGTCTCCGGCCCGCCGATGCTACGGAGCGAGAACGCGCAGCGCACGGCCTGGGTCTACGTCGACCTCGCCAACCGCGACCTCGGTGGGTTCGTCGGCGAGGCGCGCGACGTTGTCGAGCGCGCGGTGCCGCTGCCTGCGGGCTACAGCCGCGTCTGGTCCGGCACGTTCCAATACCTGCAGGAGACCGAGGAGAGGCTGTGGCTCGTGCTGCCCATCACGGGGCTGCTGATCGTGCTGCTGCTGTACCTCGCCAACGGCTCGTGGTTCCGCGTGTGCGTGATCCTGCTCGCCGTGCCGTTCTCACTGATCGGCGCGTTCTGGTTCCTGTGGGCGCTCGACTACGACATGAGCCTCGCGGTGTGGGTCGGCATCATCGCGTTGCTCGGCGTCGACGCGGAGACCGGGCAGGTGATGCTGCTCTACCTCGACAGCGAGTTCGATCGCGCGAAGTCGGAAGGGCGCATGCGAACGACCGGCGACCTGATGACCGCGATCCACGCCGGAGCCGTGAAACGCATCCGTCCGAAGACCATGACGGTTGCAACCGACATGATCGGTCTGCTGCCGCTTCTGTGGGCGACCGGGACCGGGGCTGACGTCACGCGGCGGCTCGTCGCCCCGCTGATCGGCGGCATCACCGTGAGCTTCCTGATGGAGCTGCTGGCGTACCCGGTGATCTTCTATCTGTGGCAGCGTTGGCGGATGCGAGGCCAGTTGGAGGTGGTCGCATGAAGGCGGTTCCCATGGTGTTGGCACTGGCCTTGGCCGGGTGCGTCATGCGGCCCGAAGGCGAGCAAGCGGAGCGCGACCGAGTTGCTGCCGCCGGGGTCGAGTTCCACAAGCCGTTTGCGGATCGAGAGCTTTCTGATCTGACCCAAGGAGCAACGCTCTCCACGTTTCTGGCGCACGCCGAACAGGCCAACGGCGCGCTGGAGGCGGCCTTCCATACCTGGGAGGCGGCACTCGAGAAGGTGCCCCAGGCCAGCACGCAGGCAACTACCGCGATGGTCGGGTTGGAGCACACCCTGGACGGCGGGTCTGCGCTCGATCGCACGGCCTTGCTGCTGATGAACAACACCATGGCCATGATCCTCTGGCCTGGACGCTTGGAAGCGCAGGGCGAAGCTGCTCTCGCCGATGCACGAGTCGCTGGGGCCGCCTTCGTTCGGCAACGGTTGCGGCTGCAGACCCAGGTCAGCGACGCGTACTACGCCCTGGCCTTGCGCGACGAGGAGTTGGCGCTTCTCGACCGCCTGGAGCGGCTGCTTGCCTTGCAGGTGCCATCCGTGGCGGCGCGGGTACGAGCAGGCTCTGCCATGCAGGCCGAGCTTCTGGCTGCCGAGGTGGCGCGCGATCGGGTGCGCGCGGAGCGCGCGAAGCTTGCCGGCGAGCGGCCAGCCCTGGAGGCAGCACTGCGTGCGATCGCCGGTGTCGGGGGCGATGCCATGGTGACGAAGCCGGTGCTGCCGCCTCTGACCGCCCTTCAACCGGCTGAACGGGACGTGATCGAGTCCGTGTTGGCGAACAACGCCGAGGTCGAGATGCAGCGACGTGAGCACGCTGCCGCGATGGCCGAGGTCACGATGGCCGAGTGGGAGCGTGTGCCCGAGTTCTCCCTCAGTGCCACGGTGATGGGCACCATGAGCCAGACGCTCGGTGCGGCCATGACGTTGCCTTGGCTGCGTGGAACGGCCATCGAAGGCGCGGTGCGCGAGAGCGAGGCGCGCGTGCGCGCGGCCGACGCCCTGCGTCGACAGGCTGGCGTCGATGCGACAGCCATGGCGGTGCGCGAACTGGCGATGCTCGCCGCGGTGGAGGCGGAGCACGCCGTGCTCGCGGAGTCCCTGCTGCCACGGTTGCGGCAGATGGGAGACGTCGCGCGCGCTGCGTGGACCGCGGGCGGCGGCAAGCTCACCGAGTGGGTGGCCGCGACCGCCATGGCTCTGGAAACCGAGGCGGCTTTGGCCCGACTGCGGCGCGACCACTCGCTGGCGAGGGCGAGGTTGCAGGAGCTGCTCGGAGGAGTTGCACCATGACCAGCTCGCGCCCCCGCGGGGAATTGCCCCGCCCTTCACACACCTACCTTGCTCCCGTCGGACCGACACGTTGTCGGCGCTGCGGGGGCAGTTCTGCGACACGAGAGGAAACGAAGATGACCACGAAACGACTGTTCTGGATCCTGCCGCTGCTCGCGGCGTTCTTGTTCGCCGCCAACGCGCTGGCGCAGCACGACCACGGTGACCACGGCCACGGCAAGAAGCAGGAGGACGCGAAGGCCGTTGCCCGCGTGGGCGACGCCTACTCGCTCAGCACCTGCCCGATCACCGGCAAGAAGCTCGGATCGATGGGCGATCCCGTAGTCAGGCTCTACGAAGGGCGCGAGGTCCGCTACTGCTGTGGCGGCTGCATCAAGAGGTTCGAGAAGGACTTGGCCGCGAGCCTGTCGGCGCTCGACGCGAAGATCATCGCGGACCAGGGGCCGCTGTATCCGCTGGCCACCTCGGTGATCTCGGGCAAGAAGCTGCCGGAGAAGGCGCACGAGTTCGTCTTCGGCAATCGCTTGGTTCGCGTCTCCGACGAGAAGGAGAAGGCCGAGTTCGTCAAGGAGCCGGCCAAGTTCCTGAAGGTCCTCGATGCCGCGGTCGTGACCGCGCAGGGCAAGGACTACGTCTTGAAGCAGTGCCCTGTCAGCGATGAGAGCTACGGCGGCGACATGGGCGACCCCATCGACGTCGTGGTCGGCGGGCGTCTCGTGCGTGTCTGCTGCAAGGACTGCACGGACGAAGTCGAGAAGGCCCCCGCGAAGTTCGTCGAGATGGTGGACGCGGCCCGCAAGAAGGCCGTCGAGGCGAAGCCCGGCGACACCAAGCCGGACAATCCCAAGGAGAAGAAGTAGAGCACGACCGGCCGCGCCTCTTGGCGAGGCGCGGCCCGCTTTCAAATCCCATGGGCCCCCAGTCGAGGACGACGCCATCAAGCCATGAACCCGCCCGGCACGCGGCTTGTCCCTTGCCACAAGTCCGCGACTTCCAGCTCACCGATGCCTTCGGTCGCGTAGTGCGCGACCTGCTCTCCTGAGAAAGCCGCATGCTCAACGGATTCCTGCTGTCGTCCAGCGACCCCTCACCCTGGCTCCTCGTGTTCGGTCGGGCCCACATCGTCTTGCTGCACGCGCCACTCGGCATCCTGCCCGCGATCGCGTTGCTCGAGTTCGGCGCAGCGCTGCTGCGCCGGGAAGCGCCGCGAGGTGTGGTCCTCGCGCTGGCCTGCTTCGGGGCGGTCGCGGCCGTTCTGGCCGCCGCTTCGGGGCTCGTGCTCGCGGGGGAAGACGCGAGTCCGAACGAAACGCGCGACCAGCACAAGGTGCTCGGCATCGTGCTCGCGGGCCTCTGTGTGGTGCTCGTCGCTCTGGCCATGCTGGCCGGCCGGTGGCCATTCCGCGCCACTGTGCTCGCCGCACTCGGCGTCATGGTTCCGACCGGCCATCTTGGCGGCTCGATGACGCACGGGCAGGACTTCCTGTTTGCACCTCTGCGCGAGGCCAAGAAGACAGGCGACACCGCGACCCGGAGCGTTTTCCAACGCACGATCGCCCCGATGCTCGAACGCAACTGCACGAAGTGCCACAACCCCGACAAGAAGAAGGGCGAGCTCCTGATGACGACGCCCGAGGGCCTTCAGATGGGTGGTGAGAACGGCCCTGTGTTCGTAGCCGGCAAGCCCGAGGAGAGCCCGATGCTGCAACGCTGTCTGCTGCCCGTGGACCACGACGACCACATGCCGCCCAAGGGCAAACCGCAGCCGACTGCCGCCGAACTCGAGGCCTTGAAGGCCTGGATCGCGGCCGGCGCAAGGTTCTGATCCCGCGGTCCTCGTGCCTGCCCCCTACATGCGCTTCCTGCCCACCCTGCTGCTGCCCGCCGGGTTCGTGCTAAGCCTGTGTCGATGCGCCGAGCGGGCCGAATCAATAGCCGAGTCGTGCTGCGAGCCGAGCATCTGCGGTTGTTGCGTCGGGAAGACGAAGGCGCACGACAACCCCGGCGATGACGCGGTTGGCCAGACCGCAGGGGCTCACCAGGACTGCCTGTGCCCCGTGCTTCGCGGCCCCGACCGCAAGACCGCAGCGACCGCACCCTATCGCGGTGAAGATCCGGGCCGCTGTGAGGATACGGGCCCGGACCCGATCGTGCTGCAACCGGAGTGGCTCCTATGCGAGCCGCTGACGCCAAGAGTGACGCAGTGCGGTGAAGCTGCCGAACGCAGCCCGCCGCCACCTGATCGCGCGCGCAACCTGCCGCTGTTGCTGTAGTGCGAACCGCGAGCCTGCGTCTGCCGGGTCGTGTCTTGTCTCCCCGCGGCAGGTCGCTCGTTTCGAGCCGATCCGCCGCAACCGCATACCGTGAGGTGCTGCCGTGTTCCGATCGCTGTTCCTGTCCGCTTTGTTCACCACTGGGTTGATCGCCCAGGCGAATCCCGTTCCCGCTCCCGCACCGAAGCCTATGCCGCAGGTGGAGCTGCCGACCTTCCCCAACACGAACTGCCCGATCATGGGCAAGAAGGTGTCGATGCCGCTGTTCGTCGACACCGAGGTGGGGCGCTTCTACGTCTGCTGCAAGCCATGCTTCAAGAAGGTCCTCGCCGACGTGCCGGCGGCACAAAAGACCGGCTATCCGACGACCAAGGAGGTCGGCAACAAGGTCTGCCCCGTGTCCGGTGAGCCGATCGGCGAACTCGCCGTCGGGATCACGCTGCAGGGTCATTCATTCCAGGTCTGCTGTGCTGGCTGCGTCGACGAAGCGCGGCGCGACTCGCAGCTCACGCTGACGAAGCTGCTGCGCGAGGGCATTGTCGAGGTCGGCAACACGACGTGCCCCGTCACCGGCGAGCCGGTTGCCGCGAATGCGTTCGTGCTGATCGGCAAGTCGCTCGTGCGTCTGTCGTCGCCGAAAGCCGTCGAGGCTGTCGAGAAGGACCCTGCCGCCGTGCTGGCGAAGGCGAACGAACTGAGCAAGAAGCAGCCGCCCAAGCCAAAGCACGTGCACACTCCGAAAGAGGCCCAGGCCAGCAAGCCCGGGGACGACAAGTGACGGCGCGCGCTGCCGCGCGGGTCGTTCCGGGGCACACGTTGCTGCTCGCCTTGGTGGCCTGCAGCACGGCACCGCCGATGCCACAGCCGCCGTCCACCCACCCGGCTTCGCCTCTCGCGGAGCAAGCCGCCGAAGCTCCTGCAACCGACACGTTGCGCATGTCACAGCCGGCCGCGTCGCCGGCGTCGGCTGCGACGAAACCACCGATGCGAGGCCACTGATGCGACCGTTCCCATTGCCGCTCGTGCTACTGCTCGGCTGCGCGCATGTCGACCCCGCCGCAAACGATGCGCGGTCCATCCGCGACGAACTCGACGCGCGACTTGGCGTCACGCAGGAGATGGCGGAGGCCGCTGGCCTCGACCCGTCGATTGCCGACGCGACCGTAGAGCTGCTCGGCAGCCCGCTGACCGAAGACGCCGCCGTTCGAATCGCGCTGCTCGAAAACCGCGACGTGCGCGCCGGGCTCGCCCGGTTCGGCATCGCGCGCGCCGACCTCGTGCAGGCTGGACTGCTGCGCAACCCTGTGTTCAGCGCCAACGCGATTTTCATCGGCGGCCGCACCGATGTCGAGATCGGCCTCGCACAACCGTTCCTCGATCTGTTCTGGCGGCCGCTCCGCCAACGCATCGCCGAAGCGGAGTTCCACGCCACACGGTCGGTGCTCACGCACGAGGTCGTGCAGCTTGCCTTCGCTGTGCGGCGCGGCTTCGTGCAGCTACGAGCAGCGCAGCAGCTTGTCGGCCTGCAGCAACGGGCGGTGGATACCGCAGTGGCGGCGCACGCACTGATGCAGCAGCTCCACGCATCGGGCAACGTCACCGACGTTGCGCTCGCTGCCGAACGTGTCGTCGAGTCGCGCGCGCGGCTCGACTTGCATGCCGCGGAACGGGCGGCCCGGGAAGCGCGCGAACCGCTGCAGGAGTTGCTCGGGCTGTGGGGGAAGCACACGCACTGGACCGTGACCCAGCAGCTCGACCTGGACCCGCTGGCCGGCTGGGATCCAACCAATCTCGAAGCGCGTTGCGTCGCCGCTTCGCTCGACCTGCATGCGCAGCGTGCGTCGGTCGACGCACTGGCGCAGCGGGCCGGCCTCGAGTCGTGGCGTGGCTGGCTGGGCGAGGCGAACGTTGGTATCGCGGCCACGCGCGAGGCCGCCGAAGGTTGGGGTTTGGGCCCACCCGTAGAACTCGAACTGCCGTTGTTCGACCGCAGATCAGCGCGCCAGGATAGGGCGGCGGCGGCGCTTCTTGAGGGCCTGCAACACCATGTGCAACTCGCCGTCCAGGTCCGTTCTGCGGCGCGCCTTCTCCGCGATCGCTTGGCGGCGCTCGGCGAGAGGCTGCGTTTCCTTCGCGACACCCACCTGCCGCTGCGGGAGGACTTCGTGCGGAAGACTTTGCAACACTACAACGCAATGCAGATCGGGGCTTTCGATGTGCTGCGGGCGCGGCAGCAGCAGATCGCCGACGAACGTGAGGAGCTGATCACGATGCGCGACGCGCATCTCGTGCGGCTCGATCTACAAGAACTGCTCGCCGGCAGTATGCCGCGCGATTCGCTTGAACCCACTTGGCCCGAGTTCGGCAGCTCGGATGCTCGCGCCGCCATCGGAGGAAACTGAAAATGACTAGCGACCGTCGTGAGTTCCTGATCCGCTCCGCCGCCATTGGCATCGGCGTACCGCTCGTGCCGGCTGGCGCTGCGCAGCGATCGCCATCTAAGCCATCGCCATTGCCGGGTCAGCCCTTCGTCGATTACCGACCTGTCGAGACGCCGAACGGCACGACGCTGTCGTGGCAACTCGTTGGCGGCGTCAAGGTGTTCCATCTGATCGTCGAACCGGTGCGCCACGAGTTCGCACCGGGCCTGCAAGCGAACTGCTGGGGCTACAACGGTGCTGTGCACGGCCCGACGATCGAAGCGGTCGAGGGCGACACCGTGCGCATCTACGTCACCAACAAGCTCGACTCCCCGACCACCGTGCACTGGCACGGCGTGTTCTTGCCCAACGGCATGGACGGCGTCGGTGGCCTCACGCAGCGTTCGATCGAACCGGGTGAGACGTTCCGCTACGAGTTCACTCTGCAGCAGCACGGCACGTTCATGTACCACAGCCACCACGACGAGATGGTGCAGATGGCGATGGGGATGATGGGCATGTTCGTCGTGCACCCGCGGCTGCCGAGCACGCCACCCGTCGAGCGCGACTTCGTCTACCTGCTCAGCACGTGGGCCGTGAAGGTCGGCACCGAACGGCCCGACCCGAACGAGATGAAGGACTTCAACGTGCTCACCTTCAACGCCAAGGTGTTCCCGGCGACCGCGCCCATGGTGTGCAAGACCGGAGAACGCGTGCGCATCCGCATCGGCAACCTCAGTGCGATGGACCATCACCCGATCCACCTGCACGGCCATGCGTTCGAAGTGATCGAGACGGACGGCGGCCAGATCCCGGCCTCGGCGCGCTGGCCCGAGACGACGGTCTTGGTCGCAGTCGGGCAGACCCGCACCGTTGAGTTCGTAGCCAACGCACCCGGCGACTGGGCGATGCACTGCCACATGACGCACCACGTGATGACGCAGATGGGCCACGACATCCCCAACCTCGTCGGCATCGATCCGAGCTCGTTCGACGAGCAACTCGCCGCCGTGGTGCCCAGCGTGCACGCGCTCGGCGGCAATCCGAACGATCCGAACGCCCACGACGACACGTTGCCGAAGAACAGCACGCCGATGATTGGCGGCACTGCGGGGTTTGGCTACGTGACGATGGGCGGCATGGTCACCGTGCTCAAGGTGCGCGACGGCCTGACGAACTACGCGGATCCAGGCTGGTACGAGCATCCGAAGGGCACGGTTGCCGACGTCGCCACGGCCGAGGAGCTGATCCGCGACGGCATCCGCCGCTGACGCGCGCCACCTGCGATGTCCCCTTTACCATCCCCAGGACCTGAAGGCCCAGCGAGGGCAAGACCGACAAGTCCAAGGAGGAGAATTACGACGTGAGCAACGTGCTCTTGCCGAGGTGCGCTGGTCCCTTGCCAGCCACTCCAGAGCACAAGATCCGGCGCTCTCGCTTCACGTCCTCACACCAACGCGAGTGAGCCGAAAGCGCTATGCGTAGTTCTAGTGTGCCTTCCCCGCGAATGGCGGCATGGTGCCGTACGTCCGAGGTTGGCTTTCCCGATGAGAGGTTCCCGATGCAACCCGAGATGCGACTGCCCTTCCTTCCCTCGCGCCCGCTGATGTTCTGCCTCCTGCTCGCGGCGCTCCTCCTGCTGGCTGCCTGCCACGGCACCGACACGGGCGCGGGGCACCGACACTGATCCTTGAGAATGCGCCGAGCAGGTCGTTCCTGCGTGGGCGATCGCATTCAACCTTGAACCCCCCGAGTGAAACGATGAGAACCCTGATTCAGATGCTCGTTTGCCTGCTTGCGTTCGCCGTCATGTCGAGCGCAGCCGTCGCGCAGTGTGGTGGCAGAGCCTTCGTGCGCAGCTCTATCCACTACGGCCAGCCCTACCACGCGCATGGCCATGTGCGCGCGCCGCAGCACGGTCACTACTACCACAGGGCGCGCTACTCCGCGGTTGGCCATTCAGGCGTCCGCCACCATCGGTAGCGAAGAGGTTCGAACGACGCCAACTAGAACGATCTGGTCGGGCCGAGCCACGTGCCAGGGCGTGCTCGGTCACTTGCGTTCATGAGCGACAACATCCGAACCGCATCAGCCTTCGTGCCCGCGCTGCGCTTTCATTGGCTGACGTTCCTCTACGACTTCGTGATCGGACCGACGACTCGGGAGCGAGCGGTCAAGGCGGCGATCGTTGTGCAAGCTCGCTTGGAGCCCGGGGCGCAGGTGCTCGACGTGGGAGCGGGCACCGGGTCGCTGACGATCATGCTGAAACGATCCCAGCCGGCCGCGAAGGTGGTCGGCATCGATGGGGATCCGCAGGTCCTCACGATTGCGCGGCGCAAGGGCTCGGCTGCGGCTGCCGACGTCAGTTGGGTGGAGGGCATGGCGCAGCGCCTGCCCTTCGAGCGCAACCAGTTCGACCGCGTCGTCACGAGCCTTCTGCTCCACCACCTGGATGACGCCGCGAAGGCTGCGGCGCTTGCCGAGATGCGCCGCGTCCTACGACCCGGTGGGACGATTGTGGTCGCCGACTGGGATCGGCCGCGAGGACCACTGATGCACGCCGCATTCCTCCTGGTCCGACTGCTGGACGGCTGGGCCAACACCCGGGCGCACGCGGCCGGACAGCTTGCATCCGCGATCGCCAAGGCTGGCTTCGTGAATGTCATGGCCGTCGCTCACTTCAGTACGTGCTGTGGAACCCTGACCGTGTTCACCGCGACCAATCCGGCCGCGGGAGACGGTCCCAACCCGAACGGAGAACTACTATGAGATCGATCCTGACTCGACTGGCCGTGTGGCGCAACTGCGCCCTTCTGTCCCCCCTCCTGCTGGCCGTGCTCGCCGCGTGCCACGGCACTGGATCTCGGTGCCACTGAACGCTCGATCGCGATGGCCCGATCGATTGGCGGTGGCTGGGCACGCCGCGCACTCTGCGCGTGACGTCGTGTCATCGACGACACCGATTCGCGTCGCGGCTCCGCGTCCTGGAGTGATCGAGCCGTGACACGAACGGCTGCAGCCCCACGATGCGCGAACTGCGTCGCATGTAATGCCCTTCGACACTCGACGTCTACGAGGGCATGACGACGAAAGATCCTGCTGAGGTCCCGAGCGAGACTGCCATCCTCGACATCACCGGCATGACCTGTGCCGCCTGTGCGGGCCGCATCGAACGCGCGCTGACGAAGGTAGGCGGCGTGGAGGCCGCCCAGGTCAACCTCGTCTCGCAGCAGGCTCGCGTCGAGATCGACCCGAAGCGCGCGAACCGAGCCGCACTGGAGGCGGCCGTCGTCGCTGCGGGCTACGGCGTGTTGCCACCCGCCTCCACGGCCGGTCCGATCGGGCTGGATCGCAGTGGGTCGGAGGAGCGAGACCGCCGCGTTCTGGTGCGCGACCTTGCCGTTGCGGCGGCTCTCACGGTTCCGCTTCTCGTCCTCGGCATGTCCCATGGTGCGATCCCCTTTGCCGACACTTGGGCAGGCCGCATCGTCCAGTTCGTGCTTGGCACGGGTGTGCTGTTCGGACCCGGCCGTCGGTTTCTGCGCGCTGGCGTTGTCGCGGTCCGCCACCTCAGTCCCGACATGAACACGCTGGTTGCGCTCGGGGCGCTCTCGGCTTGGGCGTGGTCGACGGTGGCGACGTTCGCCGCGCACTGGTTTGCACACGGTGAGCACTCCGCGCCGCACATCTACTTCGAGGCGGCGGCGGCAATCGTCACCTTCGTGCTGCTTGGCAAGTTCTTGGAGACGCGGGCTCGCTGGCGTCTGGGAGATGCAGTGCGTGCGCTGCACGCCCTGGTGCCGGCGCTGGCGCATCGTGTCGACGGCGACGCATCTTCGATCGAGCGCGACGTCCCGGTCGCTGACCTGCGGCCCGGCGATCGCGTGCGGGTTCGCCCAGGCGAGCGCGTGCCGAGCGATGGCGTCGTGCAGCACGGTAGTTCTGCCGTGGACGAATCGCTGCTCAGTGGCGAGAGCATGCCAGTGGAGAAGGGGCTCGGCGACCGCGTCGTTGGCGGCAGCATGAACACGTCCGGTGCGCTGCTCGTTCGCGTCGAGCACGCGGGTGCGGAGACCGCGCTGGCGCGGATCACCGCCGCGGTCGAACTGGCCCAGGGATCGCGGGCACCAATCGCTCGGTTCGCTGATCGAGCCAGTGCGGTGTTCGTTCCGATCGTCCTGGTGCTGGCGCTGGTGACGTTCGGCCTCTGGTGGTCGATCGACCCGACCTGGGGCGGGCTGCCGGTGGCGATCGAGTACATGGTGGCGGTGCTCGTGATCGCTTGCCCGTGTGCGCTCGGCCTTGCGACGCCTGCGGCCGTTGCCGTCGGTGCTGGACGCGGTGCGGAACTCGGGGTCATGTTTCGAACCGGCGCGGCGATCGAACAGGCAAGCCACATCGACACCGTGCTGTTCGACAAGACCGGCACGCTGACGACCGGCCGTCCTGATGTGGTTGCCGTCGAGCCGCGCCCCGGCATCGCGAGCGAGGAACTCCTGCGCCTTGCCGCGGCGGTCGAGTTGTCGAGTGAGCATCCGTTTGCCCGTGCGGTCGTCGGTGCGGTGCAGGCGCGTGGGCTCGCGCTCGACGTAGCAACGCAGTTCGTCTCTGTTCCAGCCATGGGGGTGATGGCGCGTGTGGGCGGCTTCACCGTTCGCGTCGGCAAGCCCGAGTGGCTCGCCCAGCAAGGCATCGACGTCGCGGCGGTTGCTCCGCGCGTCGCGGCGCTGGCGTCAGGTGGGGTCACGCCGCTTCTCGTGGCGCGAGATCGCGACCTACTGGGGGTGATCGGCCTCGCCGATGCGCTGCGGCCCGAGGCACGGGCGGCCGTGAAGCATCTGCGCGCGATGGGGATCCGTCTCGGGATCCTGTCGGGAGACAAGCAGGGCGTCGTCGCTGCGATTGCGCAGCAAGTCGGTATCGACGAGATCGCTGCGGAGCTGCTACCTAACGACAAGACCCGACGGATCGCCGAAACGAAGGATGGAGGGCAGCGCGTCGCGATGGTCGGCGATGGCGTCAATGACGCCCCGGCACTGGCGACCGCCGACCTGGGGATCGCAGTCGGCACCGGCACCGACGTTGCTGCGGCAGCCTCGGACGTCGCGCTACTGCGAGGTGGGCTCGCGGGCGTGCCTGTAGCCATCGCCTTGGCCCGAGCAACCATGCGCACGATTCGGCGCAACCTGCTGTGGGCGTCGGTCTACAACCTGCTCGGCCTGCCGATCGCGGCCGGCGCGTTCGCGGGACTGGGCATCGTCTTGTCGCCGGTGTACGCCAGTGCCGCCATGTCGCTGTCCAGTGTGTCTGTCCTGTTGAGTTCCCTCATGCTGCGGCGTTTCCGCAGCGCGAGCGGAGCGGAGATCGTGCGGTGAGCTGCCACGGAGAGCGTGAGGGCGACGCCGCGGGACTACCGGACCGCGTGATGCACGAACTCGTTGCTGGCCACCGCGATTTCGTCGCGTTCGTGGAACGGCGCGTCGGCGACCGCACCATAGCCGAGGACGTCGTGCAGGACGCTTTCGTGAAAGGTCTGGAACGCGGCGGCGAACTGCGTGCCGACGAGTCGTCGCGCGCGTGGTTCTACCGCGTGCTGCGCAACGCGATCATCGACCGGCACCGGCGATCAACGACTGCCGGCGCTCGGCTTCAGGCACTAGTCGACGAACTGCAGCGCGCCGAGTCGCAGCGGGCTGCCGAAGCCGATCGCGAGCTATGTAGCTGCATCGGCCGGCTGATCGACACCCTGCCGCCCGATCAGGCCACGGCCTTGCGTCGCATCGAGCTGGACGGTGTCGCGGTCAAGGACTTCGCTGTCGAAGCAGGGCTCGGAGAGAGCAACGCGGGGGTGCGCGTGTTCAGGGCGCGCAAGGCGCTGCGCGAGCAAGTGACGAGGGCTTGCGGAACGTGTGCGGAACACGGTTGCTTCGACTGTTCGTGCCGCAAGCCACAGGCTGGCTAGCCAAGGTGCAATGCCGCACCGCCGCGATCCGGTCGCGCTGCCCCGGCTGAGGCAGGGCGACGCAGAACCTACTTCTTCTGCGCGGGCTGCCCGCCTGCCGCCATGCCTTCCAGCACCTTGTCGACGTTCGTCGTCGCAGGATCGTAGTGGACGGTGATCTCGGCGTTGCCCGCCGTGATCTCGGCCCCCTTCACACCCGGCAGCTTCTCCAGCGTGGCACGCACGCCGGCAACGCAGCCGCCTCAAGTGGGCTTCTTGTCGAGGACCAACATGGCGTCCTTCGTCTCGATTGACACCGGATTGGTCGCGCAACCCGCGAGGGCGATCGCGGCCAGCAACACCGGGGATGCGAACCTCATGCCTTCACCTTCGCGCCGGACTCACCGGCAGCGACCAGCTTCGCGACCATGTCGGCCGGTTTGATCTTGGCGGCGTCGTAGTGGACGGTGAAGTCCTTGTCGCCGGCCTTGATGTCGATCTGGCTGATGCCGTCGACCTTCCCAAGGGCACCGCGCACGGCGGTGACACATCCCCCTCAAACGGTCTTGCCCAACTCCAGCTTGACCTGCGACACGGTCGCGGCAGCACCCGGCGTCGGGTTGTTCGGAGCAGTTGGCTCCGGCTTGCTGCAGGCGACCAGGAACAGCGCACAGACGCTCGCGGCGAACAGTCGGTTCATGATCTCATTTCCTCGATGACAACCCCGCGAAAGTTCGCGGTGGGCGAGAATCCTAGGCTGCACTTGGTATCGCACCAGGGGAAGGCGCAGGTGCCGCCTGTGGTGCAGCTCGGAGTGTCGCGCCGTTCTCACCTTCGCGGCCCTACGATGCCGGGCCGCTCTTCAGCCCGTCAGGATGACCATGCGAGTCGCACTCCAGATGCTCTGTTCCCTCTGCTTCGCCTTGTGCTTGCCGGCGCAGCAGCCCGACCGGAAGCCGGTTGGTGTGGTGCTCGGCGAGGCAGGCTCGGTGCTGCCCGACGGCAGCTTCCGCATCGACCTGCCGCGCAAGGAGTCGGTCCTGCGCAACAAGTTCGGTTTCGTGGTCCCGCCGTCCATGGTGCTGACCTACGCGGCGTTCGCGGGCACGCCTGAGCGCGCGATCGTGGTGGGCGACACCTGCATGTTGCCCGTGGAGGTCAACCCGGTGCTCGACGAGCTGAGGAAGGGCAACCTGGAGATCGTCGCGATCCACAACCACATGCTGGGCGGCAGCCCCAACTTCATCTTCCTGCACTTCCAGGGCTCGGGTGCGGCGATGGACATGGCCAAGGCGATCCGCGCCGCGTGGGATCAGATGGGCAAGCAACCCGCGGCGGCAGCACCGGCGGCGGCGACCCCGCCTACGCCCGACTGGAAGGCGGTGTCCGACGCCGTCGGCCTGCCGGGCGCGATGCAGAAGGACGGCATGTTCAAGATCGCGTTGCCGCGCCCGCAGTTGGAGACCAGCATCGATGGGCAGCGGCTTCCCGCGGGCGTCGGGCTCGCCTGCTGGGTTGGTTTTGCGCCTTGCGAGTGCGGGCGAACGATGGTCATGGGCGACACCTGCCTGCTCCGGAGCGAGTTGCAGCAGGCCATCGATGCCTACCGCAAGCACGGCATTCGCATCGTCGCGATCCACAACCACATGCTCGGAACGAGTCCCGAGCTGATCTTCTGCCACTTCACGGCGGAAGGGGACGCGATGGAGCTGGCGCGGGCCATCAAGGTGGTGTGGTCGCCGCTGCGAGCGAAGTAGGCGCGCCCTGTCGAGGGCGACCGAGTTCGTGCGCCTCGGTGTCGTGGCCTCCTACGGGGGCTGGGAACGCGGCTCGGATCCCTGCGCGTGACGTTGAGTCAACGTCGGTGGCACCGAGCCCCTGCGCGCTCCTCGGTCACTTGGTAGGACTGCCAAGTTAAGGCGTTGACTACCACGAACCGGCGGAACGAGGCGCGATCCAGCGCGACGCCTTGCGACTCCCGCCGCCCGCTCGTAACCTTCGGCCTGTTCTCGGATTCGCGCACCAATCCGTTCCTTTTCCAGCCGCTCCGCAGGATGCGGGCGGGAGGGCCAGGAATGCATGGGGTGCAGGGGGTCGGAAGTTCAAATCTTCTCGCTCCGACCATCTTTGACTTCTGCCGCAAGGCGTCTCGCGGCGGCCGCCCGGAGTGCTCGCGCGGCACCGGTAGCTCGCAGTTTGACAGTCGACTGTCAAAGTGAGCGGGCAGCCATGAAGAGGTTGAACGACGCGCACGCGAACCGCAGCGGTTCGATGCGGTGCCATGCGACGGCATGGCAACCACCGAGAGCGAGCGAAAGGAACGTCGTCGGGCGAAGCCCCCGAAGATGGGGCGACACAGCAGCGGGCAGGCCAGGGTGACCCTCGGCGGCAAGGTCCTCCACCTGGGCCTCAGGGGATCCGCCGAGGCACACGAAAACTACGCGCGACTAGACTCGAGCCGCGCTGCTGCCGAAGCGAAGGTCGCTCGAATCCGCGCCAGCGACTTCGCGTAGATCGCGCGGCGCGCTACGCGGCCGACGGTGCTGGCATCGGCGATGCGCAGCCGTAGGTGCCAAGCAGCAGACAAGAGCAGGGGGAACGCCGGCGGCGGCGGGCCGCACATAGGCAACTCACGAAGTCGCAGATTGCTGATGAGGGCCTTTGCAGGCTGGCTTGGTGCACCGGCGCGCCGATCGGTGGCACCGGCCGCGAGAATTCGCGCGCGATCGGCCTCAGACCGCTGCGCGGACCCAAGCCGACGGGGTCGGCAGCCGGCGCCGCAGTCGCTAGCCTGCCCGCTCCCCGATGATCGCGCTCACCGGCATCAGCAAGCGACACCGCCACCAGGTCCTGTTCGTCGACGCCTCGCTGCAGCTCGACCCCGGCGAGAAGGTCGGCCTGACCGGCCCCAGCGGTGCCGGCAAGTCGACCGTGTTCCGCCTGATGACAGGCGAGGAGAAGTCCGACGAAGGCGACGTGCAGATGCCCGAACGCCTGACCATCGGCTGCTTCCGCCAGGATATGCGTGAGTTATCCTGCCGCTCGGTGCTCGACGAGGCGATTGCCGGCAGCGGCAAGGTCGGTGCCTTGCTCCACGAGCTCGAGCAGCTGCAGCACGACATGTCGGACCCCGACAAGGCCGACGACAGCGGATGGTCGCCCGGCGCGGACCTCGCAGTTCGCGGCACGGCACCGCGTCTCGACGACATCGAGACGGCCGACGATCTGTTCGGCAACCAGCGCGACGGCGTGCTGAAGGTCGCGATCGCGCCGTGAGCGACGCGCGACGCGGAGCCGACCGGAACGGGCGCTGGCATGCCATCGACGGTCGCCTTGCGATCGAGGCCGTCGGCTCGGATGCGGTAGCCGGACTGTCGGCGTCCGAAGCGCACCAGCGCCTGCTGCGCGGCGGGCCCAACGCCCTGCCGGAGCCGCATCGTCGCTCGCTGTTGTCGGTGTTCGCAGCACAGTTCCGGAGCCCGCTGATCTACCTGCTCCTCGCCGCTGCAGGCCTGGCACTGGCGCTCGGACACACGCAGGACGCCGCGGTGATCTTCGTCGTGCTGCTGGCGAACGCCGTCATCGGCGCCGTGCAGGAGGGCCGCGCCGAGCGTTCGCTGGCGGCGCTGCGCAAGCTGGAGACGCTGAAGGCGCGCGTCGTCCGCGACGGCGAAGAGCAGGTGGTCGCGGCGCGCGAGGTCGTGCCGGGGGACATCCTCGTGGTCGAGGCCGGCGATGCGATCGCCGCCGATGCGCGGCTCCTGGATGGCGTCGCCTTGCAGCTCGCCGAGGCCGCCTTGACCGGAGAGTCGGTGCCGGTCGGCAAGCACCTGCTGCCCGTCGCTCCGAACACGCCGTTGGCAGACCGCAAGAACATGATCTACGCGGGCACGCACGTGACGGCCGGACGTGCGCGCGCCGTCGTCGTCGCGACCGGGCTCGAGACCGAGATCGGACGCATTGCGACCCTGGCGGAGCAGGCGGTCGAACCGAAGACGCCGCTCGAACTCCGCATCGCGTGGTTCGGCCGTGCCGTCATGGTGGCCGCGCTCGTCATGTTCGCACTGGTGCTCTGGATCGGCGCGCTCGGCGGCATCCCGTTCGGCGAGATCCTGATGGTCGGCATCAGCCAGGTCGTCAGCATGGTGCCCGAAGGGCTGCCGGTCGCGATGACCGTCGTACTTGCGGTCGGCGTCCAGCGCATGGCCAAGCGCAAGGCGGTCGTTCGGCGCCTCGCCGCGGTCGAGACGCTTGGCTCGACGACCGTGATCTGCACCGACAAGACCGGCACGCTGACGAAGAACGAAATGACCGCCACGGCGGTGCACCTGCCGGACGGCTGCGACCTCGCGGTGACCGGCGCCGGCTACGAGCCGGTGGGCCGCTTCCAGGCGGGGGGGCGCGAGTTCGACCCGGCGCAGCACGCCGGGTTGCGAGAACTCCTGGACGCAGTGGCGTTGTGCAACGACGCGCAGCTGCGCGGCCCGGAGCCGAACGGCGGTGGTCGCTGGCAAGCCGTCGGGGACCCGACCGAGGTGGCGCTGTTGTCGCTGGCCATCAAGGGCGGCGTCGTGCCGAGCGAGCTTCGGCGTCGATGCCCCCGGCGAGCCGAGCTGCCGTTCGATCCACAGGCGCGCATGATGGCGACGCAGCACGACACCAGGGCGGGATCGCGCGTCTACCTGAAGGGCGCGCCCGAGGTCGTGTTCGCGCTCACCAGCGGCGGCTCGGTGCCAGCGCTCGCCGAGGCAGTCGACAAGATGGCGGCGCGGGCGCTGCGGGTACTGGCGGTGGGCGTCGTCGACGATGCGACGATCGACGGCAGCAGCGGCATTGGCGCTCTTGCCGGCCGCGTGCGGATGCTCGGCCTCGTCGGACAGATCGACCCGCCGCGGGCCGAAGTCGAGGCCGCCGTCGCGCAGTGCCGCGACGCTGGCATCCGGCCCGTCATGGTGACCGGTGACCACCGGCGCACCGCGCATACGATCGCCCGGGCACTCGGCATCGCTCGAGACGGCGACACCGTCGTCGACGGCGTCGAGCTCGAGAGCATGAGCGACGACGAGCTGGCGGCGCGCATCGACGCGGTCGCCGTCTTCGCGCGCGTGCATCCGGCGCAGAAGCTGCGCATCGTCGACGCGTTCCAGCGACGCAACCACGTCGTGGCGATGACCGGCGACGGCGTCAACGATGCGCCGGCGCTGGTCAAGGCCGACGTTGGCGTCGCGATGGGCTTGACTGGCACCGAGGTCGCCAAACAGGCCGCCAAGGTGGTCATCACCGACGACAACTTCGCGACCATCGTCGCCGCCGTGGAGGAGGGGCGGGTCATCTACGGCAACCTCAAGAAGCTGATCCTCTACCTGTTCACGACGTCGATCGCCGAGGTCGTGGTCCTCCTGTCGGCACTGCTGCTGGGCTACGCGCCGCCGCTGTTGGCGGTGCAGATCCTGTGGATCAACCTCGTCACCGACGGCATGTTGACCATCACGCTGATCATGGAGCCCGCCGAGGGCGACGAGATGCAGCGGCGACCGGTGCCGCGCCAAGAGTCGATCCTGAGCCGGTCGATGCTGGTGCGCGTCGCGTTCATGGTCCTGGCGATGGCGGTTGCGACGCTGGGCTGGTTCGTCTGGCGGCAGGCGCAAGGCGTGCCGTTCCCGCAGGTCCAGACCGAGACGTTCACGCTGCTCGCGGTCTGCCAGTGGTTCAATGTGCTCAGCTGTCGCTCGCAGCGGCGCTCGGCGCTGACCATGAGCCTGCTGCGCAACCCGTGGTTGATCGGCGGCTTGGTGCTCGGCAACCTGCTGCAGGCGGCCGTAATATTCTTCCGCCCGCTCGGCGACGTGTTCCACACGGTGCCGATCGGCTTCTGGACCTTCTTCGCCATCGGCGCCGTGGCCAGTCTGCCGCTCTGGGTCGAGGAGCTGCGCAAGCTCGTGGCGCGCCGCTGGTTCACGGTTCAGGACGAGCGGCCTCGTCGCGCTCGGATCATTGAGTGAAGCGGCGCATCAGTTCGCCGAGGACGTGCAGGCCCTCGAAGATCTTGGCCATGAACGAGTGGTTGTGTTTGACCAACACGAATTGTGGATGGTTCTGCCAGAGCGCGCGCAGCCGGCCGTCGAGTTCGATCGCGCGGGCGTTCGATTCGGTTCGTGTCGGGTTGCCGGTCTCGATCGAGAAGTTGCCGACCGCCGCCGTCTCGAAGAAGATCACAGCGTCATAGCGGGCGAGCTCGAGTTCCATCGACGTGCCGACCGCGGTGAAGAAGTCGACCCCGCCGTCGTTGCCAGGCCAATAGGCGCCACCGTCGACGGTGCCGCGGTCACAGAGCAGCACACGTCCCGGGAACCGGACCGACTGCAGGTCTTCGAGGTTGCGCTGCACCTGGTAGATCGCGCGCTGCGCCGCGCGGCGAGCTTCCGACTCCTCGGTGCGTGGAAACCCGCCCGCGAACAGCATTGTGGCGGCCTCGGGCACGACCACCACTCGATCACCGATTTCGCGCCGGAACATGTCCGCCGCCGTGGTCTTGCCACCACCGGGTCCACCCGTGAGCACGATGCGACACAGGTGTTCCCCGGTGCTCGACTTGGCGGGCCGCATGGCGTTCGCGTCGCTCATCGCCGTGATCATGCCTCGACCAAGGTGGGTAGCGATCGGAAGTCGGACAGCCGGGATTGTTCATGCCAGAGCCCCGGCAACCGCCGCCACTGCACCCGGCAGCGTGCGTCGGCAGCGGCGCAGCCCACGCGACGGTCTCAGGCGAATCGTCTGCCGATCCGATAGGCGCTCTGCGCGTACTGCTCGAGCATCCGCTGTGTATTGAAGAACGATCCGTTGAGCGCGATCGAGTAGCGCATGACCGGCACGAACGACTCCGGGGCACCGCAGAACATGGCCGCGATCGCCTCCAGCTTGTCGTAGAGCTGCGCCGCCTCACCGAGATCCGATCCGGGCTCCCAACTGTCGCCGATCGACCATCCGGTGACGCCCTCGACGTGCCCTTCGATCCACCAGCCGTCGAGCACGCTCAGGGACGGCACGCCATTGAGCGCGGCCTTCATGCCGCTGGTGCCCGATGCTTCCTCCGGCTTCTTCGGGGTGTTGACCCAGAGGTCGACGCCGGCGCAGAGCAGGCGTGCCAGGTCCATGTCGTGGCCCTCGAGATAGACGATCTCGACGTCGCCCCGCAACCGTTCGGCTGCCTCGAACAGGCCACGGATCACCGCCAGCCCGGCACTGTCGCGCGGATGTGCCTTGCCTGCGTAGACGATCTGGACCGACTTGCCGAGCCGGCGCAGCCGCTCCGGGTCCGCGAGCAACAGGCCGGCGCGCTTGTACGGTGTCGCCCGGCGCGCGAAGCCCAACGGTATCTTCTCCATCGACAGGCGTCGGCCGGTGCGCTTCTCGATCTCGGCGATCAACTCGGCCTTGCACCGGGCATGCGCCGCAAGCAGTTCGGGGCCGGGAATGCTCACCGCATAGCGGAGGTTGTCGTTCTGCTGCCGCCAATCCGGGATGTGTCGGTCGTAGAGCTCGCGAAACGCCGGCGCCACCCAGGTCGCCGCGTGCACGCCATTGGTGATCGAGGTGATCGGGTAGCCGGGGTACATGCCGCGCGAGATCTGGCCGTGACGCATGGCCACACCGTTGACGTACCGCGAGAAGAACAGCGCCATGTGCGTGAGGTTGAGCACGCCATCGAGGCAGCAACCGATGGTGGCGAGGCGGTCGGCGCGCGCTTGCCCCAGCACCTCGCGGGCCAGCGTGATCGGGAACTGGTCGTGACCCGCGGGCACGGGCGTGTGCGTGGTGAAGACGCAGCGATCCCGCACCCGTTCGATCGCCTCGGGCCCAGCACCGTCTTCGTGCTCCAGCAGAGCCAGTGCCAGGAGCGCCGAGTGCCCTTCGTTCAGGTGGTACACACGGATGTCCTCATGCCCGAGCGCGCGCAACATCGCCACCCCGCCGCAGCCGAGCACGGTCTCCTGCGCGAGGCGATAGCGCTCGTCGCCACCGTAGAGTCGATCCGTGATGGAGCGTTGCCACGGCGTGTTCTCGTCCAGGCACGTGTCGAGCAGGTAGACGGGCACCTCGCCGCCCGACCCGCCGTGTACTCGGTACTGCCAGGTGCGCACGGCCACGGCCTGGCCTTCGACGGTCACGGTGATGCGCGCCGGCAGATCCTGCAACGACGCCTCGGGAGTCCACGGGTCCGGGCTGCCGTGCTGCATGCCGTTCGCATCGAGCTGCTGTTTCAGGTAGCCGAGTCGGTGCACGAGGGTCACGGCCACCAACGGCAGCCCGAGGTCGGCGGCCGCGCGCAAGGTGTCGCCTGCGAGCACACCGAGTCCACCTGCGTAGGTCGGAATGGCGGACTCGAGGGCGACCTCCATGGAGAAGTACGCGATGCGGGCAGTGGACATGAACGGTCGGTGGAGGGGCGCGGGTGTCGTTCGCTCACGCGAGATGGTGGCTGCCGCCACCCGTCATTGGCATCACGCCGCGGGCACCGCGGCGCGAGCAGCTCGCAGCACGTCGGCCGAAGCCGAAAGGGCCCGGTGCGGGCGATGCCGCGTGCAGGATGGAGATCGCCACGCCTGCGGCTTGTGTGAACGACCTTGGTCCATGCTGGCGCCGACCCAACCCAAGCCGATGAGACCGATGCGCATGCGCGCATCCTGTCGAGCGCCGGCGGCGCGTCAACCAGGGAAAGGGCCAGGCCGCCGCGGCCCGTCGGTGGTCGAGCCCCGTTGGTCGGCACGCTGTCCACCTTCCCGAATCGACTGCGCGTCCTGGCCCGGAAACGACTCACAGGCCCTCGACACTGCCACCCCAGCCAGGAAGGAAGTGTCCGATGACGTAGCCGCGAGCCATGCCGTCGTCAGCGGCGCGGTCCATGGCGGGCGAACGGAACAAGTGCGCGAGGGTTGACGCGACCCCGGCCGGACGCCGACCCTGTTCCGCGCTGCCCGATCGCTGATCGTCCACCGTGACCATCGTCTACATCGTCGTCCCGCTGCTGTTGCTGGCGGTGGTGCTCGCCGCCGTCTGGCTCGATCGCTTCAGCGTGCCGGTGATCCTGGTCGCGCTCGGGCTCGGCATCCTGTTCGGCAGCGATGTGCTCAACCTGTGGCACTTCGACGACGTCGAGCTGACCAACAACGTCGCCAACGTGGCGCTGTGTTTCATCCTGTTCCAGGGTGGCCTGGCAACCAAACGCGCCGACCTGCGCGCGGTGGCGCTGCCCGCGGGCGGCCTCGCGACCTGGGGCGTCGTGCTGACCGCGGCGGCGACGTTCGGCTGCCTGCACGGGTTGCTCGGCTGGTCGGTCGACAAGGCACTGCTGCTGGCAGTGATCACTTCGTCGACCGACGCGGCGGCGACGTTCTCGATCCTGCGGCGGTACGCGTTGCCCAAGCGCCTCGCCTCGACCCTCGAGATCGAGAGCGCGGCCAACGATCCGATGGCGATCCTGATGACGCTGGTCGTGGTCGAGGCCCTGGCGTCGGGTGAGAGCCGCGGCTTTTTCGTGGTGCCGCTGATGGTCTGGAAGTTCCTTGCCGGACCGGCCTGTGGCTGGGCGATCGCGCGCGGGGCGGTGGCGATCTTCGACCGCCTCAACCCGCAGGATCGCGGCTACTACTACGTCCTGTTGCTCAGCGTCGTGCTGCTGAGCTTCGGTGCCACCGAGGCCGCGCACGGCAGCGGCATGCTGGCGGTGTTCACCGCCGGGTTGGTGATGGGCAACCGCCGCTTCGTCTACCGGCAGGGCATCCGCAACTTCGCCGCCGCGCTGGCGATGATCGCCAACATCGGCGTGTTCGTGTTGCTCGGAGTGCTGGTGTTCCCCAGCCAGTGGGCGGGCGTCTGGCTCGATGGCCTCGTGCTGTTCTTGGTGTTGGCCTTCGTCGGGCGGCCGCTCGCGGTGTGGATCGGCACGGTCGGCATGCGCATCGGCTACCGCGAACGCCACTTTCTGTGCTGGGCCGGGTTGCGCGGCGCGGTGCCGATCGTGCTCGCCACGTATCCGGTGGCGGCCGGCATGCCGATCGGCCAGGACATCTTCAACCTGGTGTTCTTCGCCGTGCTGCTGTCGGTGTCGATCCAGGGCTCGACGCTCGGTTGGCTCGCGAGCCGCCTGCGGCTGGCGTCACCGTCGCGGCCGCAACCGCGCTACTCGCTCGATCTGGTGACGATGGCGCACAGCGAACTCGATCTGGTCGTCGTCGACCTGCCGGATCCGAAGGGCTGCCCCGGCCCGCGCATCCGCGACCTCATCCTGCCGCCGCGAGCGGTGATCACGTTGATCGCGCGCGGCAGCGAAGTGGTGCCGGCGACCGGCAACACGCGCCTGCTCGGCTGGGACCAGGTCACCGTGCTGGCGCGGCCCGCCGACGAGGCAGCGGTGCGCGCCGCACTGACAGGTCCGTTCGCGGCCCCGGTCGAGCCGCTGTTGGTCGAGGCCGCCGCGGCGCCGGCGACCGCGCCGCGCGACGACGAGCTCGACGCGAGGCTGCAGCACATGCGCGACCATGTGGTCCTGCTCGGCCACGGGCGGGTCGGTGCGCTGCTCGCGGCGATGCTGCGGGCGCGCGACAAGCCGTTCGTCGTCATCGAGCAGGATCGATTGACCGCCGCGGCATTGTGCCGCCGCGGCGATCTCGCGGTCTGCGGCGATGCGGACGAGCCCGCGATGCTGGACCGGGCTCGCATCGCCACCGCCCGCCTGCTGCTGGTGACCACGCCGGACCCGCTCGTGGCCCGCGTCGCGGTCGAGTACGCGCACCGCACCAATCCGGCCATCCAGGCCCTGTGCCGCGTGCACTTCGACGAACAACGCGATCTCCTGCACCGCTTTCCGCGCACGCAGTGCGTGCACGGGGAACACGAGCTCGCCTACGCGATGGCGCGGCTCCTGTTGAAGAGCTTCGGCATCAGCGCGATCGAGAGCGAGGCAGCGATCATCGACGCCCGCCGCGGTGTGCGCGAACCGGGCGCGAGCCACACCGGCATCGTCGAACTGCACGTGCCGGCGGCGTCGCCGATCGTCGGCCGGACCCTGGCGAGCCTTGGGCTGCCAGCCGGTGCGTTGGTGATCACGATCGCGCGGGCCGGCGAGTTCGTGGTGCCGGGCGGGGGCACCGAGATCGCGGCCGACGACGCGCTGCTGCTGCTCGCCAACGCCGACCTCGCGCGCGCCGTCGAACGCATCATCGCCGGCCTGGGCCCTGCCGCGGGCTGATGCAGCGGCATGCACTCTCGGCAGGAACTGGCGCCGGTGCTGCGTTGGCCGGTGGACGGCGTCGTTGGCCTGCGGCAGGATGACGGGTGCGGGTTCCGGTTGGTCCGGGACCGCTGCTTCCACCATCCAACCCCGTATTGCCGCGTGACCGCTGACGTATTTCGAGTGCATGGTGAATCGCATGCCTGATGTGGAACGTAGCGAAACGAACGGCCTGCCCGCCGCCACGCTGGAGCGCGCGGATCTGCAGCGGTTGTTCGACGCGCTGCAATCACGGGGCTTTGAAGTGTTGGGGCCGACGGTTCGCGATGGGGCGATCGTCTACGATCCGCTCTCAGGGCCGGCGCAGCTCCCGGCGGGCTGGACGGACGAGCAGCAGGGCGGGAGATATCGGCTGAGCAAGCGCGATGACGACGCGCTCTTCGGCTACGTCGTCGGGCCACATTCGTGGAAGGGTGTCGACCGCGACTCACCCCTGCTCGCCCACGTCTTCGACGAGCGCGATCCCGGCGTGAAGCGCCTGATCGAGACCGTCGTACAGACCGCCCACGCCCACCACCGCCCCGTTGGCATCTGCGGCCAAGCCCCCAGCGACCACCCCGACTTCGCCGAGTGGCTCGCCACCCTGGGCATCGACAGCATCTCCCTCACCCCCGACTCCCTGCTCGAGGTGGCCCGCCGCCTCGCGCCCTGAGCCGCGCTGCCCGATCGCTGATCGGCCACCGTGGCCATCGTCTACATCATCGTCCCGCTGCTGTTGTTGGCGGTCGTGCTCGCCGCCGGACACTGTTGATTGCACGCATGTCCGTCGCCTGGTCCCTGCTCCTGGTAGCCGCCGGCGTCGCGATCCTCGGTTGCGGCGCCGATGTGCTCGTCCGCGGTGCAGTGACGATCGCGCGACGTGCACGCATCTCGACGGCGGTCATCGGCCTCACCATCGTGTCGATGGGGACGTCTCTCCCCGAACTCACGGTCAGCGTCGCTGCCTCGCTGCGCGGCGCGGCCGACCTCGGCGTCGGGAACGTGATCGGCTCGAACCTCTGCAACATCGGCATCGTGCTCGGGCTCACCGCCCTGATGCAGCCGATGCGCGTGCATTCGAGCGCCGTGCGGCTCGAGTGGCCTTTCATGTTCCTCGCCAGCTTCCAGGTCCTGCTGCTGGCGCGAGACGGGCTGCTCGACCGCCTCGAGGGCGGGTTCTTCGTGATCGGACTGGCGCTGTTCACGGCATACGTGGTGCGTATCGGGCGCACCGAGGTGGCGGGCGAAGAGGCAGTGGACCTCTCGGAGGAGGTCCGCGAGCGGGAGGTGGCCCACGGCACCCGCGCGGTGGCCAAGGCGATGCTGTTCGTGGCGTCGGGAATCGCGCTGCTCGTCCTTGGCGGCGAGATGCTGGTGCTGGGCGCGATCGACCTCGCGCGCCTCGCCGGCATGAGCGAGCGCGTGATCGGCCTCACGATCGTCGCGATCGGGACCAGCGCGCCCGAGGTCGCGACTTCGCTGGTGGCCGCGCGGCGGGGCCAGAGTGAGATCGCCCTCGGCAACGTGATCGGCTCCAACATCTTCAACATCCTCGGGATCCTCGGCGTGACCAGCCTCATCCGGCCAATCACGGTGGGCGCGGCGATGCTCGACAGCGACATGGTCTGGATGCTCGCGCTCTCGGCGGTGCTCTTCCCGATGATGCGGAGCCGTCTCGTGGTCTCGCGCGCCGAGGGCGGGCTGTTGCTGGGCGCGTACGGAACCTACCTGACGTTGCTGCTGTTGGGTCGGTAGGGACGGCGGCCATCGCCGGGCTCGTGGCCACCTGAGCTCGCGAACCTCACGTTGCGACCGCCAAGGCGGTTGCGTCAGAAGATCCCGCCGACCAGCTGCGGCGTGTTCGTCGCGGCGACCGCGAGCCAGGCACCCGTCGCGGGGTCGACGTCGATCGGCAGCGTCTGCTGGTGGAACGTGACCCCGACGATCGGCGGCACGTTCAGCAGCTGCAGCACCGAGGGTCGAGTCCTGAAGCGGGGTCGAACGGCTCCTCAGTTGGTGTCCAAGATGCTGGGGCCGAGGGTGCGGAAGCGCAGGAGGTCGCGACGATCCAGAGCAGCGCTGCGGGGCGCATCGACGGGCAACGCGAGTGGGCAGGCGTGGCGGTCCGCTTCAGCGGATCACAACGTCGCCGTTGTGCGTGTCGATGACGAGCTTGCCCTTGCCGTCGCCGATCTTGCACGTCACGCGCCGCTTGGCGACCGTCGCTGGCCCCTCGAGGCGCGACGGCGGCGTGACCTTGCCGTTGTGCGTCGAGGCTTCGAGGCGCGTGCCGAGCCGTTCGTCGACCACGACCTCGATGTCGCCGTTGTGCGAACGCAGCTCGCCGTCGAGAGGCCCGTCGCCCGACAGCTTCAACTCGACATCGCCGTTGTGCGTCGTCGCGACGACGTGATGGGTCGTCAGGTTGCCCTTCACATCGCCGTTGTGCGTCTCGATCGCGGCCGACCCGCTCATTCCGACGGCGGCGATGTCGCCGTTGTGCGACGTGAGCTGCACGGCCAGTTCCGGCGGCACGGTCATGGTGAAGCGGAAGCCGGGCGACCGGTTCGACAGTTCTGCCGCGGGGTACTTGCCGTGGATCCGCAGTGTGTCGCCGACCTGTTCGCGCATCACCTCGAGCAGGTGCAGGTTGGCGTCGGCTTCGGCCTGCGAGTGCCCGCGCACCGACAAGTCGGCGCGCAGGGCGATCATCGTCGCCTTGGCGTCGCCCGTGATCGTGATGTCGCCGTTGTGGCTCTCGCAGTGCAGCTTCTTCAGGCCGGCGATCGGCAGCGTGAACTCGAGGGTCTTCTCGGCCTTGTACTGCGGGAAGATGCACCCGGCGGCGAGCGCGCACGGCAACAGCAGCAGGTAGGTTCGCATGGTCGGGCGGAGGCTACGGGCGGGGTTCCGGAGATTCCGAATCAGGGCAGCGGCCGGGTGTAGATCACGGTCAGGGACGGGCGGTTGGCGGGCGTGACGTCCTCGCGGGTGGCGAACCACTTGACGCGTTTGCCGGCGCCCTCGTCACCGACCAGGATCCAGCCGTTGTTCGCGACGGGCGAAACGGCCGCGCGCCATGCCTGGACGTCGGCGCCGAGGTTCCCAGAGACGTACTGGCCTTGGGGGTTGTCGACGATGATCGAAGCCGTTGGCGACCCCTGGAAATCGCCGCCCGGCGAGGTCCAGGCGGTCGAGAAGCTGCGATTGATCCAGGTTGCCCCGCCGCCCGCGGTCGCCAGGCCCTGGCCGGAGGACAGCGCGACGGCGGTGCCCTCGGTCCACGCTGCGTTCGCACGGTGGAAGTTGATCGTGCGCGGCCCGGTCAGCTGCGACGCGCCCTGCGGCGTCGTATGGAAGAGCGTCAGCAGTGCGGAACTGACCGTCGACCCGGACGGGATCGAGGTCACGTTGAAGCGGATCATCGCGCGCCGCGGCCCGTTGCTGTCGGCGTTGCCGGTGACCATGTCGACGCCAGCACCGTTGCTGAAGCTCTGCGCCGTCACGTTCGAGTAGATCGTGTTGTCCGCTGTCGGGCTGAGCGTGACGGTCTCGGTGTCGGAGACGATCGTCAGATTCTGCTGCACGGAGGCCGGGCCGCCGGGCCCGTCGACCGACAGCCGCACCACGAACACGCGCGTCGACGCAGTGGTGTTCGGGAAACTGCGGCTCGTGGGTGAGCCGGTCGCGGTCAGCGTGCCCTGGGCGTTCACGAAGTCGAAATCCCAGTTGAAGGTCGTCGGCGATCCCGTCGACGTGCTGGTGAACGTGACCGTCTCCGACTCGTAGGCCGAGGTGCGGTTCGCGCCACCCACCTGCATCGTGAAGTTCGCCGTGCTCGTCACGGTGATGACCTGGGTCGCGGTGTCGACGCCGCCTGGCCCCGTGGCCGTCAACGTCACCGTGGGCGTGCCACCGTTGGTGAAGACGTGCGTCGGGCTGGTCGTGGTCACCGGCAGGCTGCCGTCCCCGAAGTCCCAGCTGAAGCTGACGGCGCCGGTCGACGTGTTGGTGAACGTCACGGACAGCGGCGCGGGCCCGGACGTCACCGACGACGTGAACGCCGCGTTGACCGGCGCGAACACCTGCACCGCGCCGTTCTTGATCTCGGTGTCGGTGCCGGCCTCGTTGGTCACGACCAGCCGCACGTTGTAGGTGCCAGGCGCCGCGTAGCTGAACGTCGGGTTCTGCAGCGTCGAGTCGATGAAGCCGTCGTTGGTGAAGTCCCACTGCCAGCTCGTCGGCGACTGCGTCGACGTGTCGGTGAACTGCACCAGCAACGGCGCCACGCCGCTGGCCGGCGTGAACGTGAAGTCGGCGACCGGCGCCTCGACCGCGATGATCAGGTTGGTCGCGACGAACTCGTCCGTGAGGGTCTCGCCCGCTCTCACCTTGCTGGCGACGAGCCGCACCGAGTAGACGCCCGGTGTGGCGAACACGCGCGTCGGGTTCTGTTCGGTCGAGTCGATCGTGCCGTCGTTCTCGAAATCCCACTGCCAGCTGGTCGGCGCGCCGGCCGACGTGTCGGTGAACGTCACCGACAGCGGTGCAACGCCGCGCACTGGCGTCGCGGTGAAGCCGGCGAACACGCCCGCCGTCTCGTCGAGGAACCCGACGACCAGGTTCGTGCTGTCACAGGCGCCGAGGTTCGTCGCCGCCGTCGCGTAGGCCAGGAAGCCGGTCTGGAAGCTCTCGCTGCCGGCGAAGCTGCCGAGCATCGCGCTGCCCGACGCGCCGTTGGCGTCGGCGCCATCGTTCGCAGTCAGGCTCACGCGGAACGGCAGGACGTAGCCCGTCGCGAGGGGTGGCACTTCGACCAGGAACACGTCGGCGGCTTTGTTGCGGTCGGGACTGCTGCTCTTCACGTCGATGTTGTCGGCCTCCGAAGTGAACACGACGCTCGTGCCATCGGTGCCGATCACGGGGTTCGTGGCGTTGCCGTTGCCGATCGCCGAGGCGGTCGGTGTCGCGCTCTGGTTCAGCAGGGTCGAGGTTCCCCCGCCGTTGGTGCTGTCGAACAGGAACACGTTGGTCGCTGCGACCAGCCCCGGTGCCAGGTTGGTCGCGGCGGACTGGAACGCCACCAGGATGCGCCCACTGGCGGCGACGTGGATGCTCGGCGCACTGCTGGGGCCGCCGAATGCCTCGACGCCGCCGCTGGTCACGCTGCTGCGCACCTTGGTGAACGGTGAGGCTGCGTCGATGCGCGTGTGGAACACGTCGCGCACCCCATTGAGGTCGGCGGCGATCAGGTTGGTGGCGGCGCTCTCGAACGCGACGCCGACGCCGGTGGCGTCGAGCGCGGGGTTCGTGGACGTGCCGTTGCCGCCATTGCCAGTGTTGCCGATCTGGTGACTGACCAGCTGCGTCCAGTTGGTCGCGATTCGCCGCACGAAGATGTCGGTGCCGTTGCCGTTGGCGTTGCCGAACGGCGTCACGAGGTCGGTGGCCGCCGACGTGAACACCACGACGTCGCCGGTGGCGCCACCGATCGACGGCTGCGTCGAGGCGCCGTTGCCGGCGGCGGCAAGGCCGTCACGGGCGCTGACCAGCACGTGGTCCAGCGACTGGGCGACGAGGTTGATGCCGCCCCGCGACGGTGCGCCGTTCGCGTCTTCTTCGACGCGCACCTGCACGATCACCCGGAACACGTCGGTCACGGCGTTGGCGTCGCCGGCCGCAATGTCGCTGGCATCCGACTCGAACACGACGTGCACACTGCCTACCGGATTCGTCGCCCCGGGGTTTTTCGGATCGAACGCGGCGTTCGGCACCCACAGCAGTTTCGGCCGCCGCGACGCGCCGTTCGCCGCATTCGTGGTGCCGCTGGCGCGGCTGACGAGCGTGACGTCCTTCACCGCGGCCGCACCGGTGACGACCCGGCCGCTCGCGTTCCAATCGCGGATCTCCTGGATGAAGTTGCGAGAGCCGCCGGGCACCGTGCGCGGCACGCCGTCCTCGTCCTCCGGCTCGAGCACGCCGTCGTGGTCGTCGTCGGCGATGCCGTTGCGACCGCCGGCGGTCGGCAGGATGCCGGAGTCGAGCGCCCACAGCACGCGGGGGTCGGTGACGAAGTGCTCGACTTCGTCGATCGGCACGCGCGTCGCGCGATCGGCGAGCTGCGCCACCGTCTCGGTGCGCATGTCGAACGACGCGGCCGGCGCCTGCCAGGCCTCGACCGGGAACGTCGTGAGATCGGTGTGGCACGGCACGCACGTCGCCGGGTCGTTGATCGGGAACGTCGGCCCCGGCGCCGGACCGAAGTGCGGCAGCGGCGACGACGCGAACGCCTGCGTGGTCGCGGCCTGCATGCTGTGGCAGGTCGTGCAGCGCGGGTGCCGGAACTTGCCGGCGAGCGACTGGCTGAACGCACGGGTCTCGATGTCCTGCGCCACGACCGCGGCGAGGAACACGTCGCTGGCGCCGTTCTGGTCGCTCGTCCCGTCACGGCTGAGTCGCGTACCGGCTCCATCGGCGTTGTCTGCCGGTGCTGCGGTCGTGAAGCCGAGCAGCACGACGTCGCGCGCGGGGAGGTTGCCGATCGCGGGGATCACCACGCCCGCCACCGCAGCCTCGGCCGCCGGGTCGGTGGGAATCACGCCGAGGTCGATGCCGACGCGCAGGTTGGCACGCGACTGCGATGCCGGCGGGAAGTTCTTGCCCAGGCCCGACGAGCAGGCGTTGAACCAGACGAGAAGTACCAGGGCGAGGAAGAGAAACAGCGAGCGTGCCGGCATGGACGTGACCTGCGGGTTCGATGCGACGACGGCGAACGAGGCGTGCAGCCTACCGGAACACGCAGGTGGAACGACGTGGCAGTTGGCGCGGATCGCCCGGTGGCGGCGACACTTCGCGCCGCTCGGACGTGGCCTTCTCCTCGGCGCGCGCCGATACTGCTTCCCGTCGTCGCGCGAATCCGCATGAAGAACCGCCTCCTCCTCGTCGCCGGTCTCGGTCTCGCCGCTGCCGGGTGCAAGTTCCTCGCCAGCCAGATCATCGACTACACCGAGTCGTGGTCGAGCGGCATGCCGAAGAGCCGCGGATCCCTGGCGGGCGGCCTGCAGGCGGGTGAGTGGGTCTACTACTACGAGTCGGGCAAGCCGCGGGCGAAGGGCGGCTACGCCAACGACCGCCAGCGCGGCGCGTGGACGTACTACTACGAGAGCGGCGTCGTCGAGCGCGCGGGCGCCTTCGACGAGAAGGGGCTGCGCAGCGGCGAGTGGACGATGCAGTACCCTGACCAGACCCCGCAGGCGCGCGGCAGCTACGTCGCGGACTTCGAAGACGGCCCCTGGCAGTTCTTCGCCGCGGACGGCTCGCTCGAGCGGGCGGGCCAGTTCGAGGCGGGCCAGTTGTCCGGGCTGTGGCGCTACTTCCACAAGGGTGGCCGACCGCGCGCGGAAGGCATGTACTGGCGCGGCCAGCGCGTCGGGCCCTGGCGCACCTGGGATGAGCGCGGCGCTGCATCGACGCAGGACTTCGGCAGTCGTCCCGGCGTGCAACTCGTCCGCGAGACCTGGCCCGACGGCAAGCCGCGGCGTGCTGGCGCCTTGCTGAACGGCGCGCCGGCCGGCCGCTGGACGACGTGGCATCCCAATGGCGAGAGCCGGTTCTGCTGTGCGCTGAATGGCGCCGTGGCGAGCGGCGTGTTCGAGGCGCGGGACGCGACGGGCGCGGTCGTCGCGCAGGGTCGTCTCGTCGACGGCTCCTTCGCGGCCGGCTCGCTCGCGGTCGTCGCCGGCGCCACGCGCGAGATCGCCGCGTCGCCGCCGCCGGCATCGGACGCGAAGGAATGGGCGGACGCCGCTGCACTCGCAGCGCTGACTCCCGAAGCCACGGTGGGGTTGTTCGCGCGGGAGGCCCGTTCGCCGGTCGGCGGCGACGCGCTCGTCGTGCGGTTGCCGGACAACGCGCCGCCGGCGGTTTCCGATCCGTCCGTGACCGCCGTGGTGCAGAGCATCGACGACGGTCCGGCGCGCATTCCCGCGCCGATGCAGCCCGACCTGTCGCCGAAGCAGAAGCAGGAGATGAAGGACTACGTCGCCGAGTACTCCGACGGACCCCGGACCACGGGCGGCGGCAGTCTGCTCGACAAGTACCGTTCGACGCCCAATTCGCCGCGACCGCAGGGCACCGGCGAGTTGAAGGACTGGTACGGCAAGCCGCTGCCGTTCAGCGAGATGCGAAGCGTCGACGGTGGGTCCATCGACCTCACGCAGTACCACGGCAAGAAGAAGGTGATGATCGTCGTGCTGCGCGGCTTCCTCGGCGAAGTGTGCTGCTACTGCATCGCGCAGACCAAGGCGCTGGCGCAGTCGCGCGCGCGGCTCGAGCAACTCGGCATCGAGGTGCTCGTCATCTACCCGGGCGCCAAGGAGAACGAGGCCTCGTTCGAGCAGGCCTACAAGCTGACCTTCAACGAAGGCGGGCCGCCCTACCGCGTCTTCTACGATCCCGACCTTGCACTCGTGACCAAGCTCGGCATCGAAGGCGACCTCGCGTCGCCGTCGACGATCGTGGTCGACGAACAGGGGCTGATCCGCTTCTTCTACAAGGGCGAGCACCGCGCCGACCGACCGGCTGCGAAGAAGCTGGTCGAGGTCATCGAGGGCATGAGCGGGAGCGGCAAGTGAGCGGCACCGATCCCGATACGCCGAAGAGGCGCCCGGAATCCACGCAGCCGTTCCGGCCCGCGGGCGCGCCGCAGCAGCAGCAGCCGGAACCGGCCGAGAACCTGCCGCTGATCCCGGGCATCACGCTGCAGTACGAGATCGCGCGCGGCGGCATGGGCGTCGTCTACAGCGGCCGCCAGGACTTCCTCGACCGGCGCGTCGCCGTGAAGCTGCTGTCGGTCGAACTCGGCGGTGAGTCGTTCGTCCAGCGCTTCCAGCGCGAGGCCAAGATCCTCGCCGGCATCAAGCATGCGAACATCGTCGCGTGCCACCTGGCCGGGCAGACCGACGAGGGCCAGTCGTACCTGGTGATGGAGTTCATCGACGGGCCGAGCCTCAAGAAGTGGATCGCCGACCACGGGGCGGTGCCGGTCAAGGCCGCGCTGCGCACGGCGCGCGCGACGGCGCAAGCACTCGCCCATGCGCATTCGCTCGGCATCATCCACCGCGACGTCAAGCCCGAGAACATCCTGCTCGAGACGGTGACGTCGACCGCGCTCGACATCCACTTCCCGTTCACCCCGAAGGTGGTCGACCTCGGCCTCGCGCGCGCGTCGGAGGGCAGCGCCAGCCTCGGCCTCACTTCGCCCGGTTCGGTGATGGGCACGCCGGCGACGATGTCGCCCGAGCAGTACGACGAGCCCGACACCGTCGACTTCCGCACCGACATCTACGGGCTCGGCTGCGCGCTCTACGAGATGCTGGTCGGCCAGCCCGCGTTCCGCGGCAAGAAGCTGTCGGAGATCGTCGCGAGGAAGCGCGAGCCGATGGCGCCCGATCCCTGCCTCGAGAATGCGGCCGTGCCGAGCGCCGTCGGCGCGCTGGTGCAGTCGATGTTGGCGCCGAATCGCGACGACCGGCCGAGCAGCTACAAGGAACTCGACGAACAGATCGCGGCGCTGCTCGACGTGCTGTCGGTGTCGGAGTCCCGGCCGAAGATGCGCGATCTGGGCGCGACGCAGGCGACGATGTTCCATCGGCCGCAGCCGTCGAAGCCGCCGGCGGCCGCGCCGCAGCCGGCGCCACAGTCGTCGCCACAGGGATCGCCGCCTCCGCCGGTCGCCAACACGACGAGTCCGGGGTTGCTGCGCACCGCCGAGTTGAACTTCCTCGCCGGCGACGGCGCGCCCAACGCCGCCGCCGAACCGGCCGCTGCGTTCCAGAGCCGTCCGCCGGCCCCGCCGCCCGCCAAGGACGAGTCGACGAAGAGCAACCTGCGCACTGCCGACATCGGCGTTGCCTCCGCGGGCAACGCGGGCGAAGCGCCGAAGAAGCGGACGGGCCTGATCGCGGGCTTGGCGGCCGGCGTGATCGGGCTCGGCGCCGTCGGTTACCTCGTCTCGCAACCGGGTTCCTCGCCGTACGAGACGCCAGGGCCCGGACCCGGGCCGCAGCCGCAGCCGCAGCCGCCGAAGCCGCGGCCCGGGGCGTCCAAGAACCAGGCGCCCGTCGTCGCGACGATCAAGGGGCCAGCGCGTGAGGACCTGGGCCGCGCGTTCGAACTTGAGGTCGACGCGAGCGACGCCGACAACGACGCGATGACCTACGAATGGTCGTGGTCACCGGAGGAGCTGGTGTCCTTGCGCGGGTCGAGCACCGGCAAGAAGGCGCGCTTCCAGTTCTCGGAAGGACTGCCCGGCGTCGAATGCGTGTTCCACGTCGACGTGCGCGACGGCAAGGAGACCACGCGCCAGAGCCACAAGGTGGTGCTCGGCAGCGTGCCGGCGACGCGACCGCTCGACGGGTTCAACACCCCGGGCTCGCCGTGGCAGATCGATCGGGTCGAAGGGCGGCGATGGACCGCGGTCACCGATCCCAACGATCCGCACGTGTCGTGCCGCGCATCCCGCGAGCTGCGCACGATGCGGATCGCGCTCGGGGACGAGCCGTATTGGGAATGGTCGGGGTCCGTGGCATCGGGGGACGAAGAGGGTCGCTTCGCGAAGATCGGGCTGCGGTTCGAGTTCGGCGACGTCGGCTGGGCGGTGGTGTCGCAGTGCGAGGCGATCGGCGCCGGCAAGCTGCGCGGCCAGATCGAGATCGTGCAGGTGACGCGCACTGGCGAGGCCTGGATCCACACGCCGCTCGGCACCCCGGTGCGCGTCGAATGGACGCAGTCGGAGGACGACGACTACCGCGGTGCGTTCAGCGTCCAGCGTCGTGCGGACACCTTGTCGCTCCAGGTCGGCAAGGCCGTGCAGCCGCTCGAAGGCTCGCTGGTGATCGAGTCGGCGGCGCCGGTCACGTTTCCCGTGCCGGCGGGGGCAGCGGGGCAGCTCACGCTGTTCGTCGACGGCGGCATCGGCCGCTTCCGCATCGACCGCCGCTGAGCGGTCGTTGTGGGTCTGCTCACGGGGCCCGGGACGCCGATCGCGAACGAGATCGGGTCGCCGTCGATGCCGAGTGCTTCGTGCTGAGCGCGCTCACGGTGCGGAACTTTGCCCGACGAGGGCAGGTCTTAGCCGCTCGGGAGTGATGACAGTTGCGGGTTCAAAGCCCTCTCTGCACGCAGCTCGACGCCTGCTGGCCCAAGCAACTGGAAGATCGACATGAACTACCGACACTTGCGGAGGACGGACCGGACGCTGTGTAACGCCGCTGCCAAGTGGAGGTCCGCTGTTGCGCCCTGGAGTCACCGTGCAACCTCGAGTTCTGGGAGAGGGTCAAAGGCCCGAAGGATCAAATCGACCGCCTGCGCATTCCGACCAAGGCTGGGGTTTGGTCCAACAGGGTCGGCAACCCTGACGTCACGGCCGACGTCGAGAAAATCGAGAGTGCTGGCCAGAAGACGGGTATCACTGACTGGAGACACCACAAGTCAGCGTGTCCATCGGAGTCTTCGGTCGTCGTGTTCGACCGCCCGTCCTTCATGATGGAACCGGGAAAGTAGAGCCTCGACTTGCAGATTCGCGCCCTGTCATCGCCGGACTGTGACTGCCCAACTCCTGGCGCAGCCTTCGAGGCATACTTCCGGCGCCGGAGGCCAGTCACCGAGGATGATCCGCCCAGCGCGTGGTTGGCGGAATGGACCGTTACGACGCATCCAGCGAGCGGAACCCCATTCTCGTAATGGAACGCTTGGGCTCATCGACGAACACGCGGTGGAATCCACGAACTTGGCTCAGCGCTGCCATGGCAGGCCTTGTCACGGGTGTTGCAGTTGGTGCCGCCTACCACGTCGGAACGTACGACGACATCCGTATGCCCTGGGGGGCAGCGCCGGTTTACGCGGTGTGGGCGGAATACGGGCTTGTCTTCGTGACAGTCGTCGTCGGTGCCCCGACGGTTCTGTCGGCGTGTATCGCGGCAGGAGTGCTTGCGATCTGCGTCCTCGTGATGATTCGAAAGCCCCGCCTCGCCTGGCCCGCGGGCATGTGCGTGGCTCTCTGCTTGGTCAGCGCGATCGTCGTCATCCATGTGCGTTGCTGGATGCAGATGCCTTGGTAAGCGTCGGGCTGGCGCGCGGGGCGTAGCGCGTGCAAGCATAGATGGCTGCGCACCTCGCATGTCCGTCAACGGACCACGGCTTTCGCGTGGAACGCGCGGGCAAGGCTTGGCGAGCGTCGGACCCAGGGAACGAACACCGCGGGCCTGGCAGCGGCATCCGCCTCTCCAGCAGATCATCTCACAGCGTCCAAGCCACGCCGATCGTGAACCAGATCGGGTCGTCGTCGATGCCGAGGTCGTGGAACCACTCCTCGATCGCGCGGTCGAGGATCAGTGAGCCATGCACGCCCGCGCGCACCTGAGTGCGCTTGTCGTACTGCCACTTGACGACGATCTCGCCGCGCAGGTCGGCGAGGCCGGCCTCCTCGATTCCGTACATCCACAGACTCTGCGTCTTCGACGCGTAGCCGAGCGAGCCGTCGAGGCCGAGGCTCAGGTTCTCGAGCACGTTGCCGAGCGGGATGTCCTCGGCGACACCGCCGCGAACGTAGGTGCCCTCGACCTCGTCGTAGTCGTAGTGCAGGCTGACGTAGGGGTTGGCCTCGAGCACCGAGCCCGTCGCCCGCACGAACACCTCGCTGGTGCTGCCGCGTTCGGCCCGGGCGGCGCTGGCGAAGAACTCGGTGCCGTTCGGCAGGATGTAGTTGTGGATGCCCGCGGTCACCGCGACATCGCCGAACTGCCGCTGCCAGCTGGCGAGCAGTTCGATCTGCGTGAAGCGGCCGGCGTGGCCGTCGGGAAACCACGCCGCGCCGGTGTCGTTGCGCAGATCCATGTTCGCCTCGACCTCGACGCCGAGGCGGTCGCCGTGCACGGTGTTCATGCCGATGCCGAGCTTGGGCTGCAGCACCCCGCGGTCGACGAGCGTCATGCCGCGGTGCACGAAGCGCGTCGCGTACTGACCGGCGAAGGCGACCGAGGCGCGTTCGTTCTCGGGGACGAAGCAGCCGGTCAGGAGCAGGGACACGATGGCAAGGGAGCCTGTGGTGCGGCGATGCATGCTGTCTCCGGGCGAAACGCGACGGGCGGAACGGCGCGCAGTGTCGATGCGGGCCCACGCCATTGCAACGATGCAACGCGTCGCGGTGCGTGGCTGCGTATGCTCGCGCGCCGCGCCGCCCTTGTTCCGCCTACTTCTCCACCGTGGTTGGACCGTGGCACTCGTCGGCGCCGCGTGCACACCGATGCGCGGTTCGGCGCAGCTCGGCTACGCCCAGGTCGAACTCGCTGGCGGCATCGCGTTGTCGTCGGCCGGCAGCACGAGCTCGGTGCAGGACATCGGCCCGACCTTCGGCCTCGGCGATCGGCGCGATTCGCCGTACGTGCGGACGACGGCGGCGGTCGGCGACGTGACGCTGACCGCGGCTGCCTTCGCCCTGCGCGAGACCGGCACGGGCACCCTTGCCACCTCGTTCGGCGGCCTGGTGGCTGGCACTTCGGTCGCGACCGACTTCGAGCTCGCGAGCCTGCAGCTGACGGCCGCGTACGGCTTCGATCTCGGCCCGGTCACGATCGCGCCAGGTGCAGCGCTCGACGTGTTCGCGCTCGACATCCGCGTCAGCGCCGACCCACAGAACCGCGAAGAAGTCGACGACGTGGTCGCGGTGCCGCTGCCGTTCCTGCGCGCCGTCGTGCCGTTCGGCGCCTGGCGGGCGACCGCGGAACTGGGCTGGCTCGACGCGCACGATCTCACCGGCGCCGACGGCCGCTTCGTGGACGGCTCGGTCATGGTCGAGTGGCAGCTGAACGAGTCCTTCCATTTTGTCACGGGATGGCGCCACTTCGCCGTCGATGCCAGCGGTGACTCGGGCGACGATCGGGTCGCCGTCGACCTGGACGTGCGCGGCTGGTTCGTCGGCGGTGGGGTAGTGTTCTGACGCTTCCTCACTGGCCGCAACGCCTTGGCGGCTCCATGCTTCCTGTGCCCATGAACAAACTGCTGCTGTGGCTCGTGGCGTTGTCGTCCTTGACGGCGTGCGCCGGACAGAAGTACCGGGTCGACGTCGGGCCGTTCTTCGCGCGGGCGCGCGGCGACGTCGCGCTGCAGAACGCAGCTGGCTCGCTGCAACTCGGCCAGGTGCAGAACGACGTCGAATCGGACCTCGGGCTCGGCGAGACCGAGCCGTCGCCGTACCTGCGCGGGCAGTGGGATCGTGATCGGCACCGGGTACGTCTGCACGGCTTCGGCATCGACAGCGAAGGCTCGGGAACCCTCGCCGGCGACTACGGCGGCATCCTGGCAGGCTCGGTGGTGGCCACCGAGATGGAGTTCCTCTCGATCGCCGCGAACTACGGCTACGAACTGCTGCGCGGTCGCAACCACCGCGTCGCCGTCGGCGGGCAGCTCGGCTTCTATTCGCTCGACGTCGAAGCTCGTTCGACTCCTGGCCTCGAGTCGGTCGAGACCAGCGTGCTGGTGCCGATGCCGTTCGCGGAAGTGGAGGCGCTGCTCGGCAAGTTCACGCTCGGCACGAACCTGGCCTGGATGACGGCGAGCCTCCGCGACGCCAAGGGCATCTACATCGATCTCGAAGCCTACGCGCGGTGGAGCGCCGCACCCGACTTCGACTTCTTCGCCGGCTATCGCTTCGTGTCGCTCGACGCCGCGGGCAAGGCCACGTCGCGCGACTTCGATGCGGACGTCGACGTGCAGGGCTTCTTCGTCGGCGCCGGCATCCGCTTCTGATCGCCGCGCATCGCGACTTCACCGGTCGCGCAGCGCGTGCCGCGCGGCCGCGAGCAGCCGCTGCTCGTGCTCCTCGAACGCCGCGGCTGGCCCCAGCCGCTGGACGTCCGCGAGGGTGAGGCGGACCAGGACGTCGGGCACGACGCCTTCCGCCTGCAGGCCCACCCCCGTGCGGTCGACGACGCGCAGCGAGCCGAAGCGCAGCGTGCTGCCGTCGGGCGCCTGGGTGGTCTGCACGGCGGCCTCGGCGCCCGCGGTGCGCTCGCCGATCACGATCGCACCGGCGTGACGCTGCAGCACGCGCGCGACGTGCTCGGCGGTGCTGCCGGTCAGCGCGCTCGTCAGCACCACGAGCGGACGCTCGAATGTCGGCGGTCGCGGCTGCCATTCGCTGAGCACGAACGACTCGAGGGTCAGCAGGCCGAACCACGCCGTCGTCGGTCGCGACGGCACCAGCACGACCTCGACCGGCTCGCGCAGGAAGCGGCCAGCGAACTGCTGGCCGAGCGACCAGCGGCCGCCGAGGTTGCGCCGGAGGTCGAGCACGAGTCCGGCGAGATCGCGGGACTCGTCGAGTGCGCGCTCGGCGGCGGCGACGCTCGGCTCGTCGTCGAAGCTGCGCAGTTCGATGCAGGCGAATGGCGCCGCGGCGCGCGCCGACAGGAGCGCGGCGTCGTTGCCGAACGGCCCGAGCACGCTCACGCGGCGCTCCGTGCGCGGCGGCGGCCGGCGCATGACGTGGCGGGTCACGGCGCCGTTCGCCCACCGCAGCTGCAGATCGACGGTCGAACTCGGCGGGCCGAGCAGCAGGTTGCCGACGAGCGACAGCACGACCGGGGAGCCCTGCACGCGCCAGAGCTCCGGATGGTCCGCGCCGAGCGATCTGCCATCGGGTGGTGTTGGCGCGCGATGCGCCGGCCATCCGACCACGTGCAGGCGACCTTCGATCGGCATCACGACGAAGCCCTCGACGTCGAGCAGCGAGGTCGGCGCTTCGCCAGCCTCGACGAGACGCTCGGGCGGCACGGCCAGCGAGACGTGCAGGTCGCCGAGCTCGCTGAGCATGCCGGTGAGCAGGTGGTAGAACTCGTGCGGCCGCGTCGCGAACGGCACCGCGCCCCGGTAGCGGCGGCGCAGTTCGTTCCAGTCGAGTTGCTGGCCGCCGAACAGCGGATAGTCGTCGGCGAGCGCCTGCCAGTGGCTGTCGAACACCGCGAGTCGCTCGACCGCGGGTTCGCCGAGCGAACTGAAGTGGCAGGCGCCTGCCAGCGCGAGCGCCAGGCTCGCGGCGATCTCTCGGCTGCGCATGGCGGCACGTTCGCGCGCATTCGCGTCGCGCACCAGCGGCGATGCCGGATTCCGAAGCTGCGCGCCGCCCGCCGCTCACGAACCGGGTCGGTTCGCTACGATCCCCGTCCGACCGATCCCCGAGGAGTGCCCATGCGAAACGCCGTGCCGAGTCTGCCGTTCCTCGTCGTGTTCGCCGCCCACGCCGCGCCGGCGCAGACGACGCATCTCGTCGGCCCCGGCGGATTGCCGCAGATCCGCGCCGCGCTCGCGGTCGCCGTGCCCGGGGACATCATCCATGTGCTGCCGGGCACCTACGCGCAGTTCGACGCCAACGTCGGCGTCACGATCCGTGCGCTCGTTCCCGGCACGGTCACGATCGCCTACGACCCCGCCTTCGCACCGGCGAGCTGCCAGGCGTTCCCGATCGCGTGTTGGAGCACGGAGGGTCCGACCTGGTTTCGTCCGCCCGCCGGCCAGCACGTTCACGTCGTCGGGCTCAACTTCGCGCCGACGTGGAACGCCACCTGGTTCTGGCACTCGGTGCAGGTGACGAGCGGCCGCGTCACCTTCGACCAGTGCGTGATCCAGATCGTCAACCGTACGGCGCTGACGGTCTCGCAGGCCGCGGTGCACTTGCAGGACTCGCTCGTGCAGTGCACGAGCGGTTCGAGCGGCGTGCCCTATCCGAGTTTCGTCGCGACGAACGCCGACGTCACCGCGGTCGGCTGCCAGATCTACGGCGCCCCGGCGGCCCCGTTCGGTCCGCAGCAGTTTCCGCAGCCGGGCCTTCGCCTGATCGGCTCGCGCTTCCAGGGCAGCGGCCTCACCGTGACCGGCGCCAACCAGTCGATGGGACCGGCCGGGGCGCCCGCGATCTTCGCCGACTCGGCATCGCTCGCCTGGATCACCGACTCGACGTTGGTCGCCGGCCAGGCCCACTGCGTGATCGAGGGCTCGCTGGGCGCGGTGCACGTCGACCGCTGCACGATCACGCACAACGCGCCGAACTGCGTGGCCGGCACGTCGTGGCCGTTCCTGCTCGGCGTCGAGCGCATCGCCCCGCTGCAACCGGGTGCCGTGTTCGAGCTGCGCTACCGCACCGAGCCGAACGGCGTCGTCGGGATCTTCGCGAGCCACCTGACGGGCACCGTCGACTTCACGCCGCTGCTGGCGCAGCCATCGTGGCTCGGCGACAACCAGTGGTTCGTCGCTGGTGTCGTGGCGGCGGACGCGACCGGCCTTGCCGTGGCGACGTGGGCGATCCCGAACGGCCCCTTCAGCGATCGCACGCTGTGGTTCCACGGCGTCAGCGGCCTCACGTTTCCGTTGCAGGGGAGCGCGCTCGCCGGCGGCGTCGTTCGTTGAGGGCATGACGACTCCGTCGCGCTTCGTCTGGAACCCCGGCGCGTGGTTTGGCGCGCTGACGGGCTGCACGGCGTGGATGTTCCTGCTCGGGCTGTTCCTGTGGCGGGACGACCGCGGTGTCGCCGTGCTCGCACTGCTCGGCGGCGCGCTGCTGGTCGCGCTCGGCGTCGTGCTGTGGCGGCGGCGCGGTGCGCTGACGGCGTACGCCGCGATGCAGACCTTGTTCGCGGCGATGGCGGTCGTCGTGGCCGCCGTCGTCATCGTCGGCAACGCCAGCGGCCTCGCGACGCCGACGCCGCCCGGGCACGTGTTCGCGGACTGGCTGCCGTACTGGACGATCGCGATCCCGCCGGCCCTGATGGCGTTCTTCGCCGTACTGGAGAACCGTGGCTGACGCGCGACGGGAGGACATGGACGTCTTGGCCGCGGACGCGGCCCGCGCGACCTTGGTCGGTCGTGTGTTCTGCCCGGGCGTCGGCCCGTGCCTCGTCGTGATCCGCGGCGGCGCGGTGATCGACATCACCAGCCGCGCCGCGCCGACGATGCGCGACCTGCTCGAGCTGCCGGATCCAGCCGGTCACGTCGCCAGTGCCGATGGTGCCCGCATCGCCACGGTCGCCGAACTGGCGGCGAACTCGTTCGAGGCGCGCCGCGACCTCGGCAAGCCGTGGCTGCTGGCGCCGTTCGACCTGCAGCCGGTGAAGGCGGCGGGCGTGACGTTCGCGGTGAGCCTGCTCGAACGCGTGATCGAAGAGCAGGCGCGCGGGGATCGCACCAAGGCCGAGGCGCTGCGCGGCCAGATCCAGGAACTGCTCGGCAGTGAATTGGCGACCCTGCGGCCCGGGTCGCCCGCTGCCGCCGAAGTGAAGCGGCTGCTGATCGCGCGCGGGCTGTGGTCGCAGTATCTCGAAGTCGGCATCGGCCCCGATCCCGAGGTGTTCACCAAAGCACCCCCGATGGCCGCGGTCGGTCACGGCGCCCACGTCGGCATCCCCCCGTTCTCGCAGTGGAACAACCCGGAGCCCGAGGTCGTGCTCGCGGTCAGCAGCCGCGGCGCGATCGTCGGGGCGACGCTCGGCAACGACGTCAACCTGCGCGACGTCGAAGGTCGCTCGGCTTTGCTGCTCGGCAAGGCGAAGGACAACAACGCGTCGGCCGCGATCGGGCCGTTCGTGCGCTTGTTCGATCGGCACTTCACGCTCGACGACGTGCGCACGACGGTCGTGCGGCTCGAGGTGCGCGGCACCGATGGCTTCACGCTGACTGGCGAGAGCTCGCTCGCGCGCATCAGCCGCGATCCCGCTGATCTCGTGCAGGCGACGATCGGGCACCACCAGTATCCGGACGGGTTCGCGCTCTACCTCGGGACCATGTTCGCGCCGGTCCAGGATCGCGACGGGCCGGGCAAGGGGTTCACGCACCACGACGGCGACGTCGTCGTGATCGCGGCGGAACGGCTCGGCCGGCTGGTCAACACGGTGCGACCGACGGCGGCGTGCGCGCCGTGGACGTTCGGCGCCGGGGCGCTGATGAAGAACCTCGCGGGCCGTGGCCTGCTCGGGTGACGCGTGAGCCGCAAGGTCACCTACGTGCTGGCGGCGGCGGCGTTCGGCGTGCTCGCCGCGTTCGTCGTCTTCGCGGCGATCGTGTGGCTCGGCGTGATGGGGTGGGAGAAGTTCCGACCGGTCTGGATCGGTTCGATGGTGCCCGCCGTGGTGATCGCGGCTTGGCTCGTGCGGCCGATCCTGGGTCGATCGAGCGCAGCGATGCTCGTGGTCGGGTCGCTGTTCGCCGTGGCGTCGGCGGCGCTGTTCGGGTTCGGCCTGGTGTTCACCGGCGGCATCGGCGCCGAACTTGGCATCGGCGAAGTGCTCGCGCTGGCCGCCTACGGGGGCCTGATGGGGGTGGTCGCCTGCGTGCTGCTGGGGTTGGTCACGTTCCCGCTCGGCTTCGCTGGCGCGTGGCTGCTGCATGCCGTTGACCGCGGTGTTGCGTCGATGTCGCCGCGCGGCGCGCCATCGGATGCCGCCCGCCACGAGCGGTGAGATCGCGCCTCGGCGGGCAGGACGCCTCGTTCGGCGCCGATCCCCAGACAGCCCGTCGATCGCCCCGTGACGGATCGGGCGCCGCAGCGGACACTGCGCGCCTCGTCGCCACCATGCCGTTCCACCGTTCGCTCGTCGTCCTCCTGAGCTGCGCCGCATCGGTGGTCGCCCAGGACCGCTCGGCGAACCAGAAGGCGCTGCTGTCCCTGCTGCCGGACGAAGCCGTCGCGGTCGTCGTCATCGACGATCCGCGCTTGGCGGTGACCGAACTGCGGGCGGCGCTCGGGGACGTTCCGCCGGCGCTGCGCGAACACTTCGGCTTCGCGGCGTGGGCGGGTCTCGCCGCGGCCTGGATCGCGGTCGACGGCGACCCGGCTTCGTTCGCGGCGACGGTCGCTGGCGGCGGCGCGGTCGTCGCGGTCCTGCCGGCGCCGAACGGTCCGCGCCTGATCGCGTTGCTGCGGCCGAACGACCTCGCCGCGACCGAGGCCTGGTTCGCGAAGTTCGTCGAGCGCACGCCGCGCGCGACCTACGGCGAACTGCTCGTCGTCGGCTCGCACCAGGACCTCGTCGCCCGCATGCAGCGACGATTCGGCGAGGACGGGCCCGTGAGCCGGTGGGCGGATGTCGACTTCGGGCCGCCAGCACCGCTGCGCAGCGCGATCGACCTCGCCAGCGTGCGCGCGGCAGCGGGTGAGCAGGCGAAGCCGTTCGCCGAGCACGATGCCGGCGCCCGCTTCCTGCTGCTGCCGTTGCTGCACGCCGCGACCACTGCCGAGTTTGCGACGTTCTCGCTCGCTGGCGGCGAACGTCTCGTGCTCCGCGCGAGTGCCGCGGCAAGCGCGCGCAGCGGCTCGTGCCGCGACCTGTTCGCACCACCGACCGCCAGCGGCGCGCTGGCCCTGCCCGCGGGCGGCCTGTCGGTGCTGCGCCTCGACCGCAGCGTGCGCGCGCTGCTCGCGCAACCCGAACGCTTCCTGGCGCCGGCCGAAGTGCTCGCGGTGCAGGGCTTCCTGTCGATCGCCGACGCGATCGACGGTGCGCACAGTTCGTTCGTCGACGACCTGCTCGGCGGCCTCGAAGAGCCGCTGGCGTTGCACGTGCTGCCCGTCACGCCGCCGCCCGACGCCGGACCGTCGCGCCTGCAGCTGCCCGGCTTCGCGGTGGTCGCTCGCGTGAAGGACCCCGCGGTGCACGACGTGCTCGGTCGCATGGCGCAGGCGTTCGTGCTGATCGCCAACGCCGAGCGCCAGCAGCGGGGCCAGGCGCCGTTCCCGCTGCGGACGCGGTCGACGGAGGCCGGCCACGGCTTCGTCGCCGAGCCGCTGCCGTGGCGCGGGCCGGGTGATCCGCCGATCGAGCAGGGCCTGTCGCCGACGCTGTGGTTCGAGAACGGCCACGTCGTGCTCGCGAGCACGTACGACGCGGCGATGGCGATGGTGGCGGCGACGCGCGCCGAAGAGCGCGACGCGCGCGGCGGCGATCTGCTGGTGCTGCGCGGCCCGGAGTGGGCGGATGCGATCGCGGCGAGCCGCGACGTGCTCGAGACCGGGCGCGTGCTCGACGAGGGCGAGACCCCGGCCGTGGCGAAGCGGTTCTTCGACGTGCTGCTCGTCGTCGCGCGCTCGCTGCGCGAAGTAGCGCTGCACGTCGAATGCGACGACGCGCGCGCGACGCTCGAGCTGTCGCTGGATCGCGTGCGATGAACGACCTGCTGCAGCCGTGGGAGCCGAGCCGAGGGGATCGCTTCGATCTGGCGAAGGCCGGCCATCTGCTGCGGCGCGCGGGCTACGGCGGCTCGCTGTCGCTGCGGCTCGACCTGGTCGCGGCGGGTGTCGCGGCCGCGGTCGATCGTGTCGCCGGTCCGGCGCCGGCAGCGCCGCTGCCGCCGCCCGAACGGCTGCAGGACGTGATCGCGTTCGGCGACATCGCGCGGGTCCGCGCCCACCGCGTGTGGCTGGCGCTGCACGGCGAGCCGGTGCTGCGCACGCGCATGAGCCACTTCTGGCACGGCCACTTCGCCACGAGCAACCAGAAGCTGCAGGACCCGCGGGCGATGGCGTTGCAGCTCGCGACGTTCGATGGCGCGGGCCTGCTGCGCTTCGACGAACTGCTGGCGGCGATGTGCCGCGACCCGGCCCTGCTGCGCTGGCTCGACAACGACGGCAACAAGAAGGGCAAGCCGAACGAGAACTTCGCGCGCGAGCTGTTCGAGCTGTTCACGCTCGGCCGCGGCCACTACTCGGAAGCCGACGTGCGTGAAGCGGCGCGCTGCTTCACCGGCTGGCACGTGCGCGACGGCGCCTTCCGCTTCGCGGCGAATCTGCACGACGACGGCGAGAAGGAACTGTTCGGGGCGCGCGGCCGGTTCGGCGGCGACGACGTGATCGCGGCCGTCGTCGCGCGGCGCGAGTCGGCGGAGTTCCTCGCCGACCGCTGGCTGCGCTGCTTCGTGCATCCGGAACCGGAGCGCGTCGAGATCGACGCGTTGGCCGCGGTCTACGAACGCTCGCAGCGCTCCGTCTACGCCACGCTGACGACGTTGCTGCGCAGCCGGCTGTTCTTCTCGCCGCGTGCACGCGGCGCCAAGGTGAAGAGTCCCGCCGACTTCGTGCTCGGCACGGTGCGCGCGCTCGGTGCGCACGCAGCACCGATGGAACTGGCGGCGGCGATGGCCGCCCTCGGCGAGGCCTGGTGCGAGCCGCCATCGGTCGAGGGCTGGCACGGCGAGCGTGCGTGGCTGTCGCCGGCGTCCTGGCTGCTGCGGTCCAACTTCGTCGCCGACCTGCTCGCCGGCCGCACCGGCAAGTTGCAGCCGGCGCCGGCGGCGCTGTTCGCGCGCAGCAAGACGCCAGCCGAGATCGCCAACCGCGCCGGAGTCCTGTTGCTCGACGGCGCGCTCGCCAAGAACGACGCCGACCACCTCGCCGCGGTCGCGGCGGCGCATGGCGCCGACCACGCCGCTGCGGCCGTCGCCGTGCTGCACGCGGCGGCGTGCCTTCCCGACTACCAGCTCGCCTGAGGATGCCGATGACGCTCGATCGCCGTTCGTTCCTGCAGTTCGCGGGTGCGGTCCCGCTGTGGTGGGGACTGCGTGGTGGTGGGGCCCTCGCGCCGCTCGGCGACGATCGCACGCTGCTCGTGCTCGAACTGGCCGGCGGCAACGACGGACTCAACACGGTGATCCCCGTCGACGACGAACGCTACGCGCGCCTGCGGCCGAAGCTCTCGGTCGTGCGGAGCGGGGCGCATCGCCTCGTCGACGGCACGGCGCTGCACGGTGCGCTCGCGAAGGTGCACGGGCTGGTCACGGGCGGGCGCGCGACGGTGCTGCACGGCGTCGGCTATCCGCGGCCCGACCGTTCGCACTTCCGCAGCCGCGACATCTGGCACGTCGCGGACCCGGCGCACGTGCGCGTCACGGCCGCGACGACGGGGTGGCTCGGTCGGGCCGCGGACACGATCGCGCGCGAGTCCGCCGGCGTGCCGGCGGCGGCGGTGGGCGGGCTCGAGGTGCCGTTGCTGCTGAAGAGCGAACGCACCGCGGTGCCGAGTCTGCGCCGCGTCGAGGACTTCCAGTGGCTCTCGGCAACGGCGCGCGGACCGGTCGGCTCGGCGTCGCCGACGCGCGCGGTGGTCGCGGCCGGCGAACGCGCGGGCGGCACGGGCGACGACCTGCGTGCGTTCGTCGCGGGAACCGCCTCGCGCGGCGTGGCGCTCGCCGACGACTTGTCGGCGGCGCTCGCACGCTACCGGCCGAAGGCGGACTACCCGGGCGGACAGCTCGGCAACGACCTGCGGCTCGCGGCGCAGCTCGTGGTGTCGGGCTTCGGCACGCGGCTCCTGCACCTGTCGTTCGGCGGCTTCGACACGCACGCGCGGCAGTTGCCGACGCACGCGGGGCTGCTCGCGCAGCTCGATGCAGCGTTGGCTGCGTTCGTCGCCGATCTCGACGGTCATGCCGCCGCTGAGCGGGTCGTCGTGCTCGTGCACAGCGAGTTCGGCCGGCGCGCCGCGGAGAACGCGAGCCAGGGCACCGACCACGGCGCTGCCGCTCCGGCGTTCGTGCTGCTCGGCGGGGCGCGCGGCGGCGTGCTCGGGCCGGTGCCGGACCTCGGCACGCTCGACGACGGCGATCCGATCGCGACCACGGACTTCCGTTCGGTCTATCGCGACCTGCTCACTTGGCTCGGCATCGACGCAGCTCGTGTGCTCGGCGGCGAGCACGTGTCGGCGGGACTGTGGGGGTCGTGACCAGGCCGCCGCGATCGTGGGTTGTGGTCACGACCGTCGCGCTTCTCGCGGCGGCTGCGGCGTGGTTGCTGTGGCCGCAGCCCGACCCCAAGCAGATGTCCGTCGCAGGACTCGTAGCGTGCGTGGCCCAGAGCACGCACGTGCGCGACGATCTTGCCAGCCGGGCGAGCAGCGAACTCCACTCCCGACCCCGTGGCGAGGTGTTGGCGGCGCTCCGCGCGATGGTCGCGGATCCTGGTTGCGAGCATCGGGCCGCGGCGATCGGTCAAGTCGCCTGGCTGCTCGACCATCGCAAGGCGGCGGATGCCGAGCACGTTGCCTGCGAGGCGATGCTCGTCGCGGCGCTCGACGACGCGTCGAGCGAGGTCCGGTTCGGGGCCCTGTTCGCGCTCGCCATGTGGCTCTCCGGGCACCCGTCCGCGGGCAGTGAAACCATGTTGCGGGCGATTCGACGCGCACTCGCCGAGCCGGATCCGTCTTCGATCTGGTGCGCGTCGCTCGCTGCGATGCACGCTGGCCCGCTGGCGTTGCCGCTGTTGGAGGATGTGTTGGCCCGCCTCGAGACCGAACCGAGCATGCGGTTCATGCTGGCCTGTGCGCTGGGCGGCATGGCTCCCGACGAGCCGCGGGTGATCGCGGTGCTCACGGCGCAGCTCGACGACGACGTAGCGAACGTGCGCTCCGCAGCGGCAGGCTGGCTCGCCAGTGGAACCCCCGGCAGCGTCGACGCCACCGTGCTCGAACGACTTTGCAGTCGGTTCGAACGCGACGACGAGTCGAACGACGTGCGCGCCGCGTGCCTCGAAGCGTTCGCCCACCACGTGGCCGGACCCGACGAAGCGGCGGCGTGCATCCCACTTGCGCTGGCTGCCGGTGCGTGGTTCGCCTTGGAGCACCGCTTCGTTGCGACGCTCGCGAACCTCGGACGCAAGGCGCCGCACGCGCCGGCGACCGCGGCGTTGCTCGCCAGGTTGCGCGCGATGACCGACGGTGCCGAGTGGCGGTCCAAGACCGACGTGGCCTGCGCCCTGGCGCGCATCGCCGCCGCCGCCGGCGACCAGAAGACGCTCGACGAGCAGTTGGCGATCCTGCGTCAGGACCTCGCCGACCTCGAGACAATGGATGAGCTCGAGTTGTCGTTTGCTCCGACGAGTCTGCCCGAGACGCTGGTCGAACTCGTGAACGCCGGTGCGGCGCCCGAGGTGCTCGAACCGCTGCGAGCTGTGCTGCGGCGGTTCGCTGCTGCCGAACGCGGTTGGCAACGGCGCTGGGCCGAACGCCAGCTCGCCCTGCTGCCGCCGCAGTGACCGTTCGGGCTACGCGGTCTTCGGCTTCGCCGCCGCGAGCTTCGCCAGCACTTCCTCGGCCCACGGCCGCGGCGCCAGCGGGAAGCCCAGCCGCGCCCGGCTCTCCAGGTAACTCTGCGCCACCGCGCGCGCGAGGTTGCGGATGCGGCCGATGTAGCCGGCGCGCTCCGTCACGCTGATCGCGCCGCGCGCATCCAGCAGGTTGAACGTGTGCGCCGCCTTCAGCAGCTGCTCGTACGCCGGCAGCGCGAGCTGCTGCGTCATCAGGTGCTGCGACTGCTTCTCGTGCGCGGCGAATGCCGACAGCAGGAACGCCACGTCGCTGTGTTCGAAGTTGTAGGCGCTCTGCTCGACCTCGTTCTGGTGGAACACGTCGCCGTACTTCACCCCGTCGGCATAGACGAGGTCGAACACGTTCGGCACGCCCTGCAGGTACATGCACAGCCGTTCGAGTCCGTAGGTGATCTCGCCGGTGATCGGCCGGCAGTCGATGCCGCCGACCTGCTGGAAGTAGGTGAACTGCGTCACCTCCATGCCATTGAGCCACACTTCCCAGCCGAGTCCCCAGCAGCCGAGCGTCGGGTTCTCCCAGTCGTCCTCGACGAAGCGCACGTCGTTCTGCTGCAGGTCGAAGCCGACCGCGCGCAGCGAGCCGAGGTAGAGGTCGAGGATGTTCGCGGGTGCTGGCTTCAGCACGACCTGGAACTGGTAGTAGTGCTGCAGGCGATTGGGATTGTCGCCGTAGCGACCGTCCTTCGGCCGGCGGCTCGGCTGCACGTAGGCGGCCTTCCACGGCTCGGGGCCGATCGCGCGCAGGAACGTCGCGGTGTGGCTGGTGCCGGCACCGACCTCCATGTCGTAGGGCTGCAGCAGCGTGCAGCCCTGCTGGTCCCAGTAGGCCTGCAGGCGGAGGATGAGTTGCTGGAACGTCAGCATCGGCGCGCGGCGATCCTACGGCGCGTCGACGGAGGCGCCAGTTCTCGGCGGGGGCAACGCCGCGGGTGGTTGCGGCGCGCGCTGCGCCGCCTGGGCGCGACCGGGAGCCGCCTCAGTCGCGTGCGAACCACGCCCGCACGCTGCGCGCGCGCAACCAGAACCAGAGCATCGCGGCATGGACGATGAACTTGCCGGCGAGCGAGGCGTAGTCGCTCCCGTCGACGCGGCCGAGCGCATGCAGGATCGCGAACACCGTGGCCGCGCCGGTCGCGAACGCGTGGGCGACCACGGCGAGCCAGCGCGCCGCGCGCACGCGCGCAACGATGCCGAGCGCGATCCCCCAGGCGACGCCGGCGATCGTCAGCATCGCCCAAGCGGGCAGCGGTGGTTCCCCGGCCAGGGTCCAGCCGACGAAGGCGCCGCCGAACAGCAGGTAGAGCCCGCTGAACACCGTGAGGATGGTGGGGCGCATTCGCTGGCGAACATAGCTGCCGCGGTGCTGGAACGCGGGCGACGACGGTGCGTATTGCCGCCCCCTCGATGACGCACCGCCCCCGACATGCGCGCCGTTCGTGGCTCGCCCGCCATCACGAGTGGATCGCGCTCGTCGTGGTGATCGTCCCGCTTCTGCACTGCGCCTGGTCGCCGCCGAAGTCCTGAATCGAGGACGAACTGCTCACTGCCCGGGCGGCAGATGACGTGCGAACGCTGGCGGCGGCAGCGCGTGAGTACCGCGAGTGGCACGGCGTCTGGCCGGCCCACGGCGACCTGCGGACCTTGGCGCCGACGCTGCGTGACGTGGACCAATGGGGGCGGGCGTTCCGCTGCACCGTGGTTGCGGGCGGGCTCGAAGTCCGTTCGGCCGGCGTCGACGGGGTCTTCGCCACCGCTGACGATGTCGTGTTCCAGGCCAGCGATCCTCAACAAGCCGCCGGTTGAGGGCGAGGCCGGTTGCCCGACCTGTCGTCCACCGGGTAGGTTTCCCGCGCCCCGTCGGACCGACAGCGGTCCGGCGCCCCGTCCCTAGCCCTCGACCCAGAGGTACTTCCGTGCGACTTTCCCTCGTTTCCATCGGTGCGGCCGTCGGTGTGGCTGCGATTCTCGCGCCGCACGCTCGCGCACAGCATTGGGTGAACTACGTCGATGCGACGAGCACCCGCCTCTCCGCGCCATCCGCCCTCACCGATCCCGACGAGAAGGACTACGCGTACGGGGACTTCGACAAGGACGGCGACCTGGACCTGGTCTGCGTGCGCAAGCAGCCGTGGATCACCACGGGCCACCGCAGCAACATGCTGCTGATGAACGAGAACGGCGTGCTGGTCGATCGCACGTCGCTCTACGGCACCCACACGTCGGTTGCCGGCAGCCAGGGCATGCTCGACCTGACGAACGACCGCGATGTGTGCGTGGTCGACGTGAACGGCGACACGTGGCCGGACCTGGTCACTGCGACGACGCTCACGCACGGGCAGCCCGACTACATCCGCCGGCCGCGCATCTACATCAACCGTGGCAGCTCCGGCGGCAACTGGCTCGGCTTCACGTTCGACGACCACACGCGCATCCTCGACAACGTCGCCCAGAACGGCAATTCGTCGTGGAACGGTGAACACCGGTTCTGCACGGTGTCGGCCGGCGACATCGACGGCGACGGCGATCAGGACCTGTACTTCGGCGACTACGAAGACGGCCCCAGCCGCTCGGTCGACGTCAACGACCGGTTGCTGATCAACAACGGCCTCGGCTACTTCGTCGACGACTCCGTGGCGCGCATGACCGCAGCGATGCTGCAGTCGGAGTTCGCGATGGCCTCGGCGATCATCGACATGAACCAGGATGGGCTCCTCGACATCATCAAGGACACCGCCCTCGTCGCGCCGCAGCGCGTGCAGATCTCCTACAACAACCCGGCGGCCGTCGGCACCTTCAACATCCTGCAGCAGGCCTACGGCAACACGCCCTACCACTTCTCCGTCGGCGACCTCAACAACGACAACCTGCCGGACCTGATCTTCAGTGACGACGGTGCCGACCGCTACAAGTTCATGACCGGCGTGTCGGGCGGCCAGGCGACGTTCTCGCCCGACTTCGCGTTCTCGTACACCGCACCCGACGGCGACGACGGCTTCGCGGGCAACAACTACATCGTCGACCTCGACAACGACGGCTTCCGTGACGTCGTCATCTGTGACGTCGACGTGCAGATCAGCGGCTGCGACCGCCGCACCCGCATCTACCGCAACCTCGGCAACGTGCCGAATGTGACGCTGCAGGACCAGATCGTCGGCGGCGCCTCGGCGAGCATCCCGCTGGCGGATCTCCGGGGCGTTCACGACATCGCCATCTTCGACATCAACGGCGACGGCTGGAAGGACATGGTCATCGGCCGGTGCACGGGCACCAAGGTGTGGATGTGCGTGCCGCCGCCCACGCTGACGCTCACGTACCCTGGTGGTGTGCCGACGACGGTGGCGGTGGGCGCCGCCCAGACGCTCGACGTCACGGTGGCCGGCACGGGCTCGTTCGTGCCGCAGGCGGGGACCGGCAAGCTGTTCGCTTCGGTGAACGGCGGCTCCTTCGTGATGTCGTCGATGACCGACATCGGCCCGGGCCAGTACCGCGCGACGTTGCCGGTCCTGAACTGCCTCGACAACGTGCGCTTCTACGTGCGCGTCGACGACCAGTTCGGCACTGCGAACTTCGGCCCGACGGCGGCGCCGACGACCACGCACCTGGCCTACGGTGCGGCCGGCATGTCGACGCTCTACGCCGACGGCTTCGAAGGCTCGGTGCTCGGGTGGACGGTGACGAACACCACGCTGACTGCCGGCGCGTGGCAAGTGGCAGCGCCGATCGCGACGTTCGCCAGCGGCATTCCATCGGCGCCGGGTGAAGACGGCGAGCCGGGCACGACGACGACCAAGTGCTGGGTGACGCAGAACGGCGTCGCCGGCGGCGCGGCGTCCGCGTCGGACGTCGATGGCGGCCCGACCGACCTCGTGTCGCCGGTGCTCGACTTCGCGGGCACGGACGGCTTGATCAGCTACCGGCGCTGGTTCTTCTGCTCGAACTTCAACGACAACCTCACGGTGTCGGTCTCCAACAACGGCGGCTCGACCTGGACCACCGTCGAAACGGTGACGCATGCCACCGCCGCGCCGACCAACCAGTGGACCTCGCGGCAGTTCCGCGTCGGCGCCTACGTGACGCCGACCGCGAACGTGCGGGTCCGCTTCCGCACCTCGGACAACCCCAACGACTCGACGACCGAGGCGGCGTTCGACGCGTTCAAGGCCGAGGCGTTCAGTTGCGCGCCGTGCCAGCAGGTGATCCCGCTGGCGACGAACGGCAACGCGACGATGTCCGTGTGCGGCGGCAACCCGGCCGTGCCGGGGGCGTTCCTCACGGTGAAGGTCGCTTCGCTGCCGAGCCTCGCGATCGCCTACGTCGTGTACGACTTGCCGCTGATCCCGACGCCCTGGCAGGGCGGCACCCTCGTGTCGCCCGCGCCGATCCTGTTCGGCGAGATCATGGCCGATGCCAGCGGCACCTGGGCGCTGCCGGCACCGCTCGGTGGCCTGGTGCCGCCGGGGATCGCGCTGCACACGCAGACGGTCTACCTGCAGATCGGACTGCCCAACAACATCGGGCAGACGAACGTGGTCAAGGTCCAGTGGTGAGCCGTACCGGCTGACCGATCGGCGCGCCGAAAGCAGCCGTTCGACACGACCCGGGCGACGCGATGGCGTCCCCCGGGTTGTGTTGTTTTCGTGCTAGACTCGAACGACCCTCGCGGTTCTTGCCCGCCGCGCCATCCGGGTTTGCACCTCATGCGTTCCTCTCGCTCCTTCGTGTTCATCGTCGCCGCGACGGCGTCGACGCTCGCCGCCCAGAGTCCACAGCCGAAGATGGGTGCGCCGCTGAACGGCCTCACCGCCGGACAGCTGCAGCGCTTCCAAGCCGGTCGCGTCGACTTCACGCACGTCTTCCAGGCGTCGCAGGGCCTCGGCCCGATCTTCAACCAGACGAGTTGCGGCTCGTGCCACAACAACCCGGTCGGCGGCCCGGGCGGCCAGTTCGTGACGCGCTTCGGCTACACGGACGGCAAGGGCAACTTCGATCCGCTGACGGCCCTCGGCGGCTCGCTGCTGCAAGCGAACGCGATCAACCTCGCCTGCCAGGAATTCGTGCCTGCCATCGCCAATACGACGGCGCAACGCATCACGACGTCGGCGCTCGGCATGGGACTCATCGAGGCCATCGCCGATGCCGCGATCGCGGCGCGCGAGACCTCGCCGCCGAGTCCGAACGTCAGCGGACGCGTGCACTGGGTGCAGCCGCTCGAGACGCCGGCGGGTCCGTTGCGCGCTGGCCGGTTTGGCTGGAAGGCGCAGGTGGCGACGACGCTGACGTTCTCCGGCGACGCGGCGCAGAACGAACTGGGCTTCAGCAACCGCCTGGTGCCGTTCGACAACGCCCCGAACGGCAATCTGGTGTTGCTGGCGCAGTGGGACAGTGTGCCGGACCCCGAAGACGGTCCGGACGCACAGGGCAACCACTTCATCGACCGCGTCACCGACTTCCAGCGCTTCCTCGCCGCGCCGCCGCAGACGCCGCGCAGCGGCATGACCGGCGCGACGATCTTCCAGAACGTGGGGTGCGCCGACTGCCACACCGTGTCGTTCACGACCAGCAACGACCCGTCGCTCGAGGCCGCGATCCGCAACAAGGTGATCCGGCCGTACTCCGACTTCCTGGTCCACGACATGGGCATCGCCGCCGACTTCATCGTGCAGGGCGACGTGAACGGCCAGGAGCTGCGCACGCCGCCGTTGTGGGGCGTGCGCAAGCGCGACCCGCTGTGGCACGACGGCCGCATCGTCGGCGGCACGCTGCAGTCGCGCGTGCTCGGACCGGGCGGCGTGATCGATCAGCACGCGGCGTTCGGCAGTGAGGCCTTGCCGTCGGCGACGGCGTTCCAGGCGCTGTCCCCGGCCGACCAGCTCAAGGTCGTCGCGTTCCTCGATTCGCTCGGCCGGCGCGAGTTCGACGCCAACGGTGACGACGTGCTCGACCAGACCGACCTCGCCGCGTTCCTGGCTGCGCGCGGCGGCGCCTACGGGCCCGACACGCCGCAAGCAGTGTTCGACTTCGACCAGAACGGCTGGGTCGACAACCAGGACCTCGCCGCGTTCGCCCAGGTCTACGAGGTCGACTGCAACAACAACGGCACCAACGACCTGCAGGACGTGCTGAGCGGTTTCTCCGCCGACGCCAACGAGAACTACCGGCCCGACGAGTGCGAGTTCTGCCAGCCGAACCTCGGCTTCGCCGGTGCTGGCACGCTGGCCCTGAAGGTCTGCGGTGACCCGGTGGTGACGACGGGCGCCCGCGCGACCTTCGAAGTGACGGGCGGCCAACCGGACGGACCGCTGGTCGTCGCCATCGGCTTCGCGTCGAATCCGTACCTGATCACGCCGACCGAGTACCTGGTGCCGCTCGAGCCGCTGGCCGCCGTGGTCGACACGTTCCTGCTCGACGGAACGGGGAAGAAGCGCGCCGTCATCCAGTCCGGCCCGTTCGGGCCGCCGATGACCTTCGTGCTCCAGGCAGCGACGTTCAGCGGAACCGTGTGGGACCTCTCCAACGCGGTGGAGATCCTCTTCACCCACTGGTGAGGAACGCCGTCGCGGCGGGTGCGCGTTCTCAGCGCCCGCCGCGCAGCGCGGCCGCGACCTCGACGGCGACCCACGCGTTGCCCTCGGGCGTCATGTGGCCGCGGAACCAGCGCCGCTGCAAGGAAGCGTCGGCAGCAGAGCGTTCCTGGAACTGCGTCGCCAGGTCGAGCGTGGCGATGCCGTGCGCGCTGGCGAAGCGCAGCACCTCGACCGCCGAGGGCTCGGGATCGGGGCCTTGCAGCACGACGAGCAGGCGCGCGCCAGCGTCGCGGCATTTCGCGGCGAGTCGCGTGAGCAGTCGTTTGCCGATCTCGGGGCCGCGGCCGACGAGCGAGGGCACGGCGACCTGCTTCTCGTTCTCGAACCACCAGGTGCGAACGGTGTTGGCCAGCACGGCGTCGACCAGCGCGCTGTGGCCGAGCAGGTCCTTCCACGCCTTGCCGGCGTCGGCGGAAGCCTCGGCGTGGTCGATCGGCACTCCGCGCAGCACCAGCCCGTCGCCCTCGAAGTCGAACCACGGCACCGGCGTGTAGCGGCGGCGGAACTCGCACCGCACCAGATCGTCCGGGATGAAGCTGACGACCACCGCCTCGACGCGTCGGCGCTGCAGCGAGTCCTCGGCGCGCAGCACAGCCTGCGCGAGGCTGTAGCCGAACACGCCGCCGTTGACGACGCGCTGCTGCAGGATGCGTTCGAGACGGGCCGGCCAGGTCGCGTCGTCGTCGACCTCGTCGCCGAACGTGAACGAGTCGCCGACCGCCACGATCGCCGCGTCGCCAGGCGGCGGCGGGCCGTCGCCGTTCTTGCGCATGCCGTCGGCGTCGATCGACACGCGGGTGCCCCAGTGGTTGTCGGTGCTCGCGAAGTTCGGCCGCGGCGAGTAGCCGAGCACGGGGTGCAGTTCGGCCGGGTAGTTGCGCCGCATCATGTCGGTGCGCAGCTCGCGGAAGCTGCCGAAGTGCAGCGGCGCGCGCACTGCCCGGATCGCCAGTTCGGCGACCAGCAGCAGTGCGGCGCGGGGGCTAGCGCGAACAGCAGGCGCCGGCGGCGGGGCGGCATCGCCGCAGCATGCCGGCGGCGCGGGCGTCCGGCCATGTCGGCCTGCCGTGGGCAGTCCGCCGAGTCGCGTCCTCGTCGGCGCTGCCATGGGCACGGCGGTTCCCGAGGACGCAGGGTCTCGCTTCGTCCGGACACGCCGCCATGCCAGCGGGTTGACCGGATTCGTGATCGCGGCGAGCCTCTGCGCATGCGTTCTCGTCTCGCTGCGGCACTCGCCGCGTCGTCCCTGCTCACCGCGCTCGCCGCGCAGACGCCGGTCGTGACCTGGGCCGGCGAGACGATGCGGCTGCGCTCGGCGAGCGTCACCGCGGGCACGGGTGGGGCGTGGAACGTCACGCTGCAGATGGAGAACGACAACGTCAACGCCTCGCTGCCGTCGAGCTTCCGCCGGTGGTGGCACTGCCAGATCGCGAACCTGCCGGCCGCCGGCGCGACGCTCGTCATCAGCGTCACGAACGCCGGCTACACCGACATCATCCTGCCGGTGTGGGCGCTGTCGGCCGATGGCGTCACGTTCGGGTCGTACGGCCGCGTGCCGACGAGCGCCTTGCCGGTGCTGCAAGGCGGCAGCACGCATCGCTTCACGCTGGTGACGCCACCGAGCGTGCCCGCGATCCGGCTCGCCAAGTACTTCCCGTACTCGGTGACGCGCAAGGACGCGTGGCTGGCGACGCTGGCTGGCCATCCGCGCGTGCGCTCGATCGTCTCGCTCGGCAATTCGCAGCAGGGGCGCCCGATCCACAAGATCCAGCTGACCGACAGCAGCGTGCCCGATGCGCAGAAGCAGCGCGTGTGGATCCACGCCGGCATCCATCCGTCGGAGACCACGAGCTACTTCACGGTCGAGGGATTCGTCACCTGGCTGCTGTCGGGCAATCCGTACGCCGAGGTGCTGCTCGACCACGCGTTGATCGAGCTGGTCCCGATGGCCAACCCCGACGGCGTGTTCCTGGGCAACTACCGCGTCAACGCGAACTCGGTCAACCTCGAGAACGAGTGGGCGTCGCCGTACACGAGCACGCAGCCGGAGATCGTCGCGCTGCGCACCGCGATCGAGGGCTACATGGGCACGGTCGCGAGTCCGGGCAGCAACCCGATCCGGGTGCTGCTGAACATGCACAGCTCGCACAACGTCAACTACCCGTTCCACTTCCAGCACGTCAGCAACCCGAACTGGAACGCCACGACGAACAACACTGGCGTGATCCCGGTGGTCAACCTCGTCGAGGGCCAGTGGATCGTGCGCTTCAAGGCGCGCAGCCCGTTCGTGAACCTCGGCACCACGCAGAGCAGCTCGCTGACCTCGCGCCCGTTCGTCGAGTCGATGTGCCACGACCGGTGGACCGCGCAGAACGGCTGGCTCAACGCGCCCGGGTTGCAGTCGCCGGTCATGGCGATCACGTTCGAAGGCACCTACGGCCGCGGCCCGGACACGGTGGCGTGGAACACCGAGGCCGACTATCGAACCTGCGGCGCCGAGATGGGGCTGGCCTTGTTCGACCACCTCGGCCTGGCGCTCACGGCCAGCGCGGTCGCCTACGCGGGCCCCTGCGCCGTGGCGACGCTGTCCGCCGCGCTGAACCCGCAGCCCAACGGCAGTCATCAGGCCAACCTGCAGGTCGTCGGCGCGGTGTCGCAGGCGCTCGGTCTGCTGGCGCTGGGCGCACAGCAGCAGGCGGTGCCGCTGCCCGAACCGTATGCGGCGTGCACGCTGCTCTGCACGCCGGACGTCGTGGCGACGTTCGTCTGCGACGGCGCCGGCATCGGCACCTTCTCGTTCCCGATGCCCGCGATCCCCGGCATCGGCGCCTTCCTGCAGGCGTTCACCGTCGACGCGACGCAGCCGAGCCTGCCGCTCGACGCGACGAACGGGCTGCGCATCCAGAACGATTACTGACGGAGCGGGCGGCGGCGGTATCCTGCCGACCCGTGAGCTACCGCGTCGAGCTCCCGGTCTTCTCGGGGCCCATGGATCTGCTGCTGCACCTCGTGAAGCAGCAGGAGGTCGACATCCACGAGGTTCGCATCGCGCGCATCCTCGAGGACTACCTCGCGCACCTGCGCGTGCTGCAGCAACTCGATCTGCAGGACATCGGCGACTTCCTGGTGATGGCCAGCACGCTGATGGAGCTGAAGTCGCGCGAACTGCTGCCGAACGAGGCGGTCGAGATCGAGCAGGAGCTCGATCCGCGCGACGACCTGATCCGGCGCCTGCTCGAGTACAAGCGGTACCGCGATCTGGCGCGTGAACTGGACGCGCGCGCCGACGTGCGGGCGCGCATGGCGCCGCTGGTGCTGCCGCAGCCGCCGCACCTCGTCGACCCCGCCGACGAAGACCTGCTGGACCTCGGCGAACTGGGCATCTGGGACCTGACGTCGGCGTTCGCGAAGCTGCTCGACGAGATCGGCCAGCAGGGCCCGATGCACGTCGAGGTCGAGAAGCGCGACGTCGGCTTCTACACGGCGCGGCTGCTCGCGACGTTCCGGCAGCGCCGCGAGGTGAAGTTCTCCGAGATCTTCGACCGCACCGAGGGGCGCTACGGGCTGATCGGCACGCTGATCGCGCTGCTCGAGATGATGAAGCAGGGCTACCTGCGTGCGATGCAGGATCGTTGCTTCGACGAGATCCACCTCGCGTTCCGCGGCGACGACTCGGTCACCGCCGACCAGATCCTCGCCGGCATCAGCGCCGACGAGGCACGCGAGCGCGAGCAGGCGGAAGCGCGGGCGCAGATGGCGGAGACTTCGGAGTCCGCGCAACCGGCGGCGGCCGACGACGCGTCCGCCGGCTGATCGGGCGACGCCCGACGAAGCCGGCACCGATCTCAGGAGTGCGGTCGATTGCGTGGCCCTTCGCGTCCGAGCAGCGCCGGCAGCCGCGACGCGAGCGCGCGCAGCGCCTTGCCGCGGTGGCTGAGCCGGTCCTTGGTGGCTGCGTCGAGCGTGGCGAACGTCTTCGCCGGATCGCCGCCGAACTCCGTCGGCACGAAGATCGGGTCGTAGCCGAAGCCACCTTCGCCGGCCGGCGCGGTCAGCAGCGTGCCGGTGCAGCGTTCCTCGATCGCCGCGAGCACGGCACCGTCGGGGCCGCACACGCACACGCTGCAGACGAAGTGCGCGGTGCGAGCCGGTGCGGGCACGGCTCGCAGTTCTTCGAGCAGGCGCAGCAGACGGCCGCGGTCGTCGAGCCCCGGGCCGCCGTAGCGCGCCGAATGCACGCCGGGCCGGCCGCCGAGCGCGTCGACGCACAGGCCGCTGTCGTCGCCGAGTGCGGGAGCGCCCGCCAGCTTCGCGAGCAGCGACGCCTTGACGAACGCATTGCCGGCGAAGTCCGGGCGATCCTCGACCGGAGCGAACGGCGCGCCGAGGCGATCCGGCGTGCGCAGTTCGATCGCCAGCGGCTGCAGGATGCGGGTCAGCTCCGCGACCTTCTTCTGGTTGTTCGACGCGATCCAGAGCAGCGCCATCGGCACCTCGTTCAGATGCCGAGCGACTTCTTCTGCAGTTCGATCAGCGCAGCGCACGTCGCCTGGCCCATCGCGACCATTTGCTGGAACTGCTCGATGGCGAACGGGCGCTTCTCGGCGCCGCCCTGCACTTCGATCAGCCGCCCGTCGGCCGCGCCGACGATGCTGAGATCGACTTCGGCCGAGCTGTCCTCCTGGTAGTCGAGGTCGACCATCGGCGTGCCGCCGACGACACCGACCGACACCGCCGACACCAGCCCGCGCAGGGGCCACTTCGGCAGCATCTTCTGCTCCTCCATCCACAGCAGCGCGTCGTAGAGAGCGACCACCGAGCCGTTCACCGACGCCGTGCGCGTGCCGCCGTCGGCGGACAGCACGTCGCAGTCGACCCACAGCGTCACCTCGGGCAGGGCAGCGAGATCGACGGCGCACCGCAGGGCCCGGCCGATCAGGCGCTGGATCTCGAAGCTGCGGCCATCGAGCGGTCGGCCGGTGCGGCCATCGCGCGGCTTCCGCGGCTGGCCAGCGCCAGGCAGCATCGAGTACTCCGCCGTCAGCCAACCGCCCTGGTGACGGTTGTACATCCACTGCGGAACCTGGTCCTGCACCGACACCGTGCACAGCACCTTGGTCTTGCCGCACTCGACCAGGACCGACCCGGGCAGGTCGGTGTAGGAGCGGGTGAACGTGACGGGCCGGGGCTGATCCGGCGGACGGTTGTTCTTGCGTGCCAGGGGTGGTCCTCCGAAGGGCGGAGCACCCTACCCGGCTGCGAGGACCGTGGCGAGCGCAGTGCGCAGTTCGTGGGCGCCGAACGGCTTCTGGATGTGGTGCAGGTGCGGCCAGCGCGCGCCGCCGGCGACGCGGCCCGGGGCCAGCACGAAGATCTTCAGCTCGGGCGCGACCGTGCGGATCGTCGAGCCGAGCGCGTCGGCGTCGTCGAGGCGCTGCACGTCGTCGACGATCAGCAGTTCGAAGCGGTCCGGCGTCGCCTCGAGGAACGTGCGGGCCGACGCGCCGTCGGCGCACGCGAACACCGCGCGCCCGGTGGCCTTCAGTTCGCTCGCGAGCATTGCCCGCACCGACGGATCGCTCTCGAGCACCAGGGCGCCGCCGTAACGATGCGCAGCCGCCGGTGCCGGCGGCGTCACGTCGATCGGCGCGGCGTCGGCGGCGGCGGCGGGGCTGGCGACCGGCCATTGCACGACCGCGCGCACCGAACGGCGCGGCAGGTGCGTCAGCGCCAGTTCGCCGCCGTGCGCGGTGATCAACTGGCGCGCGGCTTCGAGGTCGAGCGCGAACGCCGCATCGTCGTACGGAGAGCCAGCCGCCGCCTCGGCGTCGGCAACCCACTCGAGCGCGAACTCGAGCTGCACGCAGGCATGGCTCGCGGCGAAGCCCAGCTCGCTGACGATCGCGAGGTGCGTCGCGCCGCGCTCGGCGCGGAGCAGCGACGCGCACAGGAACAGCAGCGCATCGTGCGCCACGGCCGGCGGCACGGCGATCGGCGGCAGGTGCACCGACGGCTCGTGGCAGATCTCGAGGCCGAGTTGCTGCGCCTGCAGCTCGCGCTGGATGGCGACCAGCAGCGGTGCGATCGCGGTGACACCGCCGACGGTGGTCGGGCGGCGCGCGGCGATTGCGCGCAACTTGCGGTGCATGGTCCGCAGCCGCTGCACGGCGCCGAGCATGGCCTCGGCCGCGGCGGGCAGCCGTTCGTGGTCGGGGGCGGCCTCGATCAAGCGATGTGCCCCGACTTCGACGCCCGACGAGAGGCTCGCGAGTTCCTCGGCGATCGAATGCGCGAGCTGCCGAGCCTCGACGGTGCATGGCGCGCGGACCGGGCCCGGGTCGGCCGGCGGCTTCGACGCTGTGCTGGCGCGTGCGTGCGCCCGTCGGCGCGCATGCGCGACGAACACGGCGAGCAGCGCGCCGGCGGCGAACCAGGCGAGTTCGATCACGGGACGAGGGCGGGTCCGGGGACGAGCCGGGCCAAGCTAGTGCGATGCGCGAGCGCTGTCGAGTGGAGCGCCCGCGCGCCAGGCGGTTATCCGGAAGCAACGCCCAGGTGGAAGTCGTGCACCAGCGTGCCCTCGCAGTTGGCCGCTGGTGCTGCGACCACGGCGCCGTCGACGAGCAGCACGTCGTTCGCGCGCACCAGCGTGAACGCAACGAAGCTGCGGCCATCGCCGTCGACGACCTCGCGCACCGGCGTGCAATCGTGCGCGATCGCCTCGCTCGGGATGCCGAGCCAGCGCAGCCGCAGTCGCTGGCGCGCGAGCCGGTTCTGCAGCGCGATGCGCACGTGCAGTTGCCGTTCGTCGACGCGACCCGCGAGCGTGATCGTGACGTCCCAGCCCGACGCGCTGCGACCGATGCGACCCTGCAGCTTCAGCCGCGAGCCAGCGGCGCTCTCGAGGTACTCGACCGGCTGCAGGAACTGCGCCGAGAACAGGCGCGGACGTTCGTCCGCCGCGCCGACGAAACCGTCGAGGCTGCCGTGGTCGGCGCGCGCCTCGAAGCGCAGGCAGTTGCTCGAGTGCAGTTCGGCATCGCGATCGACGAACAGCACGCCCTCCTTGCGGGTGAAGCGCACCCGCGCGCCACCGCTGGCGACCAGCAGGTCTTTGCGGCGGCGCAGTTCCTTGCCGGTCGTGACGCGGGCGTCGGCTGCGGGCGCGAGCCAGGTCGGCACCGGCTCCGGGCCGGCGAGCGCGATCGCCTCTTCGAGGCGGGCAGCGAAGCCGCGCGCGGTGCCGTCCTGCACGGTTCCGGACCACAGGTCCTGGTGGGTGTTCGCGGCGTAGGGCTGCAGGTGTTCGCGGCTGGCGGCGCAGGCCGCCATCGCCCGCTGCGCGCGCCACTGCAGCAGCTTGAGGTCGATGCGGCAGTCGGCGGCGCCAGGGCCTGGCGGCGCCCACGGTTCGGCGGGGGCGTCCGCTTGGCGAACGACGTTGGCGAGGGTCGCGGCGGCTCGGTCGGGGTGCGACCTCGGCAGAACGGGCATCGGCCGGATCTTCATCTGCGGTTGCCGGGGTTGCCACCGCCGCGTCGTCGGTTTCAGCGCGGCGAGCCAACTGCCGATGAGACCGCGCGAATGAACCAGGTCCGAGTGCAGGGCGATCCGTTCGGTGATGGCGTCGTGGCGACGCGGCTGCGTGCGTTCGTGCAGCACGCCCACGAACGCGGCCTGCGCTGCGCGATCACGCTGCCGAGTGGTGGGCATCGACCGCTGCCCGACACCCTGGCGGCGATCACCGTCCCTGCCGTGTCCTCCTCGGCGCCGGTGGTGGTCTTCGCCGCGGCGCGAGAACTCGGCGACGCGGCGCTGGCGGCGGGTCTGCGCTGGCCGCGCGCCTGCGTCGTGATGCCGGCGACCGACGGCGCCGCGGTCGCGGGACTCGTCGACCGCGTGCGGGCCGAACTGCGCTGGGCCGGTGTCGCGGATCCGGCGGCGGCGCTGACGGAACGCGAACTGCAGCCGTGGTTCGTGCTGCCGGTGCCGCCAGCCGACGGACCGATCGTGACTCTTCATGACGGCGATGCCGACAGCGGCGTCGCGTCGGCGATCGCCGCGTGGCGCGAAGTCGGCGCCGCGACCGGTCGGGGTCTGCGCGTCGTCGTGACGACCGACGAGCCGTCCGCGCTCGCGTTCGTCGGCGAAGTGCTCGGCGACGACGTGCTCGGGGTCGAGGTCGTGGTGGGGCCGTTCGCGCCCGTGCATCTGTTCGACGCCAGCCTCGTCGTGCTGCCATGGCGGCGAGTGGGCGGGACGCGGGCGCTCGTGCAGTCGCTCGCGGCCGGACGACCGGTCTGCGCGTCGTGGTTGCCGCCGGTGGCCGAACTGCTGCCGCCGGTCGCGGCGTGTCCGATCGTCGGCGACGTCGCGCCGGACGGGAGCTTCACGCCCGCACCCGGGGCCGTCGCGGCCGCGATGCGCGCGGGCCTCGAGCGCTGCCACGATGCGATCGCCGTGCGCACCTTCGTGCGCGAAGAACTGACGGCCGACCGCTCTTCGCCGCCGCCGTCGCCGATCCGCGGGCCTGGCGCGCGGCCAACCGTCGTGTTCGAGGTCGTGCTGGGCGACGACGGACCATCGGTCGCCGGCGGCATCGACGTCGTGCGTGCGGTCCTTGCCGACGACGTCGTCGACGTGCGCCTCGTCGCCACCGCGGTGGCGGACCACGGCATCGCGGCGCTGCGTGCGCGCGCCCCGGAACTGGTCTCGCGCCTGACGCGCGATCCTGGCGTCGTCGCGGCGTGGATCGGCATCCCCTCGCCGTGGTTGGCCGTGCGTCCACCGTGCCGGACGTTCGTCGCGGCGAACGCTACGCCCGTGCTGTCGTCGCACGCCGCACCGGACGTCGTGCTGCTGCCGGCGACGTTCGCGTCGGCAGTCGCACGAGGCCTCGCGGCGATCGCCGGCGTGCGGTGCGAGGAGCCGCTGGTGGCTCTGCCTGCGGCACCGCGCCGCACGACCGTTGCTCCGCTGGCGGCCGTGCGCTGACTGGCGCGGCTGGCATTCCGACCGCACCCGAGCTAGGACGAGCCAATGCACGAGCCGAACGACGCCACGATCACCGAGCGCCTGGCCTTCGCGGCGCGCATCGCCGAGGCGGCGGGGCACCGCTTGCTGTCGCTGCGCGCGAGCGGCCGCTGGCCGGACGAAGGCGTGCTCGGCGACGTCGCCGACCAGGCTGCCGACGGCTATCTGCAGGGTTCGCTGCGCGCCGCCTTCCCGGACGATGGCATCCTGTCCGAGGAGACGAAGGACGCGCCCGAACGGCTCGCGCGGCGTTGGACGTGGATCGTCGATCCGCTCGACGGCACCAAGGAGTACTCGCAGGGCCGGCACGACTGGGCGGTGCACGTCGGGGCAGCGCTGGACGGGCGGCCGTTCCTCGGCGCGGTCGCGCTGCCGGCGGCGGGACGCGTCATGCGCGGCGTGTTGGCCGCGGGGCGCGTCGGCGCGTGGCTACAAGGCGAGGGCGGCGAATGGCCGACCGAGCTGGCGCGCGACGAGGGAGCGGCGAGCGGGCGTCGACTGCGCATCGCCGTCAGCCGCAGCCACACTCCCGACTTCGTCGCCCGGGTAGCCCGTGGCCTGGACGACGCCGAACTCGTGCCTTGCGGCAGCGTCGGCTTCAAGGTGGCGATGCTGCTGTTCGGTCGCGCCGACGTCTACGTGCACAAGAAGGGCCTGAAGGAGTGGGACACCTGTGCGCCCGAGATCGTCGCCCGCGCCGCCGGCTGGTCGGTGTGCCGGTTCGATGGCCAGGAGCAGCGCTACAACCGCCCGGACCCACGCAACGACGAGATCGTGGTCTGCCGGCCGTGGCTGCGCGAACGCGTGCTGCGGCTGCTGTCGCCCTGAAGTCCGGAGTGGCTGCCGATCGATGAACAGAACCCCGGTGCGTCCTGGCCTCCGGTATCCCGCCGCGTAACGTGCGCCCGCTCGCTCGCCGATGACCCTCGTTCGCAACTACGACGCTGCCACCGCGACGCGGGGTGCGTGGCGCCACGCGCTCGGTCTGCTCGACTACCCGGCGTTGGTCTGGCGGAACCGGTTCATGGTGCAGAACTTCCTGCGCCGCGACCTGATGAGCCGGGTCAACGGCAGCTTCCTCGGCATCGGCTGGATGCTGCTGCAGCCGCTGTTCCTGTTCGCGGTCTACTTCCTGATCTTCGGCGTCTTCTTCGACCGTACCGGGCAGGGACCGAACGCCTCGTTCGCGATCTACCTGTTCTCGGGAGTGATCGTCTTCCACGCGCTCGCCGAGGCGACGACGCAGTGCAGCACGTTGATCGTCGACAACGGCAACCTCGTGAAGAAGGTGGCGTTCCCGGCGGAAGCGCTGCTGGTGCCGCCCGTCGCGTCGTCGATCGTCACCTACCTGGTCGGCGCCATCGTCTGCCTGATCGCCGGCCTGGCGATCGGCGTCGCGCGCCCTGGTTGGCTGCTGCTCGCGTGGCCGCTGGTGATGGCCGTGCAGTTCGTGTTCACGCTCGGTGTCGGCATGCTGCTCGCGAACCTCTACGTGTTCGTGCGCGACATCGCGCAGTTGTGGCGGATCCTGGTGATGGCGTGGATGTTCCTGTCGCCGGTGTTCTGGGCGCAGGACCAGCTCGAGGGCATCCCCGAGTGGGCGCGGTGGACGATGATGAACGTGAATCCCGCCTACCCGCTGCTGCAGGCGCATCGGCTGGTGCTCGGCGGCGATGCGGCCAGCCTCGGCCCGTTCTGGCCGCAGCTCGGCGTCGTTGCCGCGGCGTCGTTCGTCCTGTTCGTGGTCGGCTACGGCGTGTTCATGAGCCGCAAGCACAAGTACTCCGACCTGATCTAGGTCGGGTGCGGGCGATCACGCCTTCTTCGGCTCGACGACCCAGCGGTGCGGCTGCAGGAAGAGCCCGACGTCCTTCGTGCGGTTGGCGACGATCAGGTTCTGCGACGCGGGCCGCTCCTCGAAGCGGTGCACGCCGTTCTCGTCGAACAGCCAGATCGGCACCGTGAACTCTCCGGACAGCAGGCTCAGCCCGTCCAGGAACAGGGTCACGTAGCCCTCCGCGAAGTCGACGGTGACGCCCGCGAACTGCGTCGTGTGGCCGAAGCAGAGCGTGCCGTCGGTGCGCATCGCGCCGACCGCTACGACGAGCTTCTCGCGCGTCGGGTTCTTCACGTGCACGCGCACCGCGGCGGGATCGCCGGGCGAGAAGCGGTTGCGCGGCTGGCCGGACGCCGGGTCGATGATCGTGCCATCGACGACGTGCGGCAGGTTGGAGCGTCCCTTCGTCTCGGCCTGCGGCGTGTCGCGGAACGGCACGGGGTCGCCCGCGCCTTCGGCGATCTTGTTCTCGTAGGTCGCGTACTCGTTGGTGACCGTGATCGCGTCGGCGAGCATCTGCATGCGACCCTGCCGCATCCAGATCGCGTGCTCGCAGATCTGTCGCACGTCGTAGAGCGAGTGCGAGCAGAAGAACATCGACTTGCCGCGCTTCTTGTAGTCGAAGATCTTGTCGACGCACTTGCGCCGGAAGTTCATGTCGCCGACCGCGAGGATCTCGTCGATGATCAGCAGGTCGGGGTCGGTCGCGACCGCGACCGAGAAGCCGAGGCGGGCCGCCATGCCGGACGAGTAGGTGCGCACCGGCGCGTGGATGAAGTCGCCGAGTTCGCTGAAGTCGACGATCTCCTGGTACTTCTTCTGCGCCTCCTTGCGCGAGAAGCCCATCATCGCCGCGTTCATGAACACGTTCTCGCGGCCGGTGAAGCCCATGTGGAACCCGGCGCCGAGCTCGAGCAGGCTGGTCACGCGCCCGCGCACCGAGTAGCTGCCGGACGTGGGGTAGGTCGTGCCGCTCAGCACCTTCAGCAGGGTCGACTTGCCTGCACCATTGGTGCCGACGAGGCCCATGCACTCGCCGGGCTGCACCGCGAACGAGACGTCCTGCAGGGCCAGCACCTCACGGTGCCGCGGCCGCTTGTTCCACGGCATCTTCTCCAGCAGCTGATGGTACGGGTTCCCGTAGAGCCGGTAGGTCTTGCTGAGGTTCCGGGCTTCGATGACGGGTTCCATGGCGATCAGCGCAGCAGGCCGCGACTGCGCAGCAGCTCGAGCACTCGCTGCACGTTGGCGTCGACGCCGACGTTGACGGTGTCGAGCGTGATCGCCGGCTGCTCCGGTGCCTCGTAGGGCGCGTCGACGCCGGTGACGTTCGCGATCTCGCCGGCGCGCGCTCGCGCGTAGAGACCGTCGCGGTCGCGAGCCTCGCAGGCGGCGAGCGGGGCGTCGCAGAACACTTCGAGGAAGCGGTCGGCGCCGACGATCGCGCGCGCCTCGGCACGCTCGAAGCGCAGCGGCGACACCAGGGCGACGATCGTGCTGATGCCCTGCGCCAGGTTGAGCTTGGCGATCTCCGCGGCGCGGCGCTGGTTCTCCCAGCGGTCGGAGCCCCCGAAGCCGAGGTCGCGGTTGAGGCCGGCACGCAGCAGTTCGCCGTCGAGCACCGTCACGTGGCGGTTGCCGTCGAACAGCGCCTTCTCGAGCGCGTAGGCGACCGACGACTTGCCCGATCGCGGCAGGCCGGTGATCCAGGCCACGAACGGCTGTTGCCCGAGGCGCGCCTGGCGGGCCTCCGGCGTGACCAGGCGCTTGTGCTGCAGTCGCACGTTGCTGCCGGCGTCGGCGGCGCCGCGGCGACGGCGCGTCGTGTCGTCGGCGCTCCGGCGTTCGACGATCATGCCTGCGCCCACGGTGGCGTTGTGCATGCGGTCGATCAGGATGAACGACCCGGTCGCGCGGTTCTTGGCGTAGTCGTCGGCGGCCAGCGGCCGCGCGGTCTCGAGGCGGATGCGTCCGACCTCGTTCATCTGCAGCGCGTCGGCGCCTTCGCGGTGCAGCGTGCCGACGTTGATGCGGTAGCGCAGGTCGGTGACGGCTGCCGACGTCTGCTGCGTCGTCTGCTTGATCAGGTACTGCTTGCCGGCCTGCAGCGGCTGCTCGTGGAACCACACGACCATCGCCTCGACCGCGTTGTCGAGGGCCGGCGCGTTGTTCGGACTCACCAGCATGTCGCCGCGGCTGCAGTCGACTTCGTCCTCGAGCGTCACCACGACCGCCATCGGCGCCCACGCCTCCGGGATCGTGCCCTCGAAGGTGTGGATCGCCTTGACCTTGGTCTGCTTGCCGCTCGGCACGATCGCGACGGTGTCGCCCTTGCGGATCACGCCCGACGCGATGGTGCCGGCGAAGCCGCGGAAGTCGAGGTTCGGCCGCAGCACGTGCTGCACCGGGAAGCGCAGGTCGACGAGGTTGCGGTCGCTCGCGACGTGAACGGTCTCGAGATGGTCGAGCAGCGGGCTGCCCTGGAACCACGGCATCGAGGCGCCGCGGAACACCACGTTCTCGCCCTTCAGCGCCGACATCGGGATGAAGTGGATGTCGCGCACCTGCAGGCGCGTCGCGAACTCCGAGTAGGCGCTGCGGATCTCCTGGAAGCGCGACTCGCTCCAGCCGACCAGGTCCATCTTGTTGACCGCGACGACGAAGTGCTGGATGCCGAGCAGCGAGCAGATGAACGAGTGCCGCCGCGTCTGCTCGAGCACACCGTGGCGCGCGTCGATCAGGATGATCGCGAGGTCGCAGTTGGACGCGCCGGTCGCCATGTTGCGCGTGTACTGCACGTGGCCTGGCGTGTCGGCGATGATGAACTTGCGGCGGTCGGTCGCGAAGTAGCGATGCGCGACGTCGATCGTGATGCCCTGCTCGCGTTCGGCCTGCAGGCCGTCGACCAGCAGCGCCAGGTCGACTTCCTCGCCGGTGGTGCCGAAGCGCGCCGACGCCTTCTTGGTCGCCGCCATCACGTCGTCGTGCACCGTCTGGCTGTCGTAGAGCAGGCGGCCGATCAGCGTCGACTTGCCGTCGTCGACGCTGCCGCAGGTCAGCAGGCGCAGCATCTCGCGCTGGCCGTAGCGGGCGAGGTACTGCTCGATGCCGAGTTCGTCGAGTTTCTGTGCGTAGCTCATCAGAAGTAGCCCTCCCGCTTCTTCTGCTCCATCGAGCCGCCTTCGTCGAAGTCGATCACGCGGCCCTGCCGTTCGCTGTCGCGGCTGCGCAGCATCTCCTCGATGATCTTCGGCAGCGTGTCGGCGTTGCTCTCGATCGCGCCGGTCAGCGGATAGCAGCCGAGCGTGCGGAAGCGGACCATCTTGATCTCGGGCTTCTCACCGGGGTTCAGCGGCATGCGGTCGTCGTCGACCATGATCCAGGTGCCGCCGCGCTTGACCACCGGTCGTGGCTTGGCGAAGTAGAGCGGCACCATCGGCAGCTTCTCCTTGTGCACGTAGAGCCAGACGTCGAGTTCGGTCCAGTTGCTGAGCGGGAAGACGCGGATCGACTCGCCCTTCGCCACGCGGCAGTTGTAGAGGTTCCACAGCTCGGGCCGTTGGTTCTTCGGGTCCCACTGGTGGAAGCGGTCGCGGAAGCTGAACACGCGCTCCTTGGCGCGGCTCTTCTCCTCGTCGCGGCGCGCGCCGCCGAACGCGGCGTCGAACTGCCCGGCGGAGAGCGCCTGCTTGAGCCCTTCGGTCTTCATCACGTGCGTGTGGCGCTGCGTGCCGTGCACGAACGGGTTGATGTCGTCGCGCACGCCGTCGGGGTTGATCCACTCGATGAAGTCGAGTCCGTACTCCTTCACGATCCAGTCGCGGAACGTGATCATCTCGCGGAACTTCCACCGCGTGTTCACGTGCAGCACCTTGAACGGGATTCGCGCCGGCGCGAACGCCTTCTGCGCGAGCCGCAGCATCACGCCGCTGTCCTTGCCGATCGAGTAGAGCATCACCGGCCGTTCGAACTCGGCGGCGACCTCGCGGATGATCTGGATGCTCTCGTGTTCGAGCTGCTCCAGGTGGGAGAGCGCGTAGTTGGTCATGGCGCGGTGGGCGTGGTCGGCGGCGCGAGCAGGCCGCGGCCGTGCAGGAAAGCGAGCAGAGCGTCGACGGAACGAGCGAGCGGCGCGTCGTTCGCGAGGCGCAGTTCGGGGCGCTCGGGCGCCTCGTAGGGCGAACTGATGCCGGTGAATTCCGGGATCGCGCCGGCCCGGGCCTTCGCGTAGAGGCCCTTCGGGTCGCGCGCCTCGCAGGTCGCGAGCGGAACGTCGACGAAGATCTCGAGGAAGTCGGCGCCGATCACGGCGCGCGCCGCAGCGCGGTCGGCGCGGAACGGCGAGATGAACGCGGTCAGGACCAGGACGCCGGCGTCCGCCATCAGGGCGGCGACGTGGCTGATGCGGCGGATGTTCTCGCTGCGATCCGCGGCGGAGAAGCCGAGGTCGGCGCACAGTCCGTGGCGCACGTTGTCACCATCGAGCACGTAGACGAGCCGGCCGGCGGCAGCGAGACGTTCCTCGAGCGCGCGCGCGACCGTCGACTTGCCGGAGCCCGACAGCCCGGTGAACCACAGCACGGCGCCGCGCTGGCGCAGCAGGCGCTCGCGATCGGCGCGGTGCACGGTGCCGTCGTGGCGGCGGAGGTTCTTGCTGGGCTCGGTCATCGCGGGCGGTTCGCCCGATCGGGGCGAGCAGGGTCGGTATCGCGAGCCCTGGTGTCAACCGTGCATCGGCCAGCGCGGGCTGCCGGCTGCATTCGCGCGTTGCCGTCGCCGCACGTCCGGTGCCACGGCGGTTCTCGCGGCACGAGACCTCTGGCACCGAGGCTGCACTGCCCGGGTGGGCGAACGGCGGTCTGCACGTGGTCGCCTCAGGCGACCGGATTCGTCAGAAACAGGTCGTCCAAGGAGACCGGAATCCCGACCGCTTCGCGCGATCCGCCACCGCGGCGGTGGCCGTTGCGGTCCGCACGCACGACGGACCAAGGGCGTCCCTTTTCTCTTGGCTGGCAGCGCGGAAGTGTCGCCTTGGGACCTGCGCCTCGGCGCCTCTTCCGCGCCACGCAAAGAACCTCCGCCATGCGAACCCTCCCCCTGTTTGTTGTCCTCGCCATCGCCTCCAGCGCCTTGGCCCAGACCACGGTCTATTCGAACTCCACGCCGCGCGCGGACGCGACGGTCATCGCCGGCAGCAACATCGGCGCCCCGGGCCTGGTCTACTGGGGTGGTTGGGCAACCGACGGTGCGCGCATGTTCAACCTCGGCGGCCGCGGCGTGAATGCTGCCGGCGACGCGCAGAGCACCTACTTCAACCGGCTCGATGCCTACAACCCGACGACGAACACCTGGACCAACCTGTCGGCGCAGGGTGCCGCGGGCGCGCCGTCGAACCGCTTCCGCATGGCGATGGCCTACGACCCGACGGCCAACCGCCTGGTCGTCTTCGGGGGCTCGCCCAGCCCTGGCGTTCCGCTCGCCGACTGCTTCGCGTTCGACCTGACGCTCAACACCTGGAGCGCGATCCCGAATCCCACGCCGGGTACGACCGGTCCGACGGCTCGTTGGGACGCGACGATGCAGTTCGACGCGGTACTCGGCGGTCTGTTGCTGTTCGGCGGCCAGACCGTGAACACACCGGCCACGCGATCCAACGAGACGTGGCTGCTCGCCGGCACCACCTGGGTGCAACTCACGCCCACGACCAGCCCGTCGGCCCGCGCCCTGCACTCGATGACGGCACGGTCGGCGCCCTACAACGACATCCTGGTGATCGCGGGCCAGGACGCCGGTGGCAACCTGAACGACACCTGGCGTTGGGACGCCGCCGCCCTGACCTGGGTGCAGGTCACGCCGATCAACAACACCGTCCCGGTCACCTGGTCGAGCGGGGAAGGTGCGGTCTACGACTCGGTGCGCAAGGTCGTGACGATTCTCGGCGGCACCGGCACCGGCATCGCGCCGTCGAACTCCACCGCGGGGAACGGCTGGGTCAGCGAGTACGACTGCGTGAAGAACGAGTGGCGGGCCTTCGGCAACAACACGGTGACGCAGAACACCTCGCACCCGGTGTGGGGGCAGGTGCAGCGGAAGTGCATGGCCTTCCTGAACGGCAAGACCTACTTCTGGGGCGGTCAGAATCCGCCGACGATCGGCGACTCGACCCTGGCCTTCGTGAAGGAGTACCAGGCGAACCCCGTGGCCACGGCCACGTCGTACGGGACCGGCTGCTCGGGCCCGGGCGGCCTGCTCTCGTGCGTCGCCAACGACCGGCCGTGGACCGGCCGCACGTGGTCGGCCACTTGCTCGGGCCTCGGGACCTCGACGTACGCGGTTCCCGCGTGGGGATTCAGCACCACGTCGCTGCCGCTGAGCACCGTCTTCCCGGCCGCGCCGGTGGGTTGCTGGATGCTCAACTCGGCCGACGTGATCGGCGACGTGGTGGTGCCGATCGGCGGCCAGATCACGACCTCGTTGCCGCTCCCGTACGTGGCTTCGCTCGCGGGGGCCCAGATCAACCTGCAGATTGCGGAGGCCGAACTCGACGTCTTCTTCAACGTCGTCGGCCTCTACACCTCGAACGGCGTGTCGCTGCTGGTCGGCGCGCTCTAACCGGCGTGCGGCCCGGACCGCGATGTTCCGCGCCCGCCGGTCATGCGTCGGCGGCGCGAACCCGCGTCGTGGACCCGGCTGGGCGGGTGCCTTCCAGGCGACCGTGACCGGCAACCGCGGGCACCCGTTCGCGAACCTGGTGGCCCCGCGACATGCCCTGGTTGGTGCCGCCAGCCATCGCGCCGTCGAGCGGCTGTTGGCACCGCGGATCGAATCGCGAAGTCCACGATCCACCGCGCGCTTGCAGATTGACGCGGCGGTGCGAGGATCGCGAGGACCCGCATGAAGATCGCATGCATCGGTGGCGGCCCCGCGTCGCTCTACTTCGCCATCCTGCTGAAGAAGCGGCTGCCCGCGGCGGTGATCGACGTGCACGAGCAGAACCGCGCCGACGACACCTTCGGCCAGGGCGTCGTGTTCTCCGACGAGACGCTCGGCAACTTCGAGACCGCCGACCCCGAGAGCTTCGCGGCGATCCGCTCGAGCTTCGCCTACTGGACCGACATCGACACCTTCTATCGCGGCGTGAAGGTCACCAGCACCGGCCACGGCTTCTGCGGGCTCGCCCGCGTGCGGCTGCTGCAGATCCTGCACGAACGCTGCCGGGCGCTCGGCGTGCGGCTGCACTTCCAGAATCCGATCAGCGACTTCGACGGCGTCACCGCCAGCCACGACCTGGTGGTCGCCGCCGACGGCGTGAACTCGCGCGTGCGCGAGCGCCACGCCGCCGCGTTCCGCCCGCAGCTCGACTGGCGCAAGTGCAAGTTCGCGTGGTTCGGCACGACCAAGCGCATGAGCGCGTTCACGTTCGTGTTCCAGCCGACCGAGCACGGGCTGTTCCAGGTGCATGCCTATCCGTTCGAGAGCGGGCGCGGCACCTGGATCGTCGAGTGCCGTGAGGAGACCTGGAAGCGCGCGGGCCTCGATCGGCTCGACGAGCAGCAATCGGCGGCGTTCTGCGAACGGCTGTTCGCCGAACATCTCGCCGGCGAGAAGCTGCTGATCAACCGCTCGATCTGGCGCACGTTCCCGACCATTCGTTGTGGGTCGTGGCGGCACGGCAACCTCGTGCTGCTCGGCGATGCCGCGCACACCGCGCACTTCTCGATCGGCTCGGGCACCAAGCTGGCGATGGAGGACGCGATCGCGCTCGCCGACGCCGTCGCCGCGAACGCGACCGACGTGCCGCGCGCGCTGGCGGCCTACGAGGAGGCGCGGCGGCTCGACGTGCTCAAGGTGCAGCGCGCCGCGCAGACGAGCCTCGAGTGGTTCGAGAACAGCGAGCGCTACCTGGGCCAGCACCCCGAGCGCTTCGTCTTCAACCTGATGACGCGCAGCCGGCGCATCACCTACCGCAATCTGCAGCAGCGCGATCCGGCGCTGGTCGCGCGCGTCGACGCGGTGACCGCGGCGGAGGAGGGGCAGGTGGTCGCGCCGAGCGCGTCGCCAGCACCGCCCGCGTTCTCACCGTTCCGGTCGCGCGGGCTCGAGCTGCACAACCGCGTCGTGGTGTCGCCGATGTGCATGTACTCGGCGACCGACGGCGTGCCGGGCGACTTCCACCTCGTGCACCTCGGCAAGTTCGCGCTCGGTGGTGCGGGCCTCGTCTTCACCGAGATGACCGACGTGTCGCCGGAGGGCCGCATCACCACCGGCTGTGCGGGCATGTGGAACGATGCGCAGCAGGCGGCCTGGGCGCGCATCGTCGCGTTCGTGCACGGCAACGGCCGGGCGAAGATCGGCATGCAGCTCGCGCACGCGGGCAGGAAGGGTTCGTGCAGCAAGCCGTGGGAAGGCGACGCGCCGCTGCGCAGCGGCGGCTGGACGACGCTCGGGCCGTCGGCGGATCCGTTCGGACCAGGGTGGCCGGCTCCGAAAGCGATGACCAGTGCCGACATGGCGGCGGTGCAGGCGCAGTTCGTCGCCGCCACGAAGCGCTGCGGCGCCGCGGGCTTCGACGTCGTCGAACTGCACATGGCGCACGGCTACCTGCTGTCGAGCTTCCTGTCGCCGCTGAGCAACCGGCGCACCGACGAGTTCGGGGGCTCGCTGGCCAACCGCGCGCGCTTCCCGCTCGCGGTCGTCGACGCCGTGCGCGGCGTCTGGCCTGCCGACAAGCCGTTGTTCGTGCGCATCTCGGCGACCGACTGGTTCGACGACGAGCGCCGCGGCTTCACGCTCGACGAAGCCGTGCAGGTCGCGCGCTGGCTGAAGGAGCGTGGTGTCGACGTGGTCGACGTCTCGTCGGCCGGCAACTCGCCCGAGTCCAAGCCCCAGTACGGCCGCATGTACCAGGTGCCGTTCGCCGAGCGCATCCGCTACGAAGCCGGCGTGCCGGTGATGGCGGTCGGCGGCATCGCCGGCATGGACCACGCGCACACGATCGTCGCGGCCGGTCGCGCCGACCTCTGCGCGATCGCGCGCGGCTTCCTCGGCGATCCGTTCCTGGTGCAGCAGGACGCGAACGGTTCGCGCGTCGCCGCGCATCCGTGGCCGGCTCAGTACCTCGCCGCGCGTTCGTAGGCCGCGCGGGGCTACTCGACGACGAACGGCGTCTTCGCTTCGTCGAGCACCACGCTGCCGTTGGCGTTGCGCAGCGTGACGACATAGTCGAGCACGCGCCCGACGTCCGCAGCAGGCACGGGCGGGACCGGAACCCAGACGAAGTCGACCTGGATCGGCAGGTTCGGCAGGCCGACGGGTTCCCCGTACAGCACTTGCAGGCGAACGCCGGATGGCAGCTCGACGGCCAGATCGATCAGGATGGTCTGGTTGCCCGGGACCATGCTGTGCAGCAGGGCGTTGAGGGGCAGCAGGCTGTTCTGCGGGATCGTCGGGGTGCCGAAACTCCACAACGCCACGCGCGCGAGCTTGTCGACGAGCGCGAAGTTCACCGTCCCCGGGCCAGGAATGCTGACCACCTGTTCCGCCGAGGCACGAGCACTGCCCTCGGCCGTGGCAGCCTCGACCCGGTAGTTCCCGGGGGGCACGTAGGTCGTGTAGGTCCCGGCGGCGTTGGTGATGGCGCCGGTGGCGATGATCTGCGTGTTGGTTGCGGTCGTGAAGAAGCGCAGCGAGCAGCCAGCCTCGGGACCGCCGGGCCCGGCCACCAGGCCCGTGACGGCGACGCCCGGGCCGAGCACGAGTGGGCCGAGATTGGCTGCCGTCGTGAACGTGGTTGCCGGGGTCACGACGCCGTACAGCATCGTGCCGGCGGGAGCCTCGACGCGAGTGCGCAGCGCCACGCCCGCCGGAACCGCGACCGCGAACGTGCCGGCGGCGGTCGTCGTGTCGCGCGGTGTGAAGACCTTGTCGCCGTCAGGAAGCAGCACGTCGATGTCGGCGTTGCCGATGGGCTGACCGTTCGCGACCACAGTTCCGCTCAACAACACGCCGTTCTCGAGGCGCACCTGCCCGAGCACGATCGGGCCGGGCACCGGCACGCCGTACAGGCGTCTGGCGACGTGCGAGTTGCCGACGGGGGGCTCGACGTCGATGTCGGCCAATCCGCGCGGTAGCGGCAGCGAGAACTGACCGAACAGATTGGTCTGGTCGTTCGGAACGTGGATGCGCTCGCCGGTCAGCGAGTTGTAGATCTTCAGGCGCACCTGCGCGATCGGCACGCTCGTGACCTTGTCGACGACGCTGCCGGTGGCGAGATGCGCAGTTGGCAGCACGACCGTGCCGAGCTGCGCGGCAGGTCCGACCACGACGTTCTCGATCTGGCGTGGCACGAGCAGCGCGCCGACCGGCGGGACGACGCGTACGTCCCACGTGCCGGCGGGCACGACGACGAGGAACGCACCCGCCGCGTCGGTGCCGTCGCGCGGCGTGAACAGCTTGCCGCCGGACTGGTCGTAGACGTTGATGTTGCAGCCCGCGAGCGGCACGCCGGCGACGTTGGTCGCGGCGCCGTTGATCGAGAATCCAGGTTGCAGCACGACGTCGCCGACATTCGTCGCGCCGGTGATGACGACGGTGAGCAGCCGCGCAGCCCAGGGCGCACCGACCGGCGGGACGAACTCCACGTCGTAGTCGTTCCCGACTTGCAGGCCGTTGATCGTGAACGAGCCGAGGGCATCGGTGGTGGCCGGCAACGACCCGTTGCCGGCGTCGACGACGATGCCCGCGATCGGGATCGTGGCGGGGGAAACGACGCGGCCACTCAGCGTCTGGGCGGCCAGCGGAGTCGTGAGCAGCGTCGCCAACAAGAGCAGACGCGGAACGAAGTCGTTGCGGTTCATGGGTGGCTCGAGCGGGTCAGAGGATTCGAAGTGGGGCGAGCAGCGGTGCGCCGAGCACGGCGCCGTCGGCTGCGGCGATGCCGGCGAGCAGGCGCAGCGACACCGAGCCGTTGAGCGGGGCGGTTGGCGCGATGGTCAGCGTCGCGCCCGCGACGCTGAGGTTGACGATCGCGGGTGTGCCGTTCTGCAGCACCACGACGCGGTCGGCCGTGACCGACGCGCCCGCGATCGGCCGGTCGAAGGTCAACACGATCGGTGCGAGTGCGCCGCCGCCTGTCGACAGCGCGGGGGCCGCGCCAAGCAAGCGCAGGGAGTTCGGTGCGAACGGTTCGCGCAGGCCGGGCACGCCGCCGGCAGGCGCGCCGAGCGGCCCGGCGTCGGGCGCGGCGACGCCAGCCGGAGTGATTCCCGCGGCAGTCGCCGGCGAAGTGGCGGAAAGGCGGGGATCGTCGACGACGGTCGAGGTCGCGTAGCCCGTGAGCATTCCCGGCGCGAGGAATGCGGTCGGCGGCGCGTCCAGGACGAGCGTCGTCGGACTGCTCTGCGCGACAAGCAGACGTCGTTCGTCGTCGGCGGCGACGACGGCGGTGCCCACGCCGAAGCCGACGTTGGTCGCGACCGTCAACGTGCCCTGGTTGACGGCACTGACCGCAGCGAACGCGCGTGGCGCGACCAAGAACACGTCGGCGCTGCCGTCGGCGTCGACGTTGCCGCCGCCGATCACGTTCGTGCGCGGCGCTCCCTGCCGCAGGAACACGCTGTTGCAGACGCCGCCTGGTTGCGCGTCGCTGCGGATGCCGCCGGTCTGGTTGCCGGCGAATGTGCAGTGCGACGCGAGTAGCGACTTGTTGCCCGTCGCGACGCGCGCGCCGTGACCAAGATTGCCAGCCAGCCAGGATCCGCTGAGCAGGATCTCGCCCGCATTCGTCTCGCTCGTGACCAGCACGCCGTCGCCGGCGTTCGCGGTGCAACGCAGGCGCTCGAAGCAGTAGCTGCCGGCGGCGTCGGCGTCGACGTGGACGCCGGCGGCGCGGTTCCCGCGCGCCAAGCAACCGCGCACGACGATCGTGGCGGCGAAGCCGGGGAACGCCTCGTGCTCCTGGTCGATCAGCAGCCCGTCGAGGCCGTTGACCTCGAAGCGACAGTTGTCGACGCGCACGTCGAAGGTGCCGGTCCCGACCGACAGCGGCGCTGCGGCGAGGTCGACGTCGAGGCCCTCGAAGCCGTTGCCGTAGAAGCGACACGCCGTCGCCCGCAACGAGATCGACCCGTTGTCCGGGCACTGCAGATCGTCGACGTCGGCGCCTTCCTGCCCGTTGGCGTCGAATGCCGACAGGTCGAGCACCACGTCGATGGCCCCGGCGCTGGAGAAGCCGTCGCCCCCGTTGCTGGTGACGTTGCATCCGATCACGGCGATCCGGCGGTTCGGGATCGGGACCGTCGTCACGGCCTTGATGCCGCGGTCGATGCAGCCGCGGATGACGAGGCTGCGCAACTCGACGTCGCCGTCGACGACATCGACGCCCTTCAACACCGTGCCACCGGCGTCGATGGTGAACCCGTCGAGCGTGCCATCGGCGCCGCCGCTGAGCACCGAGATGATCTCCTGCGATGTCGACCCCGTGAGGGCCGTCAGGTTGGCCGACACATCGCGCGTCGCCAGGTCGAACGACGCGCCGAAACCACCCGCGCAGTGCACGTTCGGCCCGAGCGCGTACGGCCCGGCCGCGTAGGTGCCCGCGCGCACCCAGACGTTGCCGCCGTTGGCGGCACCCGCGACCAGCAGCGCGTCCTGCAAGCTCGGGAACGCCGTGGCCGGCGTCAGGCCGTTCGCACCCGCGCCGCTCGCGGCAGCGTCGACGTACAGCACCATGCCGGGCCGCGTGCGCACGACGGAGCCGACCGGCGTCCATGCGGTGGCGCCGGCGGCGCGAATGCCCAGGCCGAAGAACACGTCGCTGCCGTTCGGCAGTCCGGTCACGATCGCGCTTGCGGACGCCATCGGACCTTGCACGGGTGCTGCGGCGTAGACGTTGCCGGCGCTCGTGCCCTGGAACAGCGCTGCCTCGAAGCCGGTGCCCGGCAACGCCACGTCGACGCGTACCGTCGCGTCGCCGGCCGCAGCGGTCACGATGCCGCTGGCCTGCGGCGACGGCGTCGCCGGCTGCGGATTCGGTGGCTGGATCGGGCCGGGTGTCGGTCCGCCGCCGCCGCCGCCACCACCACCGCCGCACGCGGTGAGGGCCAGGACCAGGGTGAAGAGAAGTACGGGCTGCGCGTTCATGGGGTTCAGAAGGAATGGCGCGTCGTGAAGGCGAGCAGGGTTGCCGCGTCGTCGGTCGCGAAGGCGTCGCCCGGCTCGAAGTGTGCGAAGACGACCTCGACGGTCAGCGACCGCGCGAGCCGGTAGCCGAGGACGACGTCGACCTCGAAGCCGAGGTCGCGGCTCAGGCCGGTTGGCGAGGTGCGCAGCTCGGTGGCCGGCGCCAGGGCCGACGCCACGTCCTGGCGGTAGCCGTGCAGCAGCAGCGACACCGAACCGCCGGGAATCGGCCGCACGGCCGCGCAGGCGGTCAGCACGGTGAGGTTCGCGAGCTCGGGGTCGAGCAGCTCGCCGTAGTAGCGCACGCTGGTGACGCCGCCGAGCTTGCCGTTGTTGTCCTGGAAGCCGGACTGGCGGTAACCGACGGTGTCGGCGCCGTCGCGTGTGCCGCTGCCGTGCGCGATGCCGACGCCGAGTGCGGGCCGCCAGGACGCGTCGAAGGTGTGCAGTATTCCGACGTCGAACGCGTGGCCGCGAACCGGGCGATTGCCGACGTCGCCGCGCGCGATCCCGAGCTCGCACCAGTGCCCGAATCCGTAGCGGGGTTCGGCCAGCGAACGCACGCCGAGCAGCAACGGCTCGAATCCCGCGACCGTTCGGTCGGTGCGTTGCAGTGCGTACGCCGCGAGCTGCCAATCGGGAGCGACCCGCCAGCGAGCGTTCCCGAACAGCATGCCGGAGTCGTCGTTGGCGTTGGCTTCGGCGAGGGCCCGGCGGCCATGCGCGGTGCCGATCTCGACCTCCACGTCGCCGAACGACAACACCGCGCGGGCACCGTCGAGGACCTCGTCGTAGAGCCACTCGCGCTCGCCGTCGAAGTCCTGCCGGCCGACGAGCAGCTGCAGCCGTTCGTGCAGCCGTACCGACGCGAACGCGCGTGTGACTTCGAGCGTCTCGTCGTAGGTGTCCTCGCCACCCTGCCGCAGCGTGTCGTCGCGACCGAACGCGACCTCGCCGAGCGCGTAGCTGCCGGCGTCGTCGAGCAGCCACAGCAGATCGAGCTTGCCGCGCAACGCGGGCTTGGTGCGGTCGCGATCGCGCGCCGCGTCGAGGTCGAATTCGTCGTTCCACTCGACTTCGCCGGCGCCCTGCCCGCCGAGGCGCAACGACTCGCCGAGCCGGATCGTGAACGGCACCGCCTTCTGGTCGTCGGCGAGGAACATCGACAACGGGTCGTTCACGTCGCGCCGACCGGGCAGGTCGACATCGGGATCCTGGACCATCGCCAGCTTCACGCCGCCGACATCGAGGCGGCCGTTCTCGAGGTCGACGGCGCGCACCTCGCCGGTGACCTTGAACTGGTCGCGCGGGGCCATCGCCCGCACGGTGCGCAATCGCAGGCCGGCGTCGCCCTTGTCGCGCAGCTTGAGCCGCAGCCACTCGCCGACCTCCGGCGTGCGGCGGGCAACAGGCTGCTTGTCCGCGTCCTCGAACTGGGTGTCGTCGGCGAGCGCGAACACGTTGCCGAGCACGACCAGGCCGCCGCTCTCGGCTCGCTCGACCGGAGCGGTGACCTCGGCCTTGTCGCCCCGGTCGTCGGGCTCGCGCGGCGCTTCGTCGATCTCGCGTACCTGCGCGGTGCCGCCGACGAAGTTGCCCTTCGCTTCGACGAATCGACCAGGTCGCAGAACGCCGAACGACTCGCGGCCCGGCGCGCTGCACGCGGCGGCAAGGGCGACGAGCGCCAGCAGGGAACGATGCGCAGGGATCACAGGTGCTCCAGGAGTCGCAGGGTGCTGTCGCGCAGTTGGTCGACCAACGTCGACCAGCGGGGGCGCAGCGCGTAGACGCCGCACAGGCGGGCGCGCACGACGGCGCGGAACGCGCGCGTCGCCATGTCGTCGGGGTGCATGCCGCAGCGGGTGAGCACCCGGTCGGCGAGGCCGCGGTCGCAACCATGCTGCTGCAGTTCGCGCAGCCGCACGTGCTCCGCGAGGTTGACGAGGTCTAGGCGGGTGTCGCCGCGCCCCACGCCTTCGAGGTCGATCACGGTCACGCCGCCGGCGGCGCAGAACAGTTGCTTGTCGTGCAGGTCCCCGTGGACGAAGCCGGCGCGATCGGCAGTCCGTACCGGCGGAACCTGGGCGATCGCCGTGGCCAGGGTCGCGAGGTCTTCGCGCAGGCTCATGCCTTGTCGCAGGCTGGCCGCGGCAGCACCACGTGCGCTGTCGAAACCGAGCTCTGGCAGGTTGCCGGTCGTCGGCGTGTAGCCGAGCGCCAGCACGGAGCGCGAGACGAGCGTCAGGTCCGGTTCCCCCGCGAGCAGATGGCGCAGCGCGGTTCCGTCGGCGTCGGCGCTGACGTAGGCCGCGAGCTCGGGCAGCAGGAGCAGCGGGCGCGCGAAGCGCAGCGGCGCCATCGGTTCCCCGAGCGCCGAGAACGCGGCGTGTGCGCGGCGCCAGGTCTTGGCATCGAGCAGCTTGAGCCAGAGCCGGCCGGTCTGCGTGCGCAGCCGGAGCACGGCGCGTCGCCCTGGTCGCCAGGCCACGAGTTCGGCGGCCAGCACTTCACGCCCGAGCGGTGCGACCGTGGCGGCGAGCGCATGCCGATCGGTGACGAGGCTCCTGCCTGCCAGGCTCTCGTCGTCGCCGACGTGACACTCGACGACGGCACCGTCCAGGACCTGGAAGGTGCGCGGCGGCGCGTCGTCGCTGCGCAGCGTCGCGACGGCGCCGTCGGCGCGCGGCCGCAGGATCAACTCGACCCCGGGGGTGACCGGCCAGAGGGCACGCTGCAGCGCCGTCAGATCGGCGCTTGTGTTCGTCGTCGGGCTCACGTGACGGCCTCCGCGCCGAGGCAGCTCTCGGCGGCCGTCAACATCCGGAAGGTCGCTTGCGGCCAGTCGGCGTGCAGGGACCGGAACGGCAGCAATGCTGCGCGCAGCAAGGCGCAGGCGTCCCACCACGCCCGTTCGGTCGCCGGCGGCAGTTCGCGCATGGCGGCGTAGGCGCCCACGAACGCCGCGGCCGCCGCGCGTCCGCGCGCCGCGTCCGCGAGCACGCAGTGGGCGTGGAACGCAGCGAGGTCGCAGGCCGCGGGCGCGATGCACGCGCGGTCGAAGTCGCACAACGCCGCGCGTTCCCCGTCGAACAGGAACTGCCCCGTGTGCAGGTCGCCGTGGGCCAGCACCGCGGGACCGGGGCCGGGCACCAGTGCCGCGAGGCGGTCGGTCAGGTGGCGCGCGCGCGCGCCCACCGCCGCGGACAGGCGGTCGAGGTCTTCGGCAGCTCGCAGTGCACGATCGAGTTCCTGCACCGGGCCGTGCCACGGCAACGCCGGCTCGCCGCCCGCAGCGTGCAGCGCTGCGACCGTCCGCGCGGCAGCGGCGATCGCGTCGCGATCGTACGTGGTCCACGGACGCCCCTCGACGTGGCTCTCGACGACCAGCCGATCGTGAGCGCGGCCGAGCGGCGTCGGGCAGACGACACCGGCGCGCGCGGCGGCAGCAGCGGCGATCTCCGCGCGGTTGGCGGTTGCTTCGGCGTAGCAGCGCACCCAGATCGACGTCGGTGCCGGGGAACGACCAACGCTGTCCACGCAGCCGATCTGCCAGCGCAGTACCGCCCGCCGTTCGGGCTTGTAGCGCACGAGGGCAAACGTGCTCCGGCTCTTCGAGAAGCGCTGACCCTCGGGAACGACGTGGGGGCACACCTCGGCGACGAGGTTGCGCACCTTCGATGGGCGGACCACGCGACGCAGGTCGTGCATCGCGCGGTCGAGCGGGAACGCCAACAACAGCAGGTCGTGTTGCGGCACCAACGCGAGGCCGCCGAGCCCGGCCCACGACTCGTCGGCGCGGTGCTGCAGACGCTCGGCCTCGCTGGCCAGGCGGTGCGATGGAGCACAGCGCACGGTCAGGTACGTGGGCATCGGCCTACCGTCGACACGGACCGTCGCGCGCCAGCCGACGAGCGAACCGTCGGCGTCCTTCCAGCGCACGTAGTCCGGTTGCAGCGCCAGCAGTTCGCCTTCGCGTGCGAGGTGGCGCCCGGCCAGCGCTGCGATCAGGTCGCGATCGAGCGCGCGCAGGAACGCGGTGTCGATGCACCGCTCGGGGGCGCGGCAGATCGGCGTGGGCGTCTTCACGCGGCACCTCCCGGCCGTGCCGTCGCTGCCGGTGCGGGCTCGATCCGGCCGTCGTGCAGCCGCAGCACGCGGTCGGCCGCGGCGCACAGGCGCTGGTTGTGCGAGATCAGCAAGACGGTGCGGCCGCGAAGGTGCGCGAGCACGCGGTCGCAGAGTTGGATCTCGGCGGCGGCGTCGAGGCCGGTCGTCGGCTCGTCGAACACGAACACCGCGGCGTTGCGCACGAGGGCGCGAGCCAGCGCGAGCCGCTGCCGTTCGCCGCCGGACAAGTCGGCGCCGCGATCGCCGACGCGCGTGTCGAGCGACTCGGGCCAGCGCGACGCAAAGGCGGTGACGCCCGCGAGTTCGCAGGCGGCGTCGACATCGGCGTCGCTGGCGTCCGGGCGCCCGAGCCGCACGTTGTCGCGCAGCGTGCCGGCGAACAACATCGTCTCCTGCTGCACCATCGCGAAGTGCGCGCGCAGCACGGCGGGATCGACATCGCGAACGTCGACGCCGTCGAGCAGCACGGCGCCCGCGTCGGGGTCGCGCAGGCGGACCAGCAACGAGGCGAGAGTCGACTTGCCGGCCCCGTTGCCGCCGACCAGTGCCACGTGTTCGCCGGGTGCGATCGTGAGGTCGACGCCGCGTAGTACGTCGCGGCCGTCGGCGTGGCGGAAGCGAACGCCGCGCAGGGTCAGCGAGCCGCGCACCGTTGGCAGCGGGCGAGGGTCGGCCACCGCCGGCACGTGGTGCTGCGCCTCGAGCAACTCGAGCACGCGTTCCCCGGCAGCGGCGGCCTTCACCACGGCCGCACTGCGGCCGAGCCCCTTCTTGATCGGCCGGTAGAACGAACGTGCGTAGGCGAGGGCGACGAGCAGTTCGCCTGGGGACAGGGCACCAGCCTGCACGCGACCGACGCCGAACCACAGCACGGCGGCGATGCCGAGCGCCATCGCCACGTCCGTGGCCAGACCCAGCCGGCCCTCGATGCGCGTGGCCTTCAGACCGGCTCGCGCGCTGCGGCGATTCTGCTTGCCGAAGGTGGCCGCCGCCACGGACTCGAGTCCGTAGGCCTGGATCAGCGGCACGGCGGCGAGCGTCTCGTGCGCGCTCGCGGCGAGTTGACCCTCCTTCTTGCGTTGCTTGCGTGCGACGGCGCGCAGTCGGATCGCGGCCAGCGCCGAGACCAGCGCGATCGCCGGCAGCACGGCGATCGCCGCCAGCCCCAGACGCCAGTCGATGGCGAGCAGTACGGCGAGCGTGCCGAGCACGAGCACGGCTTCGCGGCCGAGCGCGAACAGGCCATCGACGAGCAGCGTGCGCAGCTGCTGCGCGTCGCCGCACAACCGCACCAGCAGGTCGCCGGCGCGGTGGCGTTCGTGGAATGCCAGCGACTGCGCGAGCACCGCGTCGAGAGCGTCGCTGCGCACGGTCGCGATCGCACGCTGGCCGGCTTCGGCGAGGCGCAGGTCGCGCAGGAATGCGCCGATGCCGCCGAGTGCCGCGAGCAGCAACGTCGCGACGATCGCGAGCCAGGTCAGAGCCGTGGCGTCATCGCGAAAGACCGCCGGCAGCAGTGACCACGGCTGGCCGAGCAGCACCTGGTCCACGACGACCTTGATCGGCCACGGCTTCAGCAACTCGACGGCGACGACGAGCACGGTCAGCGCGCCGGCGGTGACGAGTCGTCGTCGGTGCGGCCGCAGGAACGGCAGCAGCCGGCGCCAGACGCGCAAGGCCTGGCCAAGGCGTCGAGGCCTTCGTTCAGCCACGGGCTGCCTCCAGGCCTTGCGGCGCGTGCAGGGCCTCCAGGATGCGTGCGACCTTGTGCGACCAGTCCAGGGCAGCGATGCGCGCCGGATCGATGCCGGCGGCGCCTGCGGCGCTCGCAGCGATCACGCGCCGTGCAGCGGCCACGAAGTCGGCGAGGTCGTCGGCGTCGAACAGACCGAGCGGTGCGTGACCCTCCAGCGTCTCGAGCACGCAGGGAACACGGCTCGCGAGCAGTGGGCGGCCGGCGGCGAGCGCCTCGACGATCTTCAGCGGCGAGAACCAGCCGGGAGCAGCGGCGGGATACGGGGCGACGACCACGTCGGCTGCCCGCACGATGCCTGGCATGCGTTCGTGCGGGACCGCGCCTTCGTGCACGATGTCACCGGGAAAGGCCCGCTGCGCCTTGGCCACCTCATCACGTTCGGGACCGTCGCCGACGATCCACAGACCGACCGACCGCTCGGCGCGCAATGCCGCGAAGCCGCGCAGCAGGAACGGGATGCCGTGCCACGGCTTCAGCGAGCCGGCGAACAGCAGCGTCGGTCGGCCGCGCAGCGCAGGTGGCTTCTCGGCGGGCGCTGCCGCGCGCCATGCCGCCAGCTCGGCGCCGTTGCCGAGCACTTCGATGCGCGAACGGTCGATGCCGTCGACAGCGAGCTCGGCCGCGAGCGACGACGACACGGCGAAGATGCGCGTCGCACCGCGCAACACGTCGAGACACACGCCATGAGCGGCGCTCGGCAGCGCGAGATCCCGGAACATCGCCGCTTCCCGCCACAGCGGCGAGTTGACCTCGACCAGCAACGGGATGCCCGACGTTCGTGCGTGGGCGAGGCCGGCGAGGCCGAACAGCGACAAGCGTTCGTAGACCGCGCCGTGAGGGCCGGCGGCCGCGAGCGCTCGCTGCATCGCCTCGGCATGGCCGAGCTGGAGCACTTCACCGAGAACGCCGCGGGCGCGCGGCGTCGGCACGACGCGGGCGCGATGCGGGCGGAAACCACGCACGTCGCCGTCGCGCGCCATGAACACGTCGAGCTCGACGCCAGCGCGCGCGAACGCGGCCGCGAGGCTGCGGAAGTGCACCGAGGCACCCTTGTCGCCGTCGGGCGCGATCCCGGGATCGGCGCAGACGTAGGCGATCGGCAGGGTCATCGTGGGGCCTCGGCGACCGGCGCGGTCGCGTGGCGCATCCAGCCGGCCAGCGTGGCGACGTTGTTATCGAGGTCGAAGAGACGCTCGGCGCGCAAGCGGCCGGCAGCGGCGAGCCGAGCGCGTTCGCCGGGCGAGCGCAGCAGCGACGCGATGGCGCGGGCCAGAGGCGCTGCCTCGCCGGGAGGAACCAGCACGCCGCAGGCGCCGTCGTCGACGATCTCGGCGACGCCGACGATCGGGGTGCTGACGACCGGAAGTCCGGCGGCGAGCGCTTCGAGCAGCACCGTCGGCAGCGCGTCGCGATTGCCGTCGTCGTCGACGACGCACGGCAGCACCATCATCGTGGCGGAGTGCACGTGGGCGCGTACCTCGTCGTGCGTGCGCATCCCGGCGAACTCGACGTTGTCCAGGCCGGCCCGCCGCGCCTGCGCCATCAGGGTCGCGCGCTCTTCGCCGTCACCGACCAGCACGATGCGGGGCTGCAGGCCCTCGCGATCGAGCATCGCCGCGGCCTCGAGCAGCACGTGGAAGCCCTTCTTCGCGACCAGCCTGCCGACCGCCAGCAGCGTCGGCGTCGCGCTCGGCACACGCTGGGTCGGCGAAAAGGCGCGCGTGTCGACGCCGTTGTACAGCACGCGCACGTCGAGTGGGCAATCGCCGGCGAGCTGTCCGCGGATCCAGCGTGCGTTCGCTTCGCAGACGGTGACGACGAACGCACTGCGCAGCAGCAGGCTCTGGAAGCGTTCGGGCACGATGCCGGCGCGATAGATGTCCTTGGCGTGGCAAGTGACGCTGAACGGCAGGCCGGTGAACGCAGCGGCAGTGCGGGCCGCGTAGGCGGCGACCGTCGCGAAGTGCGCGTGCAGGTGCTGCACGCCGTGCGCCTCCGCGAGCATCGCCAGATCGAGCCCGGCGCCCAGGATCTGCCACAGGTCGGGCCGCCCCGCCGCGAGCAGGTCGTCGAACTCGCGCCACGCCTCCGGTGCGAATCGGCGCAGCCGCGGCTGCTGCGCCTGCAACAGCTGGAGCCAGCCGTCCGGCTTGCGCGCGGGCAGGTAGACGACGGGTCGCTGCAACTCCGCCAGTCCGCGGTGGAAGACGCCGTCGTCGGGCCGGTTCAGCGAGAACACGGTGACGTCGGCGCCGAGCCGCTGCTGGGCCAGGATCTCGTTCAGGACGAACGTCTCCGACGCGCGCGGGAACTTCTTCAGCACGTAGCCGAGGTGCATCGCCGGTCCTCAGCCGAGGCGGGCCAGGTGGTTGTTCGACGATGCGCGCGACCGCTTTCCGCGCAGCAGCAGCCTGGCGGCCTGGTCGGCACCGTCGCAGCGCAGCGGGCGCGGCGGTTCGGTCGTCCCGGCGTGCAGCGCCGCGACGATCGCGTCGGCAGTCGCGCGCGGGTCGCGCAGGTCGTCGTCGGCCAGCTCGTGCAGCAGGCCGCGCGCGGCGAGGCGCTGGCAACGTTCGGCCTGCTCTTCGCGCGGGCGGCGTCGGGGCAGGGCCAGCAGCGGCACGCCGCGCGCGAGGCTTTCGTAGACGGTGTTGTACCCGCCCATGCCGACGACGAGGTCGGCGGCGGCGAGCAGTTCCTGCATCGCATCGGTGCTGCGCACCAGCAGCAGGCGAGGGTCGTCCTGCACGGCGCGGCGCAGGTCCTGGAACGGGACCTCGGCGAGCAGCGGGCCGGCGACGATCGTCGCACGCAGCCTTTCTGCGCGCAGCGGGCCGCGCAGAGCGGCGATCGTCGCTCGCAGCAGGGCGTAGCCGTCTTCGCCGCCGCCGGTGGTCACCAGCACGTGGGCAGGCGCGCCGGGCACGGGTGGAGTGCGACGCCCGCGCGCCTCGGGCGGCACCACGGGGCCGGTGAACGACGTCTTCGCCGCGACATCGTCGGGGAAGCCGTACTCGCGCACCGGGTCGAACACCGCGCGGTCGCCGTAGACGAGCACGTGGTCGTAGAGCTCGCGAACGACCGCGAACGTGCCCAACCGCTGCAGCTCGTTGCGGGTGCGAAGCGGCGTGTCGAGCACGTCGCGCAGGCCGAGCACGACCACGGTCTGCAGTTGCTCGTGGCGCAGGCGCCGCAGCACGGGCAGCAGTTCGCCGCCGGGCCCGGCCGCCGTGTGGTCGACGAGCAGCAGATCGGGGCGGAACGAGCGGACGGTCGCCGTGACGATGTCGCTGCGCAGCGACGCGATCTCGGCGAACGGCATCGGCAGCCGGCGTGCGCAGTAGTCGCCGTGCTCGTCCTTGCCGATCGACGGCAGCTTCACCAGGTCGCACCGCTCGGGCAGCGGGAACAGGTCGGGCACCGGCGAACCCGTGACGCACAGGGCGCGCACGTTCGGACCACGCGCGACCATAGCTGTCGCCAGGGTGACGCTGCGCCGCAAGTGACCGAGCCCGACCGAGTCGTGGCTGTAGGTCAGCACCCGGAACGGCTGCCGGGTCAGGTGGTCGTCGGCGCGGTCGGCGTCGTGTTGCATGACGACGGGCCGCAGGTCAACACGCGTGCCGCCGCCTTCGCCGGGCCTTCATGCCCGCAGAACGGACACGAGGGCAGCGAGCGTGTGCACGAAGCGGACGTTCGTGGTCTGGGCTAGGTCGAGGCGCGCGTCTGGCGGCGGCGCACGCGGGCGAAGCCTGGCGCCTCGGAAAAACCGGCGAAAAGAACCTGCGGCCATGCCCGGCTTGCCCCTGTGTGGGGGCCTGCCGGAACAAACCATGGCTACTTCGAGATCCCGAACCCGAACGCTCTCCCCCGTCCCCGAATGGACCGCGACCAAGGCCGAACTGAGGCGGCTCCATGCCAGCCCGCGTCCGCGAGCCGTACCGATCCTGCGCTCGCCGCTGCGCATCCCGCCTCGGGATCTGCGCCTGTTGCCGACCAAGTTCGGCCCGAAAGAACTGCTGCTGCCCGAGCACTGGTGGCGTTGGTTTTTCTGCCGGCCTCGCTACCGCGTGCGCAAGAACCAGAAGAACCTGACGACGATGGAGTGGCAGCGCTTCCTGCACGCTGTCGCCGCGCTGCGCGAGACTGGCATGCCGAGCCCGACGTACGACGAGATGGTGCAGATCCACGTCGATGCGATGGGCACGCATGCGGGCCATGCGTGGGGCGCGCACACGATGTCAGGTCACGCCGGACGCAACTTCCTTGCCTGGCATCGCGAGTACCTCGCGCGGTTGGAGGCGAGGCTGATCGCCATCAACCCGCTGGTGACCATTCCCTACTGGGACTGGGTCACCGATCGCGCCGCGATTCCGGCGGCGCTCACCGACGCCGCGGACATTGCCGACTGGGGCATCACGCGCAACGCGACCTTCAACGGCAACAGCCTCGCGAGTGCAGCGCAGCTCAACACGCTGCTGGCCGGTGTCGACTTCACCGCCTTCCAGTCCACGGTTGAGGCGGCGCCGTTCCACAACCGGCTGCACGTGCTGGTCGGCGGAACCATGGCGACCAGCCGGTCGCCGGCCGATCCGTTGTTCTGGCTGCATCACGCGTTCATCGACAAGCTGTGGGCCGATTGGCAGGCTCTGCATCCTGGCGTGAATCCGCCCAATGTGACGGAGGTGCTGCAGCCCGCGCCGACCCTGACGCGAACCGTGGGGCAGGTGCTGAACACGCGCGCGCTGGGCTATGTCTATGGCTGAGCAGCGGGCGGCGGCGACTCGAAACCGCAGCGGTGCGCCGAAGGCGCGCGGCCAGGTCCTGAAGCGAGCAGAGCCGTAAGGCCCTGGTCGTCGTCAGAACCGCAGCGGTGCGCCGAAGGCGCGCGGCGAGGTCCTGGGGCTTGGGCGCGGCGAAGCCGCGCCAAAGCCTCAGAACGAATCGGCGTCGCGGTAACGCGCGATCAGCGCGCGTTCGCCTTCCCGCCCCGGCTCCGCGTTGCCGTGCTCCATGCCGACGATGCCGGTGAAGCCCTTCTTGTGCACGTGGCGGAAGACGTTCTTGTAGTTGATCTCGCCGGTGCCCGGCTCGTTGCGGCCCGGGTTGTCGCCGACCTGCAGGTAGGCGATCTCCTCCCACGCGCGGTCGAGGTTGGGGATCAGGTTCCCCTCCGTGATCTGCTGGTGGTAGAGGTCGTCGAGGATCTTGCAGTGCTTGCTGCCGACGGCGCGGCAGATCGCGTAGGCCTGCGGGACCTTGGTCAGGTACAGGTTCGGGTGGTCGCGGAAGTTGAGCGGCTCGAGCACCATCACCAGCTCGCTGCCGGCCTTGTCGATCACTTCGCAGCAGCGCTTCAGCAGGTCGACGCAGTTGGTGAACTGGTAACCCTCGTCCTGCCGCGGGTCGATCGCTCCGGGCACCACCGTGCACCAGCGCGCCGCCACGCGCTTGCCGATCTCGACGGCGCGCGTGATGTCGGCGAGCACGCGGTCGCGCATGTCGGCGGCGCCCGACGCGAACGTCGGTTTGCCGAAGTCGCCATGCGCGACGAACACGCCCATCGCGATGCCGCACTTCTGCATCTTCGCGGCGAGCGCTTCCTGCACGGCCACCTCGCGGCCCGGCATGCCGTTGTCCTCCCAGGCGACGAAGCCCTCGTCGGCCGCGAACTGCAGCTGGTCGACGAGCTCCTTGGCGTGGTGGCGGAACATGCCGAAGTGCGGCGCGTAGCGCAGCTGGAACGGCTTGCCCGCGCCCTTGGCTTCCTGGGGCTTGGGATCCTGGGCGCGCGGGGCGCCGGTGGCGCCGAGAGCGGCCGCGCCCGTTGCGGTCGCGGTCGCGAGGAATGTGCGGCGGTGCATCACTTCGTGCTCCTCCCGAGCAACTCGAACAGGTCGCTGTCCGTGGACAAGATCATGTTGGTGCGTGCGCCGAGAACGGTGCGGTAGGTCTCGAGCGTCTTGAGGAAGCCGTAGAAGTCGCGCGCCTCGGGGCTCTGGTCGTAGGCCTCGGCGTAGATGCGGCTCGCCTCGGCGTCGGCAGCACCCCGGATCTCCTGCACCTGCTTGTAGGCGACCGACTCGACCTCGCGCAGCTTGCGTTCCTTGCGGCCCAGGATGCGCGCGGCCTCGCCTTCGCCTTCGCTGCGGAAGCGCTGCGCGATCTGCTCGCGCTCGCTGGTCATGCGCTGGTAGATCGTCGTCAGCACGTCGGCGTTGTAGTTGACGCGCTTGATGCGCACGTCGAGCAACGCGATGCCGAGCGGCACCAGCTTCGGCGCCGAGGCCTCGAGGATGTCCTTCTCGATCGCCTTGCGCCCGCGCGTCGCGCGGCGCAGGCCGCTGGTGGCGCCGGCCTGGCCGCCGGCATCGGCCGGGGCGGTGCGGTCCTTGTCGCTGCGCACGACCTCGATCAGGTCGTGGCTGGCGACCGCCGCCCGCGTCTCGCTGCCGACGATGTCCTCGAGCCGCGACTGTGCGCTGCGTTCGTCGCGCAGCGCGACGAAGAACTTCGCCGCGTCGGTGATCTGCCAGCGGCCGAAGGTGTCGACCTCGATGTAGGTCTTGTCCTTGGTCGGCATGCGCACGGTCGGGCCGTCGAACTCGAGCACGCGCTTCTCGATGCGGTGCACGTCCTGCACGAACGGCGTCTTCCAGTGCAGGCCGGCCTCGGTGACGGGGTCGCCGACCGGAGCGCCGAACTGGGTCAGGATCACGATCTCGGTCTCGCGCACGGTGTAGAAGGCGCCGCCCATGACGAGCAGCAGGAACACCACGACGAGCGCGATCAGGTAGCGCGCGAACTTCACTTGCCACCTCCTGCCGCAGCGCTCTTCACCATCGGCAGCAGCTGCGTCACCGAGGCGTCGACGATCCAGGTGTCGGCGAGGGCTGGCAGCACGTCGCGCATCGTCTCGAGGTAGAGGCGCTTCCTGGTCACCGCTGGCGCCTTCACGTACTCCGCGAGCATTGCCCGGAACGCGGCGACGTCGCCGAGCGCCTCGTTGACGCGCTTCTGGCGGTAGCCCTCGGCCTCGCTGAGTTTCTGCTCGGCCTGGCCCTCGGCGCGTGGCACGACCTTGTTGTAGTCACCGTTGGCGACGTTGATCATGCTCTCGCGGTCCTGCTGCGCCTTGTTGACCGCGTTGAACGAGTTCTGCACGGGACCGGGCGGATTGACGTTCTTGAGCTGCAACTGGTCGATCGTGACGCCGAGCTGGTAGGCCTGCGTCAGCTCGGACAACCGCGCGGCGGCGACCGTCTCGATGTCCTGGCGGCCGACGGTGATGACCTCGTCGACGGTGCGGTCGCCGACGACTTCGCGCATGACGGCTTCGCTGAGATCGCGCAGCGTCTGGCCGGGGAAGCGCACGTGGAACAGGTAGAGGCGCGGGTCACTGACGCGGTACTGGACGACCCACTCGACGAGCGCGGCGCTGAGGTCGCCGGTGACCATGCTCTTCTCGACCTCGGGCTCCTCGGGTACCTGGTCCTCGTTGTTGTACTCGCGACTGCCGAAGCCGAACTCGAGCTTGAGCTGGCGCTTGACCGGCAGCGTCCACACCTCGTCGACGCCGAACGGCACCTTGAAGTGCAGGCCGGGGTCCTTCGTCGCGCTGTAGCGGCCGAAGCGGAGCACGACGCCGACCGAATCGGAGGGGACCGTGTAGTAGGTCGTGAAGATGCCGATCAGCAGCAGCAGGACCGGGATCACGACGCGCAGGATGCGGAAGCGGGACCAGTCAGGGCCGCCGCGAACGAGGATTGGACCGGGCATGGGGGAGGCTTGTACCGGCGAACTCGGCTCCGGCCTACGTAGACCCGGGAACACCGGTTTGGTCCGGCGGGGACCTTCGGCGGCGTCGCGCGCCGCGGCGGCGCTGCGCATGCAGGAATCTGTGCGGGCCGGGCTGTCGTCGGCTGCTCGGCTCGGCAAGACTGTGCGACAGCCCGTTCCTCCCTGCTCCAGGCAACACCCATGCACCTCTCCACCCACAACTGGATGCGCGCCGAACCGCTCGAGGTCACGCTGCGCCGGATCAAGCGACTCGGTTTCGAGAGCATCGAGATCAGCGGCGAGCCCAAGCAGTACGACACCAAGACGTCGCGGCCGCTGCTGAAGCAGCACGGCATCCGCTGCTGGGGCGCCGTGACGCTGACGCTCGGCGAACGCAACCTCGCCGCCAGCAACGAAGCGCAGCGCGCCAAGTCCGTCGACTACGTGAAGTCGGTCGTGACGATGGTGAAGGAACTCGAAGGGCACGAGATCACGATCGTGCCGGCGACGGTCGGCAAGATCGTTCCGGACAGCACGCCCGAGCTCGAGTGGAAGTGGGTCGTGCAGGGGCTGAAGGAGGTCTACGGCTACGCCAAGCAGTGCGGCGTGCGCATGGCGATCGAGCCGCTGAACCGCTTCGAGACCTACTTCCTGAACCGCGCCGACCAGGCGCTTCGCCTCGCCGAAGAAGTGGGCCCCGACTGCGGCGTGTGCCTCGACGTGTTCCACATGAACATCGAGGAGGTCGACATGTTCGCGGCGATCAAGAAGGTCGGCAAACGGCTCGTCGACGTGCACGTCGCCGAGAACAACCGTCTGGCGCCCGGCATGGGCAACGTCGACTGGAAGAAGCTGGTGATGACGCTGCGCGCCGCCGGCTACGACGGGGCGCTGACGATGGAGTCGGTGGCGCCGGTGGATCGCACGCCGATGTCGCCGTGGCCGAACCAGGTCGAGAAGAACCCGGTCGACATCCCGCCCGAGCAGCTGAAGTTCATCCAGGACCACGGCAGCTCGCTGCTCAGCGAGGCCTTCTACACGATGCTGTACGAGACGGCGTCGAAGACCCTGCTGCCGCTGATCCGCTGACCGGGGCGCTCGTGAAGATCCGTTCCGTCGACGCCGCCTGGCTGCACTGCCCGCTCGACGCGGCCAAGCAGCACGTCTCCGACTTCGGCCGCATCGCTGCGTTCGACGCGGTGCTCGTCACCGTCACGACCGAGGACGGCCTCGTCGGCCATGGCGAAGCCAAGCCCGCGGTCGGCAGTGCCGGCAACGGCGCGGCGCTGGTCGCGATCGTCGAACGCGAGCTGCGGCCGCTGCTGGTCGGTCAGGATGCGCGGCACATCGGCCGCGCGTGGTCGCGCATGTACAACGGAGTGCGGGCGGGGCTGGCCGAACGTTCGGGCCGCGCGATGCCGGTGCTCGGTCGTCGCGGCGTGCACACCGCGGCGATGAGTGGCGTCGATCTCGCCCTGTGGGATCTCGCCGGCAAGGCCCGTGGCTGTTCGGTGCTCGACCTGCTCGGCGGGCCGTGCCGCGACACGGTGCTCGGCTACGCCAGCGGCGGCTGGGCCGATGCCGCGTCGATCGGCGAAGAACTGGGGCGCTACACGGCGCAGGGCTTCCGCGCCGCGAAGATGCGCATCGGCGCGATGGACGCCAGCGTCGAGGCGAGCCTCGCGCGGGTCGCCGCGGCGCGGCGCGCGATCGGTCCCGGCGTCGACCTGATGGTCGATGCGCACGGCACGATGAACGTCGCCGAGGCCAAACGCTTCTGTGCCGGGGCGGCAGCGCTCGGCCTGCGCTTCGTCGAAGAACCGGTCGCCTCCGACGACCGGGCAGGCCTCGCCGAGGTGCGCGCCGCGAGCCCGGTGGCGATCGCCGCCGGCGAGAGCGAAGCCGCCGCGTTCGACTTCGCCGAACTGCTCGAGCGCCGCGCGATCGACGTGCTACAGCCCGACCTCGCGATCGCCGGCGGGCTCAGCGAGGGGCTGCGCATCGCTGCGCTGGCCTACGCGCACCGGCTCGAACTGGCGCCGCACTGCTGGGGCTCGGCGATCTCGTTCCAGGCCGCTCGCACGCTGGCGTTCGCCAGTCCGGCCGGGGTGCTGGTCGAGGTGCCGATGGGCGGAGCGCCGCTGCTGCGCGAGATGGCGGCGATCGACCTCGCGCTGCACGACGGCATGCTGCGGCCACCGACCGGGCCGGGTTTTGGCGTCGTGCCCGATCCCGCGTTCGTGCGTCGCTGCACGGTGACCTGAGACTGCGACCCGAGGAGCTGTCGTGACCGACTTCCAACTGCACCACGTCAACGTCAACGTCGACAACCTCGACGCGGCCGTCGCGTTCTACCGCGACGTGATCGGACTGCCGCTCGATGCCACGCCCGACCAGGGCTTCCGTTCGCAGTTCTTCCGCCTCGGCGCCACGCAGCAGATCCACATGAACGAGATCGCGGACAGCCACCAGTTCCGCGGCCACTTCTGCATCGTCGCGCCCGACTTCCCGGCCGTGTTCCGCCGCGCCAAGCAGGCCGGCGCGATCGACTGCAAGCCGTGGGGGCGCGTGCGCCGTCTGCCGTCGGGCGCGATGCAGATGTTCGTGCGCGATCCGGCCGGCAACCTGGTCGAGATCTCGAGCGCGCGCGATGCGGTGATCGATCCGGCGTTGTTCGCCGACGAACTGGTCGAGCCGAAGCCCGGCACCTACCGCATGGCGCCCGGCGCCGCCGTCGGCCGGCACGAGTCGCCGTGACGATCCTGCTGCTCGAGTCGCTGCATCCCGAGGCGGAAGCGCTGCTCGCCGGTGCCGGCGAGATCGTGCGCGCGAAGGACCCGAACGCGCCCGACTGCGACTTCGGCGCGGTGCGCGCGATCCTGACGCGCGGCCGTGGGCGCATTCCCGACGCCTTGCTCGCGCGTTGCCCGGCGCTGCGGGTCGTCGCCCGCGCCGGCGTCGGCCTCGACAACCTCGACACCGCGGCGGCGGCGCGGCGCGGCATTCCGGTGGTGTTCGCGCCGGGCGGCAACTCGCTGACGGTGGCCGAGCACACGCTGGCGCTGGTCCTCGACCTCGTGCGGGGCATCACGCGTTCGGCCAATCAGGCCGCGGCCGGGCGCTGGGAAGACCGCGGGAGCTACGCGGGCAACGAGATCCGCGGGCTCGTGCTCGGCGTGCTGGGCTTTGGCGCGATCGGGCAGCGCGTGGCGAAGCTGGCGGACGCGTTCGGCATGCGGGTGGTGGTGCTCGCGCATCGCGACCGGTCGGTGCCCGCACCGTACGAAGCGGCGTCGTTGCCCGACGTGCTGCGGGTGGCCGACGTGGTGACGCTCCACCTGCCGCTGACGCCGGCGACGAAGGGCCTGCTGGGCGCGAACGAACTGGCGGCGATGAAGGCGGGCGCGTTCCTGGTCAACACCGCGCGCGGCGCGCTGATCGATGGCGTGGCGCTGCGCGCAGCGCTCGCGGCGGGCCGGCTCGGTGGCTTCGCCGCCGACGTGCTCGAGCAGGAACCACCGGCGCCGAACGACCCGTTGCTGCGCGACGGGCGGGTGCTGCTGACGCCGCACGTGGCGTCGCTGACGGCGTTGACGTATCGCGCGATGTGCGTCGACACCGCGCGCAACGTCGCCGCGATCCTGCGCGGCGAGTCTCCGGACGCCAGGTCCCTGTTCCGCGGCTGACGTCGGCCGAAACCCCAGCGGCGCTGCGCGCGACCGCCGGGGGACGCTGCGTCAGTGGCCGGACTGCCCCAGCTCGACGGGCCGGTAGCCGCCGCGGCTCCTGAAGTAGAGGATCATGCCGACGTAGCAGGCCAGCATCAGCAGCGGGAAGATCGTCACGTTGGCGAGAGCGCCCTGCTTGGCCTCCTTGACCACCTGCTCGATCTTGTCGGCCTGTTCCTTCGGCAGCGCCCGGACCTTGTCGGCGTCGACGGCCTGGTAGTCGCCGAGGAAGTAGCTGTCGGTCTTGGCGACCGTCGCGTAGACGCCCGGGACCTGCGCCTCGAGCGCGTGCTTCGCGCCGAGTTCCTGCATCTCGCCGATCAGCGGGCCGCCGATGATGCCGACGGTCAGCATGCCGATGCCGGCGATCGCGTTGAGGGTCAGCGCGCCGCCCTTCGGGAACTGCTCGGACACCACGCCCAGCGTGGTCGGCCAGAAGAAGGCCTTGCCGAACGCGTAGAGCGTCGCGGCGGCGAAGATCCAGGCCATGGTCTCCGTCTGCGACAGCGCGAACAGGCCGAGGCTGGCGAGCGCGGCGCAGACCGCCAGCAGCCCGAGCGGGGTCAGGCGCTGCACGATCGGGCCGGCGAAGAAGCGCAGCCCGCACATGATCGCCGAGGTGTAGATCAGCACCCAGAGCGGGTGGTAGCCCGCGTGCTTCAGCGGCTCTTCCATGATCCCGGTGATCGCGCCGTCGGTGCCGAGTTCGGTCGTCGCCAGCGGCATCATCACGAGGCACAGCAGGACCATCAGCGGACGGCCCGGGGACTGGCAGTAGATGCCGTAGGCGATCACCAGCGCCGCCAGCACGCCGTAGACCATGCCATCCGACCAGCCGAACACGAGCCCGAGCTGCTTGACGATCAGGAACCCGGCGATCGCTGCGCCGAACACGCCGAACTCGCCGAGCATCTCGCGATACGAGGCGCCCGCGGCGACCCGTTCGTTCACCGGGAAGCGCACCAGCAGCAGCATGGCCAGGTAGACGACGGCGGGCAGCGCGATCACGTAGATCAGCACGCGCCAGTCGGCGGCCACCTGCGCCCCGAGCAGGATCGTCAGCACGCCGCCGATCACGAGCCCGCCCGGCCACCCGGCGTGCAGGATGTTGAGCCACTTCGTCTTCTCGCGGCGGAACATCGTGGCGACCACCGGGTTGATGAACGCTTCCACGGTGCCGTTGCCGAGGCCGAGCACGACGGAGCCCCAGTAGAGGTAGTCGAAGGCGTGGGCCCTCGCCGCCGCGAGGTCGGCGGCCTGCAGTCCTTCGGCGTTGACGATGCCGTAGGCCTGCAGCGCCAGCGCTGCGTAGGCGGCGTAGCAGACGAAGCTGAACACCATCGCAGCGCGGTAGCCGATGCGATCGATGATCAGGCTGAAGAGGATGATGCTGATCGCGAACGGCCAGATGCCGGCGCCGAAGAGTTCCTGACCCTGGACCTTGTCGAGGCCGAATTCCGCCGGCCACAGGTCGGGGATGTTGACCAGGAAGGCCCTGGTGATGAACGCGAACGCGGTGGTGATGAGGGCGATGAAGCAGCCCCAGAAGACGAGCTTCTCGTTGCGGTCGGACATGGGACTCCGGGTCAGGGAGGGGAGAGGAGGGCGGGCGGATCTTAGGAACGGGATCGCTGGTGGCTACTGCGGTGCGGTTGGGTTGGTGGGGCGGCGGGGTTGCGGATGCGTTCGCGGGGCGTGGCTGGTGGGTCGGCGCGCGAGTTGCCCCCGTTGGCACACCTGGAGCAATGGTGGGCCTTCGTGTCGCGGGCCCTCGACCCTCCACGAGCCATGTCGCGTCTGGTGCTTCGGTGTTCACTCCGATCTTCGTCGCAGCTCCTGCGGCCTCTCTTCGCATTGGGTGCGATGCTGGGCGTACTCGTCGCGGCGTGTGCGCATTCGGCGCCGGCGCCGGTTGCGGCGCCGCGTGCCCCGGTAGTCGTGCTGTCGCCGAGCGGCGATGCCGAACTCGACGAGCTGCGGCGTTGGGCCGTCGTGGTCCCGATCGCCGATCTGCTGGACAGGCTCGCGGTCTTCGCCTCGCTGGTCGGCACCACCTACCGCAGCGACCCCATCCTGTGGCAGGGCGTGGCGCGCGCCGCCGACGCGCTGCTGGCGGGTCATGACGCGCCGCAGCGTCGCCTTACGGCCCGCTACCTGGCGCAGGTCATCGAGCAGGGCATCCCCGAGTTCGCGGCGCCGCTGCACGAACGGGCGGTGCGGCTGCGGCGGATCGAGTGAACCCGCGCGAAGTGGCGCTCGCCCGGGCTGGCCGCGGCTCGTCGTTGGGTTCGTTCCTCTCGACGCGTGCCCCGTGTGACCTGGGTGGGGCTGCGTGGTCGGGCGCCATGCCGACATGACGACGATCCTCGAACGGTGCGGTGGCGCCCTGCGCGCGCGCGGCTGGCCGCCCGACTGCATGCCGCCGCCCGGCGCCACGTTCGACGCCGACGGCTCGCTGCGCGCCCCGCTTGGTCTACGCGCGCGCCTGCGACGGGCGCTGGCGGCGACCGGTGCGCCGTTCGTCGACTCGCTGGCGCCGCCGCCGCTGCCAGCGGAACGGTTGCCGCCTGGCGTCGTGCCGCCGCCAGCGGCGCTTGCGACATGGTGGCGCCATGGCGGGCACGGTCACGTCGTTGGTCTCGGCGACGGCGAGCAGCTCGACCTCGTGCTGGGCGCGGTGCGCTGCGCCGCGTCGCGAGCGCTGCTCGTGGTGCGCGACTCGGGTGCCGAGTTGCGCTGGCAGGCGCTCCTGCGCGAACGCGGCGCTGCGGCGGCGATCGACGTCTGGCCGGTCGCGACCGTCGCGCGGCGGTTCGCTGGCGGCGCCCCGCTCCATGACTTCGTGGTGGTGGCACAGCCCGAACTGCACCCGCCGCCGACGTTGGCGACGGTGATCGCCGGGCTCGCCGCGGCGCACGTGCTGGCGCTGGTCGACCACGCCGGTCCGGAGCTGCTCGGCATCTCGGCGTGGGCCGGGCCGTTGCTGCAGTTCGTGCGTCGCCGCGCGGCCGCGGCCCACGTCGAACTGCACCTGCCGCTGCTGCCCGCCGAACGCGTTGCGCACGACGCGGCGTGGCACGAGTTCCTGGGCGCCTACGATGCGTTCGCGGCGATGCGGCCGTCGGCGGGGTTCGGCACGTTCGTGCGGGAAGCGCGCGGCGAGCCAGCGTGGCGGCCGGGGCTGCTCGCGTGGCATCGGGCCCGGGCCGTTGCGGCGTGGAACCACGCCAAGGCCGCGGCCTGCGGGGAACTGCTGGCGCGCCATCGCGGCGCGTCGGTGTTGGTGTTCACGCCCGACCGCGCCAGCGCCTACGAGATCGCGCGCGAGCACCTGGTCGCGCCGCTGACCGCCGAACTGCCGCGGGCCGAACGCGCCGCGCTGCTGGCGGCGTTTGCGCGGCGCACGTTGCGCACGCTGGTTGGCCCGCGCCTGCTCGAACTCGGCGTCGACGCGGGGGCCGCCGACGTCGGCATCGTGGTCGGCGGCGGCTTCGGCCTCGCCGATTGCCGCGCGCGCCACGATCGCATCGCGCCGGCCGGGATCGTCTACGAGCTCGTCGCCGAACACACCGCCGAGGTCGGCCGGGCCCGGCGCTTTGCCGATGCCATGCGCCGCTGATCGCGTGCCGTGCGCGCGCATCGACGGCGAACTCGTGCCGGACTGGCTGAGTGCGGCCGACCAGCCGTGGCTGCGCGAACTGCTGCTCGACGCCGGCGCGTTCGTCGGCCGCCCGCTCGCGTCGCTGCAGGCGCGCTGGCGCGCGAGCGAGCCACCGCCGCGGGCGGGTGCGCGGTGGCCGCTTGTGCTGCAGGTGGTGCAGCGCCGGCTCGTGCCGCGTTCCGCGTGTTCGGCGGCGACGGCGCTGCGGATCCGGGTGTTCGGCGCGGTCGCCGCTGGCGTCGCGCGCGCCGAGGCGCTCGCTGCGGCGGCTGCCGAATTCGGGCTGGAACCTGCGGCGGTGCCGGCTGCGTTGTTCGCCGACCTCGGCGCGCAGCGAGTCGTGCGCTGGCCCGCGGAGCTCGACGCGACGAGCCTGCGCCTCGAGGCGAACACATGGCTCGCACGCCAGCTGCTCGCGACCGCGACTTCGGCCGAACTCGAACTGCAGGGCGCGAGTCGAGCAGTGTTGCGCACCGCGTGGCTGAACGGGACTTGGTTCCGCTGCCTCGCTGCCGATCCGTCGGGGGCGCGTCTCCAGTGGCGACCCGGACCGGGCGATCGCGGCGCTGGACGGCGGCTCGCCGCGATGGTGCCCGTCCTGCCGTGGGCGCGTCGCTACGTGCTACGCGCGACGTGTCGGTGGCGGGGCGCCGCGGGCACGTTCGTGCTCAGCTCGCTGGACGAGTTGATGCCCGGCGCCGCGCCGGCGGCGTTCGACAGCCAGCTCGAACGCGAGCTCGCGGCGGCGCTGGTGCGGGAGCTGCCGGAGTGGGACGTGACGCGCGAACCAGCGTCGTTGCCGCGCGGGGATCGTCTCGCGTTCCCCGACTTCGCGCTGCAGCGGCGCTGCGGTGGTGGTGCGGCGTGGTGGTTGGAGGTCGCCGGCTTGCGCGATCCGGCGGCGTTGGCGGGCAAGCTCGAGTTACTGCGCGCGGAGGAGCGCTACTTGCTGTGCGTGCCGCGGCGATGGTGTCCGGCGGCGTTGGCGGCGGAGCCACGGGTGTGCGCGTTCGCGGGACGCGCGGACGTCGGGAGCATGGCGGCCTGGGTGCGCTCGTGTGTGGCGCGGCGGGCTCTACGCCGTGATGACGCATAGACCTCCGATTCCAGATCAAGAGGCAGGCGCGCAAGGCTGGAGGTTGGATGCCCCTGTGAAGCGGCGGCTGGTTGTCAGCCAGCACGCTCGGGCCGATTTGCCTCGGTGGGCTTGGAGCCCCGGCGGTGTCTCTTGTCCGACCGGCTCACTTCGAGCACGTTCAACAACCGTTCCACATCTGACAAGAGGTAGAGGAAGGAACTGCCCTTCTTGGAGAACCTCATTCTCCCTGCCTCACGCAAGTGCATCAGTTCGCACGTCGAGACGTGCAGCTTCTTGCGAGTCTCAGTGCTCGAAAGCCACGCATCCTCGGCTCTTGGCTTGGTCGTCATGGGCGGTTTCTGCGTCTCTACGGTCTCCGTCGCAGGGAATGCCCGCGGATCGATACTCCGGCGTCGCTGAGAGTCAACAGCCACTCGCGCAGGAACCCGATCCTCGAAGGATGCTGAAACAACCCAGCCTTCTCCTCCTGCTTCGTCAGTTTGGCGAACTTCGCCCGGCTTGGGTAGTTCTCGGGCACGAACTCCTCCTTGCGATGCAGGATCGGGGGGTTCGGCGTGCGTGTGTAGTCCTTGAAAGAGCAGCGCGCCTCATCGAGGCTCACGACGGCGGAGAAGCTGAGTGCGGGATGCGCTTCCTTGTCGAACGTCGGGTAGCAGAGATAGCTCACCTGGGGCCGGTAGCGGTGGAGCTTGATGATGTTGGCGCCTTCGACATCCCCGACAAGCCCGCGCCCGCAGGCTTCGTACAGTCGCAGGATGCTCGGCAGTAGCTCGAGCGCGCACGCGTGGACGTAGAGCGCCTGGGGCGTTTCCTTGCCGACACCGACGGACTTGCACGCGGCGTTGATCTTGTCCTGGTCAGCGACCTGGCGCAGCATCTGGATCGCGGCGAGCGTCGCTTTCGAGTAGTTGCCGTGGAACGCACGGATGTCGCCGCGCAGTTCGGGCGCCAACTCCGTGAACTTGACGGGTCGACTGAACTGGGAAGTGGCCAGGTAGAGGAGGAGGTCTTCGTTGCGCTGAACCTCGATCTGCGACCAGCTTTCGGCGCCAGTCGCTCGTCGGACTACGGCAAACGCTCGCCCGATCGAGCCGAAGGCGGCCGACACCTCGCCGCTGTTCGGAAGCTCCTCAGGCGCGGGCAGGCGCCCGCGCTCGGTGAAGAACTGCAGCAGCGGATCCAGCAAGTCCTTGTGCTCGGCGTAGAGGGCGGCACTGATCGGCACGCGCGGTCCGAGCACGCTGCGGCGGAACCGAGCCGCGATGTGCCTCTCTCGATCCTCAGGATTGCGGAAGACGAGGAAGACCCCAGGTGCGGCAGGGACTGCGGGTTCTTCCAGTACCTGCTCGATCCAGTCGCGTAGTTCCGACTGTAGGTAGAAATGCTGGAACGTTCCGCACCTGGTGACGACACCGTCGGCGTAGTCGTCGCCACGGACCTCGTCCACGTCGCTGCGCAACCGTGCGGACACGATCAGCAGCCGATTCGCGAGCGACCATGCCGTCGCGAGGGCGGCGGCGCGTTCTTCCGAGTTCTCGATGACGTTGACGACGAAACCGAGATTGACCACCTGCGATGGCCGAAGCTCTTCGCGAGGAGCGTGAGCTGGATCCCAGCCGACAGCGTCGAAACCGAGCGACCTCAGAAGCTTGAGATCAGAGCCGTGTCCGCATCCGTAGTCGAACACGGTGGATCCGGCTGGCAGCAGCTCGGCATCGAGCGCGAGCCGCAGAGGACGCGAGAGGTCAACTCTCCGCAGTGCCGTCTTGTCCCGCCGGATCTGCATCGCCTGGCTCCGAGTTCTTCCACCGAGGTTGGTCGGTCGTGGTCTTCTCGATCAGATTGCGGATGCCTTGCAGGCTGCGATCCGCGAACAGGTAGCCGATACCGCGGTGCAGGTGGAGGCGGAAGTACTTGGCGAGGGTCTCGGCATCGGTGCCTAGTCCGTCCCGGGCGCAGCGATGCCGCATCAGGGCTGCATAGACCTCTGCGTACTCACCGCCGAAGACTCTCCAGGTCATCTCGATGGAACTGTCCGAGGCGATCTTGGCATCGGGCGGGACCGAGGCTTCCGCGATCGACACGGCGAAGGCCCAGCGGCAGAGCACGTTCCAGTTGGCGATCTTGGTGCGACGCTTCAGCTGCACCAGGTGTTCCTTCTCGCGCTGCGACAGCTTGATTGTCTCGAGGATCACGATGCGACCTCCCAGAAGTAACCGTCACGGACCGTGGTGATCTGCTTGCGGTCGTCGAAGTCCAGCAGGTAGGAGCGAGCGATGTGCGGGGTCAGCTTCCGGTGGTAGTCCTGATCGATCTCCTCGTCCGTCGAGAGCAGGATCACCTGGTGGCTGGCGAACGGGAAGTAGCGGTCGATCAGGTTCTGGCGGTGCGAACTGTCGAGGCGCCCAAGCGGCGTGTCGATGACGGTTGGCAGGGGCCTCCCGGAGGCGCGTCCGAGTCCCCACAGCAGACCGATTGCGAGGAGCTGACGCTCACCGGCTGAAAGCTTGTCGGCAGGGACGACCTCGCCAGCCTCGCCCTGCAGCGTCACCTCGAACGAATCGGCGTCGATTCTGAGGTCCCGCACCAGGTGCTGCTTGCGCATCAAGGTAGAGAAGCACTCGAGGGCCAGCTTCTCGATGCGCTGCACATGGCCCTCGAGTACCTTGCGGCGGAACTGGTCGAGCGTTGCGCGAGCTTTGAGTGAGTGCTGCAGCAGCCGCTTCGTGTCTTCGTCGTCCAGCATCGTCTCCGCCAGGCTCTGGCGCGCGGCGTCGAGATCTCGCTTACAGCGCTCGTGCTCCGCTGTGTCGATGCGGAGAGTCTCCATCAAGGCTTCCTGCTTGCGAGCGACCTGGGCGACTTCCTCGCGGAGGCCATCGCGTTCGCTGAGCAGAGGCAGAATCTTCTCCTCATCCGGAAGTCCAGCGAGCTTGCGCTCGAAGTTCTGGATCTGTAGTTCGATGTCGTCCAACTTCTTCAGGAGGTTGCGCGAGCGAGCAAGTTCGGTCGGCAACACGTGCGATCGCAGCGCGTGAACGCGGGTGAGTTCCGATCGATCCAGCAGGGGCGATTCCCCTGAGCCTGCCGCCATGCGCTGCTTGCGATCCTCGTCCAGGAACGCTGACACGCTGGCCAGCAGCCCCTTCGACGCCTTCAACGTGCGAATCCGTTCCAGTAGGTGGCCGTCACGCTCCTGCAAGACCTCCAACACCGTGGTTTGTACCGCGGTGTCGTGGGTCGACTTGGCGGCCTCCTCCATCTGGCCCAGCATCGGCAGGGTCAACGCCAGCGGCAGACCGCTCCCTGCAATCCCGCGAAGTTCGTCTTCCAAGTCGCGCGACGTCTTGAGCAGTGCATCGCGGTCCGATTCGAACTTGTGCCTGCTCTCGAAGATCGCTCCGCCTTGTTGCTCGAGCTGCCGCTCCAGATCCGCGAGCCGCTTGGCCAGGCGCTCCGACTCGTTGCGAAGCACTGCCAGCGCTTGATGGCGCTGCCCCAGGCGCTCCTCTTGCTTCTCGTGGTCTCGCTCGAGATCTCTGGCCTTCTGCACCAAGGGGGAATCGTTCTTCTCGACTCCCGATTCCTTGCGCTTGCGGCGCTCGAGGATCTCGAGGTCGGTCTTGAGTTGGTCGACGATGTCGAGACCGAGAAGGGAGTGGATCGCTGCCTTTAGGATCTCGGCAGACTTGGCCGGACTCGCCATCGCTTCAATCTTCTCCCCGTCGAAGAAGAACAGCGGCGCAACTCGTGCCGGGATGAACTCCTCGACCCACTCGCTCCAATTCTCCGCGAGCACGGTGTCGAGTTCGCCGTCCCGGATCACGTCCAGCGACTCGCGGATCGAGGATCCAACCACGCGCCAGTATCGGGACAGGTGGATCGTCTGCTCTGCTCCCTGCAGGGAGCTGCGGAACGTGAGTTCGATCCCGGCGCCCTCCTGCTGGTCGGCGCGACGATGGATGCACTTGCGCAGGAAGGCGTCGTAGGAACCCTCGGAGCCCTTCCAGATGTCCGCCCGGCGCCCATAGAGCACAAGCTGCAGCGCGTTGAGGACCGAGGTCTTGCCGCCGCCGTTCATGCCGCCGAACAAGATGACGGGCCTCTTCGGCGGAGCAGGCGACAGGTCGATCTCGTGGCGGCCGAGATAGGGGCCGAAGTTGTGTAGGACGAAGCGGTCGAGAATCATGACAGTGGCAGCTGCAGCCCCTGCTGGCGCGGCTGGATGGTGGTGGGGGCGTCTTTGGCCTGCTGCCTGCGAAGAGCGCGCTGCTTGGCGTCCTCAGCATCCTCGTAGAAGCCGCGGCGCAGCGCGGACTCGAGCTTCTCGAACAGCCCTGCGCGGCGTGCCATGTTGCGATGACGCTGCTCGGTGTCGAGCAGCTCGCGAACGAGCTCGAAGTGCAGCGTGTCTTCGCCACATGATTCCCGGAGCTTGGCGATCTCCTCCGCTCCGAACGCCGAGTGCTCGTGGAGCGGTGCTCCGGGGTAGTCGCGACCGGTCGCTTCGCGGTAGATGCGGGGCAGCGAGTCTTCCAGCTCGTGCTTCTCGACGACCCACAAACGGCGGATCTCCTGCAGCTCAGGGAAGCTGATCAGCTCGAGGTCGCGCACATAGTCGGGACCGTGCTTGCGGATCCACTCCTGGGCGGTGAGCAGCTCGCGGACCCACGTCTCTCGTGCCGACTGCGTGTACGGGCCAGGGATTGGCTCGCCGTGGAACAGCTGCACGTGCCCTTGCATGCGGCGGAAGTCGCGTGTCGTGCGGTCGGCTTCCTTCAATTTGTCCCGCAGCTCGAGCAGCGGCAGCATCCACTCCTTCTCGTGGTCGTTCTGGATCATCGCCGACATGGATTTGTCCTTGTCGACGAGCGTGCAGACCCAGCACCCGAAGCGGCTGTCGCCGCAACTGGGCGTGCTCGTGTCGAGCACCAGGGGGCATTCGCCGTCGGCGGAAGCACCTTGGTACATCGTGAGCAGCTCCTTGTTGTTGTGCCCCCAGGGGTTCTGCACCTGCATCAGGAACAGCCAGACGTCGTCATTGGTCCAGTCCTCGACCGGGCTGTAGACGAGCGAGTTCGGCAGGCTGAGGTTGGGACTCAGGCGATCGCGGATGCGTTTGCCCTCGAGCTTCACCATGCGGTGCTTGCGCTTGCTGCTCTCCGCCTTGCGTGTGCCCAGCACGAGGATCGCTTCGCCGTTCTGCTTCACCATGTCGTTGATGAAGCGGTTCGCGGGGCGGATCTTCATGCGCTCCGTGCACCAACGGAACTTCACGCCCGGGGCCGGGTAGCCACGACCGATCAGGTTCACCCAGAACGTGTCCTCGACCTGCGGGAGCGCCGTGCCTCGGGGTTGCCGTAAGTGGAATCAACGACTAGCTCGTCGACTGATATCGTCGACTCCACCGGCCAGAAGAAGTCCGACGAGTAGCCTACGCGGTATCCGTCTGCACACGTAACCTGCACCTGTGCTCCCCCGAGCATGTGATGGCTCGGCAGAAGTGTTATCTCCTCGGCTCCTACGGCCTCCCTCTCGCCGAAGGCGACGCCTATGACGTTGTCGCGGTACGGTAGGTCGGCATTCTGTATTGCGCACAACAGTGAGCGCGTCTGCTCAGACATGAATATTCGCTGATTGGCCTTGCTGGTGTTGAAGTCCACCATATGGTCGGCATGAATGTGTGTCTGTATTCTGATGGGTCGGTTGCAGGCGAAGCCGTCGCAGGAAATTTGCTGGCCAAGGAGTATCGTGCCATCGTCCTTGAGCGATATGCGACTCATAGTTGGGGCGTCGACTGCATTAGTATTGCGTTAACTACGGATTCCACGCTGTTGGGCGCGATGCTCTCGCGGAAGGTGCGGGACACGGGGGTGTCCAGCAACAAAGAGAACTTGTCAGCATTGACGCGAATGGACTTGAAGAACAGATCGGGGAAGCGCTGCGCTAGTCGGCGGGACAGTAGCTTTGTGCTGTCCTCATTGCCCAATTGTGCGCAATGTGCCTTGGCCAATGGGTCCAGGATGGTCCCAATGATGAGCTCCATCTGTTCGATGCGTGGGCGGGTGAGCAATGACTGCTTCACACATGCATCGATGGGTTGGCCCGAGCGCTGATGGAGCTGTACGATCTGTCGCGCCTCTTCCTTCGATATGTTGTTGGAAAGGGCCAGGGGAAAAGCCTGCGCAGCCTTGTCGCCCAAGCGAAGAAGTTCAGAGGCCGCCGACATGCTCAATGTACCGCGGCCGCCACCCCAGCTGATGACTGCTGCCAGGCCGTCAGGCAACTGCGACAAGCGGTGTAGCTTTGTGAGCGTTGTTGCGTCGCCAAAGCCCAGGGCTTGTGCGAGAACCTGAAGGTTAGTGGCTTGGAGCGCACGTTGAACGTAGAGCCCAACTTGATAAGGAGATAGGCGACGTTGCGATCGATGGGTGTTGACGCTTAGGAGCAGATCGGTCCATTCGGAAGATGAAAGGCCGTACACGTGACTTGCTTTAGCTAGTCAAGAAACCCCGGCGAGTGAGGCCGTCTTCGAGCAACGCCGATGCAGCCTCATCCTGATTAAGACCTTCGTTCTTTGCGAAAGACTGCAGACCCTGATGCATCGAGTCTTCAAGGGTCACAATGATCTGCTTTAGCACTGGCTGCTTTCGCCCTCGCTCGATCCGTTCTTCCAAGGTGGCAGTTGGGTCCGAGGTGACAGCCTTGACAAAGTTCTTTTGCTGCGAGGTCCTCGATGCCCGTAGTGAGGTCGGTGCGGACTTGTGCGGTTCCGATGTCGACGCTGTTCAGATCGATGTCCTTGATGATGCCCGGAGTGCTGGTCATGAGAGTCCTGGGGGTCGAAGGGAGTGCGGATTAGGGTTGGCTATTCAGGCTTGAGCGTTTGTGGCGGAAAGAGCGAGAGCTGTGTCATGTGCAATACGCCGAAGTCATGGGCGGTGTTTGTTTCCAGGTTCTTCGGTCGATCGGAGGCGCTAGCCTGCGGCAAGCTGGGTCTCCGCTGGCGTGCAGCGTGCGCGCTAGCCTCGGATCGGTGTGGGTCGTTCGGATACGGGGTGCTGGCGTCCTACGCGTTCGTCGCTCCCGACCAGGTTGCGGCTCTACGTAGCTTTCATTCTCCGCGGGGCGAAACTGTAGCGAGCGATGAGGATCGAACCACCATGCAGCTTGGGAATCCAGGTTGACTCTTCCAAGCAGAGCATCGAGAGAACGCATGACGACGCCGCCCTGCCCTTGGCGTCGATCGCCTGCCAAGCTTCTGCGGGCGCGAAGTAGCCGTGAGTCGCGAGGTGCAGCCAGGTCTTGCCCGGAGCCATTGCAACGGCTTGCGCGCACTCGACGGAGCGAGAATGGAGCGGGTGATGGGGATCGAACCCACGACATTCAGCTTGGGAAGCTGACGTTCTACCGCTGAACTACACCCGCGTGCGTTCGCGACGCGGGCCATGCTGGCGAGCGGGCGCGGACAAGTCAACGGGGCGCGAAACGTCGCCGCGCCACCACCGCCGCCGGGCGTCCGCTCGACGGACTTGGCAGCGCGCGGCTACTGGTACTCGAACCGCAGCACGTGCGCGAGGTGCACGGTGGCGTTGCCCGTGGCTTCGGCGGGATGGCCGTCGACGAGCGCCATGTCGAGTGTCGGCATGGCCGAGGCGATGGTCCACTCGATGGCGTTGCTGCTCGCGACCTGCGTCCAGTCGAGCCACTGCGTGGTCAGCGAGAGGCCGAACATCGAGGTCGTCGCCGGGAGCTTGAACTCGACGTCGGCGCGGCCGCCGGCGGCGGCGAGGCCCGGGTGTGCGGTCGGCACGAACAGCCCGGGCACCACGGTGTCGACCGTGCTGAGGAACACATCGCACCCGGGCCCGGCGGGCAGGCCGAGCATCGCGAGCGGCACGCCGACGAGGCTCCGCTGGCCGAACGCCGCGACGGCGACGCCCGACGGGGTGCCGTAGGCGTGCAGGCGCGCGAAGCCGCCGGGCAGCAGCGATCGCGCGGAGACGTAGCTCCATTGGTGCGAGGGGCCGCCGTAGAGACCGCAGCCGCCGCCGAGATCCAGGGTTGAGCCGCTGAGGTTCTCGAACATGGCGTCCGCCATCCACCAGTTGGCGTTCTGGCCACTGATCGGTGTGCCGACGATGTCGATGCAGAGGGTGCCGCCGAGGTAGGTGAACGGCTGCGCGAACTGGATGCGCAGCGTGTTGTTCGGGGTCCACGGCACCGCGGTCGTCGGCGACGGCGGCGCCGTCGCGGGCGAGGTCGGGAACGTCACGGTGCCGTTGAAGACCTCGGTCGGCGAGGCGCTGGCATTGAGGGCGAACGTCGACGAACAGGTGAGCGGCGTGCGCGGCGAGATCGACAGGTTGACGATCAGGTCGGCGCTGCCGCCGGCGAAGACCTCGTTCTCGGCGGTGCGGCGCAGTTCGAGTGCGGTGAGGTTGTGGCCGATGAGCGAGGTCAGGTGCGAGGCGCCGACCAGGGTCTGCTGGCGCAGGTTGCGGCTCGCGCCGGGCAGCCAGACGTAGCTCACGGCGTCGTTGGTCGTGTAGGCGGCGGGAACGACCACGTGCTGCGGCGTCTGCGCCGCGAGCGTCGCCGTCAGCGTGGCCGCGACGAGGAGGATGCGCGTTGTTGGCTTGGGCATGGCTGGTTCTTCGCTGAGTGACGAGGTGACGACGAGGGAGTACGTGGAAGGAGGTATCGGTTGGGTCACGGGCCGGGCGAGATCACTTCGATGAGGATCACGCGCTGACGAAGTCCCTTGCCGACAGAAACGGCGATCATGGTACCTGGCGGCACCACCGGGATTGGCAGAGGAACACTCTTGCTTGGGGGGACCTCATGGCTCTGAGTTCCCGAGCCCCCAGAGTTCGACTCGACGCTGCCATCGTTCGTGCCCACGCGGACATTGACGGAGCCACCCGGAGCGGCCGCTCCAGGCGCGCTGATCCCGGCACCACCCTGCATGCTCACTTGATGTTCCGCAACGTCTGGACCGAGGAGAGTAGGGGCTTCGCATGCTCCACCTTGCTCTGCTCGATGACTTGCGCGATCCAGCGAGCAGATGCACGGCGGTTCTCGACAGGATGCCCCGCGATGAGGGCATCGACGATGCGGCTGACCCCTTGCCACATGACCGGATCGTCGACGTAGGCACTTCGTGCGTGGTTCACGAACGGCAAGTGGACCGCCATGAGTTCATCCAGCGGGCCCCTAGCGACTCGCCGAAACTCGTCGTGATCCGGATCGCCGGTCGACTCCAGCTTGTCAGTCGGCGCTGACGACTGGGCGGCTCCAACACCCGCCGAGTAGCCGCACGCACCACCGACCGCGATCCCCGCGGCGAAAGTACACCCAGCGATCACGAACGCCCGACGCGTAGGCATCGATGGCACCTTCGGCGCCGGCCTCACGAACACGGCTCCATCCAGACGCATGGCTGCTTCTCCTCGAGGGCTGAGGACGAACGGAAACGAGGCCCAGACTGTCCAAGCACCCGTTCCTGCCGTCAAGCCCACGACCGCCTTCGCACTCGCCGCCGACCTCCGCAGCAACGCAACGACCCTCCAACCCCGCGTGACCCGCCGAAGCGACCCGATAAGCTCGCCGCCCTCGTGACTGCCTCGCGCGCGCTGTCGATCCTCGTCACCCCGATCGCCGTCCTGCTCGACGGCGCCACCACCCAACAGCCCGCCGACCCCACGTTCACCGCCTACCGCCAGACCATCCCCGACTCGCAAGTCACATTCGACCTGATCCCCGTGCCCGGCGGCACCTTCCGCATGGGCAGCCCCGCCGACGAGAAGGGCCGCGCCGACCACGAAGGCCCGCCGATCGAAGTCACCGTCTCCCCGTTCTGGATGGCGCGCTGCGAAGTGACCTGGGCCGAATACGACCTCTGGAACACCGACGCCTCGCGCCCGCAGAGCAAGAAGCCCGACGGCCTGAGCCGCCCGACGCCGCCGTACATGGACATGACGTTCACGATGGGGCGCGACGGCTTCCCGGCGATCTGCATGTCGCACGTCGCGGCGCGCCAGTACTGCGCGTGGCTCAGCCAGAAGACCGGCCGCTTCTACCGCCTGCCGACCGAGGCCGAATGGGAGTACGCGTGTCGCGCAGGCAGCGCGACGCCGTTTTCGCACGGCGCCGACGCGTCGCAGCTCGGCGACTACGCCTGGTTCGCCGGCAACAGCGCGCGCGTGCTCGAGCCCGGCGCGCCGCCGGCACCCGCCTACCATCCCGTCGGCAGCAAGAAGCCGAACGCGTTCGGGCTGCACGACCTGCACGGCAACGTCGCCGAGTGGGTCGCCGACGCGTGGTTGCCCGATGCCTACGCCGAGGCGAACGGCAAAGCACCGCGCCGGGATCCGTTCTTCGCGCCGAAGCCCGACGACCGCGGCCGCCCGGTGCGCTTCCCGCACGTCGCGCGCGGCGGCAGTTGGCGCGACGAACCGAACGCGCTGCGCAGTGCTTCGCGCCAGTCGAGCGAGCCAGCCTGGAACCAGCGCGACCCGCAGATCCCGAAGAGCTGGTGGTACCTCACCGACGGCCAGCACATCGGCTTCCGTGTCGTGCGGCCGCAGCGCGAGCCGACTGCGCAAGAGCGCGCGCGGTTCGAACGGCTGTGAGTCTCGCGATCTCCGTTCTCTCCTCCGCCCCACCCCGTCACCCATGACCACGACCCGCCGTTCGTTCCTCTACGCGGCCGCCGCCGCCGCCACCGCGTCGAGTCTGCAGCGCTCGCTGCTCGCCGGCCGCTTGCCGCAGGATCCCGCGCGTGGCTCCGATGAGATCAAGGTCGGCCTGGTCGGTTGCGGCGGCCGCGGCAGCGGCGCCATCGCGCAGGCGTTGAGCACGAAGGGCATGACGCGGCTCGTCGCCGTCGCCGACATGTTCGGCGATCGCCTCGACGGCTGCCTCGATGCGCTCGGCGAGAGCGAGGACTTCCGGAAGAAGGTCACGGTGCCGAAGGAGCAGCGCTTCGTCGGTCCCGACGGGTTCCTCGGCGTGCTGCAGTCCGGCTGCGACGTGATCGTCGTCGCCACGCCGCCGCATTTCCGGCCGGCGCACTTCGAGGCCGCGGTTGCGGCGAAGAAGCACGTGTTCTTCGAGAAGCCCGTCGCCGTCGACTCGCCTGGCGTGCGGCGCGTCATCGCCGCGGCCGAGCAGGCCGACAAGCTCGGCCTGTCGGTCTGCAGTGGTCTGCAGCGGCACCACCAGAACGGCTACCTCGAAGCGATGCGCCGCATCCACCGCGGCGATCTCGGGCGCATCCTGTTCGCGCGCTGCTCGTGGAACCAGGGCGGACTCTGGGTGCGCGAACGGCAGCAGGAGTGGAGCGACATGGAGTGGCAGCTGCGCAACTGGCTCTACTTCACCTGGCTGTCGGGCGACCACATCGTCGAGCAGCACGTGCATAACCTCGACGTGATCAACTGGGCGCTGCAGGGCCATCCGACCCGTTGCCGCGGCATGGGCGGCCGGCAGGTGCGCACCGAGCCGAAGTACGGCCACATCTTCGACCACCACGCGGTCCAGTACCAGTACGCCGGCGGCGCGTTCTGCTTCTCGGAGAGTCGACAGATCGACGGCTGCGCCAACGACGTCAGCGAACACGTCTACGGCGTCGACGGCGAGGCGCACATGGACACCGGGCGCTGGCGCATCACCGGCGCCAACGAATGGCGCCACGAGGGACCGAACAACGATCCGTACCAGACCGAGCACGACGACCTGTTCGCGGCGATCCGCGCCGGCAAGCCGTTCAACGAAGGGCGCATGGTCGCCGAGAGCACGTTGACCGCGATCATGGGCCGCATGGCGACCTACTCCGGCCGCGAAGTGACGTGGGACGAGGCGCTGGCGAGCGACGAACGGTGGGGGCCGCAGAGCTACGAGTTCGGGCCGCTGCCGGTCGATCCGGTGCCGATGCCGGGCAAGCGCGGCTGAGCGCGCGCCGCGGTCGAGCGGAAACGCCGATGCCGCCGAAGGCGCGCGGACGCCTGTGAGCATGCGGTATGCTCGACGGACCACGCTGCGCCGCCCCGCGCCGCGATCTCGTTCGCCAATGAAGTCCAGCGCGTCTGTCATCGTTCTGCTCCACCTCTCTGCCCTGCTCTCCGCACAGCAGGCGTTCGAACCGCAAGCACCGCTGACGTTCGAACAAAGCAACCGCCGCGCCGCTGAGCCGCGGCTGCTGTCGCTGCGCTACGCCGAGTTCGACACGTCGCGCGCAGAGCCCGCGATCCCGGCGGACCTCGTGAACGTGCCGGCGGGCGTCGACTACTTCCTGGTGCAGGTGCGCGGCCCGGTCGACGAAGCGAACAAGCAGGCCCTGACCCGGCGCGGCCTCGAGTTGATGGACTACGTGCCCAACCACGCGTGGATCGTGCGCGGCACCGCGGCCCAGGTGGCGACGTGCGTCGCCGACGGCACGGCGCTCTGGTCGTCGCCGCTGCACGCCGCCTACCGCGTCGACCCCGAACTGCTCGCCGCCACGACCGAGCGGCGCGTCGCCGTTCTCGGCTTCGCCGGCGGCGACATCGCGACGCTGGTCGCGCAGACGCGCGCGGCCGGCGCCACGATCGTCGAAGAGGCCGAGCAGATCGGCCGGTGGCTCGTGGTGGCGATCGCCACGCCCGACGTCGTGCGCGCGCTGGCGCGGTCGCGTGACGTGCAGTGGGTCGAGCCCGAGAGTGTCGTCACCGAGCGCAACGACACGATGACGTGGTCGGTGCAGACGGGTGTGACCAACAGCCGGACGATCTGGACCAAGGGGCTGCACGGCGAGGGCCAGGTGATCGGCCACCAGGACAGTGGCATCGCCACGAGCTCCTGCTACTTCAGCGATCCGGTCAACCCGATCGGCCCGCTGCACCGCAAGATCGTCTACCGCTCGGGCACGGGCACCGGTTCGCACGGCACGCACACCGCGGGCACTTCGGCCGGCGACGCGTTCCCGATCAACGGCTCGACGGCCAGCCGCGGCCTCGCCTACGCGGCGAAGATCGCGCACAGCTCGGACTACTCGGCCTCGGTGTGGGCGACGCGCGCGACGACGCACCGCAGCAACGGCGCCCGCGTCTACACCAACTCGTGGGGCAACGACAGCACCACGGCCTACAACTCGCACTGCAACGCGATCGACGCGTTCCAGTGGACCAACGAGGACGATCTCGTGTTCTTCGCCGAGACCAACCTCTCGACGCTGAAGAACCCCGAGAACGCGAAGAACCTGGTCGCCGTCGGCAACGCCCAGAACGGCGCCAACTACAACAACAAGGGCGGCGGCGGCACGGGGCCGACCGCCGACGGCCGGCGCAAGCCCGACCTGTTCACGCCGGGCTCCAGCATCATCTCGGCGGGCACCAGCGCGTGCGCAACGGCGAGCTCGACCGGCACCAGCATGGCCTGCCCGTCGGCGACCGCTGCCGGCGCTTTGGTGCGGCAGTACTTCATGGACGGTTTCTATCCGTCGGGCACGGCCACGCCCGGCGATGCGCACACGCCGACCGGAGCGCTGGTCAAGGCGGTGCTCATCAACACCTGCACGGACATGACCGGCGTCGCCGGCTACCCGAGCAACAGCGAGGGCTGGGGCCGCGTCGTGCTCGACGAGTCGCTGCACTTCGCGGGTGACGCCGGGCGGCTGTGGGTCGCCGACGTGCGCCGCGCCACCGGGCTCACGACGGGAGGGCAGCGCGACTTCCTCATCGACGTCACGTCGACGACGCGGCCGCTCGAGATCACGCTCGCGTTCACCGACTTCGCCGGCACGACCAACGCGGCGAACCCGGTCGTCAACGACCTCAGCCTGCTCGTCATCGCTCCTGGTGGTGCCACGCAGTACCTCGGCAACGTGTTCACCAGTGGGTGGTCGTCGACCGGCGGCTCGGCCGACCTGATCAACAACGTCGAACGCGTCGCTGTGCAGGTGCCGACCGTGGGCACCTGGACGGTGCGCGTCGTCGGCACGTCGGTGCCGCAGGGCCCGTGCGGCTACGCGCTGGCCGCGACGGGCATGCTGAACGCCGGCTTCGCGTTGGCGAAGGTCAGCAACTACGGCGCGGGCAAGCCCGGCATCTTCGGGGTGCCGACGATCCAGGCGCCGCTGCCGATCCAACCGTCGGCCTGGGGCCTGAACGGGACGGCGACGGTCCCGAACTCGTTCGGCGGCGTCATCCTCGGCTACACGCAGACGGCGATCCCGTTCGACGGCGGCACGATCCTCGCGAGCTTCGACGCGCTCTACGCCGTCGCGACCGGGCCCACGATCGGCAGCTGGACGCTGCCGGTACCGCTGCCGGTGACCTACTCGTTGTCGGGCGCCACGCTCTTCTGGCAGTTCGTGATGCCGAACGACCTGGCCGCGTCGGGTGAGCACTACGCGGCGTCGGCCGGCCTGCGCACGACGATCGGCAACTGATCGTTCGCGTGCCGGGGCGGCGGCGATGTCCGCTCGCGCCCCGGCACGGCGCTCCTGGTGGTAAGGACCATGAAGACCACCAGCTGCTTCGTCATCGCCGCCCTTCTCGTCGCTGGCGCCCCCGCGGCCCAGCGGATCATCGCCATCGACTCGAACCGTGCGCTCAGCACGCTCAACCCGGTCACCGGCGCCAAGACGCCGGTGGCGGTCGTCGGCGCGGCGATCGGCACGCCCAGGGGACTGGCCTTCGACGCCACGGCGGGGACCCTGTTCGGGGTGTCGGGCTCCGGCAACGCGCTCTACACGATCGACCTCGTGACCGGCGCCGCCACGCTGGTCGGCGGGTTCGGCAACCCGTCGATGAGCGTGTTCACGATCGAGTACGACAGCACCCACGACGTCCTCTACACGGCGTCCTCGCACGACGGCGGGCTCTACACCGTCGACCGCGTCACCGGTGTGGCGACGTTCGTCGGCGCCACGGGTATCGCCGGTGCGATCAATCTCGCGCACGACAGCGACACCGACACTCTCTACGCGACGGGCACCGCTGCGGATTGTCTGTTCGTGGTCGATCGCGTTACGGGCGCTGGCACCCTGATCGGCAACCTGCAGCAGAGCGCCGGTCCGCAGGGACTCGCCTACGACAGCCAGCTCGGGGTGCTGTTGATGGTCGACAACTCCACGGACTTGCTCTACGCGATCGACAGAACCACGGGCCGCGCGCACGTCATCGGTTCGACCGGCCCCGGCAACCTGCTCGGCCTTGCGTACATTCCCGCCGGGACCGGCTCGCTGGATCGACTCGCGCATCGCTGCGGCGAGCCGACGATCACCGGGTTTGGGCATGCGTCGATCGGCGGCGCGCTCACCGTGCAACTCGACGGCATCACGGGAACGCCGTTCGTCGGCTTCGGCCAGAGCATGTTCGCGTGGGTGTACTGCGGCTGCACGATCGGCCACGAATGGGCGGCCGTCGTCGGTGGTGCGGGCGCCACGCTGCAGATCCCGATGGTGCCGACGCTGATCGGCGCGAAGGTGCGCGTGCAGGGGGCCGATCTCGGCGGTGTCGGCGGCTGCGCCGATCCGCAGGTGGCGCTCACCGACACGCTGGTGCTGACGGTCGGCTAGCCGTCGTCGTGGCGTGATCGACCGGCTCGCGAACGCGCCCTCTTGGCCGGTGCGCGGAGGCGGGTAGCCTTCGCCCCCCGCACTCCGCCATGACCAAGAACCGCCACGAGTTGCCGCGCAAGAAGCCCGGTCGTTCCGCCAAGCAGGAGATCGCCGACGACTTGCCGGTGCTCGAGCCGGTCGCGGACGAGCTGCCGACGCTCGAACCGGTCGGCGACGACCTGCCGACGCTCGAGCTGGCCGACGGAGCCGCGCCGGCACCCGTCGTCGACGACGGCCCGGTGAAGGTGCAATGCGCGAAGGGCGGCGAAGCGGGGTTCGACATCGTCGTCGCCGTCCAGGTGCCGGCGATGGAGAAGGCGGCCGTGGTCGACGCCGTGCGCGCCCCGCTGCAGCGCGCGCTTGCCGCCGCCGCGGCCGACCTGCGCCATCGCAAGGCGCTCGTTCGCTTCGCCGGCGAGGCGATGATCGGCAGCGCGGTGAAGGACCTGGTTGCGACGAGCATCAAGGCGCACAAGCCGCTGCTCGCGGTCGTGCGGCGCGGCTTCGGCGACGAGACCGTCGCGCAGGGTGCGCTGCCGACGGTGACCGCGACGACGGCCGAGTCAGCCGGCGTGCTGCGCGTCGACGTCGCGACCGGCGAACTCGACGCCGCCGATCTGGCGATGGCGATGGCGCCCCACCTCGATGGCCTCGCGGCGAAGTCGCGCGGCAAGAAGGTCGCGTTGGCGTTCGCCGGCAAGGGCAAGCCCGATGCAGCGCTGCGCACGGTGATCGCCGAGCGGCTGCGGGCGGCGGGCGCCACGCGCGCCGCGATCGGCGAACGCGTGCTGTTCGATCTCGAACTCGCGCAGCGCGTGCAGTGCACGACCGCGGGTGACGTGACGACGATCGCTGTGACCCCCGCGGACGACGAGGCGACGACGCTCGATGCGCTCGCGATGGTGCTGCCCGAGCACGCGGCTGCCTGCCGCGGCAAGAACGTGCGCGTGCAACTCACCAAGCCCGTGGCCGCGGCGCTCGCGGCGTGCGTCGACTTCGCGCAGAAGCACGGTGCCGTACGCGTCGAGGCCGGCGGCGAGATCGTCTGGCCGAAGCTCGTGAGCGTGGTCTCGGGCGCGGAGACGACGCTGCGGCTGCTCGCCAACGGGCGCGCGCCGGCACGGATCCTCGCGGCGCTGCGCGCCGAGGCGGCTGGTCACGCCGCGGCCACGAAGGGCAAGGCGATCGTGATCGACTGGCCGGCCGGCTTCACGATCGACGGCGACGCCGAGGCCTGCGTGCGCGAGGTCGCGGCCACGCTGCAGGCGAAGTCGGTCGTCTGCACGGTCGCCGGCGAACAGCGCGAGCCGTTCGTTCCCGACCCGGTGGCGGTCGCGACGGCAGGCGACGAGACGACGGTGCGACTGGACAGCGAAGCGGGCAAGCCGGTCGAACTGCAGCGCGCGATCGACCGGCGGCTGCCGAAGGACGGCACGTCGTTCGCCGGTCGTGCGGTCCGCGTGCAGGTCGTCGGCAATGCGGCGCTGTCGCGCACGCTGCTGCGGTCGGTCTGCGCGACGTTCGAGAAGAGCGGCGTCAGGCGGCTGGCCGTCGAGGAAGGCGGCGCCACGGAGATCCTGTTGCCGGCGATGCTGACCGTCACGCGGTCGAGCGATGGTGTGCGCATCGCGGCGATGACCGCGGGTCGTGACGCGGCGCAGCAGCAGAGAGCGCTCGCGCGCGAGATCGACGGTGCTGGCATCGCCGCCGCCGACACGGTGTACGTCGGCGCGTCGAAGGTCGCCGATGCGGTCGTCGCGGCCGCGATCGCCAAGGGTGCGGCCCGCGTGCTGCTCGACGGCGAACAGCCGGTCCAGGTGCATCCGCCGCTGTGCGCGCCGCCCGAGAAGAAGGGCCTCGCGGTGCGGTTCCTGGTGCGCGGCGGCACCGACCGGGCGATGGTCGAACGCCAACTCGCCCGCGAGCTGCCGACGCTGCTGACCACCGCCGGTTCGCTCGCGGGGACGACGTGCACGATCGTGTGGGGTGGTGCGGAACCCGACGCTCAGCCGGTGCGTGGCTTCGTCGCGGCGCTGGTCGAGCGCAAGGCCGCGAAGGTGTTGTTCGATCGGGGCGATGGCAAGGCGCAGCCCGTGCATCCAGCTCCGGCGCCAGCTCCGGCCCCGGCGGCCGCTCCCGCGCCGGCTGCTGCAGCCGTGGCCGCGGCGACCGCCCCGAAGGCGGCCGCACCGGCGGCTTCCGCCGCGGTCGGCGGGCTCGTCCAACTGCTCGCGCGACGCGACGAAGCGGTGCCCCCGATGGCCATCCTCGGCATCGCCGCGGGGACCGAGGCGACGCACGTGGAGGCGATCGCCGGAGAACTCGCGCCGCAGCTCACGCGGTTGCGCGGCCGCGCGGTGCTGCTGGTGCTGCGGGCGAACGGCGCCGATGTGCCGGTGCGCAAGTCGGATGCGCTGGTCGAACGGCTGGCGACCCTGGTGCCGACGGCGGCCGCTGCGACGCTGGTGTTCCGCGGCCCCGACGCGCAGGGGCGGCCGCACTTCCAGGTGCTGCACTCGACCGTGCGCGCGCTGCCGGTCGGGGCGACGTTCGCCGACCCGCGGTCGCGTGGCTGAACGAAATCGCGATTCGTCGTAGCATGGCCGCCCCGCCGCGGACTTCCCGCGGCGGTCCCATTCCAGAGAGAGAGAATCGATGATCCGACTGTTCGTGATCGGGGCGCTCGCCCTGTTCGCGGTCGGCTGCAGCAAGACGGACACCCCGTCACCCGGCGGCACCCCGCCGGCAGCTGTGGCGACCGATGCCAAGTCCGTGTTCGAGCTCGGACAGGACGTTTGAGGCAGCTGTGTCACCACCGTGCGTGGTGCACTGGCCAAGGTCGCTGGCGTAGGCGAGATCGCCATCAAGGCGGGCGACAAGGACTTCACGGTCCACTACGACAGCAAGCAGGTGAAGCCCGAGGCGATCGTCGCCGCGCTCGTGGCTGCGGGTGAGAAGGGCGCGAAGGTGAAGTCATGAAGGCCCTCGCACTCGCCGTGGGTCTCGTGCTGGGGTTCTCGGCCTGCAGTTCGATGCAGCCGACGGCGAACACCACCGAGGTCCAGTTCGTGCTCGCCAAGGCCCCGGCTTGAGGGGGCTGTGCCGCCACCGTGCGTGGCGCGCTCGAGAAGATGCCCGGCGTGCACTCGGCCGAAGTCGAGCCCGGCAAGGTCGACATCAAGGTCGCCTACGACCCGGCGATGACCGACGTGCCGAAGCTGCTCGCGGGCCTGCAGGCCGCCGGTGAGTCCGCGAAGGTGAAGTGATCGCGACGCGGCGCCGGGCCACCGGGTCCGGCGCCGGCTCAGGACGCGTCGTGCTCGTCCGCGTCGCGGCGACTGCGGTCGACGAACGTGCGGCAGGTCGCGAGGAAGTGCGCCTGCTGGATCGGCTTGCCGACCACGTCGTCACATCCCGCAGTCCGGCAGGCCTCCATGTCGGTGGCCAGCAGGTTCGCCGTCAGCGCAACGATGGGCGTCGTGACGCCGGCGCGTCGCAGGGTCCGGGTCGCGCTCGGCCCGTCGAGGCCCGGCATCTGCATGTCCATCAGGATGAGGTCGTAGCCGGTGCCCGCGCCCCGGGTCGCCAGCACCAGGTCGACGGCCTGGTGGCCGTTCTCGGCGGTCTCGACCGAGGCGCCGGCGCGTTCGAGCACGAGGCCGATCAGGCGACGGTTGTCGGGGCCGTCGTCGACGAGCAACACGCGTCCCGCGAGCGAGCACCCCTTGGCCCTGGTCGCCGGTCCGGCGGCGGCCCGCGCAGCCGTGGCATCGATCCAGGCGGCGCCGGCGGCGAGCTGCAGCGGCAGGTCCAAGGTGAACGTCGTGCCTTGTCCGAGTTCACTCTGCGCATGGAGGTCGCCGCCGAGCAGCTCCGCCAGATGCTTGCTGATCGACAGGCCGAGACCCGTGCCGCCGTGGTCGCGAGCCGTCGCAGCGTCCGCCTGGACGAAGGCCTGGAACAACCGCCCGACCTGCTCGGCGTTCATGCCCTTGCCGGTGTCGACGACGCGCACGAGCAGGCGGCGCGGCTCGCCACCGGCGGACTGCGGGCCGCATTCGACCTCGATCCGGATCTCGCCCCGCGCCGTGAACTTGACGGCATTGCCGACGAGGTTGGTGAGGATCTGGCGGACGCGGGTCGGGTCGCCGATCAGGCGGTCGGGGAGCCGCGACGCGAACGCTGCGTGCAACCGCAGCCCCTTCTCCTTGGCGCGGTGCTGCAGCAGCTTCTGCACGTCGGCGACGACATCGAGGATCGACATCTCGATGTTCTCGACGGTCATCTTGCCGGCGGCGATCTTCGAGGAGTCGAGCACCTCGTTGATCAGGGTCAGCATGTGTTCGCCGTTCCGCTGGATGGTGAGCGCATGGTCGATGCGTTCGCTCGATCCGATGTCCGGTTCGGCGAGCACCTGCGAGAAGCCGAGGATCGCGGTCAGCGGCGTGCGCAGTTCGTGGCTCATGTGCGCGAGGAACTGGCTCTTTGCCTCGGTCGCCGCCTCGGCGCCGGCGCGTGCCGCCTCGAGTTGGGCATTGCGCACGGCCAACTGTGACGTCATCTCGCCGGCGAGGTCCATCGCGCGCCGGCGGCCGTTGGCGAGCACCCAGAAGCACGCGACGGTGGCCGCGGTCAGCGCCAGGCCGAGCGACCACGTCCAGACCACCGAGATGCCGGCGTAGAGGGCTTCGAACGTGCGGCGCGAGCTGACCACGATCGTCCATGGGCGCCCGCCGACGTGAACCGAACGCCGCGTGGCGAACCGGCGGTCCTGGTAGTTCCGTTCCTCGATGCCGCAGACTCCCGGCGGGAGATGGCGGTCGTCGTCGTAGAGCAACACGCTGCGGCTCGCGTCCTCGCCGTCGAAGACGTCGAAGTCGACGAGGTTGTCGGTGAGCTCCGCGAGGCCGCGCATCGCGCGTTCCGCGACGATCGGTGCATAGACCCAGCCGCGCAGGGCGGCGATGCGGTCGGCCTCGGTCGCCACCGGCGCACCGCGCCCGTAGACCGGGATCAGGTACAGCATGCCGATCCGGCGGCCGTCGAGCTGGCGCAGCTTGAGAGGGGACGTGAGTGCGGGCAGGCCGGTCCGCATCGCCTGTTCCGCCGCTGCGCGCCGATTCGGCTCGGCGCCGATGTCGAGGCCGAACACGGCGTAGTTCGATTCCCGCGGCTCGATGTACTGGATGACGAACAGGTCGTCGTGCTCGCCGCGCGCACCGTCCGGCACGTGGATCGAGAACTCGGGCGCCGTCGTCCGCATGCGCGTCACGTAGTCGGCCGAGTCGGCGCGGGCGACCCGGGCGACGTAGCCGAAGCCAAGCGCGCCCCAGTGGTCGCGGTCGATGTCGCACGACTGCACGTAGGCCCGCCATTCGTCACGACCCAGTTCGGGATCGACGAGGAAGGCGCCACGGCCGCCCCGCAGCCCGACCTCGAACAGGCGGGTGCGCTCGCTGACGCGATCGACGATCTTGTCCGTCAGCCGTTCGAATTCGGCTTCCGCCCGCTGCTTGTTGGCGCGTTCCCGCGTCGTTGCGAGGAAGAGCGTGGCGACCAGGCCGACCGCAGCCACACCGAAGATCCCCAGCCGGGAGCGGCGCGACCCAGTCGAGGCTTCGACTGTCGCTTCTGCTTGTCCGGAATGGGATTCGGGCATCCGGCCGCTATCGGACCGGGCGGGTCGAATTGTTAAGAACCCCGTCGGCCGGGTGCCACGAGCGGCATGACACCGACGCCATCGGGTCGGCCGTCGCAGCGGGCGAGGCCGGCGAGCCAGCGGGCCATCGCCAGCGCGTTGCCTAGGCGCTCGCGGGCGCGACCGCGACAGGTCACGGCCGCAGGCGCGATGCCCTCTGCGGCGAGCGCTTGTTCGAGGAATCCGGCGCGGCGATTCCTGGCGTTGCAGTAGCTGGTCTTCAGCGTCGTCGTCGGCGTGCCGGCCGGCACCATCGAGGCTGCCCATTCCAGCGTCGTGCGCGTCCACGCAGTCACGGGAGTGCTGGCACCGAGCCACGCGTGGAAGCGCGCTGCCGCGGCCGCCGGATCCTCGCCGGTGGCCACGTCGGTGGGTGAGAGTCGCATGTGCGCGAGATGGGCGGGCGCTGGCGGCGCCGCGCGCGGTCGCAACACCGCCTCGAACACGTCGTCGCTGCCGATGCGCGCCGCGACCCACTGCACGAGCTCGCGCGGAGCCGCCGGATCCCCGCCGGGCAGCGCCGACTCCGAGTAGGTCACGACGAGCCGCGGATCGTGCAGCAGCGGCGAGATCGCGCGCCATGGCCGCTGGCGTTCCTGCTTGTGCCGGCCGAAGCGCTGGACGACGGCGGCGTGCGCGATCTGCCGGTCGATCATGCCGTCGAACGCGGCGAGCAGCGGGCCGAAGTCGACCGCGGCCGGCTCGATCACGCGCAATGCCTCGACGATCGCCTCGAGTGTGGACACGTAGTCCGGTCGCGGCTCCTGCCGGATGCGGTAGCGGCTCGGACTCGCCGGCAGCAGGCGAACGTGGCGGAATCGCTGCAACCAGCCGTTCGCGCGCCACAGCGACCGGGCGTGCGCCCAGGTACCGTCGATCGCGAGCAGCGTCGACGGCCGTGCGGTCGCCACGACGTCGTTCAGCAACGGTGCTTCCGGGTGCGGGAACAGCACCACGGTGTCGTCCGGAACGTCGAGGCGGTGTTCGAGCGTGCCGGTGACCCCGGCGTACGGCACGTGCACTTCGGCGTTCGGCAGGCACAGCCGCACCAGCCGCGCGGTGCCGAACGGGTGCGTGCGCTCGTGCGGGTGCTGCAGGATCACCACCCGCGTCGTGGTGGCGATGCGCGGCATCAGCGCGCAGTGGCACATCGCCTGCGGTCGCAAGCAGCGGTAGCAGCGTGCGCGTTCGGCGCCGTGGTTCATGGCGGCGACTCGCGGGCCAGCGAGAGTGCCGCGTTCCAGTCGTCCGGCGTGTCGACGTCGCGCAGGCAGCGCAGCTCGGGATCGGCGGCGCGCAGTTCGTCGGCCTCGACCACACGCGTCCGCGCCGCCAGCGCCAGATCACGCGGCCCCGCACCCGTCGCCAACAACCGCTCGGCGGTCGCGACGACGGTGGTCCGCCAGATCGCGCACAACGGCTGCCACGCGTCGCCAGTGCGCGGCACGACGGCATCGTGGTCGGCGAGGTGCGCGGCGAGCCAGCGCACGACTTCGGCGGAGACGAACGGGTGGTCGCAGGCCGTCACGAACACGGCGTCGACGTTCCGGCCCCGGTGCCACGCCAGGCCCGTCAGCAGGCCGGCCAGCGGCCCGGTGCCCGCCGCATCGACGAGCCGCGTCACCGTGGGCGGCAGCGGCGGCAGCGCCTGCGCCGCGTCGCGGGCGACGACGGTGATCGGATCGCAGCAGCGTTCGAGTTCGGCGACGACGTGCGCGAGCAGCGGTCGTCCGCGCCATGGCAGCGCGTCCTTGGCGCGACCCATGCGCGCGCTGCGTCCGCCTGCCAGAATGATCGCGCCGAGCCGCATGCTCTCCTTGTCCGGCATCCCGACGACGAGCGCAAGCGGTCGAACGCCACGCATGACCCAACCTGTTCCGAAGACCGCCGACCTCGTGTCGCCGTACGTGTTCCGCATCGAATGGAAGGACGGCGCTGTCGCCGACTACAAGGCGCGCGACCTGCGGCTGGCGTGTCCGTGCGCGAGCTGCGTCGAGGAGACGACCGGCCGTCCGCTGCTCGACCCGAAGTCCGTGAAGGACGACATCCTGCTGTTCGGCGCCGAACTGGTCGGCCGCTACGGCCTGTCGTTCTTCTGGAGCGACGGCCACAAGACCGGCATCTTCGCGTGGCCGCGCCTGCGCCAGCTCGCGGGCCTCGGGACGCCGGCGTGAAGAAGCCCACGACGGATCTGCGCGCGGTCTCGCTGCTGACGCGTCGCGTGCTCGATGCGTGCGACTGGGGCGCGCTCGGCGCGATCTACTTCCACGAGGACGGCGAGAAGTTCTGGGCCGAGCGCCGGCCGGCGGTCGTCGAGCTCGGCGAACGGCTGGCGCGAGCGCTGCTGCGGCGGCTGCCGGCGCGCGGCGCGTCGTTGTGGGTCGGGGCCGGCGTCGCCGAGCTGCCGGTGCTGCTCGCCGAGACGATGGTGCACGAGCGCACCGTCGTTGCCGCCAACCTGCGCGGTGACGAGTGCGATCTGCTCAACCGGGCGCTCGCTGCGGCGGCTCCGACGGCGTCGCTGCAGTTCGTCGCCGGGGATGCCCGCACGCTCGGAGGCGCGACGACGTTCGACCATCTCGGCTGCATCAGCGTGTTCACCGATCCGGAGACCTGGCCCGTGCTCAGCGACGTCGCCTACGGTCGCATCGCGCCGGTGCAACTCGACGTCGAGCGCTTCGTCGCCGAGCGCGAACGGGCGCGCGAGCTGGCGCACGGCCTGTGGGCGCGTCTGCGCCGGCCGGGGCTGATCACGACGTCGGCCGAAGAGGTGCCGTGGTTCCTCGAACAGGCGGCGGCGAGCGGTGCGGTCGTCGACCCCGACGACGAACTGATCGAGACGGCGGTGGTCGGTGATCCGGTCGGGTTCCTCGCGGTGCGCTGAGAGCGGCCTTGCCGGGAAACCCGCGCCGGGCGCTGACCGCCTGGCGAGGTGGTCCGTAGAGGGCCGCCGTGACCACTGCCGACGCCGCGCCCGTCGTCTCGCCCGCCGTTTCGTCCGATCGCGTGCGCACGATCGACATCGTCCGCGGCCTCGCCGTGCTCGGCATCCTGGTGATGAACGTCGTCGAGTTCGCGTGGCCCGACGACGCCTACACGAACCCGGGCTACGCCGGCGGCAGCACCGGCGCCGACGTGTGGACCTGGTACCTGCAGACGGCGCTGTTCGACGGCAAGATGCGGGCGCTGTTCTCGATGCTGTTCGGGGCGGGCATCGTGCTGTTCGCCGAACGACTCGTCGCCGGCGGCCAGGGTGCGCGCGTTGCCGACCTGCTGCTGCGGCGATGCCTGTGGCTCGTGCCGTTCGGCATCGTGCACCGCTTCTTCCTGCAGTGGACGGGGGACATCCTCTACCAGTACGGGCTGCTCGGCGCGCTCGCCGTTGCGTTCCGCGGGCTGCGCCCGCGCACGCTGATCGCGCTCGGCGCGGTGTGGCTGCTCGCATTCGTGCCGATCGGTCTCCGTCGTTACGCGCAGGTCGCCGATACGCGAACGCAGGCAGTCGAGGCGTCGCGCTTGCAGGCCGCGGGCGAGACCGTTCCCGAGGCGCTGGCGCAGGCGCAACGGCGTTGGCAGGCGCGCGAGAAGGCGATTCCGCCGACGCCCGAAGCGCTGCAGAAGGAGATTGCCGAGGTGCGCGTCGGCTACTGGCAGTTGTTCCGCAACCGCTGGGACTACCACCATCAGTTCCAGTCGTCGTTCCTCTACTACCACTGGGTGTTCGACGTGCTCGGCATGATGTGGCTCGGCATGGGGCTGCTGAAGGTCGGGTTCTTCCACGGTCAGTGCCGAACCGCGATCTACGTCGTGCTGCTCGTCGCCGGCGGGCTGGTCGCCGCGGCACAACTTGCGTGGGCGTTGGCGTGGCACGCGACGGGCTTCCGCACGACGGAACTCGGCCTCAAGCTGGTCTACGATCTCACGCACTCGCATGCGCGCGCGGTGACGGCGATCGGGTGGGCTTCGGCGGTGATCCTGGTGGTGCGCGGCGGAATCCTGCGGCCATGGCTGCACGCGCTCGAGCAGGTCGGGCGCATGGCGTTCTCGTGCTACATCCTGCAGACCGTGGTCTGCTCGCTGCTGTTCTTCGGCTACGGCTTCGGGCTGTTCGGCGCGGTGCCTCGCGCGTGGTTGATGGCGGTGGTCGTTGGCGTGTCTCTGCTGCAGGTCGTGTTCTGCCGCCTGTGGCTGGCGCGCTTCCGCCAGGGGCCGCTGGAGTGGGCGTGGCGGTCGTTGACGTGGTGGCGCGTCGAACCCGTGCGCATCGGCCCCGCCTGACGCTCTCGTCGCCGCGTCTGGACAGCGACCGGCGACAGGAGGTTCAATCTGGGCGTGTACTTCCAGCCGCAGTCCAAACGCGAGCCGCGGATCCGCCTGTTCCGATCCGACTGGCTCGAAGCGCTGACGACGATCCACCCGGCCGTGGTGGTCGTCGTCTGGACACCGATCATCGGCTGGTTCCTGGTCGACGCGTGGTCGGATCGAGCGGCGACCGGCATGACCGTGAACGCGCTGCTGCTCGCGCACCTCGGCGGGCTCTTCGCGTGGACGTTCGTCGAGTACGTGATGCACCGGTTCGTGTTCCACTTCTCGCCGCCGAACCCGCCGGCGTGGCTGCGCCGGCTGATCTTCCTGTTCCACGGCATCCACCACGTGCAGCCGTGGGACAAGGCGCGGCTGGTGATGCCTCCCGGCGTGAGCCTGCCGCTCGCGGCGGGGTTCTACCTGCTGTTCGCGTGGCTGCTCGTCGACGTGTGCGAAGCACCGGGGTGGCTGTCGCCGGTGTTCGGCGCGTTCCTCGCCGGCTACCTCGCCTACGACCTGCTGCACTACGCAACGCACCACCTGCCGATGGAGAGCCGCGTCGGGCGCTGGCTCAAGCGGCACCACCTGCTGCACCACCACGTCACGCCCGAGGATCGGTTCGGCGTGACGTCGCCGCTGTGGGACGTGCTGCTGCGGACCGAGCCGCGCGACGAAGAACGGCAGGTCCGCGCCGGCTGACGAGCCCGGCGCGCGCTGCTTGCATCGCGCCGGCGGGCGCCCATCATCGCGCCATGCTCGCCATCGGCTCGCCCGCTCCCGCGTTCACGCTCCCCGACCAAGACGGCAAGGCCACGGCGTTGTCGTCGCTGCGCGGCCGTTGGGTCGTGCTCTACTTCTATCCCAAGGACGACACGCCGGGCTGCACGGTCGAGGCATGCGAGTTCACGGCGGCGCTGCCGGCGTTCCGCGGACTCGACGCGGTGGTCTACGGTTGCAGCGCGGACTCCGCCGCGGCCCACGTCAAGTTCATCGCCAAGTACACGCTCGGCATCGGGCTGCTGACCGACGCGGACCGCGCGGTGATGAAGAAGTACGGGGCGTGGGGCAAGAAGGTGATGTACGGCAAGGAGGTCGAGGGCGTGATCCGTTCGACGGTGCTGATCGCGCCCGACGGCGTGGTTGCGCACCACTGGCCGAAGGTGAAGGCGGAAGGCCACGCGGAGGAGGTGCGCAGCAAGCTCGTCGAGCTGCAGGGCGGGGCGACGGCGGCGGCGGCGAAGAAGAAGGTGGCGAAGACGAAGGTGACGAAGAAGAAGGTGAAGAAGGTTGCCGCGAAGAAGGTTGCCGCGAAGAAGGTCTCCAAGCGGAAGGGCTGAGAGCTGTCGAATCCGGGCGCGCGACCCTCCGGCGGCCCCTTCTCGATCAGCCGGTTACTTCGCGCGCGGATCCCCCCACTTGTCGTGTCGTGCAGCGGAGCGGAGGAGCACCGCCGGTGCGAGGCCCAGGTCTCTGGCATGGCCCGACCCGGGTACATGGACGATACTCGTGTCCGGGCACATGGGTTGTGCAACCGGGAACATGGGTGCCATGTCCCCGGTGGCACAGATTCAGATTGCCACCAGCAACGAGGTTTCAGCCAACAGCCAGCGCACGGCGTTCCTGGCGTCGCAGGGAAGGCGGGCTGTCATTCCAGGCAACGAAGCAGAACCCGAACAAGAAAATCCAGGTCGGTGTTGGTCGCGGATCGAAAGCCAACTGTAAGACCCACGCGGTTCCGAGGAACCCGCAGCCCACCAGCACCATCCGACCGAAGTGCGCACACCATGGGCGCGGCGCCTTCAGCACCAACGACCGCGTCCACCAGACGATTGGTAGATACGGAACTGTCAGGATGAGGATCACGATGTCTGCCGCGTTCATGGTGGCAACGGTATCGCGTCCGCGGGGAGTCAAACCACCCGGAAAGTCGGCCGACGCGGACGGTGGCAGCAGGCGCGTGCAGTAGCCAAAGGTGGGCCAAGGCAGCATGCCCTCGACCTTGCCGATCTGAGGCCGTCCGTGACTGGTCACGCGTGTTATCGACCAGAGGACGGACCGGCGGCCCGGACCGAGGCCGACACCAGCGCCCTGGGAGCAACAGGGCCGTCAGGCCACGTGTCGGTAGCTGCGCAGCAGCCCGGGCGAGTCGATCGCACGACCGACCCCGCCGGCAAGGTGCAGTAGTTCCTGCCCGAAGGGCTTGGCCGGCCAAGCGGCGCTAACTTGAGATCCATGGAAATCGAAACATGTCGCCCACTGAAGATGGTGTGCAGTTGCTGCGGCAAGGAGTCGACGGTGCCCGTTGGCAGACTGCGTGTCTCTGGCGCCGTGGTTGCACGGTACAAGGCTGCATTCACGACTGCACATGCCTCGCGCTCTGTGTTCTTTGGCATCATGCTCTGTGACAGTCTGAGCCCCGACCTCCCGGTGTTTCTGATGGAGACATGGGATAATCAGCATGAGTGGGCTGTCACTCTCGTGGATCCTTCGGGAGCGCCGCCGGCGATCGTCAAGGGCGGAATCGACGGCGTTGCGGGGCGCTTGCTGCGCCGAGACGAGGCCGTCTCCCACTCCCGGTCCGCTCTCGTGTTTCAGATCTACGATCGAGTCGTTGCCGGCGATGTCGTGATCTCTTCGTTCTTGGGGATCTCATGATGGCAAGTCCGCCACCGACCTCCTTCAGGTGACGCGTGTTTCACGCGACGGATATCGATAGTCTGCCCGGGTGCCCGCAGACCGCGCGATCGTGACGTCGACCAAGAACCCGATCGTGCAGCGCTTTCGCGCGGCCGCGGCGGGCGATGCGCCCGACGTGATGCTGGCCGAAGGCGTGCGCCTGGTCGCCGAGGCCCTCGACGCCGACCTGCGCGTGCGCGAAGCCGCCATCTCGCCGCGGTGAACGTCAAGTTCATCGCCAAGTACAGGCTCGGCATCGGGCTGCTGACCGACGCGGACCGCGCGGTGATGAAGAAGTACGGGGCGTGGGGCAAGAAGGTGATGTACGGCAAGGAGGTCGAGGGCGTGATCCGTTCGACGGTGCTGATCGCACCCGATGGCGTGGTTGCTCACCACTGGCCGAAGGTGAAGGCGGAAGGTCACGCCGAGGCGGTGCGCAGCAAGCTCGCGGAACTGCAGGGTGGGGCGACGGCGGCGGCGCCGACGACGGCGAAGAAGAAGGCTGCGAAGAAGGTGACGAAGAAGAAGGTGAAGAAGGTGGCCGCGAAGAAGGTCGCGAAGCGGAAGGGCTGAGAGCTGTCGAATCCGGGCGCGCGACCCTCAGGCGGCCCCTTGCTCGATCAGCCGGTTACTTCGCGCGCGGATTCAGCTACTTGTCGCGTCGTGCAGCGGAGCGGGGGAGTCCTGCCGGTGCGCGGCCCAGGTCTCCGGAGAAGAGCGAGCGGCTGCCCGATCTTCCCGGACTTGGGCTTGTCCAACGCGCTGAAGTTCACGATCGCCGAGTGAACGGCTCGATGCTCCGGGAGGACGCGAGTCACGTGCCTACTCGGGGCGCCGCCGACCAGCGACCGCGACGAGACAGATCGCGGATTCCTCGGCCGGAGCTGTCCATGACAGGGCCCAACACTCTGCTCCCGCTTGCCCCCACAACTGAATCCACGAAGGAGCACCTGCGGCACGAAGTGATGCTTCTTGCTTTCGCTCATGGCGGCGCGCGCTGGGGCTCTAGTGTAGCACCGCTCCCGCAGCTACTACGCGACACCCTCGTCAACGTGACGACCCCGCCTCCCGCCGGCAGCGAACGGCACCCCGCCTGCTTGGCTGCGCGTCAACACCGTGGACCTTCCGCTGCGCGTGGAACTCCGGCCGAACCCGGCCAGGCTCCCAGCCACACCCCATCCAGCCATCGTCAGCAACCTGAGCCTCGGCCGCATCGACACGATGCGCCGCGTGGCCGGCTGCCGCGTCAGCGCGGCGCCACCGGCTTCGGCCGCACTTCGATCGACAGCTCGCGCGTCTGCCCCGGGCCGACACGCACGGTCGCCTCGCCGGTGATCCCCTCGCCCACCACGCGGAAGACGAGCTCGTCGGTCGGGTCGACGGCATCAAGGCGGAACGACGCATTGCGCAGCGGTTGCAGGCGCAGCTCGCCGGTGCCGCCGAACGGGTTGTCGGTGACGGTCTGCGTCTCTGCATCGGGGCGCCAGTTGCCCGGATAGCGGAACTGGACGAACGAGGTCGCATCGAGCGTCGCGTGCGCAACGTGTAGCGTGACGTTCGCCGGCACCGTCAAGCTGCCGAACTGCAGTCTCCCGAGGATGGTGCCCGGGGTCTGCAGCTCGAGGCGCAGTTCGGTCGCCGGCTGGCCGTCGGTGGCATCGAACCCCAGCGAGCCGCGGTGGCCGGTGGCGGTGACGACATCGAGCCGCCACCGGCCGGCCGGCGTGCCCTTCGCGATGATGACAGAGCGCTCGGTCTCGACGAGCTTGCGCAGGAAGTAGTGGCCGCTCGCCTCGTCGCGGAGGGTCAGGATCGACTGCACCGGCTCGAGCGCACTGCCGGTCGCGGCATCGACCACGGCGACGCGCACGTCGACACTGCCAAGACGCCGCTGCAGCACGATGGTGACCGGCCCGGCGTCGGCATCGACCGTTTCGGGCGCTTGCGTGCCGATCCACTGCACCGTGTCCATGCCCGCCGCCGAGACAACGATCAAGCTTCGTGGCCCCCGTGGGAACTCGTGGATGTGGAACCTGCCTTCGGCATCGGTGACGCCGACCATGCGCTGTTCGACGAACAGGTTCATCCCGGCCGCACCTGCGCCGAGCTGATCGACGACACGGCCTTCGAGCGGCCGCACGCGGGGCAGCACCAGAATCACCTCGGCGGTGCCGGCCGTGCCGGGCTCGAGCGTTTGCCCTTCTCGCCGATGGCCCTCGCAGCTGGCCCAAAGCCCGAGCTTCGGCCGCGCCTCCACCGACAACGTGGCCTGTCCTTTCGCATCGGTGCGCGCCACCGCGGTGAGGCATGTGACCACGGCATCGGCGATCGGAGCACCGAGGTCATCGCGCACGAGGGCCGTGACGACGAACTGCCGCGACGCCAGCAGACGCACCGCGACCCGCGTCTCGGCGCTCGGCTGCAGCTCGACGGGCGTGAGCGGCTGCTCGGGGAAACCGTCCGCTTCGACCCAGATCTCATAGCGGCGCTGGTCGGTGCGTTGGTCGAGCATCGGGTTCGGTTCCCCGATGGGCAGGTGCGGCAGGTGCAATTCTCCGCGCGCGTCCGTTCGTCCGCGGAAGCGCGCCCCGACGAGATCGTCGGCCGCGACATCCATTCGCCAGCCGTCCCGGTCGATGCCGATCGGTCCAAAGCGCGGCAGGGCCCGCACCATCGCGCCGGCCGCTGGCTGACCATCGGGCAGCTGCACCTCGATCCGCAGTACCCCGGCTGGCCGCAAGCGAACTACCAAGTCGGTGACGTCGCGCCGTTGCTTCGACGGCTCGATGGAACACCAGCCGATGCCGCGCGGGGCGATGGCGAACAACAGACTGCCGTGGTCGAGTCCGGGCGCGATCGCCTGCAGCAGCCGAAACCTGCCGTCCGCTTCGCCCGCACCGAGGCGCAGCGCGCGGTGGAGCATGTTCTGCGGGCCGAAGCCGCCGTAGCCGATGGACGCCATCGGCAACAGCAGCTGGGCGTCGGGCACGCCGCGCCCGTCCGGATCGACGACCTGCCCCGAGAACAAGGTGCCGCGCACCAGCCGGATGGCGCCGACAGAGACTTCTTGCGCACCGTCGCCATCGCGGGCCAAGTTCACGTCCAAGGGCACGTGCGCGAGCGCATACTGCGGGACCTGCACCAGCACCTCTCGCGTCGCCGGCTCCGTCGCGCGTGGACCGGCCAGCACGAACTCGCCGTCGGCAGCACTCACCGCTTCCAGTTCCGGCTCCAGGCCGCGCGGCCAGCGCACCAACCGCACCGGCAACGCGGCCAGCGGCGCGTCGGTCTCGTCATCGACGAGCCGACCTTTGACCAGCAACCCGGTCGGGGAGCTCGTCGGCGCCACGCCGACGCGATCGATCCGGGCCTCGCGCTGGTCGGCAACCGCGGCATCCCCCGCGGTGCGCTCCAGCACCACGACCGGTGCGGGTTCGTGCACGGAGGCCACGGGCACCGAGTCGGCCGGGCCGAGCCAGGGCATCGACAGCCACAGCAAGGCAGCCGTGGCCAACACCACCCCACCCAGCAACAGCTTCTGCAAGTTCGTCATCAGCAACCCTCCCATCCAGAAGGACGCAATCGCGGAACCCGTTCGGCGCCCCGCCAACCACACCGGCACCAGCCACGCCTGCCGGTCACCACCGTGCTGGCGATCGAGCCGTTCGCGCAGCATGGTGAGCCCGCGCTTCAATCGAGTGCGCACGGTCTCGACCGGCACGCCGAGCTGCCGGCCGATCGCACCCGGCGACAAGCCGTCCCAGAACCGCAGCAACACCGCCGTCCGGTACGGTTCGCCGAGGGCGAGCACCGCGTCGGCGACGGCGCGCTGCGCTTCGAAGCGGACCAAGGTCGATGCGACGGAAGGCTCCGTTTCGGACCGCGCTGCCAGGTGTTCGCGCAGCAACCGCCGATGGTCGGCGCGCCGCCGGCCGGCGAGCTGGCGCTTCAGGATCGCGGCCAACCAGCCGCGCACGCCGGCCGCTCGCGGCCCGGGCTGCGTCACGGCCGCGCTCAACGCATCGTGCGCAGCCTCGTCGGCCAGCTCGCCGCGCCGCACCAACTGCCGCGCCAGCGCGCCCAGCCAAGCGCGTTCGCGCAACAGGGCTTCGGGGTTGTCGGGAAGTCCGTTCAATCGACGGTCAGGTCGTCGCGGGGTCGCGAAGTGGTTCAGGATTCTGGCTGCCCGGGGAACCAGGCGTCGACCGGCACCACGTGAGACTGCCTGACCGTCGCCCCGAGATTTACAACCGAACATGCCCCGCGCGCCCTGTTCGTTGGCATCATGCTCTGTGACAGTCTGAGTCCCGACCGCCCGGTGTTTCTGATGGAGACATGGGATCATCAGCATGAGTGGGCTGTCACTCTCGTGGATCCTTCGGGAGCGCCGCCGGCGATCGTCAAGGGCGGAGTCGACGGTGTTGCGGGGCGGTTGCTGCGCCGCGACGAGGCCGTCTCCCACCCTCGGGTCGCTTTCGTTTTCGAGGTCTACGATCGAGTCGTCGCCGGTGATGTCGTGATCTCTTCGTTCTTGGGAATCTCATGATGGCAAGCCCGCCACCGACCTCCTCCAGGTGACGTGTGTTTCAAGCGACGGCTACCGATAGCTTGCCGCGGTGACCGCAGACCGCGCGATCGTTACGTCGACCAAGAACCCGATCGTGCAGCGTTTTCGCGCGGCCGCGGCGGGTGATGCGCCGGACGTGATGGCGGCCGAAGGCGTGCGTCTCGTCGCCGAGGCCCTCGACGCGAAGTTGCGCGTGCGCGAAGCCGCCGTCTCGCCGCGCTGCACCGACGCGCCGCTGCGCGCACGCTTGCAGGCCGCCGCCGCGTCGTTCGTCGAGTGCTCCGACGAAGTGCTCGCCGCGCTCAGCGCGCTCGAGACGCCGCAGGGTGTCGCCGTGATCCTGCAGCGACCGACCGCCGACGAATCCGCACTCCTGCGCGGGCCGGGCGCGCCGCTCGTCGTCGTCGCTGCGGGCATTCGCGATCCCGGCAACCTCGGCGCCTTGCTGCGCACCGCCGAGGCCGCCGGGTCCTCGGGCGTGCTGACCATGCGCGGCGGTGCCGACCCGTTCCGCGACAAGGCGGTGCGCGGCTCGATGGGCTCGGTGTTCCGTCTGCCCGTGCGCCATGGGCTCGACACCGCGGCGATCGTTGCGTTCGCCAAGACCCATCGCCTGCAGATCGTCGTCGGCGACGGCACCGGCAAGCAGCGCTACACCGCCGTCGACTTCCGCCGCCCGACGCTGCTGGTCGTTGGTGCCGAGGCCGCGGGCGTTCCCGACGAACTGCGGGCCGCGGCCGACGCGTGCGTGCACGTGCCGCTGCGCGCGCCGGTCGAGAGCCTGAACGTCGCCGTCGCCGCCGGCGTGCTGCTCTACGAAGCGCTGCGGCAGCGGAGTTGACGTGGACCTGTTCCCCGAGTCCGCGGACGAACGCACGCGCACGGCGCCGCAGGCACCGCTCGCCGAGCGCATGCGTCCGCGCACGCTCGCGGAGTTTCTCGGCCAGGATCAGGCGCTCGGCGTGGGGCGTGCGCTGCGCGTCGCCATCGAGAACGGCAAGGCCGGGTCGTTGCTGCTGTGGGGGCCGCCGGGGGTTGGCAAGACCACGCTCGCGCTGTTGATCGCCAAGCACGCGAACCTGCACTTCCGGCCGTTCTCGGCGGTTCTTGCCGGCGTCGCGCAGGTGCGTGAAGCGGTCGCCGAGGCGGCGGAGCGCCGCGCGCAGGACGGGCGCGGCACGCTGCTGTTCGTCGATGAGATCCACCGCTTCAACAAGGCGCAGCAGGACGCGTTCCTGCCGCACGTCGAACGCGGCGACCTCGTGCTGGTCGGGGCGACGACCGAGAACCCGTCGTTCGCGGTGAACGGTGCGCTCCTGTCGCGCTGCCGCGTCGTGCCGCTGCAGCCGCTGTCGGCGACGGCGCTGCGTGATCTCGTGCAGCGGGCGATCGTGGACGGCGAACGTGGACTCGGCGTGCGACGGTTGCGGCTCGACGACGACGCTGCCGAACGGCTGGCCGAACTGGCCGGCGGCGACGCGCGGCGTGCGTTCGGATGCCTCGAGGCGTGCGCGGCGACGTGCGTCGACGGCGAAGCGATCACGCGCGCGATGGTCGTCGAAGCGTTCCAGCACCGGGCGCTGCGCCACGACAAGGACGGCGATCTGCACTACGACCTGCTGTCGGCGCTGCACAAGAGCCTGCGCAACTCCGACGTGCAGGCGTCGGTCTACTGGCTCGCGCGGGCACTCGAGGCTGGCGCCGATCCGGTGCACGCGGCGCGGCGGCTGGTGGCGGTGGCGGCGGAGGACATCGGTCTCGCCGACCCGATGGCGCTGCAGGTCGCGGTCGCGGCACTGCACGCGCTGCAGTTCCTCGGCCTGCCGGAGGGCCGGTTGCCGTTGTGCGAAGCGGTCGTCTACCTGGCGGCGGCGCCGAAGAGCAACGCCGTGGTGATGGCGATCACCGCGGCCGCCGCGGCGGCGCGCGACGGGACGCAGCATCCGGTGCCCTTGCACCTGCGCAACGCGACGAGCGAGCTGGCCAAGGAGCTGGGACATGGCCAGGGCTACCGCTACGCGCACGATGCCGCGCAAGGCGTGGCGCGCATGGAGTGTCTGCCGCCGGAGCTGCGTGGGACGACGTTCTTCGCGCCGGGCGAGCGCGGCTTCGAACGCAAGGTCGCGGAGCGCATGGCCGAGAACGACCGGTTGCGCGGCGATGGCGCGCGGTGAGGTGCTGTTCGGCGTCGCCGGCTGGTCCTACGCGGACTGGAAGGGCGTGGTCTACCCGCGCGGCTGCAAGGACACGCTGCGCGCGGTGGCGCAGCGCGTCGACGTGATCGAGATCAACAGCACCTTCTACGGTCTGCCTTCGGCGAGGAACTGCCGGTCGTGGGTCGAACGGACCGCCGACCTCGGCACGTGATTCACCGCCAAGCTGCCGCAGGAGTTCACGCACACGCGGCGGTTCGACGACGCGACGGTCGCGGCGGTGCGCGAGGGGTTCGCGCCGCTGTACGCGAGTGGACGCATGCTCGGGCTGTTGGCCCAGTTCGCGTACGACTTCGCGTGGACCGCGGAGTCCGTCGCGTTGGTCATGCGCCTCGCGTCGGCGTTCGGCGGCGACGGCCCGCTGTACGTCGAGGTGCGGCACCGTTCGTGGAACGCAGCGGCGGCGCTCGAGGCCCTCGCCGGGCTCGGCGTCGGTGTGCTCGCGCTCGACTATCCGGGCGCGGCGTCGGGGTTCTCGCAAGACGTGCCGGGGGTCCTCGGCTCGAGCGGTCTCGCCTACCTGCGTCTGCACGGGCGGAACCGCGCGTGGTTCGAGAAGGGCGCGGGGCGGGACCAGGTCTACGACTGGCGCTACTCGCCGGCCGAGGTCGAGCAGATCGAGCAGCGCATCGAGCGACTCGCGGCGAACGACACGCGCACGCTGGTGATCGCCAACAACCACTTCCACGGCAAGGCCATGATGGTGGTCGAGGAGCTGCTGGCCTGGTATCGCGGCGGCGGGGTCAATCCGCCAGCTTCGCCATGACCTCGGCCACCAGTTCGCGCAGCATCTGCGGCGACAGGTCGAAGCGGACGTCGAGGGCGGCGAACAGCTCGGGCAGCGGCAGCGTGCCGCCGAGCGCCATCGCGCCCCGCCAGGCCACGATCGTCGCGCGAGGATCGTGGCGGTAGTTGCGCCACACCTGCAGTGCGGCGAGCTGCGCGATCGCGTACTCGACGTAGTAGAACGGATGCTGGAAGAGGTGCGGTTGGCCGCTCCACTGCATCGCCGCTTCGGCCTCGAGCCCCTGCCAGTCGACCGCGCCGCCGAACCGCCGGCGGATGTCGAGCCACGCCACGCGCCGTGCGTCGCGATCGTGGCCGGGCTCGGCGTGGACCCAGTGCTGGAACGCGTCGATCGACGCGATCCACGCCAGCGTGCGCAGCACGCCCTCGAGGTGTCGCCGGTAGGCAGCGCGCGCATCGTCGGCGGAGTAGACGGTCGTCAGGTGCTCGAGGCCGAGCAGCTCCATCGACATGCTCGCGGTCTCGGCGATCTCGATCGCGTAGTCGCGGTGCACGAGCAGATCGTGGTCGCGGCAGAGCAGCGAGTGGAACGCATGCCCGCACTCGTGCAGCAGCGTCTGCACGTCGCGGTGCACGCCGACGCTGTTCGCGAACACGAACGGCACGCGTTCGTCCTCGAGCTGGTACTGGTAGCCGCCCGGGGCCTTGCCAGGACGGCTCATCAGGTCGAGCAGGCCGCGACGCTGCAGTTCGTCGAGCCACGAGCCGAAGCCTGGGTCGACCGCGCTCAGCAGGCGGCGGCAGATCGCGACCAGTCCGGCCTCGTCGCGGAACGGCTGCAGTGGTGGTCTGCCGTCGGCGTCGACGTCGAGGTCCCACGGCCGCAGCGCGGGAAGGCCCAGCCGGATGCTGCGGCGGAGGTCGAGTTCGCGGACCGCGGGCACGACGGCTTCGGCAATGGCGTCGTGCAGATCGCGGCAGGTGCGTTCGTCGTAGTCGTAGCGGCCGAGTTCGCGGAAGCGGTACGGCGTGTAGGTGGTGAACCCGGCGTTGCGAGCGACGTCGGTGCGCAGCGCGACCAGCCGGTCGTAGATGTCCTCGAGCTTCGGCCAGAGGGTTCGGCGCGTCGCCTGCCCCGCCCGGAACGCCCGCTCCCGCAGGCTGCGGTCGGTGGACTCGAGCAGTGGTGCCAGCTGCTGCAGCGTCAGCGTGCGGCCTTCGAAGTCCACCGTGGCGCCGCCGAGGAGTTCCTGGTGCGCCGTCTGAAGTTCGACCTCCTGGCGCTGCAGTTCGGTGTTCTCCGCGCGAAACAGTTCGTGTTGCGTGCGCCGTCGTCGCAGCAGCACGAAGTAGGTGGCCCGGAGATGCGCCGTCGTGGGTGCGCCGAGGAACTTGTGGTCGAGCTCGTTCCCGCGCCGCTTGACGGTCGGCATTACTTCCTGCTCCATCGTCAGGTAGGCAGTGCGCGCGGCCGCATCGTCGGTCTGCCGCGTCATCCGCACGTAGCGGCGGGCCTGCTCGCCGGCGATCGCCGAGTGCAGTTCGCTCTCGTCGCGCAGCCAGGATTCGGTCGCCAGCACGTTGGCCAGATCGCGGCTCAGGAGCGCATCGAAGGCGCGTTCGACCGACGAGGCGCTGCCGGCGTCGAAATCCGGCGGCAGGAACTGCCGGCGGGGCGGCGGAAACAGCGGCGGCACGGGGGCGTCGGTCACTTCGGGTCGGCGCGGGTCACCGGCCGCGCGGCACCGTAGGGACGCGTCGCGGCACACGGTAGGGGTTTCTACCGCTCTGGGGCCGCGGCCGCGGTCCTGCGGTCGCGCCGTCGCGGTCGGTCGACCGGCACGGCCTTCGCTTTCAGGACCTGACCCCGCCATGCGCATCCTCCCGATCACCCTCCTTTCGTTCGCTCTCGCCGCGTGCGGCGGCAGCCGCAGCCACGCATCAGCCCGCCACGAACATCCTCGCCTGGTGTCGATCCTGGTCGAGGTCTACGACCCGACGACCAACCTGGTCTGGGAGAACGTCGGTGTGCGGATCGTGGAGTCGTACCAGGAGTGGTCTGGATGCGTCTGCGAGAGTCCGTTCTCCGACTGGTACCTGACCGACAGCTCGGGCCGCGTCCTGCTCGACGAGTACTTGCTCGCGGATGCCGCGGTCGGCTTCCAGGAGGACGGCCTGCGGCGAGCAGTGCTGGCGCCGTACCGTGACGAGGACGAGGCGACCGTGTGGCTCGAGATCGACGCCGTCGGGTTCGCGCCGGTATGGGTCGAAGTCGAACTTCGGTGGGACAGCCCCGACATCTTCGTCGAGGTGCCTTTCTTCTGAACGTGACTGCCACGTGCGCGGTGGCAAACTTGGCGGAGTGAGCCGCGACGCCGTTCCCGATCCGCAACTGCACCGCCGACGACGGCAACGACTGCTCGACGAATTGGGGGATGGGCTCCTCGTCGTCGCGACCGCGCCCGAACAGCTGCGCAACGGCGACGTGTTGCACGAGTATCGGCCGGGATCGGACTTCCACTTCCTGACCGGGTTTCCCGAGCCCGAGGCGCTGCTGGTGGCCTGGCGGATCGCGCGTGGCGCGCATCGCGCGGTGCTGTTCGTTCGTCCACGCGATCGGGCCCGGGAAATCTGGGACGGCAAACGACTGGGCGTGGCGGGCGCCCGCGCCGTTCATGGCGTCGATGCCGCGCACCCGATCGCCGAACTCTGGCAGCGCTTGCCCGCGCTGGTCGCAGCGCAACCGCGGTTGTTCCATCGTCTCGGCGTCGATGCCGGGTTCGATCGGCGCCTGATCGAAGCGTTGACCGCGCATGCGCAGCGCCACAAGAAGCGCATGCCGCACGTCCACCCGCCGATCGTCGATCCAGTGCCGTCGATCGCCGCGATGCGACTCGTGAAGGACGCTGCGGAGTTGGCTGCCCTGCGTAGGGCTGCGTCGATCACGACGGCGGGCCACGTCGCGGCGATGCGGTCGACGCGCCCCGGGCTGCGCGAGTTCGAAGTGCAGGCGGCGATGGAAGGCGAGTTCCGCCGGCTCGGCAGTCCGCGCAACGGCTACCCGTCGATCGTCGCGAGCGGCCCGAACGCCTGCACGCTGCACTACCACGAGAACGAACGCCGGATGCGCGCCGGTGAGTTGCTGTTGATCGATGCTGGTGCCGAGATCGGCGGTTGCACGGCCGACGTCACGCGCACGTTCCCGGTCGCGGCGCACTTCACGCCGGCACAGGCCGCCGTCTACCGCGTCGTGCTGCGCGCGCAGAAGGCCGGCATCCGAGCCTGCCGTGCGGGCGCGCCATCGGACCTGGTGCATCGTGCGTGCGTGCGTTCGCTGACCCGAGGGTTGGTCGAACTCGGCGTGCTTCGGGGGCGCATTCCCCGCTTGGTGAAGGCCGGCAAGTACAAGACCTACTACATGCACGGCACGAGCCACTGGCTCGGCCGCGACGTGCACGATGTCGGCGCCTACCTGGATGCGCGTGGAAAGGCGCTGCCTCTCCTGCCCGGTGCCGTGATGACCGTCGAGCCGGGCCTCTACTTCGGCCGGCGGGATCGCCGCGTGCCGAGCCACCTGCGCGGCATCGGCGTTCGCATCGAAGACGACGTGCTCGTCACGCGCAGCGGTCCGGTCGTGCTGACGAGCGCGATTCCCAAGGAGATCGGCGACATCGAGCGGTTGCGCGGTGGAGCGAGCGGGGCGCGAGTCGCCGCGCGGTCACATGCCCGTGCCACGTAGCACGGCGCGGAACGTGTGCGCGATCAGCTTGAGGTCGAGCCACAACGACCAGTTGTCGATGTAGTAGATGTCCATCTCGACCCACCGCTTGAAGGTCACGGTGTTGCGGCCGTAGACCTGCCACAGGCAGGTGAGGCCCGGACGCACCGAAACGCGGCGGCGTTGCCACCACGCGTACTTCTCGACTTCGCTCGGAATCGGCGGCCGGGGCCCGACGAGGCTCATGTCCCCGGCCAAGACGTTCAGCAGTTGCGGCAACTCGTCGACGCTGAACTTGCGCAGCAGGCGGCCGAACGGCGTGACGCGCGGGTCTTCCGGCATCTTGAACGCCGGCCCGTCCTGCGTGCTGCTGCTGCGGAGCAACTCCTGCTGGGCGTGCGCGCCTACGCGCATGGTGCGGAACTTCAGGCAGGTGAAGCGGCGGCCGCCCATGCCGACGCGCGTTTGCTTGAAGAACACCGGGCCGCGGCTGGTCAGCTTGATGACCGCGGCGCTGAACAACAGCACCGGCAGCAAGAGGACCAGGCCGATGCCGGCGCCGACGATGTCGATCACGCGCTTGGCGGCCAGGGCGGCGGTCGGCGCCGTCGCTGCGCGCACGTCGATGCCGGGCCGATCGGCTTCCCAGGTCAGGCGCACGCGCAACTGATCGACGTCGAGGAACGAAGGGAAGTACCGAACGGCCACACCCTGGTCGTTGCAGATGCGCACGGCCGTGCGAACTTCGCCCGTGATCGCGGCGTCGGAGGGGCTGACGATGGCGACGTCGATCTCGTGGTGCCGGACGACCTCGCCCAGATTGGCGAAGGTGCCCAGCGACTGCAGGTGCGGCATCGCCTTCGGGTCCTCGTTGGTGAACGGCACCAACCCGACCACGTCCATCTGCGCCGTGGCATTGCTGTTCGAGACGGCGCGGGCGCTGGTGCAGCTCCCGATCACGATGGCGCGATTCCGCGTCGCTCCGTGACCCCACGGGCTCGCGGCGATGCCGACCCGGACGAGAGTCAGGCCGCCGAGGCCGGCCGCCAGTGTCCACCAGATCGAGGGCGGGTTCTCGACGAGCGAAATCGACAGCAATCCCGCCACGCCCCAGGTGGCTGCCCAAGCCTCGCTCATCCGGCCGAGCGAGTGCTTCAGGCATTGGTTTGCGGCGACGCGGTAGGCGCCAACCCGCGTGGCGATGACCAGCCAGAGCCCCAGATGGAGGACGGCAGCCGCCATCGTCGACGAACGCGTTGCTGCATCGGTCAGCGCCCAGGCGACGGCGATGGCGCCGACGACCATCAAGGCATCGAAGACCTGGGTCAGGCTGTGCAGGAGACGCGACATCGAGATGGTGGGTGCGCGGGAACTACCGAGGCGTCGCGGACTTTCGTTCCCGAGCGGCTCGCAACGTCATCGGTCGACCGAGGGGTCGACGAGTACATCGGCAAAAGCGATTTCTCGTGGCGTTCGCACGGGGATTTTCTCGGCAGACCGCTTGGGGGACGGCTGCCCATCCGCGCGCGACCGAGCCAGCGTCGCCGGATCTGGGGTGTCGGCCCTGCATACCCCATGGCATGGGCGGTTCTTAGCGGTCGTTGGCCAACCGGCGCAGGACGACCACGATCTCCGCCTCGTTGGCGACGAACTCCAGGATCTCGAACCGGGGGAACCCAGCCCGCCGCTGCAGTGCGCACAGCAGCTCGAGCAGGTCGGTCTGGGTCCAGCAGTGGAAGTGGATCCGGTAGCCCTGGGTGCGCAGTTCCTCGGCGGCCGTCGCGACCGCGGTCGGGTCGGTCAGACCCATGGCCGACCTGGCGACTTCGTCGTAGTGCCCGGCCCGCGACTGCTCCGGACCGCCTTCGTGGTCGCGGACGAGGTGGTCGACCGTCGTCGATGCCCGCTCGCGGTCGAACGTGTGCCGCTTGTCGGGTACGGACAGGTAGACCTTTCCGCCCGGCCGTACGACGCGGAGCATGTTGCGCAGGGCGCCGATCGGGTCCTCGCAGTGCTCGAGGAAGTGGTTGCTCGCGACGAAGTCCTCGCTGGAGTCTGCGATCGTCGCCAGCCGTTCGCCATCGTCGACGATGTCGACCTCGACCAGGTGGCGTCGCGCCTTGCGGCGGTATGTGCCGCGTAGTTCGGCGGTCGGTGCGATGTCGACGTAGCGAGCCCTGGCTCCCCGCGGCAACGGGATCGGATCCTGCAGCGCGCCGATTTCGATGCCGCGACCGCGCAGGTGACGGTCGACGACCGTGAGGCGACCGAGGTACTGGCGCAGCGGTGCCGCGACCTTCTTGACCAGCCGCCGGAAGTCGATCATCCGTTCTTGCCATCGGGAACTCGAAGCGCCCGGCTTGAGGTGCGGCACCTTCGACTTCGGCACCCGAGAAGACTGCGGCCGCCGTATGGTGGCGCCGTGACTGCCCAGCAGTTCGTGCTCGAGATGGGCCGCGCGATGCACGCCCTCGGCAGCCCGTCGTACCGCGTCGAGGACGCGATGGACGCCTGCTGCCGGGCGCTGGGGCTCGAGGGCAGCTTCTTCTCGACGCCGACGGCGATCTTCGCGGCGATCGGCGAGCAGGGTACCGAGCCGAAGACGACCCTGCTGCGCGTGCAGCCGGGCGATCACGACCTCGGGCGCCTGGCCGACCTCTACACCATCCGCGACGACGTGCTCAGCGGCCGCCTGACGCCCGTCGAGGGACTGGCCTGCCTGCGCGCCGTGCAGTTGCCCTCGGGTCGCCATCGCCCGCTGCTCGACGTGGTGGCCACCGGTTTCGCAGGCGCCGGTGCGGGAGTGCTGTTCGGCGGCGGGAGCCTCGAAGTCGCGCTCGCCGCGATCGCCGGACTCGTCGTCGGTCTGATCGCCGCGGTTGCTCGCCTGCGCCCCGGGCTCGGGGACGTGCAAGCGCCGCTTGCCTGCGCCGCGGTGGCATTCCTCGTGCACGTCGCCGCCACCTCGGGTCTCGCGATCGATCCGACGGTGACGACGGTCGCCGCAATCGTCGTCCTGCTCCCGGGGCTGTCGTTCACGACGGCGCTCGCCGAACTGGCGATGCGGCATCTGTCGTCCGGCAGCGCCCGGCTGCTCGGCACGCTCGCGGTGCTGCTGACGATGGCGGTCGGCGTCGGCATCGGCGATCGCTGCGCGCAGGCGCTCTTCGGCACGCCGGCGGCGGTCGTGGCCGACCGGCTGGCGTTCGGATGGCACATCGGCGCCCTGGTCGTGATCTGGATTGCCTACGTCGTCCTGCTGCGCGCCGTGAAGAACCAATGGGCGTGGATCCTGCTTGCCGTCGCGATCGGCTATGGCGGTGCGCGCCTCGGCGGCGAGACGCTCGGGCGTGAACTCGGCGCCTTCGTCGGCGCGCTCGCGGTCGTGTTCGCCGCGAACGGCTTCGCACGGTGGCAGCGGCGACCGGCCGCGGTCGTACGCACGCCCGGGTTGCTGCTGCTGGTCCCCGGCAGCCTCGGTTTCCGCGGCCTCACCACGGCGCTCGGCGACGCCGAGTCGACCGCGAGCCTGCCGTTCTTCTTCCAGATGCTGCTGGTCGGCGGTTCGATCGTCGCAGGCCTGTTGATGGCGGGGGTCCTGCTGCCGCCGCCGCTCGACGTCGAGCCCGACTCCCGCCGTCGGCCAAGCGCGCCGTGACGCCGTGGACGGAACACCGCTTGCCGGCGGCGGCGACTCCCGCATGAACCTGTCGCGCCAGCAGTGCATTCCGCCTCTCCTGCTCCTGGTGCTGGGCGTGCCCGCCTGCGCCACTCGCGAGGGGGTGCAGATCACCGACCGGCTGTTTCCGGGCGCAGTTGCGGGCGATCGCGGTCCGTTCCTCACCCGGCTCGTCGACGATTTCACCGGCGAAGCGGTGGCCGGCGCCGAGGTCTTCCTGGTGCGGGAGAGCAACCACCCGATCGCCGGTGAGTTCTGGTTCACCTACCGCGGCAGCAGCGACGCCGACGGTTTCGTGCACATCGCCCGACCGAACGGCGACCGCGACTGGCACATCCAGGTGGTGCGTCATCCGCGGTACGGCACCGTGGCGCGCAGCGGCTCGAGCAACGACATCTGGCGTCTCGGCGCCGCCTTCGACGTGCCGGTGCGCATCACCGACTGGCTCGGGCGACCGGCCCGTGGCGCGCGCATCGGGTTCTGCGGCGGCTGCGGCCACACGCCGGACCTCGTCAACGCCGTCGCCGACGACGATGGCGTCGCGGTGCTGCGCGGCATCGATCCGCAGCAGGACATCGCCGACCTCTACGTGCAGCATCCCGGGCTGCACTTCTTCTACGAGTCGGTCGAGTGGCGGCCGGGCGACGCGCCGATGCCGGTGCAGTGCGCGTTCGGGCCCGCGAAGTCCGGCCGCGTCGTCGATCATCGTGGCGCCCCGGTCGTGGGCGCGCATGTCCGCGTCGGCGGCCGGCATCGGGGGCCTTGGGCGCGCACTGCGGCCGATGGTTCCTTCACGGTGCTCGGCTCCGAGCCCGAGGAGACGCCCCATCAGGTCGTGACGCCGAACGGACGCGACGTGTACTTCCCGTCGGCAAGTCGCTACCCGGTCACGCTGCAGTTGCCGGATCTCGCCGATCCGGACGAGCAGCATGGAACGATCGACGTGCCCTCGACGCGCGATGTCGATGCCGTCGCGCCGCCGACCCGCACGCTCACGGTGCGGGTCGAGAACCCGCCGTCGCCGAAGCTCTCGTTCGCGGTCGACCATCCCGGCCACGTCGCCGGGAACGACGACAGCGGAGACACGATCACCGTGCCGCTCACCGGGCCGTTCGTGCTGGAGGTCCACGACGAGTCCGACGGGATCTGGAACCCGCGTCAGTTCGCGTTCGAAGAAGCGAGCGCCGTGCGCGATCCGTTGGTGGTCGCATGGACGCCGGACGCCCGCGTGATCGGCCGTGCCGTCGATGGGCAGGGTCGTCCCGTGGGCGTCACCGTTCGCTGGGTGCGCTACGAGTTCGCGTCGTTCCGTCGATCGGACGCGCGGGACGAGTCCGTCCTGGCGCGGCGCACGTTCGATGATGGTCGTTTCGACCTGCGCCGTCGCGCGGGGTGGTCGCTGCTCGAAGTGGTTCCCGCGGTGCCGGAATTGCGACCTCGCATGCTGTGGGTGAACGTGCCGCCAGCGCATCCGGACGCGACGCTCGACCTCGGCGAAGTGGCCCTCGGCTCGGCGCCGCCGCTGCGGGTCGTCGATGCGGCCGGTGCGCCGCTGTCCGACGCGATCGTCCGGTGGGCGAGGCCGGGGTGGCATCAAGCGGGCGAGCCGGAAGCCTGGCCTCTCGACCCCGAGGGTGGCTGGTGCGGTCCCGACCTGCGAGCCGGCGACGTGGTGTTCGTGCGGCGTGACGACGACCACGTCGAACATCGCGTGCTGCTCGGCGGCGATGGCCCGTTCACGATCGAATTGCCCGTAGCACAGCTCGACCTCGAGGTCGTCGACGCGGCCGGCGCGTCGCTCGCCGGCGAGGTGGCGTTCCTCGATCGCTCGCAGCGTGTCGCGGGCGGCACGGTGGCGTTGCGGGGCCTGCCGGCAGGGCGGTTGCGCCTCTACGTCGGCATACAAGGTCATCGTTCGGCGATCGTCGACGTCGTCGTCTCGACCGAACCGAAGTCGGTGCGCGTGGTGTTGCCGGCCCGCTGATCGGATCGCGCGAGCGAATGGTCGGTGACGCCGGGCATGTCCACGTCGGAGATTGCGCACGTCGTGGTTGCCGGCGGCGGGGTATGCTCCTCGCCCGCTGTCGCCCCGAATGACGCCTCGTTTCGATCCGCGCGCGCGCCTCGAGCAGTTCCCGATCCTGCGCGTCCTGCGGGACCGCGTGCTGGTGTTCGACGGCGGCATGGGCACGCAGATCCAGTCTGCGAACCTGACGCTCGACGACTTCCGCGGCCTCGAGGGCTGCAACGAGCTGCTGGTCGAGACGCGACCGGACGTGATCCAGGCGATCCACGAACGCTACTTCGCGGCCGGCGCCGACGTCGTCGAGACCGACTCGTTCGGCGGCATGCCCTACGTGCTCGCCGAGTTCGACATCGGGCACCGTTCGTTCGAGCTGAACAAGCTGGCGGCCGAGGTCGCCCGCAAGGCCGCGGCGAAGTACTCGACCAAGGACCGGCCGCGATTCGTGTCGGGCAGCATGGGCCCGGGCACCAAGCTGGTGACGCTCGGCCACATCGCCGGCCAGGAGCTGTTCGACGCCTACAAGGTCTACGCCAAGGGGCTGATCGCGGGCGGCGTCGACTGCCTGAACATCGAGACCTGCCAGGACCTGCTGCAGGTCAAGCTGGCGGTGATCGCCGCGCGCGACGCGATGGCCGAGCTGGGCCGCGAGGTCCCGATCTTCTGCACGGTGACGATCGAGACCACCGGCACGATGCTGGTCGGCAGCGACATCGCCGCGGCGATCACGACCCTCGAAGCGCTGCCGGTCGACGTCGTCGGACTCAACTGCGCGACGGGTCCCGACCTGATGCAGGAGTCGGTGCGTCACCTCGGCAAGACCACGACGCGCACGATCATGGTGATGCCGAACGCCGGGCTGCCACGCAACGTCGGCGGCCGCGCGGTCTACGACTTGACGCCGGCCGAACTGGCGCGCTTCCAGGCGCGGTTCGTGACCGAGTTCGGCGTCGGCGTCGTCGGCGGCTGTTGCGGCACGACGCCCGAGCACGTCGCGGCGATGGCCGAGGCGATGCGGGCCCTGCGCCCGGCCGAGCGGCCGCGCGACTACCAGCCGCAGCTCGCGTCGTTGTTCCACTCGGTGCCGCTCGACCAGGACAGCGGACCGTTGATCGTCGGCGAGCGCACGAATGCGAACGGCTCCAAGAAGTTCAAGGAGCTGATGGTCGCCGGCGAGGTCGAAGGCATGCTGCAGATGGCGAAGGAGCAGGTGCACGAAGGCTCGCACGTGCTCGACGTCTGCACCGCGTTCGTCGGCCGTGACGAGGCGGGCGACATGCTGAAGTTCCTGCAGCCGATGGTGCAGCAGGTCACCGCGCCGGTGATGGTCGACAGCACGCAGATCGACGTCGTCGAGAAGGCGCTCGCGGCGATCCCGGGCCGGCCGATCATCAACTCGATCAACCTCGAGGACGGCGAGGAGAAGGCGGATGCCCTGTGCCGGCTGGCGCGGCGCTACGGCGCGATGTTCGTCGCGCTGACGATCGACGAAGAGGGCATGGCGAAGACCGCGGAACGCAAGCTCGCGGTCGCGCGGCGCATCCACGACATCGTCGTGCATCGCCACGGCATGAATCCGGGCGACCTGATCTTCGACCCGCTGACGTTCACGATCGGCTCCGGCGACGAGGCGTCGCGCGACGCGGGCGTGCAGACGTTGAAGGGCATCGAGCTGATCAAGCAGCAGATCCCGGGCGTGCGCACGATCCTCGGGCTGTCGAACATCAGCTTCGGGCTCGACCCGTACCCGCGGCAGATCCTCAACTCGGTCTACCTCGCCGAGGCGCGGCGACACGGCCTCGACGCCGCGATCGTGCACGCCAGCAAGATCATCCCGACGCACAAGCTCGAAGACGCGGACAAGCAGGTCACGCTCGACCTGATCTACGATCGGCGCCGCGAAGGCTACGACCCGTTGTTCGCGTTCCTGGCGCGCTTCGCCGGCAAGAAGCGCATCGACACCGGCACGGCGAACGACGAGAACGCGCTGCCGGTCGAGGAGCGGTTGAAGAAGCGGATCGTCGACGGCAACAAGATCGGCATCGGCAAGCACCTCGACGAGGCGCGCCAGAAGTACGCGCCGCTGGCGATCATCAACGACATCCTGCTCGACGGCATGAAGGTCGTCGGCGACCTGTTCGGCAGCGGCGAGATGCAGTTGCCGTTCGTTCTGCAGAGCGCCGAGTGCATGAAGGCCGCGGTCGCGCACCTGCAGCCGTTCATGGACAAGGTCGAGGGCGACGCCAAGGGCACGATGGTGCTGGCGACCGTGCGCGGCGACGTGCACGACATCGGCAAGAACCTCGTCGACATCGTCGTCAGCAACAACGGCTACCGCGTCGTCAACCTCGGCATCAAGGTGCCGGTCGAGCAGATCCTGGAAGCGGCGAAGGAGCACCGTGCGGACGCCGTCGGCATGAGCGGCCTGCTCGTGAAGTCGACCGTCGTGATGAAGGAGAACCTCGAGCTGATGAGCCAGCGCGGCGTCACCACGCCCGTCGTGTGCGGCGGTGCTGCGCTCAATCGCCACTACGTCGAGAACGACCTGCGCGCGGCCTACACGACGGGTCCGGTCTACTACGGCGCCGACGCGTTCTCCGGCCTGCACATCATGGACGAGCTGACCGGACGCGCGAAGGCGAAGACCCTGACGCAGTCGCCGGTGCCCGACAAGCGCGTGACCAGCCACCGCCGCATGACGCGCGCGCAGAAGGACGAGTTGCTCGCCAGCGCCTACGCCGAGTACGCCGACAGCGGCGTGCCGCCGGCGCCGACCGTGCCGCAGCCGCCGTTCTGGGGGCCGGCCGTGGTGACGCCGCAGGAACTCGACCTCGGCACCGTGCTGCAGTACGTCAACAAGAAGGCGCTCTACCGCCTGCAGTGGCAATACAAGCAGGGCAAGCGCAGCGAGGCGGACTACCTGCGGTTCGTCGAGCAGACCGTCGAGCCGCGCTTCCGCGAACTCGTCAAGCAGGTGCGCGCGGCGAAGACGCTCGAGCCGCGCGTCGTCTACGGCTGGTGGCCGTGCTTCGCCGACCGCAACTCGCTGGTCGTCCTCGACCATCGCGATCGCCGCACCGAGGTCTGCCGCTTCGACTTCCCGCGCCAGCCCGGCGGCCGGCGGCTCTGCATGACCGACTTCTTCCGCAAGAAGGACAGCGGCGAGCTCGACGTGGTCGGCTTCTCGCTGGTGACGATGGGTGCGGTCGCGACGACCGAGAGCGAGCGGCTGTTCCGCGAGAACCGGTACGACGAGTACCTGCACTTCCACGGACTCTCGGTCGAGGGCGCCGAGGCGCTCGCCGAGTACTGGCACAAGCGCATGCGGCAGCAGCTCGGCATCGCCGCGGCGGATGCGCCGGCGATCGACGATCTGTTCAAGCAGAAGTACCAGGGCAGCCGCTACTCGTTCGGCTACCCGGCGTGCCCGAACCTCGAGGACCAGCAGAAGCTGCTGCCGTTGCTCGAGGCGTCGCGCATCGGCGTGCAGCTCAGCGAGGAGTTCCAGCTCGTGCCCGAGCAGAGCACGTCGGCGGTGATCTGCCATCACCCGGCGGCGAAGTACTTCAACGTGTCGGTGACGACCTGAGCCGTCGCCGGTCGCACCGCTTCAGAGGTACGGCGCCAATTCGGCGCGCATCGCCTGCTCGGCCGGAGCCGGTCCGAAGTCCGTGAACCCGCGGCGCAGGTACTCGGCGAAGTAGGCGCGCAGCTCGGCGGGCGACCACGCCAGGCCGTTGTCGCCGAACTTCGTCACGAAGGGGCCGAACTCCGGGTAGAGCGCGTCGTTGCCGCTGCGGCCGCCCCAGTCGCCGTGCATCGTCGTGCGGCAGAAGTTGCCGATCAGGATGTCGTCGAAGGCCTGCCACTCGATCGCCGACATCAGCGACTGCCGCGGCGTCGCGAACGTGATGCCGCGCCGATGTTCGCGCGCGATGTCGATCACGTGGTCCTTGTCGCCGACGCGGAAGTTGATCCAGCCGAGACTGTGGCGCAGGTGCTGCACGCGGTGGAAGTAGGTGCGCAGCCGTTCGACGTCGTCGGCTTCGAGCGGCGTCGACCAGTCGTCGCCGAACGCGGACGGCGGTTCGGGCGGCTGGTCGTTGGCCGGCGGATCGATGCGGCGATACTCGGTGCACTGCAGGTCGAACTGCACGTACGCCGGCAGGATCTTCCTGCGGTCGCTGCGGAAGCCCACGGCGTGGGCCTCGATCGGCGTCGCGTACTCGTCCGCCCAGACCGAGTCGGTGCGGTTGTAGCGGTGCATCGAACTCGACGGCGCGAAGTACTCGATGCCGAACTGCTCCAACAGGGCGGCGATCTGCGGGCCGACCGGTTCCTTCTTCGCCGCGGCCGGCAGGATCCGGCGACCCTGCTCGTCGAAGAAGTTGATCATGTCGGCGTCGCCGTAGCCGGTCAGGCAGGCGAGGAACGTGTGCTTGCGGAAGCGGGGGAGCTCACGCGCGAGGAACCGGCTGGCGCCGCGATCGCCGGCGTCGTTGGCGTCGATGACCAGGTGGCCGTCGATGTCCATCAGCAGCACCGCGTCCTGGTTGTAGTTCGCGATCGACGCGACCCGCAGCCGCGGCGACAGCTCGATCCACTGGCCGCAGGGCATCACGCGGGTGCGGAAGCCGAGGCCGGCGAGGTCGCGCGCGACCCGGCCGCCGACGTGGTCGGGCAGCAGGATGGTCTTGTCGCGCAAGTGCTCGAGCGACGCGAGGCTCAGGTGGTCGGGGTGGCCGTGCGAGATCCACAGCCACGGGCACGCCTTGACGTGGTCGAACTGCTCCTTGGGCACCGCGTGCGCGAGCCGCCAGCTGCCGAAGTATGCCGGGCCGACCAGCCAGGGATCGGCGGCGAGTTGTGGCCCGCGGTCGTGGGCGATGATGCAGGCGTTGCCGATCGTCTCGAAGCCGAGGTCCATGACAGTGGTGTATCGGCGGTGATGCTCGCCGGCCACCTGCGCCGCGTCAGCCACCGGTACGGCGACGCGTCTGTTCGCCGATGCGCGTCAGAATTTCAACGCGATCGTTGTGCGAGTGGGTGAAGCCGAGGCGTCGTTCCTCGGCGATCGTCGCCGTCGATCGGAAGGCGAGCACGTAGCCGCGACGCCAGCGGGCGCTGGTGTTGCCGGCGGAGCCGTGCACCGTGCGTTCGTGGTGGATGGTGACCGAGCCGGCTCGCATGCAGGCGCTGCGGATCCGGTCGCGCCCGGGATCGACCTGCGCCACCAGCGTGTGGTTGCGTTCGCGGTCGCCGTGCAGCGGCAGGTGCTGGCGCAACTCCGGTTCGCGGTGGGAGCCGTCGACGAACCGCACGCAGCCGTTGTCGTCGTCGACGTCGTCGAGCGCCAGCCAGAACGTCGCGGTGCGGGTGTCGGCGGTGATCGGCCAGTAGCCGAGGTCCTGGTGCCAGTGGAACACGGCGCCAGGCTTGCCGGGCGGCTTGGCGACGAACTGGTCGTAGTCGATGCCGATGTCGTCGCCGAGCAGTTGCGCGGCGGCGACCGCGGCGCGCCGTTCGTAGACGTTGCCCTGCAGCGGCGGGTGGTAGACGCGCGGCAGCATCACGTTCAGGATCGCGTAGTCCTCGATCGCCCGCGTGTAGTCGCCGGTCATGTCGCAGTAGTCGCGGCCGACGACCGGGATCTCGCGCCGAAGCATGCGCATGTAGACATCCGTCAGCGGCTGCAGCTCTTCCTTGGTCAGGAAGTCCGGGATGCTGACCCAGCCATCCCGCCGGAACGCTTCGATGTCCGCTGCGCGCAACACGGTGGCATGGTGGCGGGCGCGCCGTTGGCCGGCAAGCGACGGGTCGCCGCGGGAGCGGCCGCCCGGCCGCGCGGAGGCTCAGTCGGCGTTGGTCTTGATGACCTCGACGGGGCAGTCGCGCACGGCCTGTTCGATGTCTTCGCGCCGGCTGGCGAAGTGCGCCGTCGCGTCCGGCTTCACCACGCAGTCGCGGTCGTCCTCGACGAGGAAGACCTGCGGCGCGATGTCCTGGCACAGCTTGCACGAGATGCAGCCGGCTTCGATCCAGACCTTCTTGATCGGGGTGTCCGACACGTTGTCCGTCGCATCGTGACCGCTGCCGAGAGAGCGCACAAGCGGCGTCGCCGCGCGCCGAGGCGTCACTTCGCTGGTGGCGCGACGGCCGCGAGCGCCTTCTGCCATTGCGCCGCCGGGATCGCGAGCCGGATCTCGCCGGCCGTCGGCAACACGCGATCCGGTTCGTGGCCAGTGAGGAAGTGATGCTTGCGGTTGCCGCTGACGGAGACCTTGACCTCGTGCATGCCGTCGCCGATCGGCACCTCTGCCTTGCCATCGACGACCGGGACGGTGCGTTCCGGCGGGATCACGTACTCGGAGCGCGGCCCCGACGACCACGGCGTGCGATAGCGGCCCTCGGTCTTCTCGGTCGGAGCCAGCTGCACGTTGACGCGGGTCTTGGCAGGCAGCGTTGGCACGTCGGGCACGTGCACGGTGAGCGTCGGCCACGGTTGCTGTCGCACGTCCGCTGCGTCGGCGTTGCCGCGCAGCGGTTGCGGCCGGTGGCCGCTCGCGCACACCAGCAGGTCGTACGGGCCCGGCGGCAGCAACAGCCGCGGCTGTGAGGACCAGAAGTGGTAGCCGAGCCACTCGTCGGCGCCAGGCTGGGCGGCGGCGAACACCACGCCGTCGGGATCGTCCATCACCTGGCCGTTGCCGTCGTGGATCTTCAGCGTCACCACGCGCACGAGTGGTCGCAGGTCGATGTCGACGAGGCGGGGATCGCCTTGCTCGGCCAGCGGCAGCACGACGTCGGGCACCGTCACGATGGGTTGCGCGACCGCCCACAAGCGAACCTCGAGCGTGTAGTTGCCGGGCGGCACGGCCGGCCAGCGCGCGTCGTGACGGTTCTTGACGTCGGGCTCGAGGCCGCAGACGAGGCGGTCATTGCCGCTGCCGGAACCCGGTCCGGGCTTTGGCGCGGGCTTGGCACCGGCCGGCACCAGCGCCAGGGTCACGTACTCGGTCGGCGAGTCGTCCGGCAGCAGCACGCTGGCGGCCACGGGCGTTCCCGAGTCGACGGTGACGACGAGATCGGTCGTGCCGAGGCTGAACTCGATCGGGGCCAACGGCAGCAATTGCTCGGCGGAGACGTTCAGTCGCAGCTTGCCGATCGGCGCGTTGCCACGGAACGAGAACGTGCCGTCGTCGCCGCGGTGCTCGAGCGCACCGTCGATGCGGCGCCAACGCGGCGGGCGGGTGCCGTCGCCGACGTCCTGGCGTTCGATGCGCAGCGACGCCCTGCCGAGATACGGCTCGCCACGCGAGACCAACCGGCCAGCCACCAGCACGGTGCCGTCGCCGAGGATCAGGTCGCCGAGTTCGTCGACGCCGGTGCGCAGCGAACGCGGCTGGACCTCGGCGCGGCGCGGCGGCTCGCCCTTCGCCTCCACGTCGAACCAGATCTGGTCGGCGCGCTTGCCGTTGGCGTCGTTGTCGACGATGACGAGGAAGCGACCCTCGGCGTCCGTCATCAGGTTGTCGGTGTGGTGCACACCTTGCCCGGTGATGCGCACGCGGGTCTTGCCGTCGGCGAACGGCGACCGATCCGGACGCAGCAGCCGTCCCGTCAGGACCACGCCAGTGTCGCTCGTGCTCAGCACGACTTCGGCGTCCTGCCCCTCGAACTGCGGCCCGTCGAAGGTGCCGCCCAGGCCGGTGGTGGGGGTGCTGACCCCGAACTGTTGCGCGAGCGGCACGAAGGCGAAGCGAGCGAAGCCGTCGGGTCCGACGTCGGCCGTGGTTCCGACCTGGTATCGGCGACCAGGCAACTCGCGCAGCTCCTGCAGGTACGCCGTGCGGAAGCCCGGGAACGGTTTGCCCGCGAACTCGGCACGCACCCGCATGCTCCCGAACGGCGGCAGGCGCAGAGTGAGCGGTTCCGCTGGCGGCGCCTGTGGATCGAAGAGCACGCCCGGATCGTCGCTGCCGATCAAGAACAGCCGAACGCGCCATTCGGGCGTCCTTGCCCGGTCGACCTCCCGGCGCGGCACGACGAGGTGCGGGATCGTCGCCAACCCGTCCGGCGCGCGGCTGCGCGCCATCGGCTGCCAGCCGAGCGACGTCATCATGTTGCCGTTCGCGTCCTGCATGGCGACCGTGACCGGCACGCCGGCGCGTGGCATGCCGGCGGCGTCGACGACGCGCACCGTGATCGCCGTGTCGGGCTCGATCTCGATCGTGAACCCGTTGACCGGTGTCGCCGTGTTGCCGCGCAGTTCGCGCCGGCCAAAGCGGTCTTCGTGGCGCGCCAGGACCGTGGTGTGTTCCTGCAAGGTCACCCGCGCGTACCCGGCGGCGTCGCTGCGCGTGCGCCAGCCGGCGAGATCGGGGAAGCGCAGGCCCTGGTACATGACGATCGCGCCCTCGGTGTTGTCCAGCCGATGGTGGTCGCGCAGCCAATCCCATGACGTCTCGTCGGTCCACGCGACGACCGCATCGGGAACGGGCGCGCCCGTCGCCTGGTCGACGATGCGCACCTTCACCCAGACCGGGTTCGCCGGCAGCGGGCGTGCATCCGCGGCGTCGAGAACGGCAGCGATCGCGCGCGCATCGTCGCTGCTGGTGGTCGCGTCGGCGGGCGTCCCACCCGACGTCGTTGCCGCAGCGTCGGGCGTCCCGGCGGGCGCCTGCGGCACGGCCTCTCCCGGCGCGAGCGGAACGGGCGCGTTGTCGCCCATCAGCCACGCGAACGCGGCGGCGCCGCACAGCAGCAGGACCAGGGCGAGGAGCAGGGCGCGCTGCGGCATGTGGAGTTCGGAGGGGCCGCACTCTAACGCGGCGCCGGGGGCTTCGGTTCTATGGCTCGACGCCGAGCACCTGCCGTGCGATCGCGGCGAGCGCCTGCGGGTCACCGACGAGGTGCACGGTGCGGTGCACGTGCGTGGCCGCCGCACCGGGTGCGAGCGGCAGCGCCGGGGACGAACTCTCGAGCTCGTAGAAGTCGCCGAACCCCTTGCCGCCGGGCGTTGCCGGCCCGTCGTTGTAGCTGTTGACGACGTCGCCGCCGTACGGATCGGCCTGCTCGCGCCACGTCGAGTCGACGTAGTCGCGGGCGTCGAGGGGCAGCGTGAACTCGACCAGCGTCAGCACGCCGCGCGCGCCGTCGTAGCTGCCGAGCACTGGCTTCGCGCGGCGCGGGCCGATGCCGATCTTGCCGCGCTGGCGCGCGTCGCCGCGGAACCGCACGACGCCACGTTCCTCGTCGATCACCAGGCGGTCTGGCGGGACGCGGCCGAAGTAGTCCGAGTTGACGATCGGGCCGTGGTAACGCTCGGGGCCGGTGACGAACGGCACCAGCACCTCGCATCGGTCCGACGCCGGGAACATGCCGAGGATCCAGATCGACAGCAGCCCGCTGTCCTTGCTCCAGGCGGCGGCGCCGCGGTTCGTCAGCGTGTTCACGCTCTCGTAGGCGACCGCGCGCACGTCGGCGCCGAGCGTCACGCCGTGCCGCTCGAGCATTTCGCCGGGATCGCACAGCTTCACCTCGCGGCGGACTTCGCAGTCGAATCGCGTGCCGGCGCGGTTGGTCAGCGCGAACGCATGCCCGAACACGACGCGCGTCCGTTCCTGCTCGAGCACGGCGTACGGTTGGCTGTCGATCGCTGGCGGCGTCTGCCAGTCGGCCAGTTCGAACTTCGTGCCCGGCGCGAAGAACACCGAGAACTGCCCGCCTTCGGGCCCGAGCCAGAAGCGATCCTCGCCGCCGAACACGTTGATGTGCGGCGTCAGCGTGCGGCTGGCGATGTGCGCGCGGTGCAGCCAACCGAACGACGGATCGTCGTCGCCTCCGGTCGTGCTCGTCATCACGCGGCCCTGCCACGCCGGCACCACGGCGACGCGGGCGCCGTTCGGCGCGGTCAGCACGATCGTCGCGACGTGCTGCTGCAGGAACGCGAGGTCGTCGCGGAACGTCGCGCGGCGCGTGGCCCCGGCGCCGTGGCAGGCCGCCAGCAGGACACAGGCGATCGACGGGACGACGGGCAGCGGGCGGAGCATCGCCGCAGGCTAGCGTTGCGACGGCGTCGGTTCAGCCGACCTTCGGCGCGCATGCGATCAACGCGTCGAGCATCGGGTTCTCGGGCGCGTGGCGGCGCCACGCCAGCAGCACCGGGAACGTGGTGCGCGACCGACCCCAGGCGAACGCGGCGAGCCGGCGGCCGGGCGGGCCCGTGGGATCCAGGCTCGGCACCAGCGACCACCCGAGCCCCGACTCGACGTACCCGAGGATGGTGTCGGCGGTGTCGAGCACGATCGTCTGCGCGGGCGCGAAGCCCGCACTCGCCAGCGCCTGCATCTGCAGGACATGCGGTCGCGTGCCGGGCGGGTAGGCGAGGAACGGCGCGTCGGCGAGATCGTCGAGGCGCGGCGGGCGGCCCCGAGCCGGCGCGCGTTCGCGCGGCACGACGAGGCACGGGTGCAGCTCGGCGACCTGCTGGCTGGCGATGTCGTCGGGCACTTCGGTCAGGTGTGCGACGATCGCGTCGGCAGCACCGCTGCGCAGCGGCGCGACGTCGCCGACCGGCATCTCCTGGAGCTGGAGCTGGCAGCGCGGGCGGCGCTTGCGCAGCGCCACGAGCCAACCCGGCAGCAGTTGGCGGATCAGCAGCGACTCGGCCTGGATCGACAGCACGCCGTCGAACTCGCCGGTCTGCAGGCGGCGCACGACCGTCGGCAGGTCGCGCAGGAACGGCGCGGCAAAGGTGAGCAGGTGGGCGCCGGCCGGCGTGGGCCGCATCTGGTCCTTGCCGACGCGCTCGAGCAGCTGCAGGCCGACCTCGGCCTCGAGCTTCTTCACCTGCTGGTGCAGGGCCGGCTGCGTGATCGGGTAGGCGGCGGCGCGGGCGGCGCGCGCGTAGCCGCCGTGGGTGGCGACGAGGCAGAAGCCTTCGAGTCGGTGCAGGTCAACCATGAAGCACAGCTTATCGAAGCGTGCAGAACGTTTGCGCACGGTAGATCGACGATCCGGGCGATGTTGGCGTGCACCAGTCGCCGGAGCCGCCATGAACCGCAATGCACCCGCCCCGTCCCGCCCGCTCGCCGGCCTGCTGGTCGCGCAGTTCTTCGGCGCCTTCAACGACAACGCCTTCAAGATCCTGGTCGCGTTGCTGGCGCTCGGCAGCGTGGCCGGCGCCGACGAAGCGGCCAAGCAGCTGCAGACCACGATCGCGTTCGTGGTGTTCACGCTGCCGCTGATGCTCGGGTCGCTGCCGGCGATGGCGCTCGGCGATCGCGTCGAGAAGCGCGACCTGATCGTCAAGACCAAGGCGCTCGAGGTCGTCCTGATGGCGCTCGGCACCTGGGCGCTGTGGGCGACGCCGACCGGTTGGCAGACCTACGCGGTGCTCGCTGGCATGGGCTTGCAGAGCGCCCTGTTCGCGCCCGGCAAGTACGGGATCCTGCCCGAGCTGTTGCCGCACGAACGGCTCTCGGCGGCGAACGGCCGACTCGAAGCCGCGAGCTTCCTCGCGATCATCCTCGGCACCGCCGCCGGCGGCGTGCTGCTCGAGGCGACCGGTGCGCAGGTCTGGATCGCGGGAGCGTTGCTGACCACGCTCGCCGTCGCAGGGTTCGTCGCCGCCCTGGCAGTGCCGCGTTCGGCGCCGGTGACCACGCCGGCAGAACCGTTCGGCGTGGTGCTGCGCTCGTCGTGGCGGGTGCTGCGCGGCGACCGCACGTTGTGGCTGGCCACGCTCGGCTCGGTCGCGTTCTGGGGTCTGGCGAGCCTGCTCGGCCAGGACGTGCTGGTCTACGGCAAGCAGGTGCTCGGCTATCCGGACCGCTACGCCGGCGTGCCGTACGCGTTGTTCGCGATCGGCGTGGGCGCCGGGGCCTTGTTGGCCGGGCGTTGGTCGCGCGGCAAGGTCGAGGTCGGCCTGATCCCGCTCGGCGCGTTGGGGCTCGGCCTCGGCACGGCGCTGTTCGGGCTGCTGGTGCCGGGTCCCGTCGGCACGTTCGTGTTGATGGCGGTGCTCGGGGTCGCCAGCGGCTTCGTCGTCGTGCCGCTGAACGCGCTCGTGCAGTGGCGCGCGCCGGCGGCGCGACGCGGCGCGATCATCGCGCTGGTCAACTGCCTGTCGTTCGCGGGCATCCTCGCCGGCAACCTCGGCTGCCTGCTGTTGTCGGCTGCCGGCTTCGACTCCGCGGCGATCCTGCTGGTCGCCGCCGTGCTGACGTTGGCGGCGACGGCGTGGGCGATCTGGCTGCTGCCCGACGCCCTGCTCCGCCTGGTCGTGGTGTTGGCGACGCACGGGGTCTGGCGCCTGCGCATCGTCGGCGTGCGCAACGTGCCCGAGCAGGGCGGGGCGCTGCTCGTTCCCAACCACGTCTCGTTCGTCGACGGCTTGCTGCTGCTCGCGGCCATCGACCGGCCGATCCGCTTCGTCGTCGAGAAGCACTGGTACGAACGGCCGCTGCTGCGCCCGTTCCTGCGCGCGCTCGGCGCCATCCCGATCGCGGCGAGCGGCGGTCCGCGCGTCGTGCTGAAGGCGCTGCGCGACGCGGGTCGGGCGCTCGACGCAGGCGAACTGGTCTGCCTGTTCGCGGAGGGCGAGATCAGCCGCATGGGTGCCACGCTGCCGTTCCGCCGCGGCATCGAGCGCATCGCCAAGGGCCGTGCGGCGCCGATCGTGCCGGTGCACCTCGATCGGGTGTACGGTGCGCTCGGCAGTGCGCGGCAAGGGCGCGTGCAGTGGTGGCCGAACGAAGTGCCGTGCCCGGTCACGGTGTCGTTCGGGACGCCGCTGCCCGCGAACACGCCGCCGGTCGACGTGCGGTGCGCCGTCGACGAGCTCGGCGTCGCGGCGGCCGAACTGCGCGCCGCCGAACTGCAGCCGTTGCACGAGGGGTTCGTGCGCCGCGTGCGTCGGGCGCCGTGGCGCAACTGCATGGTCGACGCCGACGGCGTTCGACGGTCGCGATTGCAGGTGCTCGCGGCGGCCACCGTGCTGGCGCGCCGGCTCGCACCGCGGCTCGGTGCGGCGCCGCGTCTGGGCGTGCTGCTGCCGCCATCGATCGGCGGGGCGGTCACCGCGCTGGCGGCGAGCCTGTCGGGTCGTGCGGTGGTGCCGCTCAACTACACGATCGGCGCCGCGGCCATGGCCTCGGCGGCGCGCCAGGCAGGTCTGTCGTGCGTGGTGACGTCGCGGGCGTTCGTGGAGCGTGCGCACATCGTGTTGCCCGACGGCGTGCAGCCACTCTGGCTCGAAGAACTCATGGCCGGGATCGGGCGCGCCGAACGTCTCGCCGCCGGGGCGCGCGCGCTGGCGTGGCCGGTCGCCTGGCTGGAGCGGGCGTGTGGCGCGCCGGCTCGGGTCACGCGCGACGACGTCGCCGCGATCCTGTTCAGCAGCGGCAGCTCCGGCGAGCCGAAGGGCGTCGTGCTGACGCATGGCAACGTGCGCGCGAACTGCGAGGCCGTCGCGCAGGTGCTGCCGCTCGATCGCCGCGACTGCCTGCTCGGGGCGCTGCCGCAGTTCCACTCGTTCGGCAACCTCGCGCAGTGGTACGCGATGCTGCAAGGCGCACGCATGGCGTTCCTGCCGAACCCGCTCGACGCCGCCCGCGTCGGCGAGACGGTCGCGCTGCACCAGGTGACGATCCTGCTGGCGACGCCGACGTTCCTGCAGTTGTGGTTGCGGCGGTGCGAGCCCGGCCAGTTCGGCTCGCTGCGCGTCGCGCTGACCGGCGCGGAGAAGCTCACCGACGAACTCGCCGAAGCGTTCGCCGATCGTTTCGGCATCCGTCCGATCCAAGGTTATGGCTGCACCGAGTGCGCGCCGGTCGTCGCCGCCAGTTCGCCGGGGTTTCGCGCCGCCGGCTTCTACCAGGCTGGCTCGCGGGCCGGTTCCGTCGGCCGTCCGCTGCCCGGCGTCAGCGTGCGCATCGTCGATCCGGACACGCGGGCAACCCTGCCGATCGGTGCAGCAGGCCTCGTGCTCGTGCGCGGCGCGAACGTCATGCGCGGCTATCTCGGTCGCGACGATCTCACGGCCGCGGCGATGCACGACGGCCACTACATCACCGGCGACATCGGGCGCCTCGATGCGGAGGGCTTCCTCTACATCACCGACCGGCTGTCACGCTTCTCGAAGATCGGTGGCGAGATGGTGCCGCACGGCGTCGTCGAGGAGCACCTGCAGGCGTGCAGCGGGCGCAGCGAACGCGCGTTCGTGGTCTGCGGCGTGCCCGACGCGAAGAAGGGCGAACGTCTCGCCGTGCTGACCACGTTGCGCGGCGACGACGTCGCGACGGTGCGCGAGCGTCTGGCGACGCGCGGCTTGCCGCCGCTGTTCGTCCCGCGCGCCGAGCAGTTCGTGACCGCCGGTGCTTTGCCGATGCTCGGCACGGGCAAGGTCGATCTGCGGCGGGCCGCGGAGCTGTGCCGGTCGGCAGTCGCGGTGCATTGACAGGGCGTGCGCGGTCGGTTCGTCTGCGCCGGTGCCCTCCATCCCGGCGATCGCTGGCGTCTCCGTGATGGCGCTGGCTGTCGGCGTGCAGTTCGTGGAGGTGCGGCAGGCGATGGTGGCGTTGGAGTCCTCGCGCGTCGGCCAGGATGTAGCGTCGGTGCTGCGGGCGCGGTACGCGGGCTTGCGCGCGGAGCTGCCGGCCGGGGCGTTCGTCCGGCTCGTGCGTGAAGAACGCCAACTCGGCGCCGAGGAGCGGGCCTTGATCGATCTCGCCGCGGTCCAGTTGCATCGTTGTCTCGCCGACCTGCCGATGGAGCCGCTGCCCGGCGTCGAGGCGAGCCTCATCACCCAGATCGCCGCGGGGTTCCACCGCATCCACTCTCCCGACGAGAACCGCGACCTCGAGGCCGTGAAGCGCAACCTCGTCGCCTGGTGGACCGGCTTGTCCGAAGAACTGCATCTGGCGTCGGTGCGTTACGCCTTGGCGCCGCACGTGCTCACGAACAGCGCCTCGGAGTGGGTCGTCGGCGACTTCCCGGCCGCCTACGACTGGCGTGAACAGGCGACGCGCGCCGGGCTCTTCGTCGTGCGCGATTTCGGGGACGGCGCCGTGCTGTTCCGCAGCCGGCCGTGATCGCACTCGCGTTCGCGTTCGCCTGGATCGTCGGATGGTTGATCGTGGCCGCGGTGTGGCCGCGCGGGCGCGCGTCGGCGATGGCGCTGCGGGCGGTGTTGGCGACGGGGGTCGGGTTCGGTGCGACCTCGCTGCTGGCGTTCGTCGTCTTGGTCGGCGGCAACGGGCTGACCACCGGGCGTGTCATCGCCGCGGAACTCGCGGTGGTGGTCGTGCTCGCCGCCGTCGTCCGCCGTCGCCGTCGGCGCGACATCGCTCCGACGCTGGAGCCTCGTGACGGCGCGGCTGCGGGCGCTGCGCCGAGGTGGGCGAGTGCGCTGGTCGTCCTGGCGTGCGTCGCTGCGGCAGTCCCCTTCGTACTCGCGACCCTGCGCGACCCGCACGGCATCGCCGACGCCGTGTCGATCTGGAACCTGCGGGCCCGACTGCTGTTCGACAGCGGCGTGCACTGGCGCAACGCGTTCGCGCCGGAACTGGCGATCACCCACCCCGACTATCCGTTGCTCGTGCCGCTGGTCGTCGTCCGCACCTGGCACTGGCTCGGCGAGGCGCCGACGGTCGTGCCGGCGATCGTCGGCGGCGTATTCACGTTCGGCACGGTGGCGCTGCTGTGGGCGGCGCTGCGTGCGCTCGGCGCCAGCGCGTCGGGTCTGCTCGCGGCCGCCGCCCTGCTCGGCTTCCCGGCGTTCATCGCGACGGGGAGTGCACAACTCGCGGACGTGCCGCTCGCGTTCTTCGCGCTGGCGTCGTGCGTGTTGTTGGCGGCGAACGACCGCTGGCGACCTGCCGGCTGGTCGTTGGTCGGCCTGGCCGGCCTGCTGCTGGGCCTTGCGGCGTGGACCAAGAACGAAGGGCTGCTGCTGCTCGTCGTGGTTCCGGCGACGTACGTGCTGTCGCACGCACGCCTGGGCTGGTTGGCGAACGCGAAGGTCCTGGCGGTGCTGGCGGTGGGGGCGTTGCCGGCCCTGTTGCCGCTGCTCGTGTTCAAGACCACGTTGGTGCAGCCGAACGACCTCGTCGTGCAGGTGGCAGGCGGGCACGCGGCCGACCGCGTCCTCGACGGCGAACGATGGACGATGATCGCGACCGCCTTGTGCCGCGAGGCGTGGGCGTCCGGCCCGGTCATGCTGGTCGCGGTCGTGGTCTGGTGGTCGTGGCGCGTGCGCCGCTGCACGTTCCCGCTCGCGGTCGCCGCCACGATGCTCGCGGGCTACTTCGTGGTCTATCTCGTCGCGTCGAGGAGCCTCGAATGGCACCTCGCGACATCCGCGCAGCGGCTGTTGCTGCAGCTCCTGCCGACGGCGTTGTTCGGGGTTTTCCTGCCGCCGGCCGGCCCGCTTCGCGCCGTGCCGAACGAGGCGCCGCTCGCGACCGGCGCGCCCCGTACGTCATGATGCGCGGATGACCAACCTCTTGGTGATCGCCGGTTCGACGCGCTCGGGTGCGTTCAGCAAGCAACTCGCCCGCGCGGCGTGCGCGTTGGCGACGGCGGCGGGCTGTGGTGCCACGTTCGTCGATCTGCGCGACCATGCGATGCCGCTCTACGACGGCGACCTGGAAGCGGCGCAAGGCCTGCCGGCGGCCGCGATCACGTTGCGCGCGATGGTCCACGTCCACGACGCGGTGCTGGTGGTGACGCCCGAGTACAACGCGTCGATCCCGGCGGTGCTGAAGAACGCCCTCGACTGGTTGTCGCGCCCGCACGCCGCCGAACCGGGCGTCTCGGTCTGGAAGGGCAAGGTCGCCGCGATCATGGCGAGCTCGCCGGGGGCGCTCGGCGGCCTGCGCGGCCTGGTCCACCTGCGGCAGATCCTGATGAACCTCGGCGTGCTGGTGATCACCGAGCAGTTCGCGCTCGGCTCGGCGGCAACGGCGTTCGACGCCAACGGCTCGTTGCGCGACGCCAAGCAGGCGGCGTCGGTCACGGCGGTGATCCGGCGCCTGGCCGAGGTCGCTGGGCGGTTGGGCGAAGGCAGTGCAGGCGAGTGACCTCGGCTTGACCAGGCCGATAGTTGGACTTAGTCTAATCTCGTGATTCGCAACCGGGCAGCCCTGATCGAGCGACTCGAGCGTGCCGGCCTCCGCCGGTCGGCCCAACGCATCGCGATCGCGTCGTACGTGCTGGACACCGACGACCACCCGACCGCCGACGAGGTCTGGACGCGCGTGAAGGCCGAGTTCCCCACGGTCAGTCGCGCGACCGTCTACAACACGCTGCAGGCGTTCCGCGACCACGGCCTGCTGCGGCAGCTGGTGCTGGCAGAAGGCAGCGTGGTGTTCGACCCGAACGTCGAACCGCACCATCACTTCGTCGACGACGGGACGGGAGCGATCCACGACATCCCCTGGACGGCGTTGCGCGTCAGCAAGGTCGACGAACTCGAAGGCCTCGACGTGCGCGAGTACATGGTCGTCGTGCGCGGGCGTCGGCGCAGCAAGCGCCACTGAGCGACCGCAACGCTCTGCAGAAACACGACAGGCCCCGAATCCGATGAAGAACACGCCGAGCCACCTCTCCGAGTCCGCGCGCAAGAACGTCTGCGAGGCGCTGCGCGCCGTGCTGACCGATGGCCTCGACCTCTACACGCAGCTCAAGGTCGCGCACTGGAACATCAAGGGCCCGCACTTCGCCGCGCTGCACCCGCTGTTCGACCAGTTCGCGACCGACCAGGCGGCGAACAACGACGAAGTCGCAGAGCGCATCCTGACGCTGGGCCACCTCGCCGTCGGCACGAGCCGCCACGTTGCGAAGCACTCGCGGTTGCCCGAGTACCCGCAGGACACGACCAAGGACCTGCAGCACGTCGCCCTGTTGGCGGAGCGCATCGGCGCGCACCTTGCCGGCATGCGCGCGGCGCGTGACGTGGCGAAGACGCACGAGGACGAGGACACGTTCGACCTGCTCACCGGCATGGTCGAGCAGTTCGAGAAGCACGCGTGGTTCCTGCACGCGACGCTCGGCGGCTGAGGCGCGTCACTTGGCGAGCGCGGCGTCGATCGCCTGCACCACGGCCGTGCAGCGCGCCGCGAGTTCGACGTAGCGGGCGGCGATCGCTTCGTCGCGAGCACGTTCGGCGATCGATGCGGCGTGCGCGGCGACGTCGTGGCATCGCGAACGTGCCTGCGCAAAGGCCGCGCGCGCGACGATCCACCGGCGTTGGCCGAGGGTCTGGCGGGCCTGGTTCAGTGCCCGGGCGACTGCCGTTGCGTCGCCTTGCGAAGCAGGTTCGGGGGTCGGCGCGGTCGCTTCCCGGCTGACGTCGTGGGCGTCGCTGCCGACCATCGCCAGCCAGAAGGCAGCCTCCGCACGCGCGAGGCGAGCCACGTCCTGCAGGCGCGGATCCTGAGGTACCTCCGTCTCGCGCAGCAGCCGGTCCATGAGTGGGAGCACCGCGCGCAACGCGCGGGTCTCCGGATCGAGTTCGACCATTCGTCGCCAGGCGGCGCGGCGCTCGACGGCCGCGCCCGTCGCCGCCAGTTCCCAACGGAGCAGGTCGTCGACGTTCGCCGCGAGGTCGTCGGCGTGCAGCACCTCGAGCCCGATCTGCACTTCGTCGAGCCGGGCGAGCATCGCCGGCCAGTCGATGCCGGCGTCGGTCACCAGCGCCAGTGCGGCATGGCCGGGTGTGCGCGCCACATGCTCCGCGAGCACTTCGGCCTTGCGGACTCCCGGCAGCGCAGCGACGACCGCACGGGCCGCCTCGGGCTCGATCGATCAGGCCTCGGTGGCGCGCGCGAACGCGAGCCAGCGCGCGGCCGGGGTCGCCGACGGTGGAGCCTGGGCCAGCACCGGTGCGAGCAGGGGGAGCACAGCGACCAGACGGCGGCGCATGCCAGGGACTATCGCGCCCGCCGGTGTCGTTGCACGTAAGCGCCGCGTCAGCGTCGGGGCCGCCGGGCCGGGGTCGTGGCGGCCCGCATCACCGGGCGCGTCGGCGAGGGCCGTGCCACCTCGGTGTAGCCCGCGCTGAGGAACGCCGAGGCGGTGCCTGTCCAAGCGAACACGTCGGCCATCGCTCCGTGCTTCGGTTCCTGCGGGTAGCCCTCGACGATCCGGCCGCCGCGCCGGTGTACATGGGCGCGAGCGGCGCGCAGCAGCGCCGTGGCGACGCCGGTACGGCGGTGGTTCTTGTGCACGAACAGGCACGTCACCGACCAGACCGGCTCGGCGTCGAGCGGCTTCATCAGCCGGGACCTGGCGAGGCCCGGGAAGTCGGCGCGCGGCGCGACCGACAGCCAGCCGATCGCCTCACGGCCGCGATAGGCCAGCAGTCCTGGCTCCTCGCCAGCGGCGACGATCGTGCGCATCGCTGCGCGGTTGCCGTCGCCCTTCTGCGCGTCGAACTGCTGCCGCGGCAGCCTCCACAGCATGCACCAGCATCCTCCGCACGCTCCGCGCTCGCCGAACAGCGCCTCGAAGTCGCGCCAACGGGCCGCCGTCAGCGCGCGCACCACGATCGCGCCGCGGGCGGGCGGTCTCACACCGTCTCGCCGCGCGCGAACTTCGCGATGGTGTCCTGGAAGCGCTGCTTGCCGGTCTCGACCACGCGCCGGATCTCGCGGGCGTTCGCGTCGCTTTCCTTGCGCAGTTCGGCGACCAGCCTCAGCGAATCGACCTGGTAGTCGGTGATCGCCGTCACCAGCTTCTCGACCGACTTCGGATCGATCGTGCTGCCGTAGCCGGCCTTCAGCGCCGCGCGTTCGAGGTCGCGGCCGAGATCGGCGACGTCCTCGAGGCCCTTGTTGACGCCGCGCTTCATCGCCTCGTGCGCCTGCGTCGCCTCGTGCAGGCCGTGCTGGCTGGTGTAGACCGCGCCGAGGATCGTGAACACGTGCTCGTTGGTGGTGAAGAACGTCACCGAGCGACGGTAGACCTGGTCCTTCACGTCGTGCGTCTGCTTGAGCTTGGCGACCAGCGTCTCGCCGACGTCGTAGCCGATCTGCAGGTTCTCGGCGATGTCCTTCAGCAGTTGGTAGTGGCGGTCCTGCTTCTGGAAAGCGTGCAGCGCCTGATCCCGCGCGAGCTGCAACCGCGACTTCGTCGGCGCGTCGGCCGAGCCGGCCTCGTCGACCGCCTTCTGGGCCGCGGCCAGCGCCTGCTTGCTGCCGTCCAGCGTCGCCGTCTGCACGTCGAGGAGTTCGCGCGCGACGATCTCGGCCTCCTTCAGGGCGAAGCGGAAATCGATGTAGCCCTCCATGATCGCAGCTTCCTTCTGCAGCTGCGTCTGGGTGTCGGTGGTCACCGACTTGTAGATGTCGGCGATCTTCTGGAAGCGGTCGCTCGGCGTGCCGCGCCGCATGCGCATCCACAGGTTGGACATGCGCTCGGTGAAGCTGATCTTGCCGTCGTCGAGCTGCGCGATCAGGGTCTTGCTGTCGTCGCGGATGCTGTCGAACTGCTGGCTGATGTCGAGGAAGCGGTTGCCGATGCGCACGTCCTCGACGTTGTCGCGGACCATCGCGTTGAAGCTCTGCATGTACTGAACGGTGCGCGCGATCGTCATCACCTTCGGTTCGTCGACGTGGCGCACCTCCTCGAGCAGCTTGGTCAGCTGCGGCGGCGCATCTTGCTTCGGCAGCACGCCGAACTTCTGCAGCACGGCGAGGGCTTGATCGAGGTACTTCTGGACGGACGACGCGGGCTTGCTCGCGACCTTCAATGGGGCAGGTTTCTCGGACACGGTGGTTCCCTTGGCGAAGACGGCGCGGCAGCTTACAGCGCGCATCGCCCACCTGAAGCCGCCGTTCGTGAACGACGCCTCGCCCGCTCCGCTGCCCGCCGACCCCGCCGCCGCCAGCATGCACGACATGCTGCGCATCATGGACGTCGCGTCGGCCCTGCGGCGCGAGCGCGAAACCGCCGAGTCGCAACTCGATGCCGGCGCGGCGAAGGAACGGTTGCGCGAGCGGCTGCTGGCGACCGCGGCCGCGGCCGGCGAGAGCGTCACGCCCGAGGAAGTCGACGCCGCGATCGAGCAGTACTTCGCGCAGCAGCACCGCTACCAGGATCCGCCGCCGAGTTGGCGGCGGTTCCGTGCGCACCTGTGGGTGTTCCGGCACGGGCTGACGATCCTGTTCGTGCTGGTCGCCCTGCTGACGTGGGGGCTCGCCGCTTTGGTCGGGGCGTTCGGCGGGGACGCGTCGCCGTCGCCAACGCCGACGCCGCGGGTGGTCGAAGCGCCGAGGCCGCAGCCGCAGCTGCCTGGCGGGACCATCACCAACCCGCCGACGCCGCAGCCGCCGAAGCTCGACTTCGACCCAGCACAGCAGCTCGCCGCCGCTTGGGCCGCGTTCCAGCAGGGGCAGGGCGCGGCCGAACGGCTCGCCGCCGATGCCGCCGCCCGCGAGCGTGTGCAGGCGGTGGCGCGCAGCGGTGCAGCGGCGCACGCCGCGGCGAACCTCGGCGAACTGCGCGATGCAACCAACGCGCTCGCCGGTCTGACCGCGCGGCTCGAGGAAACCTACACGGTGCGCATCGTCAGCCGCCCCGGCGAGGACAGCGGCGTCGAGCGCCGGGCTGGCGGGCGTACTTCGGGCCTCTACGTGATCGTCGAAGCCATCGATGCCGACGGCCGCGCCGTGTCGCGGCGCATCCGCGACGCCGAGAGCGGGCGGCTGCGCGACGTGACGAAGTGGGGCGAACAAGTCACCGAGGCGGTGTGGAACCGCGTCGTCGCCGACAAGCAGGCCGACGGCATCGTCGACGAGGCGGAGTTCGCGCGGAAGGTGCGCGGCGCCTACGACGAAGGGGTGGTGCTCGACGGTGGCGACGGCAAGCCGCTGCGCCGCGGCCGGCAGATCACGACTTGGTGAACCATGCGCGACTGGAGTGGCAACCAGGTGTTCGACGAGATCCGCGCGGCGGCGACGGCTGCGCGCCGGGAGTCGGACGCAGCCGAGGCGGCGGCGCGAGTCGTGCACGACCGCCTCGATGCGCTCGGCCAGCAGCGGCTCGCGACGCTGCAGCAGCTCGCGACGACGCAGTTGCCCGAACTGAACGTCGCGACCGCGGGCGGCACGATGCCGGAGCTCGTCGCCGAGATGCAGCAATTCGAGCAGCGTCGCCAACAGCGCGCCGCCGAGCTCGCCACAGCGCTTGCAGGGCACGAACGCACGATGGGCACGCGTTCTGCCGAGCTGGCGACGCACACCGCCGAGCTCGACCGCGTCGTCGGCCGGCGCGACGCGTTGCTGGCCGAGGTGCAGACTCGCCTCGCGGCGGACGCCGACTACACGGCGCTCTCCGCGCAGACCACCCAGGCCGAGGTCAAGCTGGCGCGTGATGCCGCACGCGCCGACGAGCTGCGGGCCGAAGCCAAGGAGAAGCTGCCGCCGTACGAGAAGAGCGCTCTGTTCCGCTACCTCTGGCGGCGGGGCTTCGGCACGCCGGAGTACGTCTGGACCGGCTTCACCGCGCGCATGGACCGCCGGCTCGCCGAGTTCGTCGGCTACAGCAAGGCCGTCACCAGCTACCGGTTCCTCAAGACCACGCCCGAACTCGTTCGCCTCGAAGTCGAGCGCCGCACGGCGGAAGTCGGCGCGCTGCGGGAGCGACTGCAGGCGCGCGAGGACGCCGTCGAAGCCGAACTCGGCCTGCCGGCCGTGCAGGAGGACGTCGACCGCCGCGTCGCCGAACGCGAGCGGCTGGTCGCCGCGATCGAAGCACTGCAGCGCGAGGTCGCCGGCGTGCACCAGTCGATCCGCGACGAGGTCGGCAGCCGCGGCGCCTTCCACGGCCAGGCGCTGCGCCGGCTCACCGAGTTCCTGGCCCGAGCCGAGACCGGCATGCTCGAACGCCATGCGCGCTCGACGCCCGGCCCCGAAGACGATCGCCTGGTCGCGGCGCTGCGCGACGGCGGCGCCGAGCTGTCGCGCCTGGGCACCGAGGCCGGTCCGCTCGATCAGGAGGCGCGCCGCCGCGACGCGATCGCCGACGGACTCGAAGACCTGCTCGTGCGCTTCCGCCGCGCCGAGTACGACGCCGGGCGCAGCGAGTTCGAGGCCCTGGACCTCGATCGCCTGCTCGCCGACGCGCGCACCGGCGGGCTGCCGGCCGAAGACCTGTGGCGGGCGTTGCGATCGTGCCAGCGCTTCCGGCCGCCGCCGCTGGCGCGCCACGCCGACCGTTCCGACAAGGTGCTCTCCGGCGTGGGGCTCGCGCTGCAGGTCGCGAGCGTGCTCGCGAACGTCGCGATCAGCAGCAGCCGTGGCGGCCGCGGCGGGTTCTCGATCGGCGGCGGCTTCGGTTCGCGCAGCAGTTCGGGCAGCGGCATGCGCATCGGCGGCGGTGGGTTCTCGACCGGCCGCACGATCGGCGGTGGCGGCGGCTTCTCGACCGGCAAGCGGTTCTGAGCACGCGACCTCCGCATGAAACGCACGCCGCGTGGTCGCGAGCGATCCACCGCCTGCCGCGTCGATGCGGCGCGCAACGGTCTCGGCGTGATCGCCGAGCGCCACTTCCGGTCGCGGTCGACGATTGCGCCCCTGCGCGGACGCATCGTGCACTGGAACGAGCTGTGGCGCCGCAGCCGCCAGTTCGCGTCCAACTGCATCCGCTGCGGACCCGAGACCTACCTCGACCCTGGTCGCAGCATCGGCCGCTACCTCAACCACGCGTGCGAACCGAACGCCGGGATCCGCAAGTCCGGCCGTCGGCTGGTCCTGTTCGCGGCGCGCGCGATTCGTCGCGGCGAGGAGATCGTGATCGACTACTCGACCACGATCGGCGACGACGACATCTGGCGGATGAAGTGCAAGTGCGGGGCGCGGCGCTGCCGCGGGTGGATCGTTCGTTTCGGCTCGTTGCCGACGCGCCGGCGCCAGTCCTACGTCCGGCGCGGCCTGGTGCCGGACTTCATCCTCGCGACGCTCGGCTGACGAACGAACGCCGCTGGTGGCGCCGCGACCGGCAAGCGGTCCGGCGCGCGCGCGCGTGGCTCACCGCAGCACGACGGTCACCGGCGGTCCGCTCGTCGCGCCGACGGTGAACGAAGTGGTGCCGCGGAGCGCGCCAACCTCGGCGACGGCGCGGTACTCGCCAGGGGCGAGGCCCGTGCTGCCGCTCGGTTCGGCGCGCTTCAGGTCGACCCAGACGCGGCCGACGAACACCTCGCCGCGGAACAGCTGCAACGTCACGAAGTCGACGTCGGTGCCGGCCGGCACTTCGCAACGGAAGGTCTGCGGGTTGGCGCGTTCGATCGGTGCGTCGACGACGACGTCTTCGCCAGCGCGGATGGTGAACGGCACCGCCGTCGCCGCGACGTCCGTGCCCAGCACCAGCAGCACGTAGTCGCCGGGAACGAGCGGCTCGCTGCGCGGCCCTTCGGGCGTGGTCATGACGCCGAACCACTGGCTGCGCGCGGCGTCGCTGACGACGAAGCGCGTGTCGTCGATCGGCGCGCCGACCTGGCGCACCCGGGCAGTGCCGCCGCGCACCAGCGTGATCGTGCCGAGGTTCCACGTGGCGTCGGCGGCGAGCGTGCGATGGTCGCTGCGGAAGGTGCAGTACCCGGTGGCGTTCACGTACATCGCCCACTCGCCCGGTGGCAGTGGTCCGAGTTCGAAATGGCCGTCGTTGTCGGTCGCGTCGCTGGCCGGACCGCGGTCCACGCCGCGACGGAACGCGCCGGCCCGGGCGTTGGCGACGGGGCGCCCTTCCGGATCGACGACGCGGGCGCTGATGCGCACCGAGGCCGTCTGCTCGCGTTGCAGCCGCAGCAACGGCTCGGTTCCCGGATCGATGCCGCGGACGACCAACTGCTCGTGGCCGTCGGCGTGAACCGTGAGCATCAGCGTGCCCTGAGCCGGGCGATTCGCGGCGACGAACGCGCCTTGGGCGTCGGTGGTCACGTGCGCGTACCACCGCTCCTGGCCAGCGCCCTCGGCCATGCACTCGATCATGGCTCTGCCGACGGGCTGACCGTCCGGGTCGACGACCCGTCCCTTCAGTTCGAGCCCGCGCGACAACTCGAACCTGCAACTCGCGACCTCCGTCGCCGACGTCAGCACGGTCGCGCTGGCCTTGCCGTGGTCGTCGTGTTCGGCCCGCACCGGGAGTTCGCCGATCGGCAGGCCGGCCAGCTCGAACGTGCCGTCGGCCCGCGTGTTGGTCAGGTAGTGGTCGATCTCGCCCCACTGGCCGATCGCGACTTCGGCGTTGGCGACCGGCTTGCCGGCAGCGTCGACGACGTCGCCGCGCAGCGCTGCACCAGGACCGAGCTCGATGCGTTTCGTCACGGTCGAGCCGGCGCTGACTTCGACTTCGCTGCGCCACGGAGCGCAGCGGCCGCCCCGCGCGCGGATCGGCTGCTTGCCGGCAACGATGCCGACCACCAGGAACTCGCCGCGCTCGTCACTGCGCGTGAGGCCGCCGAACGGCGGGATGTGGTCGCGCCCCGGAACGCCGGACACCGGACCATCACCGACGATCACCACCGCACCGGCGACCGGCTTGCCGGCGGGGTCGACGACGACGCCGCTGACGGCGCCGCCGTCGCGACCGAGCACCAGTTCGACATCGGCGGTGTTGCCGGCCTTGCCCCGCAGGAACCGCACGTTCGAGGCGGCATGGCCCATGGCTCGTGCCGCGACGAGGCACACCTCCGGGCAGTCGAGCAGAGCAAAGCGGCCGTCGGCGCCGGTCACCGCAGCAACCTCCGGGAACAAGTCGGCGCGGCCCATCATCGTCATCTCCACCAAGGCGCCGGCCACCGGCTTCTTGTCCGCGTCGACGACGATGCCCCGCACTTCGAGGCCAGCATCGAGCTCGAGTTCGATCTCGACGGTCTGCCCGGCCGGCACATCGACGCGCTTGCTGGCGTGCCAGCTCGATTCGGCGACGACGACGACGCGTCCTGGCGAGGTCTCGAAGCGCGCGATCCCGGCCGCGTCGGTGCGCTGCCGCGGACTGTCGAACAGCCCGTTGGCGCCGCGCTTCTGCAGAGCCAGCACGGTTCCCACGGCGGGCGTCTGGTCGTGACGTCGCACCCGGGCGATCACCGTTCCGGTCGTCGCTCGCGCTGCGACGCTCGGTGTCGGCGCGACTTCACGTTCGGTGGTGACCGGTGGCACCGCGTCGCCCGCGCCGAGATCGAGGGAACCACGCTGCGGCCCCGCGGCGATCGGTGCTGGCGGCACCGGCGGATTCGGCGCCGGTGGTGTCGGGTCGTGCAGCATCCACCAGGCGCCGGCCGCGAGCGCGATGGCTCCGGCCACCGCCGCCAACTGTGCTTTCGAGGTCATCGTGATCGCTCCGAGCAAGAGCGTCGGCGCGACGGGCGCGCCGACGACGGGAAGGGCGGGCGGGGCCAGCGGCAGTTCGGGCCGCAACGCGAACGGCACCAGCGGCAGCATCCACGCGCGTCGATTGCCGCCGTGGTCGGCATCGAGTCGTTCGCGCAGCAGCACCAGCGCGCGCTGCAGCTGCGTCGACACCGTGGCGGCGGGCACGCCGAGCGCCTCGGCGATCCGGCGCGGCGGCTGGCCGTCGAACCACCGCAGCAGCACGACGGTGCGCAGCGCCGCCGGCAGCGCGTCGACGGCCGCGACCAGCGCGCGGCGGCTCTCCTCGCGCAGCGCCAGTTCCTGCGACGACGGCACCAGGTGCTCGGCCTCGCTGCCGTGTTCGCGCGCCGAACGCCGGCGGTTGTCGCGACGCAGATTGGCGACGACGTTGCGCAGGATGCGCGCGAGCCAGTGCCGCGGCCGCTCGACGCCCGCGCCGCCCTGCTGCACGGCGCGCAGCCAGGTTCGCTGCACGACCTCGTCGGCGTCGCCGGCGACGAGCTGGCGGGCGAGTTCGCGCACGAACGGCTCTTCGGCGAGCAGCCGCTGCAGGTCGTGTTCGGGCGAGGGCATCGGGGGTATGGACACCGTCGAGCACGTTCTCTGTACACGAAACCGCGTGCGTGGCAGGATCCGCGGTCATCATGCGATCCCGCTGCGTCCTGCTGGGTCTCCTGCTCGCGTCATCGCTGCCGGCCCAGGGCACGGCCGCGGACTACGAACGGGCGCGCGCCCTGCCCGAACGCTGGGCTGCCCTCGACCGGCCGTTCCGCCCCGCGTGGCGCTGGCTCGACGGCGGCAAGCGGCTGGCCTTCCTCGACGACCGCGTCACGCCGCCCGTCTGGGTGCTCGTCGATCGCAGCGGCAACGTGCGCCGCGCCCCGCGCGCCGCGGACCTCGGCATCGACGACGCGCCGGTGGCGCTCGAGCCGCGGGCCAGGTGGCACCGCAGTGGGGGCAGCGACCAGCGCACGACGATCCTCTTCGACAACCGGTTCGACCGCCCGGTCCGCCTGTTCTGGGTCGACCGCGATGGTGGCATGCAGCCGTACGGCGAAGTGCCACCACGCGGGCAACGCGAGATGTCGACCTACGACGGGCACCAGTGGGTCGTCGACTTCGTCGCCGATGACCTCGCCGGCATCTTCGTCGCGCGTCGCGATCCGGGGCGCGCCGTCGTCGACGAGGCATCGCGAACGTTGGCGATGAAGTCGTCGCCGGAAGATCCCCGCGCCGGGAACGTGTTCGTGCGCGACCACGATGTCTGGATGCGAACGGCGGCCGGCGCGGAGGCGCGCCTGTCGACGACCGGCAGCGCCGCCGACGCGTTCGAACGACCGCGGCACTGGTCGCCGGACGGCGCGCGCGTGCTCGGCTTCCAGATCGAACGTGCCGAACGTCGCACCCTGCACTTCGTCGAGTCGGCACCGAGAGACCAACTGCAGCCCAAGCTGCACTCGATGCCGTACCCGAAGCCCGGCGATGCCATCGACCGGCCGCGGCCTCGCCTGTTCGACGTCGCGGGCGAACGCCAGATCCCCATCGACGATGCGCCGTTCGCCGACGCCTGGTCGATCGACCGCGTGCACTGGGCGCCGGACGGCAGCGAAGTGTTCTGTCTGCACAACCGCCGCGGGCATCAGGTGCTGACGATGTTGGCGATCGACGCGAAGACCGGCGCCGTGCGCACCGTCTTCGAAGAACGCTCGGCGACGTTCGTCGACTGGTCGCAGAAGACGTGGCTGCACTGGCTCGCCGACGGGCGTTCGTTCTTCTGGGCCAGCGAGCGTGATGGCCACAACCATGTCTGGCGCGGTGACGCGAAGACGGGGGCCCTGGTGCAGGTGACGAAGGGGCCGTGGGTCGTCCGCGAGGTCGAGCGCGTCGACGAGGCGGCCAAGGCGATGTGGATCACCGCCTATGGGCTGCACGGCGGCCAGGATCCGTACCATGCGCATCTGGCGCGCGTCGGCTTCGACGGCACGGTGACGGCGTTGACGACGGCCGACGGCACGCACGAATGGACGTGGGCGCCGGATCGCGGGTCGTTCGTGGCGCGGTGGTCGCGCGTCGACCAGCCGTGGGTCACCGAATGGCGCGACGCGCGCAGCGGCGCGCTGCTGGCCGAGGTCGCGCGCGACGACGCCACAGCGCTGCTCGCCGCAGCCTTCCGGCCACCGCTTCGCTTCGTCGCCAAGGGGCGCGACGGCGCGACCGACATCCACGGCATCCTGATCCTGCCGTCGAACTTCGATCCGCAGCGGCGCTACCCGGTGATCGAGGACGTCTACGCGGGGCCGCACGACCACTTCGTGCCCAAACGCTGGGGGCTCGGTCGTCGGCAGCGCGAACTCGCCGAGCTCGGCTTCGTCGTCGCGCAGATCGACGGCATGGGCACCAATTGGCGCAGCAAGGCGTTCCACGACGTTTGCTGGCGCAACCTGAAGGACGCCGGCCTGCCCGACCGCGTGTCGTGGCTGCGCGAGGCAGCGAAGGCGCAGCCGTTCCTCGACCTCATGCGCGTCGGCATCTTCGGCGGCAGTGCCGGCGGCCAGGCCGCGCTCGCCGCCCTGCTGCACCACGGCGACTTCTACGGTGCTGCGGTCGCCGACTGCGGATGCCACGACAACCGCATGGACAAGGTCTGGTGGAACGAGGCGTGGATGGGCTGGCCGCTCGGGCCGTGGTACGCCGACAGTTCGAACGTCACGCACGCCGGCAAGCTGCGCGGCAAGCTGCTGCTGACCGTTGGCGAACTCGACCGCAACGTCGATCCGGCCACGACCATGCAGGTCGTCAAGGCGCTGATCGACGCCGACAAGGACTTCGAACTGATCGTCGTGCCCGGCGGCGGGCACGGTGTTGGCGAGACGCCGTACCTGGTGCGCCGGCGCCAGGACTTCTTCGTGCGGCACCTGCTCGGCCGGGAGCCACGCGCGCAGTAGCGTTCGCCGCCATGCGCTGCGTCGTCGTTCGCGAGCACGGTGGGTTCGACAAGCTGCTCCTCGAAGAACGGCCGGTGCCGGCTCCCGGACCCGGCCAGGTGCGCGTCGCGGTGCGCGCGATCGGCGTCAACCACCTCGACACCTGGGTGCGCCGCGGCGTGCCCGGCCACACGTTCCCGCTGCCGCTCGTGATGAGCAGCGACGCCAGCGGCGTCGTCGACGCGCTCGGGCCCGGCGTCGCCGGCGTGAAGGAAGGCGATGCGGTCGTCGTGCTGCCCGGCGTGTCGTGCGGCGCGTGCGAAGCGTGCCAGAGCGGGACCGACCAGTTGTGCCGGCACTACCACATCCTCGGCGAGAGCTGCGACGGCACCGCGGCCGAGTTCGTGTGCGTGCCGATCGCGAACGTGGCGCCGTTGCCGAAGGGGCTGTCGATGGAGCAGGGCGCTGCGATCGCGCTCGTCTTCCAGACCGCGTGGAACATGCTGGTCCGCCGCGCGGAACTGCGCGCCGGCGAGACGGTGCTCGTGCATGCAGGCCTGTCCGGCGTCGGCAGTGCGGCGGTGCAGATCGCTGCGGTGCTCGGTGCACGCGTCATCGCCACGGCCAGGGGGCCGGAGAAGTGCGCGCGCGTCGCGCAGCTCGGCGCGCACCACGTGATCGACCATGCGGCGAAGGACTTCGTAGCCGAGGTGCGGGCGCTCACCGGCAAGGCGGGCGTGCAGGTGGTGTTCGAGCACGTCGGTGGGGCGACGTTCGAGGGCTCGCTGAAGTGTCTGGCGCGCGGCGGGCGGTTGGTGACGTGCGGGGCGACGACCGGCGGCAACGTGGCGTTGTCGCTGCACGCGCTGTTCTTCAAGAGCCTTTCGATCCTCGGCTCGACGATGGGCAGCAAGGGCGACCTGCGCGGCCTGCTGCGGTTGTTCGAACAGGGGCGGCTGCGGCCGGTGCTCGATCGTGCGCTGCCGATGGCGAAGGTCGGCGAAGCGCATCGCCTGCTCGAGGCGCGCGAGGCACTCGGCAAGCTCGTGCTCGCGCCCTGAGCTGCGACGCTGCGGTGGCGCCGACTCAGCTGCGAGGGGTTCGTCGTCGGCCGGGCAGCCAAGGCATGTCCGCCACGAACCACCAGAACCCGAAGAACGCACCGGCCAGCGCCGCCAGCAGGATGTAGACGAAGGCCGCTAGGCCGGGGAGCAAGCTGTCGTCGGCGATGTCGACGCCCAGTGCGTAGAGCCACATCAGCACCGTCCAGGCCACGAGCGCGCCGCCACTCGCGCCGGCACCGATGCCCAGCAAGCTGCGAAAGACGCCGTCGGCCCAGCCGTAGCTGCTCGGTGGCAGGCGGTCGGCGCGCCAGCGCTCCACACCTCGATACCACGGCCGGTGATCCCGAGACGCCCACCAGATCGAGCCGACGACGCCAACGGCGCACGCGAGTCGGGCGGCCCACACCTCGGGCAGGGGCCACCAGCGCGCGATCAACGTGCCGAGCAGCATCGCGGCAACGTGACCGACCACGGTGAAGGCAACGAGCCCGACGATTGCCCGCCCGCTGCGGTCGAGCCAGCCGATCGACGAGGATCGCTGCGCGTGCTCCATGGCCGCGAGAGTGTAGCGCCCGAGTGCGACGCGGCCGGTGGCTCGCCTCACGGCACGCGCAGCGGCGCCCCGTTCGGCAGCGTGATCGAGCAGCCGGGCCACGCCGCCGCGGCGGCGCGCACATCGGCGACGGTGAGCGACGTGGCGCGGAGGTCGAGGATGCGCAGGGGCACTTCGCGCAGCGCTGCCAGCGCCGACGGGTCGACCATGGCGTACCAGACCCGCAGCTCTCGCAGCGAACGGCAGCCGGCAAGGGCCTTCACCGCAGCGGTGCGCTCCTGCAGCGGTCGTCGCCAGGGTGCTCCGAGGTTCAGCGTCGTCAGCGCGGGCAAGGTCGCGATGGGGGCGACCGCATCCGGCTCGAGCAGGCGGTCGCGCAGGTCGAGTTCGACCAGCGACGTCTCGGCGGCGATGACGCGCGCGTGGGCCGCGGTGAACGGCGCTCCGGGCGTGCGCGCATCGCCCTTGCCGCGCAGCGACGCGCCGCCGAAGCGCAGCACGCGCAGGTCGCAGTCGGCGAGCAGCCGTTCGAGATCGGCGGCATCGATTGGGCCGGTGTCGGAGAGGCCGAGTTCGCGCAGCGCGCGCAGCGTGGGCAGCCGGCGCAGGGCGCGCCCGTCGAGGTGCGGGTTGTCGCTGAGCTCGAGCGCCTCGAGCCCGGCGGGGACTTGTGCGAGCAACGCCGGCGTCGTCTTCGGCAGGTTCGACAGATCGAGGCGGCGCAGGCTCGGCAGCTTCGCGAACGCGCTGCCGATGGCGTCGGTCAGCGACTCGGAGCCGCCGAGCAGCAGCGTTTCGAGCGGCAGCGTGGCCAAGGCGGCGACCACGGCGTCGGTGATGCCGATGCCGTCCTGCGTCGGTGGGGCGGGGGGCTCGTCGCCTTCGCCGTTCCACGGCGAGCTCATGGTCTGGCCGCGGAAGCTCCCCTGGCAGTCGCGCAGATCGAGCCAGCGCAGTTCGCGCAGCGCCGTCAACGTCAGCACGTCCGCTGCCGCGAGGGTCGTGCAGCTGCTCAGCTCGAGGCGCCGCAGTCCCGGGATGCGGGCGACGGCGGCGAGCGAACGGCCGTGGAAGTTCATGCAGTGCGAGAGCACGAGCGTGCGCAGGCTCGGCAGGCGTTGCAGGCGTTCGATGCCCGGCGACTCGACGCCGCTGTAGGTGAGGTCGAGCAGTTCGAGCCGCGGCATCGCTTCCAGTACCTGCAGGCCCTCGCCCTTCACCGCGTGGCACTGCGCGAGCCGCAGCGACCGCAGCGCCGTGAGCGGCGCCAGCGCGCGAACGCCGGCGTCGGTGATCGTGAGCGAACGGCTGACGCCCTGCTCGTCGGCGTCGGTGCCCGACAGGTCGAGGTGTTCGAGCTGCGCGAACTTCGCGAGCGCCGCGCACGCGGCGTCGTCGAAGTCGAAGCAACGCAGCGCGGTGACGTCCGCGGGCACGTCGGCGAGCGCGGCCGGGCCGTGGCACTCGTGCCATGGCGGCTCCGGCTCCTGCACGGGCTCGTTCGCCGGCGTGACGTCGCGGCGTGGGCTGTCGCCTTTGTGCAGCCAGCCGACGCCGATCGCGACGCCGACGCCGAGCAGCGCGATCGCCGCGGCGAGCCACGAGAACGTCGCCCGCGTCGGGCTCGGGGCCGCCGCCGACCCGCCGCCGTGCACTTCCTGCAGCAGCCACTCGAGCCGCCGTTCCTTCGCCACCTGCATCGCCGTTGTCATCGTTGTCCCCTTCGTTCGAGGCATGTCCGCAGAGCTGCGCGTGCACGCTGGGCGAGGGTCTTCACGCCGTTCGGCGCCAGGCCCAGGCGCACGCCGACCTCGGGCCAGGCCACGCCATCGTGGTAGTGCAGTTCGAGCGCATGCCGCGTCTTCGACTGCAGCGCGTCGAGGCATCCGCGCAGAGCCGCGACCAGTTCGTCCCCGCCGTCGTGCTCGGCGGTTGCCAGCCACAGCTCGTCGACGGCCGCGGCGATCTCGCGTTCGCGTCGGCGCCGCCACCAGCGTCGCGAGCGCAGCCACAGGTTGCGCGCGACCCCACGCAGGAACGGCCCGGCGTCGTTGTCGGGTCGGCGGCCCGTCGCCAACGCCACGGCGAACGCCTCCTGGCACAGGTCGTCGGCCTCGTCGGTCGAGGCGCCCAGGGCGCGCAGGTAGCGCCACACCACGAGCCGCTGCCGTTCGGCAGCCGCGCCGGCGGTCCGGGGTTCGATCGGCTCCACCGAGGGATCCATGATGCGGGGCACGCGAGGGGAGTCGTTCGTGCCCGCGAATGCTATTCACGAAATCCCGCGGACGCGCCGGGGCCGGCGGTTCGCCAGCGGATGGGGGCTGCGACCGTCGCGGCTGGCGTCAGCCCGCGAACACCTCGGCGAGCGTGCGCGCGTCGAGGATGCGGTCGGTCCAACGATCGAGGTCGGCCTCGGTGCCGCGCCGGATGCGGTCGACGACGTCTTCGGGCAGCGGACCGAAGCGCTTGGTCACCATGCGCAGGATGGTGTCGGCGCGGCCCTCGGTTTTTCCCTCGGCTTTGCCCTCGGTGCGTCCCTTCTGGTAGGTGCGTTCGAGCGTGCCCATGATCGTGTCCTCGGGTCGTTGCAGCAGGCGTTCGAAGGTGTCGTGCAGGTCGCGGGGCGCCACGTCGACGACGGTCAGAGCATACCAGCCGATCTTGGCGACGGCGTCGCGGCCGATCGGGGGCGTGTCGTCGCGGTCGACGGCGCGCAGCAGGTCGCCATGGCGTTCGAGGAACTGCAGGCACTCGTCACCGGTCCGGTCGGGCAGGAACGCGAGGCACAGTTGGGCCAGCGTGCCGAGCGGCGTCAGGGGACGGGCGCGCAGTTCCTCCTCGGTGCGGCGGGCGAGGTCATCGACGACGAGCAGCATGCGCGGCTGGTAGGCAGCGAACGGATCAACCGCGGATGGCGCCGCGGGCGCGAGCGGCCGTTCGCCGTGCCGGCAGACGATGCCCACGACCGGAGCGCGCGCGCTGCTGGCCCGGACGTGGTCGCCGAGATGGACGGCGTAGCGCAACACCTGCGCCTCGACGTCGGTTGCGTCGTCGGCCTTGTGCTCGATCACGAACCAGGAGGGGCCGCGATCGTGCTTCTGCTCCGCGCGAAACACGAGGTCGGCGATCGACAAGCGCAGCGGCTGGCCGCGCAGCTTCTCGGGAGCGGGCCGCAGGCTGCCCCAATCGATCGCCGAGGTCATGGCCGCGGGCAGTACGCACTGGAGCCAGTGCGCCATGTGCCGCGCGTGCTGGAACGCGAAGTGGAACAGGTCGTCGTGCGGGATGACCACGCAGGTGCTCACCTGCGGTGGAGCCAGCGCCCCGCATTCCGGCGGAGAATCGCCGCCGGAGCACCGCTCGGCGGCCCTCCTGCAGACTGATCTCTTGGCTGTGCTCGTGCGGAAGACCCGGCGGGACAGGGCCCTGCGGCCTCGACCCGCGGTGTGCCGCCGGCGTGCGACGCATCTACGGCGGGATGCGGGGAGACTCGTCGAGCACGGCAGTGCGTCGTCGAGCTGCGGGTACGGCGTCCTCGACCCGTCGAGCACACTCGAGAGATCCGTCGGGCGCACCTGCTCCGTTCGCCGGGTCGTGTGCCGGATGCAGCGGGCCAGCGTGCTCCGGTTGCTCGCCGTGCAGGACACGACGTGGCGGTTGGGGGCGACGCCGTGGTTAGGATGCCGCGACGAGAGCATGGCGTTCGCCTTGCCTCGCGAACTCGGAAGGAACGGAAACCATGGCAAAGCAGAAGAGCAGCGGCGTCTATCGCGTCACGGAGATCATCGGCACCAGCCCCACGTCCTGGGAGGACGCGGCGCGCAGCGCGATCGAGACGGCCGCGAAGACACTTCGCGACTTGCGCGTGGCGGAGGTCGGCCAGCTCGACGTGAAGATCGAGAACGGCAAGGTCGTCGCCTACCGGGCGCGCGTTTCGCTGTCGTTCAAGTACGAGGCGTGAGCCTCGGCCCGGCTCGACGACATCGAGCCGCGGCGGTTGGACCGGCTTCCTGCTGTGGCCGGACCGCGGGAGCCACCGCGTAGTCCGGCAGCCCGCGACCCGTGCCGTGGGGCCATCGGCGATGCCGCAAGTCGGGATCCGCGGCCGACTTCCTGGCCCGGCGCCGCGGGGTCTGCGCCCGACATGAAGAAATGTCGACGAGCCTGCACGGAACTGGCCCGCTCCCGACATCAGAGGTCGTCATGAACACGATCTTCCAGTCGCTCCTCTTCCTGTGTGCGTCGCTCGGTCCGGCCGGCGTCGCCGCCAACGCCGGCAACGCGCCATGCTGCTGGTGCTGCCCGGTCCCCTGCTGCGCGCCCGCGTGCTGCACCCCGGACTGCTGCACCCCGGACTGCTGCACCCCGGACTGCTGCCCGCCCGGCTGCTGCGAGTCGGCCGCCAAGGTCGAGGCGCCTGCCCCGGTCGCCCCGGCTCCTGCGCCGAAGAGCTGCTGCGGTTCCGGCTGCTGCCGCTGAACGGTACCCTGCCTCGGCAATGCCGAAGCCGAACCTCGCCGCCGACGAGTTCGTCGCGGCGTTCGCCCGCCACGGGCGAACGCTGTGGCTGCTCGCTGCCGCGTGGGTCGGCGGGGGCGAGGCGGCGGATCTGGTGCAGGAGACGGCGCGCATCGCCTGGCAACGACGTGACAGCTGCCGTGCCGGCAGCGACATCGGCGCCTGGCTCGCGCAGATCGTGCGCCACACCGGCGCCAACTGGCGACGCAAGCGTCGGCCCGAAGCGACGGACCCGGCACTGCTGCAGCCTCTCGCGGCGGGCGCGCCGGCGATCGGCGCCGGCGTGGTCGACGTGGAGCGGTTGCCCGACGCCGTGGCCCGCGCCCTGCAGTCCCTTCCCGAAGTCGCACGAGCGTGCCTGCTGCTGCAGGTCGTCGGCGGCATGACCTTCCCTGAGATCGCGACCATGCTCGACCTTCCCGAGAACACTGCCATGAGCCATGCGCGTCGCGCACGCCTGGCGCTGCGTTCGGCCCTCGGCGTCGAGGCGACCGCGCCGCATCCGGTCGTGGAGGCACCATGAACGCACCGCGCGATCGTCACGACGATGCGCTCGACGCCCAGCTGCGCGCCGCGTTCGCGCCGCCGGCAGCGCTCGATCTCGAGGAGGCCGCGCGCGCTGCGACGCGCGTCGCGCCGGTCCGACCGCTGTACCCGAAGTGGCCGTGGCTGCTCGCGGCAGCCGCGTTGCTGCTGACGATCGGGTTCCTCGTCGCCCGGCCGGCGCGTGGACCCGAGGGCCACGACGGGCGCGAACTCGGGGCGCTGTGGGCGGCCGCGTACGAACACGCGGACGCATCCGGTTTCGGCGGCGGTTCGTGCTGCGATCCGACGCTCGATTTCGGCAGCGAGTGCGAGAAGCGCTTCGCCGTGCGCCTCGGCCTGGACGGCAGCAGCGGCGTCACGCTGCACGGCTGCTACTGCGGTCTGCCGACGGGCGGCTGCGTCGCCGTGCTCGCCGAGACGCCCGACGGACCGATGGGCGTGTTCGCCGTGCCGAAGAGCCGAGACCCGCGGCCGGTGCTTCCCGCGGATTCCAAGCTGCACCTGTCGCGGCGCGAACTCGGGCCGATCGTGCTCTACGCCGTGTCGCCGCGGGCGCCGGCGGCATCGCTGGCGTCGTTCCGCGTCGAGCCCTGACCGGCGGCGTGGGGTGCGGCGCTAGCATCGCGCCGATGTTCGCTCTCGCCGCGCTGCTGGTTCTCGCTGCACCGCAGGATCCACCGCCGTACGACGAACGCGCGGCCTGGGCGAAGGTCGAAGCCGCGTTCCGCGACGGCTGCCGTGACGCCGGGGTCGTCGGCGCGGGGCTCGTGTTCGTGAAGGGCAAGAACGTCGAGCACTACGCCGGCGTCGGCTTCGCCGATCGCGACGGCAAGCGCGCCGTCGATCCGGACACGATCTTCCACTGGGCGAGCTGCACCAAGACGTTCACCGCGATCGCGGTGATGCAGCTGCGCGACCGCGGCAAGCTCGCGCTCGAGCAACCGATCGTCGACTTCGTGCCCGAACTGCGCACGGTGCGGAACCGCTTCGGGGCGATGACCGACGTCACCGTCCGGCACCTGCTGACGCACAGCGCCGGGTTCCGCGCGCCAACGTGGCCGTGGGGCGGCGACCAGCCCTGGCACCCGCACGAGCCGACGCAGTGGAGCCAGCTCGTGGCGATGCTGCCGTACACCGAGGTCGAGTTCGCGCCGGGCACGAAGTTCTCGTACAGCAATCCCGGCATCGTGTTCCTCGGCCGCGCGATCGAGGCGTTGAGCGGCGACGACTACGAGATCTACATGGAGAAGAACGTGCTGCGCCCGCTCGGCATGACCGCGAGCTACTTCGACACCACGCCGTACCATCTGCAGCGCCACCGGTCGCACTCGTACGACGGCAAGGGCGACGCGGCGAAGGACCTCGGTCCCGACTTCGACACCGGCATCACGACCAGCAACGGCGGTCTGAACGGCTCGCTGACCGACATGGCGAAGTACGTGTCGTTCCTGCTCGGCGCGTTGCCGCCGGACAGCGACGGGGCGCGCGTGCTGGCGCCGGAATCGCTCGCGTCGATGTGGGCGCCGGTGCTGCCGACGAACCGCGACGGCAGTGAGCACATCGGCCTCGGCTTCTTCGTGCAGCAGCGCGGGGGCTCGACGTTCGCGACGCACACCGGCGGCCAGCGGCAGTTCGTGTCCTTCTTCTACGCGCACCCGGCGTCGGGAACGGGCGCCTGCGCGGCGTTCAACACCGGCACGGCCGGGCCGGTGATGGCGAAGGTGCGCACGCTGTGCATGGAGACCCTCTCCGCCCCGCGGCGTTCCGCCCGATGACGGTCCGGCGCGTCGGGTTGGGACGGTAAGGAACGGCGATGTCGCGCGTCGGCGAGGCATGACGATGGCCACTCCGCCTCCGACCTCCGTTTCCGCGACGACCACCGCCGTCTTCGACATCACCGGCATGACCTGCGCCTCGTGCCGCGGCCGGGTCGAACGCGCCCTCGCCGCGGTCGACGGCGTGGCCAAGGTCGAGGTCAACCTCGCGACCCAGCAGGCCCGCGTCGCCTTCGACGCGTCCCGTACCGAGCGCGCCGTCCTGGTCGCCGCGGTCGCCGGCGCTGGCTACGGAGTCGCTGCGCCGACGAGTCCCGACACGGTCGGCACCGCGGGACGCAGCGCGGCCGAACGCGACGAACGAGCGACGCTGCGTCGGAAGTTGATCGTCGCCGGCGTCGCCACCGTGCCGTTGCTGGTGCTCGGCATGTCGCACGGCGCGCTGCCGTTCGCGGACACTCTCGCCGGTCGCATCGTGCAGTTCGCGCTCGCGACGCTGGTGCTGTTCGGGCCGGGCGCGCGCTTCCTGCGCGGCGCGTGGGCCGCGGCCACGCACCGCACGGCAGACATGAGCACGCTGGTGGCACTCGGCGGCGTGTCGGCGTGGGCGTGGGCGACCGTGGCGACGCTGGCCATGTTCGGCGAGGGCGGCGGGCACGCTGCACCGCACGCACCGTTCGAGGCCGTCGGTTCGATCGTGACGTTCGCCTTGCTCGGCAAGCTGCTCGAAGCGCGCGCCAGGTGGCGGCTCGGCGACGCGGTGCGCGCGTTGCACGCGCTGGCGCCCGCCGTCGCCCATCGGCTGGCGGCGAACGGAGTCGAGAGCGACGTGCCGGCCGGCACGCTGCGCCCCGGCGACGTCGTGCGGGTGCGACCGGGCGAGCGCGTGCCGAGTGACGGCGTCGTCGTGACCGGTGAGTCGGCCGTCGACGAAGCCCTGCTCACCGGCGAGAGCGTGCCGGTGGCTCGTGGACCGGGTCAGCGCGTGGTCGGCGGCAGCCTCGTCACCGATGGCGCGCTGCAGGTGCGCGTCGATCGTACGGGTGCAGAGACGGCGTTGGCGCGCATCGCTTCGGCCGTCGAGACGGCGCAGGCGTCGCGTGCCCCGATCTCGCGCCTGGCAGATCGCGTCACGGCGATCTTCGTGCCGCTGGTGCTGGCGATCGGAATGGCGACGTTCGGCATCTGGTGGGCGCTCGATCCGAGCACCGTCGGGTTCGCGGTCGCGATCGAACGCTTCGTCGCGGTGCTGGTGATCGCCTGCCCGTGCGCCCTGGCGCTGGCGACGCCGGCAGCCGTGGCGGTGGGTGCGGGCCGCGGAGCCGAACTGGGCGTGCTGTTCCGCGACGGCGCGGCGCTGGAGCATGCGAGCCGCGTCGACACCGTCGTGTTCGACAAGACCGGCACGCTGACCGCCGGCCGCGCTTCGGTTGCGGCGATCGAGCCCGTCGCCGGAGCGACGGCGGAACAACTGCTGGCCGTCGCGGCGGGGCTCGAGGTCGGCAGCGAGCATCCCTACGCGCGCGCGATCGTCGCCGCGGCGCGCGAGCGCGGCCTGGCGCTGCCCGACGTCGGGTCGTTCCGCGCCGTGCCGGCGATGGGCGTCACCGCGCGCATCGACGCGGCCATCGTGCGCGCCGGCAAGTCGTCGTGGCTGCGCGATGAAGGCGTCGACGTCGCGCCGGCCGCGATCGTCGAGAAGGCCCTGGCGGCCCGCGGCCTGACACCGATCGTGGTCGCCTGGCAGAACCGTGTGCTGGGCGTGCTGGCGGTCGCCGACCGCGCGCGTCCCGAAGCGGCCGAGGTCGTGCGGCAGCTCGCGGCGGCCGGCGTGCGATCGGCGATGGCGACCGGCGATCGCCGGGCCGTGGCCGAAGCGATCGCGCGCGAGGTGGGCATCGACGACGTTGCAGCCGAACTGCTGCCAGCGGACAAGGTCGCGCACGTCGAGTCCGTGCGGCGTCAGGGTCGGCGCGTGGTGATGGTCGGCGACGGCGTCAACGACGCCCCGGCGCTGGCCGCCGCCGACGTCGGGATGGCGCTCGGTGGCGGCACCGACGTTGCCGGCGCTGCCGCCGACGTGCTGCTGGTGCGTGGTGGGCTCGGCGCCGTGCCGACGGCGATCGCCCTCGCCCGCGCGACGATGCGCACGATCCGGCGCAACCTGTTCTGGGCGTCGGCCTACAACCTGCTCGGCCTGCCGCTCGCGGCGGGCGCGTTCGCCGGCCTCGGCCTCGAGTTGTCGCCGGTGTTCGCCAGTGTGGCGATGTCGCTGTCCGGTGTGTCGGTGCTGGTAAGCTCGCTGCGGCTCCGCCGCTTCGGCGCGGCGCCGCGTGAGGTGACGCCATGAGTTGCCACGATTCCCACGATCGCGGGCGAACCGCTCTGCCGGAGAAGGTCCTGAGCGAGCTGGTTGCCAGCCATCGCGAGTTCCTCGCCTTCGTGGAGCGACGCGTCGGCGACCGCGCCACCGCCGAGGACGTGTTGCAGGATGCGTTCGTGAAGGGACTCGAGCGCGGGGGTGAGCTGCGCGAGGACGAGTCGGCGAGGGCGTGGTTCTACCGGGTGCTGCGCAATGCGCTGGTCGATCGGCACCGGCGTGCCGCCACGACGGCGAAGCGGCTCGATGCGCTGGCCGCCGAACTGTCGCGCGCGGAACTCGAACGCGACGGCGCCACGGACCGCGAGGTCTGCGGCTGCATTGCGCGCCTGATCGAGACGTTGCCGCCGGAGCAAGCGACCGTGTTGCGTCGCGTCGAACTCGAAGGCGTCGCCGTGAAGCAGTTCGCCGTCGATGCCGGCCTCACGGAGAACAACGCCGGCGTGCGGGCCTTCCGAGCGCGGCGTGCGTTGCGCGAACGCGTCACGCGCGCCTGCGGCACCTGCGCAGAACATGGTTGCTTCGACTGCACCTGTGGCTCCCCCGGCGCGTCGTGAGCAGGCCGGTGCGTCGGACCAGCGCGGGCCGCTTTCGACCGCAAGAAGCGGCATGCATGCCGTTCGCCGGCTGCTACGTTCGCGCGGGTGATGGCAACCCGAGAACCGGATGCGCGGCAGGACCGCGCGCGCTGGGCGGCGGTCGTCGCGCGCGACCCTGCCGCCGACGGCGCGTTCGTGTTCGCGGTGCGCACGACCGGTGTCTACTGCCGGCCCTCGTGTGGTGCGAAGCGGGCGCAACGCGCCAACGTCCGGTTCTTCGACGATGGCGCTGCCGCACGGGCAGCGGGCTTCCGCGCCTGCAGGCGCTGTCGCCCCGACGCGGCGACGTCGGACCACGAGCAGCGCCTGCGCCTCGTCGCGACGGTCTGCGGTTGGCTCGACGCCGCCGAACGCCCCCTGCCGCTCGCTGAGCTGGCGGCGCGCGCCGGCTACAGCCCGTTCCACTTGCAGCGCGTGTTCACCGCCGTGCTCGGTCTGTCGCCGCGTGCCTGGGCGGCGATGCGTCGCGAGGAACGGCTGCGCGGCGAACTCGCGGCGCGCCGACCGGTGACCGAAGCCATGCTGCGCGCCGGGTTCGGGTCGACGAGTGCCCTGCACCGCGCGTCGCGCCGAGCGCTGGGCATGGCGCCGCGCGCAGCGCGCGACGGGGGTGCTGGCGAACGCATCGAGTTCGCGGTGGCGCGGTGCTCGCTCGGACTCGCGCTGGTCGCGGCGACCGCGAACGGCGTCGCGGCGATCCTGCTCGGCGACGATGCCGAAGCCCTGCGCGCCGACCTCGCGCGGCGCTTTCCGCGGGCGGAGTTGGTGCGCGGCGGAGCGGCGTTCGTGGCCCGCACCCGCTCGGTCGTCGCCTGCGTCGACGGCGAACGTGGCGATCCGGGTCTGCCGCTCGACCTGCGCGGCACGGCGTTCCAGCAGCGCGTGTGGCGGGCGCTGCAGCGCGTGCCCGCCGGCGCGACCGTCGACTACGGCGCGCTCGCGCGTTCGCTCGGCATGCCGCGCGGGGCGCGGGCGGTGGCGCGCGCCTGTGCCGCGAACCCGGTCGCCGTCCTGGTCCCCTGCCATCGCGTCGTGCGCGGCAACGGCGAGCCGAGCGGCTACCGCTGGGGCGTCGACCGCAAGGTCCGTTTGCTGGTGCGCGAACGTGGCTGATCGCGCCGAAGTTGCGAGCGGCGTCGCGCCGCGCATCATGCCCGCATGAGCGAACGCCCCTACGTGCTCGGGACCGGCGACGACGAACTCGCGCGGCTCGGACTGCAGCATCGTCTGTGGTCCGATGCGGCGCACGCAGCGTGGCTCGCGGCGGGGCTCGCACCGGGCCAGCGGGTGCTCGACGTCGGCTGCGGCCCCGGCTTCGCGGCGTTCGACCTCGCGATGGTGGTCGGCGCCGGCGGCGCCGTCGTCGCGGTCGACGAGTCCGCCGGGTTCGTCGCGCATGGCAACGCGCAGGCGGAGGCCCGCGGCCTGCGCCAGGTCACGGCCCGCGTCGGCGACGTGCAGCAGCTCTCTAGCGTGCTCGCGAACGACGCGCCGTTCGACCTCGCCTATGCGCGGTGGGTGCTGTGCTTCGTGCGTGACCCCGAGGCGGTGGTGCGCGGCGTGGTGTCGGCCCTGCGGCCCGGCGGGCGCTTCGTGATCCACGACTACTTCAACTACGGCTCGATGACGATGGCGCCGCGGCGCCGTTCGCACGACCTGGCGGTCGCCGCGACGATGCAGAGTTGGCGCGCGCAGGGCGGCGACCCCGACATCATGGCTCGCGTGCCGGCGATGCTGGTCGCCGCCGGGTGTCGGATCGAGCGTCTGCAAGTACACCAGCGGATCGCGCGCGGCAGCGACGCGATGTTCGCGTGGCCCGACACCTGGTGGCGCACGTTCGCGCCGAAGCTGGTGCAGAAAGGGCTGCTCGCCCAGGCGGACTGCGACCGGTTGGTGGCCGACCTGGAGGCGATCCGGCGCAGTCCTGCGGACTTCGTGTCGTGTCCCCCGGTCTACGAGCTGATCGCCGTGCGCTCCTGACGTTCCGTTGGCGCCGGACCGCGGGCGTCGGCAAGATCCTCGCCCCCGCATGAGCGACGCCCCCCGAGTCCTGACCGAGCGCCGAGGCGACGCGGTCCTGGTGACCCTGAACGCGCCGGAGCGGCGCAATGCGATCGACCAGCAGATGGTCGACGGCCTGCACGAGGTCCTCGACGCGCATTGGCACGACGAGTCGGTGGCGGCGCTCGTGCTGACGGGCGCGGGCGACAAGGCGTTCGCCGCGGGGGCCGACATCGCGCAACTGCGCGAACGCACGTCGCGCGACGCGCTGAAGGCGATCAACTCGGGCATCTTCGAACGCATCGAGGAGTTCCCGGCGCCGGTGATCGCGGCGGTGCGCGGGTTCGCGCTTGGCGGTGGCTGCGAGTTGGCAATCGCGTGCGACCTGCGCGTGCTCGGCGAGTCGGCCAGGCTCGGCCAACCCGAGGTCAAGCTGGGCATCATCCCGGCCGCTGGCGGCACCTACCGCCTGCCGCGCCTGATCGGGCTCGGCCGTGCGCGCGAACTGGTCTTCACCGGTCGCCTGGTCGACGCGCAGGAAGCGCTGCGCATCGGCCTCGCGAACGTGGTGGTCGCCGATGCCGAGGTGGTCGACAAGGCGCTGGCACTCGCGGCGGAGATCGGGGCCAACGGGCGCCTCGCCGTGCGCGGGGCCAAACGCGCGATCAATGCGCTGTCGCGGCCGGGCCAGGAGAACGCGCAGGCGTTCGAGAGTTCGGTGCAGGCAGTGCTGTTCGACAGCGACGACAAGAAGGCGCGCATGGACGCGTTCCTCAAGAAGGCGCAGAAGGGCGGATCATGAGCGAGATGACGTACGCAACCGTGGCGGTGGTGGGTGCGGGCACGATGGGCGCCGGGATCGCGCAGGTCTGCGCGCAGGCCGGTTCGAGCGTCGTGCTGCAGGACATCAACGACGACTTCGTGCAGAAGGGCCTCGGTCGCATCCGCGACTTCCTGCAGAAGGGCGTCGACAAGGGCAAGGTCACCGTCGAGCAACGCGACCTCGTGCTGTCGCGCATCACGACGACGACCGATCGCTCCGCCGCGTGCCGCGGGGCCGGGCTCGTGATCGAAGCCGTGCCCGAGAAGCTCGAGCTCAAGAACGGCCTGTTCCGCCAGCTCGGCGACGTCGTGTCGCCGGCGTGCGTGCTGGCGAGCAACACCTCGTCGTTGTCGCTGGCGAAGGTGTTCGACGGCGTGCGTGGTCCCGAGCGGTGCGTCGGCATGCACTTCTTCAACCCGGTTCCGCTGATGGCGCTGCTCGAAGTCGTGCGCACCGCCGCCACGAGCCAGGCCACCGTCGACGCGGTCGTCGGCTATGGCAAGGTGCTCGGCAAGGAGGGCATCGTGGTGAAGGACAGCCCGGGCTTCGCCAGCTCACGCCTCGGCGTCTGCCTCGGCCTCGAGGCGATCCGCATGCTCGAGAGCGGCGTCGCCAGCGCCGAGGACATCGACAAGGCGATGGTGCTCGGCTACGGCCACCCGATGGGGCCGCTCAAGCTCACCGACCTTGTCGGCCTCGACGTGCGGCTCGCGATCGCCGACTACCTGGCGAAGGAGCTCGCCCATCCAGGTTTCCAGGCGCCGCAGTTGATGCGGCGCATGGTCGAGCAGGGCAAGCTCGGCAAGAAGAGCGGTCAGGGCTTCTACCGCTGGTGACGCGCGGGTCTGGCCCGCGCGATCAGTTGCCCTGGATTTCCCAGCTCAAGCAGTTGCTCAGGCCGAAGCCGCTCGGCATCCCGCCGACGACGGGCAGGCACGCGGTCACGACCTGCGAGCTGACCACCACGCCGGCGAGCGCTGGCAGGATCGGCAGCGCGATGTTGAAGCTGGTGCTGCCGTCGCATGGCCCGACGCCCGCGACCAACTGCGGCCCGACGGTGCCGAGCAGCGGCCAGGCGAGCACGGGACCGCACAGGAACGGGAAGCTGCCGCCCGGCGCATTGCAGGGGAGCGCGCCCACCGCGAGCAGAGCCAACGAGCCCGCGGGGGCCTGGTCGATGCCGACCGCGAACTGCATGTTGCCGAGCACGGGGTCGTTGCGCAGCGTCGACACCTGCGGGCACGGCAAGCACGTGCCGTTCGAGCACGAAGCGCCCATCGACGTCGCGCGGCCCGGACGGATCGCCAGGCCGACCATCGGATCGGCGAGGATGGGTGATGGGCAGCAGGCGGCGGGGCCAGGCACGACGTTCGGCGCGAGCCATGCGTAGCCCATGCTGAGCGTGGCGAGGCCATCGGTCGCGTAGAGCACCTGATTGCCCCAATCGACCGCGAGGCCGGTCACCGCGCCAAAGCCGGCGAAGCACGGCGGCAGCAGGAACTGCGACACCGGCACGCATGGTGCGGCGAGTTGCGACACGACGATCCGGGTCGGGCCGACCGGGAAGATCGGGAAGGAGATGAAGACCAGGCCGTTGCGTTCGTCGACCGCGAGGCCGGTGGTGACGTTGCCGAGCGCCGTCGGCAGCAGTCCGGTGTTGCAGACGCCGAGCGGCACGGGCGGGCAGTTGTTGGTGTAGAAGTGCAGGTTGCCGAGGTTGTCGATCATCCAGAGGCGGTTCTGGCCTTCGACGACTTCCATGCCGGTGATGAACGCGTTCGGCGCGAGCGTCGGGATGGGCATCGCCGGACACGTCACGGCGCAGGTGTCGTCGACGCGGGTCAGCAGCGTGCCGTCGCTGACCCAGGCGCCCGAGCGCACGGGGTCCCACGCGGTGCCACCGGCGAACGCCGGCATCACGACGATGCCCGGCAGCGGCACGGGACACTGCGCGAGGAACGCGCACGGCGCGTGGCTCACGTGGCGCAGGTTCGAGAACCGGGTGAGGCCGACGAGGTGCGGCGGAGTCTGGGCGGCGATGGCGGCACCGAGCAGCGGGAGGACGAACGGCAACAGGTTGGAGGGTTTCATGGGTGGGAGGGCCCGGGACAGGACCGGGTCGCCCCGGAAGAACCGTTCCTCGCCGAACGCACGCGGATTTTCGCGGCGAGCCGATCGCCGGCCCGAAGTCCGCTTGCGCACCGGGCATGCGTTGCCGTTGCGGCACGCTTGACGGTCCGGGGCCGCTGCCGTGCGATGCCGTCGTGCGCCGGTGCCTGTTCTGCCTCGTTCTCGCGCTGCCCCTGGTCGGCCAGGATCCGGTGGCGGACGAGCTGTTGTTCCCGATGCTGGTGACTCGAGGCGAACTGCTGGTCGCGAATCGCGACTGGCGCGCTGCCTTGCCCGTCCTGCGGCGTGCGATCGAAGTCGGGTCGCAGCTCGGCGTCGAGGGCCACCACTCGCTCCATGCTGCCCGCGACGCTCTCGCGTCGGCTTGTTGGCAGCTCGGCGAACGGCAGGCCGCGATCGCAGCCTTGGGTGCGAACCTCGACTGGTTCGGCGGGCACCTCGAGCAAGTCTTGCCCGCCCTCGCCGAAGTGGACCGCCTGCGGACGGTGGCCCTGCATCGCGCGGCGGTCGATCGCCTGTTGGTGTGGACGGCGGAGCAGCCGGCGTTGCTGCCGATGGCCGAGGTCTACGCGCGCGTGCTGGCCTGGAAGGGGCAGGTGGCGCGCGGCGTTCTCGACGAGCCGCGCGCGGCACTCCCCGACGCCGAAGGTGCTGCCCGCCTGCGCCGCCTGCAGCAGATCGTCGGCGAGATCGCGATGGGTCGGGCGGACGACACCCTGCGGGCGGAGCGCGAATCGCTCGTGGCGGCGGTCGGCCGCGGCGCGACGGCGAGTGTTGCCCCGAGCGTCGCCGCCGTGCAGTCGGCGCTGCCCTATCGCGCGGCACTGGTCGACTTCGTGCTGCTCCACGAGCCCGGCGGGGGACGGCGGTACATCGCGTTCGTGCTGCGCGGTCGCCACGTGCGCCGCGTCGACCTCGGCCCGGCAGAGCCGATCGAGCAATCGGTGCGGGAATGGCTGCAACTGCTCGCGCGCAGCATGAAGCCGGGAGTGCAGGGCGTCGCCGCGCCCGTGGGCCGCGAGCTGCGGCAGCGCGTGTTCGAGCCCCTGGCCGCGGCGATCGGCGACAGCGTGCGGCTGTTCGTCTGCCCCGACGCAGCGCTCGCGACGCTGCCGTTCGAGACCTTGCCCGATGGCGACGGAGCTGCGTTCCTGGTCGAGCGGCTTTCGATCTCGTACCTGCAGGACGCGACCGAACTGATGCGCACGCCGATGGAGGATCCCGGCACGACGTTGTTGGCGTTCGGCGACATCGACTACGGCGCGTCGAGTGCCACCTCGTCGGTGCAGCGCGGCGTGCCGCGGCCGTTCGCGCCGTTGCCCGCGACGGCGAACGAACTCGCCGTGTTCGAGCGGCTGCCGGACATCGTGACGACCGTGGTACGGGGCAAGGCGGCGAGTGAGCAACGATTGCGCGAGAGCGTCGCCGGAGCGGCGTTCGTGCACCTCGCCACGCACGCCTTCTGCGGCGTCGCCGGCGCCGCCGAGCCGCAGGCGATGCGCGCCGGCGTGGCGCTCGCGAGTGCCAACGACGCGCCTGGCGCCGACGACGGCATCGTCGGCGTCGACGAGGCGGCGCGGCTCGACCTGCGAAACTGCCGGCTGGCCGTGCTCTCCGCGTGCCAGACCGGGCTCGGCGAACCGTTCGCCGGCGAGAGCCTGCTCGGACTGCGCCGCGCGCTGCGCATCGCCGGGGCGAAGGCGACGGTGACGTCGTTGTGGCGCGTCGACGACGCCGCGACCGCGCAGCTGATGGCCGACTTCTACACGACGCTGTTCGGCGACGAGCGGGATCCCGCACTGGCGTTGCGGGAAGCGCAGCTGCAGGCGTTGGCGCGGGCTCGGGCAGCGCATGGCGGCGAGGGCTTGCCGGGCCTGTGGGGCGCGTTCGTCACCGAGGGTCGCTGATCCTGCCGTCGCGGTCGTCGGGTTGTGCGCGTTTCGTCCCGGCCCTGCGCGGCGTTCGCCGGCTGCCATGCCGTCCGTAGGATCCGCGCCTCTGCCATGCCACCGCTCCGCGCCGTCGTACCGTTCCTGATCGCGCTGTCGTCGCTGTCGCCCGCCGCGCGAACGCAGGTGCCGAGTCCGGCGGCGTTCCTCGGCCACGAGGTCGGCGCCGACTACAGCCTCTGCAACTACACCGACATGATGCGCTACTTCCGCGCCGTCGAGGCAGCCAGTGATCGGGTGCGGCTGGTCGACATCGGCCCGACCAGCTACGGCCAGCGCATGACGATGGCGGTGATCAGTTCGCCGCAGAACCTCGCGCGTCTCGACCGGCTGCGCGAGATCAGCGTGCTGCTGGCGCACGGCAAGGCGGATCCCGACGCGGTGCGCGCGCTCACGGCCGAGGGGCGCGCGTTCGTCTGGATCGACGCCGGGCTGCACTCCACCGAAGCGATCGCCGGGCAGAACATCATCGAGCTGGTGTGGCAGATGGCGGAGCGAGGCGACGAGGAAGTCGCGCGCATCCTCGACGAGGTCGTGCTGCTCGCGTGCCCGGTGAACCCCGACGGCTACGAGCTCGTCGCCAACGCCTACCGCGCGACGCGCAGCATGACGATCCCGGTGCTCTACCAGCGCTACATCGGGCACGACAACAACCGCGACTTCTACGCGTGCAACCAGCTCGAGGCGCAGAACGTCAACCGCGTCTTCTACCGCGAGTGGTGTCCGCAGATCGTCTACAACCACCACCAGTCGGCGCCGGCGAACACGATCATCTTCACGCCGCCGTTCCGCGATCCGCACAACTACCTCGTCGACCCGATGGTCGTGCGCGGCATCGAGATCGTCAGCGCCCACATGAACAAGCGCTTCGCCGCCGAGGGCAAACCCGGCGTGATCTCGCGCAGCGGCGCTCCCTACTCGGGCTGGTGGAACGGCGGCCTGCGCTCGACCAACTACTTCCACAACGTCATCGGCATCCTGACCGAGTCGTTCGGCCGCCCGGAGCCGACGCCGATCGGACAACCGCTCGAACGCCGGCTGCCGTACGGCGACTACCCGGACCCGGTGCCGGCGCAGATGTGGCACGCGCGGCAGACCGTCGAGTACCTGCAGACCGCGAACTTCGCGATCCTCGACTACGCGGCGCGTCACCGGCGCGAAGTGATGCGCGACATCTGGACGATGGCGACGCGCGCGATCGAACGTGGGCGCCGGGACCACTGGACCGCGACGCCGGCCCTGGTCGAGGCGGCGCGTCGGCGCGACGAGCCGGACGCCGTGTTCACCGATCCGTTCCTGCGCGACCCGCGTGTCTACGTGCTGCGGTCCGACCAGCCCGACTGGAGCGCTGCGCAACGACTCGTGCGAGCGCTGCAGCGCTGCGGCGTCGACGTTCACCGGGCGCGCGGGCCGTTCGCGATGAACGGCGTCACCATGCCGGCCCGCTCGTTCGTGGTGAAGGCCGACCAGCCGTACCGGGCGCACGTGCTCGACCAGTTCGAGCCGCAGTGGCATCCGAACGACGTCAAGGAGGGCAAGCCCGTAGCACCGTACGACGCTGCCGGCTGGACGCTGGCGATGCAGATGGACGTGCAGGTCGAGCGCAGCCGCGACGCGGTCGAAGGGGACTTCGAGCTGCTGCCGCCGAGCGAAGCGTTCGCGCCGGCGTCGATGGCTCTGCCCGTCGATGGCTTCCGACTGCCAGGCCGGGACAGCCATGCGGTGATCGCGGTCAATCGGCTGTTGGCCGCCGGCTGCGATGTGTCGTGGAGCGCCGGCAGCGGCTCGTACGTCGTCGCCGACGCGCCGGCCGCCAGGACCGTGCTCGAAGGCGTCGCGAGCGAACTCGGCCTGCGCGTGCAGGCCAACCGAGCGGAGCGCTTCGCCGACCGGGGTGGCGTTCCGGTGCGTCCGGTTCGGCTCGGCCTGTTCGACACGTTCGGCGGCCACATGCCGACCGGCTGGGCCCAGTGGGCGCTGCTCGAGTTCGGGTTCCCCGTGCGGCAGGTGTGGGGCGATCGCATCGAGGCCGGCGAGCTGCGGCGCGACTTCGACGTGCTGGTGTTCCACACCGGTCTGCCGGGGCCGCGCGATCTCGAACGCGCCGCGCGCACGCGCGACGAGCAGAACACCGAGCAACTGCAGGCGGCGCTGCCGGCGTTCGAGGACTGGAGCAATCTGAAGTCGCGTGCGACGCGGCTGACCGGCGAGAAGTCGCTGCCGGCGATCCGCGCGTTCGTCGAGCAAGGCGGCACGTTGATCGCGCTGGGCAGCGAGGTCGAGAAGGTGGTCCGCCACTTCGCGCTGCCGGTGAAGGTTGGCACGCACGTGCCCGATCCCGAGGTCGAAGGAGGCGAACGGCGCACGCGGCGCGAGGAGTACTACGTGCCGGGTTCGCTGCTCGCGATCGAGGTCGACACCAGGCACCCGATCGCGCGCGGCTCCTCGCGCGATCTCGCGGCGATGGTCGACGGCGACTCGACCGTGCTCGAGGTCACCGACCGCAACGCCCGCATCGACGTGCTCGCCCGCTACCGCGGCTCGGACACGCTGGTGAGCGGTTGGGCGATCGGCGAGGAGTTCCTGGTCGGCAAGGCCGCGGCGCTGTGCGCGCACGTCGGCAAGGGCCGGGTCGTCCTGTTCGGCGCCGACTTCACCTACCGCGGCCAGCCGCTCGGCACCATGCGCCTGTTCTTCCAGGCGATCCTCACCGCCGGCGAAGGCGGGGATGCCGCCGCGGCTGAACGCACGAGGCGGTGACCCTGTCCCGCGACCCGTCTACCAACCTGCGATTGCCCCAGGACCCCGCCATGCAACGTCTCCTTCTCGTCCTCCTGTTCGCGCCGAGCGTGCTGCTCGCGCAGCGCCCGACGCCGACCTTCGAGCACGGCAAGCGCGCGGCCACGATCGAGTACGGCGCCGTGCCGGTCGGCAAGCACTCGCTCGGGGAGTTGCCCGTCGGCGAGACGTGGCGGCTCGGCAACAACGAAGCGAGCGTCATCCGGCTCGCCGTGCCGCTGCTCGCCGGCGATGCGGTGATCGCGCCCGGTGCCTACCGGCTCTCGTTCCTGCACGCCGCGGAGATGGCCGGCGCGCTCATGGCGGCGGGCAGCGGCCACGCCCTCGACGCGACCGGGGACGGCCGCATCGACGGCAAGCTCGGCGTTGCCAAGAAGCCGACGAAGAACCTCGCGATCGAGTGGCGCAAGAACGGTGCCCTCGCGGCCGGCAGCCAGCCGGTGCACATCGTCGTGCAGTTCGGTCCGGACGAGTGGGTCGGCGAGGCGACGTTGGTCGGCAACAAGCCGTTCACCGTGCCCGGGTGGAAGGCAGTGCTGTGGCAGTTCGCCGCGGCGCGGCTCGAGAGCGGGCTGCCGACGCCGGTCGCGACCCTGACGCGCGGCGACGACAACTGGAACCTCGTCGTCGCGAAGGGCGACGTGAAGCTGATCCCGTGGATGAGCGCGCCGACCGAGCAGTTCGGCTTCGGTGAGGTGAAGGGGCCCGCCGCCGACCGCGTCGCCGCAGGCCGCGAGGGCAAGCTGGAGATGAAGGTCGATGCGCCGATGCCGGTGCTCGAACTGCTGTCGGCGAAGAAGCAGAAGGGCGAACTCGTCTTCGACGTCGGCTACGGCACCGAGCGCGTGAGTTGGACGGTTCCGGAGCCGAAGCCGGCGAAGTGATCGCGGTCACTTCGGAGCTTTCCGGGCGCATCTTCGTCGCGCGCCGCTCGCCGCGGGCCCGCGGCGCGGCTCTTCTACCGACATGATGCGTTCTGCCCTCGTCGCGGCCCTGTGCACGGCTGCGTCCCTTCTCGCCCAGGACCCCTCGCCCGCCGCACCGGCGGCGCCCGTGACCCCGACGTTGCCGGCCGCCGGTTCGCCCGAGGCCACGGCCTTGCTCGACAAGGCGATCGGCAAGATGCAGGCGTACGGCCGCGGCGAGTTCAGCACCACCGAGTCGAGCGACAACGCGATGTTGCGCGGCCAGGGCCTGCCGTTCGGTGACGAGGACACCGAGGTCGCCGGCGGCTGGTTTCGCGAGCTCGTCTGGGGTGATGCCGACGGCAAGGAATACGTGCGCGCCAACGGCAGGATGGTCGCGAAGGTCGGCGACGAGTGGCGGCTGCGCGGCAGCAAGCTGCCGGGTGGGCGGCCCGTGCCGTTCACGCTCGATCCGGACCTGCTGTTCTCGGTGCTCGCCGCGCTGCCGCCCGAGGCGCGCAAGGTCGCGAACGTCGAGGCCGGCGAGGTCGCGGGCAAGCCGGTCGCGTACCTGTCGCTGGCGCTCGGTGGCGACGTTGCCGCCGAGTTCGCGGCAACCGGCGTCGTGCCGACCGGCGGTGGGCTCGGTGGCGGGCTCATGATCTTCGGCGGTGGCGGCGGCATGGCGATGCCGGAGAACGAGTACACGATCTACCTCGCGTTCGCGGTCGATGCCGACAGCGGCGATCTGCGGCGCTTCACGGCCAAGGTGTTCGACGTCAACCCGATGATGGGCAACGTGCAGATCCAGATCGGGGGCGGAGGCGGCGACGAGGAGGAGGAGGTCGTCGTCGAGGAGGAGAAGCCAGCACCGGAGGGCGCGCCGATGGTCTGGAAGAAGGGACTGCCGACGAAGAAGCCGACGAAGAACGAGTCGGTGACGACATTCCGCGCCGACTTCAAGCAGCTCGGCCTGGCCGAGCCGCCGGCACTCGACGACAAGGCGAAGGCGCTGCTGCGCGTGCGGTAGCGCTGGGTCGACGGCCCGGCGAGGATGGCGCCATGCGCGCCCTGTTGCTCGTCGTCCTCGCCGCCTCCGCACCGCTGCGCGCGCAGGATCTGCCCGCGGTCGAAGTGCGCGAGATCGCCGGGACGAAGCTGCGCTACGCGGTGCAGCTGCCGCCGCAGTGGCAGCCCGGGACGTGGGCGCCGCTGCTGTTCGTGATCGAGTCGCCGCCGCCCCTCGATGGCGGTCGCAAGGCCCTCGCTGCGATTGGCGAGGATCTGCCGAAGGCCGGTTTCGTGGTCGTGGCGCCCGTCGATGGCGAGCCGACGGCCGATCTGCGGCCGCTGTTCGCCGAGCTGCGGCGCACGTTCCGCATCGAGCAGGGCGGCATGCACGCGGCCCTCGTCGACGAGCCCGAGTCCGGTGTCGCGGCGATCCTCGCGCATCGCGCCGAGTTCCAGACGATCACGCTCCTCGACACCGTGCCGGCGACGGTGGCCGACGGACTGCGGCGGTTGCCGGCGCGGCGGGTTGCCGTCGGGGTCGCGGCTGCGGAGCGCAGCGCTCACTTCCAGAAGCTGCACGCGGAGCGGGTGTTGCCGGGCGCGGCCGGCGACATCGCGCGCGTGCTCGACGACTTCCACGACGCCGCGGCGAACGGCGACGAAGCGCGCTACTTCGCGATCCTGCCCGACGACGCGGTCTTCCTCGGCACCGACGGCACCGAGCGCTGGACGGGTGCTTCGTTCCGCCGTGAGTTCGCGAAGTACTTCGAGCGCGATTCGGCGTGGACCTACGTGTGCCTGCGGCGTGCGGTGGACGTCGATGCGGGCGGGCAGTGGGCGACGTTCGACGAGACGCTCGACAACACGGCCTACGGCGAATGCCGGGGTTCGGGCGTCGTCGTGCAGCGCGAAGGGCGGTGGGTGCTGCGGCAGTACCACCTGACGATCCCGGTGCCGAACGACGTTGCGCGGCCGGTGGCGGCGCGCATCCGCGAGTTCCAGGACCGGCTGGCGCCGGCGGCCGCGCGCACCGTCATCGTCGTGCGTCACGCGGAGAAGGTCGATGCGGGCAAGGACGCCGAGCTCAGCGACGCCGGAACGGCGCGCGCCGAGGCGCTGGCGGCGGTTCTGCGCGACGTGAAGTTGACCGCGGTCGTCTCGTCGCAGTACCTGCGCACGGTCCAGACCGTCGGGCCGACGTGCAAAGCGCAGGGCCTCGAGGTCCGCAGGATCCCGGCCGACGACGGCGCGGGCCTGGCGGCGGCGGTCGCGAAGCTGCGCCCCGGCGAGACGGCGCTGGTGTGCGGCCACAGCAACACCGTGCCGGGAATCCTGAAGAACCTGGGCATCCGCGAGCCGGTGACGATCGCCGACGACGAGTTCGATCGACTCTTCGTCGTCACGCTCGACGCAGAAGGGCGCGGCGTGCAGATGCTGGCGCTGCGCTACGGCGCGCGCTGAACGGTCGCGCCGCAGCAGCCGTCACGAACTGCACGACAGGGCCGAGCAGCCGGGCTTGTCGCGGGCCCAGTCGGGCCGCTTCTGGGCGAGGTCGTCGTGCTCGGGTTGCTCGTCGAACGGGCGCTGCATCACCGCGAGCAGGCGTTCGACCTTGCCGAGGTCGCCGGCGTGCGCGGCATCGATCGCTTCCTGCGCGAGCCAGTTGCGCAGCACGAACTTCGGGTTGACCGCGTCCATCGCGGCGGCGACGGCGGCGGGGGGCCGGACCTCGCTGCGCGCGCGCCGCCACCAACGCTGCAGCCACGCGAGCCCGGCCGTCGCGTCCTCGGCGGCGATCGGCGCGTAGAACACGGATCCCAGCGCCGCTGGCCACGACGTCGGCTCGACGTCCGCGCGCACGACGTGCGACAGTCCGCGGAAGAACCGCGTCATGTCGGGGCCGACCCGCTGCAGCCACGCGAACAGTTCCTGCAGCAGGCCGCCGTCGTCGCGCGCCACGTCGTACGTCACGCCGAGCTTCGCCGCGAAACGCCGGGTCGCTTCGCCACCGTAGGTACGTTCGTAGAGGCCGATCGCGTCCTCGACGACCTGCGCGCTGTCACCGAACAAGGGCCGCAGCGCTTCGCCAAACTGCGCGACGTTCCAGAGCCCGATCGACGGTTGGTTGCCGAAGGCGTAGCGGCGCTGGCCGGCGTCGGTGGTGTTCGGCGTCCAGCCGAGATCGAAGTCGTCGATCCAGCCGTACGGGCCGTAGTCGATCGTCAGCCCGAGCGGCGACAGGTTGTCGGTGTTCATCACGCCGTGCACGAAGCCGACGGCCTGCCAGTGGGCGATCAGGCGCGCCGTGCGCGTCGCGACCTCGCGCAGCAGTGCTGCGTAGGCGTCGGGTCCGGGTGCGCCGAGTTCGGCGAAGAAGTGGCGCAACGCGAAGTCGGTCAGGGTGCGCAGCAGGGCGACGTCGCCGCGCGAACTCGGCAGCTCGAAGCTTCCAAGCCGCAGGAACGACGGTGCGACGCGGCAGACGATCGCGCCGGGTTCGGCCTGCGGGCGGCCGTCGTAGAACATGTCGCGCACGACGTCCTCGCCGGTCGCGACCAGCGACAGCGCGCGCGTGGTCGGCACGCCGAGCCCGGCCATCGCCTCGCTGCACAGGAACTCGCGGATCGACGAACGCAGCACGGCGCGGCCATCGCCGCGGCGTGAGTAGGCGGTTCGTCCCGCACCCTTGAGCTGCAGTTCGGCGACGCCGCCGTCGGGCCGCACGAGCTCGCCGAGCACGATCGCCCGGCCGTCGCCGAGTTGGCCGGCCCAGTGGCCGAACTGATGGCCGCCGTAGTTCGCGGCGTACGGGTCCATGCCGGCCCACAGCGCGTTGCCGCCGAGCGCCGCCGCCGTGTGCGGATCGCGCATGGTCGCTTCGTCGAGCCCGAGTTCGGCGGCGAGCGGACGCGACCACGCGAGCAGCCGCGGGGCCGGCACTGGCGTCGGCCGCACGCGCGACCAGAGCGCGCCGACGACGGGCCGCGGTGCCGCGGCGGTCTCGGCGTCGCCGGGCAGCTCGTCGAGGAAGCGCCGGCGGAAGCGGCTCGCGGCGGGGGCTGGCATGCACGCACCATACCGACGCGGCGTCGCAATCGCCGAACGGTGGTGCCATCATCGGCGGGCATGACGAGCGTGCCGGCCGCCCCACGTTTCCTCGATCGGCACTTCCGGTGGCGCGGCACCAACGTCTCGCGCCTCGAGTCGTTCTCCGACGCGGTGTTCGCGATCGTGTTGGCGCTGCTGTTCCTGCGCTCGCTGCCGCCGGAGTCGTTCGCCGAACTCGAAGCAGCGATGAAGGCGTTGGTGCCGTTCGCGGCGTGCTTCGCGATCGTCGCCTACGTGTGGGTCGAGCACTGGCTGTTCTCGCGCCGCTACGACCTGCACGACGGCTGGACGACGTTCTTGAACCTGCTGCTGCTGTTCCTGCTGCTGTTCTACGCCTACCCGCTGAAGTACCTGTTCACGCTGCTGTTCGTCGGTGCCTTCGGGCCGATCGGCGGCACCACGGTCGAGACGCTGACCGTCGGCTTCGACGGTGCAGGCGACGCGACGCGGCTGTTCGTGTTCTACGGCACCGGCTACGGCGCGATGTTCGTCGTGCTCGCCCTGATGTACGGCCGCGCCGCGAAGTTCGCCGACGTGCTGGGCCTCGACGTCGTCGAGCGCTACCTGACGCGCTCGGGCCGCACCCAGGCGCTGCTGCAGGCCGGCGTCGCCGCCGCGTCGATCCTGCTCGCGGTGTCTGGCATCGGTCGCGGCTTCGGCCTGCCCGGGTGGATCTACTGCCTGCTCGGCCCACTGATGGCGTGGCACGGCATGCGCGAAGGGAGCCACGTGCAGTCGCTGCTCGCGACGCGCTCCGGATCGCAGGCCAGCGCAGCCACGTCTGCGGGCTCCGCGTCTTCGTCGCCATGACGATCCGGTCCATCGGCTCGGCCGCCGCGGCGACCGGCGCCACCGAGTAGCGCGATGCCGCGCGTGCGCAGCTTCGCGCCGATCGCCCGCCGAGACGCGCGCGTGCTGATCGTCGGCAGCATGCCCGGCGTCGCCTCGCTCGCCGCCGGCCGCTACTACGCGCATCCCCAGAACGCCTTCTGGCCGATCGTCCTGCCGCTGCTCGGCGTCGCCGCCGCCGCGTCGTACGCCGAGTGCCTGCGCGCCGTGCGCGCGAATCGCATCGCGGTCTGGGACGTGCTGCGAAGCTGCGAACGGGCGGGCAGCGGCGACGCGGCGATCGAGCCCGCGAGCGCCCGCGTCAACGACTTCGTGACCTTCTTCGCCCGCCATCGGCGCGTGACGGCGGTGCTGTGCAACGGCGGCACGGCGCACGCCCTGTTCCAGCGGCGCGTGCTGCCCGCACTCGGCGCGCGAGCCCGAGCGCTGCGCGTCGTGCGGTTGCCGTCGACGAGTCCGGCCAATGCCGGCACTTCTCGCTACCAGAAGGCGGCCGCATGGCGTCGAGTTCTCGCGCCTCTGCTGCCATGAAGACCACGCTCCTGCTCGCTCTGCTCGCGCCGGTGCTGGCGGCGCAGGCTCCCGTCCTCACGCACGGGCCGTTCCGCGGCCATGTCGATGCGACGTCGCTGCACGTCTGGGCGCGCGCGAGCGAGCCGGGCGACTACACGCTGCACCTGGTAGCGCTCGCCGACGGCGCACCGCGCACCTTCACGGCTGCGGCCACGGCCGAACGCGACCTCGTGCTGCACTTCGCGGCGACCGGGCTGCCGGCCGGCAGCGCGCACACGCTGCGGATCACGCGCGGCGACGTGGTGGTGCATGCCGGCGAGGCGGCGTGGACGACCGCGATGCCCGACGGTGCCAGCGCCGCGACGTTCGCGTTCGGCTCGTGCGCGAACGAGCGCACGCACCCCGAGCAGCCGATCTGGGGCCGGATCCTGGCGCGCGCGCCGCACGGCCTCGTGCTGCTCGGCGACACGCCCTACATCGACCTCGGCACGACCGCGGCACGCCGCGCGAGGCACCGCGACTTCTTCGCGCATCCCGGCGTCGCGGCGGCGCAGCGCGCGATTCCGACCTGGACGACCTGGGACGACCACGACTACGCCGCCAACGACGAGTTCGGCGCCGTGCCTGGCAGCGAGACCGCGCGCGGCGTCTTCGTCGAGTTCCACGCGCACGGCTCGTACGGCGACGGCACGCGCGGCATCTGGACGCGTTGCCGCCAGGGGCCGATCGAAGTGTTCGTGCTCGACACGCGAAGTTGCGCCGACACCGAGCCCTCGCTGCTGGCGCCGGGCGCGCGCACGTTGCTCGGCAAGGCACAGACCGAGTGGCTGCAGCAGGGCCTGCGCGCGTCGACGGCGGCGATCAAGGTGCTCGCGTGCGGCATGGTGTGGAACGGCGCGGTGCGGCCCGGCAAGAAGGACTGCTGGGGCAACTGGGCCGCGGAGCGCGACGCGCTGTTCGCGTGGCTCGGCACGCAGCGCATCGAGGGAGTGGTGCTGGTCTCCGGTGATGTGCACCGCAGCCGCGTCCTCCTGCACCCGACCGCGGCGGTCGTCGGCTACGACCTGCCGGAGTTCGTGACGTCGCCGCTGGCGCAGAACGTGCTCGAGTCGAACGCCGTGGCGGCACCCGGGCTGCTGTTCGACGCCGGCGAGGCGAACGCCTGCCTGTTCCTGTCGGCGAGTGTCGACGCCGACGCGCGGGTCACGTTGCGCGCCGTGTTCCAAGCGGGCGACGGGCGTGAGTTCCACGTGCGCGAGTTCGGGCCCGACGTGCTGCACTGGCCCGACGCCGCCGCGGCCTACCGGCGTGCCGTCGCCGCGATGCGGGCCGCGTTCGGCGAACGCTACGAACGGATGCCCGAGTCGAGTCCCGACGTGCAGTTGCCCGAGGCCGAGCGCCGCGCGGCGGTCGTCGCGGCCGCGCCCGCGTTCGAGGCCTGGCAGCAGGCCCAGCTCGCCGAACGCTGCCGCTTCCGGGCGACGAGCCAGGAGCCGGGCTTGTCGGAGTTCATGCACGAGCTGTTCCTCGGGCTCTACGACCTGCAGGCGCTGGGCGTGCTGCGCGTGCAGCAGGCCGTTGCCGACGGCGATGCCGAGACCGCAGTGCGCGGTGTCAGCGCGCACCTCGCGTTGGCGCGCCACCTGCATCAGGAGCCGGGCGGCATCGCCTGGGCGACAGCGGCCGCGCTCGAGCGCGAAGTCGTCGCGATGCACGGTGCGATCGCGGCCGCCTTCGACGACGCGGTGGAATCGCGGGTGCTCGACGAAGTGCGTGCGCACCTCGCCAAGCGACGAGGTCTTGCCGAGGCAGCGGTCGCGATGCGCATCGAGACGATGCGCCTGTTCGAGGGGACGATGGACGCGTTGCGGCTTGGCGGCGATCGCCAGGCGGCGGCGGCGCGAACGCTCGCGGCCGAAGTGCGGCGCGCGTTCCTGGCTCGCGTCGGTCCGTTCTTCGCGCTCGGCGACGCAGTGACCGAGGAGAACCTGGCGGCGAGCTGCGAGCAGTGGACGCAACTCGGCGAAGCGATGGTGGCCGCAGCCAAGGAACGTGCGCAGGCGCTGCAGGCGCTGCGCGAGCCGGGCGCGCCCGGCGTCGACGTCGCCGCCGAGCTCGGTCTGGAGTTGGCGCGGCTGCTGACTCCGAACCTGCCCGACACCCTGCGCGCGCAGAGCGATGCGCTGCGCGGCCTGCGCGACCTCGTGCGCTGACGTCAGCGCCGCTCGAGCACTTCGCTCGCGGGGAAGCGCACCTTCGGCGCCGTGGCGTTGCGATCGTCGGCGCTGCGGTATCCGACGGCGCACGTGCACAACGACGTGAAGCGCGTGCCTTCGATTCCGAGCAGGCGGTCGTGGGCGGCGACATCGATGCCTTCGAGCGCGCAGGTGTCGACGCCGAGCATCGCCGCCGCGGTCATGAACTGGCCGAGCGCGATGTAGACCTGGCGCGCATTCCACGCCGCGGCGTTGCCGGCGTGCGTCTCGACGAAGCCGACGAGCACCTGCCGGTAGCGCGCGAGCGACTCGAACGTCTGGCCGCGCACGTCGCACTGCCGGCGCAGGAAGCGGTCGACGTCGTCGACGGTGGTCGTGCGCTGGCCGGCGAAGACCACGTAGCGGCTCGCATCGGTGACCTGCGGCTGGTTCCAGGACGCCGCGCGTAGTGCCTGGCGCAGGGCGGGATCGTCGACGACGAGGAACTTCCACGGCTGCAGGCCGAACGACGACGGCGCCAGCACGAGGGACTGTTCGAGCGTGGCCCAGGTCGCGTCGTCGATCGGGCGCGTCGCGTCGAAGCGCTTCGTCGCGTAGCGCCACCGGAGCTGCTGCAGGACGTCGGCGGGAGAGGCGGTCGGCATGGCGCGCGACTGTGGCGCGCGGCGCGTTCGGCGCAAGCGCGCGCGGCCAGGAACCGGGCTCAGCGGGCCTGCGCAGTGCGGAGCATGGGGCGGCCGTGGCGCCGCCGCCGCTACGCCCCGCCCATCAAAGCCGTCAACCGCCGCGCGAACGCCGCCGGATCCGACGGCATCGAGCCCTCCGCGAGCAGCGCCTGGTCGTGCAGCAGCAGCGACCAGTCCGCGAACTGCGCCTCGTCGGTCAGCGCCGCCATCTTCTTCACGACCGGGTGCGCGCCGTTGAGCTCCAGGATCCGCTTCTGCTCCGGCACGTCGTGGCCGGCCTCGCGCAGCACGCGCGCCTGCCGAGCACTCATGCCGTTCTCCTCCGCCACCAGGCACGCCGGGGAGTCGGTCAGCCGATCGGTGACGCGCACGCTCTTCACCTGCGTGTCCAACGCCTTCTGCAGCCGTTCGAGCAGCGGCGCCAGTTCCTTCTGCTTCGCCTCCTTCGCCTGCTTCTGCTCGTCGCTTTCCGGCAGCTCGAGCGCGCCCTTGCTCGCCGACACGAACTCCTTGTCGTCGAACTTGCGCAGCGCATCGACGATCCACTCGTCGATCGGGTCGGTCAGCAGCAGCACTTCGAACCCCGCCTTCTGCAGCGCCTCGATGTGCGGGCTCGCCTTGGCGACGGCGAGGCTGTCGGCGGCGACGTAGTAGATGCCCTTCTGGCCGGAAGGCATGCGCGCGACGTAGCCCTGGAGCCCGTGCCACGCGTCGTCCTTCGTGGTGCGGAAGCGCAGCAGCTTGGCGAGTCGCTCGCGCGCGTCGTGGTCGTGGTAGACGCCTTCCTTCAGCAGCCGGCCGAACTCGCCCCAGAACTGCAGGTAGCGGTCGACCTTCGTCTTCTCGCCGTCGACCTCGCGCTCGGTCTCGCCCTCGGCCGCGAGTTCCTCGAGCAGCGACAGCGTCTTGCCGACGACCTGCTTCTTGATGAACCGCGTGGTCGCGTCCTGCTGCAGGATCTCGCGCGAGACGTTGAGCGGCAGGTCCTCGCTGTCGACGACGCCGCGCACGAAGCGCAGCCACTCGGGCACGATCTCCTGCGCGTCGTCCATGATGAACACGCGCTTCACGAACAGCTTGACGCCGCCCTTCCGCCGCTCGACGAGATCGAACGGCGCCTTGCCGGGCACGTAGAGCAGGCCGGTCAGCTCGTGCGAGCCCTCGACCTTGAAGTGCGCCCACGCCAGCGGCGGCGACCAGTCGTGCGACAGCGACTTGTAGAACTCGCGATGCTGCTCGTCGGTGACCTCGGCCTTCGGCCGCGTCCAAAGGGCTCTGGCCTGGTTGAGCGTCGTCCACTCGGGCTTCTTCTCGTCGCCGCCGCCGCGCTCGACCTCCATGCGGATCGGCCAGCGCACGTAGTCGCTGTACTTGCCGACCACCTGGCGCACCGGCCACTCGTCGAGGTACTCGCGCGCGTCCTGCTTGAGGTGCAGCACCACGTCGGTGCCGCGGCTCGCGCGTTCGCCGGGGCGGATCTCGAAGTCGCCCTTTGCCTCGCTCTGCCAGGTCCAGGCCTCGTCGCTGCCGGCCTTGCGCGACGTCACCGTCACCGAGTCGGCGACCAGGAACGCGCTGTAGAAGCCGACGCCGAACTGTCCGATCAGCGTGAGGTCCTTCTTCTGCTCGGCGGACAGCGACTGCATCAGCTTCTTGCTGCCGCTGCGCGCGATGGTGCCGAGATTGCCGACCAGCTCGTCGCGCGTCATGCCGATGCCGTTGTCGCGGATCGTGAGCGTGCCGGCCTTGTCGTCGCGGATCAGCTCGATGCGCAGTTCCTTGTCCTCGCCGAGCAGCGCGTGGTCGGTCAACGACCGGAAGTGCAGCTGGTCGATCGCGTCGGCCGCGTTGCTGACCAGTTCGCGCAGGAACACCTCGCGGTGCGAGTAGAGCGAGTTGACGACGAGGGCGAGGACCTCGTTGACCTCGGCCTGGAAGACGTGTTTCTCGGCAGCGGCGGGCATGTCGGCTTGGTTGGCGGGGGTGGTTTCGGGGCGGCCAGGATTGCGACGAGCCACCGGGCGTTCAAGAGGCGGTGGCAGGGGCGTTGGGGGGTTCTTTGCGGTCGACCCGCTCTCGGAGGCGGCCGGGGCCGTTGACGGCGTCGCCGGGCGCGTGGAACCTGCCCGGCCAGCACCTGCCGCCCCTGGCTCGCACCACCATGCTCGAACTCGCGTTCTCCTTCTTTTTGTGCACGCCGCAGGGTCCCGCCCCGACCCGGCACGAGCGCGTCCTGCCCGAACTCGGCGTCACGATCGTCGACGAGCGCCACATCGATCTGCGCAGTGGCCTCGTCGTGCGGCGCATGACGGATGGTCGCGGCGAGGTCGTGAACGGCGACGCGTTGCGTGCCACGGAGATCGCGCTGCGCGATGCGCGCGCCGGCAAGCTGCACCCGACGCTCGGCGCCGCGTTGGCGGGAGCGGGTCCGGTCGAGGTCGCGTTCTGGCTGCGCGAGCCGGTCGGCGCCCCGGACCTGCGGGCGGCGATCGAACGCGCCGCCGCGGCCGGCAACTCGGCCGAGGACGCGCGTCGTGTCGCGTTGGCGCTGGCTGCGCGCGCGGTTGCGGCCGGCAACGCCGCGTTCGCTGCAGCGGCGACGGCGGCGGGTGGCGCGGTGACGCACATCGACACCATCACGCCGGTCGTGTTCGTGCGCGCCGATGCGCTGACGATCCGGGCGCTGGCGTTGCGTGACGACGTCGATCGCGCATACGCGAGTTCGCAGCGGTGGGAGACGGAAGGCGAAGCGATCGAACTCAACGCCGAGGGCGTGCCGATCCTGAACGACTGGGCCAGCAAGACCGCGCGCACCGACGTCGTGCACCGCCGCGGCATCACCGGGGCCGGCGTCAAGGTCATGGTCAACGACACCGGCGGAGTGACGGGCAGCAACCCGTACCTGCCGCCGATCGTCTACGGCAACACCGGCAGCATCCAGGCGCACGCGACCGCGGTGGCCGGCATCATCGCCAGCGATCACGTGCCGCACACCGGGGCGGCGCCCGGGCTCGCCCAGATCTACAGCTACTACGGCGCAACCGACGCGACGGCGCAGGCGGCGTGGGCGTGGGGCATGTCGCAGGGCATCAGCTACGGCAACTGCTCGTGGTGGAACCTGCAGAAGGGGCAGATCCAGTTCCTCGACCGCTACTTCGACTACATCATCCGCAACTTCGCGGTGATGCTGTTCAAGTCGGCCGGCAACCAGGGCGGCAGCGACGGCAAGATCACGACGCCCGGCTGCGGCTACAACATGACCGCGTCGGGGAACAGCAACGACAACAACACCTGGGATTGGTCGGGCGACACCATGAACAGCTCGTCGAGCTGGGTGAACCCGCTCGAAGGCCACGACAAGCCCGAGGTGACCGCGAGCGGCACGACGATCACCACGACGACCACGAGTTCGCCGTGGACCGGCGCGCAGGGCTCCGGCACCAGCTACGCGTCGCCGGTGACGTGCGGCATCGCCGCGTTGCTGGCGGAGACGAATCCCTCGCTGTTGCTGAAGCCCGAGGTCGTGCGTTCGCTGCTGATGGCGGGCGCGTTCCACAACATCGAAGGCGCCGCGGTGCTCAGCGACCGCGACGGTGCCGGCCACGTCGACGCCGCAGCGTCGCAGTTGGCGACGGCCGACGGCCAGTTCGTGTCCGACACTCTTACTTCGGCGTCGTTCAGCCCTTCGGGGACCTACGAGGTCCAGGTGTCACTGATCCGGAACGACGAGACGCGCATCTGCGCGTCGTGGTTCTCGCTCGCGAACTCGAGCTACTCGACCGACGTGCTGCAGATGGACCTCGACATGACGGTCTGGCTCGGTGCTTCGCTGGTCGCCAGCTCGACGAGTGCCACGAACCCGTTCGAGATCGTGCAGTTCGTGCCGCCGCAGACCGGCGTCTACACGGTGCGCATGCAGCGGCAGACATTCCTCGGCTCCAGCGAACCGTTCGCGCTGGCCTGGGTCACGCGCCGCGACGCGGCGACCAACGAGGTCGTGATGACGGGCAGTGCGACGCTCGGCGGCACGGTGAACCTCGAGCTGATCGACCGGTACCACCCGAGCACGAGCTACCTCGCGTTGTTGTCGCTGACGCCGTTCCCGGCGACCGTCGCGCTCGGCCCGAAGAAGGTGCTCGACTTCGGCTTCGACGCCGCGACCGACATCAGCCTCAGCCTGCCCGGGTTCGCCGGCAACTTCGACGCGACCGGTCGCGCCTACACGAGCTTCACGATCCCCACGCAGTATCCGGAGCTGATCGGGCTGACGGTGTCGGCGGCGGTCGTCACCCTCGACTTCACGTTGCCGGAGATCGTCGAGGAGACGTCGCCGCCCGCGTCGGTCGTGATCCAGTAGGCCGATGCGCGGCCTGCGGCTCCTCCTGCTCGCCGCAACGAGCACGCTGCGCCTCGTGGCGCAGTGCCACGAGCCGCAGGTCGGCGCGAGCATCGGCACCGGCGACGACGTCGTGCTGCCGATGCAGGCGCTCGGGTTTCCGTTCCCGTTCGCCGGGGGCACGTGGACGCACGTGCACCCCAGCACGAACGGGTTCGTCTGGCTGTCGAACGCCGGCGTGCCCGCGGCCGGTGCGGCGCTGTGCTGCGTCGGCTCGACGACCCAACTCGTCGCTGGCGGGCCGAAGATCGCGCCGTGGTGGAGCGACCTCAACGTCGTCGCCGGCGTCGGTTCGGTGCGCTTCGCGGCGTTGCCGGGCAAGGCCGTGGTGACCTGGCAGGACGCCTACGAACACGCCGACACGACGCCGTTCACGTTCCAGTTGCAGTTGTTCGCGAACGGCGAGGTGCGGTTCACGTGGGATCACCGTTGTGCGGTGCGCACGCCGGGCGACTTCCTGGTCGGAGCGTCGCCGGGCGGCGGCGTTGCCGTGCCCGCGGCGAGCGACTTCTCGGCGTTCGGCACCACGCCCGCGGCCTCGGTCTACGAACTGTTCGACAACGGCGCGCGGCCGTTCGACCTGGCCGGCCGGTCGCTGCTGCTGTTGCCCACCTCGCCCGGCTGGGCATGGGTCGAAGGACCGTGCAGCGCCTCGCATCAGGCCTACGGGGTCGGCTGCTACCGCGTCAGCAACTCGGCGTACCAGCTCACGGTCGCGCCTGCAGCGTCGGCCGCAGCGCTCGCCAACCGCGCCGTCACCTTGTCGCCGACGCCGAACGGTTACGTGCTCGCCAACGGCGGCTCGTTCGTTCCGCCGTCGCCGGCGGCCGTGCCGCTGGCCCTCGCCGACGATGGCGAAACGACGACGCCGGCACTCGCCGTGCCGTTCCCCTTCCCCGGCGGCGTGGCGGCGACCCTGACCGTGTGCAGCAACGGCTTCGTTTCGGTCGCACCTGGCAACGGCACCTCGCACGCGCCGGACGTCGGCGCCCTGCTCGGCAACGTGCGCACCGCGTGGTACGCGTGGCACGACTACGACCCGACGGCGTTCGGCAGCGGCGCGGTCAAGTTCGAGCAGGCAGGCGGCGTCGCCACGATCACGTGGGACGGCGTCTACAACTACGGCGGCACGACACCGGCCGACGCGACGCGCTTCCAGTTCCGCTTCAACGGCAACACCGGTGCGGTGGTCTACGCGTGGCAGAACGTCTCGGCGAACGCGCACCCGAGCGCGTTCGCGGCGGGAGAACCCCACCTGGTCGGGTTCTCGCCGGGCGGCCCCTCGCTCGACCCCGGCTCGACGTCGTTCGCGACCGGGCTGCCGGTGACGACGATCGGCGGCCAGATGCTGCCGCTCACGCTGTCGGCGACTCCGTCCCCGGTCAGCACCACGCTCGGCGGAGCGCTCGTCGTCTACACGATCGCGAATGTGCCCGAGACGGCGCCGGGCTCGGGCCAACGCGCGGGGATCCTCGCCGCGAGCCTCGGCACGCTCGGTCCGGCCGGCGTCGACCTCGGCGGCAATGGCGCTGCGGGATGTGCCCTGCGGCTGCCGACGATCGACTTCCAGGTAGCGCTCGCCGGTACGAGCTCGTCGTTGCCGTTCGCGGTCCAGCTGCCGGCCGGCATGCCGATCGGCTTCACGTTCCACTGCCAGGCGGGGGCGCTGTTCCAGCCGTTCTCGCTGCCGAACGGCCAGAATGCGCTCGGGTTGACGACCAGCAACGGACTGCGGAGCACGATCGGCGTCTGGTGACCGCCGTCACTCGCCGCCGAACGTGACTTCGATCGGCGGCGTGTCGATCTTGCCCTGCCAGAGCTCCGTGTCCGACGCCAGCCAGGCCGTGGCCTCGAAGTGGAAGCGGAAGCCGACGCGATGCGCGCCGCGCAACGCTGACGGCGCCTGGCCATCGCGCCGCCAGTAGTCGGCGAGCACGACCAGCGTGCGTTCGCTCTCGACCGGCTGCGGCAGGCCGAGCGACCAGGCATGGGTGATCACGCCGAGGCGCGCCCGCTGCTGCCACTGCACGCCATCGATCTGCAAGTCGAAGTGGAAGGGCTGTGGGATCTTCGCGAGCGTCGTGCCGGTGACGTTGTACGCGCGCGACCGGTCGGACTCGTTGCGCAGTTGCACCGCCACGACCAACGGCTCGCTGGCCGTCGGCTGCGCGGTGTTCGCGACGATGCGGGCGCGCAGGCCGTCGACCGGAGCGCTCCATTCGCCGACGACGCCGTGCACGTGGAAGCCGGTCGCGAGCGACAGCGGTTCGCCGAAGTGCGGCCAGCGCCCGTCGCCCGGCGCCGTCACGCCGCGCAGCACGAAGCGGATGCGGTAGGCGCCCGGCACCTGCGGCACGAAGCCGTGGGTGCCGCCGAGCTGGATGTCGCCGACGCGCTGCAGGCCCCACGCGAAGTCCTCGCGCGGGCCCCCCGGTTCGAGCGCGACGTTGACCACCGGCGAGATGCCGACCGTCGGTTGCTGCACGTCGACGAGTTCGACGACGAGCGCGGCCTCCTGCCGCGGGAACGTGCCGCCGACGCGAGCAACCCGGCCCGTGCGCGGCAGTTGGTCGGGGCCGAGGATCTCGGCGTCGAGGACCAGCGGCAGCGCGCGCATGCCGTCCGGCTCGGCGGCGAGGCGGTCGGCGAGCTGCTCGTCGCTCTCGTGCTCGTTGTGCGCGACGATCATGCACGGCATGTCCGTCAGCGCCTTGCCGACGAGCGTGAAGTGGATGCCCGAGAACAACGGCCACGCCGGCCGCACCGGCACGAGCTTCACCTCGAGCCAGGTGTTGCGCGCCACCGGCGCGTCGGGCGTTCGTTCCGTCGTGGCGATCACGGCGACGATCGCGATCGCGGCGGCGGCCAGCGCGAAGGCGCCGAGCTGCCGCCAGTGCGTCGAGCGCCGGTGCGTTCGCGCATCGGGCGGTGCGGTGGGCGGTGCTTCGGCGGCGCCCAGGGCCCAGGCGAGTTCGGCGCGTGCCGCGCGGAGAATGGCGACGCGCTGACCGAGCGACGGGTCGTGGTCCGCGGCCGCGGCGACGGCCGCCGCGTCGGCGGCCGGCAGCTCGCCGTCGAGCCACGCGACCAGCATGGCGTCGTCCGGGTGCGAAGGGTCGGCGTTCATGAGGCTCCGTGGACTTGCAGGGCTTCGGCGAGGCGCAGGGTGGCGGCGGCGATGCGGGACTTGACGGTGCCGAGCGGCAGCTCGAGTGCGTCGGCGATCGCCGCGTAGTCCAGGCCGTCGATCGCGCGCAGCAGCAGCACGTCGCGCAGCGGCGGCGACAAGGCGTCGATCGCGCGGTGCACCGCGCTCCGCCGTTCGGCGGCAGCGGCGGCGGTGAACGGATCGGCGGCGAAACCGGCGAGCGCTGCTTCGTCGAGCCGCAGGCCCAGGTCGCTCGCGCGCGGCTCGCGTTCGTGCTGGCGGCGATGGCGCTTCGAGTGACGCGACAACGCGCGGACCGCGACCCGATGCGCCCAGGTCGTCGCCTCCGCTTCGCCACGGAACGTCGGCCAGCTGCGTGCAATTTCGTGCAGCGCCTCCTGCAGCGCGTCGGCGGCCGTCGCGCGGCACAGGTGTCCGGCGAGTCGCGTGAGCCGCGGCGTGATCGCGGCGATGACGTCGTCGAGTTCCAACGCGGCGGGCATGCTAGGGCCCCTTGGTGGCCTGCCGCTCGTTCCGGGTTCGGTCGGCTTCCCGAAAATGCCGCTCCATGCTCGAATCGACGTACTCCCGTCCCATGAGCAACGGATGACCCCCATGCCAGTCTCCTCGCGCGTCCTGATGGCGCTGCCGTTCGTCCTCGTCCCGTCGTTGCGAGCCCAGGTCGTCGAGGTCACCCTCGTGGCAGCACCCGGCGTGGCGCAGGTCGCCCCCGGCGTTGCGGTGAACGCCTGGCTCTACGGCGGCGCGTTGCCGGGACCGACCCTGCGCGTGACGGAAGGCCAGACGCTGCGCGTGCGCTTCCAGAACGGTCTGCCCGAGGCGACGGCGATCCACTGGCACGGGCAGCCGATCCAGCTGGGCATGGACGGCGTGCCCGACATCTCGCGTCCGGCGGTCGCAGCCGGGCAGGAGTTCATCTACGAACTCACCGGGCTGATCCCGGGCACCTACTGGTTCCATCCGCACGGCCACGAGATGCAGCTCGACGTGGGCATGGCGGCCATGTTGATCGTCGATCCGGCGAATCCGGGCAACGACCCGCCCTTCGACGTCGAGCAGACGATCGTGCTCGACGACTGGACCAATCCGCTGGGCGGCGCGTTCTCCGGGCATCTGCTGAACGGGCGAAGCAGTGCCGGGCAGAACGAGATCGTCGTGCAGCCGGGACAGCGGCTGCGGCTGCGAGTGGTGAACGCGGCGGCGCGGACCAACTACGTGTTCGCGCTCGACGGTCACCCGATGACGGTGACGCACGCCGATGGCAACCGGGTGCAGCCGGTCGTCGTGCAGGCGATCCCGATCGGCATCGGCGAACGCTGGGACGTTCTTGTCGACTGCACCAACCCCGGGGTCTGGAGCCTCGCGGTGTCGACGATCGAGAACCGGAACTCCACCCAGGTGCGCGGAGTCGTTCGCTACGCCGGGCAGACGGCGCCCGCTCCGTTGTCGACCTACGTGCCGCCGAACCTGTCGTCCGGATCGCTGCTCGGCTACGCGCAGCTCGCGGCGTACTTCCCCGTGCCGCCGATCACCGCGACGCCCGATCGGACGTTCACCGCTTCGTTGGGCATGGGCATGGGGCCGGGGGGGATGACGCACACCATCAATGGGCAAGTGTGGCCGAACGTGACGCCGTTCCAGGTCGCCGCCGGGGACCAGGTGCAGATGACGTTCGTCAACACCGGCATGATGATGATGAGCGAGTACCACCCGATGCACGTACACGGCCACTTCTTCCGGCTGACCGGCACGGCGGGGGGGACGGCGCGACCGCCGTTGAAGGACACGGTGTTGATCCGGCCGAACGGTCAGGCCGGCAGTTCGGCGGTGGTGCAGATGCAGATGGACAACCCCGGCCGCTGGCTTCTGCACTGCCACAACATGATGCACATGGCGAGCGGCATGATGACGGCGATCGAGTACCTCGGTGACGCCGACAGCGATGGCGTGCCCAACCGCTCCGACTACGAGCCGATGGCGTCGTTGCCGGTGGTGACGATCAGCGATCAGGCGAGTGCGTTCGCGCCGGGCGCCAACGGCGTGATCGGGGTGCAGTGGACGCCCGGACGCCCGTTTGGACTGTTCGTGGGCTCGTCCGAGCTCTCGCCGTGGCAGGTGCTGCCCGGCCTCGGCACGCTGGTGCTCGATCCGGCTTCGGCGGGCCTGCTCGGCGTCGCCACGACCAGCGCCCTGGGCAATGCGTCGATCCCGTACGTGCTGCCTGCCACGCAGTCGATCGTCGGCTTGCGCGTGGGCCTGCAGGGAGTTGGCGTCGTGCCGCCGGCGAACGATCTGGTGCTGTCGACGTTCCAGGCGTTCTGGGCGCGCTGAACGTCGGCGCGGTGCGGGCTACGTCGTGCGCCAGAGCGCAGCCCCGCCCGCGAGCCCGGCCGTGTTGTCGACGACGGTGACGTCGGCGGGCAGTTCGCACGTCAGCTTCCTGGCGTTGCCGCCGCCGATGAACAGCCGGTCGAACGCCGTCAGCGTGCGCAGGTTGTCGATCGCGCGCAGCACGCGCTTCTGCCACTTCGCCTGGCCGGCTCGCTTCCGTCCCGCGTTGCCGAGCTGCTGGTCGTAGGTCTCGCCCTTGCGGAACGGCTGCTGGCCGATCTCGAGGTGCGGGCACAGCCGCCCGTTCGCGAACAGCGCGGTGCCGAACCCCGTGCCGAGCGTGATGGCCATCTCCAGACCCTGTCCCTGGATCACCGCGTAGCCCTGCACGTCGGCGTCGTTGGCGACGCGTGCGGGGCGCCCCAGTTCGCGTTCGAGCGTCGCGGCCAGCGGAAAGCCGAGCCAGCCGTCGTGGTCGAGGTTGGGTGCGGTGCGCACGACGCCGTCGCGGACCATGCCGGGGAAGCCGACGGCGATGCGTTCGAACGCCGGCAGCTGCTGCGCGAGCGCCATCATCTGCGTCACGTGGGCGGCGGGCGGTTCGCCGACGGGAGTGTCGACGCGCAGCCGTTCGGTCAGCAGAGCGCCGGAGTCGTCGATCACAGCCGCCTTGAGGCCAGAGCCGCCGACGTCGATCGCGAGGATGTTCATGGCTGCGAACGTAGCGTGGGCGCGGCGACGGCGACGGTCCAGGTCGACGTGGTCACGGGATGCGATCGAGCTGCGACGCCAGCTCCCAGAAGCGCGACGCCCGGCACGCGTAGAAAGCCTCGGCGTAGGCGACGCCGTGCAGCAGGCCGCGGTAGCGGGCGAGGCCCATCGCGGCGCCGACGTAGTCGCGGTCGTAGTTCTGCGTCGCGTAGCTCGCGATCGCGCGTTCCTTGTCGGCGGCGACCGCCGAGATGTCGATCGCGACGTTGGGCCAGATCGGCGTCCACATCTCGTACGCCCAGAGGTCTCCCTCGAACCCCGCGTCGACGGCCGCGAGCGCGGTCGCCAGCGACGTGGCCTGGTGGTCGGCGTGCGCATCGGACGGGAACGGGCACAGGATGCGCGTCGGCTGGAACTCGGCGATCGACGCGGCGAGCCGATCGCGCAACGCTTCCTCGTGCTGCACGAGGCCGCCGTCGGGGAAGTCGTAGAGCTCCGAGGTCTGGTAGCCGAGCACCTGCTTCGCCGCCGCGGCTTCGGCCCGCCGCACGGAGCGCAGGCAGTCGCGTGCGTCGGGCAACGGGCTCTGGCCGGCGCTGTCCGTCGTGAACACCACGTGCACCTGCCCGCCGGCGAGCGCGTGCAGGAGGATGGTGCCGCCGCACGGGATCGCCTCGTCGTCGAGGTGCGGCGCCGCCACCAGCACACGCTCGTTGCCGATCACCTCCAGCCGTCGCGGCATGCGATGCGTGGCGCGTCGCAGCGCGACGAAGAAGCGTCGTGCGATGGCGTTGCGGAAGCGATCGGCGAGGGACGGCATCGGGCGCAATCCGTTGTTTCGGCAGTCGGGGGCCGCGATGCGTAGGCGTTCGGCGTCCGTGTTCGTCGGGAGCATCGGCCCGTTGGCATGGGTGCTAGACGCGGCGGCCGGTCCGTGCCGCGTCGTCCGCGACGTCACGCCGTCGACGTGCGGTGCGGGCGGGCCGCCATCGACAGGAGGTCGTGCGCCAGCACGATCTCGCCACCGAACTCCGTCGCTGCCTGCGCGCGCAGGTCGTGGCCTTCGCACTCCGGGTAGAAGTGGGTCAGCACGAGGCGCGCGACGCCGGCGCGGGCGGCGTAGCGCGCGGCCAACGACGGGGTCAGATGCCCATCGAGCTTCTGGCCATCGGGAGTCGCTGCCTCGCACACGAACGTGTCGGCGCCGCGCGCCAGGTCGACCAGTTCGTCGCACTCGTCGGCGTCGCCCGAGAACGCGACGCTGCCGGCAGCGGTCGTGACGCGGTAGCCGAGGCTCTGCGCGGTGTGCCGGATCGGCACTGCGGTGACCTCGGCGCCGCCGACCGCCATCGTGCCCGGCGTCACTTCGTGCAGCACGAGCTCGAAGCCGCGTGGCGCGAGCCAGGGCCAGGCCTCGGTGAGCTTCTCGACGAGGCGCGCGAGGCCGGGGGCGCCGTGGACGTGCAGCGGCGGCCGGCCGGCGAAGGTGGGGGACCGCAGCGCGAAGAGCAGCGGGCCGAGATCGGCGCAGTGGTCGGTGTGGTAGTGCGTCAGCAGCACGGCGTGCAGGTCGTGCAGCGACGTGCCGGCTTGCGCGAGCCGGCGCAGCGTGCCGGGCCCGCAGTCGACCATCACGTGCGTGCCGGAGAAGCGCAGCAGGTAGCCGGCCGGGAAACGGTCGGCGACGGGGATCGCGGTGCCCGAGCCGAGGATCGTCAACTGCATCGGATCGAGTCTACGTCGGCGTGCCCCGTGACGCGGAGGGTTGCCGGCGGGCCTGCGCGTGGCCATGCTGCCGACGTGAGCAGGCCCATGTCGACCGACGTCGACGATCCGACGGCGCGCGCATACTTCGTGTGGGACGAGGACATCTCGTACGCGGAGTTGCGGCGGCGCCTGCAGTCCGTCGACCTCGACGAACGGGCGCTCTGGATGGGGCGACTCATGCGAGAGGCCCGTTACCAGGACGTGTGGAAGTTGGTGCGGCTGGCGGATGTGCTGCCGCTGATGCCGCGCATCGACCGGCATCTGGGCCGCATGCGTTCGTTCTGGCGGTGGTTGATCGAGGGCTGGCGACACGATGGCCTCATCCCACGGGCTTAGTCGTTTGCAGCAAGACCTGCTTCGTGCGTTCTTCGCGCACGAGCGTCGCTTCGTCCTGACCGGCGGCGGCGCGCTGGTCGGCTACCACCTCCGCCATCGCACGAGCGACGACGTCGATCTCTTCGCCAAGCCGCCCGTGGCTCTCGAGGACGGTTTCCGGGCCTTGCTGGCGGCCAGCGCGTCGATCGGGGCGACCGTCGAAGTGCTGCGTTCGTTTCCGGAGTTCCGGCGTGCGCTCGTTCGGCAAGGGACCGAATCGGTCGTCGTCGACCTCGTCATCGACCGAGCGCCGGATGTCGACCCGACCGTCGAGGGTGGGGATGGCGTCCGCTTGCACTCGCTGCGGGAGATCGCCGCCAACAAGATCTGCGCCCTGTTGGGCCGTTCGGAAGTGCGCGATCTCGTCGACCTGCGGGCGATCCTCGCCACCGGACTCGCCCTCGGGCCCATGTTGGCGGATGCGGAACGCAAGGACGGCGGCGTGTCACCGGCCACGCTCGCGTGGCTTCTCGACGGCATGCGGATCCCGCGCGAGGCGGCGTTGTCCGGCGGCGTCGATGCGGCCGCACTGGATGCGTTCCGCGTCGATCTGGTGACGAAGCTGCGGCAGGCGAGCCTGCCGCCGGCGTAGCACTCACGCCGGGCTGAAGCCCTCGGGCAGCACCTTGCGCGCGCGCCGCACGACCTTGCTGGCGTCGACCGCGTCGGCGAGGACCGACTCGAGCACCGCGATGTACTCGAGGTAACGACGGCGCCCGCTCTCGGTCAGACGCGTCAGCGTCTGCGGCCGCCGCCCGCGGAAGCCCTTGTGGATCTCGACGATCCCGGCTTCCTGCAGCACCGCGAGATGCCGCGAGAGGTTGCCGTCGGTCAGATGGCAGAGCCCCTTCAGGTCGGTGAACAGCAGCCCGTCGGCGCGGGCGGCCAGCGACGTGACGATGCCCAGCCGCGCCTTCTCGTGCAGAACCCGGTCGAGTCCTTCGTAGGCGTAGCGGCCGTCGTTCGCCTTCTTGTCGCTCATCGCCGCACCTCCGGCAGTCCACGTTCGTGGTGCCACCACAGGATCACCGCGAGTGCGAGCTGACCCGCGGCGAACGGCAGGCCCATCACCCACGGTTCGAGCGCGCGTTCGCCGAACCACAAGCAGCAGGTTCCGGTGGCGACGAAGGCGACGCCGACGAACGTCGCCGGCAGCGGCAGCAGGCGATGCGCGGCGAGGTTGCCGAGGCCGAACAGCAACTGCCAGAGACCGGGCAGCAGCCAGAGCAGCGCCGGCAGGCGGACGACGACGAACCACGTCACCAGCACGCCGACCAGCAGGCTCGGCAGGAACTGCATCGCGGCGAGCCGTGCGTTGGCGACGCTGAGCGCGCCCGGCGTGCGCAGGGCGCGATGCAGGACGACCGCCGCCGCGACCACGCCGCTGGCGATCGCGGCCCCGCACCACAGCAGCAGGTAGGCGGCGGGATCCTGCAGGGGATCGCCGACCAGGCCCGGCTGCACCAGCGCGGCGGTGATCGCGAGCAGGCCCGAGAACGCGACCGGCACCGCGCGCAGGCTGCGCAGTTGCTCGGTTGCGGCGAGCTGGGTGTGGATGGCCGAGATCCGGTCGATCGCGTCGCGCAGTTCCATGGTGCTTTGCATGGGAAAGTAGTTGCTGCGGTCAGGCCGTCAAGCCGGGCTTACGCATGGCTTACGGCGACGGTGGCCCGGCGACGTCTGATGCCTGCGAACCGAGGTGCCATGACGACGACCCGCCCGCTGCTCCTGCTTCCCCTGCTGCTGCCGTTGCTACCGGCCCAATCGCCGCACCAGTGGGTGGCTCCCGGGCACACGATCTTCGCGCCGCACGTGGCCGAGCCGGTCCGGGTGGTCGCGGTGGCCGCCGAGGTGACGATCCGCGACCGCGCCGCCACCACCACGCTGCAGTTCGAACTGCACAACCCCGAGGCGCGTGACCAGGAAGCCGTGCTGCTGGTGCCGGTGCCGGACGGGGCGGCGGTGTCGCAGTTCACGTTCCTCGGGACCGCGCCCGAACCGACGGCGAAGCTGCTGTCGCGCGAGGAGGCGCGGCGGCTCTACGACGAGATCACGGCGAGGGCGAAGGACCCGGCACTGCTCGAGTTCGCGGGGCTGCAGTGCCTGCGCACGAGCGTGTTCCCGGTGCCGGCCGGCGGTCGCCAGGCGATCCGCTTCGTCTACGACCACGTGCTCGAGGCCGACGGCCACCGTGTCGACTACGTGCTGCCGCGCAGCGAACTGCTCGCCAACGACACGCCGTGGTCGGTGACGGTCGATCTGCAGGCGCGCGACGCGATCGGCGTCTGCCACTCGCCGAGCCACGAAGTCGAAGTGACACGCCGTTCGGCCAACGCGATGACCCTGCGCGTCACCGAACGCAGCCGCCGCGACCCGGGCGCGTTCCGGCTGGGCTTCGCGACGACGACCGATCCGTCGCAGCCGACGGCGGCGATGTTCGCCTATCCGGATCCGACGATCGGCGGCGGTTACTTCCTGTTGCTCGCCAATGCGCCGCGGCCGGCGACCACGACCGTGATGCGGCGCGAAGTCACGCTGGTGCTCGATCGCTCGGGCAGCATGGCCGGGCGCAAGCTCGAACAGGCGAAGGCCGCTGCGCTACAGGTGCTGGAGGGGCTCGCCGACGGCGAGGGCATCCAGGTGCTCGACTACGGCAACGACGTCGGCCGCGCGTTCGCGCAGCCCGTCGCCAAGGACGCGACCACGCTCGCCGCGGCGCGGCGCCACGTCGAGAGCCTGCGGCCGCACGGCGGCACCAACATCCACGATGCGCTGCTCGAGGCGCTGCGCGCCGAGGCGATGGCGGGCGCCCTGCCGCTGGTGCTGTTCCTCACCGACGGGCTGCCGACCGTGGGCCCGACCAGCGAGAAGGAACTGCACGGCATGGTCGCGACCGCGAACAAGCACGGGCGGCGCATCTTCGGCTTCGGCGTCGGGCACGACGTCAACGTGCCGCTGCTCGACAAGCTCGCCGACGCGACGCGCGCGGTGACCAGCTACGTGCTGCCCGAGGAGGACGTCGAAGTGAAGGTCGCGCGCACGTTCGCGCGCCTGGGTCACCCGGTGCTGGCGGAGCCGACGCTCGGCGCGAACGCGCGCGGCGACGAAGGGCAACGGCTGCGCGAAGTGTTGCCGCGCAAGCTGCCGGATCTGTTCGCTGGCGATCAGCTGGTCGTGCTCGGTCAGTATCGCGGCGACGAACCGCTGAACTTCCTGCTCCGCGGCCGCACGCCGCACGGCGAGCAGGACTACCGCTTCACGCTGCCGGTCGCGACGGCGACGACGGCGCACGGCTTCGTGCCGCGGCTGTGGGCGAGCCGGCAGATCGCGTTCCTGGTCGACGAGCTGCGCCAGCAGGCCGGTGACCTCGGCGGGCCGTTGGTCCGACCGCAGCCGGTGTTCGCGGATCCGCGCCTGCGCGAACTGCGCGACGAGATCCTGCGCCTGTCGGCGCGCTTCGGCGTGCTCGGCGAGTACACCGCGTTCCTCGCCACCGAGGGCAGCCGGCTCGACGACTGGCAGGCGCTGACGCGCGCGTGCGAGGACGCGCTGCACGGGCGCGCAGTGGTGGTGCGCAGCGGGCTCGGAGCGATCAACCAGGGCAGCAACCTGTGGGCGCAGAAGCTGCAGGTCTGCGCCAACCCGCGGAATGCGTTCTACGACGCCGAGATGAACGTCGTCGAGACGACGGCCGTGCAGCAGGTGGCGGACCGCGCGTTCCTGCGCCGCGGCAACACCTGGATCGACGGCAACGCCGTGCTCGCGCAACGCCTGGAACCGGACACGCGCGTGTGCGTCGGCAGCGCCGAGTACTTCGCGCTGGTCGACCGGCTCACGATCGAGAAGCGCAGCGGCGTGTTGTCGCTGCCTGGCCAGATCCTGCTGCAGATCGATGGCAAGAACGTGCTGCTCACCGCCGAGGCGGCGACCCCGCCCCCGACCCCGACGAACAAGGAGACGAACCGATGAGAACCCGAGTGTTGCCGTGGCTGGCGTTCGCCAGCGTTCTTTGCGCCCAGGGCCCGCTGCCGCCGATCGCGGTCGCACCCGTGACGCCGGTCGGCGCCGCACCGGCGTCCCGTCCGATCGATCTTGCGATCTGCCTCGACATCAGCGGCAGCATGGACGGGCTCCTGCAGACGACGCGCCAGAACCTGTGGGCGGTCGTCAACGAGCTCGCCACGTTGCGGCCGACGCCGACCCTGCGCGTGGCGCTGCTGACGTTCGGCTGCCAGGCGCACGACGCCGAGCGTGGTTGGGTCAAGGTGGAGACCGGCTTCACCACCGACCTCGACGCGGTGTCGCAGAAGCTGTTCGCGCTGACCACCAACGGCGGCGACGAATACGTGGCGCGCGTGGTGCAGGCCGCGCTCGGCGAACTCGAGTGGTCGACCGACGCGCAGGCGCTGAAGATGCTGTTCGTCGCCGGCAACGAGGCGGCCACGCAGGACCCGAAGGTCGAAGCCGCGGCGATGAGCCGGGCGGCGATCGGCAAGGGCATCGTCGTCAACTCGATCTACTGCGGCAACCCGGCCGACGAGTTGGCGCCAGCGTGGCGCGAAGTCGCCAAGCTCGCCGACGGCCAGTTCGCGGCGATCGACAAGGACAGCGCGATCGTCATCACGACGCCGTTCGACGAGCAGCTCACGGCATTGAGTGCGCAGATGAACCCGACCTACGTGCCGTACGGGGCGCAGCGGGAAGTCTGGGCGAGCAACCAGGGCGCTCAGGACAGCAACGCGACGGCGCTGAATCCGGCGGCCGCGGCGCAGCGCTGCATGACCAAGGGCTCGGCGTTCTACCTCAACGCCCACTGGGACCTCGTCGACGCCTGCGACGACGCGAAGTTCAAGCTCGAGGACGTCAAGAAGGAAGACCTGCCCGAGGCGCTGCGCACGCTGACGATCGCGCAGTTGCGCAGCCACATCGCCGAGCAGAAGCAGAAGCGGAGCGAGATCCGCAAGCAGATCGAGGCGCTGGGCACGCAGCGCGAGGCCTTCGTCGCCGCGGAGCTGAAGAAACTCGGCGGCGAGGGCGACCGGCTGTTCGACAAGGTCGTGCTCGAGGCGGTGCGTCAGCAAGCCGAGGCGCGTGGGTTCCAACGCAAGCCGGTCGAGCCAGCCCCAGCTCCAGCCCCAGCGGCGGGCGACGAGCAGTCGCCGTTCGCTGGCGTGATCCGCGACGCCGTGCGCGACTACCGGTCGTTCGCCTGCGTCACCGGCATGCCGAAGGTGGCGCCGACCGATTGCCGCATGCCCGCGCCGAACGTGCGGCGCAGCGCGGCCGAGAAGGAGCACGGCCAGAAGCTCTACCTGCTCTACGCGCGCCACGCCGAGAACGGTGACTACGTGCAGAAGGGCAAGCCGGCCGCGGTCGGGCAGACGCTGGTCAAGGAGGCCTGGCAGTGTGTCGAAGGCGAACCGAAGGGGCGCACCGAGTCCGGGGCGCGCTACCTGACGACCCCGACGCTGCGTGAAGGGGACAAGGTGTTCCACGCCGGCGACGCCGCGGGCCTGTTCGTGATGCACAAGCTCGCCGCCGACACCCCGGGCACCGACCAGGGCTGGGTCTACGGCACCATCGATCGCGACGGCGTGGTGACCGCGGCCGGCGCCATCGGCTCGTGCATGCGCTGCCACGAAGGCGCCGTCGAGGACCGTCGCTTCGGGCTCCACTGACATACACTGATCCCGCGTGACGACTCCGCCGAAGACCGTGCTCGTGGTCGAGGACGACGCCGCGATCCGCCGCGGCATCGTCGATGCCCTGAAGTTCGCCGGCTACGCCGTGATCGCCTGCGGCTGCGGCCAGGAAGGGCAGGACACGGCACTGCAGGCGCAGCTCGACCTCGTGGTGCTCGACGTGATGCTGCCGAAGGTGTCGGGCACCTCGATCCTCGCGGCGATCCGCCGCGCGCGCCCGTCGCTGCCGGTGATCCTGGTCACCGCGCGGGGTGCCGAACAGGACCGCGTGCACGGCCTGCAGGCCGGCGCCGACGACTACGTCGTGAAGCCGTTCTCGAGCAAGGAACTGCTCGCGCGTGTGCAGGCGGTGCTGCGGCGCAGCGCCGAGCGCCCGAGCGACGTGGGCCGCATCTCGATCGCCGGGCGGGCCATCGACTTCGACCGGCGCGAGATCGAACGACCCGACCGTTCGCGCGTGCTGTTGTCGGCGAAGGAAGCCGAGCTGCTGCGCTACCTGGTGCAGAACCGCGGCCGCGCGATCGCGCGCGCCGAACTGCTCGAACGCGTCTGGGGTCTGCCCGCCGGCGGCGACGCTGGCACGCGCGCGATCGACATGCACATCGTCAATCTGCGCGACAAGCTCGCCGACCCGCCGGAGCGACCGGCCGTGGTGCTGACCGTGCGTGGCAAGGGCTACATGCTGGCCGCGGAGGCGTCGTGAGCCGGGCACGTTCGCGACCCTGGGTCGGCTTCCTGGTCACCGCGGCGGTGCTGGTCGCCGTCGTGTCGTGGCTGACGTTCGCCTTGCTGCGGCTCGACCGCGACGAGGTGCACGCGCGCACGCAGGCGGCGCTGCACGAACGGTTGCGGCTGGCGTTGTGGCGCATGGACAGCTGGCTGTCGCCGCAGCTCGCACGCGAGTCGATGCGGCCGCCGAGCGAATACCGCGCGTTCCCCGCGGCCACGACGGCGTGGACGCGCGGGCTGACGAAGATCGGCGCCGATGAGGTCGTGGTGCAGTCACCGCTGCTGACGGTGGACGCCCCGCTGTTCCCGCTGCACTTCGAGATCGGGCCCGACGGCGTCACCAGCCCGCAGGTTCCGCTCGGCAACGAACGCGACCTGTGCGAGGGCACCGGCATCGAGGCGGCGCGGCTCGACCGCGCGGCCGAGCGGCTGCGCGCGTTCGCGAGCACGCTGCAGCGCGAAGTGCTCGAGCAGAAGCTCGGCGTGATCGAAACGGCCCTGCCGCTGCTCGGCTGCAACGCGATCGAGCCCACCGACCCCGTTGCCACGCAGCAGAGCGTGCAGGAGCTGTCGAACCGGCAGCGCAACCTCTTCCGGAACCCCGCGAACTTCGCGAACCAGAGCGCCGATGCCGGGGTTGGTGCGCCAGCCGCCGCGATGGCGATGCTCGCCGGTGACGTCGGCCCGATGGTGCCCGTGTGGCTCGACGGCGGTGGTGGCCAGCTCGTGTTCGTGCGTCGCGTGCGAGAAGGCGCTGGCTCGCGCCTGCAGGGCGTGCTCGTCGACTGGCCGACGATGCAGCGCGAACTGATCGCGCTGATCGCCGACCTCTTCTCGGCGCCGTGCATTTCCTTGGTTCGCTGCGAAGCGCCCACGGCATCGCAGCAGCCGTCGATGCTCGCCTCGGTGCCCGCGCGACTGGACGCGGTGCACGACGGCCCGCTCGCGAGTGGGCTGCCGTTGCCGATCGTGTTGGCGACGACCTGGGGAGTCACGTTGCTCGGACTCGGCGTGCTGTGGTTCACGCTGCGTGCGGCGATCGGCTACGGCGAACGGCGCGCGCGCTTCGCGTCCGCGGTCACCCACGAACTGCGCACGCCGCTGACGACGTTCCGCATGTACTCCGAGATGCTCGCCGACGGCGTGGTCAAGGAGCCCGACGCGCAGCGCGAGTACCTGACGACGCTGCAACGCGAGTCGGATCGGCTCGCGCGCGTCGTCGAGAACGTGCTGGCGTGGTCGCGGCTCGAGGAAGGGCGCTTCACCGCGCGCCGCGTCGCGCACGAAGTCGGCCCGTTGCTCGATCGCCTGGCGCCGACGTTGCAACGGCGGCTGCAGGAGGCGGGCATGACGCTGGTCGTCGACGTCGCCGCTGGCGTGCGCAGTCGAACGCTGGTGACCGACGAGGACGCGGTGGGGCAGATCCTGTTCAACCTGGTCGACAACGCCGCGAAGTACGCTCGCGGCGCCAGCGATCCGCGCGTCGAGATCGCGGCAGCGCTGGAGGGAGGGCGCGCCGTGTTCACCGTGCGTGACCACGGCCCCGGCGTGCCGGCCGCGCACCACGATCGTGTGTTCGCGCCGTTCGACCGCGGCGCGGTCGCTGCCGGCAACAACGAGCAGCCCGGTGTCGGCCTCGGGCTGGCGCTCGCGCGTGGTCTTGCGCGCGACCTCGGTGGCGACCTGCGGCTCGGCGCTGTCGACGGGCCGGGCGCCGCGTTCCGGCTCGAACTGCCGCTCGGCTGACCTCGCGGCTCGGCCCGTGGGTGGGGGGGGGGGGGGGGGGGGGGGTCCTTGCCCTCTGGGGTTTGCGTTACCTTGCCCCGGCACGTCTCCGTTTTCTCTTTCCCACCGACCACGATGAATCGAATTGCCTTCGTCTCTTCACTCCTGCTCGCCGCGCATGTCGTCGCGCAGACCAGCCTGTTCTTGCCGCCCGAGTACGAGCGTGCGTGGGGCCGCGGCAGCACCGCGCTGCTCGGTGGCAACGCCACGCGAACGCAACTCGTCTACGCGGCGCCGTTCGCGCCCGGCACGGTCGTGACGGGCATCCGGTTCCGGCCGACGACGTCGAACCTGGACCGCGCTGCCTTCACCGCGAGCATCCAAATCAGCTGCTCGAGCGGGCCGAACGTCCCGGGCACCCTGTCGACGACCTTCGCGCTCAACCACGGCAACGACCTCGCCGTCGTGTTGCCGCAGCAGACCGTGAACATCCCCGCGATGCCCGCGAACCGCGGTACCGGCATCATGGCGACGATTCCGTTCGCGACGCCGTTTGTCTATGGCCTGAACGGCAACACCAATCTCGTGGTCGAGGTGCAGGTGTTCTCTCGCTCCGCGGGGGCGTCGTGGAGCACCGATCGCGCCTTTGCCTCCACCAACGGCCGTGTGGCCAACCACGGCATCGGCTGCGGCGCGGGGACGATCGGAGGGACCACGACGGCCGCGAGCTACGTCGCGGGCGGTACGTTCAACGTCACCTTGGCGAACGCTCCCGCGAACGCGCCGGCGCTGCTGGCGCCGTCGTTCGACCAGAAGGAGCTCCTCCCCGGCGTGCTGCTGGCGTTCAACCTCGGCCAGTTCGGCTTGGCCCCGAACTGCGACGCCCTTGTCGCCGGCGAGCTCGGTACGATCGGGTTCACCGCGGACGCGCTCGGCGCGGTGTCCGTCCCCGTTCCGATTCCCGCCACGGCCTCGCAGTTCGGCATCGGCTTCCAGTGGCTCTACCTGGTGCCGCCGACCGCGATCAACCCGCTAGGCGTCGAGATCACGGCGGCGCGATCGGCCTGGGTCGGCCCGGAGGTCTGCACGCCGTTCTACCAGTACGTCTGGGACCTCTCGAGTGCGACTGTCGCGACCGGCAATGCGACCACGAACTCGATCCCGGTCGCCGAGTTGATCCTGCAGTGATCCGATGACGTCGCGCGGCGCGGTGGATCTCACCGCGCGCGTTCGAACTCGTCGCCCGGCGTCCACGTTGGGCGGCCGTCGGCATTCGCGGTGCGCACCAGGCACTCGCGCAGCACTTCGAGGTCCTCGACTGCGCCATCGAGGTTCCACCACGGCGCGATCTCGTCGGTCGGCTGGTGGTAGTGCACCGTCGTGTAGCTGTTCTTCATGCGCCGGCGATCCTCGGGGCGGTCGAGGAAGTCCTTGCCGGCCTTGAAGTAGGCGGCCGGCACGCCGATGCGTGCGAAGTTGAAGTGGTCGCTGCGGTAGAAGAGCCCGAGGTCGGGGTTGCTGTCGGGCTCGATGCGGCGGCCGCGTTCTTTCGCCACGGCGTCGGCGAGCGCGGTGAGGCTGTTCTTGCCGTGGCCGATGAACTCGATGTCGTGCGAACGCCCCCAGACGTTGAGCCCGTCGATGTTGAAGTTCGCGACCATGCGGTCCTTCGGCACGGTGGGGTTGGCGGCGAAGAACTGCGAGCCGAGCAGGCCCGACTCCTCGGCGGTGACCGCGAGGAACAGCACGCTGCGGCGCAGCGGGGTCGCGGCAGCGCCCAGCGAACGCGCGAGCGCCAGCATGCCGGCACAGCCGGAGGCGTTGTCGACGGCGCCGTTGTAGATCGTGTCGTCGCCGCGCGGCTTGCCGATGCCGAGGTGATCCCAGTGCGCGGTCACCACGACGTACTCGTCGCGCAGCACCGGATCGCTGCCCGGCAGCACGCCGACGACGTTGCCGGACTGGATCTCGCGCACCGTGTTCTGGATCGCGAGGTCGAGCGTCACGCCGAGCGGCACCGGCGGTTGCCCGCCCTTCTTCGCCGCCGTGCGCAGCGCGTCGAGGTCGTGGCCACCGAGCGCGCACAGCTTCTTGGCGGCGTCCTCGCTGACCCACGACCGGATGCCGAGCGTCGGCGTGCCGGCCGCGAACGGGAGCCAGAAGTTCTCACGGCCGTGGTTGGCCTGGATCACCTGGAAGGGGTAGCCCGCCGACTCGTTGGTGTGGATGACGATCGCGCCGAGCGCGCCGCGCCGCGCCGCCTCTTCGTACTTGTAGCTCCAGCGACCGTAGTAGAGCCGCGTCTTGCCGGCGAAGCGCGCCGGGTCGTCGGACGGGTCGTCGTTCATCACCAGCAGCACCTTGCCCTTCACGTCGGCGTTGCCGAAGTCGTCCCACTGCTGCTCGGGGGCGGTGATGCCGAAGCCCACGAACACCAGCTCCGCCCCGCTCCAGGCTGCGAGCGCGTCGGGGTTGCCGGCGACGGCGGTGTAGTCGTCGGGCGCGGTGAACGATGCTGTGCCGCCCTTGCCGCGCGCGCCGAGCGGCGTCGTCACCGCCGAAGTGATGCCGAGGATCGGCACCGGCTGCGTCCACGATCCGTCGGCGCCGCCCGGCTTGCAGCCGGCGACCTGCAGCTGCGAGGCGAGGTAGTTGCGCGCGAGCACGTCGCCGCGCGTGCCCGGGCCGCGGCCCTCGAGCAAGTCGTCGGCGAGGAAGCGCACGTGCGCGAACAGGTCGTCCTTGCGAATCGACATGGCGCCGGGCGGCGCCGACGAGCAGGCGGCGATGGCCAGGAGCGGGAACAGCAGCGGAGTCGGCTTCATGGGGGAGGCGGGGTGCAGGTCAGGCGCGCAGCAGGAACGAGAGATCGCACGGCGGCACGTGCTCGACGGGCGCCTCGCCGCGGCGGAACAGCCGCGCGTTCGTGGTGCCCTTGAGCTCGGCGCGCGCGCCTTCGACGCGCAGCATGCAGCCTTCGCGCAGTCCGAGCACGGGGACGTCGTTCTCCTCGTGGAACTGTCGCAGCCGCTCCTCGCGCGTCTCGCCCATGTGCTTGCTGGTCGGATCCGGATCGAGGTAGTGCGGGTTGATCTGGAACGGCACCAGCTGCAGCGCGTCGAAGGACGGCGGCATGACGATCGGCATGTCGTTGGTGGTGCGGATCGACAGCGTCGCGACGTTGGTGCCCGCACTGCTGCCGACGTACGGCATGCCGCGCAGCGCGCGCCCCTGGATCGCCGGGAGCAGGTTGGTGCGGTACATCGCCGCGAGCAGCCGGAACGTGTTGCCGCCGCCGACGAACACCGCCGTGCAATGATCGAGCAGAAGCAGCGGCGGGCCTTCGTGCGCCGAGACGACGTCGTGCCCGAACGTGGCGAACGCCGCGCGCGCCTTCGCCGCGTAGCCCGCGTGGTCGGCGAGTGCATAGGGCACGAACAGCACACGCTGCCTGCCGCCGAGGAAGTCGCGGATCTCGGCGGCGCAGTGTTCGAGGTAGCCGCCACCGTGCATCGTCGAGTTGCTGATCAGCAACGCGCGCACGGAGCTGCGATCGAGCGTGGGCCCGGTCGCGAGCACCCGTGCGACGGCCGCGCGCAGCGAAGCACCGTCGAGGCCGGCCTCGGCCAGCGCGCGCGAGGCGAGGCTCGGTCCGTCGGCCATCGCCAGCAGCACGTGCTCGGTGCCGATCCGGTGGTGGCCGAGCGCGTAGGCGTGTTCGAGCGTGCGTTCGAGGACCTGTTTCGCCTCGGACGTGAACGGCAGCTGACCCTGCGTGACGGGACGCTCGCCGCGAGCGGCCAGCGCTTCGACCTTGCTGCGAAGGCCTCCGAGAGTGGCGCCCGCCGCGAGCAGCGCCTGCGCGCCGGCGCAGTCCGGCAGGGCGAGCAGCCCGAGCAGGATGTGCTCGGGCGCGATGGACTCGTGTTGCAGGTGGATCGCCGCGGCACGCGCCTGCGACATCAACTGCTTGGCATGGGTGCTGAAGCGGTCGAACATCGGGCGCGCAGCATACGTCGAGCCCGCGACCGATCAGCAGTCGTGCACGCTGTGGTTGCGGATGGCCACGCCGGCGACGTGACGCAGGGCCACGAACGCGGCGATGCAGCCAGCACCAACGAGGTTCAGCCCGAGCGACGGCGGGAAGACGAGCACGTAGCCGGCGTCCTTCACCAGCGCCGCGAAGCTCGAGACGCAGAAGGGCATCAGGAACAGGCGGAACACCGTCCAGCCGTCGCGCGCCACGGAGCCGTTCCCCGCCGGGGCGGTGCTCAGCAGCAGCGCCACGCCGATGATCGCCGACAGGCCGCAGGACGTGATCCACAGGCGCGGCGTGGCGTCGAAGTTCGCGACCACGTTGACGACGTACCAGATCGCGTAGCACCACAGGATCGTGCGGCCGGTGGGCAGGGTCGCGAGGTAGCGGACGAAACGGAGCATGGGCCCGACGATGCTGCCCGGTGGCGGCGAGTGCAAACCCGACAGGAACGCGAGCCGCCGATTGACCGCGGGGGGAGGCGACGTCACCCTCCGGCATGTCCACCGCGCAAAGAACCTCGGACGGCGACCCCGCCGCAGCGGCCGCTGCCGATCCGTTCGCTGCCGTTCCCGCCGCCCTGCGCGCCGCCCTCGTGCGCCGCGGCTTCGCGCAGTTGACGCGCGTGCAGGAGGCGGTGCTCGCGGCCGACGACGGCGTCCGCGATCTGCGCATCACTTCGCAGACCGGCTCGGGCAAGACCGTGGCGCTCGGCTTCGCGCTGGCGCGCACGGTTGCGCAGCAGGAACGGCAGGGTCCGACCACGCTGGTCATCGCGCCGACGCGCGAACTCGCGGCGCAGGTGCGCGAGGAACTCGCCTGGCTGTTCGAGGATCTGGTCGACGTGCGCTGCGGCGTCGTCACCGGCGGCACGTCGGTGACGCGGGAACAGGAGCGGCTGAAGAAGAAGCCCGCGGTGCTGGTCGGCACGCCGGGTCGCCTGCTCGATCATCTGCGCAGCGGCGCGCTGTCGCTCGCTTCGGTGCGGCAGCTCGTGCTCGACGAGGCCGACCAGATGCTCGACCTCGGCTTCAAGGACGAGCTCGACGCGATCCTCGAGGCCCTGCCGCAGGAACGGCGCACGCACCTCGTGTCGGCGACGTTCGCTCCGCAAGTGCGCGCGCTGGCCGATCGCTTCCAGCACGACGCGCTGTCGATCGCCGGCACCGCGATGGGGCAGCGCCACGAGGACATCGAGCACATCGCCCTCAAGGTCGGCGCGCGCGAACACTACGCCGTGCTCGTCAACCTGCTGCTGCTCGCCGGCGACGAACGCACGCTGGTGTTCGTGCGCACGCGCGAGGACACGCAGGGCCTCGCCGACAAGCTCGCGGGCGACGGCTTCCTGGCACTGCCGATCCACGGCGACCTCGCGCAGGCGCAGCGCACGCGCACGCTGTCTGCGTTCAAGCGTGGCGCGATCCACACGCTGATCGCCACCGACGTCGCTGCGCGTGGCCTCGACATCGCCGACGTGACGTCGGTCGTGCACTTCGACCCGCCGATCGACGCGGAGACCTACGTGCATCGCAGCGGGCGCACCGGGCGCGCTGGCCAGAAGGGGCGCAGCTATCTGCTGGTGACGAAGTCGCGCGCCGACCGCGCGCGGCGGCTCTACCAGCAGGCCGGCATCCGGGCGCGGCTGGAAGGCGCCCCGGGCGCTGCCGAAGTGCACGCCGTGCAGTTGCAGCGCGCGGCCGAGCGCACGCTCGAAGCGCTGGGCCGCGGTGCCGGCGGCAGCGAGGAAGCGCTCACGATCGCGGATCGCCTGCTCGCCGGCCGTCCTGCGCGCGAAGTCGTGGCGGCGATGGTCGCGAACCTCGCGCATGCGGTGCGCGAGCCATTCGAAGTCACCGCGGCGCGCGAGCCGGTGCTGGTGGTGGTCGAGCCGGCGAAGCCCGAGGCGGCCGTCGCCTTGCCCGCGGCGCCGGCGGCCGTGGCGCCGGTGGCGGCGACCTCGGCCCCGAAGGAACCGGTCCGTCCTCCGGCTGCACCGCCGTCGCCCGTGCCGCCGCCTCCGCCGCCGCCGGCCACGAAGAAGCTGTCGCCCCAGCAACGCGGCAAGCCGGGCGCGCGCCCGGCATGGCAGCGCGGCGACGACCGGGCGGCAGCGCGCAGCGGGCCACCGTTCGCGCGGTTCCGCATCAACTGGGGGCGTCGCGACGGCGCCGATCCGCGCCGCGTCATGGCCCACGTCTGCCGCCGCGGCGGCATCGAGAGCCATCAGGTCGGCGTGATCGACATCCACGTCGCGGCGACGACGTTCGAGGTGGCCAGCGAGGTCGCCGAGCGGTTCCTGCGCGCCGTGGCGAAGCCCGACCGGCGCGATCCGCACCTCGTCATCGTGCGCGAGCGCTTCGGCGAACGGCCGTGACGACCGGCCGCGGCGGCCGAGTCGGCGGACCGTTCGTCACTTCAACAGCCGCGCGAAGCGCCGATTGCTGTCGGGAACGTCGACGCCCATCGCGATCGCGACCATGAGACCGATGGCGGCACCGGCGATCGCAGCCGTTCCCGTGCTGCCGCCGACGAGCGGCCACGCGGACGGCAGGCACGTCAGCACCGCGCCGACGACCAGCGACAGCAGTGCGTACCACTGGTACTCGATGAGTCCGGCCCATCGCCGCGTCTGCGGCTCACCGCGGTACGCCTCCTCGACGAAGCGCCCGAGCCCTGCGAGAACGAAGTAGCACCCGGCGACGACGCTCGGCGGTTGGCCGAGTTGTGCTGCGCGCAGCAGGGCGACGCCGCACGGCACGTTCCAGAGGATCGAGTAGAGCGGTGTTGGGTGCAGCGGCACGCCGCCGGCGTGAGCGAGTCGCACGATGCGCGACCATGGGTGCGTGCAGACGATGCCGACATCGGCTGGTGCCGGGCGACCGTGGCAGCAACCCTGCACGAGGCAGCGCAACCGCCCGATCGCCTGCGCGAAGGGAGCCGCGATCGCCAGCCCACCGGCGATCGGCCAGATGTCGACGCCCGCGACCGCGAGGGCGGTCAGCGCTGCGATGCCGCCGAGCATCGCGCCGTAGTAGCCGAACGGCCGCAGCGACACGGCTGCACCTTCGATCCACTGCGCCCACGCGGCGGCGCCGACCACGGCCGCGACGCAGACGATCGCCGCGGCCCAGGCGTCGCCAGGAGCGGCCTGCCGCACGACGGTGAAGGCGACGACGAACGCGGCGGGCCCGGCATACGCCGCGTGCACGAACACGCGCAGTGGCCCGAGACGCCACCAACGCATGCTGTTGCCGAGCCGCTGCGCGCCCGCTCGCAGCCAGGCCCACACGCCACGACGATGGTGGACGAGGGTGAACGTCAGCGCGCCGGCGATCACGTCGGCGACCGCGTGCATGCCCGTAGCGCTGCAGCTCCAGGCGACGCCGACGGCCCACGCCGCCGCGAGCCATCGCAGGCGCGGGTACGAGCGTGCCGCGAGCACCGCCGTCAGCAGAGCCCACGTGGTGTGGAACGAGGGGAAGGCGGCAGCGCCGTTCGCTTCGTTCTGCCCTTCCCATGCCAGCCACTCGCCGAACAGCGTCGCCGGCTCGAACGCGCGCGGCGGCACCACGATCGGCACGACCAGATACAGGAACGTGTGCAGGGCGGTCGCGGCGAGGCCGGCGCGCGCGAAGTCGCCGAGCCGTTCGGCGCCGCGCGCCCAGAACGGCGCGAGGGCGGTGATCGGGTACGCGCTCGCATAGACGAGATAGCTGCCTTCGACCACCGGCCACGCGTCTTCGCCGGGCAGCCACACGGCCACGGCATCGCGCGTCGGCCCGATCGCGACGGCCCAGAGATAGAGCAGCAGCCAAGGCAGCAGGACCAGCAGCGCGACCGCGATGCGGCGTCCGACGTGCAGTTCGTCGTTCGCGCGCGGCAACGACAACCATGGCCGGTGCTGCAGGTCCGGGAAGCGCGCGCGCAGCGCCGGACCCTCGTGGCCGAGCACCAGCGCCACCGCCCCGAGCGCCACGACCGGCGTCACGAGGTAGAACGCGACCGCGCTGCCGGCAGCCAGGGCGGTGCCAGCCGTCATCGCCACGAAGCCGACGTAGATCGGATGGCCGACGATCGCGTAGGGGCCGCGCGTGACGAGGCGCGGCGGCGGGAACGCGTTCATCGGCAGGCCGCCGCCGTGCCGCCACAGCGCGTGCATCGCCGACAGCATCAGCAGCGCGCCGGCGGCGAGCAGCGCCACGCCGACCGTCGGCGGTGCCGGCAGCGGCCAATCGACGGCGACTCGTGCGTGCGCGGCCCAAGCCCACAACAACCCGGGCAGCACGACGCAGAAGAGCAGCGCGTAACCCACGCGCGCCGCGATCGCGCCCAGGCTCAGCCCCATCGCACGACCTCGTGCAAGGCGGTGCCCTCGATGGCGTCGTTGCCCGCGCCATGCAGCACACCGCTGGAGAGCCACTTCGTCTCGCGCATCGCGCGAATCGCTCGCGGCAGCGGCAGCCAGCGCAGCAGGCGACGCGTCAGCACGGTGCGTTCGATGTCGCCGTCGCGCAGCACGGTCGGCGTGCCGAGGGCGAGCCGACGTCCGTCGGCGAACGTGAAGCCGCAGTCCGTGATCGGTCCGCAGTCGACCGGCTCGCCGTCGAGCAGGCACAGGCGCAGCGGATGCGGGCCGCGCCATTCGATCCACACCAGCGAACGGTTCGCGCCGTGCCAGCGGCCCCAACGGAGCTCGTCGATCGGCAGATGCCACGGCGCCACATCGAGGGCCAGGTGTTCGACGTAGCCCCGGCCGCGCAGCGTGCGGCCCGCGAACGTCAGTTCGGCGGTGGCGTCGGGCAGGCGCAGTGACCACACGACCGCACCGCGCGGCGAGCGCCACAGTTCGCGATCGGCGAGTTGCGGCCGGCCGCGCCACTTCGCGTGCAGGCCGAGGCGCGGCTCGACGAGTTCGCACCCGTCGCTGCCCAGCGTCGGTGCCGGCGGCCGCCCGAGCAGCGTGCGGGTGTGCGTGCGACCGCCATGATGGTCGAGCAGAGCGGTGTAGCCGAGCCGCAGCAGGCCCCAGTGCAGCCGGGCCGCGTAGACGATCGCCGCGTCACCGTCCGGCGCAACACAGTCGAAGTACCACTTGTGCAGTCGGAACACGGGCGGCTCGTCGCTCGACCCTACGGCAGGATCGGCTTCAACTTCGCGGCGAGCTCGGCCTTGCCGGCCTTCTGCAGCGCGTCGGCGACGCGCCCCGCGATCGCGCGCGGCTTGCGCTGCAGGCCGTCGTTCTCGTCGAGGCTCTGCGGGCGCAGGTCGTTCGCACGCAGCAGGTCGGCGGCAGCGCCCTCGGCGTCGCCGTTGGCGCAGCGCAGCTCGGCGCGGCCCGCGAGGGCCTGCACGACGTGGTGGTGGGCGGAGTCGGAGTAGTCGGGATTGGCAGCGGCGCTCGAAGTGAAGCGGTCGATCGCCTCGCCGTACGCCGCGATCGCCAGCGCGGTGCGAGCATCGCGCGTGTGCTGGTCGCCGGCGACGAGCGAGGCATAACCGGAGAACCACGCAGCCGTGGGCTGGTCGGTGGCGGTGGCGAGCCAGGTGGCGTAGGCGGCGCGCAGGCCCTCGGCGCCGAGGTCGACGAGCAGCCGCGCGCGCCACCGTTCGTGCGCGCGCACGTCGCCGGGCAGGCGAGCGACTAGGTCGGCGAGCCGCTGCCGCGCTTCGGCGCGCAGGCCGCCGAACTCGAGCAGGCCGATACCGGCGAGCAGGGCGGCCGAACGTGGAGCACCCCGCTGCAGCAGCAGGTCCATCATCGCGCGGGCCCGATCGATCTCGGCGCGCTGGCTGCGCGTGCGGGCAGCCTCGGCATCGGCGAACACGCCGCTGGCGAGCGCTTGCAGGGCGACGTCGAGCACGCGCGCGGCGAGCTGCGGCGACACCTGGCGCGGGTTGCGCACCGCCGATTGCGCCTGCACGACAGCCTTGCCAGCCGCCTCGGCGTCGCCGGTCATCCACGACGCGTAGGCGATCACGCCCTGGGCCTCGGCCTGCAGCACCGGGCCGCGGATCTTGCGGGCGTTCGTCAGCGCATCGGTGAACCACAGCTCGGGACCGCTCTGGCCGTCGCGCACCAACAGGTCCGCGAGGGCGAGCTGGGCCGTGGCGAGACCGAGGCGCGCTTCTTCGATCGTCGCGTCCTTCTTCAGTTCGGCTTCCCAGTGGTCGAGCTGGCGTTCGATCGCGTCGCGATCGCCGTCGTCGAACGCCGCCTTGGCCCACGGATTCGACCACGGCGTGGCGATCGCGGCGGGCGGCGCGTCCTTGCGGAAGTGCAGCGCCAGGCGCGCCGCGCCAGGGTCGTTCGGCGCCAGCTCGGCGAGGCGCGCGACGAGGCGGTCCTGCAGCGCAGCATCGTCGACGCGCGCGAGCGCGTCCTCGAGGTCGATCACGGCGTCCTTGCCGCCGCGTTTCGCCAGCGCCAGCGCCGCCAGCGCGAACGTCTGCGCGTCGCGTTCGCGCAGGCCGGCGCGCAGCAGGTCGACCGGTTCGTTGGTCGCATCGGCGGCCGCCGCGAGCAGCGCGCGCTTCTGCAGCGCGTCGCCGAGCCGCCACTTCGCCTCGATCGCGCGTCGCGCCGCCGCATCGCGGCGCGTGAACAGAACCGCGGGGTCGTCGCTCGGCGCGGGCTGCTTGCCGGCGTCGCCGCGGTGCTTGGCGATCGCGTCGATCGCGGTCTGCATGCTCTGGTCGAGGAAGCGGTCGAACAGGATCTTGCCGTCCTTGCTCACGCCGATGTGCCGCGGGGCGACGCGCGTGTCGTTGAAGTACTTCGCGAACAGCTCGGGTTCGATGGCGCTGTGCTCGCTGCAGGTGCAGCCGCCAAAGCGTGGGCACTCGACGCGGTTGCCGTCGGCGTCGTAGTCGATCGGGGAGTGGCGGTCGTGGGATGCGATCACGCAGACGTAGCCACGCGTCGACTGCACGAACGCCGGGTCGAGGTAGGTCGTCTTGGCGAAGCGCTCGTTGAACACCTCGCCGTCCATGTTCACCGCGACCAGGAGCGGCAGGCCGGTCGCCTGCTGCACGGCGAGCGCGTCCGCCAGCGTTCGCTGCCACTCGATGCGCGGTGCTGCCGCCGGGGCCGAGGGTGCTGGCGGCGGATCCTGGATCGAGGCGGCCAGCAGGGAACAGAGCCACGGTGCTACGGCAGCGAGCATCGTGTGCGATCCTACGCCGTGGTGGTAGAACCCGCGAACGTGCCGCGCCCGCGGCAGGAGGTCGTGATGCGCTGGTCGTCCGTGTTGTTCGTCTGGCTGTCCTTGTTCGCCGCTGCCTGCCAGACCGGCGAAAGCGCCCTGAAGCCCGGGCTGATGCTCGAACAGGACGGGGCTGCGTCGGCTTCCGCCGAGAACCCAATGGCCGGCGCCTTCTACAACGACGGTAGTGACTCCGACATCCGCGCGCGCACCGAGAACTACTTCACTTCGGACAAGGGCGGAGTCGCGTCGCTCGACGACGTCACGGACGGGCGGCCAGCCACGCCGAACGCGCCGGCGCGGGCCGAGCGCATGCTCGTGCAGCGCGGCGAGGTCGCGGTCGAGGTCGCCCGTCCCGAAGAGTCGGCGCGCGCCTTCCTCGCGCAGATCGGGGAGTGGAACGGTTACTTGCAGAACCAGAGCGGCACCCGCTTCGTCGTGCGGCTGCCGGCGAAGCGCTTCGAGGAAGCGTTCGCCGCGGCTCGCGGACTCGGTCGGGTGCTGCGCGAATCCCGGGCTGCCGACGACGTCACCGAGGAGTTCGTCGACCTCGGCATCCGCCTCGACACGGCGCGCAAGTCGCGCGAGCGGCTGCTCGAAGTGCTGGCGAAGGCGGAGAAGGTCGAGGACATCCTCAGGGTCGAGGCCGAACTGCGGCGGCTGACCGAGGAGATCGAACGCATGGAAGGGCGGCGCAAGTTCCTCGCCGACCAGGTGGCGCTGGCGACGCTCGCGGTCGAGTTCGTCGCGACGAGCGCGCCGCCGCCGCCGAAGAAGCGCCCGCAACGCAGCCGCTTCGACTGGATCCAACGCGTCGGCGCCGAATCGATGATGGGGGGCTTCTGATGCGCGCCCTCCGCTCGTTGTTCCTGCTGCCGCTGCTGTTCATGGTGGCGTGTGCTTCGGCGCCGATGAAGCCGCCGGCCGACTTCGTGGTGCTGAAGGACCGCGGCGAGGGCTTCCGCGCGGTGACCGCCGACGACGCGCGGCTGCGCGTGCGCGACCTCGCCGAGCCGACCGAAGGCGGCATCGCGTTCTGGGCCGACACGCTGCGAGCCGATCTCGTGCAGCGCGGCTACGAGCTGATGGCGAGCGGCGAGGTGAAGAACGTCGCCGGCACCGCCGGTCAGTGGCACGAGTTCGCCGCCAACGTGCAGGGCGAACGCATCGGCTACCTGGTCGCGGTCTGGGTGATCGAACCGACCCTGCCGTGGCGGGACGACATCCTGCGCGTGGTCGAGTTCGCGGCGCGGGACGACGTGTTCAAGGCGCGCGTCGATGCGGTGCGCGCGGCGCTCACGACGGTCGAGGACTGAACCGTCAGGGCAGCGGGAACGCTTCGCAGAGGCCGCGCACGACCGCGCGGTGCCGCTCCGGATCGTCGCCGCGCACCAGCCCGACGATCACATCCGCGACCGCGGTGATCTGGTCCGTGCCGAAGCCGCGCGTCGTCACCGCGGCGGTGCCGAGCCGCAGCCCGGACGTGACCAGCGGCGGACGCTGGTCGCCGGGCACGGCGTTCTTGTTCACCGACAGCCCGGCGACGAGCGCGCGCTCTTCCACCCAGGCACCCGTGACGTCGGTCTTGCGCAGGTCGACGAGCACGATGTGGTTGTCGGTGCCGCCGGTGACGAGATCGAGCCCCGCCGCGAGCAAGCGCTCGGCCAGGTGCGCGGCGTTGGCCTTCACCTTCTGCTGGTAGACCTTGAACTCGGGCCGCAGCGCTTCGGCGAACGCGACCGCCTTGGCGGCGATCTGCTGCACCAGCGGCCCGCCTTGCGCGCCGGGGAACACCGAGCTGTTGATCGCCTTGGCGACGTCTTTCTTCGCCAGGATCATGCCGCCGCGTGGGCCGCGCAGCGTCTTGTGCGTCGTCATCGTCACCACGTCGGCGACGCCGATGGGGCCGGGCACGACGCCAGCGGCCATCAGGCCCGCCGGGTGCGCGATGTCGGCCAGCAGCGTCGCGCCGACTTCGCGGGCGATGCCGGCGAACGCCGGGTAGTCGATGTTGCGGCAGTAGCTGCTGCCGCCGGCGATCAGCACCTTCGGCTGGTGTTCGCGCACGATGCGCCGCACCTCGTCGAGGTCGATGCGGCCCGTGGCATCGACGCCGTACTGCCGCGCCTGGAACACCATGCCGGTGTGGCTCTTGTCGTGGCCGTGGCTCAGGTGTCCACCCGCCTTCAGCGCCATGCCGACGATGCGGCCGCCGGGGCCGGCCAGTGCCAGCAAGGCGGCGAGGTTGGCGGTCGTGCCCGAGTGCGGCTGCACGTTCGCTTCTTCAGCGCCCGCGAACAGTTGTACTGCTCGCTGCCGCGCCAGGTCCTCGATGGCGTCGGCGATCTCGCAGCCGCCGTAGTAGCGGCGGTGCGGGTAGCCCTCGGCGTACTTGTCGGTGATGCGGCTCTTGCTGGCTTCACGGACGGCGGTCGAACAGTGGTTCTCGGAGGCGATCAGCGTCAGCGTGTTCCGCTGGCGGTCGTCCTCGCGCTGGAGCAGGCCAGCGATCTCGGGATCGCGTTGCTGCAGCGGATTCGCTTTCGGATCGGCTTGGCTCACGGCGCGAACCTTACGCGTCGAGCGTGAAGACGACCAGGGACCCCTGGTCGCCCCGGTGCGCAAAAAAGGCGTCCGCCATCTGCATCTGCGCGGACGAACGTGGTTGAATCCCGCCCACGCGAATGCGTCCGACGCGCGCACCACGTGGCGTGGTGGCCGTTGCACGCCCGCGACACTGGAGTCTCCCGCTTTGAGTTCACCGCAGAAGGACCTTCGGGCCTGGACGATCCGCGACAGCGCCGAGCTCTACCAGCTCGCGGCATGGGGAGGCGACAGCTACGCGATCAGCGATCGCGGCGACCTGCTCGTGCAACCGATGGGCAAGGGCGGACCGAAGTTCTCGTTGCCCGAACTGGTCGAGGACCTGCGCAACCGCGGCATCGAGCTGCCGGTGCTGCTGCGCGTGTCCGACATCCTGCAGCTGCGCGTGCAAGCGCTCGGCGGCGCCTTCAAGAAGGCGATCGACGAATGCAGCTACAAGGGGCGCTACCGGCCGGTGTTCCCGATCAAGGTCAACCAGCAGCGCGACGTCGTCGAGGAGCTGGTCGACTTCGGCAAGGACCACGCGCTCGGTCTCGAAGCTGGCAGCAAGCCCGAACTGCTGGTCGTGCTCGCGCACATGACGAACCCCGAGGGGCTCGTCGTCTGCAACGGCTACAAGGACCAGAGCTTCATCGAGACGGCGATGCTGGCCCAGAAGATGGGGCTCTACACGATCATCGTCGTCGATCGTTTCGAGGAGCTCGAGACGGTGCTCGCGGTCAGCCGGCGTTTCGACCTGCGCCCGCACATCGGCGTGCGTGCCAAGCTCGCGAGTCGCGGTGCTGGCAAGTGGCAGGAGTCGGGCGGCGAGAAGTCGAAGTTCGGCCTCACCGCCGCCGAGATCGTGCAGGTGGTCGAGAAGCTGAAGGAGGTCAACATGCTCGACTGCCTCGAGCTGCTGCACTTCCACATCGGCAGCCAGATCACCGCGATCCGCGCGATCAAGGACGCGCTCAAGGAGGCGACGCGCTTCTACACCGAGCTGCACGACCTCGGCGCGGGCCTGAAGTTCCTCGACGTCGGCGGCGGCCTCGCCGTCGACTACGACGGCTCGCAGACCAACTTCCATTCGTCGGCGAACTACTCGCTCCAAGAGTACGCGAACGACGTCGTCTTCGCGGTGCAGCAGGCGTGCGACGAGAAGGGCATCGCGCACCCCGACATCATCAGCGAGTCGGGCCGGGCGCTCACGGCGCACCACGCGATCCTGGTCTACGACGTGCTGGGCGTCAGCAAGCAGAACGTCGACGTTCCGCCCGGCGCCGAGCGGCACGAGGACAGCACCATCGCCAACATGGTGCAGATCCTGAAGGACGTGTCGCTGAAGAACTTCCAGGAGAGCTACCACGACGCGCTGCAGCTCAAGGAAGAGGCGATCAGCCTGTTCAACCTCGGCTACCTCGACCTCAAGGGGCGCGCGATCGCCGAGAACCTGTTCTGGTGCATCTGCGACAAGATCCGCCTGATCGCCAACACGCTCGACTACGTGCCCGACGAGCTGCAGGGCCTCGAGCGTGCGCTCGCCGACACCTACTACTGCAACTTCTCGGTGTTCCAGTCGGCTCCCGACCACTGGGCGGTGAAGCAGCTGTTCCCGACGATGCCGATCCACCGCCTCGCCGAACGGCCGACGCGGCGCGCGATCCTGGCCGACCTGACGTGCGACAGCGACGGCAAGGTCGACAAGTTCATCGACTTGCGCGACGTCAAGAACGTGCTCGAGGTGCACCCGGTCACGCCCGGCAAGCCGTACTACCTCGCGATGTTCCTGGTCGGCGCCTACCAGGAGATCCTCGGCGATCTGCACAACCTGTTCGGCGACACCAACGCGATCCACATCTCGATGGACGAGCAGCACGGGTACCGCATCGAGCGCGTGATCGAGGGCGACTCGGTCACCGAGGTGCTCAGTTACGTCCAGTACGACAAGCAGGACCTGATCCGGCGCATGCGTGGCCGGCTCGAGCAAGCCGTGCGAACCGGCAAGGTCAACATGCGCGAGTCGGCGTTGCTGATGCGCCGCTACGAAGAAGGCCTCGCTGCCTACACCTACCTCGCCGACGACGACGCCGTGTTCGGCGCCGGCGACGTGATCGTGCCGCCGCTGTCGGCGGGCTTGTTGCTGCCGACGCCGCCGGCGACCGAGCCGGCACCGGCTCCCGTGCCCGACACGTCGGCCCCGCCGACGTGAGCCGCTACTCCGCACGCTGCCGTGCGGTCGAACACCTGCCGGGCGGCGACGCCGCCCGGGGACCCCGAACTGTGGTGACCGAACTGCAATGCATGCCGCCGTCTTCGTCGATTTCGAGAATCTGTTCCTGTCACTGAAGAACCGCGAGGAACTCACCGGCCAACGCATCCGCGATCTCTGCCTCGGCATCCTCGAGCGGCTGAAAGAACGGCTGCATGCCGACAAGGCGCCGATGGTGCTCGGTCGCAGCTACGCGGCGTTCGACACCTATCCGGGCATGGAGGTGGCGCACGACCTCGCCTTGATGGGCTTCGATCCGCAGTACGTGCTGACGGGGCACGGCGGCAAGAACTCGGCCGACGTGCAGCTCGCGTGCGACGTCTGCCGAGTGCTCTACCGGCGTCCCGACATCGACGCCGTGGTGATCGTCTCTGGCGACCGCGACTTCATCCCGATCGCGCGCCAGGTGCTCGAGGAGAACCGCGAACTGCGCGTCGTCGCGATTCCCGACAGCACGAGCGGCGACCTGCGCATGCGCGTCGGCGGCGAGCGCTTCTGGAACGCGCTCGACCTGATCGCGCCGGACCATCGCGGCAACGGCCACAAGCCGGCCGCCGCCGAAGCGTCGGCGGGCGCCGATCCGGCCCGCGCCGTTCCCGCGGCGAACGACCACGCTCCCAGCGCGAACGGCAACGGGCACGGCGAGCATGGCGGACCGCCGGCGTTGCACGACGGCGTGCGCGTCGATCGCACGCGCCCGGCGAAGGCCGCGATCGTCGGCCACATTCCCGTCACGTGGCGCACGGCCGACGAGCTGCCGCAGGACAGCCTGGTGCTCGAACGGTTGCAGCAGTGTCTCGACCTGATCCTGCGGTCGCAGGTCCGCCACGGCAGCCCGGAAGTCTGGCTGTCCCCGTTCCTGAAGGGGCCGATGAGCCAGCACTTCAGCGGCCTCGTCCACCCCGAGCGCCGCGCGCTCGTCAACGAACTGCGCCACCGCGGCGTCATCCGCATCGAAGAGCGCGCCAACCAGTACGCCGACCATCCCTACTCGGTGATCGTGCTCGACGAAGCCCACCCGATGGTCGTGGCGGCGCACGACCGGGCGAGGAAGCGCGAGGAGGTCCAATGAACCATGGCGTGATCGTCGGCTGCCTGTTCGTGCCCGCGCTCGCGGCGCAGTCGTTCATGGACTTGACCGAGTCGCGCAACGCGGCTTCGCCCTATTCGTCGGTCCTCCAGCTCGAGCTCGGCGCGATCGGCGCGTTCGCCGAGGATGCGGACGCCGATCGTGGGCTCGACGATGCGTTCGGTCCGGATGGCAAGGTCTGGTACCGCGACGAGGCGTTCGGCAGCCGGCGCGGCACGATCGAGGCCTACGCCGGTCGCGACGGCGTGCTCGTCAGCTACGCCGACGGCAAGTTGATCAGCGACGACACCGTCACGCGCTTCGAACTGCGGGCGCGGCCGTGGATGTTCTATCGCGACGGCTTCTACCGCGACGACCGGCTGATCAAGAACGGCTTCTACGAGGGCGACGACTACGAGGGCTACGTCGGTTTCGGCCGCGAGGCCCAGCCCGGCTTGTTCATCGAGTTCGGGCCGTTCTACAAGAAGCTCGACTTCGCGCGTTCGGAGCTGACGCCGACGACCTTCACGATCCCGACCGACTACTCCGCCTACGGCATTCGCGCGTACTTCGAGCAGTCGACGGTGCAGAACGACCGCCGCCGCGGCCTGCCGCGCGACGGCTACGTGCTGACCCTGATCGGCGAGCGCGAGTGGAACGACAGCGAGGGTGCCTTCGGCGCCGACGGGTTCACGACGGAACTCCCGTCGGCGGTCTGGCGCGCGCGCGGACGTCTCGAGTGGTACATCGCCGGCTCGGACGCTTCGTGCTGGGAGGTGTTCGCGAACGGCGGCTGGCACGACGAGAAGGACCGCCTGCAGAACACCGAGTCGCAGCGACCGCTCGGCAACCAGTGGGCGGACGCGCAACTGCGCCTCCGCCTGCACCTCGGTCGCTCGCTGACGTTGACGCCGTTCGTGCAGGCGCAGTACTCCCGGCTGCTGCGCGAGGACGGCTTCGCGTCGGACAAGGAGTTCTTCTTCGGAGCGGGCGCCGAGGCGTGGTGGCACCTCGGCTCGGCGTTGTCGCTGCACTCGTGGTACTCGTGGGTCGACAGCGAGAACCGGCCGTCGATCCGCATCGACGAGGACGTGCACGGCCAGCACATGGTCTTCGTCGGCATGGTGCTGCGCTTGGGTGCGACGCCGAAGTGAGGCGATCGCCGGCGCGCGAAGTCGCGCCGCTCAGCGCTCGAGAACCGGATCCCAACGCGTGAACACGGTCTCGACGCGATTCTGGCCGTCGTCCTGCGTGGTCAGTCGATGGAACGGCACGCGCAGGCCGCGCACCGTGCGGTAGTCGGACCACGCCTCGGACACGTGCATGACGGTGCCATCGGCCAGCGTCTCCCAGGACTCGACGGCGCGCACCAGGTTGGAGCCGGTGTCGACGTGGATGCGCAGGCGATCGAACCGGTCGCCCGCAGCTTCGAGCACCGCGACCGAGCGGTCGCCGACCTCGCGGCGCGCGATGGTGCGGAACTGCAGTTCGCCGCGCGCGTGCGCCGCGAGCAAGGCAAGCGGGTGGCGCTGCTGTTCGCGACGCAGCAGCTGCGCTTCGCGGGCGTCGAGCGTCCGCGTCGCCGTGCCGAGGAGTTCGGTCCACACCTGCTCCACGAGCGACGTCTCGATCGCCTGTCCGAGCAGGGAGCGCGTCCGGCGCAGCGTGCCGTTCCGGTGCCAGTTCGTGGTCTCGGCCATCGTCGGCGTCGACTCGCTGCCGATCGTCGCCGCGTAGGTCCAGCCGGCGAGGCGGCGCACGTCGTCGGCGGCGCCGATCGCGTCGATGGCGAGCACGAGCCAGGGCGAGGCGCCCGCTGGTGCCTGTTCGTTCGGGGTCGTCGTCACCGGCACCTCGCCACCGACCGGAGTCAAGGCGAAGCGGCGTGCCTGCGGCAGGTCGGCGGGAACCTGCCCGCCGACGACGATCATCGCGAACGGGAGTTCGAGGAACGCCGTCGCCGGCACGGCGATGCCCGTCGCGGGCATGCGCGCGATCTCGGCGGCGCGTCGCTCGATCGCGGCGAGATCCTTGCCGCCGAGTGCGAGCAGCGTCGCCTGCCGCAACCGCGCGCCGTCGCCCTGCGCGCCGAACGCAGCCTGCAGCGGGACGCGGCGCAGCGCCAACGCGAACTCCGAGGCGTTCGGCGGCACGTCGGTCAACGACGCGCGCGCGAGTTCGACGGCGCGCCACAGGTTGGCGACCTCGTTCGCGGCGATCTCGGTGGTCAGCAGCATCGCCGTCGCTTCGCCCGCGGTGACGACGTCGGACTGCCAACGAACGTGCGCGAGCCCACGGTCCTGCTGCACCTGTTCGAGGCGGCCGCCGACGCCTTCGAGCGAGAAGCACGAATGCAGCAACAGGGCCGCTGCCGGTTCGGGATGCTGGAAGGTCGGCAGGCCGATCATCAAGGCGACGCGGCAGCGATCGATCGACACTCCGGCGCCGTCGGCGGGGGACCACCAGAGGCCGGGAGCGAACGGTCGCTCGAGTACGGGGACCGCGCCGGGAAGTGGTGCTGGCGGTTGCCAGCCGCCGAGCGCGACCTTGCCGCCACGGGCGAGCGCCTGCCGGACTTCGGCCGGTGCGTCGGCGACTTCGATCGCGAACACCACGCGATCCGGCCGGTACAGATTCGACTGCAACAGGCCGATTTCGCCGGGGTCCCGGTCGAGCAGGCCGAGCAGATGCCCGCTGCCGCTGGTCTCGCCGAGCAGCAGCAGCCGGGCCATCGTCGCCAGCGGCGTGCCGCGAATCGCGGCCGTGCGGCGTTCGACGAAGTCGTCGCGCACACGTTCGATCTGGTTGCGCGAACGCGTCGGCATGGCCAGGGCGTCGCGCATCGCCGTCGCCGCCTGCTGCCAACGCGCCCGCGGCACCCGCACGTCGATCCAGGTCATCTTCAGGCCGGGTTCGATCCGCAGCGTGCCGCCCAGCTGGGCGATGGCCTGCGCCAGCGGCGGGCGTCCTTCGCTCGGGTCCGAGCCGTCGACGAGCACCTGCGCGGCCAGTTCCGAAGCGCCCGGCGCCAGGAACGTCGCGCCCGCCAGCAATCCGAGCTGCAACGTCGCGGTGTGCGTCTGGCTCGTTTCCTGGATCGCGGCGGTGACGCCGTTGTCGAGCTGGACGATTTGCAGCGGCGGGGTCGTCGTCGCTCGTGCGATCGGTGGTTGCGCGTCGGGAGGCGGCGCGACGGGGGGCGTCGTTGCCGGCGGTGCTGGCGTGGGCGTGACGGGTGGAGCGCCGCTGCACGCGGCGACGACCACGGCAGCGAACGACACGAAGCCGCGGCTCGAACTCATGGCGTCGCCTCCACGACGGCGGGATGCCCCGCGAACACGCGCTGCAGCAGCGTCTGGACGGCGCGGGCGTCGACGTTGCCGGGGTCGTCGGTCGCGATCGGCGCGGTCGGCCACTGCAGGATCCTGGCAGCGAGTTCGCACGCCTTGTCGCGGTCGTCGGGTGCTCTCGCACGGGCCTCGTGCTGCATCGTCGTCGTGACCGCCCGCAGGACCTGTTCGTCGGGTGGTTTGCCGGCCGCCTGCCCGCATGCGCGCAGCAGCAGATCCGCGAGTCCGACGCTGCCCGTCCGGTCGTTGCACTCGATCAGCAGCAGGCCCTGGCCGTCTGGTGATGGCGGCCACGGCGCCGTGCAGCGAACGACGGCCGCCGCGCGGCCGGCGCGTTGCAGTTCCTGGCCGAGCACGCTGTCCGGTCCACCAGCCAGCCAGCGAACGGCGACGGCGAGCTGGTCGCGGTCGACGCCGGCGGGCAGCGCCCAGGCCAGCGCTGCTGCTGGCGTCGCGGCGCCCGCGATCGTGGATCGGCGGGCATTGGCCAACGGCCGCACCGGCGGGCGCGAGGGTGGTGGTGCGGGCGGCAGCGCGGTCGTCGTGAACGCGGCGGCCAGCGCGTCGCGCACGGCCGCGGCGTCGAAGTTGCCGAGCAGAACGTGCACCGTGCGTTCGGGCCGTTGCGTCGCTGCCCAGGCGGCGAGCGCCTGGTCGCGTCGTGGCGAGGCGACCGTCGGCGTGCCGAGCCAAGTCGCCAGCGGATGGCCGGGCATCGTCAGCTCGAGCACTTCGGCGCGCACCGCCCCTGACGAGTCGTTGGTTCGCGTGGCGGCCAGGCAGGCCTCGTGGTCGCGCCAGGCCTCGGGCAAGCGCCGCAGGGGCTGCTGTTCGCGCCGTTCGACCAGCAGCCGCGCGACCTCGGCGATCGCTTCCGGGACGGTGGCCAGCGCGAACGTCGCCACGGCACCGTGGTTGCGCACTTCGGGACGCCACGCCGGCGCGGCGGCGAGCACGCGCGGGAACATGCGCAGGTCCGCCAGCGCCTCGGCGTCGCGTTGCGCGTCGCGCAGGGCCGCCTGATCGGCAGCCGTCGAAGTTGCCGCGGGTCGGGCGAGCGCGCGGTCGAGCGCCGCCAGGGCGTCTTGTTCGCGCGCGGCATCGAGCGAGCCGGTGCGCCAGGTGCCGTGCATGGACGAGACCACGGTCGCGAACGCGAGCCCGGCGAGACCGGGTGGATCGTCGGCGGGATCGGCCCAGGTGGCGACCGCCCACTGCACCTGCAGCAGCGCGCGGTCGACGACCAGCACGCAACGGCTGCCGTCGGGTGTCCGGAAGTCGACGGCCTCCTGCGCCGAGGCGAAGGCGGTCAGCGACGCCAGCAGCGCCACCCACGGTACTGGCCCGACAGCGCGTTCAGACGGCCGTCGAGACATCACCCTGGAGGTCGCCAGGCTCGTTGCGCTGCTGTCGTCCGGATCGTGGACTGCAGACGCCGCGTTTGCTGGCGGCGACGAAGTCGACGAGTTCGCGGCAGAGCGGATCGCGGTGCATCGCCGAGGCGCGCACGAACTCGAGGCGTTGATGCAGCGTGCCAGCACGCCAGAAGAGTAGGCGGAACACGCGCTTGACGAGAGCCTTCTGTTCGGCGGTGAAGCCGTTGCGGTGCATGCCGACGACGTTCACCGCGACCAGCTTGGCGCGGTCGCCCTGCACGATCGCGAACGGCGGGGCGTCGTGCGAGACCATCGCCCCAGCGCCGACCATCGCCATCTTGCCGACGCGCGCGAACTGGTGGATGCCGACCATTGCGCCGAGGATCGCCCGGTCGCCGATCGACGTGTGGCCTGCCGCCATCGCCCCGTTCGTGAACACGACATGGTTGCCGACGGTCGCGTCGTGGCCGATGTGCGCGCCGACCAGGATCATGTTGTGGTCGCCGATCGCCGTCATGCCGCCACCGAACGGCGTGCCGCCGTGGATCGTGACGTGTTCGCGGATGCGGTTGCCGTCGCCGATGCGCAGTCGGCCCGGCGTGTCGCCGGCCTTCAGCTTCTTGTCCTGCGGCGTCACGCCGATCACCGCGAACGGGAACACCTCGTTGTCGGCGCCGAGCGTCGTGTCGCCGTCGATCACGACATGGCTGACGAGGCGGGTGCGATCGCCGATGCGGACCCGTGGCCCGATGGTGCAGTAGGGCCCGACTTCGATGTCGCGGCCGAGTTCGGCGCCGGCGGCGACGATCGCGGTGGGGTGAACTCCCATCGAGCTGCTTCGAGGTGCGTGGCACGCGGACCACGCCGCGCGACGCGTTCTTCTACCCGAGCCGCGCGGACGACGCTACCGTTCGCTGCCGCTCGCGGCCGCGGCGGCAGGCTGCCCTGGGCGACAGCGTCCTTGTCGTCGGCGGTTCGGCTCGCCTGCTTCCGCGCGACCGCAGCGCGATTCTTCCCGCCGATGCACCCACCGTTCGCCGCACGTCCGTCGCCCGCGTCGCCGCCAGCCGGCTCGTCCGCCCGAGGTGTGTCGTGACCAGGGTGCGTGGCGAGTGCGTGGCGCCGGGGGTCGCGGTCGGGCCCGTGTTCCTCCGCGGTTTCGAGGGCACGTCGACCGGCAAGCGCATCGCCGCCGACGAAGTCGAAGCCGAGCTGAACCGGCTGCGCGAGGCGCTGCAGAAGAGCCGCGCGCAGATCGAGGAGATCAAGCAGAAGCAGGCCGATGCGCTCGGCGAGGCCGAACTGCGCATCTTCGACGCGCATCTCGCCTACCTCGGCGACGCGATGTTCGTCACCGAGATCGAGGCCCAGGTCATCAAGGAACGACTGCCTGTGCGCGAGGCGGTGCAGTTGGTGTTCGTGAAGTACGACCGCATCTTCCAGCTCGTCGAGAGCGACCTGCTGCGGCGCCGCGCCAGCGACTTGCGCGACGTGGCGACGCGGCTGCAGCGCAACCTCGAGGCCGAAGCCGTGCGTGGCGCCGTGGCGCCGACCGGTCCCTACATCCTCGCCGCGCGGCGGCTGACCACGGCGGACATGTTCGATCTCGCCAACGAGAAGGTGCAGGGCATCGTCGCCGAGGAGGGCGGCATGAGCTCGCACGCAGCGATCCTCGCGCGCGGCATGGGCATCCCGACGGTCACCGGCATTCGCGATCTGCCGCGCCTGCTGCGCGACGGCGACGTCGCCGTGCTCGATGCGACGGCCGGCGAACTCGACACCGCTCCCGACGACGCTGCGCTGACCGAGGCGACCGCGAGCGTCCAGAGATGGAAGGCGAGCCAGGCGCAGGCGTTGGCGCCCGCGGAGACGACCGGGCATCACACCCGCGATGGCGTGAGCGTGCGACTGCTCGGATCGTGCGGCAGCCCCGGCGAGTCCGACCTGGTGCGCACCTTCGGCATGGCCGGCATCGGCGTCTACCGCACCGAGCTGCAGTTCCTGGCCGCGAAGATGAAGCCGGCCGAGGAGACGCTGGTGGCGACCTACCGGCAGGTGGTCGAGGCGCACGCCGGCCGCACGATCGCCTTCCGGCTGCTCGACGTGCAGGCCTCGACGCGCGATCGCGAACTGCGCCATCAGGAACGCAACCCCACGCTCGGCCTGCGCGGCGTGCGCGGACTGCTCTCCGACCGCGACCTGTTGCGGCTGCAGTTGCGCGCGGTGTTGCGCGCGGCGACGGGTCACGACGGGGTCGCCGTGCTGGTCCCGTTCGTGACCGGGCTGTCGGATCTGCAGCGCGTGAAGGCTGCGCTGCTCGAGGAGCGGGTCGCGCTCAAGAAGGCCGGCGTGCCGTGCGCTTCCGAGTTGGCGCTCGCCCCGATCATCGAAGTGCCGGCGGCGGCGATGTCGCTCGGCTCGCTGCTCAACGAGAGCGACTTCGCGGTGGTGGCGGTGGACGACCTGCAGGCACACCTGCTGGCCGCCGACCGCGACAATGCCGCCGTGCGCGAGTACCACGAGATGGTGCACCCGGCCGTCTTCGAGACGCTGGCGCGCATGGCTCGCGATGCCGAGCGACGCGAGAAGCAGATCGTGCTGTTCGGTGAGAGCGCCGCCGATCCGGTGCGCATGCCGTTCTACCTCGGCGTCGGCTACCGCAGCTTCTCGATCGCGCCGGTGCGCCTGCGCGGCGTGCTGAAGGTGCTCGCGCGCTACTCGCTCGACGAGTGCCGGCGCATCGCCGCGCGCATCCTCGAGGCGCCGCGCACGCTCGACGTGCAGAAGGTGCTCGTCAACATCGAGACGGAGTGACGGCGCCGGCCGCGCCCCGGCCGCTCACCCGCCGCCGTTGCCGTTGCCGTTGCCGTTGCCGCTGCCCGGTGGCGTGCCGCCGCCTTCGGCCGGCGGCGGGGGCGGCGGTGGTTCTTCCATGCCGCCGTCGCCCTCTTCGCCTTCGTCGCCGAACGGTTCCTTGACGCTCGGCTCGATGCTGTCCACGTAGGCGTGGAACTCCTTCTCCATCGCCGCGAGGTCGAGGCCCTTGAAGGCGCGAGCCTGCACGTTCTGCCAGTTGGTGTCGTTGCAGAGCAGAGTGACGTAGTTCGGGATGATCTTCGCGTACTTGCCGCCCGCGCCGTGCAGCAGGAACTGGCAGAACGCCCAGCCTTGCGCGTAGCAGACGCTCGGGTTGGCGTAGTAGTCCTGCTGCAGCATCTTCAGGAACTGCTCGAGCGGCACCATCGCGCCCTGGCTCTTGGCGGCTTTGAGGATCATCAAGCGACCGTCGAAGATGTTGCCGAGGTTCGCCTTCTTGCCGCGGCCTTCGAGCGGTGACGCGGTGTAGAAGTAGTCGCCCATGCCCTCGTTGATCCACGACGGCAGCGCGACCCGCGACACGACCAGCCAGTGGTAGTACTGGTGCCAGCCCTCGTGGGCGGCGCAGCCGAGCAGGTCCATCTTCATCATGTCCTCGAACCTGCCGAGGCGGCGCGCCAGCCGATCACGCGCGGTCTCCGGGCCGGTGGTCGGAGCGGTCTCCTTGATGTCGCTCCACTTGCCGGTGTCGTAGCAGACCATCTCGCGGTCGCCCGCACTGTAGTACGCGGCGGCGCCCGGCGGGGCGCCGTAGGCGCGGAAGCTCGCGTCGTCCTTGAACAGCTTGATCGTCTGCAGCTTCACGCCGCCCTTGTCCGGCTTGAACATGCGCCGGTAGACCGCGTTCATCACTTCCATGTGGTCGCCGAGGCGCTTCGCCTTCTCGGGCCCCGCCTGCGACTGGATGTGGTAGTTCTTCGTGTTGTGGATCACCCAGCCGGCCGGGACCTTGCCGGCGGTCTGCCAGGGGCCGGCGCGAACTTCCGCCTGTGCAGTCAGGGCGGCGGCGGTGAGCGCGAGGAGCGATGCAAACAGGCAATGGCGCATGGTGGGCGTTCCGAAGGGGGCGACGCGCGACGGGGCGACAACGATCGCACGGTCGGCGAGGGGGCACAAGTGACCCATCGACGTCGAGATCCGTCGCTTGTTCCGGAAGGAAACGACTAGGCCAGGGCTGCCGGCGGGAGCGGCCGCGCCACCAGGGGTCGGTGCACCGGCCCGGACGGCCGTAGCTCACTGGCGTAGAGCACGAGTTGGGTCGGCGCGAACGGCTTCGTCTTCAGGTCCACTTCCAGCGCCGCCAAGGCGTCGACCAGGGCCAGCGCCCCGAATTCGCTCTTCACCCGTCCGATCGTGACGTGGGGGGCGAAGTCCCGGGCATCCCGCGGCACGCCGAGTTCGGCGGCCCGGGCCGCGAGCTCCTCGTGCAGGGCGACCACGGCGGCGTCGTCGCCGCCGAGTCCCGCCCAGAGCACGCGCGGCACGCCGCGTGGGGGAAAATGCCCGAACCCACGCAGGTGCAACCGCAGCGGCGGCAGCGCGACGGCGTGCACCGCCGCGGCGAGTCCGTCGACGACGTGGTCGTCGACATCGCCGGCGAACAGCAGCGTCAGGTGGAGTTGGTGGCGATCCACCATCCGTACCGGGAAGCGCCGCTGCAGCCGCTCGCCGAGGTTCGCCAGGTGGTTGCAGACCGGCTCTGGCAGATCGAGGGCGACGAAGCAGCGCACCCGCCCAGTCTAGACCGGCTACGTGGCGGCGTCTCGCCTCGCCGGTCGCGGCGCGATCAGTCGCCCGCAGTGACCGTGAGCAACGTCGAGCCGCTGATCGAGGACGCGGTGTGCGTCGCGGTGATCGTCGCGGTGCCCGCGGCGAGCAAGCTCGCGAGGCCGTGGGCGCCGATGGCGTTGCTGATCGTGGCGATCGGCGCGTTCGACGAACTCCACGTCACGTTGCTGGTGATGTCGACGGCCGTGTTGTCGCTGTAGGCGCCGAGCGCCGTGAACGCGAGCACCCCGTTGGCGGTCGCCGACGGATTCGCGGGCGTGACCGTGATCGACACCAGCTCCGCCGGCGTGATCGTGAACGTCGTCGACGCCGTGACGTTCGTCGACGGATCGGTAGCAGTCACCGTCGCGACACCGGTCGACACCGGCATGCCGAGGCCTTGGGACCCGCCCGCGTTGCTGACGAGCGCGATGCTCTCGTTGCTCGACGACCACGTCACCGTCGACGTGATGTTCTGCGTGCTGTTGTCGCTGAACGTGCCGGTCGCCGTGAACTGCTGGCTGTAACCGAGCGCGGTCGAGGGTGCGGCCGGCGTGATGGCGATCGAAGCCAGCGCCACGGCGGTCACCGTGAACTGCGTCGAGTCGCCGAGGCCCGAAGGCGCGTGCGTGGCGGTGATCGTGGTCGGGCCAACCGCGACGGTCGTCGCGAGACCTTGCGTGCCTGGCGCGTTGCTGATCGTCGCGGAGGCCGGCGTGTTCGAGGCCCACGTCACTGCCGTCGTCAGGTCCTGCGTGTTGTTGTCGCTGAACGTGCCGATCGCCGTGAACTGCTGGGTGTAGCCCAGCGCGCGCGACCAGTTGGTCGGCGTGATGGCGACCGACTCGAGCACCGCCGCGGAGACGGCGAGCGAGGTCGAACCCGAAATCGTCGTGCCGGCTCCGGTGGCGACGATCGTCGACGAGCCCGCGGCGAGGCCGGTGGCAAGGCCCTCGCTGCCGCCGGCGTTGCTGATGCTGACGATCGTCGGACTGCCCGCACTCCAGGTCACGCTGGTGGTGAGGTCCTGCGTGCTGGCGTCGCTGAACGTGCCCGTCGCGGTGAACTGTTGCGTGTAGCCGGCGACGACGGACTGGCCGCTCGGCGTGACGGCGATCGACAACAGCGTCGCCGGCGTCACCTGCATCACCGTCGAGCCGGCGAGTCCGCTGGGAGCGTGCGACGCGGTGATCTGGCACTGACCGACGCCGAGGCTGGTGGCGAGGCCATTGCTGCCGCCGCCGTTGCTGATCGTGGTGACGCCGACGTCCGAGGACGACCAGGTCACGGCCGCGGTGAGGTCCTGCGTCGTGTTGTCCGAGTAGTTGCCGGTCGCGCTGAACTGCCGCGTGTAGCCGAGAGCCGTCGCCGACCCGGCAGGCGTGACGGTGACTCCGGTCAGGGTCGCCGCCGTCACCGTGAACGCCGTCGTGGCGGTGATGCCGGTCGTCGTGTGCTGGGCCGTGATCGTCGAGCCGCCGATGCCGATGCACGAGCCTTCGCCGCGCGAGCCGGCTGTGTTGCTGACCACCAGCACGCCCGTCGCAGAGGACATCCACGACACCGACTGGGTGATGTCGAACGTGCTCGCGTCGGTGAAGGTGCCGACGGCGCGGAACTGCCGCAGGACGCCGAGCGGCGCCGACGATCCGGCCGGCGTGATGGCGATGCTCGCCAGCGCTGCCGAGGTGACCGTCAGCGTGACGGCCGAAGTGACGCCGGACGCGGCGTGGGTGGCCGTGATCTGCGCGGTGCCGGCGCCGACGCCGGTGACGCGGCCTTCGCTGCCGTCGGCGTTGCTGACGGTCGCGGTGCCCGTGCTGCTCGACGACCACTGCACGGCGTTGGTCAGATCGGCCGTGGTGGCGTTGCTGTAGGTGCCGGTCGCCATCAGGTTCTGCGTGAAGCCCGGCGCCACCGACGGCAGCGGCGGCGTGATCGCGATGCTGGTCAGCGTGACCGCTGAGCTCGGCTCGCTGGTGCTGCCGCTGTTGCACGCGCCGAGGGCGAGCATGCCGAGGGCGAGGATGCCGGCGATGGAACGGGCAGGACCGCGGAGCCAAGAGGGTGCGTTCATGCGACTCGGTGCGTAGGAGGTGGCGCGGCCCGGAAAAGGGGCTCGGCGGTTCCGCCATCGGCAGCGATCGCCCAGGCGCTTGAGCCGAGTCCGCGGTGCCACCGCTGGCAGCCGTCAACTGCCTTCGCCGTGCCAGTCGGCGGTGAGATCGAGCCACAGCGCCAACCCCTGGAACGGCGCCCACCGGGCGTAGCGGCGCTCCACCGCGCGGTCGCTTGGCGGCCGGCGCCGGCCGGCCAGCTCGGCGAGCCGGGCGCGGCACCAGCTGTCGAGCGCCAGCCGTTCGTAGTGCCCGCACAGCCGCATCGCCTGGCCGGCGGCGTAGGGGCCAAAGCCCCGCAGGGCCAGCAAGCGTCGCCAGAGATCGTCGGCCGGCTGCGGCTGCAGGAACAGGGCGTCGGTCAGGCGGCCGCCAGCGAACGCGCGCGCCAGGTCGCGGGCCGCGGCGGCGCGGTAGCCGGTCCGCACGACATCGCGGAAGAACTGCTCCGGCCGCAGGCATTGCTGCGGCGTCGGAAAGGCGCGCGCTCCGCTCGGGGCTTCGCTGCCCGCCGCCGCGACGAGGTTCCTCGTCATCGCTTCGGTGCCCGACCACGTGGTGTTCGTGGTGAAGAGCAGCTTCATCAGGTCCTCGAACACGCTCGCTGAGCGCAGCATCCGGCCAGCACCGCGCCGCGCGGCCCAGCGCAGGTCCACGTCGCGTTCGCAGCGGGCGTGGAACGCACTCAGGTCGTCGTCGAGCCGCAGCATGTGGCGGATCTGCTTCGCCGCGCGGGCGCCGTCGGCGGCAGTGAGCGCGCGGTGCCCGGTCAACCGGAGGCGCAGCCTGTTCGGCGCGACGGCGTCCAGTTCGGCGTCGACCGCATCGTGCGTGCCGTCGCCGAGCCGCAGCACGGTGTGCAGCGTCGTCGTCGCCTCGTCGAAGCGGTGCGGCGCCAGCGCGACCCAGCCGTGGCCGTGCAAGCACAGGCGCAGGTCGAACGGCGCTGGCGTGCGGACGCGGACGATGCGGCGGGCGGGCATGGCGTGAGGCGATCGACCGGACGTGCTGCGGATGGGATGCGATGTCGCGGCGTGATGGCGACGACGCCGGCGTGGCGCGAGTATGTTCGAGTCTGAGGTCGCCGCCATGAACGATGATCCCCGGGAACTCTGCTTCGTCTTGATGCCGTTCGGGCGCAAGCCGGACCAATCCGGGCGAGTGATCGACTTCGATGTCGTGTACGAGCAGCTGATCCGGCCGGCGATCGAGGACGCGGGACTGCGCCCGTTGCGCAGCGACGAGGAGACGCGCGGCGGCATCGTGCACAAGCAGATGTTCGAGCGGCTGCTGCTGTGTCCGTTCGCGGTCGCCGATCTCTCGACCGCGAACGCGAACGTCTACTACGAGGTCGGGGTCCGGCATGCGACGCGGCCGCGCACGACGATCCTGGTGTTCTCGCACGACACCGACCTGAAGTTCGACGTCAGCCTCGTCCGCAGCGTGCGCTACGACCTCGACGCGCAGGCGCGCCTCGGCAGTCTCGCGCGCGATCGCGAGGCGTTGGCGCATCGACTGCGCGAGGCGCGCAAGGTCGAACGCGACAGCCCGATCTTCGAGCTCTTCCGTGACTACCAGCCGCCGGCGTTGCCGCATTCGGCGACCGACACGTTCCGCGAGGTCGCGCAGTACTCGGAGCGGGCGAAGGAGCAACTGGCCGCGATGCGAGCGCGGCACCTGAAGGGCGATGACCTGCGTCGCCGCGACGGCGCGGCCGGCAAGGCGGCGATGGCCGCGGCGCGCGCCGAGATCGAGGCGTGGGTGGCAGCGCTCGGCGACCTGGAGCGGGTCGAAGTCGGCGTGCTCGTGGATGCGTTGCTGACGCTGCGCGCGGTCGAGCTGCATGACGCGATGGTGGCGTTCGTCGAACGCCTGCCGGAGCACGTCTTCCGGCAGCGTCTGATCCAGGAGCAGTACGGCTTCGCTCTCAACCGCTGCGAGCGCCGCGAAGAGGCCGAGCAGGTGCTGCGCAAGGTCATCCAGGTCTACGGGCCGAGCCCGGAGAACTGCGGTCTGATGGGGCGCATCCACAAGGACCGTTGGGTCGAGGCCGTCGCGAGCGGCGATTCGCACGCCGACGCGCAACTGCACAAGGCGATCGAGAGCTACTTGCGGGGGTTCCAGGCCGACTGGCGGGACTCGTATCCGGGCGTGAACGCGGTGACGCTGATGCAACTTGCCGACGACGGACGCTGGCGCGAGCTGCTGCCGGTCGTGCGCTACTCGGTCATGCGTCGGCTCGACTCGCTGCCGGACGAGCGTGAGGACTACTGGGACCACGCCACCATGCTCGAGCTCTCGGTGCTCGCATCGGACCCGAAGGCGGCGCACCGGTGGCTCGGCAGCGCACTCGCGCGGCGGCGTGAAACCTGGGAGAGCAAGACCACGGCCGACAACCTCGCGTTGGTGCGACGTCATCGGGAACGGCTGCGAGCCTCTGGCGCGCTGCCGGCCGATGCGCTGGCGCCCGAAGCGATCCTGGATCTCGAGGCGCGGCTGCGCGCATGACGACGTCCCCGCCGCGCCCGCCGCTCGCGTTCCGGCTCGGCATCGTCGGGCACCGGCCGGACCGGCTGCCTGAGGCCTCCGTCCGGCCGCTCGACTCGACGGTGTCGTCGATCGTCGCAGCCGTCGAACAAGCCGTTGGCGAAGTCGCGAAGAACGACTCCAGCGGCTACGCGCCGGGCGGCGCGGCGTTGCGCGCCGTCACGCCGCTCGCCGACGGGGCCGACCGTGCGCTTGCTCGCGCGATCGTAGCCCGGCCGACGTGGCAGCTCGTCGTGCCGATGCCGTTCCCGCAGGACGACTTCGAGAGCGACTTCACTCCGGCCTCGGTGGCCGAGTTCCGCGAGCTGCTTGGCGCGTGCGAGGGGCGCCGCACGTTGTTCGAGCTCGACGGCCGACGCGACGCTGCTGCGGCGGCGTACGCCGCTGCGACGCGCGTCGTGGTCAACCAGTCCGACCTGCTGATCGTCGTCTGGGACGGCGAGTGGCGCGGCCGATCGGGCGGTACCGAGTACGCGATCGAGCTTGCGGCGCGACGACGCGCGCGTGTGGTGTGGATCTACGCGAAGGACCCAGGGCGTTGGCAGGTGCTGGCGGCCGAGGCGATCCTCGCCCGCCGGCTCGGCGCCGGAGGCCCGCTGCAGCCGGCCGCTGGCCCAGCGGTGGACCAGGTCGCTGCGGCGGTGCGCGAACAGCTCGATCTGCCGGAGGCGTCGAATCCAGCGCGCCCAGGTTGGCTGCGCCGGGCGCTGCAGTGGTTCCGTGTCCTGCCGGTCGAGACGGCGGAATCGCCGTTCCGCGATCTGTTCCGCTACTACCGCGAACATCGACCGGCGCGCAGCTACGCGAAAGTGTGGCCGGTGTTCTTCTGGCTCGTCGGCGGCGCCAATCGTCCGGCGATCACGTGCGCGACGCGCGACTTCGAGGAGCAGGCTGCCGAGGACGGGTGGAGTGGCGATCCCTCGACGGTCGGCGGGAAGGTCGTGAACGCCCTGCGGCCGTTCTATGCATGGCCCAACGGGCTGTCCGGGCTCTATGCCACGCAGTACCGATCTGCGTTCCTGCTGGTCTACCTGCTCGGCGCAGCGGCGGTGGCTTTGGCGTTGGTGCCGTTCTGGTTCGGGCTCGATGCCGCCGAGCATCCCGCCACGGTCGCCGCGATCGCGGGGGCCGAGCTCGCATGCCTGCTCTGGATCGGGTTCCTGGTCGTGCGCGAACGTGCGCACAGCCGCCACGATCGTTTCCTCGACTGCCGCCTCGCCGCGGAGTTGGTCCGTCACCTGCGACTCGTGCTACCGCTCGGCGGCGCGCGGCCGTTCGCGCATGCCGCGGCGCATCTGTCTTCGTATGGCGAGCCGGCGGAAACGTGGATGGACTGGTTGGCGCGCGCCGTCGCGCGATCGTTCGACCTGCCGAACGGTCGCGTCAACCCGGCATGGCTCGGCGACTGCCTGGGCGAACTCGGCCGCGTGCTCGACAAACAGTGGAACTACCACGATGGGAACCGCGAGCGTTGCCACCGTGTCGAGTCCCGGATCCAGCTGGTGGGTGTCGTACTCCTCGTCGTGACCGGAGTCGCGTGCCTGACCCACGTGCTTCACCTGGTCGACGGCTCGGCCGGCCGGTTCGCCACGTTCTTGTGCGCGGTGTTGCCAGCACTCGGGGCGGCGCTGGCGGGCATCAACAACCAGGGCGAGTTCCGCCGGTTGGCGAAGCGCTCCCGTGCGATGACCGAGCACATTGCAGGCTTGCAGCGAGAACGCGTGCGACTCGCGAACGAAGTGGGGAAGGCGGCGCGCGCCATGGTGCCGGACGTCACCGCGTTCGCGGAACGCGCCGCCGACCTGCTGGTCGGTGAGGTGGTGGCGTGGCGCGTCGTGATCCTGGATCGGCCGCTCGAGCCGCCCGCCTGACCGCCGGGCGCGAGGCTTGGCGGCCGGGTGGTAGGATCGCCCCCTCGCCGGCCGATACGGCGAGCGCTACCGATGACGATCGCCCCTGCCGACCCCCGCGTGCTCGAGTCGTGGCCCGCCGAACTCGCTGCGTTGCCGTTCGGCAGCCCCGAGTTCAAGGCTGCCAACGAACGGCTCGCGGCCGAGGACGAAGCCGTGTGCGCGCCGTTCGCCCGGGCGATGCCGACGTGGATCAACCTCACGAGCACCACGGTCTGCAACCTGCAGTGCTTCATGTGCAACCAGTTCCTCGACCCGAATTCACCCAAGGTGATGATGGACGAGGACGTCTACGAGCGCGTCGTGCGCGAGCTGTATCCGTACGCGAAGACGATGCAGCTGTCGGCGTTCGGCGAGCCGCTGATGACGCCGAAGATGCAGCAGAAGCTCGACGACCTCGAGCGCTACGGCATGAAGCTCGAGATGGTCAGCAACGCCACGCTGATGATGAAGGAGTCGAAGTTCCGCGAGCAGCTGCTGCGCACGTTGGAGCTCGTGACCTTCTCGATGGATGGCGCCACCCGCGCGACCTACAACTCGATCCGCACTGGCGCCGAGTTCGACGAGGTGTTCGCGAACATCAGCCGCTTCGCCGAGAAGCGGCTCGAGATGCAGCGCGCGGCGCGGCCGCGCATGAACTTCAACTACATCCTGATGAAGCGCACGGTCGCGGAGGCGCCGGCGTTCGTGGAGATGGTGAAGAAGTGGGGCGGCGACGAGATCGTGTTCAACCACCTCGTCACCTTCCACCCGAGCCTGAAGGCCGAGTCGCTCAACTACTGCCGCGCCTACGCCAACGAATGGCAGGATCGCACGCGCGAGGTCGCGAAGGCGCTCGGCGTGAAGATCTCGATTCCGCCGAACTTCGGCGACACCCGGGACGAACCGCAGGTTGCGGCGGCGCCCGCGGCGGCTCCGGCCGCCGGGCCGGCGGTGGCGAAGGAAGCCCCCGCGCGTCCGTGCGGCCCCCCGCCGATCAAGTGCTGGTTCCTGTGGCGGCGCGTCTACATCGCGCCGTACGGCGACGTCGTGCCGTGCTGCCTCGCCGGCATGCCGGCGTTCGGCAACATGCAGAAGACGCCGTTCCACGAGATCTGGAACGGCGACACCTACCGGAGCTACCGGCAGCACGTGTTCACCGAGCGACCACTCGGCAAGTGCAAGACGTGCTACCTGATCTATCCCAACGCCGAGCTCGCCGGCGCCGAAGGGTTCGAGTACTGACCGGCGCGCTCAGCGCGGCGAGGAGGCATCGAGCAGGTCGAGCAGGCGCAGAGCCGCCTGCGGGATGACCGTGCCCGGGCCGAAGATCTCGGCGACGCCGGCGGTGCGCAGTGCGGGCCAGTCCGGTTCGGGGATCACGCCACCGGCGACGACCAGCACGTCGCCGCGGCCGGCGGCCTTCAGCATCGCGATCAGCTCGGGAACCAGCGTCTTGTGCGCACCGGCGAGCGTGCTGATGCCGCAGACGTGCACGTCGTTCTCGATCGCCTGCTTGCAGACCTCGGCCGGCGTCTGGAACAGCGGCCCGATGTCGACGTCGAAGCCCATGTCGGCGAACGCGCTGGCGATCACGCGCGCGCCGCGGTCGTGGCCGTCCTGGCCCATCTTGGCGATCAGGATGCGCGGCCGCCGGCCGTGGCGCTGCAGGAACGCCGCCGTGCGGGTCTGGGCTGTCCGCAGTTGGTCCATCGACTTGCCGGCCGCAGCATAGACTCCGGACACGGTGCGAGGGCTGGCGGTGTGGCGGCCGAACACGACCTCCATCGCCGTCGAGACCTCGCCGACGGTGGCGCCCGCATGCACCGCGTGCACCGCGAGTTCGAGCAGGTTCGTGGTGCCGCGCGCCCCGGCGGTCAGCGCCGCGAGCGCCTGCTGCACCTTGCTCGCGTCGCGGGATGCCTTCAAGGTCTCGAGGCGCGCGATCTGTGCCTCGCGCACCGCGGTGTTGTCGATCGACAGGATGTCGAGCGGCTCGTGTTGGGCGGGTCGGTACTTGTTGACGCCGACGATGGTCTCCTGGCCCGAGTCGATCGCGGCCTGGCGGCGCGCCGCCGACTCCTCGATGCGGAGCTTGGGCAGACCGGCCTCGATCGCCTTGGTCATGCCGCCCATGGCCTCGACTTCCTGGATCAGGGCCCAGGCCTTGCGCGCCAACTGGTCGGTCAGCCACTCGACGTAGTGCGATCCGGCGAGCGGATCGGCGACGTGCGTCACGTGGCTCTCCTCCTGCACGATCAGCTGCGTGTTGCGCGCGATGCGGGCCGAGAACGCACTCGGCAGCGCGATCGCCTCGTCGAGGGCGTTGGTGTGCAGCGACTGCGTGCCGCCGAGCACGGCAGCCAGCGCTTCGAGGCAGGTCCGCACGACGTTGTTGTAGGGATCCTGCGCCGCCAGCGACCAGCCCGAGGTCTGGCAGTGCGTGCGCAACGCGAGCGACTTCGGATCCTTCGCGCCGAACGCGTGCACGATCTTGCTCCAGAGCAGGCGCGCGGCGCGCAGCTTGGCGATCTCGGTGAAGAAGTTCATGCCGATCGCGAAGAAGAACGACATGCGCCCCGCGAGCTTGTCGACGTCGAGCCCGGCCGCGACACCGGTGCGCAGGTACTCGAGGCCGTCGGCGAGCGTGTAGGCGAGTTCGAGGTCGGCGGACGCGCCCGCTTCGTGGATGTGGTAGCCGCTGACGCTGATCGAGTTGAACTTCGGCATGCGCTCGCCGCAGTACGCGAAGATGTCGCGCACGATCCGCATGCTCGGTCCGGGTGGGTAGATGTAGGTGTTCCGGACCATGAACTCCTTCAGGATGTCGTTCTGGATGGTCCCGGACAGTTTGTTCGCGGCGACGCCCTGCTCGGCCGCGGCGGCGATGTAGAGCGCGAGGATCGGGATCACCGCCCCGTTCATGGTCATCGACACCGAGACCTTGTCGAGCGGGATGCCGGCGAACAGCACCCGCATGTCGGCGATCGAGTCGATGGCGACGCCGGCCATGCCGACATCGCCCGCGACGCGCGGGTGGTCGCTGTCGTAGCCGCGGTGCGTGGCGAGATCGAAGGCGACCGACAGCCCCTGCTGTCCGGCGGCGAGTGCCTGCCGGTAGAACGCGTTGGTCTGCTCGGCCGTCGAGAAGCCGGCGTACTGACGGATCGTCCACGGCTTCTGCGCGAACATCGTCGCGTAGGGTCCGCCAAGGAACGGCGGCACGCCGGGCACGCCGCCCTGGTGGGGCACGTTCGCATCGGCGGCGGTGTGTACGACGCGGTGCGCGATGCCTTCGGGCGACGTCCACGGCTCGGTGGGGCCGGCGGCGGCACGCCAGGTGTCGAGGGTGGGCGGCGGAAACTCGGCGAAGCCGTACGGGAGCCTGGTGAAGTCGGGCGTCGTCACGCGGCGCGGAATCTACTCGCGGCGGGTGCTGCTGCGTAACCGTCGGCGATTCCCGGGGACGGATCGTGCGTGGGGGCGATCGGTGCGCAGCGCCGGCGACGGCAGCCGAAGACGACGGTGCTCTGGCAACTGGGTGCTGGCGGAGTGGTCGACGTTCGTGCAGCGGGCAGAAGCTGGCGAACGGGAGGTGCCGCGCTTCTGCCGGCGCGAGGTGGAAGGGTGCCTGCGCTGCGGGATCCCGAGGGGTTCTCGCTGCGCGCGGCGGTGCGCGTGGAGGTCCACGATGTGCGAACGGGATCGGGTGTTCCCGTCGAGCCGAGTGCCTACGGGAGGATCAGCTCGATCTCGGCCCCGGACGACCCTGCACTCTCGCCGCGGACGAACACCTGGTCGCCGTGGGTGAACTCGGGCCACGACAGACCGACGAGCACGGACTTTCTGGGCGTCACGAACGTGATCGACCAGTGACCCGGTTGCTCGGGGCGTCGGATGACGACGCTGTCGATTGCTGTCGAAAACGTCAGAGCCAGCCAGTGGGTGCCGGCCTCCCCCTCGCACAGCGTGGCGGCAACGGTTGGGCCCTTGCTGCCGGGAGCGCTCTCGCCGTCGTTCCACCGGACCGACCCATGCTCCGCGGCAACGGGCGACCACGTGGGATCGTCGAGCAACGCCGTCGCCGCGCTGCGCACGGCGGTGATGTTCGCGTCGGCAACGCAAACGACGGCGCCGCTCTCACTCGTCGTCGACCGGGCGGTACCCGTGCAGATCTCGCCGTTCGCAGTGAACTGCAGCACGAGGTCGATCACGACGGTGGTCGCGCCGTTCGTCTCACTGGCGGTCAGATTGGCCGTCGTTCCCGTGAGCGTGCCGGCGAACGTCTGGGTGTCGATCGTGAGCGACAGGCTGCCGCTGTCCTGGACAACCGAGCCCTGCACGGTCAGCTGCTGGCCGACCACGGTTCCCGAGCACGTGCCCTGGACGTTCGTGACGAGGTAGGTGAACGCCCAGTCGCCGCTCAGGTTGACTCCCTGACCGAGAGCTGAGTCTGTTGAGCCGCCGCCAGAGCAACCTGCGGTGGCAACGACGAAGAGGGCTGGAACGAGCGTACGCGAGAACGGCTTGGCGACCATGACTCGGGTAGGAGCGACATCGCGGCGCCGATCTAACTCGTCGGATCGTGATTCCTCTGCCTCTCGCGATTTCGCCGGCGACGCGAGGCGCACCGCCCGGAAGGGGCTGCGCCTCTGGTGCCTCCTCATCGTGGTCGCGTCGCCCGAGGTGGGCGGTGTTGGGTGGGGCCCCGCGCGTCCACGTCGCCGCGGACTTCGGGGAGGCAGGCGCCCCGCGATCAGTGCGTCGCTCGCCGGACGCGCGGCACGAACGACTGCTCGATCGGGGCGCGCGCCACCAGCACGTCGTGCACGCCGGCGGCGCGTGCTTGCGCGAGTTGCGCCGCGACGTCGGCCTGCGCATTCCAGCCTTCGAGCACCGCGATCAGGGAACTGCCGGGCAGCTCGCGGCCGTGCCGTTCGTGCTCGCGCGTGCGCAGATGCTCGATCGCGAAACCCACCCAGCCCGCGGTCGCGCCGAAACGCGGCAGATCGCGGCGGAACGCCAGGTACGGCAGCAGCAGCGCCACCTGCGGCGTCACTGCGCGCAGCGGCGCCCACTGCCGGTCGAACTCGCGCCAGCACGCGCCGTGGTAACAACCGACGCCGTGGCACGCCCCGTCGGCGGTCGTGTCGGCCTCCTCACACTCGGTGACCCACACCGGGATCACGCGGCTCGCCGGCACCATCGCCTGCACTTCCTGAACGAAGCGCGCCGCCGCGTCGGCGCCGAGCGGTGTGGCGCTGCGCACCGGTTGGCGACCCCCGAGCGTGTAGTCGGTCGCCCAGCGACACAGGATGTTGCCGCAGCCGCAGGAGGCAGGCGGGCCCTGCAGGTCGTTCAGCAGCACGAAGTCCGCGGGCGGCAACGCGGCGAGGCGCGCGCGCACGCGTTCCCGATGGGCCGCGAACGCCTCCGCGTAGGCGACCGGCACCCAGGGCCAAACCTGCACGACTTCGCCGGCGCCGACCGCGTGCGCGCCGTGCTCGCGCTGCCACTCGTCGTGGCCTTGCAGGCTCGCCATCCACTCGGGGTGCGCGTTCGCCAACGCTTCGTCGCGACCGATCTCCAGCCAGTAGCCGAGCCGCCGGCCTTGGCTGCGCACGAGTTGCGCCGCGGCTGCGACCTCCACGTCCGCGTGGCCGCCGACCATCAGGACCACGGTCTCGGGTTCGGCAGCGGCCGGGTCACGGAACCAGGAACCGACCGCCGTCGGAGCCAGCAACTCGCCATGCCCGATCGACGGCGGTGCCCCGGCACAGGCGGCCAGCAGCGCCAGCGCGCAGAGCAGCAGCGCGGGCACGACTACTTCTTTGCCTCTTCCGGTGGCGGCGGCGCCACGTGCAGCGCGGTATCCGGGTGTTCGGCGACCCACGCGAACCACTTGCACTTCACGCTGTCGACCCACACCAGCTCCTCGCCGCGCAACAGGCCATCGATGCCACGTCCGGCGATCGACCAGCGGGTGCCGGTGTTCTTGTCCCGGAACGGCGCCGTCACCGGCGCGATCACGTCGACGGCGAAGTCGAGCCGCACGTCGCCCTTCACCGCGCGGAACGCCGTCGCCGCGCGCGCGACATCCTGCACGAACACGACCACGCTGACGCCGCCGACCTTGTCCTGCAGCACTTCGCGCGCCGGCAGATCGACGAGCGAGAACGCCATGCACTGGCCGTTGACGCGCACGCCGAGCACCGGCGCCTCGGCCGGCAGGCGCGGGTCGACCTTGCCGCGCGTCGCCACGCTGCGCGGGTCGGGTTCCTTCGGCAGCTCGACCACCGGGTAGTGCTTGCCGTCGAACAGGTCGTAGGCCGTCGACTCGGGATGCAGCAGCAGCCAGTGGCCCCAGGTCGTGGTCAGGCTCGGCGTGCGCGGCAGCTGCTGCCCCTGGCGCGGCCCTTCGATGCCGAGGCCCGACAGCGCGGAGAACAGCGTGCCGTCCTCGTGCTTCACCACCATCACGCCGCGCCGCCAGCCATGGAACGCGTAGCCGTAGGCCTTCTCGTACGCGGCGACGTAGCCGCCATCGGGGTCGTAGAAGAACAGCCCGTAGGTGTCGTTCACCACGCGCGGCCCGGACAGGAAGTGGCGCAGTGGGGCGGCGCCGCCGTTGTGGCGTGCGCGGATCCACGCGATCACCGGATCGTCGTCCTTCACCAGACCCTTCTGATGCTGCGTGATCACGTACGAGCACGGCGGCTCGTTCAGCGGCGCGCACGGCGGGCAGGGCGTGATGGCGCCGGGGTCCTGTGGCAGCAGCAGCGCGAACATCAGGGTCGTCAGCATGGGTCCTCGCGAGGCGGCGAAGCGTAGCTGCAACCAAGCCGGGAATGGCCCGGCGAGAGTTCGGCGCGCGCAGGCAGGCCTTGGCTCGCGGCGGTCGGATCCGCCGCGAAGCCGCCCGGCATCAGTTGAACTTCAGGATCGGCCCGTAGCCGGTCGGGACCATGCGGCCCGAGTCCGTTTCGTTCACGGTCGGTTGCGCCCCGTACTTCCAGATGGTGCGCCCGGTGCGCGGCGCAGCAGGCGGAGCCAGCGATCCGAGCGTGATCTCGATGCCGTCCGAGATCGTGCCCTGGAACGGCGCATTGATGCCGAGGTCGAGAAACACCCACTGGCTGTAGAGCTGCCCGCCGGCGATGTGCGGTTGGTTGGGCATCACGTACTGAACGACCGCGCGCGTGAACAGCACCGAGGGATTGGTGACTGGCACGGGGGTGATGACCAACGGGTCGACACGCAGCAGGCAACCTGCCGGCATGCCGAGCGGCCCTTGCAGGTCGACTGGCAAGGGGATCGTGCCCCACAACGTGTTCGAGAGGCCGATCGTGTGTACTGCCCAATCCTGCAGACTCGGCGTCGTGCCGCGCACGCCACCCTCGGCCTGGATCGTCAACATCGTGCCGGGGCGGTTGGTCTCGGGCAGTGCGTATTGGAACGCCGTGAACCCATGGCTGCCCGGGCAACCAGGCCCGAGCGTCCGGTACGTCCCCGGCATCGCCTCGGGCACCGTGAACCCATCGATGCGCCAGGACGAGCTTCCCGACGTCGGCGTCCACGTGATCTCGATCCCGAGCGGACCGCCGGTCCACGTGAACGTCGTCGTGAACGGGATCACGACATTGAACGGGGGCAGGCTGGCACCGGGTGCCGGTCCAGCGGGCACCGTGAACGGCGTGCTCGAGGTGGCGTTGAACACCTGGGTCGGCACCCCGTCCCACAGACGATGGAACCGCACGTCCTGCACGAGGTCGGGACCGACGAGCGTGCGGCCGATGCGGACGCGCAAGGCGCCGGTCGACGACGCGTACGGCGTCGTGGTGTAGCTCGCGTCGCGGCGCATCGACAGTTGCGAGAGCACCGTGCCCGTGCCGAACGGCAGCGTCGCCGGGTCGATCACGACCATGAACTTCGTCGATGTCGTCGGGTGGCCACTGCCGACCGTGAAGGGCGCGTTCATGACCGCATTGCCAGGAGTGGCCGAGTACGCCGCCGGCCAGACCAGTTGGGCCACGCTCGTCGCCGTCGTCGTGCCGAGCACGACCGCCGCGCGCAGCGCACGGAAGAAGGGTGTCATTGGACCTCCACGGTGAAGTCGTCGAACCAGACCGGCACGTTGGCCATGCCGAATACACTGACTCCGACGCGGGTGTAGATCGGGTTGACCGGCACGACGTACGTCACGTCGACGAACTGCCAGGTGCCGTTGCACGCGATCGGCCCGGAGAACACGTTCGGGGGCGCGACGACGAAGTAGTTCGGGCCGTTCCCGACGATGACCTGGATGTTCGCGCCGGCCGTCGACGTGCCGAGGACCCAGCCTCGCACCCGCACGGACTCGCCAGCGCGGAAGAAGGTCAGCACCTTGCCGATGTTGGCCGAGGGGTGCGTGGGCACGACCCGCAACGACTGGGACCCGGGGTTGGCACCCGGTCGCGTGACCGTCGGGTCGGGCTCGCTCCGCAGTTGGAACGCCGTCCAACCATCGGGCGCGCGCCAGTAGTCCGGGGCGAAACCGCGGTCGCGGCATTGCCCCTCGAAGTCCAGGTTGGCCAGGTTGTCCTGGTCCCACCAACTTCCCAGCACGACGCGGAAGTCGTCGAGCTGGACCACGGCGGGCGTGCCCGTCGCCTGCAACCGCAACGCCGCCGTGCCGGCAGCGGTCGTGGTCAGCAGCGGCACCTGGAAGCGCTGCCATGCGTTCACGATGCCGAGATTGAGCGCGGCGGACGGCGTGGCGGCGCCGTGGCTCATCGACGCGACGATCCCGCCGCTGCCGGGGGGCGTGAGGATGCGCGCCGCGCCGATCATCGTCAGGCTCGTCTCCGGGGGCAGCGTCAACTGCTTCTCCAGCGAGGCGCCGTTCGCCGTGGCCAGGAACTCGTAGGACGTGGTGCCCGGGGCGCCGGGCGCGGCGGTCGCCACGGCCGAACCCGTCACCGACGTGGCGGCCCAATACGGCGGCGTGTTGCCGGCCAGCAAGGGACTCGACTCGAAGCCGAGGTTCTGCCGGTCCCACGACTGCGTGGGCGTCGCCTGGGTGATCGTGACGACGCCGCCTCCCGCGGTGTCGACGATGACGTTCTCCGCGCCGAACAAGTTCGTCGCGCTGATCGCAGCGCTCGCGTTGGTCGTGCGGAACCGGACGTTCGCCACGCGACTGTTCGTGATCGTGCAGACCCCCTGGTTGTTGGCCTCGACGAGACCGATCAGGCTCGTGTTCTGGAAGTCACCGATCGCGGCGTTGGTGATCGTCAGGTTGGCACCCTGGTAGAGGCGGCACGTGTTGGCGCGAACGCCCATGTCGAAGCTGCCTGTTCCCGACAGGTTCATCGTGCCGCTCGTGAGTTGCAGCTCGGCGATCAGCGACGGGCCGCTGACGGTGAGGTTGGTGCCGGTGCCCGAGGCGTAGATGCCCCAGGAACGGATGCTGTTCCAGTCGCCCGGGTTGGGCCCCGACTCGTACTTGACGTTCGCAAGCTGGACCGAGCACCCGGGCGGCAGCGCGTGATGCCCCGGCTTCGCCGTCGACGGCAACCCAGGCAGGGTGGCGTAGTGGCTGGCCCAGGGCCCGGCCAGGATCGGTGAGCCGGTGAAGTTGGTGCCGCGGAAGTTGCAGATGACATCCTCGGCGTTCTGCAGGTGGACGGTCTGCAGGGGCAGCGCGCTGTTCGCGTTGACGGCGAACAACTGCCAGAGCGAGCTGCGGTGGTTGTTCAGCGACAGCCAGTACGGGTTGTTGGCGATCGCATTGGTCACGCCGGCGTGGATGAGCGGGTCGCCGTACGTGCGGGTCAGCGGCACGCGGCGATCGAGGTCGATCGTCGTCGTGGTCGGCACCGGCGAACCGGCCGCGTCCAGGTAGAGGGCGATGTTCATCGTGCCGTTGGTCAGGTGCACGTCGCCCATTCCGGTCATGTGCAGCGCATCGGCGCGGTCTCCCTCGTAGACGCCGAGCCCGAACAGCGAGCCGCCCTTGTGCAGGGGATTGCCGAACCAGCCGTTCCTGCCGTCGGCGATGATCAGCGCGAGGCACTGACACACCGTGTGGCGTGCGAGCCACGTCCCGCGCAGGTGCAGCATCCGGGTCAGGAACAGACTGGTGCCGACGTAGGAGCTGCCGATGCGCGCGCGTTCGGTGTGGACGAGGCCGCCCTCGACTCGCAAGTCGTACTGCTGCGAGAACGTCTGACGCAACAGCAGGTCGGAGTCGATCACCGTGAGCCGGCCGCCGTCCTCGAGCGTCACGCTGCCGACGACCTCGAGCTGGGAGCGCAACAGCCGGAGCTCGCCCGCCGCGGTGATGCGCAGCGGCGCGTTGAGCCGCAAGTTCTGGCCGGTGTAGGTGACCGGCGCCGAGATCACGTGCGTGCTGCCGTTCGGCGGGATCACGGACACCGTCAGCTGCGAGATGTCGAAGTCGAATTCGCCAGGCATCTGCGCCGGTGCCAGGGCAACGGCGAACCAAGCTGCAAGCGACACGGCGACGAAGCGTGTGACGAGCATTGCGAGTCTCCAGCCCCGCAAGGGGTCAATCGACCCTAGTGCGCCAACGCGTGGCTGTCCATGGGGCATTGCGGGAACTGGCCGCGCGGAGACCGGATCACGGCGTTGGCATTGCGCTGGCGTTCTCCACGCGCGGGGCGGGAGAACATCGCCGCCGGCGGGCACGGAGTCGCGGCCCCTGGGCCGCTACTTCAGCTTGCCCGCCAGCACTTCGCGGCAGAGGAATTCGACGATGCGATCCGCGGCGATCGCATGGCCGAGTTCGTTCGGGTGCCCGTCGGTCGGATGCACTTCCTGGATCTCCCACGGGAACGTGCGGAAGTCCTCGGCCAGGTCGAGGATCGGCACGCCCGTGTCCTTCAGTCCCTCGCGGATGGTCGTGCCCATCTTCTCGCTGTAGCCCACGTCGTTGGCACGCTGGAACACCACGACCACGAGGCGCGAGCCGCGCTGCCGGCAGAGTTCGTCGAGTTTCTTCAGTTCGACGACGCACCCTTCGTAGCCGACCTTCTCGTAGGTCTGGCTGAGCTGCTGCCAGTAGCGCACCAGGGCCGCCCCGGTCGGCGGCTCGTGGAAGCCGAGCCGCTTCTCGTCCTCGTACGAGAGGTTGTCGTTGTACACCATCGTCACGATGACGAGGTCGGGCTCGTACCGCGCAGCCGACTGCTCGTAGCAGGTGACCTCCTGCTGCGTGCAGTAGCCGCAAACGCCGAAGTTCATCGCTTCGGGCCGGTCCTGCATCCGCGTCGTGAGCGCACGCTCGACCCGCCGCACGAACGTGTCCTGTTCGTGCACGCCCTGACCGAAGGTGAACGAATCGCCGATCCACGCGATGCGGTAGGTGCCCGGTGCCTTCGCCAGCGGATGGTCGGTGTCGCGAAACCCCTCGGCGTTGAGCTGGTTGCTGACGGTGTAGCGCGGCGGGACGAGGACCGTGGGGCCAGGGTCGTGGCTCGCGAGATGGAACCCGTCGATGTCGATCGCCGCGGCGGCGTTGGCGGCGCGGACCGTGAACACCGGCTGCGCGGCGTCGCGCGGTGCCGTGAACCGCGCGCCGAACACCTTCCAGTCCTTGGTCAGGGCCAGCGGCGGGCCGAGGCCGAGCATCTGCGAAGGATCGGTGGCATCGAACACGCTTGCGGCCACTTGCTGGTCGACGTCGGCGCGTGCCCGCAGGGTGAACTCGTACTCGGCGCCCTGCGCCATCGGGAACAACTCGCGGTCCGCTCCCGCCGTGCGCGCCGGTCCGGGCACCAGCCGCACACCCGTAGCCGAGCGTTCGAGCGCCGTCGCCGGGTCCGCGGGGCGCCACCGGTCCGGCTGCATCGTCACCGCCTCGCGCGTGTGGGCCTGGATCGCGACCGCGGTGAGTTCGACGGCAACGGCGACGTGGCCGACGACGAACTGGAGGACGTTCTGATTCGACGTCCGCGTCGCGAGGAACACCGCCGAGTGGTCGCCCCACTCCTCCGAGAGCATGACCGTCTTCTCGAGGCCGGTGCGCGTGTTCTGTTCTGCCGGATCGAACGAGGCCAGGCGCAGCGGGCGCGGGCGGTCAGCGCGTGCGCGCCAGGTGACCGTGTAGCGCACTCCGGCGCGCACCGGCACCTGCAGGAACTCGACGCGGATGCGCCACGGGGCCTCCTTGTCGATCGTCGTCGGCTCGACGCGCACCGTGCCGGTCCGTTCACGCGTCGGGCGTATGGTTGCCTCGGCCTGCGACGAGACCCGCAGCAGTGCCCCGCGCATGTCCTGCGGTCCGTAGATCTGCTCGACGTCGAAGTAGCCGCGCGGGTTGTCGGGGTAGCAGCACTTCGTGACGGTGTTTCCCGGGTTCCGGTAGCCGACGCCGGGTGCGGGGATGGCGGTGGGACCGAGCCAGGTCTGCGTGTTCGGCACGAAGAACGCGCGTAGGTCCTCCGCCTGCCGCGCCTGCCCGTCGGCCCGCGGCTCCGCTCCGGGGGTGCTGCCCGTCGCACGCCATTCGAGGGCTGCTGCACCGACCGCGACCGTCGATGCGGCGGAGAACAGCAGCAGCGCGGCCCTGAGCGGGGACAGCAGGCGGACCCCCGCCAGCAGCGCGCCGAGGCCGAGGCCGATCGCGTAGGCGTCGACCACGAGCGTCAACACCCCGCTCCAGCCGCCCGGTGCCTGGGCGGCAGACCGGTGCAGCATCGCCGCGAGCAGCCCGGTCAGAACGACCGCTGCGACGAACGGTCGGGCCGTTCCGGCGCGCAGCGTGCGCAGCACGGCGAGCACCGTGAGCAGCGTCAGCGTCGCCGCACCGACCCGCGCGAGGGGGCTGTTCGACAGCGCCACCAGGCCGTTGCCCGACACGAGTCCTGCGACCAGGAGGAACGGACTCAGCGAACGCGGCGTGTTGCAGAGTTGCTCGAACCGGGATGGCGCGCGCTTGGCCGCGCGACCCGGCGACGTCACGGGTGGGGCAGAGGACATGGGCGAGGCGGCGGGATGCTACCGCGGGATCGCAGAGGGTGTGCGATCGTGGATCGCGTCGACATCTTCGTGCGGTTCGAGCCGGATCGGCGCGCCGAGGCGCGAACATGATGGCGACGCGTTGCCACCGCGAGGACCGGCGAAGGCGAACAACGCCAACGCGAGTTCAGGGACGCGGCGCCGCGATCGCTTCGCGCAACGCCATCGCGCCGAGCCAGCCAGGCGCCAGTTCCAAGGCGCGAGCGCACGCAACGGCCGCTTCGGCGAAGCGATGCGAGTAGAACAACGCCCAGCCCAGTTGCGTGTGCATTTCGGCATGTTCAGGCTGGAGTTCCACGGCTTTCTGCAGAGCAACCACTGCATTGGGCAGGTCACCGCTCCATCCGAGCGCGTGGCCGTACACGCTGAAGGCCGCCGCCATCACTTCGGGCTTGCCGTTCTGCGCGTTCTTCACCGCGAGTTCGGCATCGACCATGGCCTCGGCATGGCGCTGCTGGTCGAGCCAAAGCCATGCCCGCTCGACCAGCGCGGTCGGTCCGCGGCGGTGCAGCTCGATGGCTGCACCAAGGACACGTTCGGCGTCGGCGAACCGGCGCAAACGACGCAGCACGAGCCCCTCGAGACAGAGCCGGTCGTAGTGTCTCGCCGAGGTCGACGGCAGCTCGGCCAGCAACGCCAGAGCCGCGTCGAGTTCGCCTGCGTGCACCCGTTGCCAGGCGCGGGAGAGCGGATCCCGGTCGGACCTCGGCCTGCTTCATCTCCGCCAGGCGACTGCGTTGGTGCTCGTCGGCGTTCTTCCACAGCGCCTGAAGTCCGGACATGGCGGGTGTGGGTTTCGGGTGGTCCGGGGCGACGGCTTGAATCGGCTGCTGCCGCCGCTTGCCCAGGTCACGAGCCCGAGAAGAACGACCAGAACCTCGACTCGTAGCCCTCGACCTTCTCGCCCAGGCTCTGCCGCACCGCGAGCGGCAGCAGCTGCAGGACCTCCGGCGTCTTCTCTTCCTGCTGCAGCTGCCGGAGGGCCTTGGTGACGGCCGGCGAACGTTGGCCGCCGAGCGCCCAGACCGTGAGGCCGCGCACGTTCTGGTTGCGGCTCTTCAGCAGCGGCAGCAGGGCCGGCGGAATCGTCTCGTGGGTCGCGAGGCGGCCGAGGGCGACCAGCATGCTGCCTTGCAGCTGGTTGCTCGCCGAGCCCACCTTGGCGACGCAGAGCGCGCGCACTTCGGCGGAGTCGGGCGACGTCTTCGCCGCGGCCCGCACGATCGCGCCGAGCACGCGGTCGCGCTTCTCCTTCTTCATCGCGGTGACCAGTGCGGGCGTCGCCTGCGGCAACTGGATCGACTCGAGCGCCGAGGCAGCCGCGGCGAGGATCTGCGCGTTGGCCTCGGTGAGCAGCGGCGTGAGGTGTGCGATCGCGCGGTGGTTGCCCTTGACGCCCAACGCGCTGATCGCCGCGAGCCGCGTCGCGTCGTCGTGCTTCTTGTGCAGGCGTTCGATCACGGCCGGCAGCGCCCGCGGATCGTCGGCGTAGGCGAGGCCGCGGATCGCGCGTTCGCGCACCTCGAGGTTGCGGCTGGTCAGGTCGGCGAGCCAGGTCGTGACCCGCATCCGCTCGTCCGCCGAGGACGCGACTCCGCCGTCCTTGCCGAAGTCGACCTGCAGATTCGTGGTGTCGACGCCGCACGCATCGAGCGTCGCCAGCAGCGTGCGCGCCATCGTCGCTTTGTCGATCAGGAAGATCTTGCGGTGCAGGACGTTGCCCTGCGGATCGCAGAACAGGTGCTGCGGCGTGTTGACGAGGTCGCCGTCGAGCCAGCGATTGCGGGCGAGCTGCTCGATGGTGCTGTGGTGTTCGCAGGTGATCCCCGGAAAGCGCGCGCAGCCCTCGTCGCTGCCCGGGTGCGTGCCGAGGCTGCCGACCAGGCAGACGAAGCGCTCGAGCAGGCCGGTCAGGCGCGCGTCCTTGTAGTGATCGCGAACGGTCTGGTCGTTCGCCGGCTCGTCGTCCATCAGGAACGCCACGAACAGCGGCTTCTTCTCGGCTGCGGCACGCTGCAGGGCTGCTTCGAAGTCGCGTTCCCAGCGGATGAGCGGGGCAGCAGCGGGCGCGGCTGGCGTTGGCGCTGGCGCCGGTGGCGGCGTCTGCGTGGTGGCGAAGCCGGTCAGCAGCGAGCAGCCGAACACGAACAGGGCGGACAGCGCGGGGTGACGCATCGTTCCTCCTCTCCGTCTCGCGGAGGCGCGCCGATGGTAGCGCGCCGCCGCGAACCCTGCACCCGCCGGCGCTGGCCGACCTGGTCGATCAGCCGCCGCGAACCTGGATGCGCCGCGGTCGCGACTCGGGAGCTTTCGGCACGGTGACGGTCAGAACACCGTTCTTGTGGACCGCCTCGATGCCGGTGTTCGCCGCGTCGGTGGGCAGCGTGATGCTGCGGCGGAACTGCCCGTAGCGCTGCTCGAGCCGGTGCCAGCGCTTGCCGGACTGCTCGCGGCTGTCGCTGCGCTCGGCCGTGATCGTCAACGTCTGGTCCTGCACGTCGACATGGATGTCCTTCTCCTCGATGCCGGGCAGTTCGAACGCCAGCTCGTAGCCGGCCTCGGTCTCGGCGATGTCGGCGCGCGGGGCGCCGTGCACTTCGGGGAAGAAGTCCGGGACGGCGTCGCCGAACAGTCGGCCGAGCAGCGTCTGGAACGGATCGCGGGTCTGCGGAACGGAGACGGGTTGGTTGGTCTTCATGTTCAGGTTCCTCGGTAGGACGAGCGACGCCTGGCGCAAGGTGCGTGCCGATCGCGGCGACGCGCGTTCGCTCGCGCGACCATGCCGCGCTGCCGTTCGCGACTGTCGAGTTGACCCTACTGCGCCAAATTGGCGTCAGTCCTGGCGTCGCCGGCGAACTGGCGCCAGATGCGCTTGCGATCGAGCCGCGCGATCGCTCGTGAAGCGACCTTGCGGGCCTTGTTGGCGGCGGTCGTGTACTGGGCCGCGAGACCGCCGATGGCAGCGGCAGTCAGCGCTCCGTCGGGGCCTGCGGCCGCAGCGGGCCGCAGCCAATCGAGCAGCCGCGCTGCCGCTGCGTCGCGGTCACAGACATCTCCCGTCGCCTGCTGCAGGGTTGCCAGGCGGTCCAGGGCCTTGCCAACGTCGATGCCGGGAAGGTCGGCGAACTGCTCGGCGACGTAGCGCAGACGTTTGCTCGCGATGCGGAGTTCGTGCAGCGGGCCGAGCGGCAGGTCCGGCGGCAGCGCGCGCAGCAGCTTGCGCACGCGCGTGGCGGCGCGAGCGATCCGCAGCGGGGCGTCCTCGGCAACGGGAGCGTGGTTGTGCGGCGTGCTGCGATCGAGTGCCGCGAGGTCGCGCTCGACCCCGGCCTGCCGCCGCAGGCGATCGTCGCTGCGCAGCGCCGCTTGCAAGGCGACGCGCGCCGCCGCGCCTTCGCCGCGGATCCACGCGACGACCTGTTCGGCGGCGCCGCGCAACGCCGCGGGCAGGCGGGCGCTCGCTTCGGGAAGCGAGGCGAGCAGCACGTCGAAGTCGCGCACGGCCGCGAGTTCCCGGCTGCCATCGGCGAGTGCGGCGAGCAGACGTGCCGCCACCTCGTCGGGCCAGAGATCGCGGAACGCGCGCACGACGCTGCGCAGTCGCCGCGATGCGACCCGCATGCGGTGGAGATCTTCGGCCGAGTCGTCGGCGCGCACGCCGACCTCCGCGAGGCGCATCGCCGCGAGGTGTTGCGCGAGCAGGCCGGCCACCACGTCGGCGACGCTGCCCGCTGTGGCGCGATCGACGGGCGCGTCGTCGTTGGCGGCGAGGCCGAGCAGCCTCGCGGCATGGTCGGGCTTGTCGTCGGTCGCCGCGACGAGTGGCAAGGCCTGCTGTAGCGCCGCAGCCAACTGCCGACTGTCGGCGTCGTCGCCGCCGAACTCGATCTCCACCTCGTGGAACGAGGCGCGCCGGGCTCCGGCGGTCGCCTCGACTTCGTCGATGACGAGTTCGCACGGCTCGTCGCCGGCGGCTTCGATCCGGCGCGTGTCCCGGCGCGTCGCCAGGCGCACGGTCTCCCGCAGCGGTCGGTCGAGCACGAACGGCTCGGTCTGGTCACGAAGCGCCGGCGGCAGGTCGCGCGCGGTGCGCGGCGGCTCGGCAGCGGGCCAGTCGGCCGCGAGTTCGCGCCGCACGAACAGCCCGTCGACGGGATCGGCGCCGGCCTTGCTCTCGATGCGCGCGGCGCCGTCGCGGGTCCGCAGCCGCAGTCCGATGCGGGCTGCGCGCAGGCTGCCGAGCTCATCGTCCAGGTAGACGTCGACGTGGTGGTGAGGACCTTCGGCGTGGCACGTGACCCCGAGGTCGCGCAGGGCGCCATCGACGGCGGCGGTGGCGATCGGCAGCGTCGCGCGCAGCTTGAACTCGTTCTCGGTGTGGTTGGCCATGGCTCGGTCGGCGAGGCGGGTGCGCACGTCTACGGCGGCAGCAACGTCGGCACGCGACCGAACAGCTGCGCGAACATGGCGCCCTTCTCATCCACCGCCCTGGCCTCGAGCGTCAAGCGCGAGGATTCGCTGCCGGCCAGGATTGGCCGCAGATTCACGCGTTCTTCGCGGACCTCCACGCTGACGCCGCGCACCACGCCCGCGTGTTGGCGGTCGAGCGCGTCGGCGAGCCGCAGGATCGCCGCGAGTCGCTCGACCAGCGTGCGTTCGCGGCGGCGCAACGCCATGAACTCCTCGTGGTCGCGCATCGGCGGCGACTTGCGGTGGTAGCGGGCCAGCAGGCCGACGATCTGGCGTTCCTCGTCGGTCAGGCCGACCAGCTCGCTCGAGCAGATCAGGTACTGCGAGTGCTTGTGGTGGCCGTCGTTGTTGACGGCGACACCGACGTCGTGCAGCAGGGCCGCGGCTTCGAGCAGCACGCGCGCCCTGCCGCCGAGTCCGTGCAACTCGCGGGTCTGATCGAACAGCTGGCGCGCGAGCACCAGCACGGCTTCGGCGTGACCGGACTCGTAGTGAAAACGGCGACCCATCGCGCGGCAGGAACCGAGCACGACGTCGACGTGGTCCTCGGCGGCGAACGTGTCGATGTGCCCGCGCACGACCTCGACCAGCAGCCCGTCCTTGATGCCGACGCGCGGCACCGCGACGCGGGACACGCCGGCGAGCTCGCCGAGGCGCACGTAGACGATGCCGGCCGGGACGATCGTGTCGGCGCGGTCGGGTTTGAGGCCGCGCTTCTCGATGCGCTCGGCCACCGACATCCGCGCCAGGCCCAGCACTTCGCGCTGCAGGTCGGCCAACGGCCAGGTTTCGGCGCCATCCGCCTTGCGCGGCGACTCGCGGGCCGCGACCAGGTCGGCGAGGCTCTCGATGTTGCCGCCGACGGCGATGTAACGATCGATGCGGTGCTCGTCGAAGCGATCGGCGATGCGGTGCTCGAGGCTCTTCAGGTGCTTGTGCAGCAGATCGACGAAGTCGTCGCCGTTCTGTTCGCCATCGCGCAGCGCCTGCAGCATGCGCAGGGCGCCGAGCCGGTACGAATCGGCACTCGCGACCTGGCCGTCTTCGACCAGCACCATCTCGACCGAGCCGCCGCCGACGTCGACGAGCAACGATCGCCCTTTCTGCAGGTCGATCTTCGATTCGACCGCCAGCTTGAGCAGGTACGCCTCCTGCGTGCCGGAGATCACCTCGATCTCGATGTTGCTCGCGTCGCGGACGCGGTCGATCAGCAGGTCGCGGTTGCGAGCGTCGCGCATCGCCGACGTCGCGATCGCGCGAACGTGGCTGACGCCGTGGCGATCGCACGAGGCGCGGAATCGCCGGAACGCGTCGACGACCTCGGCCAACGCGGCCTCCGGCAGCTGCCCGGTCTGGAACACGTCGCGGCCCAGGCGCGCCGCCAGGCGATGGCTCTCGAGCACGCCGATGGCGCCGGCCGTGGCCTCGGCGATCACGAAGCGGATCGCGTTGGAGCCCATGTCGACGATGCCGATGCGCTGCGGCTGGATCACGCCGTCGAGGCTAGCGAGAGGCGCGGTCGCCGGAAACGTCGCATCGAGCGGCGGCGCGCCGTGCCATCGGCAGTTGCCGTCGGGTCGTCTCCGTCTGGGGCGAGTCCCCGGCGCGCAGCGCGGTGGTGGGGTTCTCTTGTCGGCAACCGCAAACGGCCCGACGGGCCTCGTCCGCGACCATTCCATGCGCATCACACTCGCTCCCCTCGTCGTTCTCGCCTCGGCTGCCATCGCGGTGGCCCAGGATCCGGTCGTACTCGGCAATGCCGCGGGCGCCCCGTTCGCCTTCGGCAGCGTCGGCTTCCCGATCGACCCGCCGATCCTCTACACGAACCCGATGGCGCTGGCGCCTGACGCGAGGATCTACGCGACGCTCGACGGCAGCCTGCCGAGCGGGCGCTATCGGTTCGACGTCGTCGACGTCAACTTCGTCGACATCTCGCAGTTGCCGGCCGTGGACCGCGTGTTCATCTGCGCCAACCAGGGCAACGGCACGTTCGCGATGGCGCGCGAGAGCACCACGCCGTCGCTGCCGGGTGTCGGCGTCGGCGCTGTCGGCGGCGACAGCATGCCGCTGTTCCCGTTCAACGCGCCGGCGGAGATCCCGACGCGTCCGGACCTCAAGTGCGTGCAGAAGGTGCTGATGTACAAGCTCGACGACGCCGGCATCGCGACGTTCGTCGGCTTCCGCCACTTCCGCGTCGGCGACGGCAGCCCGGGCTCGTTGTCGGGCGTGGTGTTCGAGGACACCAACCAGAACGGCCTGCGCGAGGCCACCGAGGGCGGCACGGGCGGCATCACGGTGAATCTGGTGTCGAACGGCAGCGGCCAGGTGGTGGCGAGCGCGGTCACCAACGCGCAGGGCGGCTACTCCTTCACCGGTCTCGGCCTCGACGACTGCAGCGTCGTCGTGCAGCTCAACACCCAGCTCTACGTCGCGACGACGCCGACCGACGTCCGGCTGTCGGCGTGCGGCTGCGGTGCGCAGGTCGTCGACTTCGGCAAGTTCTCGCTGCAGCTGCAGTGCGTCGGCCGCACGATCGGCTTCTGGCGCAACAACAACGGCATCGCGATCATCCAGAACGGCGGCTTCTGGGACGAGCTGGCGCTGCTCAACCTCGTGACGATGTCGGGTTCGTCGTTCAACCCGACCGGCAACACCGCCCAGTGGCGCTGCTGGCTCAAGGGCGCCAACTCCTGGAACATGTCCTACATGCTCTCGGCGCAGCTGGCGGCGATGCAGCTCAACGTCCTGTCGGGCACGGTGAACCCGAACTGCTGGGTGCAGACCTGCTCGGGCCCGACCACGATCCAGGCGCTGATGCAGGCCGCGAACGTCGCGCTCGGCCTCGACCCCTTCACGCCGCCGTGTGACAACAACCGCGAGTTGCAGCGCCGCCTGAAGAACGCGCTCGACGCGGCGAACAACAACCAGAACTGGCTCTGATCGAACGAGCCTGGACGAGATGCGCGTGGCCGACGGGGTGAAACCGTCGGCCACGCGCATTTTCATGTACGGCGACGGGCCCTTGCCATCGGGGGTTGCTGGGCCGGGATCCTGGATCGCGGCCGGGGGGGCTATCCACGCGAGAACGCTGCCGGTTTCATCCGCGACCGGTTCGGTGACCACGAAACCGTCTCGTCATCATCCGCAGCTCCTCACCTCATGAAGACCATCGTCCCTCTCCTCGTTTTCGCCTCGGCCACCATCGCGGTGGCCCAGGACCCGGTCGTGCTCGGCAATGCCGCGGGCGTACCGTTCGCCTTCGGCAGCGTCGGATTCCCGATCGAGCCGCCGATCCTCTACACGAACCCGATGGCGCTGGCGCCTGACGCGAGGATCTACGCGACGCTCGACGGCAGCCTGCCGAGCGGGCGCTATCGGTTCGACGTCGTCGACGTCAACTTCGTCGACATCTCGCAGTTGCCGGCCGTGGACCGCGTGTTCATCTGCGCCAACCAGGGCAACGGCACGTTCGCGATGGCGCGCGAGAGCACCACGCCGTCGCTGCCGGGTGTCGGCGTCGGCGCTGTCGGCGGCGACAGCATGCCGCTGTTCCCGTTCAACGCGCCGGCGGAGATCCCGACGCGTCCGGACCTCAAGTGCGTGCAGAAGGTGCTGATGTACAAGCTCGACGACGCCGGCATCGCGACGTTCGTCGGCTTCCGCCACTTCCGCGTCGGCGACGGCAGCCCGGGCTCGTTGTCGGGCGTGGTGTTCGAGGACACCAACCAGAACGGCCTGCGCGAGGCCACCGAGGGCGGCACGGGCGGCATCACGGTGAATCTGGTGTCGAACGGCAGCGGCCAGGTGGTGGCGAGCGCGGTCACCAACGCGCAGGGCGGCTACTCCTTCACCGGTCTCGGCCTCGACGACTGCAGCGTCGTCGTGCAGCTCAACACCCAGCTCTACGTCGCGACGACGCCGACCGACGTCCGGCTGTCGGCGTGCGGCTGCGGTGCGCAGGTCGTCGACTTCGGCAAGTTCTCGCTGCAGCTGCAGTGCGTCGGCCGCACGATCGGCTTCTGGCGCAACAACAACGGCATCGCGATCATCCAGAACGGCGGCTTCTGGGACGAGCTGGCGCTGCTCAACCTCGTGACGATGTCGGGTTCGTCGTTCAACCCGACCGGCAACACCGCCCAGTGGCGCTGCTGGCTCAAGGGCGCCAACTCCTGGAACATGTCCTACATGCTCTCGGCGCAGCTGGCGGCGATGCAGCTCAACGTCCTGTCGGGCACGGTGAACCCGAACTGCTGGGTGCAGACCTGCTCGGGCCCGACCACGATCCAGGCGCTGATGCAGGCCGCGAACGTCGCGCTCGGCCTCGACCCCTTCACGCCGCCGTGTGACAACAACCGCGAGTTGCAGCGCCGCCTGAAGAACGCGCTCGACGCGGCGAACAACAACCAGAACTGGCAGTGATCGCCGGGTGAGCGACACGCCGCGGGCCGGCCAGGGTGCCGGCCCGCGTCGTTTCAGCGCTGCGTATCGCCGACGCCGAGGTCGGCGAGCATGGCGTCGCAGCGGTCGAACATGCGCTGCCAGCGCCACTCGCGGCGGACCCACGCAGCGGCCGCCGCGCCGGCGGCGCGCGCGCCGCCCGGATCGTCGAACCACCGCAGGACGCCGGCGATCGTCGCTGCGGCGCCGTCGGCGACCGCCAGCGTGTCCGTCGGCACCGTGCCGAGGCCTTGCGCTGCCTGCGGCGAGGACACGACCGGCAGCGCCATGCTCATCGCCTCGAGCACCTTGTTCTGCACGCCGCGCGCGAGGCGCAGCGGCGCGATCGCGACGGCCGCCTCGTCGAACCACGGCGGCGTCGTCGGCACGCGTCCGGTGACGGTCACGCCGGGCAACCCCGCCAGCGCCGTCACGCGCGGCACTGGCTTGCTGCCGACGATCAGCAGGCGCGCATCCGGGTGGCGCGCGCGGATCGCGGGCCAGCACTCGGCGGCGAACCAGCACACGCCGTCGACGTTGGGTTCGTAGTCCATGACGCCGGTGAAGATGGCGGTGCGCGGATGGCGCCTGGCATCGCCGCCCGACGTGAAGTGCTCGACGTCGACGCCGTTCGGCAGCACGACCGGTTCGACGCCAGGGATGCGTTCGCGGAACAGCGTGCGTTCCACTTCGCTGACGACCGCCGATCGCGAGAACGTGCGCGCGACGCGATCCTCGAACGCGAGCAGCCGCTTCGCCTCGCGGCCGTAGAGCCAGCGGCCGAACGGTCCGCTCCGTGCCGCGAACTGCGCCCACTTGTCGGAGTCGAGTTCGGCGAACTGCATGACCTTCGCGCGGGCCGGCACGGCGAGCGCGTACTGCGCCATCGACGACGAGTAGACCCAGAGCAGGTCGGGTGGGGTCGGCGTGCACCAGGCGTCGACGGCGCGCGCGACGGCGTGGTCGCGGAAGAACGGCAGCGTCAGCGGCTCGCCGGTCAACAGGCCGCGCAGGCTCGTGATCTTGCGCCAGCGGCGCGAGAGCCCGGGTGCCACGACTTCGACGCCCTGCTCGCGGAGGAACGCCACGCCTTCCGCATCGCGCGCCTCTTCGCGGAAGCACCCGACCTGCACCCGGAACCCGCGCGCGAGGAAGTGCTGCAGGAAGTTCCAGGTCGTGATGCGGTCGCCGCGGTCGGGCGGCCATGGCACGCGCTGGCAAAGGAAGACGAGGCGCATGGCTGGCCGGGTCGGCGTCACGAGTGGTCGTCAAGCTCGCGGCGGGCCGCCCCCGATACAAGCCCGAGCCGTGACCGGGCGGCAGTCGCGCTGCGCCGGGCGACGCAGCGTCGGTAGCATCCGGCGTTCGATCGACGGGCGGTGCAGACCGAACTCATGCGCGCGAGACACACGTGAACTTCCGGCGGTGGGTGGTCTTCACCTTCCTGGTCCACGTCCTCGTCGTCGCGGTCGACAAGGGCGGCGGGCTCGTGCTGTACCTGCTGACGGCCGACCAGCCCGACCAGCACGGCCACGCCGGCATCGCCGCCTCGCTGCCGTTCATCCTCGGCGCGATCGCCAACCTCGGGCTCGCCACCGCACTCGTCTGGCTGGTGCGGCGAGGGCGCTGGCCGGCGCAGGTCGCCTTCGAGACGTCGATGGCGGTCGCGCTCGTCTGGGGCGGCATCGTCGCGGTCGTGGCGGCCCTGGTCAGCCTCTTCGTGCTGCCGCTGCTGCGCGCGGACTGGACGACCGATCCGTGGCTCGTGTTGCCGATCTGTGCGGCCGTGCCCTTGCTGCTGGTCGCCAGCTACGCCAACAGCACGCAGCTCGCGACCGAGAGGATCAAGGACTACGGCGTCGTGCACCTCGTCACGTCGCTCGCATTCCTGCCGGCGTTCTTCGCCTGCTTCTTCTGGTTCGGCGGTAGCGTCGCCAACGAACACGTACCGCTCGGCGTCGCGTGGGGGCGCCTGTGGTCGACGGCGGTGGTGGTCCTGGTGACGCTGTGGCTCGTGCGCAAGGTGGTCCAGCTGCGCGTGCGCATGCACCGCGGGTTCCTGGGCGAGGCGCTGCGGTTCGGGTGGAAGGCGAACCTCACGTCGACGCTCGTCTACCTGAACCACCGGCTCGATCTGGTCGTGCTCGGTGCGATCCTGATCACCACGTACGTCGCCAAGGGCAGCGACGAGCAGGCCGCGAAAGACCTCGCGTTCGCGCAGGTCGCCTTCTACTCGATGGCGGTCACCTGGGCCGAACTCGTGTGGCACTTCCCCGAGGCGATGCGCGACCTGTTCTTCTCGAAGGTCGCGGGCAGCACGCACGAGCAGGCGCGGACGATGACGCCGATCCTGTCGCGCTTCGGTCTCCTGCTGTCGGTCGTCGGCGCCGCCGCGATCCTGCTGCTGATCGATCCGGTGATGGGGTTCATCACCATGCTGGCGAAGGGCAGCGACCAGGTGTGGTTCGACGGCTGGAGTCCACACGTCGGTGCCGCACTGCTGGCACTGGCGCCGGGGACCGTCGCCTACACGGTCTCGAAGGTGCTGCAGGCCGATCTCGCGGCGCGCGATCGGCTGCAGACGTGTGTGAACGCGCAGCTCGTGGTGTTCGTCGCGATGCTCGCGCTCGACATCGCCTGGATCCCGTCGCACGGCGCGTTGGGCGCCGCCTGGGCCTCGTCGGTCGCCTACGTGCTCGGCTCGGCGTGGACGCTGGTCGCCTGGTCGCGGCAGACCGGCATCGCCGCCTGGCGCTGCGTCATCGTGCATCCGAGCGACTTCCGGTACATTCGCGACATCGTGGCGGCAGTCTTCGGCAAGTTGCGCAGGAGTCGTGGATGAACGGCACCGCGCCCGTGACGGTCGTGATTCCCGCCCACCAGGCCGCGCCGTACCTGCGGATCACGCTCGAGTCGCTGCAGCAGCAGTCGGTGTTGCCCGAGGCGATCGTCGTCGTCGACGACGGCTCGACCGACGACACCGGGCTCATCGCGCGCCAGTTCGGCGTGACGGTGGTCACGCAGGAGAAGCGGGGGCCCGGGGCCGCGCGCAACCGCGGCATCGATCTCGCGAAGACGGAGTTCGTCGCGTTCCTCGATGCCGACGACTGGTTCGCGCCGGACAAGCTCCAGCTCGCGATCAAGTGGCTCGAAGAACTGCAGGCCCTGTGCATCGGCACCGATGCGTGGATCGTGCGTGACGACCGCATCGAAGGCCGCAAGAACCAGAAGCGGGTCGTGCCGTCGGTGCTGACGCAGGAGGCGCTGCTGCGGGAGAATCCGATCATCTGCAGCACGGTCGTCGCGCGCACCGAGGCAGTCCGCGCGGCGGGTTGCTTCGACGAGCATCCGGACCTCGTCGCCACCGAGGACTTCGACCTCTGGCTGCGCATGAGCGTGCGCGAGCCGATCGCCTACCTGAACGAGCCGCTGACCTTCTACCGTGTGCACGGGGCCAGCCTGTCGGCGAACACCCGCTTCGTGCGCGGCATCGACCGCATCATGGAGCGCATCGTGGCGGCACAGCAGGGGGAGGCGCACTTCGTGACCCTGGCGCGACGCCGGCAAGCGGACGTGCGTCTCGACCTGGCCTGGGACCTGATGACGGCAGGGCGTCGTGCCGAAGCGCGCGAGCTGATCGCCGAGGCGTCGCGCTACGCCCGCAGCTGGAAGGCGTTGCGCATGCGGCTGCGCAGCCTGCTGCCCGCATGACGCCGCGGCCGTTGCTCGGCGTCGTGCACCTGCAGGCGTCGCCGTCGGCGAACCGGCACGGCTCGATGTCGTCGTTGTTGGACGCCGCGATCGCCGATGCGCGCGCCTACGCAGCGGGCGGCTTCGACGGGCTCGTGGTCGAGAACTTCGGCGATGCCCCGTTCCACAAAGGCACTGCGGACGATCCCGTGCCGCCCGACGTCGTCGCCACCCTGGCGATCGTCGCGCGCGCGGTCGTGGATGCGACCGGGCTGCCGGTCGGCATCAACTGCCTGCGCAACGACGGCGTGGCCGCGCTCGGCGTCGCGGCGGCGGTCGGCGCCCGCTGGATCCGCGTCAACGTGCTGGCGGGCGCGTATGCGACCGATCAGGGTGTGATCGCCGGCGAGGCCGCGCGGCTGTTCGCCTACCGCCGTCGCCTGCACTCGAAGGTCGACGTGCTCGCCGACTTCCTGGTCAAGCACGCCACGCCGCTGGCGCCGATCGACGTCGCCGCCGGGGCGCTCGATCTCGCCGAGCGCTCGGGCGCGACAGGCCTCGTGCTGTCGGGGCCGCGTACCGGCGAGGCCGTCGACGGAGCACTGCTCGCGCGCGTGCGTGCGGCGGTGGGGGCGTTCCCGATCTGGCTCGGCAGTGGGCTCACGGCCGGGAACGCGCCGACGCTCTGGCCGCGATGCGACGGCGCGATCGTCGGCACCGCCTGCAAGCGCGACGGCCAGGTGCTCGCGCCCGTCGACCCCGCTCGGGTGCGTGCGCTGCGCGCGGCCTGCCCGCCGGCAGCCGGCGCCTGAAGTGGACGCGGCCGCGTTGCCGATGCACGAGCCGTGAAGGTCCTGCTGCTGACGCCCGCGCCGACCCACCTGCATCTTGGCGGGATCGCCACGGTGACGCGGTGGCGCGATGGCCTGCAGGGGCGTGGACACCTGTGCGAGGTGTTCGGCAGCACGACGGAGGGCGGACTCAAGCAGTCGCTCGAAGGCACCATCGGTCGCTTCCGCCCCGACATCGTGCATGCCCACGACGCGCTGCGCACCGGCGTGCAGTTGCTCGGACTGCGCACGCCGTGGGTCGTCTCGCTGAGTGGCGAAGACCTGCACCACGACATGCTGGAGGACCGCGGCCCGATCGTCTGCGAGGTCGTGCGTCGCGCGCACCGGGTGCTGGTGCCGACGGCCGAAGCGGGCCGCCTCGTCGAAGAGCGCGTGCCGGACGCCGTCGGCAAGGTCGACGTCGTTCCGCGCGCCGCGGTCCGCCTGCCGACGACCGGCACCGACTTGCGGCGTTCGCTCGGCATCCCGCGCCAGCGATTCCTCATCTTCCTGCCCGGCGGCCTGCGCCCGATCAAGGGCCAGCACCGCGCGCTCGGGGTGGTCGGCAACCTGCGCACGTCGGGCGCCGACGTCGAGATGATCATCGCCGGTCCCGAACAGGACGCGACCTACGCCGCCGAGATGCGCGAACTCGGCCAGCAGCACCCGGGCGTGCGGCTGATGCCGACGCTCGCGCACGATCGCATGGGCGCTGCCTACACCGACGCCGACGTCGTGCTCAACACGTCGTTCAGCGAGGGGGCGTCGCCGACGATCCTCGAAGCCGGCATCCTCGGTCGCGCGGTCGTCGCCTCGAACGCTCCCGGCAACCGCGAGCTGATCCGGCACAAGGAGACCGGCCTGCTGTTCGACACCGAGGACGAACTGTGCCGGCAGATCCTCGCGCTCTATCGCAACCGCTCGGCGGCAGGCTCGCTCGGCGTTCGCGTCCGCGAGGACTTCCAGCGGCGCTTCGCGCCAGAAGCGGAGATCGGCGCCCTGCTGTCGGCCTACGCCGCGGCGTGACGCGTCACGGCTGGTCGGGCAGGGGCTTGGGCAGCGCCTTGCCGGTCGGGCGCGGCTTGTCGACCTTGGGCTTCGGGGCTTCGGCGGTGATCTCGCCGTAGGCGAGGAACAGGCTGTGGATGCGTTCGGCGGCCCACGTCAGGCTGGCGACGATCTCGGTGGCGACCTTGGCGCGGGTGACGGCCTTCACGCGCGGTGCCCAGGCCTTCTGCAGCGCCTCGAGCACCTCCTCTTCGCCGAAGGTGCCCAGGTCCTTGCCGCTGTCGTCGTCGAGCAGCGCTTTGACGCTGGCGCGCAGATCCTGGTGCGTTCGGACCTGCGGGTGGAACACGCCGTTGTCGAACAGCTGCATCAGGTCGAGGTGCTGGCGGCCGACGATGGCGCGCACGGACGCCTTCTGCGCCGGCAGGTCGTCGAGCAGCGACTCGAGGTTCTCGAGCGCATCGTCGTCCCAGACCACGATCGTGCCGCCGATCTCGAGGTGCTTGCCGAGCGACGTCGCGAAGTCCGGTCGCGGGTCGGTGCGTTCGGCGTGCGCGAACGACGCGACCTCGAGCCGGCCGTCGGGGTGCACGGTGCGCGCGGCCCACGCGTACGGCACCCGCCGCCAGGGCCGCTGGCCGTCGAACCGCGGCAGCGGATCGGTGATCGCGGCGATCGCAAGGAAGTGCAGGGGCTTCTGGCACTGGCGCAGTTCTTCGCGCACGAACGGCTCGACGATCGGCTTGCCCTGCTGCACGCACGCGAGCGTGCGCCGCTGGCGGAACGTCAGCCCCGGGCGCTCGACGTCGAGTCCGCTCAGGTCCTCGATGCCTTCCTTGTGCAGTTCGACCTCCTGCTGCCGCGTCAGCTCCGGCAGTTCGCGCAGCGGCAGCGCTGGCGCCTCCTTGCGGCAGCGCGCGAGGTGCGGGCAAGGGATCGGCACCGTGCAGAACGTGCCCATCGGCAGCGCCAGGGCGCCGTCGTCGGCGAGCGTCGCCCGGTACTGCTGCAGCCGTCGCCGCACGGGATCGAGCTGCTTCATCACCTTGGCGGTGATGTCGCCACTGCGCAGCAGCTGCATCGCCGGGAAGTCGGCGCCTTCCTTGTGCACGTACTTCGGACTCACGTGCAGCAGGTAGGCGGCGCGCACCTTGAGGCCGTTGGCGGCGAGCACGTGGGTCTGCAGCGCGAGGTCGTTGACGTAGCGGTGCTTGACCTTGACGCCCGACTTGACCTCGAACAGGTCGCATTGGCCGTCGCGATGCACGACCAGGATGTCGCAGCGGATCTCGACGCCGTCGGCGGTGAATGCGGCGTCGAACAGCACCGGCGCCTGCGCGGCCAGTCGTTCCTTGGTCTCGGCAGCCGCCTTCGTGGGATCCGTCGCCTCGACCGCCACGCCCTTCGGGAACGCCGTGCGCGCGAGCTGCCGCAACTGCACACCGGCGGCCGACATCGCCTGGCGCAGGGCGCCGGGCTTCTCGGCGACCGGCTCGTGGTAGTCGAGCCAGAGCCGCTTCTGGCACTGCTGGCCGGCCTCGTACAGGAACTTGTCGAGGTTGCGGGCCTTGGACGGCGGGACGTTCTTCTTCAAAGGCGGTGGATCGGAGGTTCGGGCGCCGGAAGGTCCTGCCGAGCTCGACCGCAGGGTCGTGGCCAAACCGCGCCGCGCGGGAGTCTAGCCGCGTTCGGCCGGCAAGTCTCCTGGGCCCGAATTCGACCGCGAGGTCGTCGATCCGCGCCGTCCGCGCGTGTGCTTGTAGAGCACCAGTAGCACGAGGGCGACGAGGCCGCCGGTGACGAGCGGGGTCCACAGCCGGTCGCCGAGGCTCTGCTGCGCGCGCGGCGGCCGTGCGAACTTCAAGCTCGCAAGCGAGCGCAAGAAGCCGGGCGCCGCAGCCGAGAAGTCCTCGGGCCGCGAGCACCAGACGAGCGTGATCTGCTGGCCGCCCGCCGGCGTGTGCACGTCGAGGCTCGCGACCGCGGGGCGCCCGTCGGGAGCGGTGTCGACGCGTTCGGCGATCACCGCGTCGATGCCCTGCACGCCGACCTTCTCCCGGCGGATCGCGGACAGCCTGTGGCGGTGTCCGGTCGCCTTGCCCTCGTTCTCCCACATGGCCTGCAGGTCTGCCGCAAAGTCGTCGCCGACGAACCACTCGTCCTGCTGTTCGACGACGTAGAGCCACGGGGCGGTGAAGTCGCCGGCGAGCCAGGCGTCGACCGGACCGACGGCGTAGAAGTGGCGCGGCTGCACGAGGCACAGGCGGGTCGGCGCCGCCGCGTTCTCGCCGATCGTGCGCGCTTCGTTCGGCGCCAACTGCCGCCAGTTCGCCGGCACTTCGAGCTGGAACGTGCCGTTGTGGTTGCGGAAGACCTGCGACGCCTGGCCGGTCGCCGTGCCCGTGACGGCGAGCGCGAGCAGCGGGGCGAGGCAGGGGCGCATCTCCCGATCATCGGGGCGCTGCCGTTCTTCGTCCACGTCGCGACCCGAGGGCCCCATGGGAGGCGGGTGGTGGAAGCCTGGATCGCGCGCGTCAGGCCGAAGGAGCCTTCTGCACGAGCGCAGCCAAGGGATCAGTCTCCGCTCTTGGAGTCTTCGTGGACTTCGGCAGGCGCGCCTGCTGGTGCTGCGGCAGGGGAGCGGCCGAGTCGCACGATGAGCTTGCCGATCAGCCACATCGAGGCGACGAACGCCAGCCCCAAGCCGATCTTCACGGGAGTGCTCAGCTGGTAACTCTCGGACAGGCGCGTGAGCTCGTTGCTGAAGTACCCGTAGATGAGCGTGACGAGCACGCCGCCGACCGTGACCGCCACGAACGAGGCTCGGCGGGTCAAGCCGACGATGCGCCCCACCAGCGAACCGCCGACCGTGCCGCTGCCGGGCATGGGCATCAGCACGAACAAGCCGACGCCGACGACGGCGAGGCGCCGGATCCAACGATGCTCCGCCAGGTTCACGGCCATTCGGGCGCGCGCGCGTTGCAGCACGGGGCCAAGGCGTGGCAGGCGCTCGAACAGGTCGAGGTTGTAGGTCCAGAAGAAGGCGGTGACGACCGTCATGAAGGCCGCGACCAGCACCAGGTGCCAGGTGTTGAGTTCCTGGAACACGTAGTCGCCCCCGACGGCTCGGCCGAGGATGATCGTGGGCCCGACGATGGTCAGGAAGGCTCCTGCCGTCAGCAGACACTCGCGCGCCACGGCAGCGCCGTAGAAGAGGTGGGTCAGCCACCACGCGAAGAACACCACCGCCGGCGGTCCGAGAAACAGCAGCAGACGGCGCCCGAACCCGCGGGGTGGTGGTTCGACGGCGTCAGCCTGGTTCGGGTCGTTCGGGCTCGTCACGGAGGCGTTCGGGGTGACGCACGCTATCCACTGGCCTCGGCGATGCGAGAGACACCGGGATCGCGCGGGAGGAATGCAGTGGCGTGGGCGTGTGCGCCGCGCCTTGGTCGGAGGAGCGACTGGACCGGCGTGCACGAACGCGTCAGGATGGCGCCGCGGGGTCCGGGTGTTCCGGGACCGCAGATGCGACGGCCCGCTCGCGATCCACCGACGCGGCGCTCGCGCCAGGACGCCATGCCCGACGCCCGTACTGCCCCTGCTGAAGCCGACGTGCGGCGTCGTCCGTCCGGTCGGGCGAAGGCGGTGCTCGTTGCGTGCGGGCTGGTCCTCGGTCTCGCGTTCGCGGAGGTCGCGGCGCGCTTCGTCTACGTGCGGCCGTGGCACGAAGCACTCGTCGACGAGCAGCTCTTCGCCCACACGCTGCCGTATCGACGCAACTCGTTCGGCCTGCGCGACGACGACTTCGCCCCCGAGAAGCCGGCCGGCGAACGGCGCGTGCTGGTCATCGGCGACTCGTTCACGTACGGCTTCGGCGTGGCGGACGAAGCCGCGGTGTTCCCCGAACGCCTCGAGCGCGCGCTCGACGCGACGGCGGGGCAGTTCGGCGCCCAGCGCATCCACCTGCTCAACGGCGGCGTGCCGGGCTCGTTGACCACGGACTGGATCGAGGGCTTCCGCGTGCTGGCGCCGATCTACCAGCCCGACCTCGTCGTCGTGGTGTTCTTCCTCCGCGATGGCACGCGCACGCACTCGATCCCCGAGTTCTTCGGCAAGATCCGCGAGGAGATCACCACCCGCAACCGCGACTCCTTCCTCTATGGCGTGTCGTGCCTGTATCGCCTCGTGCAGGATCGTCTCGACCGCGACCTGATCTCGTCGCGATACCTCGGCGCGTTCCAGCGCGCCTACTTCGGCACTGCGGAGGAGCAGGCCGAATGGACACTCGCGCGGCAGAACCTCGTGGCGCTGCGCGACGCAGCGCGCGCCCGCGGCGCCGAGGTCGGCCTGGTCGTGTTCCCGATCCTCGCCGATCTCGGCGACGACTACCCGTTCGCTGCGATCTGCACGGCGATCGAGTCGTGGGCACGCGAAGCGGGGTTCCCGACGCACTCGCTGCTCCCGGCGTTCCGCGGCATGAGCGGTCCCGAACTGTGGGTGTCTGGCGCCGACCAGCACCCGAACGCCAAGGGTCACGAGATCGCCGCGCGCGATCTGCAGCCGTTCTTCGCCGAACTGCTGCGCCGGGTCGCGCGGCCGCGCTGACGGGCGAGGCGTCGCCTCAGCGGCGCTGCGGCCGCATCGGCGCCTCGTAGTAGAGGCGCACCGTCGCGACGACGTGCAGGTCGCGCCGGCCGGGCAGGTCCGGGGACATCACGTCGAGGTCGGCATGCAGGCCGCGGTAGTAGACGAACGCGGGTCGCACGGCGTTCACGTGCGGCAAGCGGTTCCAGAAGGACTGGGTCGCTGCGTCGGAACGACTCACCTGCTCGTACAGCTGCTGCGGTTGCACGACCGTGGTCTGCTCGTGCACGTTGATCGGCGTTGGCGGGGTCGGGAACACCGCGAGCAGTACCTTGGCCTTGTCCTGCGCCGCACGCAGCGCGGCGGCCATCGCCTCGGCGCGCTTCGCCGCGATCTCCTCGCTCCAATAGTCGACGGCGATCAGGTCGATGCCGTCGGCGACGGTCACGACCTCGATCGCCACGAGCGCTGCTGCCTCGTCGGCGACCGCGACGTGGAGGTTGTATTGCGCGCGGGCTCCCGTACGGCGTTCGACGGCGACCTTCTGGTCGCCGGTCTCCTCGACCTTCCATTCATAGGCCGGCACGACGGCGATGAAGTCGATGTCGACGTCCGCGCTGCCGATGTTCTTTGCGGCGAGGCGCGCCTTGGTCTCGTCGACCAGTTTCCGGCAGGCGACGCTCGCAGCGCTCGCCGTAGCTTCCGTCGCATTGACGCCGAACACGACGCGAAGGCGCGTTGGCGGCAAACGAACTTCGGCCACACCTTCGATCGTGATGACACGTTCGGCGGTCGCGGCATCGGGCGCCTGGAGACGCGGTACCAGCGTTGGGAAGGACGTGCCGCCGGCAAGCCCCGGGGCCTGGGCGACGAGGAGCATCGGCGAGAACGACAAGGTTCCGAGGAGGAGCAGTGTGCGCATTGCGCCCATCTTGCCGAGTCCTCGGACTCCGCGGCAGTGTCGCCTACGCAGCGGTGACGAGCGGGATCGGGCAGTCCCACAACGTCGCGAGTGCGCGCAGCAGGTCGGCCTCGTCGGCGTCGAGCACGCCGTCGGTGCTGGCGGCCGCGGCGCAAGCGGTGAGCAGATTGCGCAGGCCGAGCGGCGACACCCGGGCGAGGGTGTGCACCGCCGTCTCGAGCGCCGGCACGCCGCAGCGATCGGGCGGCAGCAGGGTCACGTGTGCGGGCAGGCCAGCGGCCCGGTGCCCGCTGGCGAACGCCTGTGCTGCGCGGGTGCCGTCGCCGCGCGCGCCGGCGTGGGCGAGCGCCGACAGCACGACGGCGGCCTCGTCGGCGTGAGCGAGCAGCGCCGCCGGTCGGCCGGACGGCCGGTGCGGCGCTTCGCCGTCGAGCCGCACGTGCCGTTCGATCGTGCGCAGCAGTGCCCATTCGAACGGCGACACGGCGCCGTCGGCAGCTGCCAGTGCGCGCAGCAGGTCGCGCAGCGAACGCCGCGCGGCCGCCGGCAGCGCGCGCAAGGCGGGCACCGCCAGTTCGACGAGCGGCAAGCGCAGCGCGCGGTCGGTGCCACCAGCCAGGTGCACCTTCTCCTGAACGGCGTGCGCAAACGCGACATCGCCGCGCGGCAGCAACGCGAGTTGGGCGGCGCGGGCGCGGGGGTCGCGGTCGAGCAGCAACGCCACGACCAGCGCGCTGGCCGCCGCCGGCTCGTGCACTGCGGTCGCGAGATCGAGCGGCAGCGCGCCGAGCAACGCCTTCGCCGCCATGACGTGCTCCGGTCGTGGATCGCCCGCCGCGGCCACGAGGTCGCTCGCCGCAACGGGGCTTCGCGCCGCGTTGGGCGGAGCGGCGGCGGCGACCGCCGAGAAGCCGGGCGGCAACGGCGTCGCTGCGGCCGCGGCCGTCATCGACGGCGACTTCGCGAGCTGGCGCGCGAAGCCCGGCAGCACGCGCTCGATGCGCTGCCGCAGCGGCGGGTGGGTCGCGAAGATGCCGCCGAGGAGGCGCGAGACGCCGTCGGCGAACAAAAGGTGGCTCGCTTCTTCGGCGTGCGGCGACTGCAGCTTGCCGCTCACGCCGCCGATCTTCGCGAGAGCCATGCCGATGCCGTGCGGGTTGCGCGTGTACTGCACGGCGGACGCGTCGGCGAGGAACTCACGCTGCCGGCTGATCGCGGCCTGGATCAGGCGCGCGAACAGCACGCCGAGCCAGCCGATCAGCACGAGGCCCACGCCGAACAGCGCGATCGCCGCGGCCCCGCCCTTCTTGTCGCCCCGGCTCCTGCCCATCGTGCGCAGCAGGATGCGGCCGATCGTGGCGATGCAGACGATGCCGAACAGCACGCCGATCAGGCGGATGTTCAGCCGCATGTCGCCGTGGAAGACGTGGCTGAACTCGTGCGCGATCACGCCCTGCAGTTCGTCGCGGTCGAGCTGCTGCAGGCAGCCGCGGGTGACGGCGACGGCGGCGTCGGCCGGGCTCCAGCCGGCCGCGAAGGCGTTGATGCCGCTCTCGTTCTCGAGCACGTAGATCTCGGGCACCGGCACGCCGGAGGCGATCGCCATCTCCTCGACGACGTTGCGCAGCACGCGTTCCTGCGGGTCCATGGGCGACAGCGGCACCGGCGTGCCGCCGAGCATCGTCGCGACCTTGCCGCCGCCGCTGCGCAGTTGCGAGGTCTTGAACAGCATCGCCAGGCCGACCACGCCGAGCGTGCCGGCGGCGACCAGGCCGAAGATCGCCGGCTGGAAGCCTTGGCCACTGCCTTCGGCGAACGTGAACGCGATGTGCGCGACCACGTAGATGCAGACGACCATCGCGGCGACGGCGAGTACGAACAGGAACACCAGCCGGCCGCTCGCCGAACGCGCGCGCGCCTGATGGCCGAAGAAGTCCATTCCGCTCATGGTCAGGTCATGGGCTCTCGAGTTCGAACAGGCTGCAGCCGGCGGCCCGCGCGACGAACACGCCGCCGCCGCAGCTCTGGAAGTGGCGCGCGAGCCGGCGGCGGTACCACGCGCCGTCGCGCAGGTGCACGTCGCCGTCGGTGCGTTCGCGGTCGCAGTTCTCGCGCCAGTCGCGTCTGGTCAGCGCTTCGAGGAACAGCACGCCGTCGGTCCAGCGGGCCAGGTTGGCCAGCGCCCGCGCAGCGGTCCGGTCGTCGAGGTACTGCAGCACGCCTTGGCAGATCACGAGGTCGAAGGTCGCGCGGCCGAGTTCGCGCGCGGGGTCGAACGTGGCCACCGAGCCGCGGACCCAGCCGAACTGCTCGCAGAGATGTTCACTCCACTCGACGCCGTGCCAGCGCGCGCGCGGCCAACGCGTCGCCGCGGCGCTGCGCCAGTGGCCGAGGCCGCAGCCGATGTCGAGGATGTGGCGCACCGGCAGGTCGAGATAACGCAGCCACGCCGCGGCGAGGTCGGCGAGCTTGTGCACCGCGGCGAGATCGCTGACGCAGGTCCGGTGATCGCCGTAGAAGCGTTCGTAGTAGGCGGCGTCGAAGGCCCCGCTCGACGAAGGCGACGCAGCGGCTCGGCGCGGAGTGGGCATCCATCGACGATCGTGGCGCGGCGACGGCACTGATGCCACGATGCGTCCGGCGGACGTTTCGCCTGTCGCTCGAGCGGGCGACCCGATGGCGACACCCGGCGACGTTCGTGCGCGCGTCGGCCCGCGAACCGCGATGTCGCGTGTGGACCCTGCCGCACCGTTCCCGTGGCGACGGAACTGCCGCCCGGGCACCCCCGCTTGATCGATTGGCCGTGGCCCGCCTACACTGCTCGGCCCGCTGCGTCATCCGCGCAGCACGGTCCCGGCGCGCGTGGCGGCGCCGACGGCCGCGCGCCACCCCGCCACTGGAGTGTTTGTGCCGAAAGAAGAAGCCATCGTCCTCGACGGTACGGTCGTCGAAACCCTCGCCAACACGAAGTTCCGCATCCAGGTGGACGGCGGGCACACCGTGCTCGCGCACATCTCCGGCAAGATGCGCAAGAACTACATCCGCATCATCCCGGGCGATCGCGTCACCGTCGAACTGTCGCCGTACGACCTGACCCGCGGCCGCATCACCTACCGCGCCTGAGCGCGCCCCGCGGCAAGCGCCGCGATGCCATGACCGCCGCCCCTTCGCTGCTCGTGCGCCCGGCGGTTCCGGCCGACGTGCCGCAGATCGCGACGTTCATCCGCGATCTCGCCCGCTACGAGAAGCTCGAGCACCGGCTCGATCTCGACGAACGGCGGCTGCATCTGCATCTGTTCGGCGCAGTGCCCGCCTGCGGCGCGCTGCTCGCCGAATGCGACGGCGAACCTGCCGGCTTCGCGCTGTTCTTCGCGACCTACTCGACGTTCCGCACCCAACCCTGCCTGCACCTCGAGGACCTGTTCGTGCGGCCGGAGTTCCGCGGGCGCGGCGTGGGGCTCGCGCTGCTGCGCGCCGTCGCCGCGGTCGCCGTCGCGCGCGGCTGCCCGCGGCTGGACTGGCAGGTGCTCGACTGGAACACCTCCGCGATCGGCTTCTACGAACGGCAGGGCGCGCAACTGCTCGCCGACTGGCGGGTGTGCCGGCTCGACGGCGAGGCGCTGGCTGCGTGCGCCGCGGCCGCGCGTTCGTGAGCTTCAGCGCGGTCGGCGCAACGCGAACGGCAGGCCCAGCACCACGACGGCGAGACCGGCGAGCGAGGCAGCGCCCTGCTGCCACAGTGCACCGGCCGTGATCGCCAGCGCCGCGAGCAGGAACAGGATCGCGGCGATGCCACCGCCCGGGATGCGCAGCGCGCCGTCGGTGCGCCGTCCGCGCAGCCGCAGCAGCGCCGCCGCGCACGCCGCGTAGAAGATCCAGTCGACGAACACCACGCCGTCGCAGACGAAGCCGAGGGTGTGCATCGTGGTGCCGCGGGCGAACACGAAGTGCACGACCAGCAGCAGCGCGACCGCCCACAGACCCTGCGCCAGCACCGCGAGCACCGGCGTCCGCAAGCGGTCGTGCAGCCGGCCGAACGCGGCGGGGAACAGCCGTTCCTGCGCCATCGCGTAGAGCACGTACGGCGGCGCCATGCAGATCGTGTTCATGATCCCGGCGGCCGAGACCACGATCGCCAGCGCGAGCACGCGGCCGCCGCCTTCGCCGAGCGCCACGCGCGCGGCATCGGCGCCGATGGTGCGACTCTGGGCCGCGCCGTCGAAGCCGAGCAGCGACAGGTAGGCCAGGTTGATCAGCAGGTAGACGAGCACGACGGTGGCGACGCCGGCCAGGATGCCGAGCGGCACGTCCCGCCGCGGGCGCGCGGCGGCGCCGGCGAGGAACGAGCCCTGCTGCCAGCCGCCGATCGCGAACAGCACCGGCAGCATCGCCGCGGCGAGCATCGCCAAGAGCCCGTCGTCGCGCGGCGTGAGCGGCGGGGCCGGCGGCCGTTCCGGCGCGACCACCGCCACCGCGGCCAGCAGCAGGATCGCGGCGATCTTCAGCACGGTGAGGGTGTTCTGCACCCGCTTGCCCGTCCGCAGGCCGAGCACGTTCACGGCGGTGAACACGAGCATCAGCAGCACGGCGAGCCAGACCTTGGTGGCCGCCGCGAACGGCGCGCCGCCGAGCACGACCTCGAGGTTGTCGACGAGCACGAGACCGACGACGCCGAGCGCGCCGGCCTGGATCACCAGCCAGTTGGCCCAGCCGAACAGGAACGCTGGCACGCGACCGAACGCGGCGTGCACGTAGCGGAAGATGCCGCCGTGGCCGGGCACGATCGTCGCGAGTTCGGCGAACACGAGCGCGCCGAGCACCGCGAGCACGCCGCCCAGCGCCCACGCGAGCATGACCTGCGCTGGCGAGTCGAGCGCTGCGGCGACGCGAGCGGGCGTGAAGAAGATGCCGACGCCGACGATGCCGCCGACGACCACGCAGCCGATGTCGAAGGCGCCGAGCGGTCGCTGCCCGGCCTCGTCGTCGGTCGTCACGGGATCGCGCGTACTCACCGTCGCGGCCCAGGAGCACAGGTCCACGACGCGCGTTCGCCGGACATGATCGTTCCTGGCGTCATCGCCGCTGAGCCGCGCCCGGCTCGGCGGGCGTCGGCTCCTGCGGGCGTGGCTGAGACCGTCACTTCGCCTAGCCTAATAGCCTGCGGTTTTCGCCAGCCAGGCGCGCCACGGCTCGTCGAGGTTCTCGACCCGCGTGCCCATCGCCTTGTCGAACGCCGAGCTGCTGTCGCCCTTGCGGTCGCGCAGCGCTGCGACGACGAAGGCGAGGAACGGCGCGCGGGTCGCCGGCTGGTTGTCGGGCTCGAGCAGCCAGCCGACGAACATCGTTGCGGCGCTCCAGTTGGTCGCCGTTGCCGTGTCGTCGGTCAGGTAGAAGCCGCCGTACATCGGCAGGTGCAGCAGGTGGGTGAGCCGATAGCCGCGGCCGAGCGCGCTCAGGGCCTGCACGTCCTTGCTGCGCAGCGGCCCCGGCGCCGCGAAGCCGGCGGGCCCCTGCATCGTCAGTTCCATGCGCATGCCCAGCCCGACTTCGAGCCACGCGCAGACGCGGTCGCGATCGTCCTGGCGATCGACCTCGCCGATCAGCGAGCGGTAGAGCAGGCCCTGCGTCCCGACGAAGAACAGCCGCTCGGGGCGCGTTGGCGCGGGGCCGAACCAGAACGTGCGCGCCTCGTCCCCGTGCGGCGGGGGTACGTAGTACGGCAGCGGCCGGAAGCCCCACTTCGGAAACGCATCGCCGTTGCGCGACGCGACCACGTCGATCGGCTCGAGTGCTTCGTGCAGATCGAGTTCGGCGCCGAACTGCAGAAACCACGCCACCCCGAGCAGCTCGAGGTCGAGCAGTGCCGCGACCGAACGCTCGAGGCCGCCGTCGAGCCGCAGCGTGAAGCGCTCGCCGCGCAGCGTCATCGGGCTCTTCGCCAACGCGACTTCGAGCTGCTCGCGGGTCATCCGCTTGCCGTCGTGTTCCCAGAGCCAGCCCTTCGGTCCCTTGGTGTGCCCGAGGAAGCGGTGCGCCTTCTCGTCGGCGTCGTCGCGCAGCGCGAGCCACATCGCCTGCAGCCGGGCGATGCCGGGCAGGCCAGCACCCTGCGCCTGGTCGACGAGGAACTGCTGCGCCTTGGTGCTGTCCTGCTGGCGCACGCGTCGCTCGGCGAACGCGCGCAGGCGATCGCCGACGAGGTCCATCGACGCGACGTCCGTCCTGGCGATGCGCACGCGCTTGCCGCCCTGCACGAGCACGAGTTCGTCCTTCGCCCACGGCGCGACGACGCGGCCGTTCACTTCGCGGCCGTCGGTGCGAACGACGCGGTCGCGCACATCGTCTTGCGCGGTCGCGAACGCCCCGGCCAGGGCCCATGCGACCATGCGTGTCGGCAGCAGCATCGCCGTATCGTAGCGCGTCGCGTGCCTCACCCCGCCCTGCTGCACACCGAGCATCGTCCCTGGCCGCTGCCGCCGCGGCCGTGGGTGATGACGATGGACTGGGAGGATCTGGCGTTTCTCCACTGGCCGATCGCGGCGGCGACGCTGCAGCAGCACCTGCCCGCGGGCGTCGAGGTCGAGACGTTCGCTGGCACCGCCTGGCTCGGCGTGGTGCCGTTTCGCATGGCGCGAACGCGGGGGCGTTGCTTGCCGCCGGTGCCGGGCACGTCGGCCTGACGGGAATCACCGCGGGCGCAGCAGCCGGCGGAAGTTGCGCGCGCCGATCCAGGCTCCGAGCGACGCGACGACGGCCCCGTAGACGATCGCGGCGGCGACGACCCACGGTGTCCACGCGAGCGCCTCGTCGACCGTGAGCAGGCGGTGCCGGGTGTGCGCGTTCAGCCACAGCCACGCGGCGACGCCCGGGGCCGCGGCCAGTTCGAACGCGACGACCAGCAGCAGTGCGGCTAGGAAGCCACGTCCGCCTTGCGCGACGTGACCGTCATCGGGGCGCATGAGCTGCGGCCAGGTGCCGACGACCGCGAGCACGCCGACAGCGGCCAGCGTGCCGCCGATCGCGATGCCCGAGAACGCGAGCAGCGTGCGCGGTTCGACGTCGAGCACCAGCACGCCGGCGACGGCGACCAGCAGCAGCGGCCACAGCAGCAGCACGAACACCGCCTGCAGCTTGCCGCGCAGGATCGCCGCCGGGTTGGCGGGGGAGCACACCCACAGCGACCACTGCGGACCGTCCCACAGCACGAGCCGGCCCATGTGCGCGTAGAGCACCAGCATCACCGCGAGGAACCACTGCGCGCACATCACGACGGCGTGCAGTGCGAACGTCGGCACGCGCGGGTTGCCGAGCAGGCTGCCGACCAGCACGCGTTCCTTCGCCAGCGCGAACACCAGCAGCGCGAACACGAGGAACCCGATCACGGCGCCGGGCTGCTGCAGCAACTGCGCCCATTCCTTGCGCCGGACGACGGACGTGAGCGCCTGCGGCCAGCGCCGGCCGGCGGATCGCCAGATCGGCGGTTCGGCGGCCAGATGGCGTTCGACGGCGCGGGGGTGCAGTTGCGCCGCGAGGCGGAACACCACGAACGAGGCCACGATCCAGCCGCCGACGACGAGCAGCGCGCGACCGTCGAGGCTGCCGTTCGCCGCGGCGCCGAGCAGTGCCGCGCCGGCATCGACCGTCCACGGCAGTTCGTGCGGCGTGCGCGCGGCGGCGACGACGTCGTGGGCGCGGTCGCCGCTGCGCGTGAACATCGTCAGCAGCAACCAGGTCGAGAACGCCACCGAGGCGAGTGCGCCGAGGCACGCGAACAACAGGCGCAGCCAGCGACCGGCGAACGCGCGCACCAGCACGATGTGCACCGCCAGCAGCAGCGACAGCAGCGGCGCGGTGCCGCCGAGCACCGCGATCGGGACGAGGGCGAACGACCACCACGGAGCGCCGTGGCGCAGCAGCACCGCGGTGGCGAACGGGCCGGCGAGCGCCAGCGCCCAGCAGGTGGAGAGGAAGGTCGCGCGCGCCAGCACCTGCAGCGCCGGTCGTGTTCGCGACAGCGGCGCCTGCCGCCACAGCGGCAGTTCGCTCGCGTCGAACAGCTGGCGTTGCGCGAGCGCGAGCCCGAGCCAGGTCGCGACCAGAGGACAGGCGAGCAGGCCGTAGCCGAGCAGGCCATGGACCGGGTCGCTGGCCGTGCGCTGCAGCAGCGACTGCACCTGGCGGTTGTCGAGCACCGCCGCGGCGAACCACCACGCGAGCATGCCGAGCAGCAGCAGGCCGATGCCGGTGCCGAGCGCGAGCCGGCGGCCGGTGCGCGTGGTCGCCAGGTTGCCGAGCACCTGCAGGTCGGCGCGCAGCAGCTTCATCCGAGCGCGGCGGTGGTGGCGAGGAACACGTCTTCGAGCGAACGGTTGCCGTTCTGCGCGCGCAGTTCGGCGACGGTGCCTTCGGCGCCGAGCCGGCCGCGCGCCAGGATGCCGACGCGGTGGCAGATCTGCTCGGCGAGTTCGAGCCCGTGCGTCGACAGCATCACCGTGGTGCCGCGCGCGGCTTCTTCGATCAGCAGGTCCTTGAGCCGTCGCACGCTCAGTGGGTCGAGGCCGCTGCTCGGTTCGTCGAGCAGCAGCACGCGCGGTGCGGTGGTCAGCACGGCCGCGAGGTGCACCTTCTTGCGCATGCCGTGCGAGTAGCCCTTGCACAGTTCGTCGGCCGCGGCGGTGAGGTCGAGCGTCGCGAACAACCGCTCGCTGCGCGCGTCGCGTTCGGCCCGCTCGACGTGCCAGAGGCTGGCGACGAGTGCGACGTACTGACGACCGGTCAGGTAGTCGTAGAGCGGCGGCGTGTCGGGCACGAAGCCGAGGCACTGCTTGAGCGCGCGTGCATTCGTGGCGTGGTCGAAGCCGGCGATGCGCAGCGTGCCGGTCGACGGGCGCAGGATGCCGGTCAGCATGCGCAGCGTCGTCGTCTTGCCCGCGCCATTGCTGCCGAGGAAGCCGTAGATCTCGCCCGGCCGCACGGCGAGATCGAGGTCGCGCACGGCCCACTTGCCGGCGAACTCGCGGCCGAGGCCGTGCGTCTCGATCGTGGGGGTGGTCATGGCGCGTCGTCCGCGAACACTGCGGTGACCGGCGCATGGTCGCTCGGCGAAGGCTGCCGGCGCACGTCCTTGTGCACGACGACATCCGTGCAGCGGGCCGCCGCCGCCGCGGTGCCGAGCACGTAGTCGATGCGCAGACCATCGTCGGCGAGGTGCGCGCCGGCGCGGTAGTGCCACCAGGTGTGGATGCCGGCTTCCTGGTGGTGGAGGCGCAGGAGGTCCTGCAGGCCGAACGCGAGCACGCTGCGCATCGCCTGCCGTTCGGGCGGCGAACACAGGATGCGCCCCTGCCACCACGCCGGGTCGTGCACGTCGCGGTCCTCGAGCGCGACGTTGAAGTCGCCGACGACCACGAGCTTCTCGCCGGCGGCGAACGCGCGGTCGAGGAATGTGCGCAGGCGACGGAGCCAGTCGAGTTTGAACGAGTACTTGTCGGTGCCCACGTCCTGGCCGTTCGGCACGTACAGGTTGAGCACGCGATAGCCGCCGACGCGCGCCGCGAGCACCCGGCGGTCGGCGTCGGCGGGATCGTCCGGCATGCCCTTCTGCACGTCGGTGATCGCGCCGGCGGCGAGGATCGCGACGCCGTTGTAGCTCTTCTGGCCGAACGCCACGACGTCGTAGCCCTCGTCTTCGAGCGCCGCCCGCGGGAACAGGTCGTCGGTGACCTTGGTCTCCTGCAGGCAGAGCACGTCGGGTCGTACCGTGCGCAGGAAGTCGAGCACGTGGGTCAGGCGCGCCCGCAGGCTGTTCACGTTCCAGGTGGTGATCTTCATGCCGCGCGTTCGGGGCCGCATTCAAGCGGGGGCTGCCGCCGGCGGAAGCCGGCGCTGCCCGAATCGCGTGACGTGGGCGTGACGCGCCGCCGGCTTGCCGACCCTGGCGGCGACCGTTCTGATCCGTGGATGCGCGCCACCAGTGTCCTGCTCCTGCTGTTCCTGCTCCCGGCCTGCGCCACCACCGCCCGCATCGTCACGACGTCCACGGGCGCCGACACGTCGCTGGTGAACGTCGCGCGCGACCTCGCGGGTGCCGACGTCGTGGCGCTCGGCGAACTGCATCGCACGCCCGCCGTCCATCGCACACACCACCGGCTGATCGCGGAACTGCACGAACGGCGCCCGGATCTCGTGATCGCGATGGAGATGTTCGAGCGCGACGTGCAGACGTTGCTGCTGCAGTACCTGACCGGGATGGTCGACGAGGCCACGTTCCGCGCCGGGTCGCGGCCATGGCCCGACTACGAGCGCGACTACCGCCCGGTGATCGAGTTCGCGAAGGCGAACGGCCTCGTGGTGCTCGCCGCGAATGCACCCAAGCCCCTGGTCAGCAAGGTCGCCAAGGAAGGCCTCGCCGCGGTCGCGGGTGAGGCGAACATCGCGCGCACCTCGACGCCGCCCTCGGCGGCCGAACGCGCCGCGTTCGACGAGGCGATGAAGGGCCACCCTGGCGCCAGTGCCGAGACCATGGCGCGCATGCTCGAAGCGCAGAGCCTGCGTGACGACACGATGGCGGAGGCGATCACCGACCATCTCGCGGAGTGCGCGAAGTCGGGCAGCAAGCCGCTGGTCGTGCTGATCTGCGGCCGCCATCACAGCGACCACGGCCGTGGCGCGGTCGCACGCGTCCTGGCGCGCATGCCGGACCTCGACGTGCGGGTGCTGTCGGCGGAGACGATGGCGGACGTGCGGGCGCCGTTGCCTGCGGACAGCAAGGCGCTCGGCGCCTACGTGGTCGTGGCGCCGGAGATGCCGCGGTCGCAGGCGGCGGTGGGACCGATCCTCGCCAAGCCGGTGGCCGCTGGCGGCGCGACGAAGCCCAAGGAGGGCGCACCAGCGGCGTCCGTGGCGGCGCCGGCAACCGAAGCCGCGGCGGAAGACCTGCGGCCGGCGCTCGGGCTGATGCCCGACTATGCCGGCGAAGAAGGCGGGGTGAAGGTCGGCTCCGTTCGCGAAGGGGGTTCTGCCGAGAAGGCCGGCATCGAGGCCGGCGACGTGATCGTGATGCTCGCCGGCCAGACCGTCGCCGACGTCGAGGGCTACACCGAGATCCTCGACGGCCTGACGATCGGCAAGACGGTCACGGTGCGCATCCGCCGCGACGGCGCCGAAGCGGACCTGCAGGTCGGCGTCGGCTCGCGGCCGGGCCGGCGCTGATCGGCAGCAGGCGTCGCTACGGCGCGGTCGATGGCGAACGAGGCCGTCGCTTGCTGCGCGCGGCCAGCCACAGCGCGAGCGCTTCGAACCTCGCCGCCCAGAACGCGCGGCGCTGTGCTACGTCGTCGCGCGACGCGAGCCTGGTGTGCTGCAGGCTCGCGACCGAACGGCCGCGCTCCTTCGCTGCGAGCTGCACGTCGACGTGCGTGCCGTCGGCCTCGGTCCACCGCGCGACCTTCGGCGTCGCCTTGCGCGGCGTGACCTTCGTCTCGCCGAACCAGTGCCGCAGCGCCGCCGGTGCGAACGCGCGCCGCAGCGCTGCCAGCGGCACCGCGAACGTGCGCGTCTTGCTCACCGCGAAGCCCTTCGCCGTCTGGTGGAGCTCGCGCCGGCCGCGGATGCGTTCGTAGCCGACGGCGACGGACTGCGACCACCAGCCGCCGATGCCGAACGTCGTGTGCACGAGTTTGGCGAGCGCCGTGTGGTCGAGCAGCGGGGCACCCGCGGCGTCGAGCGCTTCGACCCACTGCGCCCACGTGCGGCCGGTCTTCGCGGCGACGGCTTCGTCGCGCATGCCGGCCCGCTTCGCGAAGTCGGGCGGCGAAACCGCCGTTGGCGGGCGGGTCGGGTGCGGCGTTCCGGTCTCGCGGCGGTCCGCGCGCAGCAACTGCATGCGGGCGGTGGTGTAGGACTCGCCGGTCTTCGCCATGCGAGCGCGCACGAGGCGCTTCCAATCCTTGTTCTTCGGCATCGTTCGGTCCTCGGTTTCTGCCGCAGCGGAGGCCTCCTGGCAGCCCGCCGTGCAGCGGAACGGAGGTGAGTCGATGCCGATCCGGAGGTGTGCCCTCCTTGGCCTCGCATGGGTCCGCGCCAGGAGCGGACCTCTGAGGTTGGGCGTGGATCGTTCGCCGAGGGGAACGCTAGCCATCGGCAGCCCGTCCGCCAAGCCCGGCATGGCGCGCGGCCGACCCTTCGCTATCGTGTTCGCCCCTCAGTCGCGCCAACCCCCCGCGGACCCGTGAGCAACACCCTCCAGATCACCGATATCCCCGTCGCCGGCTACGAACGAGTCGTCCGCGGCGTCGATCCGAAGTGCGGCCTGCACGCGATCATCGCGGTGCACGACACGACGCTGGGCCCGGCCCTGGGCGGCCTGCGCATGTGGCCCTACGCCTCGGAGGACGAGGCCCTGTTCGACGTGAAGCGCCTGAGCCGTGGCATGACGTTCAAGTCGGCGGTCGCGCAGACCGGCCTCGGCGGCGGCAAGGCGGTGATGATCGGCGACCCGAAGAAGGTGAAGTCCGAGGCGCTCTACCTGGCGATGGGACGGCTCGTCGACTCGCTCGGCGGGAAGTACATCACGGCGGAGGACGTCAACACGTCGGTCGCCGACCTCGAGATCATCCGCCGCGCGACGAAGCACGTGACCGGGCTCGAACGCAAGGACGGCGGCAGCGGCAATCCGTCGCCGTACACCGCGATCGGGGTGTTCCTCGGCATCAAGGCGGCGCTCGGCTGGACGTTCGGCAACGACAGCCCCAAGGGCCGCACGGTCGCGATCCAGGGCACCGGCGCCGTCGGCGGCGCGCTGGCCAAGCGGCTCGCCGATGCCGGCGCGAAGGTCTACGGCGCCGACCGGAACACGGAGCGGCTGGCGCAACTGCAGAAGGAGATCGGCCTCGTCCCGGTCAGCGAGCAGGAGATCCTGACGATGAAGTGCGACGTGTTCGCGCCGTGTGCCCTCGGCGCGATCCTGCACGACGAGTCGATCCCGAAGCTCAACACGCCGATCGTCGCGGGCGCCGCCAACAACCTGCTGCTCGAGCCGCGCCACGGCAAGGTGCTCGCCGATCGTGGCGTGCTCTACGCGCCCGACTACGTCATCAACGCCGGCGGCATCATCAACGTCAGCGTCGAGTTCCATCCGGGCGGCTACGACGAGAAGGTGTCGCTCGCCAAGATCGAGCGCATCCCGCAGGCGCTCAAGGAACTGTGGACGATCGCCAAGGAAGAACGCATTCCGCCGAGCGATGCCGCCGACCGGCTCGCCGAGCGCATCGTCGCGGACGCCCGCGGCAAGAAGAAGTCGGCCGCGTGTGCGGTGCCGCCGCGCAAGAGCGGCGGCGGCTGAGGCTGATCGCCGCCGCGCGTGTCGCGGCCAAGGCGACTCAGACTTCGTTGCGGTCGCGCCGCGGGCGCGGCGGCGCCCGGCGGCCACCACGCTCGGTCTGCGGGCCGCGTTCGATCCGCTCGCCGCGTTGACGCGGTCCGGCCTCGGCCCGCAGGTGCTCGCGGATGCGTTCGAGCAGCTGCGGGGGCAGGTGCGGGCGATGGCGCGGGCCTTCGCCGCGCAGGCCGTGTCGCCGTTCGCCGCGCGACCCCTGGCCGCGACCTTCCGGTCGGCCGGGGCGGCGCTCCGATTCGCGCAGGCGCTCGCGCATCTCGCCGCGGCGTTCCTGCATGCGTTCGCGCAGCTCTTCGAGGCGCTCGCGCAGGCGCGGCATGCGTTCCGCGGCTTCGCGCAGGCGTTCGCGCATTTCGGCGCGCGGCGGACCTTCGCGGTGCGTCGGGCGCTCCTGGGCGCACACGGCGGTCGGGATCGAGACGAACAGGGTGAGCATCAACAGCAGTCGCTTCATGGCAATGGCCTCCTGGCTTGCGAAGGTCATGGGCAACGGGCCGTGACGGCGCCTTCCCACAGACGCCGGCGCGGCACGGTGTCCCATTGGTGCAGCGGGCGCGGCGCGGCCGTTGTCAGCGGGCCTTCGCGGCGTCGCGGTAGGCGGCGAGAACGCCCTCGGCGGTGCGCGTCCAGGTGAACGTGCGCGCCCGCGCCACGGCCGCCCCGCGTTGCTCCGGCCATGCCGGCAGCCAGGTCTCGATCGCCGCGACGATCGCGGTCGCGATCGCATCCGCGTGGTTGGGGTCGAAGTAGCGCGCGTGCTCCCCGCCGGCTTCGGGCATCGCCGAGGTGTTGCTCGTGACCACCGGCGTGCCGAGTGCGAGCGACTCGCAGACCGGGATGCCCCAGCCTTCGATCAGGCTCGGATACACCGACAACGACGCGCCCGCGTAGACCGCGATCAGGTCCGCCTGGCTGAGGTACGGCAGGAAGCGCACGTGCTCGAGGGCGCCGGCCGCGGCGGCGCGTTCGCGGAAACGATCGACGGACTTGCCGAGGCCGGACACCAGCAGCAGGTGCGGCCAGTCGGGGCGCTGTCGGCGAAGCAGCCCCCACGCCTCGAGCAGCCGGCCGGTGTTCTTGCGTTCGAGCGCCGCACCCGGCGAGAACACGTACGGCCGGCCATCGGCGAAGCGCGCGCGGGCCGCTTCGCCAGCACCGGGAGGCGCGCCGGCGAGCACGTCGGGATGCAGGCCGTTGAGGCTGAGGCGCACCTTCGCCGGATCGGCGCCGAAGCGTTCGAGGATGTCGCGCCGGCTCCACTCGCTGACGGTCAGGATGATCGTGGCATCACGCACGACGCGCGGCGTGACCGCGCGCGCGTAGCGCACGAACGGATCGGCGACGTCGTCGGGCCACCAGGTGACGATCACGTCGTGCAGCGACACGACCATCGGCGGGCTGCGCCACAGCGGCCAGCGCGGCGGCAGGGTGTTGTAGGTGCCGTGGTAGACGTCGAGCCGATCGCGCCGCATGCGCCAGGGCATCTGCAGCCGTTCCCAGAGATGCAGTCGACCGCCCGGAATGTCGGTGTGCACCGCGCGGGCGTTCGCGGGCGGCGTGAAGCCGGTCGCCGCCAGCTGGTGGTAGAGGAGGAACTCGTCGTCCGGGGCGAGCGCCGCGAACTCGCGCATCAGGTGCCGCACGTAGAGCCCGATGCCGCGCGGTTCCGGCCGGAACGCCTCGCGCGCGTCGACGCCGATGCGCATCGCCGCCGTCACTCCGGGGGCCGGGTCATCACCTCGGCGCCGGACTCGCTGATGAAGATCGTGTGCTCGAACTGCGCGATGCGCACGCCGGGCCGTTCGCACAGCGGCGGGTACTCGTCGACCAGGTCCTTCTTGCGCAGCGCCTTCAACGCGTCGTTGCCCGCGGCGAGCGAGCCCAGCCACCGTTCGAGGTCGCGGCGAGCGAACGGCAGCCCGTCGCTCTGCGCGATCGCGCGTTCGATCGCCGCCGGCACGTTGTCCTTCGGTCGCAGATCGCGCTTCAGCATGAACACCTCGGCCGCGCCGTCGATGTCGATCATGCCCTTGCCGTCGCTCGCGAACGGTTCGCAGGCGATCGTCATGTTCGGGCGCAGCTTCGCCGCCTTGGCGTCGGCGTAGTTCGGCACCGATGGCGCGCAGTGGATCGTGTAGCGCGCGACGCCGTGGCCGCAGAGATTGCGCACCGGCTTGAAGCCGAGCCCTTCGATCGTGGTCTCGACCTGGCGCCCGACCTCGGTGAGCGACACGCCCGGCCCCATCACCGCGATCGCGTTCTCGAGCGCCATCTTGCTGGCAGCGCATAGCAACGAACCTTCGCCGTCGCGCAGGTCGACCGTGGTCGCGTTGTCGGTCACGTAACCGTCGACGTGCGTGCCGCAGTCGAGCTTGACGATGTCGCCGGGCTGGATCGTCGTCGGATCGCCCGGCGGCGAGCAGTAGTGCGCGGCGATGTGGTTGCGCGAGATCTGCGCGGGGAACGCCGGCGCGCCGCCGAGTTCGCGGATCTTCGCTTCGACCGCGCGCTGGATGTCCTCGATGCGCGCGCCGGGCACGATCATCGCGCGGCCGTGCGCGAGCGCTCGCGCCGAGATGCGGCCCGATTGCCGCAGCTTGTCGAGTTCGAGCCTCACCGGATCACGCCGAGCTGCTTGCCGACCTTCGCGAACGCGCCGACCGCGGTCTCGAGCTGCGGGATCTCGTGGGCGGCGCTGATCTGCACGCGGATGCGCGCCTTGCCCTTCGGCACGACCGGGAAGGCGAAGCCGATCACGTAGACGCCTTCGTCGAGCAGCCGGGCGGCCATCTCCACCGCGAGCTTGGCGTCGCCGAGCATGATCGGGCAGATCGGGTGTTCGCCGGGCACGATCTGGAAGCCCGCCTTCGTCATCGCGTCGCGGAAGAACCGCGTGTTCGCGGCGAGCTTGTCGCGCAGCGCCGTCGTCGCCGCCAGCCGGTCGAGGCAAGCGATCGTGCTGCCGACGATCGCCGGCGCGAGCGTGTTCGAGAACAGGTACGGCCGACTGCGGTTGCGCAGCAGATCGACGATCTCCTGCTTGCCGGTCGTGAAGCCGCCGGCGGCGCCGCCGAGCGCCTTGCCGAGCGTGCTGGTCATCAGGTCGATCCGTGCCTGCACGCCGTGGTACTCGGGGGTGCCGCGGCCGGTGGGGCCGAAGAAGCCGGTGGCGTGGCTGTCGTCGACCATCACCATGGCCCGGTACTTGTCGGCGAGTTCGCAGATGTCCGGCAGCTTCGCGACGAACCCGTCCATCGAGAACACGCCGTCGGTCGCGATCAGGCGCGAACGGCAGTTCATGCTCGCCTGCAGATGGGTTTCGAGCTCGGCCATGTCGCCGTTGGCGTAGCGGAAGCGCTGCGCCTTGCTCAGCCGGATGCCGTCGATGATCGAC